>Ga0207877_10022_pt1 | contig 459424 bp, 392 predicted proteins | sample LinPmetageLP29_FD_184046 | JGI IMG/M metagenome (GOLD analysis project Ga0207877, IMG submission 184046) | Marine viral communities from the Pacific Ocean - LP-29 (SPAdes) | ecosystem: Environmental > Aquatic > Marine > Oceanic | place: Pacific Ocean | collected 2009-08-23
AATACCGTAAAATAGCTAATATTAAGCGGCTATAAAAGATACGAAGAGTACGTAGATATATAGATTAGAATAATATTATTTTCTTTATAGATTTAGTCGAACCTTAGGGTTAAATAGCTTCTATAACCGTCGAGGACTAAAAGCCGATACCGTCTTTTTAACTATAAAGAAGTCGATAGAATAAAGTATTTTTTAAGCTATCGAAGCCTAATTTCGTTAGAGGTCTATCTATTTAGGCTTACTTTAAATCTCTAATCCTTCGGAAGGTTATCGAACTAAGATTCGATAGAAACTTTACCCTTAAAGATAATATATAGAGGAAGCGCCTAACCTAAAGTATTTATATACTTAATATATACTAGTTATCTACTTACGATTTCTAGGTTATAAAACTACTCGCCGACTATAGTATTTAGCCCTTATAATTACCTTTATAGTCGTAGTTAATCCTATCGCGAAACTAGTCTTATTAAAGTTATAAATATTATCTAAATCGATACTATTCTCGATAATAATTTTTTATATAAGCGTAAACTATTTCTTAATAACTTTTAGGTCTTTATATTTTATATATTCGTAATTATAGTATCTCGAGAATCGGCTTAATAGTTCGGAATATCTTTTTATAAAGTTATAAACCTATTTTTCTCCGACTATTTAAACTAGGGTAGTTCTATAGGCTTTAAGAAGAAGATTCGTAGTTTCTCGTACGGTAGTAGGCCGAGGGGCTACTCTATATTTATTAAGTAAGATAATCTATCTCCGAATCGTTTCCTTTTTAAATTCGGTTAATTTATAGCTATTCGCGCGTAAAGACGCGCGATAAGAGACGCCTCGGAGGTAGCGGCGTAAGGTAGGTTTAGGGACTTTAAATCGACGCGCGCTACTTTACGAATAGCGGTAATTTCTTGATTCTTTATAGCCTAGATAGCTAATAAGACCCTACCCTCTTAATATATTTGGTTTTAAGCGGTTTAGGAGCGAATTAGTAGTATAGTAGGTAGTTAAATTAGTTAAGTAGTTTTTTATAGACGCGTTTTAGGTTAGGTACGTTACTCGCTTATATACGTTACTCGCTTACTGAATATATTATATATCATTTTTAAAGATAAAATTTTTATCGAATCTTAGTTCGATAACCTTCTAGAGGATTAGGGATTGGAAGTAAGCCTAAATAGATAGATCTCTAATAAATTTAGGCTTTAATAGCTCGAAAAATACTTTATCGACTTTTTTATAGTTAAAAATATAGTATAAGCTTTTAGTTCTCGATAGTTATAGAAGCTATTTAACCCTAAGGTTCGACTAAATCTATAAAGAAAATAATATTATTCTAATCTATATATCTACGTACTCTTCGTATCTTTTATAGCCGCTTAATATTAGCTATTTTACGGTATTAAAGTAGTTATATAGTCGGATAGTCGAAATAAAGATACGTCTTAGGATTAACTATATCGATAAGCTTAATTTTCTCGAGGTATATCTATCCGCCCTAATTAAGATATATAAACCGAAGACTATTGAAAATAGTTTTATCGCCGCTAGTTTAGTCCTTTTCTATCCTAATTAAGTACTCTCGAAGCTTAATATTCGTCTTCGAACTCTAATATCCTCCCTAACCTAGGGTAGTAAATTAAGCTAGAATTTTATACTAAAGACTTTTTCTACTAAGAAAGAAATACGTTAATAGGCTTTGTTAATTAAAACCTTACTTTATATAGGATTACGAAGCCTACTAAGCCTATCGGATCGTATATTAAATTAACTTATTAAAAGTTTCTATCTTATTTTATATAATATTATATAGTAAAAGAAAATAGTAAATTATATACTACTAATAAGAAGTAGAAGTAAAAGTAGACTTAGTTAACTAGATAGTTATATAGTATATAAAAAGGATCTATCGGTTCGAGATGCTCTGAAACTATATATAGAGCCTATTAAAACCTAAAATAATAGGTTTAGTAGGTAGGGTTTAGAGGGTTTATAGCCCTATATATATGGCTAGAGAAGATATAGAATATATAGACGCCTAGGGTATAGAAGAGAGATATATCTAGATAGAGAAGCTAGTTTAGTTTAATTAATTTTATAGTATTTTAGCTAGGATAAATATATTTAAATTTAGTAGATAAGGGTAGATACGCCGCTCGCTTACCGAATACGTTAATTCAAAATATTATTTTTTTGTCGAAACTCTTAATAAGTGACGAAGCTTTTATACTCTATTTTACTATACGATATTTAAGCCTAGGTAGGTATGTATTCATATCGGAGTATTGATATTTTAATCGCCTATTTTATGACCTAAGGAGGTCGATATAAGATATATTATAAGTTTAGTTATACTAGGCCAGTAGACTTAGATGTTAGGCTTATTTCCATATAAAACTAAGGACTATAAATAGTTCGCATATTATAGAGTAAGATTTTGGCTTATTTTAGGCTATGTCTTATTTTAGGCTATGTCTTCTTTTAGGCTAGGGACTAAGTAGGACTAATAATAAATCTTTGATTTGGAAGAACCTAATAGTATGGTTAGTTTCCTTTATATAATGAAAGTATAGTCGACTTTTTCATAAAACAATGTCCTAAGATAGGTTTGACTTAGAAAGTAATTATGAAGCATTTTTAATAAAGAGTTTATTCCTAGGAATCTAGACAAACAAATCTTTTAGGTATTTTGATAACTATAAAAACACAAATATATTTTCTACGTCGAACAAATTCGATAATAACTATTAGACCTTCGAAATAGTACTATTAATTATAATGATAAAACTTACAGTTAAAGATACAATAAAGCTATTATCTTCTAGGCCTAGGCTACAATATTATCTAAAAATTCGTATAGTTCTCTATAAATCTATAATTATAGTGATTATAAGGACTTTCTAGATACTTTGGATAGATATAATAAACTTAATGATAGCCTTAAATATAGGTTTTTTATAGTTTAGCATATTCGACAATAGGTTTTAGACAAGCTAGGGATAGACCTACTTTTATAGGTTTTCATATATAATCCTACTAGCTTTACTACCTACTACCTTCTATATACCTTCCTTCCCTCTTGTCTCGGTTAGTTATATACCGAACCGACTAAGGTTAATCACTACCGAGTGGGACAAACCACCGAGTAGGACATCCCAAAATCATATAGTAAATACAAAAAATTAAATCAACAGTCATAACTTCGTTTTGCTCTATTATTGGTCTACTAGTACTTCTTACTATTATAAGCTATCAACGATTTTAACCTCGATTAATACATTCACTATAAAGAGTACTAACCTACAATAAGACCCTATAAGTAGTTATTGTTGTCGAGATATAAAGTTGTGTTTTATCATATTTACTATATGTATTAGGGTGTCCCACTCGGTAGTTGATTAACGCTAATTAGAATGTCGCGTTTTATCCTAAGCTTTAGATATAAAAATAAGGAATAAATAAATACATATTTAGTTGATTAATAGATAGAGTATAGTAAGATAATATACTTTATTTAATTATTATAGAAGATTTATTATTTTCTGGAATTATTATAATCTATAAATTACAAGTATTAATATACTTAAGGAGGCTTTCATTTCTATATCTATTCTAAAAACTTTAGGCTAAAGAGAAAAATAATCTTCAAAACTAATATTTCGATTCGATTTTATATCTGCTGAAACCATCTACGGTATACCCCCCTAATACCTTATCAATTATATCTCTCAGGGGTTGGAACACGATATTATGTTTTATTTTTGTTTTTCTCGAAAAAATACTATATACAAATATAGTACTTATAGGTATAGTAGGATAGATAATAGGGAGTCGTAGAGATTTTAGAGGACATTGTATGAAGGGTATATAGCGTAGTTGCGGTCGTAGTCGTATATATAGATAAATATATGTAAGGGTATTACAGAGTAGTTAGTGAGGTTATAGGGTACTAAGTAATTAATATCGGCTTATATTAAGCTGATATATACAGAGGGTTTTATTATATCAAAAAATAGTAATTTGATAGGTTGGACCCTATAATTTTACTATAGCAACTAAAATTCGAAAGCACCTAAAAATTAGGGGTAATTCAGGTGTAGAAAATGTGGATACTCAATTTCCAAGGCAGATGGGGAAGTGGGTAGGATTATCCCGAGCTTAGGGGCGGCGTAAACACGTCCATATTTTTATTGCCTATTTCAACATAGTTGAACTATATCAAGGACAGAGGCTGTATTGTAAGGGCTGGCTAATCATCAGGGTACTCATCCTTCACGTTACTGATAAAGGCCCGTGTTATATCATTCCACCGTTTGAAATGCTTCCCGGCGGCGGCAATGAAACTTTGCGGTAACTCTGTGAGGCAAGGGAGAACGAGCTCAATATTCTCTTCGGCCACGTACCGGACACTTCGATCCTCAACCCTAGACTCGATTAGCTCAATACCGACAGAAACAAAGACAAGGAGGCTCACAGGACATGATAGAAACTCTGATGTCGGCCAGCCTGCAAGCGATCAATGCCCATTCGCCTCATCCACTGTTCTCCTGCGCCGCATTCAGAATCCCACCCGGTAATAATAGCTCGATAGTGGTAGCGACGATGCCGAAAGACCTGGCCAACCATATATCGAATATTCTTATTCTCGTCTGTCCGCCTACGCACCTGCTTTGGTATCTTGTCGACGGCGCGCATGACGTGGAGGCTTTCTAGTATGTGCTCATGCTCAAAAAGCCCCTCAAACAGAGGCGCTATGTACTGCTCAACCAAGAATATATCGGACGGGAAATCGGTAGCGAACAATTCCATCAGCCAGGGTAATTGATGCCGTAGGTCCATTGGGCGCGAATCGCCCGAGAGGAGCATCGAAGACCACAGGGCCGCATACTTGGCACTCACCATATCCACCGAGGTGGATTCTACGTCCGGGTGAGCAGACGCAGAATGAATAGAGTTCAGAATGTTTTTGCTGCAGCGCAAAACAATGTCCGAGGCCAAAGCATCGCCCAAAAACTCAGTCTGGTCTGGTACACCGAGGAAAACCAATTGGTCTCGTAGATCGGATATAGGGGTCTCTCTTGCTCCTCTGAATGGATCCAGATACATTGGGAGACCTTGCTCCGCATCAGCTAGAACGTTACCGTTCATGTCAAAGCCGGGCTGTGGAGTGACGATGACATGGACGTGAAACGGGAACCCACAAGGGTGGGCATTCAGACCCAGCTCCTGGGCCGCGTAGCAATATATGGCAGCCGAGATCAACGGTAGGGAGTTATGTCGGGAACTGCGCAAAGCTAGTCCCAGAAAGTTGTGCTCCAAAGAATAGTACTCCCGTCCTGCATCAATTCCGATAAGATTATTCACTTGTAGCCACCGCGCAAGTTCTAGAGCCTTATCGCGAGGGCTGAGGGGATCAAAGTCGGGATGGGAGGTAGTGAATTGGTCAACGATTGTAGCCAGCATATCTCGTGTCTAGAACATCTGTTAGAAAAGAACCGCTGTCAGAATATCGAATCATGGGGGTGATTGACCTCATCCAAGTCCCCATACCCACTCTCCGGGATAAACAAATCGAAAGCGCCTAACGCGCGCTCAAGCGATACTGGTTCTCCACGCCTGAGTTTAGCCCATTCGGGCACAGCAATGCTTCTGTGGAGGCACGTCAACAGCGCTCGGGCATAATACCTATAGTTAATGGTTAACAGCTTAGCCCGGCGAGCACCTGAGTGGAAGTTTGGAGCTAACTTTCTTGCAAGGTGATCTTCTCCGGACTCTACTTCACTGTGTCGCAAAAGCGTGTCCTTCGCGTCATATCCGAAACCAATGACAGCTCGGAATTTCTCGATGCGCCCTGTCTGGCTAGCAAGGATACTATCAAGAAGTTGAGTGACCGAGCGATCAATGCGGTATCTCAGAACAAAGAGCGCTTTCCAGTCGACCGTCGACACCGGACTCGCAAGCTTCCGAATAATACCATGGCTCCTATCCCAATACTTGTAATGGATTTGGCAGTAGTGGCGCCATAGCAAAGGCTCGTTGGTCACATTCTCAAAGCGACGACTGGCTTGTTCAAGGGCAGCACAGAAGCAAGGGTGCGAGTGGCATAGAATCGAATGGAGGATCTCGTCCGGAAGGTGGTTCAGAGACAGAAGCATGCCGGTAGGCGAGCGAAGATTCCGGGAAGGTGGGAGAGACGAGAAAAAAAGAACCCCTCACTGTGATTGACTGAACCCCGAGGGATAAGGGCGATGTATGCCCATGCAATAGCAACCGTTATAGTCGTAAGCACGACTGCAAATATTCGGAATGTATAGTCTAACGCCAGCGTTGGACCCTCATTCGGCCTGGATGTGGACGTTTGTGTACAGTGTTGGAAGGAAGAAGAAGCTGGAGCTGGGGTTGCCAAGCGGAGGAGGCACCGAGAACCGACGCGGAGGAAAAAAAAGGTCGCTTTCGCCTCCCACTAACATCCCGCGGTTGAGGTCCGGAAAATTACACGGCATCTTGATTTCTTGATGCTCGAGGCCAGTCGGACCTTCCTTTCCCCTTGCCCTTCCCCTTCCCCTTCTCCTTTCCCTATCTGTTGTCTCTTTCTCATCTCCGCGGGGTATGGGTCAATCTCAATCGACTGGCTCAAAGGGCCCCAGTGCCCAAGAGCAATGGTCTGAGCGGAAGACGGACTATTATGAGTTGCTCGGTGTTGCACCAGCGGCCACCGATGATGAGTAGGCTCTCTATGATCACAACAACCTGTCCAAAAGGCGTCCGACTAATCTTCGGTAGGATCAAAAAGGCATATCGAAGAAAGGCCCTCGAACTACACCCAGACCGCAACTACGGAAATGTTGAGGAAGCTACAAGGCTTTTTGCGGACATTCAATCGGCCTACGAGGTGCTTTCGGACCCTCAGGAGCGTGCCTGGTACGATTCGCATAGCGACGCGTTCTTGGGCACCAACGGAAGCTCCCAGGAAGATCAACATTCGTATAACATTCGAGTCACAACCGCGGAGGATGTCCTTAAGGTCTTTGCGATGTTCAGTCCTCGCATGGAGTTCTCGGACTCGCCGAGTGGCTTCTTCGGCGGTCTTAATGACCAATTTTCCCAGCTGGCGCTGGAGGAGCGACTGGCATGTCAATGGGAAGATCAAGACATGGTGGACTATCCGCCTTTTGGGACACATGGTGATGATTTTGAAACTGTCGTGCGCCCATTCTATGCCGCGTGGAGTGGTTTCTCTACAAGGAAGTCCTTTTCCTGGAAAGACGCTTATCGTCTCTCAGATGCCCCTGACCGCCGCGTCCGTAGGCTAATGGAAAAAGAGAATCGGCGCATTCGAGAAGAGGCTATTCGCGAATTCAACGATGCTGTTCGGTCCCTGGTGGCATTCATCAAGAAACGGGACCCACGATACAAGGCTAATGCACTGAATGAGACTCAAAGGCAGGAGATCCTCCGTCAGTCCGTGGCAGCCCAGGCGGCAAGGTCACGCGCGATGAATCAAGCCAATATGCGCGAGCATGTCGTTCCCAAGTGGGCCCAGTCCGAAGAACTTGGGGCCAGCGACAATCAAGAGAGCTCGGAGAGTGAGATTGAGAGCTTCGAATGCGTGGCGTGCCACAAGCATTTCAAGAGCCAGAAGCAATTCGAAGTTCACGAACGTAGCAAAAAGCATTTGAAGGCTGTTAAGCAGTTGCGTCGGGAGATGCTATTGCAAAACGAAGAGCTGGAACTAGAGCCTGCGGTCCAAGTTGATATATTCAATCAAACGGCTGGCGAATCCAGTGGCCCTAAAGGCATCGACAATGATGGATATGACGATTTCCAGGACTCAACCCTGTTGAGCAATCAACCAGATGGCTCTGTGGCCCCAGAAACAGCCGATTCAGAAGATATTGAATCAAAGAGCAAGAGCCATCCTTTGGGCTCCGGATCCGAGGATGAGAGGTCTATTGAAGATGAAGACTATGCGTCTAGGGAAACGATCGAAACAAGACTTCGCTCAGACTTCGATTCTTTGCGAGGCGATGACTCGATCACTCCCTTGACTGAGCAAATGTCCTCTTCTGGGCTCGACGACCGACCAGCCGCGACACAGGTCGGCAGAGCGAAGCAAAGGCGGGCCAAAAAGGCAGCTCGGAATACTGAGAACTCCACCGGGTCGGTTTGCTCAAACTGCAGTGTTACTTTCGCGTCAAGGAATCAATTGTTCACTCACATCAAAGAAAACCCTTCCCATGCTCAACCACTCGAGGCGAAGGGGAAAAGACGATGAAGGGCATGACTAGTTGGTCGATTGTCGCATTGGAGATCTTTGATCTTGTCTTTTTGGAGGCATATATATATATATATACATAAAAATGTCATGTCACATCATGTCCGGGAATGCCCAGTTTCATTGTTTCCCTCTATGTGCATGTCTACATCATCGCCCTCCGCGAACGGGATCAATCATGATATCGAATTTTATCCAAGACCGGCCCGAGAGTTCTTCACAACTTGCGCAACGGGCTGCAGGATACCCTTGTTATTGGAGGCTCCGAGTGCAGTACCGCTGCTCCATCCCATCTTCTCGAGCATTGCTCGCCCCCGGTTCTCTGCTCCGATCTCTGGCGCAGAGGCACCAACCACATCTCCCTCCATGTACGAGACGGCTCCGCCGATGGCTCCTCGCTTGCTCTTGTTTGGTTTCGACCCACTCGAGCCCCAGGACTGGAAAAGTCGGCGATTGAGTTTTCGCCCAGATAATAGATGGTCAACTGTGGAGATGGTTTTGCGTGTGTATGACGGGGTGCGCGAGGTCTTAATGAGTATTGGGAACCGCGCATGTCCATTTCCGCGGGATTGCGACTTCAGATTCAGGGTATTGGCCAGCTCATGGATTGTCTTTCGATGATTCTTGGTCATAGGTGGCAGCGATAGACTAGGCCGGGTCAGTCAGATCGGTGGGAACGGTGTGAATCTCACGTACCTGGTCCTGGATGACAATAAGAAAGTCCGCGTTTCAGTTATCAATTCCTCCAGGTTCATCCCTTTGGAGTACTTGACTTTCAAGTCCGCGTCTCCGAGGTCTCTGCCCAGTAATCCCTGAGAGCGAAGCTCCTCTCGTTCCTTCTTCTTGGCCTTCTTTTTCTTGCGATCGGTTTGCCATGCCGCTTGTAGATTGAACTCGAGATCACTGTCAGAAAGCATGAGATCCAGCGAAGGCGGATTTTTGCCTCTGCCCTTTTTCTGTAGACTGGGCCTGCTGAAATCCATGATATCGAGTCCATAATAAGGGTCAGCCTCGAGTGCATCTGCGAATGCTGACGCCGACACAAATCCAGTATTCCCCCCACGGCTACCCTTGGTCCTCTGCGTGGAGTACCTTATGGCTAGCTCCTCGAGAAGCTCAGGGTCGATGTCCTTTTCATCCCTATCCAGGTCAGAATCGTCGGAGTCCAACTCAGTCAGATCATCATTTGAGCCTATGGCTGCTTCCGGTTCCGTATCGAGGTACATTCTAGATAACACTGCTGCCTCTGCATTAGAAACACTCGCAACGCCCTGTCGGACCTATCATCGGGTGACTCACCGTCGATCGAGCTTTGGAATTGAGCCTCGTCGTCGTCTTTTGCGCGGACTCTTGCCAATTTAGCCTCGCGGTTAATGGTGCTTAGATCCGAGGACCCTGGATCTGCAGGAGCATGGCCAACCCCAATACCACCTTCTGCTTCGATATGTACGAATGAGTCCGCGTCATCTTCCGTGTGGTAATGACGATCCATGTTGGCGATATAGTCCGCCAGTGGATCATTTACCTCCTCATGGGACCCGCGTCTCTGTCGCACGTCTGATGCTGTGGGGCTTTGACTGGGTTCTGGCAGGACGTCCGAATAAGTGGGTGTATTATTAACATCCAGGGTGACGGGTGGTGAATGGTTTTCGGAGGCAGTGTACAGTATCTCCTGGAGCTCATTGTTGTCGGTTTTTATCACAATGGGCTTCTGGTTATTCCTGCGCCCCATGAAAACAACTTCATCCTCGCTTGAGTCACCGGAGACGCTCGGTTCTGACCGCGGCGTTGGGTTTGGCAATCCAGTATCGATGGTTTGTTGCCCTGTCGAATCGAAGAAAAATATGCCTGCAAGAGTATCGTTGGATGGGACCGGCATGACTTCTATCTCGGGCTTTGTCGCCTCCGCGGCGGTCTCTGTTTGACCAGGCTCACCAGGATCGTCCAGGCCGGTATCTTCAAATTCGCTCCGTTCCAATTCACCCGCACTCACGAATTTGACAGACTTGTGACGAAGATTGCTACTTGACCAGAGTCGAGTGTGTGTCTCGGTATTGAGTGCCTCTTGCTGCATGGTAAATCGTTGTGGCGATGGCTCTGTGAATAGTCAGTGTGTCGAAGTGCTCCTCACAACGATGAAGTACTCACTAGCAGTCATCTTTGGGGCTCGCTTGGCGTGGGCCTTGATTTTCCCATGGCGGGCCATGACTGTTGGTGCTGGTCCGGGTAGTCAAAGAAGTGAGGATTTCTTGATCGAACCTGCATGGGCACATGGGTGGGCCGGGCGGTGGGGATGGGTGGACGGAGACATAAGATCGCGGCGTCATAGGTCAACAACTGTATACCTGCGAGATTGCAAGAGTACCCCTTGATTCCCTTTCGATTTCAGTATTGGACCTTGTTGTGGTTTCCCTTCGTCGTGTGGTGCAGCGTAGGCTTGAGTTATCGGTGGTAACTCTACAAATGTACGCCCGATATATATCTCTTTTGGCTGCAGTACCTCCAACCTCTCTACACACATCTCCACCCCGACTTTCCTCCCCAACTTCCCACGCCACCGGACACCAGAGAGCCAAAGAGATCAACAGAAATGACGGGCGTGGATCTAGAGAAATGCAAGCGCATTGTACAATACTTCTGGGACCCAGAGCCTAAGAATGACATGGCGCCAGAGGCCTTGATCTGGTGCCTGGGTCAAATGTATACCCATCAACCCCCACAAGAAGCCAGCGGCGAACACGGTATGTTATAGATCCAAATGCCCTGCATCGTCCAAATCCAAGAGGAGCCATCTGATATCCTACCAGACAGATACAACGCCGCCTCAAGTTCGGCGCGAGCGGGAACCCCAAATGACCCCGCTGGATGTGCCTGGCCAGAGGCATTCCTGAAGGACTTTGAATCTAGAATATGGATGACCTATCGCTCGAACTTTACACCCATCTCGCGAAACAACACAGCGGAAGCAACGTCTTCGATGACACTAGGGGTCCGTCTCCGAAGCCAGCTGATGGACTCGCAGGGCTTCACGTCCGATACCGGGTGGGGTTGTATGATCCGATCTGGACAGAGCTTGCTCGCAAATGCCCTCTGCATTTTATTACTCGGTCGGGGTGAGCACGGGAGCCTTCATTCAAGTTGGAATAGGCTGACGAGAACCACAGACTGGCGAAGAGGCCAGAAACCCAAGGAAGAGTCCGAACTACTTAATATGTTTGCTGATCACCCGGAGGCTCCCTTTTCAATACATCGATTTGTCCGCTGCGGTGCCGAATCCTGCGGAAAATACCCCGGGGAATGGTTCGGGCCATCAGCAACTGCTCGATGTATCCAGTATGTCGTTGTTGTACACCCAGAGAGCAAAGCTGACCCCAACATGACAGAGCACTGGCGAACGAATATGAAGACCCAAAACTCAGGGTTTACGTGACGAACGATACATCCGATGTGTATGAAGATCAGTTTACACGACTAGCTTGCGGAGAAAGCGGACGCATCCAACCGACACTCATTCTCCTGGGCCTGAGGCTGGGAATCGAGCAGGTAACTCCAGTATATTGGGACGGACTCCGAGCCGCCTTGCAATATCCACAATCGGTGGGCGTCGCAGGGTACGTAACATCCCCAAAGGACAAACCGAGAAAAAGGCTAATGATCCGGGGTACACCAGTGGACGGCCCTCGGCATCCCATTATTTCATAGGTGTGCAAGATTCACACCTATTCTTCCTCGATCCTCATTTCACGCGCCCCACCATTCCTCCCCGACGGCCCGACGAAGCGTATATGTCAGAAGAAGTGGATAGCTATCACACCCGACGATTGAGACGGATCCACATCAAGGACATGGATCCCAGTATGCTGATCGGATTTCTGATTCGAGACGAAGCGGATTGGGCGGATTGGAGGGAGCGGGTCAAGTCCACGCCGGGGAAGCCGATCATTCACATTGTCGCCAGCGGAGCAGAATCGAATGAGAGCCACGGTCGTGAAGAGGCGTTGGACGAAGTTGAAGCGTTGGACGATTCGGATGCGTCAGAATGAAGACCGGGAGACGAATCTGCAAATGGAAGTAAGAGCGCAAGGAATTTGTACAGAAGCTAGAGGGAAAATAATGTTCAATGCAATCAAGCATTTGGAATTTCGCGTTCTAGTTGGAGAGGGTAGCCGTGCAACCCGCCCCAGACCCGAGTTATGTTACACCACGCGCATCGAGTAGTAACCATCAGAAAAAGTCGCCCATTGGGGTAAAGAAAATTGAGACCATCCCATGACACATTAGAAAACCCGCAAAAACACCCATAACCGACCGCCTCAGAGCCCAAACAAGATCAAGAGGCGGTTTAAAAAGAGCAATACCGCAAGAAACGAAAAAAAGAAAACCCATAAACCGCTTATTTGGCGGAGGAAGAGTACTTGGTGACGGCCTTGGTGCCCTCAGACACGGCGTGCTTGGCGAGCTCACCGGGGAGGATGAGGCGGACCGAGGTCTGGATCTCCCGGGAAGAGATGGTGGACTTCTTGTTGTAGGCAGCAAGCTTGGAGGCCTCGGTGGCAACGCGCTCGAAGATGTCTGGATTGCAGTCAGAAAAAAACGCGTTCTGACGCGCCAAGGAAGATAATCAAAGCATACCGTTGACGAAGGAGTTCAGGATAGACATGGCACGGGTGGAGATACCGGTGTCGGGGTGAACCTGCTTGAGAACTAGAGAAATCCAAACATTAGCGGACGCGTCCGGATAGCACAGGAGAAAAGCCAAACTCACCCTTGTAGATGTAGGAAGAATAAGTCTCCTTGCGGGTCTTGCCGCGCTTCTTCTTCTCGCCAGAGGGGGCGGCAGTCTTCTTGCCAGCCTCCTTCTTCTCAGCGGGGGCCTTGCCACCGACCGGGGCCTTACCACCGGTGGAGGGCTTCTTCTCAGCTGCCTTAGGGGCCATTTTTGACGTTGATCACAAAAAGTGAAAGGTTGAAAGGGTTTGAAAGGGTGTAGGAAGATGGAACGTGGATGGAGATGGGAGGACAGAGATGGAGTGGAGGAAAAGTAAGAGAAACGCGATGACGAGGGAGGCGCGGTCTTTATACTCGGTGGGCGCAGGGCCAGTTGATCCTGAGGGGTGCAAAGGAGCCGGAATTTCAATACCGTCACAGATGTGTATGATCTGTATGATTAAGAGGGGGTCGACGCGTCTTAAGGTGGGCGGGGCTGGGTTACAGACGCGGGGGCCATGGCCAACTATGTGTAACATAAAATACAGCACATAAAATACAGCACCTTACCTGATGTGGCATGCCGCGAGCCCCGTGATCCGCACCCTGATTGGCCGATCCCGCTAAGCGAGAGCGTGATCTGGAGGTTGTTTGATGCGCCCCAACGTCACCCTCACCGCGTCCTTATAAATCCCCTCCGCTTCCACACGCTGCCCTCCCACCTACTTTCGCAACCTACGCTTCAACTTCTTCGACATAACCCAACTTTTCAAACCAACCCCCCCAACCCCCAACTCACAACCATCAAAATGACTGGCGGAAAGTCTGGCGGCAAGGCTAGCGGCAGCAAGAACGCTCAGTCGTAAGTATCTTTGTTTTGATCTCGCGTCAACTTCTCATTCTGACATCACTTCTTTTCAGCCGTTCGTCCAAGGCCGGTCTTGCATTCCCTGTTGGCCGTGTCCACCGTCTGCTCCGCAAGGGCAACTATGCCCAGCGTGTCGGTGCCGGTGCTCCCGTCTACCTGGCTGCCGTTCTTGAGTACCTCGCTGCTGAGATCCTCGAGCTGGCTGGTAACGCTGCCCGTGACAACAAGAAGACCCGTATCATTCCCCGTCACCTCCAGCTCGCCATCCGCAACGATGAGGAGTTGAACAAGCTCCTGGGTCACGTCACCATCGCCCAGGGTGGTGTGCTCCCCAACATCCACCAGAGTACGTCCCAATTCATCTACATTTCCATTTTGATCCCAGGTCACTAACTTTCCATTCCAGACCTTCTCCCCAAGAAGACCCCCAAGGCCGGCAAGGGCAGCCAGGAGCTGTAGATGGCTTCTTTATTTCGCGGATTTGTTTTGTTTTTTTCCGGCGCGGGTTGGTTCATTGACACGATAATGGGGTTATGGGATGGGCACGTTATGGCTCTGCGTTTTCTTTTTTCTTCAGTTTCCAGGTTGTACATTATGCCTGCGGGCATGGAATGATACCGACGAACTCAGCCTGTTCGAGGGACTTCAGTTTTTTCTTCAGACAACTAGCGCTGGGCTTATGCCCGAATCAATCAAAAGATTCTGGGTCCATCTGAGTCTACTTTTTCTTTACCTGACCATTTTCTATTTTCTATTTTCCTAGTAATTGCATTCATCGGTTTTCGTTTGCATTGGTTAAAGCGTCACTTGCTTTGGAAGCGTGTCACGTATATGCACAGGTTTGCCTGTCGTACTTGAAATCCCATATTTCCATATAAACTCCAATCTACATATTTGCCTGAATCGATCAATATAATGGGCGGTTACTTCAATTGCAGTAGGCCAAATTACATAAATATGGGTTTGATGCCCAGAAAATCTTCTAGTGGGCGCCGGGAGCTTCCGCATCTGCATAAGATTAGTATGGCACCGATGGAATGATATGGTTGAGTTAAAGATCAACCTACATGGCAGAATCCGAGCCGGCAAGTTTCTCTCCCATTTGCTTCCTGTAGTCAATGTAAGTTGTGTGCGCGTGATATGGCCGACATCAAGGACATACCTCCAGGGGCGTATGGTGGCCGGTAGGCATCCGGGTGTTTCCACTCATCCAAAAGCTTCTCTGTCTCTCGCAAAAGAACCTGGGTTCGCCGTGTAAGTGAAGGCTCAAGGTTCATTTGAGGGATCCGATGAGTGGTTGCCGTACCTGTTGCTGGCGAGGGTCGCGGACGTCCCTGTTGGCCTCGAACAGAGAGCGAATGTAGACGGCCTGTCCACGCCACACCGACCGCTGGACGGCCCAGTCGAGGGACAGCTTCAGGGAGCGCCGGTACAAAGAGCTATACCAAGGGTCAGAGAGATATGACGGAACTCGCGGGGGGTGTTCACTCACGCGGCGGACATGATGGGCTCTCGCGAGTCCAGTTGGAGAAGAAAAGGGAGGTTGTAACAAGGCGAGCGCGAGAAGTCTCCTAGACAATGCGCGTCAATCCGTCAGTCCGGGATGGAGATGGGTGCGGGTTGACTATTCTCGGCTTCCTCATTCGTTGCACTAAGCACAGTAGGTTTCTGTAGACAACCGTATGGAGCGTAAAAACATTATTCCGACTGTAGGGTGCCTTTCCGCTCGGCTTCGGGCTTGGGCTTCGGCTACGTAACAGCAACAAGGTCGAGAAGGGCTTTTATTTTCCTTTCTCTTTCCTCAACCTCCTTCTCTGGTATATCTCTTACTGCCATCTGATTGACAATTGTTTCGCAAATCATGGCTGCTCGCCTTTCTCTCGCGCGCCTTTCGGCCCAGCGCTTGACGACTTTGACCCGGGCTACTCGGGCTTCCACCCGGCTTCGCGGCATCCAGGGCCTTTCTACCCTCACGCGCCCCAATGCCTCTCCGCGGGCCTCCGGTCTGCTGCAGGCCTCTTCCGGGTAAGGATACTAAACATCTATATGGCTTGTGGTGCAATGCCTGATCTTATGGACCAACAGCATCAACGTATCGCGCAACATCGCTCCTTTCGTCGGCTCTCAAATCCGGACCTACGGTAACTATGACAGCTCCCAACACCTATCAATAAGCAAATAATGCTAATTCTGCTTGTGTCCTAGCCGATAGCATCGTCAAGGTCCCCCAGATGGCTGAGTCCATCACCGAGGGTACTCTGAAGCAGTTTTCCAAACGTATGCAACCGCCTTATATATCCTGTCTACCACGGGTACTGATTCATTCTTAGAGGTCGGCGACTTCGTGGAGCGCGATGAGGAAATCGCCACCATTGAAACGGACAAGGTAAAGTGTTCCTCGGTTTTTTCCTCGCGATATATAATTCCCTCAAATTTCTAATATTTCATCTTTGAGCTCTAGATCGATGTCTCCGTGAATGCCCCGGATTCCGGTACGATCAAGGAGCTTCTCGTGAACGAGGAAGATACCGTCACTGTCGGCCAGGACCTCGTCAAGTTGGAGCTGGGCGGAGCCCCCGAGGGCAAGAAGGAGGCGGCCCCCGAGCAGCCCAAGGAGCCTGCTGCCGAGCAGCCCAAGGAGCCTGCTGCCGAGAAGCCCAAGGAGCCTGCCGCCGAGAAGCCTAAGGAGTCTGCTCCTGCGGCAGAGAAGCCCAAGGCCCCCGAGCCGGAGAAGCCTAAGGAGACCCCTAAAAAGGCCGAGTCTCCCAAGCCACAAGGTGCTGCTGAGTCCAAGCCTACCCTCGGAAACCGTGAGGAGCGTCGCGTACGTACAATCGCTTTGGCTGTCGCGTCCTGAATTGACACAATATGCAGGTGAAAATGAACCGGATGCGTCTGAGGATTGCGGAGCGTTTGAAGCAGTCTCAGAACACCGCTGCTTCTCTCACCACCTTCAACGAAGTTGATATGTCCTCCTTGATGGAGTTCCGAAAGCTCTACAAGGATGACGTGCTTAAGAAGTCTGGCGTGAAGCTCGGTTTCATGAGCGCATTCTCTCGTGCCTGTGTACTGGCCATGAAGGACATTCCCGCCGTCAATGCATCGATCGAGGGCCCCAATGGTGGTGACACCATCGTTTACCGCGATTACGTCGACATTAGCGTTGCTGTTGCTACTGAGAAGGGCCTGGTTACTCCGGTGGTCCGCAACACGGAGACCATGGACCTGGTTGGCATTGAGCAGTCGATCGCTGAGCTCGGCAAGAAGGTGCGCTCTCATGTCATTTCTCTAATGCATCGCCACTAACACATCTCAGGCCCGTGACAATAAGCTGACCATTGAGGATATGGCCGGCGGTACCTTCACCATCAGCAATGTAACTCCCCTGTCTTCTAAACAAAGTCTCTTGAGGGCAAAGAATGCATGCTAATCCGATCGCTCAGGGTGGTGTCTTCGGCTCCTTGATGGGTACCCCCATCATCAACCTTCCCCAGACTGGTGAGTGCCCCGTAGGTTTTGATTCTCATCGAATTCTTCTAACCTCCTCCCTAGCTGTTCTGGGTCTCCACGCCATCAAGGACAAGCCTGTGGTTGTGAACGGCAAGATCGAAATCCGCCCGGTAAGATTTGCTTTTTCACGGAGCTCCTGCGATTCATGCTGACTTGGGGTAAACAGATGATGTACCTCGCCCTCACCTACGACCACCGTCTGTTGGACGGTCGCGAGGCGGTCACTTTCCTCGTCAAGGTCAAGGAGTACATTGAGGACCCGCGTCGTATGCTGCTCGGGTAAACGGATACTTCGGCGGTACCCTGTTGGTTGATCTGTGTTTGTCGTGGTTAGAGTAGCCCTTGGCACTCTTTGTAGATTATCGAATTCCGAAATATAAGCGCCATAACATCGGCCTGCTTCTTCCCATCAAGTTATAGACCCTGAATTCCTGGTAATGCCCAGCTGCTCTCTTCCACCGGCACTTCCCAGTAGCGCCGTCGGTGACGGTGGATGGTCGATCCAGCGAGTGGCTGGGGCAGATCCGCGGTGCGTGCACAGTATGTGTTTCGGGCTCGGTGGGTGTTCTGTCGCGACCCCAGTACGTCTCGGTCATTTCAGGCCGATGCGTTCCCTGAGGCGTTGCGTTTCGTCGCGGCTGAGACAGCCGATTTGACCCCGTTCGAGTTGAACGAGAAGAGGCGCATCGAGAGTGGTCATCAGGTCGATCAAAAACCCCAGCACAACGGATCTGAATCCCTCGAATGGGAATTTGCGCTTGAGATCATTTCGTGGGGCAGAAATACCATCATGATTGAGGAACTCATTGGTGTAGCTCTGACGGATTTTCAACCATTTCGAATAGCGCGCTTGATCGTTGGGTGCCCACGCATACAGCTTGGAGAGGATGTCGGAGGGCGTGTTTCGTTCGCATTGCTCTTCTAGCATGGCCTGTACCATGAACTGGGCGCCGATATCGAACCATCTGGTTTCGGATACCTTGTGAACGGCAGCAGCGCAGAGGTCCATGAATTGAATTCCTATTTCTGACAGCGCAGAGCAGCCTTCGCGAGAGGGGTGCTCCTGGACGGGCATATAGTGGCGGATCTGGTGGCCCACTGCCAGAACCCGAATTTTGATATCCAGATCCTGAGGCAGGGAGGACTCGGAGTCGGACTGTGTTAATGATCGAAAAGCTACTCGCTTGTCAGTGTCGGTATGCCAGCGATCCGGTCTTCCATGACTTTTACCTCCCACTGCGTCTACCAACCAGTCCACTTCCTCTGGATTCACTGGGTTCTCTAAATTTTCCGAGCTTTGACTGATTTTCTCGATGGACAGGGTCTGGTTGATGGCGAGGCAGGTAAGATAGTCCAGAATCATCCAGTCCACGTCGGCCTTGGTTTCATGATCGGCTTTCATCTCGCTGACCTTGGGGTGAGCGGTGGGTCCAGACACCCTGGCTGATGGCATAGTTAAAGTGGTTTGATCAAGGAGGAATTTCCGTTCTGTGGATCCCGAGGTTTCGGGAAGATCCCCGCAGTTTGGTGGGGAGGAGTTGGTTCGCCTTTGATAGTTAACTAACATAAAAGACGCTCATTGCTGACTTATTAATAACTAACTATGTAACCATGTAGTTAACTCCTTAGCTAGTTACAATGGAAGGCACATATTCACTCGGCTCCTCGTATGGTTTTTAATGATTTGGTTGCACTCTGTGGTCTGTTCCCCTGTGTCTACATGGTATATATATCATGGATATACACATACACACATTACACAGAAGCATAGATTTTCCAATGTAACGAAATCGAAACGATTTCCATAACTGGAGCTATCACGTGCAGATATTAGCATAGCATGGCGTCACAGTCACAGAAACTCGACAAACTCGAGACTTGCCGGATCTCCAAACTCTTGCCACTCCCCAATTCCATCACCAAACTACGAGACTACATGATTCTACGCCTGCCAAATAGCATCCCAGCAGCAAAGTGGCAAATAACAAGGGCATTCTCGATGGCGTGGTACTCTTCCGGGTCCACCAACACTGAACTGGTGGAGAATCTGTTCAAAGTCGAGCTTATCAAGAATGAACGTGTCAAGGAAGCTATGCTGCGTGTAAGCAGTTGCACCCCCTTTACCACTCATTCCTTTTCACGTTCACCTGACGCCTGCCCAAGGTTGATCGAGCTCATTACGCTCCGTCGCGACCTTACTCGGACTCGCCGCAAGCTATCGGACACGGCGCCACCATCTCTGCTCCACATATGCACGGCCAAGCGTGCGAGTACCTCGTTGACTATCTGCACCCCGGCGCGCGAGTACTGGACATTGGCTCTGGCTCGGGATATCTCACCCATGTCCTTGCTAACCTTGTTACGGTCCCTGGTTCATCAGACCCAGGTCAAGTCATTGGAATTGACCATATCCCCGAACTGGTGGAGTTGGCCCGGGCCAACGTGAGCAAGTCCGACGACGGCCGGAAACTGCTGGAATCCGGTAAGGTGAAATTCATCACGGCTGACGGGCGCCTGGGATGGAAAGAAGGAGCCCCGTACGATGCAATCCACGTCGGCGCAGCCGCGGAGAAGCTCCATCCTGTACTAATCGAGCAATTACAAGCTCCCGGACGATTGTTCATTCCGGTTGAATCGGAGGATGATGGGAGCATCATGAGCAGCGTCAATGGGGGCCAGTACATCTGGGTTGTCGACAAAAAGGCAGACGGGTCGGTTCATAAACAAAAGATCTTCCAGGTCCGTTATGTTCCCCTCACGGACGCGCCTCGATCATGAAGAACCCATTACCGCGACGTGAATGAGTCCAATGCATGTGACATGGATTACAAAGGAAACGAGGGAAATGAGACAATGGGATATTCCAAAAGGAGAAGCAGATACTGCAATTGATTTGTTCATTTACTGCCAATGGTGACTCAAAGAAAGAGGTGATGCCCAGCCGGGAAGCTGCAACAGGCAAGAGGCCCGGTGCGATATACTCCAAGAAACACCGTGATATAATAGCAAAGACGGAAATCAGGATCGAAGGATCAGCGGAAGGGAAAACCGCCAGAAAACTTGAACTGTGGTCCGCCGCCCTGTTGGAAAAAGAATTGCTGGTGACCAAAGGGACTTCCTTGGAATGGATTGCCTCGTTGCGCCTGCGCCTCGGGGTCATTGGGATCATCGCCATTGTCGTACCGAGTCCGTAGTTCCGAGTTTGAAAGGACCTCGTATGCCTCGTTGATGGAGGCCATCTTCTTCTCGGCCTCCTCCTTCGACACTCCCTGGGAAGCAGCCTTGTCTGGATGATGCTGCTTCGTCAATTGACGATAGGCGCGCTTGATTGTGCGATCATCCGCATCACGACCGACACCCAGGACTTTATAGTAGTCCTTCTGCTTCGAGCGCTTAAGAAGCACCTGGGCCTTCTGGAGAAGTTTCTGAGCCTCTTGAGACTGGGGATGATGATCCCTGACGGTATTAAGCGTGCGTACAGCCTCCTCAAATCGGTCCTGCTCCAGCTCGGTCTGGGCCTGGTATAACAGACCATGAAGGGAGTACGGAACCAACTGGAGAGACTCGGAACAGTATGGTGCAGCTTTCTTGACCATGCGCATCTAATATTACTTGTTAGAATAGACAGAGCCACGAAAGAAAGAGAGAGGGAGAGAAAGGGCAAATAGGGGCGACAAACCTCCCGGTATGCTTCACATGTTTTCTCGATGAGGAAGACGTAGAGATTGTTGGATGCTGCATGGTGAATGTGCCCCATCTCCCTCGCATTGGCAACATCAGCCTTTACATCTGCGATCAGGCCACTTTCGTCACCATCACCGACCAAGAGTTTCACAGCGTTACTGAACTTGCGCGCCTCCAGCGCACCGTGCAACTTTCCCAAGCTCTTTGCCACTTGCCGCTCTTGTTTGTAGAGACGATTGCAGGGCTTCGAGTCAGGGTCTGCATGGAGACATTTGCGGATCTGGGCCAGGCCACGGTCACTGTCTCCCAAGGCGTAGAATAACATCGAGGACATCTGCAAATGAGGCTCCACCAAGCTCGGGGAGATCTGTAGAACATGTGCCAGGTCGCTGACACCCTCTTGCACCTCGCCTCGCTCAAAGCGACAGCGTGCTCGAGTCTGTCGGAGAGCTAGATCGGTGCTTGCCTTCATGATTGCGATTCCGGCCTGCGAGACACAAGCCTCCCAGTCACCTTTCTTCTCGGCGGCGACGGCCAGGGTCGCCGCCTCCTGCGCCTCCTCAAGTTCCTTGTATTCCGCCGATGCCTTCTTGCCGGCGCGTTCAAGATCCCGTAGAGCTTCCTTCCAGTGTGCAGAGCGGGCTTGCAGGCGAGACCGTTGGAGAAGCGCGCCTTCGAAGTCCGGCTTTAGTTCCAACACCCGGTTGAAATCCTCCGAAGCCTGCAAGTTTTTGCCTATTGACAGATACGCCGCACCTCGTTGAAAGATCGTCACATAGTTGGTTGGGTCGCGAGAGACTGCGGCATCAAAGTATACTAGAGCGTCTCGCGGCGAACCCTTGGCGAGTTGCGCTTTAGCGGAGGAGATCAGCTCGGAGAGCGGCGTATCTGGGGAAACCTGAAGCGCATATCCAGTAGAAAGACAGGCCAGGACGGCCGTTAGTGCCTCAAGCGAAATGCGCATCTTTTAAATGTCGAGCATCGCAGACAAAACAGAGACAGAAAGAGGAAGAGAAGGTCGCGAGGGTGGTGGAATATGCTCGTCGCCGTGGCCTTTACGCGTATCGTACAATAAATTACGTGACAACGTTGCCTCGGAACAAAACTCCAGCTCCCAACCTTTCCAATGCTTTTCAAGGATGCTACGATGCGCTCGATTTTTCTCACCCGTGAGATTCAGCCCGAGGCTATTTCTGCGACATTCACATAATGGTATGTTACTCCATTCGACCACTCGTGCCCTCTTCTAACCCTTCCGCCACTCCCAGATTCCGGCCTGTCTCCGGTCTTATTGACTAGAGCTCGATTGCTCGCCGCCGAACATGCCAAACTATCGAATCGGCTTGCAGAATCGTTTGATTCCAAAGTCGCTAAACGAGCCGGTGAATTGGCCCCTGTCACAGAGGTCCTGAAGGAATGGGATATTGCGAATGAGGTGGGTGCTTCCTTCCGCTCTTGTCCCCGCGAGAACCTGACTCTAACCCGTGAACCAAAGTCGATTGTCGAACTGAAATCCCTCCTGGAGGACACTGGGACCGATGCCGAGTTACGCTCTCTCGCGACGGAGGACCTGGAGAGCAGTCGAGAGGCTCTACCTACCATATCAGACCGATTGAAGAAGTCGCTGATTCCCAAGCATCCATTTGCCGATCTTCCCTGTTTGCTCGAGATCCGTCCCGGCGCAGGAGGGGATGAGGCAGGTCTGTTCGCATATGAGTTGCTCCGGATGTACATGAGCTTCTGCTCTCGGAGAGGCCTTCGACCGGCGATCTTGAAGCAGGATGTTGAAGACGGGCCCTCGGAGGATCGCCTGAGCGAGGCAGTGATTGAAATCGAGGCTGACGGTGCATATGATCTCCTGCGAACTGAATCGGGTGTGCACCGCGTCCAGAGGGTACCGGCCACCGAAACCAAAGGCCGCACTCACACCAGCGCCGTCAGCGTGATGGTCCTGCCGAGTTTCCCAGAAAGTGGAAACGGCATGGATAGTGCCCTGAACTTCGAAGACCGAAGCAGCGACTACTATATCGATCCACAAGAGGTGCGTGTCGAGAAGATGAGGGCCGGAGGCGCAGGGGGACAGCATGTGAATAAAACCGAGTCCGCTATTCGATTGACACATATCCCCACGGGCACGGTGGTTTCAATGCAGGATGAACGGTCCCAGCAGGCGAACCGTCGGAAAGCCTGGCAGATGCTGCGGGCCAAGTTGGCGGAGGCCCGTCAGGAAGCCCGAGAGCAGGAATTGGTCGAACTTCGGAGAGGCGCCTTGGGTGGAGTGGCTCGCATGGGCCGCGGTGACAAGATTCGAACGTACAACTACGGACAGAGTCGCTGCACTGACCATCGAACCGGTCTTACAATCCACAACCTGGACGACGTCCTCGAAGGTGGTGATGGGCTCGAGACGGTCATGGAGAGCGTGCGCACTTGGATGGCAGACCGTGAGGTTGAGGTCATGGTGGCCGAAGAGCTGGCAAGGGAGAAGAAACAGGATCGGTAGTATCCTCTCTATTGTACATTAAAGACAGAAAAAGATACCATGTATTCTATATCACATTTTTCAACTTCAACGAGGATCAAAAGACTTCGACCTTCGATTTCAAATGTACTTTCTCTCCGGATCCGCGAGATCTAGCAATTCCATTGATTTCTCGTACCTTATTATTGATTGTTAGCTATCAATGACTCCTACAGCAAACGATAAAAAGGAAAGAAAGCTTCAACTTACATGGTGAACACAATTCCTCCACTCAAGATCAGTCGAGCCAGACGTGGCATCGCTCCAGACCAGAAGGTTAAGACGCCTTCGTCCTTGAAGATCTTTGCGGCACATACAAAGCTGTTTTTGTAGTTTTTGCTGGCTTCGAGGGATTGCATTCTGTTCCAGGACTTAGTTGATTTTACCAAACAATTGCAATTGATCTGTGACGGGTACTAACCTTGTCTTCACCGTATCTAAGGGTTGAGTTACGTATCTGGGCACATGTGCTGTCAGTAGAGTGATAGATCGTGTAAAGCTTTCCCAGAACGTACACGGTGATGAGGCCGGCAAGACCTCCGATTGCAAAGGTACTTAGAGTTCCCAGCTTCTCTCCCGGAGCAACGTAGCCTTCTGCAAGCTGCTTTAAAGTGGTGTAACTGGTGAATCGCGTGGCCGAATTGGCTGCCTGTCTGGCCGTGGTGGGGACAAAGCCTTGGAAGAAGCCCCGGACGCCTCTCTCTTGGAAAATGATCTTGCTTCCGTGAAGGAAACCACGCATGCGTGGCTTTTCCGACTTTCGGTCGTCAATCCTGGAAGCGCCATGTCAGTTCTACGTTTCGGCGGTCAGTGGAGTGATAGGGTGCCAACGGACAGTTGAGTTTTGATACTCTCAAAGGGAGTAACTGCCAGAAGAGACTCGGTGAAGCCAGCACCGAATCCAGCCACGACGGTCCTTGGCCCCGAGATCTTGCCGTTCTCATCCTGAAGGGCTGATTTGATCGCATCGAAGGCGACGAATCCTGAGGTCATGTCGAGTCAGAGTGGAGGAACTTGACCGGTGATACAGACACCAACTTACGAATTCCAGCCTTGAGAGAATTTCCGATGATCAAAGTTGTACATCCTGCGTACCACTGCTTGCCGAATGGCGGCCACGGGAGTTTCTGGCCCTCGGCGAGACGGCGATTGAGTTGTGTGCGGGTCTTTGCGACTGGGAGGCAATCGATTAGCCAGGGGAAGACATCGAAGGGCAGGGCAGAAGAGTCGTACACTCAGCTGGATAGGTAATCGCTGCGAAACAGACGTTAGTTCAACACGGTCATACATATTGGAATATCCTTACCGATCTCCACGGCTCCAGCGGTGGAGCCCGCGATGATAGAGCGCAGGGCACTAGGCTGTTCCCATTGATTAGCTCAGAGTCTTGCGGTGATATTGATAAGACCAACCTTGGCCTTCTGGTCCTTGTTTGTCGTGGCCATGTCGACAATGTAGAGAGCGATTACGGACGTTTTGAAACTTTGGACCTCGGGTCTTTCGTCGATATTGTACGGTTTGCCGTAGCGCCACTCCGCGCACTTTGGTTACATACTTATAATCACATCAAGTTACGAATACAAACAGAATCAGAGGGAATTTTGTCAATTCACGAAATGCTACATGAATATGCCTAGCATCTAGTGCTCCTCCGAAATTTTTTGGCCTTTTTTTTGGGTTTTTTCTCTTTTTTTAATTTTCGTTGTCGTGTGAGAGGGTTTTTTTGTGTGATCGGTGTATGGGCATGTCTGAAGGTCCGAAGAATTTCCTCGAATCCTCCAATGCCATATGGTAAGATAAGATGTCAAAGAGATAATGTCGGAAGCCACCATGTCAGATAAAAAGGGAGCCTGAAAAGGTCCGAGGTGGAAAAAGAGTTGGAACCGAAGATTCAGGGGTGAACATCGTAGAGAGGCTGCTCGAGAGGCGGGGATGAAGTAGTCGAGAAAAATCGTAGCAGAAAAGAGAAACTGGTTCCGACTCTGAAGAACGCCAAAGTCAACCGAAAGATGCCAGAGAACGCCGCATTCCGCCTTGCAATCCTTCTTAATGCAACCGCGGATGTGCCTATGTACACCTTCGCGCGGTAACCCAGCAAAGTAGAGGACTCACGGCACCGGAACAAATGCACCTTTCTCAGACCAAAAGCCCAACATGCCCCATTACGATGAAGTCCAGGGGAACAAAAGGGGAAGGGAAATCGGAAAGAACAAAACATAGAACGGGGAATTATGATACACATGTCGCGCCAGGAACGTATCATCGTGGCAGGAGAAGAATGCGCAACGAAAACTCCATCTCCGCTGCCGAACAACCATAAGCCCGCCTGCAAAAGGAGGTGGAAAGTGGGGGGGAGGGGGAGGGGCGAAATAACTGGAGAAAGAAGAAGGGAATAAATCAAGAAGCGAACAAGGAACGCAGCCGTAGCAAACATCATTGCAGAAGGGCATGGCAAAGAGGCATGATCCTTAGGAGACGGGGGCCTGAGGCTTGGGCGCGATTTGACCCGGGGTCAGGGGAGCCCGGTTGGGATCATTCGGGGGCCCACGGCGCGGACCCTGCCCTCGACCCCCGCGGTAAGAGCCTCGGCCACGGTTGTTGTAGTATTGGCCGCCGTTCTGGTGGTTCTGGTGGTTCTGGTGATGGTTCTGGTGATGACTCTGGCGGCGAGGCTGGCGATCGCCATTCCCGGGATGCTGGCCTCCAGCGTGGGGCTGGAGCGGACCGGAGATCGGGCGCGGGATGTTCTCGGGAGAGTCGTAAACGTAGAGCTTCTTGTCGATGTTCTGAGGAATGGGCTGGATTTCAGTGCCGAGTTCTTGCTCAATCTTGTACAGATTGAACCGATCCTCCCAGTTGATGAGGTTGATGGCGAGACCTAGGTGCCCGAATCGACCGGAACGGCCAATGCGGTGCAGATAGGTTTCCGCATTCTTGGGAAAATCGAAGTTGATCACGACGTTGACCGCTTGGATATCGATACCACGTGTCAGCAAGTCCGAGCAGACCAAGTTGCGACACACGCCGTTGCGGAAATCGTGGAACACGCGGTTCCGGTGCTGCTGAAGCATCCGGGCGTGCGAGTAAAAGCACGAGTATCCCAACTCGGTAATCTTTTTCGCCAGAAGCTCCACACGGTTGGTTGAATTGCAGAAGATGATCGACTGGTTGATCTGAAGCTTCGAGAACAGAGTATTCAAGCAGTGGACCTTCTGCTTCTCCTCCACGAACGCATAATATTGCGTGATACCACGCAGAGTAAGTTCATCCATGAGATTGATCTCATAAGGGTTGCGCATGTGTTTGTCCTGATATGGATTAATATAACGGGGACTTGTTTCCCTAGGGAGCGGTGTTCGATTAACATACCTTGAAAGACTTGACAATGAGCGGGAAGGTAGCACTGAAAAGCATGACCTGTCGATCCTTGGGATGGAAGGACAGCAACTGCTCAATGACGGGAGTGAACTCGGGCGAAAGCAGCTTGTCGGCCTCATCCATCACGAAAGTGGGACACTCGGAAAGATCGGCCACACCCTTGCTGGCAAGGTCCAGGACTCGTCCAGGAGTGCAGACCAGGATATGAACGGGATCATTCAGTCGAATAATGTCATCCTGCAAGCCGGTTCCACCGGTGGTGACCATAACATTGATACCCAAGTGTTTCCCAAGGGTCTTGCAGACTTGCGATGTTTGAAGAGCCAGCTCTCTCGTGGGGACTAGGATTAAGGCCTGGGTTTTCGTGCTCTTAGGATTGATGCGTTCGAGAGTGGGGATGACAAAGGCGGCGGTCTTTCCGGTGCCGTTCTTCGCTCGGGCCAGAATATCTCTGCCGGTAAGAGCAACGGGTATCGTCTCTTCTTGGATAGGAGACGGCTTTTCAAAACCGGCCTCAAAGATACCCATCATCAGCTCACGCTTAATGTAGAAGTCTTCAAACTCGAGGCCCTTGGTAGCGGTGACATCCTGCAAATGTGATTAGAAACATACCGCCTGACAAAGCAAGAGATTGACTAACCTCAGTCTGTGGCCGGGCGTCTTTGGGGGGCAATTTCAGAGAATCCTGCAATCTTTGTTCTGTGTTTCCTTCCCTAGAGGCATGTCAGATCTGGTTCAGCCAGAGTAAATGAGACGACGGTAATCTTACCCAAGCTGGGTGTTGCTGAGTTGTGAGGCGAGTGCGTCGGCCATGGTGATGAGAGGGTATCAAAGGTGTAGGAGGAAGTTGAGTGTTGTTGAGACCGTCAACAGGTTGGAGCTAAGCGCCAACGGGACGGTGGACTGAGTAAGGAAGTAGGGTTCAGCACGTTGTGGGGCTCAGCAGGTTTGGCCCAGCGTGTTATTTGAGGAGATTGTGGGACGTGATCGTCTGAAGACTAAAAGTGCTAATCACGGTTTCGATAGGACTTTGCCAAAGGCACAGCTTAGAAGAGCGTATCAGAGATGGGCTCGGGCAAGTGTGTTCGGATTAAAGAATTTTTGAGAACCGAGGAACGGTCAAGTCGGGATGCCCAATCGGTGAGGAATATAAGACCGAAGAGATGAAGTTGGACAGGTGTAAGTCAAAAGTGGAATTGCGGAGAGGAGAAGAGATTCAGCAAGTGTGAAGGGATTCCGGAAGTCAAAAGGCCTGCGTGGGAAGCCAAAACGGCGGGAAGGGGTCACGTGCTATCTACACGATGACTATGGCGCTCTCATCATTCGTTCTAACCATCAGAGCTGTGGTAATAATGGTTCTAATAACTTTATTATTGGCAAAGCATTGAATACCGGATACGCTATTATTCTATATGCTTTTGGGCCGGCCTACAGAGAAACATGGAGCTACCTATCTCGTTGCAATTTACTGAAACGGAAGAACGATAGGGTATTGTCGCTGCGAAATCTCATACTAAACAACATAGATCAGAAAGGATAGACTGCACTGTTAGCGCCGAAAGTTCAAGGTGGATTGCCCACGCTCGGGTTCAGCCAACTCCTTGACCCGCACATCGGAGGAGATGGTAATGTCCGTCTTGGTCCCCGGTGTGATGAGGATAAATTGTCGTCCGATAGAGCGTCGAGCAGCGAGCATCTACCAGAGATGATCAGCAAACGGAAAAATGGAGGACCAAAGAAACACGAAAGACCTACCAGCATGTCAATGGACATCTTTCGATTGATATGGTCCATGTACACATCGCTATAGAATAAAATTAGCGAGGTCAGAGGTATGAGCCGCAGAGGAAACATGACGTACAATTCATCCAGACAGCGGATGGGAGACCCCATAGCTTCCCAGAGAGCAAGCAGTAAACACACTTGCGCGAAGGATTTCTCGCCGCCAGAGAGGGTTTTAGCACCACGCCCGGTGCTGTCGTCCCTGGTAATATCGGGCTCGACCTGAAAAGGAAGCGAATGGGTCAGTAGATGTTAAAAACTGTACAAAAAAAGAGCTCACTTACTTGAAGGTCCAGTAGTTTCCCAACATGGTCGGTGAGCAGTCGACCGCGGAAGCTTCTCTCACTCAGTAGGTAGGTGAATTGTGCCTTGGCGCGAGATGAAATGTGTGATCTAAAGATCTCCCACCTTTTCTTTCGACTATTGAGAGTATCCTTGAGGTACTGCCAAATCGTCAGAGCCAGCTTCTTCAATTGTTAACTGGGATGCTGCTTACCTGGGCAAGAGTCGTCAGTTCGTCGACCTGCCTCTTTGCTTGTAGATACGCGGCTTCTGTGCGACCAGCCTCGGCGGCAATCTCGTCTCGTGGTGCGCCCAGTCTGATGGTGGTCAATGATTAGTCCAAATGGGCGGAACGAAAGGCTTACTCTGCGTTATAGCGCTCCAAGTCTCGTCGCAACCTCGACAGCTTCTGATCGAGGCTATGAGTGGTTTCACCCTCGTCGATTGGAACTCGTGCCGAAACCAAACCCGCCTTCTCGGTGTAGTCTAGCACTCTCGACGCCTGCTGATCCCGTCTCTCCTTGACCTTCTCTCGCGCCTTCTTGTCATTGTCGAGCTGGGCAACGGCAGCGTTCTTTTCATTGATGATCTCACGACGTCTGCTTTCCACTTGTGAGTTTTCGCTTTGAGCAACGCGTGAGTTTTGCTCCAAGACTTGGATGTTTTCGTCCAGCGCTTTCAATTCTCGCCGAATCATCTTCAAGTTTTCCATAAGTTCGCTCATTGCCGTCTGGCTATCACTGTATGACCCTTCGTTAAGACTTTTCTCGTCTTCGGCTTCCTGAAGAGCGGCCCGGAGCGCTTCGATCTGCCCGTCCTCGGCATTTTCTTTGTCGAGAGCATCTCGAAGTGCTTCTACATAATCCTCCGTTTTCTGCATCTCGATTCTCAAATCTTTCTCTCGTTGCAGATGTCGAGCAACTGCCTGCTTGCAGCTCTCCAAGCGGACCTGAGAAGATTGCCATTCTTGTTCCAAATCATGCAGCTGACGTTTCAGATCCTGGATTACTTCGCGCTGTGCGCTGAACATCGTAGAGATACATTAGCACACTGGATGATGCATAGCCCAGGTTATGGATCTTACCTAATCTGCAAGGCCAGATCGGATTTCATGCGGGGATGACCATTATACACTGGCACTGGCGCCTGGCTGGGCTCCCCCATACGATTATAGGACAGATGAATTCCCCGACGTCGATCTCTCGAGTCAATACAGAAGCATCGCTTCACATTTCTCGGTCGTTGGCCATCAAAAAGCACGGTCGAAGCTTCCTCTAGATCCTCAATCAGCAGCATTTGTTCTACACTATGATTGATGATAAGTTGCCGTCGCACCATGGGGTTGTCGATCTGCATAAACCAAAGTCCTTAGCACAGAGCCAGTCAAGTTTCGAGGAGCTTGCTTTACCTGTAACGTTCGCAATGCCGTATCGTATTGGGGATCGGGTTCGTGACCTGAGGTATTGATATCGCCGCCACTTCCAATGAAGATGGGGCAGTTGCTGCAGTGGTTAGTAGATGTATATAATAGAACATATCGCACAAAGGGTCATTGGTACTCACCAATTCACCCTTGCCATGAGGCTCGAGAGAATATTCATGTCTCTTTTACAACTCACGATGAAACTGCTGAGGGTGGCACCGAACGAATTTTCGAGAATGGACGACCACTTCGGCTTGAGCAAGGTGATGTGATCACCGATCGGCCCAACTGGCTGACTGGTGAATGATCTTTCTTGCTGAATCGCTCTCAAGAGTGCCGGCATCTTGTCTGGAAAGCCGGTGTGCCGCTGCCCATTTTCCCTCGTCAGACTCCGCAGTCGGTTTTCCGCCTGCGCGATGTCGTTCTTTTTGGAGTCACACTGCTTTTTTGCCCATTCCATCTCCTTACCAGCAGTTTTGACATCTTCCTGTAAGCTAGAGGCACCTGGCTGATGATCCTCGTATTCTTTGCGGGCTGCCATAGCTCGGGCTGCGGCTTGCTCACACTCCTCCTGTTTTCGGGCGTATCCTCCGTCACTCGCCTCCGCGAGTCGTCGGTTTTCGTCGGCTATTTTTTGTTGCGTCTCCGTAATTCTGGACTTTGCAGCGTCGAGGTACTGCTTGATCTGTCTTTGCTCGGCCTATTTTCCTGTCAGAGACGCAATGGCTCTTGCGAATCATTGACGAGCGGAAATTATTATGGGTTGCGTTGCATACCTGGAGATCATGACGCTGGCTGAGTGCGTCGTCTTGCTTCTCCTTGACCCTTTCTCTCTCGCCTCGGGCCTCCTCAAGAGCGGAGTCGGCTCGCCATGCATGTTCCGCGGCTCTTTCGGAATCGGCCTCAACAGTCTGAAAGGCGTCATCAAATCGGCCGAGTGCAGCTTCTGCATCCGCTATCTGACTATCCGCCTTGGAAATGTCGTGGTTCAAGGTATCCAGAACCTGTGTTTGTCAGCCTATGTAAAATCCACGGTTACACCGGTACACTAACTCTTTCTACTTCCTCGACCTGCGCCCAAGCCATCTGGTGCTGTATGTTTCTGACGCGCCCTCTCAAGGAATTGTGCTGATCAGAGAGCTCCAATTTCTTCTTCGCTGCATCCCTGCGACTGGCTAGGAAGGCGAGGTCTTGTATCTGACTTCTCAGTTTCTCCTCGATCTGGTCGACTGATTCTTCGATGAGACGATAATCCTGATCCAGCTGCTCCAGCTGCACACCTTTGACGAAGAACTTGTACTTTTCCGTGGGACTCGAGCTGCTGAGAAATTGACGAGCCATGTCCTGGGAGAGAACATTCATGGGGTTGTCAATCTGTAGGGAAAAGTAGTCGGTAATGGCGTCCAGTTCGGCTTTTTTGGTTGAAACGATGCGACCATTCTCGGCTTTAATTTTGAAACCACTCGCTCCGCTCTTAGAGAAGTGGCGTTCAACAATGATGGACTTTCCGTAGTCGTCCGGCATGTAGGCACCATCTCCTTGGTTCTTGATCCGCACGATAATGGAGGCATTTTCTCGGCCTTCTTTGATAAAATTCTTCAGGCTCTGGCCGCGATTGGTGGCAGACGCCTTGCCTCCCAGGCAGAGAGTGATACCTGTCAATATTGCGCTTTTACCACTGCCATTCTTCCCGACAATGAAATTGATCAGTGGCCCCAAATCCACCTGAAAGTGATCGTGGCACATGAAATTGTAACATTCGACGCGTTCAAGGATCCCATGCTCGGCCGGGACGTTCAATTCATCAACGAGATTGGCGTATTTCTCTTGAATGATTTGTGTTTGTCGGAGTTCCAACTCGGCATCATCCATAGTCAGATCATCGGTGAGAGGGGAGGCTGCGTGGGAGTCATGACCGCTGGCTGCTATGTCGTCATCAGAGGATGGCGAGTCGGTAGTCCGCTGCCGTTTTCGCTACTCTATTATCAGCAAAAGGGCCGTACCGTACCTGCTTCATTTGAGTACGTACCGAATAAGATGGGGTGGCGGATCCAGTATTCTCAGAGCCTTGGTCGCTCTGGTCTCCGGCGTCCGAGGACGACGGCGCACGTTTGAAGGACGGCATTGAATGGGCAAAGGTTCATGAAGAATGAGGGACTCGGATATAGCAACGAGTTATCACCCAGACCAAGTCAAGAAAGTTTAGAGGCAAAAGCGGTCGCGTATCGGCGCGTACTCTCGCGTCGATGAGTAAGCGGAAGTAGGATCTTCCCCGCCAAAGTCAAAGAGTAGTTAACTAACTACAGTGAACGTAGATCTTGTCTCTATATAGTGCAAAATTTACATGAACTTCAGATCTTTTTCTTTTACCCAGGCTGAGAAACATGGTCCATTCATAAAAAGGAATTATAATAATGCTACAGTCGGCTATCCCGCCTCGAAGGGGAAATGCTATGTAGACATTCTTTAAGCAGAGATGGGCTCTTCTGCCACGTAGTGCAGATATGCGCCTAGCAACTTAGTTCCCTCAATGTAGTTTCTCCGATCCAGCTTCTCGTTGATGGAGTGAGCGGCGTCGGTAGAGCTACCCATAGGAAGAAGCAGGACGTTCTTGCCGGTGGCTTGCTCGAAAGTCAATGTAACCGGAATGCTGTGGAGTCAGTTAGCTTTCAGATTCGTTGTAAAAGAAATACCGCCACTCATGAGATAAAGGGTGGGCCGAAAACGTACCTTCCACCCTCACGGGTCATGTCGGGCTCAACACCAAAAACCTGCTCTACGGCCTTGCTGGCGGCGGTAAAGTTCCAGTGCTTAGGGCTCGCAACCCACCACTTGCCATCATGCTGAAGCCACACATCCAGGGTGTTCTTGCTGTTCAACTTGGCGAATTCGGCCTTGATGTAGTCGAACACCAGCTTGTTGACATCCGGGCTCTCCATGTTAGGCACGGTACGGACGGAGAATTTTCCAATGACCTTGGCGGGGATGACGGTCTTGGCCCCGGGGGCAGAGTAGGCTCCCTCAATACCGTGGATCGACAGGGATGGGTACCTCCAGCGGGCCATGAGGGTGCGCTCCTTAGTCGGATGGATGCCGGTCTCACTGCCGAGCGACTCATGAAGGTTTTCCATGGTATAGCTAATGTTGGGATACAGGGACTTCTCCTCTTCAGTAAGGGGCGCCACCAGATCAATGATGCCGGGAATGAGGATGTTGCCCTGAGCATCGACTAGCTTCGATAAAATGTTCACCAGGTCGGTCATGGGCTCGTGAGCAGAGCCACCGAAGACACCGCTGTGGAGATCTTGGGCGGGCCCCGAGACGCTCACGGAATAGTAGTTGCAACCACGCAGACCGTAGGTTAGGCAGGGTTTCTCGGTGCCGAGCCAATAGTTATCAGAAATGCACACCGCATCGGCGTCCTTGAAAAAGTTCTTCGCTTCAGCTTTAATGAAATCATCCAGACCTTCAGAGCCGTACTCCTCCATTCCCTCAAAGCAGCATAGCAGATTGACGGGCATCTCCACGCCGGCCTTGCGGTGAGCCTCGATCACATTCAGCCAGCCGAGCACGGGGCCTTTGTCGTCCGTGGCACCCCGGCCGTACATCCGATCCTTCTCATCGATGGTCAGCTCAAAAGGCTCCGTGGCCCAGCCGTCGTCCTTCAGAGCGGGCTGCACGTCGTAATGACCGTAGACCAAGATGGTGCGCTTGTTCTTATCGTTACCGTAGCGAGCAATGACGACGGGCGGGAGATCGAGGTGCTCCTTGCCAGGTTGCTTGCCCAGCGGTCTTTGCTGCACCTCGGCACCGAGAGCTTCGAGCTCATCGGTCAAGAATTGAGCCATCTTTTGGCGATAAAGAGCGCAGATCAGTCACTGCCTTGGGGCGGGATAGAAGTTCGATTCAAACTCACGCGGAAGACATCCTTTCGGTTCTCATCCTGCGCCGAAACCGACGGGATCGCAACTGCCTTGCGCAGACCTTGAAAGGGAGTCAGCTACTTAGATCATCTTTGACCAGCCTAACACTCGGCGCCAAAACCTCGCAACGAGCGCGGATAAAGGGATTGGACGCACGATCGATGAAGGTCCCCGACGAGGCATCAACCCTAAATAGTACGCGTGTCAGCTTCAGCTACGGTTCTAAAAAGACAAAGACGACGTACTGCTTGAAAAAGGGTTCCAGCTGCGGCGCCATCTTGAAGTCACTGATGTGTCCGTAGAAGGAGCGGCGAGAGGCGAATGGACGCCCGAGAGAAGAAAACCGGGGAAGAAAAGAATGCCCTGAAATTGCGAGCGATGAGATTCGGCGGAGGGGAAAGAGGGGCATTGCAGACAGCGACGCTTTCTCGCACCGAAATGTTATCACGTAATTAACTGCAACCCTGGACTCCAAGTGCCGGCTGTAGCCGCCTATCACAGTTATGGTGATTATTGATTAGGTCTCGGTCAAGGATGCGAAAACGAGACGCCCTTATCAAGCCGCGCAGGGGCCGAATCAAGCTTTCCACTTCTTTACACTTCTAGAGCCTCTAGCAACTATGTAAGTTGCTTTCACCTATTAATCGGACATAGTAGATTGACAACCAGGGACGAATAAATAAACATAGACGGGCTCTTCCAGTACGACGGTCACTGACAGGTCGACGCACTTTTCGGTCCAGGGCTTTTACGAGGGAAGGGGCAATTCATAGGAGGTAGATCGATGCTAAAAGTCTATGATAGACAGTATGGGAATACATGGGTTAATGTTAACTTAGAATACATGGCGTTTTTACAAAGGCGCTGCATGACCACATTCTCGCGCAACCTTGGGCACAGCCCGAGTCTGATTCGACCTGCAATTGACGATCAAGTCTCCAATCACTCATCCCGGCCCCAGGTCTCCCGGCGAAGCTGCCGGTCTTCCCTGGCCATCCGTCGCTTCACACCCCATCGCGATTGCACCGCTTCCAACACCTGCTTCTGCATCTGCTTCTTCTCCGGACTGGCCTCACAAACCATGGCAATAAAGATCGGTGAGCACTCAAACCGCTTGGCCAGCTTGTATCTGCTCCAGGTCATAGGGTCGCTCAATCGGAGCTTGCGGATTTCTTCGATGTCCGAGGGTGTCAAGTGGTATTTCCGCTCCGGCTCAGTCTTGTACACGCCCGGGAGTTCGTCGACATTGGATGTCACGGAGGTTAAACTCTCGGCGCGCATTGACCTCCGGGCATCATCGGCGGGCAGAAATTTGTTGGGAGTATGATAGGCCGTAGGAGCACTGGACGGCGGATTGTAGATGATCTGGTCCTGCCCGAGGTGCGACGGGCCAAAGGAGGCATCCGGCTTCACGCGTAGACGTTGCTTCGTGCGTCGGTATGAAGACTGATAGCGTCGCGACCCGAGCGCCAAAGAATCCGTCCAAGAAGGAAGCAGAAACGGCAGGGTAAGGAAAGGCCGCTTCGGGGCCACGATTGAGGTAGCCATCGGAATCGCGGGTCAATTGAGGACCTGAGACAGAGCACGGTAAGTCAAAAGTCGATGATGAGTTGTACCGGGGGATGATGAGAACGTACAAGAATAAGAGCGCTGGACGGACGGGGTTTACCAAACCGAGTGACGGGCCAAGGTGGACGTGTCGAAGCCCGAAACTTTTTCCCCGAGTCTCGTGACCCGGTCCTTGGCTCAATCGGGAATGGCTGGTATTTATTACATGCATGGAAGTATTAGTACTTCCACTGTGATACCTTTGAATACCTATACGGAAGTACCGAGTACTTTACACCCGGTCATAAATATCCCGTTGATCACCTGGCGCAGGATGTCATCATCTCCTGGCAAACAGTAAGATAGATCATGGCCCAACATTCTCCCTTTTGTTGAATTTCGCTCGCCATATTCTTGTGAGATTTACTGAGGCCTCAAATGATCTGGAGGCGGTTTTCGGTCATGGACGACATCTTTGTGAACCTTTGAACCTTTTGGGCCGCGATCTTCTCGGCTTCATATGCGTCATCTCGAGCAGTCTTCACTGTCCCCATTCCGCCATGACAGAGCTCCAGGACATATTAAATACCCCTGTGGATGGTCGCCCGCAACAACCTCGCTCGTTGCCATCTCCTCCCCTCGACCACGAACACTTCACCTCCGATAAGGACGAACCGTTGGTCGGAAAGGCCGCGACAGGCGTACAAGCTCCTCGGCCAGCGTATTTGACATGGGCCCAAGTTAAGGAAGCTGAGAAGGATCAACCTGTGGAGACAGGCTCTGATACCTCCAAGAGCGGCCATGTGTCCCCAATATCACCTATTAGCTCCGAAGCTTTGCGGACACCCAGCATCCTAGAACGTCAGAAGTACTCGTCGCAAACGCATCCTTCATCACCCGGGGCTACTTCCCAATTCCCCCCGCGCCTCCATTCTCCTGCCTCTCAAGTATTCGAACGAGATGTTCAAGAAGACATCAATCCACCACAAGCTTCGCCCTCGATCCCCGCGCACATTCGTACTGAAAACCACATCCCATCGGTCCTTGAGGCGTCTTCAGCTGCCATCACCGACGGGCAATTAAACCCAGATTCGGTTGAAATTGTCACACACAGCTTACACCAACCGGCTGCCGCAGGTGTAGCTGGCGGCTCCACAGCTGAACAGTCGCTTGCCTCCTCTGGCATCGTTGATCATGTCGGACCTGTCCCCACTGATTCCGATGACATCTCATCTACTCATGGTGCATCGGATATTGATGTTCGACGCTTGAGCTTCATCTCGTTTGCTGACGTTGTCAACGCCGAACATGCAGAGACCGGGGAATCTGTATTTGGCCGAGAATCGTTCCAGGCCGCATCTGTCCCAGGACAACCACCAGCTGCAGGGTCTCTCCGCCGTTCTCCATCTCCACTTCGTTCACCTGCTTCCTCTTTCAAAGGGCTGGAGATGCCTTCCAGTCACACCACCATTGAGACGATGCGACAGGCATTGCGTCGAACGGGTAGCGGGGACCTGACTTGTGTTGCGAATCACCCAGTTGGTGCTATTGAGAATGATGAGTCTTTGGACCACTCTTTCTAAATTGTCACATCCCTGACATGATATGTTGTCCTCCATTAGCTGGCGTTATGATTGGCTACGAGTGATGGAACTGTCCTTATTGTGAGGATGCCTTCTCGGATTCGAATTTGCAGTTGGACGGCGTGATGACGGTGCTTGTCTACTTCCCTTTGTGATCGAGTTACATAACTCAATCTATGGATCTGCTTATATTGGATTACGCGCTACTTCAACATTATGGTCATCCTAACAATTTATTTCGTTTGTAATACCCACGGAGGCGTGGAGATTGACTATGTGCTCATACTAGCTATCTTCCAGTGAAGAGGCTCCCCTGCATTCCACACGGGAACTATCCTAGGAGTGTGAGAGGGTGCCCATGGGTAAGTACGTGGAATACTGATAATGCCTGGAGCCTCGTTCTCTTTACTTCCTTGCTTTTTCCACTGCGTCTAGGGCCCGTTGAAATCTGGAGCGCAAATCTGACACGTCTTCCAGTCCGGCGCTAATTCGGACCAGGTCTGGATCCACGTTAAATGATCTCGCCTGGGCATTGGGTGTTAGTTTAGAACGACAAGGACAGCAAGGTTTTGTATATGCTATCTTGGGTACTTACCCAGTCAAGTTCACCGTAATGAGCTAAAAGGACATAAGGGGAACTATAACCAAAGGTTAACCAGTGCTGTTCGAAGAGTGGCTTTCGACGGAAATCAAAGCCTACCTGAGTGTGAAGTTAGTGCCGAGACTAGGGCCCTTCAAGACCTCAATGGTATCATAAAATGCAATGGCTTCTTCGGTCGAGTAGAAGGTGACAGAAAACAGGCCACCATAACCGCCGTTGGGGTTGCGAAGGCTATCGTACAAGGGGCGCGTGGGGCTGTACTTTGGGTAATGGACATCCTTGACTATAGATCGATTAGTTGGATCAAACCACGGAAACAAAAACTCGGCGGGGGCGCATACTTAAGGGAGAAGCCTTTAGCATCGCCGTGATCTCCTCTGTGGTGGAGTTGATCTTCTCAATTCGCGACACAAAATCACGACTATTGCGTTCCAGGAAGACAGCGTCCTCCGCCCAGTAGATGTCTTCAAAGTCCCGAGTAAAGGTTTCTTTCAGTTGCTGGTAGTATTGCCCGTGCGGATTGAGCACTGCACTCCCGCCCATGACGTTGCTGTCTCCGCTGAAGACTTTCGTCAAGCTGCTGGCGACGATATCGGCATACCGGAGAACATTGATATTGAGAAAGTTGCTGATGGTCTCATCCACCACCACGGAAAAATCATATTGGTCGGCCAGTGCTCGGATCCGCACAAGGTCTGGGGTTCTGAGAAGAGGGTTGCTGGGAGCTTCGGTGAAAAGACCAAGGAACCGTTCGCCATTCTTCAGCCGAGATTCTAGATCATCCAGGTCCTCAGATGATCCATGGCCATAGAACAAGCATCCTGGACCCCATTTTTGGAGGATTTTCAACGTATCGGTATACGGAAATCCAAAGCAGATGCTCTTCATGGGGCGCCGTGCATTCATCAATGTCTGATGTGAGTTGAAAATTGCGCTCATGCCGGAAGGATACAGAAAGACGTCCCCCTCGGACATTCCAGCAACTCGGCCTTCCGATGAAGTCGTCTCAAGGGCCTCGGGCAACTCGACATCGGCCGTCAAAACACCAGCAATCCGCCTACGCACAGCAGTTTTGGCTTGATTTGCATGTAAGGTGCTGAGATTCCGGCCAAAGCGTTCCTCAATGAACTGGGAATAGTCTCGGCCATCCTCAACGCCATTGGCCGACGCCGAGGGTGTAGAGGGATTCCGCGCGATTCCGCTCAAGGAACCTCTTCCCTGGTATCTTCTTGGACCTTTACATGGCCGCTGGATTGACTCTGAAGCCCCAGAGCTCTTATCCTCCACCAAAAACCCGTCCTGCAGAGCACGAAGACAAAACTCACCCCGTCGACTGGAGATACCGTTGCCAGAATGTTGCCACACCTGCTTGGCAATGGGTGCGAATTCTTTGGGATAAATCACGGCCGACAAGGTTGATGTGACGGCAGTCGATCCGTCTTCGGTGTGCGGGGACGGGATGAAGTTCACGATTCGGACTTTCCGCGACTGCTCGACGGGAATTTTGGACACGATGAACGAGTGGCAGACATGCGCGGACTTAACAGATGCAAATAGAGTCGCCGATTCCTCCTCCGAGTCTCCAACGCGAGAGACGATCTCCCGCACAAGCCTTTGAATGCTAGGGTGCACAAAGAACCGGGGATAGCCGCATTGCATCTTGCTTATAACCCAGTCTTCTCCCTCCTCGTAACCGACATTGGCCCTCCACGTGGGAAGCGATACACTAACGGCCTTGGATAATGTCAGCAGTCTATCAAAGACTCAATGAAGAAATAATGCGTTGCGCTGCCATTGACACATTCCCTCGAATAATCATGGAGGGGTTGTTGGCGGGGGAGGTTTGCTGAAACGTACATGGTCAGTATTCGGGGGCACAGGGCCTCCAAGTGCTTGCAACATGGTACCAGTAAATGGAAAGAAATAATGAAAGAAGGGAACAAAAAAGCAAAGACAAGCAGAGGGATGAATTTAGAATTGAAGGTCGAATGAGTCGGTTATACTGCGACTTCGGCGCGGCGCTGACTCAGGCCCCACGTTACAGTACATACTGTATGTACTTGGTTTAACTTACCGTACGGGAAACTCGATACCCTGACGACCCGTTATCGCCCCATAAAAAAATTTCGAGATAGTGAGCTCTCCGTCCTCAACTCTCTTTCGACGCAGCAATTCTTCAAAATGTCGGCGCATACGGTTAAAAGAAGGAAGCTTAGCCCTTCTCCCGATGCAAATTCCCAATCTCACCCTAAATCCTCAAGCACTTCGGCCCTGACTAGCTCCAAGGAAGGGTCCGAGAAAATGGCTGCTGCGCGCAAAAATGACCATTCGACAAAACCCCAAGCGGGTAGCAGAGGAAAAGATGAGCGCTCGGCTGAGCTTGCCATGGCTAGCGGCTTCTACAAGTCCAGCTTCTTCAAGTTGCAGATGGACGAGCTACTGGCCGGGCTGAGACCGAATTACGACAAGCGAATCTCGAAGCTTCAGGATATCCTGCACAAGGTGAAGCATGCGATCGAAAACCTTCCCGAGATTCCGCCGAAGTCCGTTTCAGAAGCCGAGAAGGAGCTACGCGGTGTTTCTGGTGTCGTGGTGCCGTGGCCCGAGCCTCGACCCGCCAAGGATACAAAGTATACCGTGTCATATGCGAAGCCAACAAACGTCAATGTGGTGGGTAGCTTTGCTTTGCGGACAGGAGCCAAAACCTCGGACTTTCGTCCAGTGGACCTGGCGGTGACAATGCCCAGCTCCATCTTTCAGGAAAAGGACTATGTCAACTACCGGTACTTCCATAAGAGAGCATACTATGTGGCTTGCCTAGCGGCTGGCATTCAGGAGTCCATGACCGAGCTTGAATGGGAGGTCAAATTCGGTCTTCAGGATGGAGACAGTCTTCGACCGCTGATCTTGCTGGAGCATCGGCCTATCTCGAAGGATGACCAAACATCCTCTCGCCCGCAGATTCGGATTTTGACTGCAATTGATTCGACGCTGTTTCCCATCACTCGAACGCTACCGATGAAGAGCAATATTCGAACGGGCTCTTCTGCTGATCAGCCTGAAATGGGCGAACCGACTCCTTTCTACAACGCTAGCCTCCGGTCCGAGGCCACCGTCTTACAGTATCATAAATGTCTCCATTCAACTTCTCAGAAATGCGAGTCCTTCCGTGATGCATGCATCCTGGGACGAACCTGGCTTCAACAACGGGGCTTCCATACCTCTTTCCAAAAAGGAGGCTTCGGGGGCTTCGAATGGGCGACGCTCATCTCCCTTTTGTTTGAAGGCGGTGGACCCGCCGGTCAACCGATTCTCATGCGATCTTACAGTAGCTATCAGATCTTCAAGGCTGCAATACAGTTCCTTGCTGGTAGAGACTTAACCACTCCTTTGCTTCTTTTCGCCAGTGATGTCCCTGTTCCCGACGGAGGACCTGTTTTGTACGATGGCCGCAGAGGATTGAATCTTCTTTACAAGATGACACCATGGTCCTACGCGGCGCTCCGTCATGAAGCAGCCATTACCCTCAAGATGCTCAACGAGTCGCGAGAAGACAATTTTGATAGGGTCTTCATCGTGAAGGTCGATGAGCCATCGTTGAGATTCGATCGCCTTATCTCCTTCCCCAAGTCCTTCAATGGCGATACTCTTCGAGCTCTTCGCGAGCAGAACTCGTTGTTTACTGTGCTTTCAAGGGCTCTCGGAGACCGGGTCAAGCTCATCTCCTTTGCGAGTGACTGCGTTGGATCTTGGTCTGTCCGAACAAAGGCTCTGACCAGGAAAGCAAGCCACGATCTCTCCGTGGGGCTTCTGCTTGACGCTGACAACGTAGGCCGGGTGGTCGACCATGGCCCTCCCGCGGAAGAGAAGGAGGAGGCAGCTTCCTTCCGAGCCTTTTGGGGAGAGAAGGCAGAACTTCGACGATTCAAGGATGGGAGCATTTTGGAAAGCCTTGTGTGGTCCGATCAATCATCGGAGGACTCGATTGTGCATCAAATCTTGACTTACGTACTGCATCGGCATTATCAGATCGCTAAGGACGATTTCCAGCTCACTGGCGACGAGTATGATGGTCTTCTCTACGACGTAGGTGACGGCGTGCTGGCGTACTCCAGCTCACCTTTCCAGTCGATCAACGAGGCGTTCAAAGAGCTTGAGCAATCGATTCGAGATATGCCAGAAGTTCCCTTGGAAATACGGCACCTGGCTCCGGCAAGCCCGCTTCTCCGATACACAGCACTTCGAGTGCAAGGCTCTGGCGAAGCCAACGAAGCGGCGGACGTTGTTCTTCAATTTGAAAGCTCTGCGCGATGGCCCGACGATTTCGCTGCCATCCAAATGACGAAAGCTGCATTCCTCGTTAAGATCGGAGATTCGCTGGAGTCCTCGGGCGCTGCATCATCCTGCCGCGTTGGCCTGGAGAACGAATCTAGCAAGGTGCTCAACAATGCATACTTGGATGTTCTTCACACTTCGGGCTTCCTTTTCCGACTGAGAATCCATCATGAACGTGAACAAACACTGCTTGAACGTCAATTGAAGGACAAAACCATCAGCCCTCGAGAACGAGAAGAAGTTGCCTACGCTCTCTTTTCATACAAGGAGCTCTTTGTGCAGACGCCCCGACTGACCCAGGCACTTCGGAGCCTCTGCACACGCTTCCCGCTGCTGTCACCCACCATCCGCCTGGTGAAATATTGGTTCACCTCTCATCTCTTCTCTGCTCAGGTCTGTGACGAATTGATCGAGCTTCTGACAATCCGGACCTTTACGCAATCTTATCCCTGGAACTGCCCTTCGAGTATCATGACCGGGTTCCTCCGGACTCTGCATTTCCTTTCCCGATGGGACTGGCAGCAAGAACCTTTCATCATTGATCTGGGCGGAGATTTGAGCCCGGAAATCACCGAAATCATACGCACTCGGTTCACCGCTTGGCGCAATATCGATCCTGCGATGAACACTGTTGCTCTATTCGTCGCTTCCGATCTCGATACTGATGGCGTGACGTGGACGCAGTACGAAAAGCCCTCAAAGGTTGTGGCCGGGAGAATGACTATGCTGGCGAAAGCAGCTGTGAATTTGCTACGGACACAGAGCCAAAATCTTGAAGTGTCTGATCTTTTCCAGACATCGCTTGCGCCCTACGACTTCGTCGTTCACTTACGTCCCAAGGTCTTGGCCGACCGTCCCACCGTGTCTAAGTTCAAGAACCTGGTGGAGACGGGCACTTCACGCAGTAGCAAGATGGCGGTAGTCAAATCGTTTGTGCATGACGTTCAGGTCTGCTATAGCCAAAGTGTGCTTCTCTTCCACGGCGACGAACGCTGCGGCGTGGTAGCGGGTCTGTGGAACCCACAGATGATGAAGCCGCGGAATTGGAATCTGAAGACGACCTACTCGACAGCGCCGGCACCCGAGGCCTCTCAGGAGACGCACGACCGGGTGACGATCAATCATCCTGCGATTCTAAACGAGATTTCCCGGCTGGGAGAGGGTCTCGTCGAGACAATTGAAACCAAGGTGAAAAGGCAAGGATAGAAACAAAAGACGTAAATTATATTTCGGAGATTTTAACCTATCGGTGAATGTACATTACCTAGGTACCTGCTAGCGCCGCTGCAATGCAAACTTTCAAATCAAGACAAACCAGCACCAGCATCAAATTGCATGATAATCACGTTTAAACATTCATGACCCTCGCTCCGACTTGCCAGGGACCTGCGAGGAAAACGAACAGAACGTGTCCTTGATCGCCACAACCTCGTAGGTGCCTTCGTCGGAGGTCTTGATGGTCTTTTTGTGCTCGTAAGAGACGTCGTGCTTGATATCAAGGACCTCCGACTTTTTCCCCTTGCGAGCATTGGAGCTTCGAATGTAACTATAGAATGTTAGTACGGGTTCATGTGGCTAAAAATGGCCCCTCGAAGACCTACGTGAACTCAAACGGAGGCGTGCCCCAGAACTCAAAGTGAAGCTCCGCCTCTCCGCCTTCGTGAATGTCCACCACCGACACCTGACCCTTGCTGATCCGCACGCTCGGCATCTCGTGGATAACCTTGGTGATGTCTTTGTGGGCCTTGCACTTGCCGCTAGCACCGTCCCCGACCGCGGTGATGCTGAACTCACCAGGGCGCTCGGCAATGCGGCGGAAGTTGGTGGTCTGAGAAGTGGCCTTTCGCTGAGCTCCGTTGAATGTATAGAAGACTTCGAACGGAGCGTGTCCTGAAAGAGAGAACGAAAGCCGTTCACCCACGCAATAGTCAACCTTGGACTCAAGAGGAATAATGGTGGGTACATCCGAAACGGCCACCCGGACAGAGGAAGCGTCAGACTCGGTCGTCCGCTGGCAGCCACGCGAGTCGCGGACCTTGTGGATGCTGACCACATGCTGGCCCAAATCCAAATGGCGTCGGGGAATGGGGAGATTGTGTCGGTTGGAGTTGATCTTCGGAATGGTGACAATCTCTGGTTTAGCGTTCGAGTGATGCTTGATGCTGATCTCCAACGAGAAGGGCGGTAGCCCTTCCAGCGTGACCGGAATGGTCTCCTCGCCGCTCACGTCTTCTTTGCAGAAACCGTAGATATGACCGGGGGAGTCGAATCGGGCAGACGGGAGAGAGTTCACCTTCTGCGTCACAACGAGGCCACTGCTCTTCGGGTCATGGTCGTACAAGTTATCGCCCACTTCGGTGAATTTGTACGTGTATTGACCAGGCTCGGAGGTGTCCATCTCCATTGACGCCACATTGAGAGCGGACCTCAAATTGCGCGAACGTGACGAAGAAACTCCTCGGTCCGTCTTTCGCCTTTGCTCGTATTGAAGATTGAACGGGGGACTGCCCGAAAGACGAAGCTCAAGGCTATCGCCATCGCCTTGGCAGACCTCCGCCTTTGCGTACTGACCTGCCGGTCCAACGGGAGAGCCATCCACGGCAGCGACGTGTGGTCGGGGGATCCAAGACACTTCGAATTCTTTGGCAGATTGGTCCACGGTTCCCGGGCACGAACTATCGAAAACTTCGACAAGTTCGTAGAGGCCCTCGCGGTCCACAGTGAGAATACTATTCCCATCCCAAAAGGTCTTCTCAAAAGGTGAAGGGTTGGTATCCACATTCTTGTACTTCACGGTCCACGGCCGCTCGCCACTCAGCCTCAATGGAATCTCGATCTTGGTACCTTGCAAAGCCGAGACGCTCCTCTGCTTATCAATTTGGCCGAACGAGACCTGAGGTGGTTTCGATCGAGCGCCAATCCTGAGACTGTCCTTGAGGGACCGCTTACAGCTCGACTTGTCTTTAATGCTGGTCAGAGCGAGGGTATATTCGCCGCCATGCATCAATTTGTCGGTGGTAATGGTCGCCACGTCGGTATCAGATTCTAAGACCTGCTTTTGTCTCTTGCCGTTGTGGACAAGTTCGTATTGTAGGGTCCATGGCGCCTCACCCAGGAAAGAGACATCGACGGAAACAGACTCCCCGAAGCAAGCTTTACGAACTTGCCTGGGGCCAAGGAAGTGAGCCGAAGCTGGCGGCTTCACATCCTGTTCCAGAACAGGCACCTTGTCCTTTAAAGATCGCGGAGAGTAAACCGCATCTTCGATGTCCAGGAAACGGTAACGGTAGAAGCCAGCCTCGGAAGGGGTGAAATCGAGCTGAGCCCGTAGTCCATCAATCTTCTGGGTTTTCGTGACGGCACCTTTGGGGTTCTCGATGCTGTACCGGAGGCGGAATGGCGGTGAACCCGTCAGATCTAGGTCCACAAGCAAGCCAACGGCATTGTTCGCACATCGGTCGAAGATCTTTTCGGATTTCACAGAAAGCTCGGGCTCGGGTGGGTTATGCAGGTAACAAGATGAGGGTTCAAGGACTTCACCGGGGCAGAACTGGCTCGATACTGACGACAAGAAATACCAGCCTGGTTCCTTGATGGGGGATTTCTGATCCAGAGTCTTCAAGTAAAGTGTTTTAGAGGCCTTGGTATCGCCATCTTTCTGCGTAGCATCGGCGCTGCTGAATGAATATACGACAGAAAAGGGACCATCGTTCACGTAACCGTTTCCAACCATTTGAAAGTCAATTGGTAGATTGACACTGTCTCCACGAGCGACTTCTAGCGGACGCTGGTCATTGCAGCCTGACAATGACGCGCGGGGCCGCTCATGAACGGAGAACTGGTGCCATTGAGAGAGCGATTTAGTCGAAGGACGTTCTGCTTCCTCGAAAACGGTGGAGTAATTGGCGACATTGCCACAGGCATCGTGGACCTCCTCAACAGCGTAGAACCACTCTCCACCGACATTCAGCGATTCGTTCAACGGGACGTCGATCTTTTGACTCTGGGCCCAAGAGATATCGGCTTGGTTGATGCTGAATAGGGCGCCTCCTTGCCTCTGATTCAAAAGTGGCGAGTGTAGATTATCCGGATGAATATTCTGGAAGGAAAATCCACGATCATGATGGTTCACCTGTCGGCTGTACTTGATCTTCAGAGGAGGCGTGCCTTCGACTTCCAGCACCAGGTTTGACAGTTCTCCTTTGCACTTGTGCGTGTGCGAGTTCTTGATCACCGCGCGGGGGCAGGCAACTACCAGCGCGTCGGACGTGCGCGTGTGAACATCAAGCTGGGATTCATCTACAACTCGCTGAAGACGGTAGATACCAGTCTTCCGCACCGGGAAAAAGAGGTCCCGATGAGGCACAGGATCCAGGTTTGCATGTCTCTTGTCTGCCTGACGCTTGAGCTGCTTCAGCTGCTTTGCAGGTATGGTCAGGGTTTCGTTTTCGCCCGTATTCAGATCAAGTCGCAACACTTCAATGAGAACCGGGTCCGTCTGATTGACTCGGATTGGGAGGTGCACGGTGTTTCTTTGAGAGTCAAGGCAGAGTGGCACTCGCTCTGGGTTGAGAACAGCAGACCTAAAATAGTCAGCAAGAGCTCATTTAGGTCCAAAGAATAAGCAAACTGACCCTTCGGGTAAAATATGTACGATCTGCTTGCCCAGAATCAAGGACGCATTATGAATGATATCCCCCGGCTTAACCTTGCGCTCGGAGATTGATAGCTCGCGATCGTAAGCCACCTTAACGAGACCCGAAAGCCACACGCCCAAGGGTAACTGGGGCCGTCAGCAAAGAATTGGAATACACGGAACGCAGGACAGCTCACCGGGATGCGAAACATCAAGAAAATATTGCCCACCATATGCACGAGGAATACCGCTAGGGTCGTTGGGAAAGCCCATTCCAGCCATGGTATGCGCAGGGCCTGGAGGCCGAACAGGAAGATGCCATCGATCGATACCCACTTCAAGAAAAGCCAAGTCGAGTCCAGCTCGTCCGACGCAGTGCAAGATTCATACACTCTCCACGAGTTCAACAGGATCCAAAAAGCGGCCACGTAAAGTCGTTGTGAAGGTGCATCGATCAAGTTGGTAGGCACAAGCGGTGTATTTGCGTTCTGAGGCTGGGGCTGGGGCTTAGGCACCTTGGAGGGCGATTTGGAGGGTGATACGCGACCGCGTCCATGGCCGTCGCGTCCGTCGCGAGATTGAGAGCGAGAGGGAGTCTCAAAAAGCTTTCTTCTCCTCGGAATTGTCTGGGGCGTCTGAGGGAAGGCAGACGGAAGGCGGGGAGTGCCGTTCATGGCATGCTGTGGTTGTCAGATTCACCTTACAAGCTGCGAACGAGATCCCACGAGCGAGAAGTGAAAGGCGCAATGATCGCCAATCCTTCCTGAGTTTGTATAGATGCCGTGCGAGGTGAACGGTGTGTTGTGACGGGGATCAAGTTGAAAGCTGAGAAGAGAGAAAACAGAAACAAAAAGTTGAAGCTGCCGAGACGCGGGAAGCGCGTCGGAGGAAGCTCGGTCCACACCCAGCGAGATGCCACTATACATTCTACAAACTGCAATCATACACACTGACTTGCTCGACTCCCAGCTTTTTGTCCTTGATCACTGCTCAACGTAAGCAGTTCAATTTCAGTTCTCCCCCATTATGGGTCCTCGCCCTAAGCGTCGGCGCCTCGCCGATCCCGATCCCGATCCTTTGGAAGAGGTTGCGAGCGAAGATATCTGCAAGCCAGCCACCCAGTTGGAAAAGAGCAGCTGGAATGGCTTCTGTGAGATTGAATCAGAACCGGTATGACTGCATCATTATCTGAAGAGCTACGCTGATGACTTCCTCTAGGCCTTATTCAATGTGATGCTCCGCGAGTTCGGCGTGAAAGGCGTCCAGGTCCAAGAGGTGATGTCTCTGGACGATGAAGGCATGAGCTATCTTGAGTACGAATCTCTTCATGCCTTTCTTCACTAGATAGTAAGCTCACATGTTTCTGATGCAGGAAACCTATCTACGGCTTGATCTTTCTATTCCGCTGGCGAGAGGATGCTGCAGAGAAGCAGGAGGCCAGCTGCCCGGACGGGATCTGGTTTGCAAACCAGGTTAGTTGAAAGGGTTTCTTTTGATTATGATCTTTAACCAACGGATTTTTAGACAGCCGGCAATTCTTGTGCCAGTGTAGCACTGCTGAATATCGTTAACAACATTCCCGGTATCGACCTCGGGGAGAACCTGCAGCACTTTCGAGATTTTACCAAGTCTTTCACCCCCGCCTTTCGTGGCGATGCCATCAACAACTTTGAATTTGTCAAACGCGTGCACAACTCCTTTGCTCGGTATGTCTACTGTATTCCCCGGGTCCTTTGTCGCGCTGTGTTAACCTCGACTTCTTTCTGCCGTAGGAAAATGGACATTTTAAATTCAGACCTACAACTCCGGGGGGAAGCGACTTCTAAGAAGCGTTACAAAAGCCAAGACTCCAATGATTTTGAATCGGGCTTTCACTTTATCGCGTTCATGCCGGCGCTGGGTCAAGCGTGGAAATTCGATGGTCTGGAGCGGCAACCTCAAGCACTCGGTGAGTTTCTATACCGTGGCCTCTCTTGTCGGCTTTCCTGATCCCATTAGGTGAATGCTCCGAAGAAGACTGGTTGGAATTGGCCATGCCCAACATCATCGACCGAATGACCGCCTACACAGAAGATAGTATTGAATTTTCTATCCTCGGTGTGGTTCGAGATCCTCTATCGGATCTCGTCCAGCAATTGGCTGTCAATGTGAGAAGCTTGGAGATCATCAACGAGCGGCTCCTACCCCAAGGGGGCGGTGCGCCGGGAGGAGACGCGAACCTAGAAGCGCTCAACGAGATGGTCATCGGTCCTGAACCGTCACTCGGGCTCACGCGTGCGGACATCGAAGCGGCCGTAGTCCCCGAAAGTCTACAGATGTGCCAAGGTTGGTCATCGGAACGACTGCGGCAACATCAGCAGGAGCTCAGCCAAGCTCAGTCAGGGCTGCTGGGGCGCATCCGAGAGCAGCAACAGGCACAACGAGCAGACGAGGATCATGCGACTGGGCGACGGTATGACTACGGACCAGCGATACGGACATGGTTGCGCTTCCTAGCACGGAAGCAGCTGCTGGCGGAGCTGTTGCAATGACGGGAGCGACTTCCCCCTCGTGGCACAGCGATTGGCCCACAGGCCGTAAATTATACCCAAACTATACCTTTAAAACTTCGAAATGTAACTGGAAAGTACCTTTGGTACATAGCTTATCAGCTTCCGTGAAGTAACGAGTACCTCGCCCCCCACCTCTATAACGTACAAACAATGGGTACTAAATACCTGCGGGACACCGTGGAACAAGTCAAGTTGTACTCTAAATTGTTGTACCCCACCGGGCAAAAAATAGGCACGTCACCGCCTGCTCTCGACTCTCTCTCCCTCCAAACCGGCTCACTTGTTCTCTTTATCCTTTCTTACCCCGGGCTTTTCGGTGGAATCGGTTCTCTGTTCTTCGGTCGCGTTCACCAGCTTCCCAAGAGCAGTCGTCCCGAGCATTCCCCTGTTTACCCAGCAACCCTTTTTGCCTGGAGCACAGAGCTTCTCCGAAACTCACTTTACCGCCACTCGAGACTATGTCGTCCGTCGCAGTTGCCGAGAAGACTCCCGATGAGTCGTCCAAGTTGAAGACCTTTTTGTCCATCCTGCGCAAGTATGCAATCCTCATGTGGCCCGACTAGGAGTCCACGGAAATCAAAAAATTAACCAAAGAGATACTGATTGCGACTACCTACTATGAACTAGGTTCGTGGGTGTGACAGATATCGCCTCGGTTCGTTTCTCCCTGCCGGCTCAGCTACTGGAGCCTCGACCGAATCTGGGTACGTCCGCCCCGGTGCGACATGCGAGGATGGAGCTGATAAGCAATAGAATACTGGAATTATTTGGATCGGCCGGAGACCTTCGCGAGGTCAGCAACGTGGCCCATCTTTGTCAACTCATGTGCTGACGCCAGACGTACAGTATCGGAAAATCGGACGATGAGCTCGGTCGCATGCTAGAGGTGTTGAGATTCTGGTTCACCAAGGACCTGGTATATTTTGACCATGGATTGCCGCGAGTGGAAAGACGTGCTGAACGTTCAACAGAAATACATTAAGGGCAAGCCATGCAAGCCATACAATTCGACGCTGGGTGAATTCTTCCGAGTAAGTCAATCAGGCCAAGAAACCCCCGGTTGAGAGTACCTGCGCGCTGATGCCTTTGGACTGTACAGTGTAGCTGGGAAGTGGAGGACAACATCCCGGAGGAAGTGAATTTGCCCGGTGTCAATGAAAGCGGCAATAATACCATCGTTGATGAAAGTGGAAAGGTCAAGGTTTGTTACCTGACGGAGCAGACCTCTCACCACCCGCCGGTCTCGGCCTTTTACATTGACTGTCCCGAACGGGGTGTTTCAGCCCGAGGCTTCGACCAGATCAGTGCCAAGTTCACTGGCACTAGCATTCGAGTAAGCCCCGGTCAACACAACCTGGGAATCTTCATCAACATTGAGAAGAGAGACAATGAAGAGTATCAGTTGACTCACCCTGATGCACACCTTGGTGGCTTGTTACGCGGTGCGCTATCAGTTTCGGTGGCGGATACTTGCTTCGTCACTTGTCCGAAGACGCGTATGAAGGCAATTCTGCAGTACGTGGAGGAGGGATGGATTGGCCGGACCCAAAACAAGATGGAGGGTGTGATCTTCCGCTATGATCCCGACAATGATCACATCACCCGCCTGAAGGACGTGGCAGACGGTGACATTCTTGCTCGCATCAGCGGATCCTGGCATGGCAAGATCTATTACACCCCTGCCGGGTCCAAGGATTCGCGTCTTCTTATCGACATCATGCCTCTCTTCCCCATGGCCAAGATCTTGCCCCCACAAGACCAGCAGCTGTCCAACGAGTCATTGAAGTTCTGGTCGGAGGTCACGAATTCCATCGTCAATAAACAATTCACCCAGGCAACCAAAATCAAGCAGGACATTGAGGAGAGGCAGCGACAGCGGGCAGCTGAGCGCAAGGCAAAAAATGTGGAATGGAAGCCGCGTTTCTTTACTGGTGCTGTGACGCCGCTGGGTAAGCCCGAGTTGACCGAAGAGGGACAAAAGGTGTTACAGGGGATTCGATCAGGTGAATACACTCTGGAAGAAAGCAAAGTGCAGGGCGCATAGATCTATACTTGCTTGATTTAAACTTCATGGCGTATGTGGCATGCGACCGACGCGGCGTCTCTCCTGTTTTCCCGGGTGTCTTCTTGTCGAACGTTTGGTTTTTGTCTTTTTTTTCCCTCACTCTCTTGACATACTTAGACTTCATCAGGGGGATGTATTTATTTTCTTTTCCCCTCTGGTTTTCCCCAGACTTTTGTGGATAAGCGAACAATGGCTTTTGTTGCAACGGCTCTCTCTTTCTCGACCAGACAGGTTATGTCTCGATGTGTCGTTGTTTTTAACTCTAAGAAACTATACAAACAGAGACTGTTTTAATAGAGAAATTACGAGTTTGAAGAATCCAATTGATGGTTCAAAATATTCAAGATAAACGAGCCCCTCACAGACGGACTCCAACACCGACAAGCCCGAGTCCAACGCCAAATGCAAGAGTGAAAAAGAAAAAAAAAAAGTCATCGGATCCATAACGACATCATTCCATTCACAGGGCTAGGCACTCGCGCTAACGACCTTGGTGAACCCAGCAGTAACCGTCTTATTAATCTCCTCATTCTTATGAGGCAGCAAAGACAGTGCGTAGGCGACATCATTCCACTGCCTCTCGGTCTCACAGCGAGGAAGCCGAGCAGCCAGCTTATCGGCTAGTTGACGAGCATGTTTCTCCTGTGGATACAGCGTTAGTACCAAACTTTGTAGATAGGAAGCGAAGTGTTGACTTGCCTTCTCGACAAATCCGATCAGGAACTTGACAATACGTCGCAGCGATGCTTCCTGGAGGTTTCGCTCCGCGCTCAGCAGACTGAACATGTCGACGAAATGATTGTACACGGCATTATCCTTGGTGGCCAGCTCGGTGAAGAACATGCGTGCCAGGTCGGCAATCTTCTTGTCATCGTCTTCCAAGCATTTGGCCATTTCACCGAGCTGACCCTTGACCTTGACCTGACCGGCCAGAATAAGGAAAGTCAGAGTCATGAGACAAGTACGCTTAACGGACGCATCGTCATCGTTGAGGCGACGGTACAGGAAGTCGGTGTTTTCGTCAATGAGGTGGTTGAAGCAGACGGCCATGTCACCGAGTGCGATGACGGCGTTACTGCGCACGATTGGATCCTCAGACCGCTCCATGATGGTGATAAGAAGTGGCAGGTTCTTCTCACAGTATTCAGCAGACACGCACATCAGCTTGGCCATGCACAGCGTCGCTGCCGCCTGCAGGTCGCGATCCGGATAGACATTATTATTGGCCAAGATCTCAGCTACCAGCGGACCAAACTTTGCGAGGAGTGAGTTCTCTCCATAAAGGAGCTCACGTTCCCGAATATGAGCCATGGCATCTTGGAAATCATCCTCGGTGGTCCCGCCAATGAGATCTAACTCATCGTCCTCGGCATTTTCCCCGTTCTCTTGAGCAGTAGCCTCTGCTGTCTTGTTCTTCTCCTGCTCCGCCTTGCGACGCTTGAAATCGAGTTCACACAACTCAAGATGCACGATCTGCTTGATGGCAATGTGACCAACAACATATAGCAGCTGGGAAAGGGCCGCCGACGAGGGCTTAGGTTTTGATCCCTGTCCATCCGTCGATGCAGTTCCGGGTCGCTGGTCCTCACCAAAGGCAGAGGCCTGTGAGGAGGAAGGATGTTGCAGGTGCGGTTGGAAGACAAATCGGGTCTTGCGTCGTAGGATGTCAGAGCAGAGAACATCGGGATGCTTGGACAGTGTGTAGATGGCGCTGATTGCTTGTTCCGCCACACCGTACCACTCCTTGCTGTCGGACACTATTTCAAGTACGGCAGCAAGTTTAGTCAAAACCGCGTGGTCATTGACCAGCTTGGGAATGCCTATGTCCTTGGATTTGGCCTGTCGGCCAGGGACCATGCGCCGCAGTGCAATGCAAGTGTACTTTGCGAGAACAAGGTCAGACCTACCAAGGGCACCGAGACCAATGCGCAACATCGCATCTATTTCCTTGACAACCACCTCGGGGTCCGCCAAGGCAAGCATACCGAGAACGATGATCGCACCGCGTCGCTGGGTTTTCGAGATCTCCTTCTTCTGGACGCTGTAGACCTGCCACAGCTTGGCGATCACAGCCTCTGATATATGCCCGGATTTCATCATGGTACTCAACAGTTGCTCGAGGCAGGTGAGCTCCGCAGGCGTCGATCCAAAGGTCAAACTGATCATGTTGCGAGCAATATAGATTGCGGCATCATTCGGGCTGAACGAGTCCGGTGCATCGAAGAAAAGACCCTTGTAGCAATCAATCAAGTGGCTCTGGACACCCTTGCCTTCATCGCTATTGCCCTTGGTCCAAATTAGGCGAAGCATGCGACGAATACCACTGCGAGCGGTTTCAACCTTGTAAGCGTCGAGCACCACGAAGAAATCCATGGCCTCAATCACCTCGCTCTTATTTCGCGAGGAGAGCAACTGGGAGACAATGGTGGATCCCGAGTGCAGGACTTCGATGAAACGCAGGGCCTCGTTGTAGTATTTCCTGGTCAGCTGCAGTCGGGTCAACAGCTCAGATGTTGCAGCCTGCTCGGCCGCCTTCTGCATGGCAATAGCTTTCTCCTCTTCGGTCATTCGGGGGGCCTTAGAGGGAGAGTCGTCCGGCATTTGAGTAGCTTCGTCCAATAATTCACTGTCAACCTGGGTCATATCTCCATCGAATCCCGGTGTTTCGGGAGGCCGCAGGGCGTTCAGTTCACTGTCAACGCCATCCAATCTCTCGGTCCACTCCTTGTACGAGAGTTGCCCACCGTGCATCACGCTGAATGGATGTGTGGCGACCAATTTCGACAGCAACTTGATGGCATTGCGTCGCACATTGCTGCTCTTGTCTTCCAAGCTCCGAGCAGCCAATTCAGCGGCGGCCTGTCGTCGCTTGGGAAACTTCTGTTCCAAATCGCAAATTCGCATGAGAACTTGGATGGTACGGCAACGGCAATAAGGGTTAATATCGAGGAAACGCTCTTCCAATACATCGAAAAAGGCATTGATTTGAGTTTTGTAATTGTCACTGCGTTCTTCCTGTCGACTCAAGTCCGAAATGAGGTTCCCGCAGACCTCAATCACTGCGCATCGAAGGGTATAAGCCTTATGAAATCGTCAGTTTCATATTCTGGCCATATCAAATAAGACAGGATGAGTGTTACCTCACTATCAAGCTGCTTCGCCAGAAGGGTCATTTGTTTGATGATCAATCTCGGCGCAAGCTCGGACAGCTTTATGATGAAAGAGGAGACAGATTTCGGCCCGCGCGTGTCATTCGAGTTGAATTCCTTATTCCCAAGTTCCCTAGTCCACGTTAGCGAAACCTTTTGCTGATCGGGTGGCTCAGGTGTAGTACTTGAGAATCTCATCCGAAAGCTGGGGGTAGTCATATTGTTCTGCGAGGATGTGAAGGAATTCGGCCATTGGTTCAGACAAATGCTCGAAATAAGTTAAGCTTTGTACAATTGAGGTTTGTGCACCTAACACATGGATCAGTTCTAGCCACACAAGTCCTAGGAAAGGATATGCGACACCTACCGAATGCATGACCATGATGCTTGACCGCAATACACAGGACCTTGAAGGCATGCATGCGAATGGCCATGCTCTTCACTCGCTGTTCGCTCTCCAGAACCAGGTAGATGGTGCGCGTGAACAGGTTAATAAACGTATCGCGATCCGAAGTAGTCAGAAAGATGCGCCCGAGTTTTAATTTCATCACCTTGCACATGGTCTCCATGGAGATCTGGATCTGATGTGTCCAATCCCAATGGCCATCCTTGGCAGACTTCTTGGATTTAGGTCCTCCTCGTCGCGCGGGAGCCGATTCCGGGGGTTTCTCTGCCGCCTTCACCTCCACTGCGGACAGAGCCCACTGGAGAAGAAATCCGTACATCTCCAGGAGTTGTTTGTGGTTCTGAATGGCATCCTGCTCGTCGGATTCGAGGTCGCCATGAATAATGTCTGCTTCCACAGATAATCCGGACACGATAAGGTCGAGGACTTTGCTGAGGGATTTTATGGGGAGGAAGCTCGGAAATCTGCAAATGTTCCAAAGGTCAGAGTCGATTCCGGACGGGCGAAAGCCTCCGTGGGGGATCTGGGAGGGGACCGGGGCGCACTTTAACAGCAACTGTAGGGAATCAAAGAAGGAAGATTTTGTCAATCCTTCGGGGTTCTCCGCCACGGCATCCACAATCGGATTCAAAACACTGTCAATGAGCGCCGGCGACAGTGATTCGGGGTCGGTTTCGCAATCGAGAAGCTCCGGGTCAGCATCGGGGGTCGGAATAGAGACGGGATCGCTCAAGTAATACTTGAGCGACTCGTTGATGTCGAACTGTATTCTGTCCTCCATGGCGGGAGAAGATGAAGATGAAGAGGAAGAGGGGAGAAAGATCCGTGTTGATAAGCCGCTGTTTGGCTTTTGCCCTTTTGGGCAAATTTCTTAGGTAACCGCGTGTAAATTACGCCGCCCGCCACTCTCCGCCCGCGCCCCTCGCCGGACTGTTTTGTCACGGTTTTGTAAGCTCTTGTTGCGCTTCGGAGAAAAACAACGGAGCTCTTTGCGCATGGGACTTACACTTTCTCCACTCACTGTACCTTCATTTCATGCGAGTCCGAGTCCGATCTTTCTGGTACACCTTGCCTGTGTCATCACTGGTTCTGTGAAGAGCTCGTTGTCATCATGTCGGCCTTTCGAGGTGCTCCGTCCGGCGTCTTCGAGCTTCGACAAAGCAGTTCCTTTCGAGGTACTCAGCCGGCCAAACACGAACACGCGCCAGAGCACAACACGACAGGAGCTTCTGAGCGTGACTACGAGGAAGAAGCGGATGAATCCGTGCGGGAGGACATGCACAAACTAGAAAATACCTTTCCAGGCATCTCGGACAGATTCCGACTGGTCAATCGGATTGGAGAAGGTACTGCTGGCTATTTCTATTTGCTGCGAAGAGAGACCTTATAAGCAGACTGGCTGACATTGGCTTCTACTCAAGGGACGTTCTCTACTGTTTACAAGGCGGAAGATTTACTCTACGATCACTATGACAACGATTGGGACATTTTCGGACAGACGCAACAACAAGAAGCGTGGACGAGCCCCCCTTCAAAACGAAGACGAGTCGATGGAGAACCAGGAAGACGTAAGCCAACTCGATTCGTGGCTCTGAAGAAGATCTATGTCACGAGCAGCCCAATCCGGATTCAGAACGAGTTGGAATTGCTCCATGACCTCCGCGGCTGTAAATCCGTGTGTCCTTTGATCACTGCTTTCCGATTTCAGGATCAGGTCGTTGCGGTCTTGCCCTACTTCCCACATACCGACTTTCGCATCCAGTACCGCACATTCATGGTGGCAGACATGCGCCATTATCTGCGATCACTGTTGGAGGCATTGCTAGCCGTCCATGACCGCGACATAATGCACCGAGATATCAAACCAACGTGCGCAAGATAGAAACTCCAATACTTTCTTTGGCTTGCAAGCTAACATACGTCTTGCACAGGAATTTTCTCTACAACCCTGATTTGAAAGAAGGCGTGCTCGTCGACTTTGGACTGGCAGAGGTAGGTCGTTGCTACCTGTTTGATTGCATGTATTTGTATATTAACCCTACTTTTTCGGTCACTACAGCGCCATGGTACTGAGTTGACGGCCTCATGCCTTTGCACCCATCCCACCTATGTCCGCCGTAGCCGGATCCTCTCCAGCACCTATTCGAAGCACCCCCCGCCCGGGGGGTTATCAGCCGGTTATCCCAAAAATGACACTCGCCCGTCTAGACGAGCGAATCGGGCTGGAACTCGAGGCTTTCGAGCACCGGAGGTCTTGTTCAAATGTACATCACAGACCACCAAGATCGACATGTGGTCAGTCGGGGTGATCCTTTTGACTTTACTTGGACGACGATTTCCGTTCTTCAACTCGGCGGACGACATTGATGCCATGATCGAGATGTCGAGCATCTTTGGCGCACGACGCATGAAAGCTGCAGCAGCCATGCACGGGCAGATATTTGAAACCAACATCCCCACCATTGGAGAGAAGGGTTATAGCTGGGAGAAGCTGGTGAAATGGTCAAGCTGTGTCGAGGATTTGACTGAGAGTGAGCAACAGGCGACGCGTCTTCTATCCGGCCTGATGGAGCTAGACCCGTCGAAGCGTCTCAGTGCCGAGGAAGCCTTGCAACATGAGTTCTTTACCAACCCCATCCATCACGATGTGGAATGGGGCGGCCATCCGGAAGACACTGCTGATTCGGGCGATGATGAAGAGGGCGGAGAGGACGAGGCGGATGAGGTCGCGATGCTATGAGACCCAAGACTTATACGATATATGCAGTTCTGAAGCTACACGGTACCTTTACCAATGACCTGATCTTCTGCGTGCTCTGTGATCAGACAGGGCCTGTATGCATTTGTTCACTTGATTCTAAATGCGCTGAGGAAAATAAGGCTTTCACTCCGTAATATGCCCCCCTCTATTCAGAATGCCTGCTAAGCTGCTTCTCCAAAGTCGTAGTGGCCAGTTTCTGATGCATGCTTGGTCGCCCCCTTCTCGCCCGTGAAGGTGCCGCCGCAGGTGTTGCACCGTACCAGGAATCCAGAGGTATCGGTATAGTAATGTTTACTTTGCAAGACTTGACACAACTCCTTGGCCTTCTCCAAGACAACTGGGTCTACGGCGTCAAATATCTTGGTGTCGCCCTGCGCAAACGGGTCGGCGTGAGTATATGGTGGATCCGAACAAGGGAATTGTAGGGACAGGACGTCGTAGTGAATCCCCGAGTACACCACAATACATCGCGTCGGAGCACCCTCATTGAACTGAAACATGTGAAGTGTCTGCACATCAATAGAGCAGATTTCGATGTTGAAGTACTCGCTCAAGATCTTCAGTTCAATTGCGCCACCCCACGAATCCTCGTTTTGGATCCATTGACAATAATCATCCGGGTTCTTGCCCAAAACGACTGCAGTGTATTCCGAGGAGTTCGACTGAATGACACTTGCGATGATGGACCGCAACTCTACCATGGTATCCATCTCGCCCATGACTGCGGAACCCACGGCGCGGAAGAGACACGAATTGTCGTCGGGCATGACACGGAGCACAAAGGTACCTCCATGCTCAGGTGAAGGGATCTCTGGTGGATCGTCGGAGGTCTTTTCTATGGGTTTCGACATGGAGGGTTGCTGTGAAGGTTGCTGGAGGGCAGGGCCAGGTTGATTGAGGGTGGGCTCGTTCGGCGGGGCAGCACTCGCGCGCGCAGCGACGATAAGCTGTTCCCCGTTCAGGTTGAAACCAATATCGGATACTTTCTGGTCTGGCTGGAAACAGTCGAGATCCAAAGGCTTGAGATCGGGGTAGCCGTATTTGACATCGTAGGAGGCCAGACCAGTCTTCTCCGCAATCTGTCCGCGAAGGTCGCTGATGCTGGCCGAATCGTCCAGCGTCACGGTGGACTGACCAGAGGGCCCACGTACTCGCATCCGCATAGTTGTTCAGGTGATATATATGTAACTGCAATGCTCTTGTACACGAGGTTGAGACAGAAGCAACCAAAGTCGGGCTGTGGCACAGATGGTCCCACCCTGATGGTGAGGGACCTATGACGAACTTTAGGATCTGGCGGGTAGACGCGACACACCAAGAGGAAAGGTGCGTTAGCTCAGTCAAAGCTCGAGGGAGCTCCCGAGCTTCACGTAGACATAGGCTAGCAAATTGGGATCAAAAAATGCCCCAGATCAAAGGTGCGCAAGGGAGGAGAATGCGATGGTCGTCATGCGGGGATCTGCGGAAGCCCCCGCAGCATCCGCGCATTAGCCTTGCTGTACAGGGCCAAGTCGTTGAAGCAAAGCAGATGGTCCATTCCCTGATATTTGTGAACTTTAGCCAGAAATGGGGAGTTGTCAACGTCTACCACCCTCTACAAGTCGATGTGAATCCTCCGCGACCGGCCTTGGCCTGGTTGGCCTGCGTAACGAGGCCAAAGTTGACAATACGCATAGCTCGCGTCGTAGAACTAAAGGCGCTAAAACAATTGTATTACTAGAGGGTTTAGGGCTATATGTACTCGCTTACCTTATATCCATATCTTTACAACTACCTATATTCTTCTTAATATACTCTTATTATCAAATTCAGTAAGATATTAATAGAGTTAGCTAACTAAAGCACAAACTCGAGAGCGATATGATTAAACGACGAGCATCCCGTAGCTAACTAACTAGTCTATTCACTGTGTTATTGCATACGAATCCGGCTGTCTTGAGCATTGGCTATATCTGCTGCTCTGTGTCGGTGGAACATCGAAATAGTACTCCAAAGTCTGTTTAACACGCTCCGTTTGGGCCGTCTGTCTGCGGGTAAAAAAGCTGTCAAAAGTCTTATGAGGTGCAGGATAGTGGTGTAGTTGATGTTGAAGACATGGTGGTGGTCATGTCGTGGATGGATGGGTCGGCACGGACAAGGACAGTAGCAGATAATTAAAAGCCCTAGGGGAGAGCATCACCAATTGGGGCCTAATATGCCTAAGATATCTCGCTAGCTAACGGAGTATTATTTCCATAGTCTAGTTTGTAGCTTTCGACTATCCGTCCGTTTGTGGGTGATAAAGCCACAGAGTACAACAGCTTGATAACCATCTAATCATGATAGTTAGTGCTCTATATTTCAAATTCTTATCGCGGTCGATGGTCACGAATGGGAAGCCCCGAGTTTGCTATCATCTAGAATATCAGGATAGGACATGCCCACTACTCCCCAGTCCAGGTGGTCTTGCCCGCGAATAGCCCGATGAGCTCGTAAGCAGACAGTCAAGCAAATTACTATGTAGCTCCCAGTTGTATCCAATTGTTAAATAGGCTTTTTTCAAATGACTCAAAAATGAATAAGATAAAAAAAAAACACCAAAAGCTAGTTAACTAACATCGAATCGAACTACATTAACAAACCTGGGAGCGACTTATCTTATCGCAGCGAAAATCTTTCCCCGACATCCGGTTGACACATCCCCTCTTCTTCCAATCCACCACATTCCTCCACAGCCCGTCATGGCAGCTCAGGCGACTGAAAAGGTGGAAGAGCTTGACCGTGCGTACCAAACCTGTCCGCTCTGTAATCCAGACTCACAATTTACCAGTGAACGGTCAGAAAGGCGCTCAGGCCGACACCCCCGCGGCCGGCCAGACAGCCTCCAATGAAGCGGAGGACGATTCGGATGACGATCAGGAAGAGGGCGAAGGTGCTCCGGATACCGGGGCAGCCGGAGGTGAGTGCTTGTCGAGTTAGCTCGTGCAAACCTGCTTGTCAGCCCCGCTCGCACGAGGAAAATAGAGACATGACCGCTAACGTTATCGCATGATAGCCGCTAAAAAGAAGAAGAAGCGCAAGTCCAAGAAGAAGAAGAAGGGCGGTGCCAAGGTCCAGAGCTCCCCGCCGCGGGTCCCCGTGTCCAACCTCTTCCCCAACAACCAATACCCCGAGGGCGAGATTTGCGAATACCTGAACGACAACGCCTACCGTACCACCAATGAGGAGAAGCGTTACCTCGATCGCATGAACAATGACTTCCTGCAGGAGTATCGCCAGGGGGCCGAGGTGCACCGCCAGGTCCGCCAGTATGCGCAGAAGAACATCAAGCCCGGTCAGACCCTGACCGAAATTGCGGAGGGCATTGAAGATTCTGTGCGTGCTTTGACTGGCCACCAGGGCCTGGAGGAAGGTGATAATATTAAGGGTGGTATGGGCTTCCCTTGCGGTCTGAGCATCAACCACTGCGCTGCACACTACACTCCCAATGCGGGCAATAAGATGGTTTTGAACCAGGGAGATGTGATGAAGGTTGATTTCGGTGCACATATCAATGGCCGCATCGTGGACAGTGCTTTCACCATGACATTCGACCCCGTTTATGACCCGTTGCTAGAGGCCGTTAAGGATGCTACCAATACCGGTATCCGGGTTAGTTTTCTCCCATCTAGATTTGGTTGCATAGGTAAATACTAATGAATATATAGGAAGCCGGTATTGACGTCCGCATGAGCGACATTGGTGCCGCTATTCAAGAAGCCATGGAAAGCTACGAAGTCGAGCTCAACGGTACCATGCACCCGGTCAAGTGTATCCGCAACCTCAACGGTCACAACATTGACCAGCACATTATCCACGGCGGAAAGAGTGTGCCCATTGTCAAGGGCAGTGATCAGACTAAAATGGAGGAAGGCGAGGTCTTCGCCATTGAGACTTTCGGCAGTACCGGCAAGGGTTACGTGCGGGAAGACGTAAGTCCGCACACATTTGCAAGGACTGTCTGGGTACTGACTCTACTAGATGGAAACTTCCCACTACGCCCTCGCCCCGGATGCGCCCAACGTTCCTCTGCGCCTGTCGTCAGCCAAGAACCTGCTGAGCGTGATCAACAAGAACTTCGGTACTCTGCCTTGGTGCAGACGTTACCTTGACCGATTGGGCCAGGAGAAGTACCTGCTTGGAGTATGCCCATCCTAGATCAATGTCAGAAGGTACAACAAGCTGACAAGGATATAGTTGAACAACCTTGTCTCGGCTGGAATTGTCCAGGATTACCCGCCTCTTTGCGATACCAAGGGCTCCTACACCGCCCAATTCGAACACGTACGTTTTCTCGCCTGGTTATGTTGATTTTGTGCCATATCTAATTTCATTTGCAGACTATCGTGCTCCGTCCAAACGTGAAGGAGGTCATTAGTCGTGGCGACGACTACTAAGATGACTGTGATATAGCATACGCAGATCAAGACCCAAACAGATGAAATGACCTACAGGAGGACCAAGGAGATATTGTAAATGGACCGAAAATAAATATGTTCCTAAGCATTTCTTCTGTCTAGACATTTTTTCCACGTAATTTAAATAAATAAAAAATCATCTTCTCCCGTTGTAGTTGAAGAGGCGACATTAATAATAAGTAGTGCATCGGACCATCCAATCCTGCCGTGTCGCCCCACGGCGGAGCCTGTGTCTTCCGCCTTTCTCTTAGCCGTGCTCGTTCACTCTTTTCCCTCACAACTCTCACTGTACTCTCAAGTATGTCTTCAGTCGTGGAAACTGCGTCGTCACATCTCCGAGTATCTGCCGCGAAGGCCAAGGCCTCAGCCGCAGAAACCATCTCCCAAAGAATTCCGCCGGCGGAGACCGCGTCGGTGGACGACCACTTCTTTTGGACCTACACAGAGGAACCGCACCGGTCACGACGACAGGCAATTATTAAGGCCCATCCAGAGGTATGTTTAAATGTTTCCTCTGATTTTGCCTTCATCTGAGTCCGGTTCCTGGTCCCTGGTACCTTGGTCCTTTACACTTCACCAATCTCCCCGGTGTTTTTGCTAACCTCTTGTGACTCGCTTCAGGTTACGAAGCTTTGTGGTCCCGAATCTCTCACAAGATGGCTCGTCCTCGCTGTTGTATCCCTGCAAATAACCTGTGCATACCTTCTCCGTAACACCCCCATCCTCGACTGGCGATTCCTGGCTACAGCATACGTGATCGGAGCCACCTGCAACCAGAACCTGTTCCTGGCTATCCATGAGATCTCCCATAACCTGGCATTCCGGTCCCCAATGGCAAACCGTCTGCTGGCTATCTTTGCAAACCTTCCCATCGGATTGCCGTACAGCGCTGCGTTCAGGGTAAGTCCGCTTGAGCCCGGGGAAACACCTATACCCCGCAAAATGCCTAATCTGAATGCCAATTGAACTCGGTCAAGTACTAACATCTCATTCCATCAAAGCCCTACCACTTGACGCACCACAAATCCCTCGGTGTAACCGGTCTCGACACCGATCTTCCCACCGCACTGGAAGCCTTCTTCCTAAACTCCGTCCTGGGCAAGACATTCTTCTGCACTTTCCAAATCCTCTTCTACGCCCTGAGGCCCATGTTTGTCTACAGCCCACCTTTCACCTCAATTCACCTGCTCAACCTTGTCGTGCAACTGAGCTTCGACTACGCTCTAGCCCGCTTCAGTGGCTCATGGCAACCGATCTACTACCTAATCGCAAGCTCCTTCCTGGCCGGATCCCTGCACCCCTGCGCAGGCCACTTCATCGCCGAGCATTACTTCTTCTCGAACGCGAAATCCGGCGGCACCGAGTCTCTCGCCGAGCTAAAGGCGCTGAAAACCAAACCCGCGTCCAAGACCGAATCCCCCCACCCCCTTGCCGAGCTGGCCCCGCCTGAGACTTACTCCTACTACGGCCCGCTCAACATTCTCACTTACAACGTCGGCTTGCATAATGAGCACCACGATTTCCCCGCTATCCCCTGGACCAGATTATACAAGCTGCACGCTATTGCTAGCGAGTTCTACGAGCCTCTGCCCTGTCACCGTAGCTGGGTTTGGGTTATCTGGACTTTCATTCTGGATAGTAATGTCGGACCCTGGTGCCGTGTGAAGCGTGCACAGGGCGGACGTGTCGTTGGCGGTGGCACGGGAAAGAAACAGCCCACTGGGCGTGGAGGCGAGGGTATCTCGGCTGCATCGGCTGGTCCGGCTGGTGAAGAAGGTGATGGATGGAAGGAGAGCGAGATCCAGTGCTAAACGGTTTTTCTTTTTCTTTTCATTATCATAGACTGGCGTTTTCTCAAGGAGTACGGAGTACATATCGTGGGCTCGTAGTCAAAATGGTCTATTTTTAGAAATTGGATCCGTTGTTCTCCACATAGATAACCGTCAACTTTGCTTTGGTTCAAGTAGCTCTTAGCAGAGACCTACATGCAAGCTGAATTAACTGCAAGGATCGTGCATTATCTTGCTGGAGCTAGGGTTGATCATCGGTTATCACTCAAATAGAAGCTAGACGTTTAGTCCGTTCATCGTAACTTGATATTAGACAAGACAGGGAAAGGAAAAGAACAGGACGGACAGACACCCCTTCGAGGTGATCGGAAGCTGCAATCAGGGCGGAATAAAAGAGATATGGATACCGAGGGGGTCCCAAAAATAAAAGGAAACACAAGAAGCAGGCTGATGCTGGGGAACAAGACGGGCTCTTCAGACAAAAGGAAGGAGATGGGGAACTCAGCGGGGCGTTGCGACATGATCGGAGAAAAGTCAAATAGGCTACTTCCTCCAAAACTAGCTCAAAACTAGAAGAAGAAGTAGGCGATGAGGAAGCTAAGCAGGCACAGCCCTGCAACCATCTGTACAGGCACGCCCGACTCGGGTGGTGCGTGCTGCTGCGTCATTGTTGCAGGTGCGGCCTTTGCCTCGCCACCAGTCTTCCGCTGCCGCAGGCCCTGATCTGCCAGCCGATCCTTCAGCCGTTGGATCTGTGCATTCGCATCGGCAAGCTGTGCCTTCAGCTCGTCGCTTGAGGGAATGGCGCTTGCCACTGCGGCCTTGGCGCTTGCGAAAGTGCTAGTGGGCTCACTGGGCTGGGGGGACTCGGGCTTGAATTTCCCGGAGAAATCGGGAGGAGGAACGGGTAATGCTTGATCGGCGGCGTTCTTCTTACTGGGAGCTGGGGTCTGGAAGTGTCCGGCGGGGGATGTGTTAGCCGGCGGTTCCTCTTCGATGACCTGCATGGAGATGATTAGATTGCGCGCATGTTTGTGAATTGGGAACTGCAACACACTGAGTCATTTGGGCCGGGTTTCGAGGTATCAGAGGCAAGGTTGGCATCGGGAGCCAACCAGTTCACGCGAATTTTCTTTTCAACCACTGCGGATTTGGGGGCTTCCTCGAACTATTGCTGGGCGTTAGTCAAAGTGTTATCATGTATGGACATGGCGGAAGGGCGTACGATCGAGGTGACGTTTGCGTGTTCCTTCGCGGGAGTGACCGCGACGGACTGGACCAAGAACTTGTCCTTGCACTTGGCATCCGCAGCAGGCTCCTCCTTCATGGCTTGCAGCAGCACTGTTACAGCATAATCAGCTCGATCCGCATGCGCGTCATAATTCGGAGGCGATTCGGACCTTGGACATCGACTGTCTTGCCGGGCTCAACACGGCCGGAGTTGGGACGGACACAGTAGCTGGATGGAGAGTCAGTTCGCGGACTTGCAGCGGGATCGCATTGTGGGCTATGAGTGTCACATACTGCTTAGGGGCGGTGGTTTTGACCTGTATAGTAAAAACAGAGCACAGTCAGTCACGGCGATGCCTGCCTAACCAATGCCGGGGCAGAAAGTAAACGAACCTTGAACACGACTGCTTCCTGGCTGGGGTTGTGCAGATGCAGAATTTGGCACACTTCATGGTTGAAGGGCCCTGTGATCATGAGAAGTCAGCCTGCTGCTCCTCCGATCATCGGGTTCCACCTCCAGTAGGCCCGTATCTGGGGACTCACTCTTGAAAGCCAGCTCGGGCGGGTCGACCTCGACAGACATGGTGATCGTGGAACGGGTGGAAAATGGATGGAGGATATCAGGCCAAGAGGTAGTGACAGAAGCCGTCGCGCGACGAAGTTGCGAAGTGGCGGAGAAATATGAGGCGAGGTTTAAGTCAAGGGAGTCGGCGCCTCAGGAGTTGACTATTGTCCACTTTCGACCATGCTGACTCAGCAGTCAGGTGATATGCTTTGTGTCTAGATATCTTTGCTCTTTGCTCTTTGGACTTATTTCTTAGTTCATGTACATAGACAGGGATTTACTTCTGATTATTCCTGACCGGCCGGGTGTGGCCTCGGTGATTATTAGGACTTCCTCGGGCTATGAGCATGCGCTTGTTACCGCATGTGATGCTATCCGCAGTGGGGTTCTCCGCATGACTGTAATGACTGCTCTTGAAGGAAGGGTTCATTTGCTTCTCCACTATGCTATAGAGGGGCAAATGTAATTTATTTATGACCAGACCCTATTTTACCAGAGATTTGCATCTTCGAAACCTTCGTCGCCAGGGTTGAGATGTGGTGGCTGCTAAATCATAGTTACGTTCTATTGGCGGTGGGAAGCTTAATCGATCTGCGATTCTGCGATGTTAGTGGCCGAGGATCTAATCTATTACCGTGTGACATAACACTGCAGAGGTTAACTAGTTAGTTATACTATTAAGTATGTTCTATCTATCTGATCGATAAAATGGCAGATCCATGGGGGGTTAGAAGCCCGCCAAAAAAATAAACAAGAAGCTCGGCAGGTGCTGGCTTTTGTTTTGGAGATGAATGAGCAGGTTGAGTGAGTTTGACTGTAAGCGATGTCTCGAGGGCAGTTCTCATCTCGGACGAATCTTCTATAGACATTTTCCACCAGACAGACGTAGAGTGTACCCATGTCAGCGAAAATGACTACTAGAAAGTATGGGGTTGACGGCATTCGGAGATGTGTGAGGCGGGCCCGCATTTATCGCTCGCCGCCTTCGTGATACGTCACCCGTAAGAACCTCCCACCTTCATTCAATCGACGACCCTCCCCATCACTCACTTTGCCCTAACATTTTTGCGGGACTTTCCAAGTTGAACTCGATTTCTCACCAATATCCTTATTCGCACTCTTTGGATTTAAATTCTCGCGATTTAGCACACTCTCATCGTCTTCATCATGGCGTCCGACCTGGACCAGCTCATTGAGATGGGCTTCGAGAAGGAGAGAGCACAGCTTGCAGTTGCAAAGACCGGTGGCTGTAAGTTACTTTAACCCAGAACAATTTATGAAATTACTTGTCCTAACAAAGTGCGCAGTGCAAGGGGCTTTGGAATGGCTCGAAACCAACCAGGATAAATCGCTCGAGGAGATCCAGGCACAATCGGAACAAGCTGGGGATGAAGATGGACCGGCCCTTCAACCGGGTGAAGAGCCCCGCAGCTTAGTCTGCAATGAATGTGGCAAGAAGTTCCGCAGCACAGCGCAGGCCGAGTTCCACGCATCCAAGTCCCAGCATGTGGACTTCTCAGAATCCACTGAGGAGATCGCGCCGTTGACGGAGGATCAGAAGAAAGAGCGCCTCGATGAGCTAAGGGAGAAGCTCGCTGCGAAGAGGGCAGTTCAATCCGAGCAGGACAAGGCGGACAAGAAGCGAAATGAGGTTTGTGCGCCATTGCTTACAGGCACGGGAAACGAGCTCACACGTGAACCAGGAAATCCGGCGGAAGAGCACCAAAGAGAACCAAGATGCAAAGGAAGAGCTCCAGAGGAAAGCAGCGATGAAGGAGGCGGCCAAGAAGAAGAAGGAGAAGCAGGATGAGATCGAAGCCCGCAAGCGCATCAAGGCCAAGATTGAAGCAGACAAGGAAGAGCGTCGCCGGAAGGCTGAGCGGGAACGCGCAGAGCGTGCAGGCCAGGCTCCTCCGCCAGAGCCGGCTGCGGCCCCAGCTCCTACAACGTCTGGCCCAGTGGCATCCAAGCCTGCGTCTGCTTATACCGAGGCTCGTTTGAGATTCCAGACACCCAAGGGCAACATCATGAAGACTCTTCCCGTCGAGAGCACTCTGTTCGAGGTCGCGGCTGCTTTGAAGCAAGAAGGCGTCGACGTGCAAAGCTTCGTCCAGAACTTCCCTAGAAAGGTGTATGATGCCGAATTCTTTGGAGAGACGTTGAAGGAGCTTGGACTCGTACCCAGCGCAAGCCTTGTTGTTCAATGATTTGACAGTGCGGTTCCGCTGGGACCCTAGGGTACACATTGCTTAAGAATTAGAAATGATTTAACTCCCTGGGGAAATAGTAAAGGACACCATTTGAAGAGGTTAACTATGGCGCCTGTTTACCCATCGACGGGAGACACTGTAACTAGTTAATAGTCATATCTTTGTAACCAGAATGCTCCCCTCGAACATGAGGCTCTACAATGTTTGGATTGTTTGGATACCTGCTTATCAAAAGCTTATCGGCACATGACATCGCGAATACCCGCGTGCTGCAGACGCGCTCGACACGCTCTCCTCATCGACGTTAAGTCAACAACACAGCACAACTCCAATATGCCAGCGTGAGATACCTTGGCTATCTACAACTTTATTTTACACCAGATCCAATAACTGATCGCGTTTTCCTAGTGTGGGCGACCAACATCGCGGCAGACCCGCATCCGTCAGGATGCCCAACGCCTCAGGTGCCGTTACCGCAAACCCATTCGAAGAGCCTGAACGTCGGATCAACCAGTATACTGCACAGGAAATTGCCACCCTTCAAGCTCGTCTCGATAAGAAATTAGGTCCCGAATACATCTCCTCACGACCTGGTGCCGCAGGACAGAAAGTACACTATCTCTCGGCGGACAAGTGCATCAACCTTGCGAACGAAGTGTTTGGGTTCAATGGCTGGTCCAGCTCAATCCAAAAGATTGACATCGACTTTGTGTGTCACTGAAAATTGGCCGATATTAAATCACTTGGGCTGACGTCTTTGCTATCGACTAGATCGAGGAAAACCAAAACACTGGCAAGATTAGCTTGGGATTGTCTGTTATTGTGAGAGTCACACTACGAGATGGGACATTTCACGAGGTGAGTTGCTCATGTCATTATGGCAAGATAAGCTGGCATTTGCTGATCGCCCCAGGACATTGGCTACGGTCATATTGAGAACTGCAAGGGAAAGGCCGCCGCATTCGAGAAATCTAAGAAAGAAGGGACAACGGATGCCTTGAAGCGCACCCTTAGGAACTTTGGCAATGTGCTGGGCAACTGTGTCTACGACAAAGACTACCTTACCAAAGTCACCAAGGTTAAATCAGGACCCGGTAAATGGGACGTCGAAGAACTCCACCGTCACCCTGACTTTGTTCCGAGAAAGCTCCCTCCACCCAAACGAACGGCAGAAGATGATGACCTACCTCCGCCACCTCCAGTGGAACCAGCTAAAAGCAGTGGTCTGGAGACCAAGCCCGCCTTTGATGGCGATGGAGAATTTGGCAGTTAGTCTGGCTTATCACACCCCTCCGTGCATCTGACTAACCAAGCCCCAGGTGATCTCTTCGACGAAGCCGACTTTGTGGTGGAAAATGCAGGCAACCCGGACGAGATATCATTAGAGCCAGAGGGTCCACGGCAACAGCCACCCACGCCAATGAACCGCCTAATTCCTCCGAGGGGACCTCCTGCGGGACCTCCTGCAGGGCCATTCGACCCTAACTCAGTGACACCTTCGAAGCCAGAGCGATGGAATGTGCCGAATCCCGCCTCTAGACAGCCTTTAGCCCCAAATGCGCGACCGAACCCATCAGCCATCCCTGGTCCGCAACGACCGATGGCTGCACCTGGCGTGCCCTATAATAACCCCAATATCAGACCGAGTGTCGCACCTCAGTCACATCCCGTGCCAAACAACAATCCGCAAAACCCAAACGGACCGCCACAGGTCAAGAGAGAACCACAAGCCCCCAACCAGGACCCCAACCAACCGCCAGGTTCCCAGGTAGTGGGCTTCTTCTCCGCCAGAGCAGCCGACATGCTCCGTGATAACCCCACCCTCGGTCCAATACAGGGTAGCCAATTTGATCCGCACGCAGAAAGTCCATCCATCCGCAAAACTGCCGGCGTCGACCACACCAAGAGCGTGCCAATCTCCAGGCCAATGCTCACAGGTGGCTCGGGTTCACCACCCCCCAACAATTCGCGTGATTCTGTGAACCCCGCAACAGACCTGCAACGGCGAGTTGGTGCTCCCGGTGCAGCTGGAAGCCCTCTTTCTCGAGGCCCGTCCGTCTCTTCTTATCGACCTTTGACTCGTCCCAACGTGCCCAACCCGGGACCCATGAACAGAGGAGGCAGCGTACCTCCATCGAATTTGAACGGGAAGCGTCCTCCGTTGAACGATGTCACCAATGCCAATACTTCACCTGGCGTGAACCCCGGCGTCCCTCCAGGCCCAAACGACGCCAAACGGCCTCGAATGTCCGATGGTCCCCTTGGGCAGCAACCACCAGAAGCAAAATGAAAATTGGCCTTTTCTTTTCTGAACTCACCAGATGGATCTTGGTATTTAATTAGCGAGTATTTCTATCATCAAAGGCGTCAATGTTATATCTTACTGCGAGGTTCCAAGCGGCGTTCATGTGTCTGGGACAATGAGATGGCAGGATTCTATGGGACTGGGTACATGGTCAGTCTGAAGTCACCTTTGTTCAGGTCGTGATGTTGAGCAGATTTTACACATTTTGGATCTCGAAGATTGAGGTCGTTAGTCACAGTGCAAAACTGGATGTTGGAATTCAATCTATTGAACAGAATATATCTCTTAGGACCGAACCGGTACTGCGTTCAATTCCGAACTAGGACAAACCGTCATGCAAAGTATCTCGGGGCTCGCCATGTCCACTAGATGGGTCACTGGTATCTCCAATCTATGAGGCTTCAGTACTAAGATCAAGATGTCTTCCCTCTGCTTTTCGGAACAACTTGCATTTAAATTTTTTTCAAGTAATCCTAGTCAATTTTGCGCTTTTGATACCTGGACATAGCCTACTTTTCGCGTCCAGGATCTGGATATTCAATCTGGGAAATAGTAGTTCTGATAGTTGGCCTTCACAATGGAATCTAAGTATCCGCTTCAGGTATGTGCATCGCGCTTACCGGACTCAACCTCGTGATCTCGGCAAGCCGAAAAGTTCGCACGCAAGCATGAGCCCAGTCCAATTTAGAATCGTATTGGATAAACCGAGGATAGATTTACCGAGCAGTGTCTGGCGTGGTACGGTCCTTCCCATACCTTTATAGCCTTTGCTTTGTATACCTAGACTTGGAATAAACCATGACCTATTGTTGCCGCTAGAAAGAGCATCTGGTCTCTAGACCATGCGCTACGCTCTTTCCTCTAAAAGAGATACAGCCAGTCTAGGGTGCTATAATTACCTAGAGACAAAGTTCTATCGTCGATACTAGTCCTACTATGATTAACGGTCCAGGCAGATAACAGATTCTCACGTAGTTGTGTACGGCCACGGAGCCGAGGCCCGTATATTCTCCCTGGGACGGAAGGTGGCGCAATACATACAATGAGAAAGGAAATATACCAGTTCCCACACCTACAAAGCTACGTAAGTTGATAGTAAGCCACAATACCGGGGGTGTCATTTGTGTTCATCCCAATGCAGAAACCTTGAAAGTCCGGTTAACTCCGGATCTACAGGGAGAGGCGGAATATCCCGCTCGAGCCGCATGCTTATTTCATGCCCTAACTCTCGACCCATCAACATCACTCCAGGCCTAGCCTCTTGATTTTTTGTCACCCCTACATACAACTTTACGAATACCAAAGGAGATACAAATTTTCATTTTTTCAATTTTCCTTTTAACTCTTTCTTTTCATTTCACTATCGAAGATTTTGCAGACACAGCTAAATCAACGAATGTGCCAATGAAGTGATATTAAAGACAAGATAAAGGATTTCAAAATTAGAGCAAAAAAAAAGCAGAGTACCAAGGGAAAAATCGCACGATGGAGTATGCCACGGTGATCCCTAGTAGACAAAGTCAGGATTGATAAGGCATGCTCCAGACCGGAGGGAAAAGACCAGGAAACAAATAACCATAAAGAGACAAAGGGATGGCAAGGAGGATGGCACGGAAGCCGATGACTGAATTCCAGGCTTCAACCGGGTAAACCATCTCCAAATTGGATGATCAGCTAGGAAATCAATTAAGGGTGATAGATATCCCAGCTGAATCTCATGAGGCCATCACATCTTCCCCTTCTTCTTGGACGGGTCAAACGGCTGGATACCCAGAACCTTGGGCTTTGATCCACTTACACCATGGAAGCCCATGGCACTTGACTGGGAGCCGCTACTACCAGGATTTTGGTTGCTGGAGGCTGGCTCCTTGACCATTTGGTCTTGGGGGTTCCGGGGAGCTTGGTTGAGGCTCTCTTGACGTTGAGAGCGTACGCTCAACGGGCCGGAAGCAGGACCAAGGACCCGGACAGGAGCCCGCTGTGAGCTCGTACCGCCTGAGTGGAAGTTACTGGCGACCCGCTGCTGGATTTCGGTCCCTTGGCGTTGGAAGCGCGTCACAGATGGCCCGGGCCCCGGACCAATGACCTTGGGCCTAGGAGGCTGGGGGATCGGATATTCATACTCTGAAGTATGAGCAGGAAGATGGTCGGGACCCAAGGAGGCCTTCACACCAATCACTTTCGCCTCACCAATCTTGTGGTGCATCAGCCACGCCTCTGCATGAATTGAGCGAGCCAATTCAGAAACAGGCTTACGGTTGGGGGCGGGCTTCCGAGTCGGGGACTCTGAAACGCGGAGCTTCTCAAGGCCTGGGGTCGCACCCGACTTGCTGGGCTTAGATTCTCCCGATGAAGGAGGATCCAGGGGAGAACGGTAGTCCCGAAAACTATCATAATCAATTGTCTGAGAAATCTCAGAAGAGCGGTCGGCTCGGAACGGAATGTTCTCAGTTGAGGCCAAGGGAAGAGGGTCAGTGAAAGGATTCTGCCCAATTGCCGGAGTAGACCTCACATAAGGACGAGGGTCGTCGAAAAGATCGTAGCTCGGAGCGGAGGTCAAAGGGGGCAAGTTGCCACGGTCATGAGAGCCATTGTGCTCATGTACTTGAGCTTTCATAGCAGCTGAGCGGTCCGCTGATGTCCGCTCCTGTCGGGCCGGAGGCAAGTCAAGTGACCAATTTAGAGTGGGCGGACCTCCAAAGTCGAGGCCCTGCAAATGAGAGTAACTGGAAATCGCTTCCCTCTGTTGGTCTCTAGGAGGCTCAGGCTCGTTGAAGTCCAAAAGAAGATTAGCCGGCACAGGATCCGCAGAAGTAGGTTGAGAAATGGCCATACGAGGCTGATGGGAAGCAGCCCCGGCATGCTGAGGAGAACTAGATGGGCGGCCAATTCCAGAAAGAGTGTCTCCAAGAGGCTTCTGCGCAACCGTCTTGATCATAGGCCGCGGAGCACGAGGCGAGACAGACCGACGAGCGACTTCAGAGGTTGAAGCCGCGGCAGGATTCGAGCTAGCGCTTGCGGGTACCGCTGGTTCCTGTCGAGAAACAGGCTGGGGACGCTGAGGCGGATTCAATGCCGTTGGAGAGGCAGGAGGATTCGAGCGACGACGCAAATCGGCCAGGAATGCCTCCGGTGTTGTAATGTTCCTGGAGAAGTCTGGCTGGGCCTTGGCAGGCGTGCGGTATTCCCGGCTTCTAGAAGCACGATGTCCACGGGTCTCAAAAGCACTCACATGAGCGCGTGTATCAGAGCCACTCACATGAGCGCGTGTATCAAAGCCGCTCATACGACCGCGTGTTCCAATGATACCACCTCCGCGACCAGAGGACGGGGAAGCGCGCGGGTGATGCTTGGTGATTTGGTCCCTACCGCCTCTGGTTGGATCAGGCGGGATCGGTCTGACATGGGACTCTACGACGTTGGCCATAGGCTGGGCACGGGGTGATCTGACATTAGAAGAGCGACGGGAATGAGCAGGTTGAACGTTGGCCATGGGTCTGGCACGGGGTGCTCCGACGTTAGAAAAGCGACGAGGATGAGCAGATTGGAAGTTGGCCCTAGGATAAGCATGAGTCTTTGGAGGATGGTCACGAATACTGTCGAAGCGGGCATTGAGATTGGCCCGGTGAGATTGACCCCCGTTCAGGTCTTGCAGCTTCTCGAATGCTGTATGGAGAGAATCATCTTTCATTTCTTTAAGAGAAAGGAATTAGTGGGATTCAGAAACAAGGCCTTTTTTTTTCCGACGACATACTGGCCCAGGCCTTCAGTGCATCTTTTCGCTCGCTTGCACGTTTGAATGCCTCCGTTCCTGGGATATTGGACTGCCGGTGGGCTTCAAGTTCTTCAAGAGATGCATGGCAGATATTCCGTGGATCATCCTCGGTCGATACCCGCTCACGACGAGCAGAACCCAGGTCGTCCTGGAGGAAATCATGTTTAGAATTGCAACCGGCACGAATCAATAATAAAATTCAAACCGAGACATACCATCTGGATTTGCCTAAGACGCTCCTGGGCGTCTTCGGTGGAAGGCCTTTCGCGGCCCCGTGGACCGGAGTTACCCTGTAGGAAGTCATTTTCAGCATGGCAGTGCGCAGTAAGCCGTGGCAGGTTAACGGGGGTGACTTACCATCTGCCCGTAGTTAGAGCGTTCCTGGCTGGTGTGAGTTGAAGCTCGTGGACGGTGTGATGGGCCTGGATCGTCCTGTAGCAAATCATGTTCAATAACGCGACTCGCAGGTAGTAATGGCGGATTTGCATGAAAACATACCATCGAGCGTTCTCTCGGGCGATCCTCATTCTTTTTGTTTGGATTGGGCATTTCGGAAAGTGCCCGTGGGACTTGAATCCAATATGGGAAGACTGCGGGGAAGGAATCAGTGTAAGACAGGCTTCAGGAGAGAAGGCGGCGCTTAGAAGCTTCCAGGTTAAACCCCTGCGAGAACCCAGGGCAGAAATCAGCCCACGAATAGCTGGAAAGTTTCCTGAGAGAGCCGTGGAGCCAGACAAGCTGGATGAACCTAGCTGAACAGCCCCCGGAGAAGGACAGGAGAATGCAATGGACCTACCTGTTAAATTCAGAGATGTTTGTGAGAAGGGGAATGTTGGGGGATGGGTAGAAAGGAAAGATGAAATGACGAGGGAAGGTGAGAATGATGTTTATTCGCGAGGATCATAAGTAAAGAGGCGAAGGCACGAAGTGACCGGAATCTGCCTCAATCAGTACAGATTTGTTTGCACCCCAACCCATTCGCTCCTTAGGTTCATGGAAATCGTCCTCCACATTGTTGTGCCGGATTGTGCCGCCAGAGATGTAATTTCGTCCCTGGGCAAAAATACATTGTGAATACAAAAGCAGCATGTGCTGGTCTCAGATTTCGAATGAACCCAGTCAATTGAGCCTCATTCTGTTTGAACCCAAACCGGACAGGACGTAATTGAGTAGTCGAATGAGTCCATACAAGTGTATTGTGATCCTAGTATCAGAGCGATATTCCAAGGTTTTAAAAGAGCCCAATGGCGTATTTGGCTGTGCTTCGCGAGGTCTCCCAGCATGATATTCGCTGTAAGTTCGGTCGAGACGACTGTGAGTCCAATTGATATTGGATCCAAGTCCAAATGGGATAAACGTCCAATATGGGATCAAGCATTATTCGAAAAGATTGCAATTGTTTATGGCGTTTTCCATTTGCACCAGGCCAAGTTATGTACAAGGGTATCGGCCCCGTCAATGCCAGCTTGAGTCTATGACGGAAGAAAAAGAAGCAGGTATTATGTTGCATTCAGGAAGCTCCACAAGAACCGCCCTCTCCATCGTCTGCAGAAAATATTAACATATGTCATCTTCATGGAGTTAAAGAGTATCTGAAGCGCACTGCACTAGTGGTGAACTTACTCCGAATAATCTTCGCAACAGCCTGTACCACACTCACACCCATGACAACAAGCCCGAATCCGACACATAGATATGCGGGTATCTTCTCGCGCCGCGTTGCGCTGCTGAGTTTGATCCAGCAGAGCGGCGGAAAGATGTATGCCAGGGCGGCAGCACTAGTTGCTCCGATCAATTCGAACACGCTACCTAGGTCACAAGTTATCAATGCAAGCACCATTGAAGTCACAACCAGGGCCGTTGTGAATATCAAGTGGCGGTTTGGATCGAAAGGTTCATCTGGGAAGTAGTAAGTTGTCATTACGGATCGGCAGACAAAGGCTTCGAGCGGGAGCGTGGTGAGCATGTTCAAACCGAAGCATCTTGTTGCATGTTAGTACCGGTGGAATCATACCGGAAGGGCTGCTACTTACAGACGGGCAATATTGACCATGATATTATCAGACGGGAAATTGTTGAGCACATTCCCCTGTGTCTTCGATCCGAAGGACATGAAGCCTGCTATCCCCATTGCTAGGCACATGCACAAAGAGACCGCGGTCGAATAATGGGTGACGGTAGCAAAGCGATCTAGCGTAGGTTTTTTCAGGGAGCCGTAGATCAAAAGGCTGTTGTGGTCTTTGAGGCCGTTAGTTTCGAGCGTCGCGACACACAACGGGTGACCTACGGCAAACAAATGCTACGCTTTATTAGCGGCGTACTTGGGAAAACCAAATAGGGACAATACTCACCAAAAGATATCACACCAATAGCTTGAAAGAAGCCCGAGTTCACAATGATAAGGTTTTTGATATCCCCCCTCGACTCGCTTGGCACACGGAATCCTTGAGTGATGACCGTGATAACAATCACAACCATGCTTACCAGTGCCAGGGCCGATGCTTTTGCCAACTGCAGAGCCATTAGTTGATGATCGCAAGACAGAGAGGTCCAGGACATACATACCTTGGCAATGTCCCGATAAAGCGAAAGTGGGAACGAGACACTGAGCACAAATAGAACAATCACCGCTCGTCGATCAGTCAACAGCCACAGGAAGGACATGTTGCGCAACGAGGGAAACAGAGCGGCAAAGACATGTGGGATCGTGTCGCCCACGATGATACAGAATGCGACCATACCACCGAACGCAAATGCCCACTGTGCAACAGATATAGCAATGAGACCATTCCTTCCAAAACAGTATTGCATGGTAGCTTGAAAAGAGTCTGCTCCGCTCAGCTTTGAATTGATGACAATCAATCGGATAGTCCAGTCTACCGTCACGGTCAGTGCCGTCAAGAGAAGAATGCCCATTGTAAGACCTGCTTGGCGTAGCGCATATGGTTGACCAATGATACCGGCTCCGATAATGCTATTGGCCATGTTCATGAATGCCATCCTCATTCCGCTTCGTGGACGCGCGTCTTCAAGATGGTCTTCGGGGAAGAAGTCGTCTGATGTCGCTAGAGTCACGCTGGGAGCTTCAATATTTGTCAGAAGAGGCACTGACTGCCCGACGGTGTGATTGCTAGACTCCGAGTGGTCGCCGAGCTCGTAGTCTTCTTCGTCTAGCCATAGCGCGTCGAGGCTATGGGCCCGGCCGTCTTCCTCAGGCGGCTCTTCCACAAAGCGGACACGATTAGTCGTCCGTGGTGTACGACGCTGTCCATCTGAAGCAGGTTGGGATATCGAGGATTGGTGCTTTGCTTGTGTTCGGTCGATAGCAGGGTCTGGGGGAGAAACCGCAGGATCTGGATGGGCGATAACGTCGCCCTGCTCTTCGTCGGTCGGGGTTAGCAGGGAAGTAGACTCAACCTCTTCCTGGCCATTTGGACCAGTTAGAAGGTCATTTTCTCCCTCCTCCACCGGCATGGTTGACCGTGAGGAGGTAGGAATGAAGGTGGTTCCTTTGCGGCCAGTTTATGGGGAATGCACGTGATCGGATCTTTCCGCAGGCTCCACTTCATGTCAAGGTTGCCGTGGAGTCAGCATTGTTAGAGGACTATATGAATGAATGCATGGCTTATTGACAGCATCATAAAACTTAGTGGGGGTGGCCTACCTAGGTATTCTGGTGGTTAGGAATTCGTAGACTTGAATGTGCGAATTAAGCGAGATATAGATACGTTTTAGCCCTAAAGCAACGAAGCGTCGTAAAATCGATCCCAACATAATGTACCCCGGATTGAGCCTCAGGCCTCAAACCACCACGACCTCAAACCTCGCACTTCTCTCTCACTTTCTCTTCTGCCACCGATTAACTCAAGAATAATTTTGAATGCCTAGGAAATCAACCTGAAGCTTTGGAGTTCAAGTGATGTCTCAATTGTGATTAATCAAAGTCGAGATGAGCCAACCAGTCGACTTGGGTCGATGCTTCTACCATGCTACCGATTCACATCTGCAATTTGCACTCTCCGCAATTGCGCACTTTACCCAGTCCAATGGTCATAACAATATCACAATACCCGTTGATGTTTGGCAATGGACAGACCACATTCCAGTCTGGATCACAGAGGCACCAGAACTGGAGATTCATTTCTCTGTCAGTATCAGCCCATGCTTAGAAGTTGCAGCATCTGTGTTTATCTCCGACTTCGTACGCAGTGTCTGCAACTCCAAGGTATGATATATATGAACATCAGATTTATCGGCTCGAAATAACGATACGTCACAGGTCTGGTCCGATCTGGGCTTTGCCATCATATCCAAGAGCCACAGGAATGACACAATCACCGCTGAATGCAGAGCGCATTGCTTCACCTTCGGACTTTGCCGTGCCACCAGAAGACCAAATCCCACAAGACGGCGAACACTGCCCGATGTGCTCCGCAATCCACCTGATGCCCATGCTCCATCGGATGTCCCAAAGGCTGTCTTGGCGTCGGTCGATATACATGCGGAATACACATACCCGCAATGGAAAGGGAATACTTGCAAGACAACCCAGTACATCATTGAACCATTGAATAAATTGCAATCGCCTTTCCTGTTTGCAGGACGCCACTACCCGATAAACACAGAGGCCTTTGCAGTGGCAGCAATATCTTTGTCTCCCGGCGAGCCTGTGATGTCCTCTGTGGAACACAACACCTTCTTCTCAGAGCATGGACTAGAACAGACCTTACAGCAATATAGGCGGACTGACAACACATTGGGGGCCATGCTTCGACTATTTGACTTTGGCCTACAGAAATTGATCATCACCACTACTACAAAGGACCGGCAAATCAAGGTTGTTGGCGAGGACACACTCAAAAGTCTATCGGACCTTGCTCCAGCAGTCTTTAACCCTGGATACCGCGAGGCAAGACTGAAATTCCAAGCATGCATAGATCGGAGGACTAATTCTGCACAGGCAATGCATCAAAGGGCAGCATCAATCCCGATTATTTCAAAGGCGTTTACATCCATGCTTGAAAGCAGCAACAATCCCATCATACAGAGCAAAGCGTCTGACCTACTCCAGCAATCCAACAATCTCAGCGGAGGGAATCCTTTACCAGAGTCAGATACAGCAAGCCTGAAGTCCACCATCCACTCATCACTGTGGCGCATTGCCCAGCAAAATACCCGCAGACCTAAAGTGTCCAAAGGATCCCCGATATTCTCAATCCCAGATCCAGCTATACCACGGCACTTTCAGGCCCAACCTACATCCATGGGACTTGTTGAGGAAGCCTTTTTCTCCAGCAGTGAGCCCCCGGACTTGGATTTCGACAATGACAGTACCATGCAACATGACTACATCAAGTGCCCACATGATGACGATGATCTTCTCTTTGAGAGCGATAACGAGTCAGCTTTCGAAGATATCTACGAACTAACACCCACAAGGCTGGACGACACATCCGAATGGCGTGAGCCCTGCTTGTTACCCCACAGTGATACCGAAATGCCCCTTCTTGACACCGACATTCTTGCTAACTGAGAGCATACCTGATGATACATATGCACACAAAAATATAGATATTGATGATGGGCTGGCAGCTTTGATCTTGTATAGCTACCTAGCCTTCTATTCAGGCAGTAATACTAGTTGTTTTACTATCTCCTTACCTTCCAACACGCCGGTAGGTCAAAACCTACGCATCTATGCATCATTTACAGATGTTTGATTAGGCAGGATGTAGAGAGCAAGTGTGGATCAGTATGATTCAGTCTAAACGTAGTCTTTAGAGCTTCAAGTAAGCGGTGGTGGGAAAATATGCGGCGAGTTCGCGAACAGGTATCAGGACAGAAGTACATAACTTTCTGACTTTATGATTGGACTTTTTGAGTGCTCGTCGAAGCCTCGATAGCACAATCAAGTTGAAGTCGGCTATGGGCATCCAGGGAAAGTACACCATGTACACACAGGATAAAGTCAAGTCTCGGCTTCCCCTGTCCGCTTTTCGCTACTGAGTAGAACTGTACATCTGAAAAGAGTGCATCCACTGGAAACTTTAAAGTGAGAAAGGAAGAAATAGTCTACACTGCACAGGTGAGAGGAACCCCCATTCGTCATAGCTTTGACCTCAAAAATTCAATGAGTCGATCTAGAATCAAAATCTTTGATCTATGCATCTAATTTTCTCTATCCATGCCTTGCTCTTTTGTAAAACCACACCCTTGGGACGCATGCCATAAAAAAGAAAACATAAGAAAAACATGATCGCTACCAGACAGACACTGTTCGCCAAACCAACAACTCAATTGGCGGCATTTAGTCAATGTACTTGGGAAGAGTCTTGAGGACACCATCACGGGCAATTTCCTCCAGAGCGGTCGTGACAGTCTCAAGGAAGCGCTTGTCTCCGCGGAGGTCATCACCAAACAGGTTCTTGATGTTGAGCAGTTCCATAGGGTTGGTACCACCAGCACGAGCCCTAGCCTGGATCTCCTCAAGCATAGGGTCGACGACTTCGAACTTGTTACCGTTATCATCGACGCCATTAACATAGTGGAACCAAGCGGCTGCGGTGAAGCACAAGCGACGGAAAGGGCCAGTATTCCAGATAGCCTCAGCAATGGTGGGCATAATGAACTGGGGGATTTTGCCAGTCCCGTTGGAGCAGATACGGGGCAACTGATCCATGATCGGGGGGTTGGAAAACCGCTCCACGAGTGTCTCGCAGTATTTATCGATATTGACACCGGGGATTTCGGGGAGGGTAGGCTTTACTTCCTCCTGCATCATTTGCCAGACAAATTTGCTGAACAGCGGGTTTTGCATAACCTCGTGGACATACTTGTAGCCGGCAAGCTGGCCGCCGTAAGCGATGATGGCGTGGCTGCCGTTTAGCAGACGGAGCTTATGCTTCTCGAACTCCTCGACATTTTGCACATTCTTGACAATCTGTACTCCGACCTTCTCGAAGGGCGGGCGACCGTCACAGAAATGGTCCTCGATGACCCACTGCATAAACGGCTCCGTAACGATAGGCCACGAGTCCTCGATACCAAAGTCCTTTGCGAGAGAGGTCTTATCGACAGCAGATGTTTGAGGGGTAATACGGTCAACCATAGCGTTAGGGAAGTGGCCCTTTGTGTTGATCCAGTCCGCAAGCTCGGGGCTGCGTAGGCGGGCGAAAGAGACAAGCATACGGCGGGTGATAGCACCGTTTCCTTGCATATTGTCGCAGGATACGACGGTGAAGGGATTCAGACCCTGCTGGTGGCGCCGAACCATACCATGGTAGAGAAAGCCGAATGCGGTCTTTGGGGCATTAGCAGGATCGAGATCGTGCTGAATGTCGGGGTGGTCGCTCTGCAGCTCGTGCGAGTTCTCGTTGTAATAATAGCCACTCTCGGTGATCGTAAGCGACACAATATGGGTATCGGGGTGTGCCATCTTAGCAATAACAGCTTCGCGGTTGTCAGGGGCGTAGAGGTAGGAGTTAATGCTACCCATGACTTTCGCAACGCTACCCTTAGCAGAACGTTCAACGACGGTGTAGAGACAGTCCTGCGAATTCAAGGCGTCGCGCATGCCAGCATCGAAGGGCTGCAAGCCAACTCCACAAATAGCGTAGTCGGTCACGCCATGGTGTTGCATAAGCTGGTTAACGTAGACAGCCAGATGAGCTCGGTGAAAACCTCCCACACCAACGTGGACGATTCCTTCCTTGACAGCGTCACCACGCTGGTAGGTAGGTTGCTCAACCGTTGCATTGGCCGAGATTTGGGACAGGTTCTTGCTGTTGAGCTTTAGGGGTCCCATTGTGAAAAGATTCGAATGAATTGAAAAGTTGAAAAGGAAGAAAGGTGGGATAAAATATTTATAAACGACAGCAAAGCTCTACTATGTAAGTCACCGCCACCCACCGGTTTCGGTAAAAATGGGGAACGATCCACATGATGTGGCCAGATGCGGTGGGGACCCCGGACTTAGAACGAATAACATATGCATTCTTGTAGCCGCTAACTCCTAATGGCTATTCATCGCCTCCGGAAAGAAAAATTCTAATTGAGACTGGAGCTCGGATTCATCAGCAAAAGAAAAGAACTATACATGCGGGCCAGAGTGGGATGGTCACCTGCGCCCATGGTTCTAGATTCCTTCTATGATTTGATGTACCAAGGCAAAAGAGACTTTGGAACTAAAAAAATCAAACTTTAAAGCGGCCTTAAAGTGATTATCGGTATCCCGGGTTTAACCCAAATAGGAGATCCCGAGAGCTTGATACCGGGGCACTCGGGCCGTCAGGCGCCACAAGACTGGGGGGTACCTGGGTTACTTAGCGGGAAATATTTATCCGATATTTCCAGACTCGTCAGTTTATTTTACCCATGCTTGAATCTGCACCGCTTCAACTACCCTTGGCAGCGGCAAACATTGAATGAGTGAGGATGTTGACGATGCCAGCCCAAAATGAAGCCTATCGGAGATCAATTTAAATCATGGCCATGTACTCGGATGTCGGCCCAATTTACGATCGGCATTGACTGTGGAATTGGCGGAGTCCGTCTGCCCACCTGCCCTGTGGATGCTGAACCCACCATCACTTGTCTACGGAGTAAACTGAGCATGCTGATCCCGAAGTCTGAGTTTGTGCTGACACATCTACTCAGTGATCCTAAGCGTGAGCGCCTAATAAAAGCAGCGACAGCCCACTCGGCAGACATTATCCCGTTTATATAAATGCGTACAGAATCGGCTTGATGCCAAGAGTCTCGTATAGTTTGAACTGATTTTTGTTGGACAATATCGAACGGCAAGTCCCAATCATCTGCATGACCATCCTCAGACCCTTTGTACTCGCTCCTAAGGGACGCCTATTCGACCTGGTTAATCACTTGATCATGGCATGCATGAGAAGTCGTGGATTTGTATGGTGTAACTCGCTGATCCAACCACGATCCATGCAGTTTCAGCCACTCTGGTTTTCGTCGCCGAGAGCATGGGCGTACATTTCCGAAAAAATAGTCAGAGAAATGAAGCCCATCCAAGGCCGCCCGTAGCCAGCATTGAGGCGGCATCAAGTCCAGGGTCTCGGAACCCTGGGATGAGTGGCCGCGCTCCGAGAAGCTCGAACTGTAATTACTGGTCATTGTGATTGATGGTTATGGGATAAAGAAGATGTCGAGGACAGGTTATTGCAGAAGAGGATGACAGGGAAAGTGGGGCTTGGACGATAAAACAAACTAGATCTTAGCCTAAGAAATTGCGGCATGGCATGTAGTTAATGTAGCTTCGGACGTAAACAAGCAATGGAGAGAAAGTGTTTCAAGAAGAAAGATCAGTGGAACCTTCCAGTAGAGACGCGACGCAGATCAGACACCACCGCAATGTGGTCGTATCAAAATCCAGGAATGAACATTCTTCACACTCGCCTCCTAAGCGACACACTCAACGTAATCCTCAAAGGTATTCTGCCAATTCCATCTTTCCAAGCTAGTAACCACTCAGTTGGAGTCATGGACAACAAACGCGTATTCTGGAAAGACACGCCTGACAGACCACGCTCCGAATGGAAAGTATCAACGCGGCGAGGAACGATCGGACGACAACGAACTTCAATCGCCATTTCAATTGCCCCAATAATTATTCGAGGGCAAGCTCAGTCGCACATCACCATTCACGCATGGGCTACACGGTTTGCACCCCGAGTCCAAACATTTTGATGGAGTTATTCCAAGCACTAGTCTCAAGGATTAGCGGACACGGGAGATTTACGCATTGAGGCAATCGGGACTTACGCCTCGCAGACTTCCTCGACAGAGATCCCCTTCACCTGGGCGATAACGTGCGCAACACGAGCAATAGCCACCGGCTCATTGCGGCCCTTGACCATGAAACCTTTCTGCCACTTTTCCTTCTTGACAGACTTAGGCAGGTCCGGAGCACCAGCCAAGAACTTTGCCGATGCATGCGAGGGCCGGATCTCACACTGTCACCAAGTTAGGTTAGTTGGAGGATACAATAAGTAAGGAAGGGGAACATACCCATGGTCCATCAGTCTCGATTTGAAGTTGCTCCAACGGAATCGCTTTGACGACATCCAGGTTCTCCTGAGTCTTCATACTGCAGCCATTGACACCGATGTCAAGGCCCAGCGCCACAAGGCGCTCCATTTCCTCCATTGTTCCGGTGAAGCTGTGGACAAGACCGCCCTTGGGAAGCTTGTCAAGTCTTGAGCTAATCAGCCTCTCGAAATCCTCGCTAGCGGCTCGGGAATGGAGGAAGAGCGGCATCTGTATTTCAACGGCAAGGTCCAGCTGTGCTTCGAAGTACTTGAGCTGTGGCTCCTTGGCGCTATGGAACAGGCGGTCATAGTCAAGACCAATTTCGCCAAATGCTACAGCAAGACCGGCCTCTTTGGACTCGATCGCCAATTTACGAAGCTCTTCGATCATCTTTGATGGACCGCCAGGGTATTCATCGAAGTGTTTGGCCTGGCAGGGGTGGACACCTACGGTGGCATAGCAGAAGCCAGCTATGATCAAGCTGGTCAATGAAAGTTTGAGGGAAGGACAAAGGGGTACTCACGATACTTTCGTGCAATATTGATAGCTTCTTTGGACTCCACAATATCGGATCCAGTCACCATGAATTTCTCACATCCAACATCCTTGGCCCGCTGGATGACATCGTCAAGGTCTGCTTCATGTGCTTGCTTTCCATGATAATATCCAGCAAACATGGGATCACTTAGATTGATCCCGATCTGAGATATTGGGAAGGTCAGCATCTGAGATTTGCGGGTCAGGACCCAGACATACATCAACATATCGAAGTGGCTTAGCGGGGTCACCCATGTTTGCTGATATTTGCTTGCTTGTAAATGTGCAAAAGCGCTTGCCGGTGATGCAGCCCGAAAAAGGACGCGAATGATAGACGGGGGTGTTTCCGACAGTAAATCCTGAGACTACGATTAGCCAGATGTATTCCCCAAATCCCAAAGCGGCAGCTCGATATCAAAGAATATTTTGATATCAAATCGCAGCTTCCATTGAGTGTCCATATACCGGGTCGGAGTATGGGATCTAAAGTGAAGAGACTCGACACAAGATTGATCCCCTGTGCTCTGATAATCGAGGTACTGAAATTGCCTAATGACTTTAGGGCGAAGCCTTGAGCAGACGCGATGGGCATTAGAGAAGTGTACGATCGAAAATATCTTCCGTGTCGCCAGAGCCCTATAACTGAACACAATCAAGCGTTGTAACTATAGCAATCAATTTGTGTTGACTCAGGATGGGAAGTTATCAGCCACAATTAGGGCTTAGCTCCCGAGCCCGTGGCTGTGCCCCAAGGGGTTCGTTACTAAGCCGTCGATGGGCCCCGGGAAGAAGTCCGAATTGGGGTCGGTGACGCCCGAGTCTAGTCGTGTCAGGGTGCATCCCGCGTTGTGACAGATGTCGTGGGGAAAGTGAATTCCAAAGTTCTCAAGTAAGAGTTTTTTGGACGGTCGCTCTTGAGAAGCACCGTGAGAGAGAAACTGAAAGAGACGTCTCACAAGCGGTTCAATAAGTCTTGGGAGGACGGAGAGAACAAGAATTGTTCTAGATAGGGAATACAACCCCCACGCTAGCTTCGCGACGAGAAGCCAAGACCGGGGTGAGTCCGGGGCCATTACCGTGGTGGAGACTGGCTGCCCACGCGTAGTATCACCGCGCTAAGATCTCTCTGCTAGCCCTTGCTGAGTATTTAGCTCTCTCTGGCTGGCTGTTTATTTCCACTTGTTTCTCTCCCAACATCCGCTATCGACGCCTGCATCTGTGTTTTCTGGAGTTCAGACGATTGAGTCACGGTGCTGTTGAACTTATTAGTCGCCGTTGAGCTTCTCGAGTGCTTTAAGATGGCAAATCAGAAACTTCTGTCTGCGCAGCATATCGCAGAGCACAGGACACCCGAAGACTGCTGGATCGTGGTGGACAAGCAAGTGTGGGACGTGACCGACTTTCTGGAGGAACATCCTGGTGGATCTACAAGTACGAACTCAGTAAATGAAATTTGACTGCGCGGAACTAATGGTATTCTTTCGTGATGAACAGTCATCTTGAAGTACGCAGGCCGCGATGCGACAAAAGCCTATTCGGAAGTGCACGCACCCAGCGTTTTGAGCACCAACCTGAGCTCAGACAAATTCAAGGGCGTCCTCGACGAGTCTACGATTGACGAAGAATGGATCAAACCGCCACCCGACCAGAACCCCAAGGTGCTTCTGGACAATGAGAAACCGCCACTGGGTACTTTGATCAACTCGCACGATTTCGAGGTCGTAGCGTCAAAGACGGCTAGCAACAAGACATGGGCTTTTTACTCGAGTGCAGCGACTGATTTGATTACGCGGGACGCAAATAAGTCGTGCTTTGACCGGATCTGGTTCCGTCCCAGGGTTCTGCGAAATGTTCGCGAGGTCAACTCTCGAATCAAGATTCTGGGAGGTGATTACAAGCTGCCGCTCTTTGTCAGTCCGGCAGCCATGGCGAAGCTGATTCATCCCGATGGAGAGTGTGCTATTGCACGAGCTTGTGAGAACAAAGGCATCATGCAGGGTGTGAGTGTACTTCGACTGGAGTCTTCAACGATCGAATCTTGCTCATCCTTTTTCCAGATTTCCAATAACTCTTCCTATACAATGGACGAGTTGCGGACAGCTGCCCCTACTGCCAGCTTTTTCTTCCAATTATACGTGAATCGCGACCGCGAAAAGTCCGCTGCCCTGCTCCGCCAGTGTTCAGCCAACCCCAACATCAAAGCCATCTTCGTGACTGTCGACGCTGCCTGGCCCGGCAAGCGCGAAGCTGATGAGCGCGTCAAAGCCGACGAGAACCTTTCGGTACCCATGGCGCCCGCCAAGGCGCAAAACGACAAGAAGGGCGGTGGTCTCGGTCGTGTCATGGCCGGGTTCATCGACCCAGGCCTAACTTGGGAAGACCTGAAGTGGGTGCGGCAACACACGCACAAGCCAGTGTGTTTGAAGGGCGTTATGTCCGCCGACGATGCAATGCTGGCCATGGAAGCGGGTCTAGATGGGATCTTGCTCAGCAATCACGGCGGCCGCAACCTCGACACCAGCCCGCCGTCGATCATCACCCTGCTCGAGATTCACCGGCGCTGCCCAGAGGTGTTCGACAAGATGGAAGTGTATGTGGACAGTGGTATCCGCCGCGGCACGGATATTCTCAAGGCCGTGTGCCTGGGCGCAACGGCCGTGGGCATGGGCCGGAGCATGCTATTCGCGACGAATTACGGACAGGAAGGAGTGGAGCATCTGATTGATAGTAAGTAAAGATCTTGCACGTGTGAGGGGATATACAACGAGATTCTAACCGGACCCACCAGTCATGAAAGATGAATTGGAAACGGCGATGCGAAACATCGGCATCACATCCCTGGACCAGGCATCACCCGATCTTGTGCACACAGCCGACATTGACCACCTTGTCCCTGCATCTCGCTCGCACCCATACGCTCGGACTACAAGTAAAGGGCGAGCAGCCAAGCTTTAAGATCACCCGAGCGGGACAGTTACCTTAGAATTGGTAATAGAAGGGATTGGTCGTAAGATTAGAGTATATACCTCGGGAAGAACACAATGCACTGCTTGTCTCCTCTCAATCTAGGAATGACCCGGTACTACAGGACAAGAATCCCGGGGTGATGTTAGGAATCCTGCCAAGACAGTTCTGATACTTGCGCAGCCTGCGCCCCCCGGCCCTTACAGCTTTGCTCCCCCTGGCCCATCGCTGCAGAATGGGGAATAGCTACGCCACCGCCACGGTCAAGGACCCGGTAATCACAAGGTCGCAATCCGAGAGCATCCGTATGGACGTGAGGATATGCAGAGACTCACCGAGATGCTGCAGTGGTAAATGGCACCGAGGGGAGTACCCAAGGTACTTAGGTCCTCAGCACATCAGTAGGAAAGGTATGGAGCACGACTAGTCACAGTCTCACCGCTTCCAAGAAGTCATAAGATCTCGAGTCGATCTTCAACTTCTGGAATTGCTGACGCGGATCCTGGGGCGGGGAAAAGGGCCGCTTGTCAAGGTTCATTGGCCAGTCATAGGGCGACGATTGGGGATCAGATCAGGGCCACTTCCGGAGGAAGGGAGGTCTCCCCGGCTTTCTCCAGGAGAATTACCATTACTCCATCGTGCAGCAGACGGGAGAAGAGCACCCAATGATTGACCCGGGTGGTCGAAACAAAGCTAAAGATATAGTGGAAGTGATGCGCACTAGAAAGTAGGAGAAGTACCGGGTACATCGAGTCACCCGATCACTTAGGTGTGGGTACACAGTTTACCCCGTAGCCTACGTCCTGGGTCTTTGTACCGGGTACTCAATTACGCTGTAGATCTCATTACACCCGAACTGTTGAATCCGGGTATGTTGTACACTCTCTCTATATAAGGTGTGTATCACCTTGGTTTCCCCTCTTTTATGATCATTCCATTCCCTGATACTGCTTAATTTGACCGAGTATACCGATACCACCCCTGTGTAGGAGAGTAGAAGACGTCAACACTCTTCTCGTTAAATACGTGGATCTTACACACTATCGATAAACGGGTCCAGACCGCCAAGAGTGGGTTTCATAGCTCTCCCCAACGATTCCCCCGAGCTCACGTACTTCTAGGTATAAAGCAGCCTGCTGTTGTCATTTCTCCTTTTCTGTCCATTTACGCATTTCCCCTGTGACTCAGACTCTTATCCGGATCTGTTTCCCAACACTTCCGGTCCTTCCTATCTTTTTACCTATATCTACTTACACTTCACCCTACCCCGACCGACATCTAAACAGCTCTATACATTCTACACCACCTTTACAATGGCCGCTTCTCGTTCCACTTCCCTGCGTGCTCTACGCCGGCTCTCTCAACAGCCTATCGCTGTTCCTGCTCGTCGTGGCCTTCACATCACCGGCGTTCAGTCTGCTCAGCCTGCCAACCCAGCCGACAAGGCCTCTCTCTACGCTGCTCGCAGCCTGCCAGACCTGAAGAGCGAGTGCCAAAGACGCTCGCTCCGTGCTGTTGGCAGCAAGTCGGAGGTTTGTACTCCGTGCTCCCGGTACTTCCGGTCTATGTTGTGATCGACAACCATCTAACTACCAATCTTGCAGCTGATCGAGCGCCTCTCCAACCACGATGTCCTGCAGTCGCGTGCATTCAGCATTGCCATGCGCCGCATCAACAGCAATGCATTCTCTGAGTACGTTCTTTTTAAACAGCCCATACATCCCAAACCCATATCTACAATCACATGCACCCATTAGAACCAAACTAACACGCAACAGCGTCCCCTCAACCCGCCAATTCAACACATCTCGTGCCTCCAAAGCCATCGGTGACAACTCCACAGTCGACCTAGTCTATATGCCATCAATGGCCGACATGGAAGTCAGCACCTCCGGACCCGGCATCCAAATCCCGGTCCTTCCCGACCAATACTCGCATCGCGAGTCCTCCTCCACCTCCGCCCCACCCATGAAGCCCCAGATCTACACTGTCTCCGGTGCCGGCGTCGTCTCTGCCAGTCCCATGAGCGAGGTCGTCGACAACCACTCAATTGACATCGACCCCTTCTCGTTGACCGAGGCTGTGGGCCGCTCGCGCTTCGGCGAGGAGACCAAGCGCCGGGCCAGTAGCTCTCCCACTGGCCAGGGTATTATGCGGGAACTCTGGTCTGGGTTCTTGGATGACATCCTCGGCCCAAAGGAGACTGCGCGGAAGTAGATCTGGTATGACTTCCTCGGCTTGCGATCTTTTGACGGTCTGTTTTTACGACTTTTCTTAGTGCGAGGCACTTTTACTTTATTGTCCTGTCTGAGAATATGTTCGGCTAGCGTTTTGCTGTATTTCTTTTTTTGGTTTTGGAGTTCTATCTTAGCGCATGGAATGCTACTAGATTAGCACCAGCCTGAACTCAATGTTTTCTGGACTCGATGTTTCCTGGAACTCAATCGAAATACTTTTCGTACCCACGTGGATTCTATTCTTATCAGTCCGTACATCTCAATGACATTCTTGTCTATGTCTAATTCATGGTTGTGTCGCCAATTTTCGTTTTGCCGAGGTTCCTCCACACGATCGACCAGCAACGATCTACAAACACCCAAGATGCCTTCCGACCGTTTTCCGAGCCACCGAACCCGAGGTCATGAGACTCTAGCCCTACACGCGGATGAAACTCGGCCGGACATGGTCCATTTTCTAGATTATAAATTGAGATTCCGGTCAGACCACTTGACGTGGGACTTGTTTTAGCCATTCCGAAGTACACGGTACGGTACAATGGGGATCATAGATCCGATCCGTTTCCATTCATGGACTATCTAGGTCAAACGGAAGACCTCTAGTCGAGTTGGCTCAGACCAGGAAAAAATGATAGATCTGAATGCCATTCTTAGCGTGGCGTTGGCCTGAAATATCTATGCTTGCTACCCTACTTACGCTAATCGGATGGGAAAATTTGAGTTGTGTTTTATTGAGAACAGTAAAAGTTCCCCACCACATTGGTGTAATCGTACTCTGCTCAATGGTGACTCAATCACTGGCACTTTCACGCCTGTGACATTCCGGTCTCTTCCGACGAATCATCAACGGACTCTAGCTCGTGATCAATTAACCTTTACTTAGACTACTGGGGACCCGAGTTCAATACTCGAACCAACCGGGGTTCCGAATGCATCACTTGTTGGCTGGTCCGACACGGTTGGTGTATTTGTCCTGGAGTGTAGCTATGTAGGCTGCGAGAGTTTATCTCCACTGTCCTATGTAAGTTGAATTTCAAGTTGTATGACGTTTAGACGATTATTTGGATCTCTATGTATAATCTTCCAAGAAGTTAAAAAGTCTAGATCCCTCATATATACAGCGCTGTGCTTTGCAGGGTCCGATAGTCCGATTAGACTGAATGTAGTTCGAGTAGTGTCGAAGAAAGCTGTCGAGGTAGTTCTACATTTATATCAGGATAGAGCTTTGATCGAAGTGGTCTGGCCCCCCTTATCCTGGTATTGTGGATGGCCAATTCTGTATCACCCCATTTTGGCCACAGAGCCAGCTACAGATAAGCCAGATGCTTGGCCATGTCTGATGATGAAACTGATGGGTCAAACTATTTAGTTATGTGGAGTTCATGATTCAACCCCCATGCATAATCTGATCGACCACATGTTTCAGGTGGCAGGTGAGCCTTATACTGATTGTGAAGGCTGGAATCCCTAGAAAGCAAGCCGCACCGGTCGCATTTGGCTCTTAAGCAATCTCCAGACTATCGATCAAAATGTGGACTCGGGGATGTAAACGTGGATTGTCGCATAGGATGCACTTAGCCAGTCTGTAACGGTAGAGTGCAGCCACACAATGAATTGGGGCTGGTTGGGAAGGCTGGTCTGGACTCAGTCCAAGTAACCTGTCAAGTCTAGATAGTCGGTTCTAGCGAGTCTAGACCAGTTTCATATTGGGGAAGCCAGATAAAAGTGGAAGTTGATGAACCCCTGAAGATAATATTGTGACTTGTGCGCAAGGATCGTAAACTTGACACGAACACTTGCACTACCTTAAGACTCGTAGCAGTTCATGATCATGATCATGATTATCTCTTCACATAAAATCAAATAGGATACTGCTGGGAATGCAATCTTAAAGCCCTTTTCTTTAGCTTTTTTTAGCCACGCGCTACCCAGATTTCCAAGTTTTATCAAGAACCTAAGAGAGTAATAAGCTCTAGTGCGAGGTTAGCTCGGTCCGAATAGCCGATCACAACTCGAATTGTGAATTGGGCTCCACTGCACCAGACCACAAAGGGCATAAGTGGTCTTGTCAGGGGAACATTTGCCTCCTACAGAGGTTCATTGGTTCCACTGGTTCACTGGTTCACTCTCTTGAAGCTGGCCATCTCCCCCTCACATTGGGAACCTCTTCCAACCTCCTGTCTATTCTCGTCATTCGCTCTTTTTCTTTGTTACCTTCTGTCACTTGTCGCTTGCTTCTTGCTTTACTTGTTCTTGTGCATTGCTTAATTGTCGCTCCGGTCTCCTGAATCACGCTTCCGAGTCCTTCGCTGATCACGCTCCACCAAGTTTCAATCACGGCCCTTGTGATACTACACGCAGCTGGAGGAATTCCTCATCGAAGCTGCTGCCATTGATCAGATGACGCCAAGACTTACTCACTTCTAGATCCATCCCAGGATCATGCATTTCTCATCGTGCTTGCTCATTGCCGGCCTCTCGACAGGCGTGCACGCCTTCTATCCGTGGGAACTTAAGGTGGAATTCGGAATACTGCGCCGCTTCATGCCATGGACTCTGCTTCCAGACACCGACAATGACATCTCCGTCAAGAAGCCACTCACATTCGACTTGAAGAAATCTGCCACCCGTCGTGATGACACCTACTCGATCGTTGAAGCCGATACCCCGACATTGCCCAACAGTGCTCCACTGGACCAGGATGGCATGGACTTTTCTTACTTCGCCGTGGTCGAAGTCGGCTCGCAGAAGGAGGAAATGTGGCTCGTCTTGGATACCGGATCACCCAGCAGCTGGGTGTTTAGCTCGAGCTGCACCGACAGTGTCTGTACGAGTCATCACACATGGGACAAGACTCAATCCAGCACCTACATCTCAAACGGCTCTGCCTACAGCGTTGGCTACGGAAGTGGTACCGTGCATGGAGATCTCGGTCAGGACACAATGTCAATCGCAGGCATGGACGTGACGTTCACTTTCGGATCGGCATCGGCTGCCGATAAGGCATTTGCAAGCTACCCTATAGACGGCATCTTAGGTCTGGGACGATCGCAAACCGCCGGCTGGTCCATTCCTTCGTTTATGGACGTTGTCGCGGCCAACGGTATGCTCGGCTCCAACATCGTCGGGTTCAGTCTCTCGCGTGCATCGGACAACCCGAAGGACGGCGAGGTCAACTTTGGCGATGTCGACACAACCAAGTTTGATGGAAAGATCAGCTACACCGCGACCAACCAAGCGACCTGGACCATTCCGCTGGATGATGTCTACGTAAACGGCCAGGCCTGCGGCTTCACCGGAAAATCTGCCACCATCGACACGGGCACCACCTATTTCCTGATTCCCCCGGCGGATGCGGCAACTCTGTTTGCCAGGATCCCCGGCTCTTCCAAGTCGGGAGAGAACTACATCATTCCTTGTGACTCGACTGCGACACTGCAGCTCGAGTTCTCGGGAATCAAGTACTCCATCGAGCCGGAAGATTACATCGGTGCGACCAGCACCGGCGGCTGTGTGTCGACCATCGTCGGCCATGAATCCGACGGACCAAATACCTGGCTTGTCGGAGACGTTTTTCTCAAGAACGTCTATGCAGTGTTCGACTATGACAACTCACAGATTGGCTTTGGATCGCTAGCCGTCAACTCTACATCTGGAAACGGCACCTTTACCCCTCCTAGCACCACCGCGACCAGTTCCACTGCAGCAGTTACCGAAGGAATATCGACTGGTGTCGCTGTATCAGAATCGAAATCGGCTTCTCCAGCAGCCGTTGCCACCGCCTCGGCACCTCGCCTCTCTCTATGTCTGAGCTCGTCGCTGCTCATGACTATTGCATCCATGCTATTCCTCTAAAGCACAACCACCTTCAACTTACTATCGAATTGCTGCATCATTGCACATATCCAAGCCCGACTTCTACATTTCATTGCACATCGTCCACAGTTCATACCGGCGTTTTCTGTTCATATCCATACCCCTGAGTCTGTTCATATTCTTAAGTCCGGCGCATACGTTTGAGACCGTCTCGACCCACTTGACCGACATCCTTTCCATCGGGTGATACCCACTTGCACATACCGCCCGATACTCTCGGGCGAGATAATATACATTCGTTCCTCACACCTAGAGCTGCAGCCTCTTTGCGCACATTGCGATCAACTTGACACGGGCCTGGAAATGGACCCCATATGTTACCGTTATCATGTACAATTACATCAAGACCTCCTCAATAAGGACAAATATCAATTGTAACCATTGACTACTATGTATCTATACCTGCATTACCACAAAGGACAATCACAGAGTCTTCTCCGGGATCAACGAGTAAGACTTGGGACCCGACTCTGCAAAATCATTAGCATACCAGTCCTCACACGGGGATCAGTAGAAACAAACTTACCAAGAGTATCCTTCTCAAAGTCTTTCACCGAGTTGAACCCACCAACAGCCATCAAAATATCGAAATCGGCGAGCAGAGACTTCATAACATGTCTCACTCCATCCTCACCCATAATACTCAACCCCCAAATCCACAGACGTCCCACAAATACAAACTTCGCACCCAGCGCAAGCGCCTTGGCAACGTCACTGGCGCCCCGAACACCGGAATCAAACATAACATAGATCTTGTCCCCAACAGCCGAAGCAATGGCCTCCAGCGCATCAAGACTGGCCACAGCCCCATCAACCTGGCGTCCAGCATGGTTACTCACCACAATCCCATCAACCCCCAACTCGACACACTTCTTCGCATCCTTCACACTCTGGATGCCCTTGATTGCAAATGGTCTTCCACCGGAGATCTTCTTCCACTGTTCCATCAACCAAGGAATCTTCTCCCAAGACCAGGCACGTCCATGCCAGACGGAATCAATCCACTTGGTACTGGCCGCAACAACATCCTTGTCGGGATCAATACCATCTTCCACACATCTCTTTCGGAAAACAGGGTCCGTAAGACCCAAGTCTGCACCAAAGCCACGGTAGAACGCATAATTCGAGGTGGCCACATCATCATGTCGCCAGCCGAGCTGCCACGTATCCGTCGTCAGGATCAGGGCATCGAAGCCCGCGTTCCAGGCGCGGTTGATCAGCGACAGAGTCAGCTCGTCGTCATGCGGCATATAAAGCTGGTAGAAGCGTGGTCCTTTACCGTTGGCCTGGGCAACTTTCTCGATCGAGGTACTTCCTGCCGTTGAGAGACAGTAAGGAAGGTTCAGTTCCCCGGCGATCTTGGACACGGCGGCTTCACCGGCTGGGTGGTAGATCTTGTTGATTCCAATTGGAGCGAAGCCGATAGGAGCCGAGACACGGTGACCGAAGATTTCGGTGGTTGTGTCACGGTCGTTGGTGTCGACTAGTTGGTTAGGGATGATGCGATGGCGGTAGAATGATTGGCGGTTTGCCAAGTGGGTGTTGGACATTCCTGCGTTGGAGGATGCATAGTACCAGCCTCCTTCGCTGAGCTTTTCTTTGGCTCTTTCTTCGAGCTTCTTGGGGTCTGGAGGATAGTTAGATAGTGTTGCGAGGAATAGCGTAGAAGAAAGCTAGTGACGTACTGGTGTTAAAGAGCGGCACCTGGCCCTGGTTGACCTTTTGGAAGTTCTCGCGCTGGTAAGTGCCCCATTGCGGAGTGCTTCGGGTCTTGATATGCGGGTTCGTGATATCACTCATTGTTATGGGAGGACTTGAACTGTTTGGATCTGAAAGATTGAAGGAGTTGCTTTTTGGAATCTTGATCGAAGGCAGGGTTTATATAGATGCTTTCGGAAGTATCTTATCGATGAGGTCATCTTGCGTCAGGTCTCGGTCGAGAGCTACACGGTCGAGAGTTGCTTCGTTTCGGCATATAGTCAGATAAACTTGCAGATAGCCTGATCTCCATACAGGCCAAGCTTTACTCCGCACAAGGGTGAGCCGTGGTGGTCTGATGCCGACAGTGTTCGCCGAGTCGGCACAACGGGTTCCCGAGATTTGCAGACGGCGTTCTACACTAGCAAGAAGATCTACACTAGCATTAAAGACAGACTACTAGCTTCTAGTACAAACTTCTTAAGCAATTCGGCTTTAAATCCATGAAATTCCTACCCCAAGTCTTCTTTAACACCTGACGTCAATGGGAACTATAGAACCCGCCATGTTCGGCACTTTTTCCCCGAGAATCTCCGCGGGCGCTAACCCGATCGGGCGCGACCGGGGGCTTCTCTCGGCTTCAATATCGTCATCGCGAATATCTTCATTCTTGCATCTGCACCCCAAGACACTTACAAGATGTTCGGTCTTGCAGGAGGAAGGACTACACTTGTCCGTACTAAGTGCCTAGCTCCGGCTGCACTGCCTACACGTGCTCTCGCGGCCACACAGTCGCTGAGAACGCGTTCCCAAGACTTCCATTCAACGTCGACAAATGCTGCGTTTCGACCTACCTGGATGCCCATGCGCGTCAAGACCCCTTGGATTGATGCATTGACGGCAAGTCGCGAGGCTGCAAAGGGGTCTAAGGATGGTAAACCCACGGAGCCGACGGTGAAGCCGGATCTGATGCCGAAGAAGATGTCGGATAGCCACTACAGTGCTGTATGTATCGAGAATGTCCAGAGAAAGCCATTGGCTAATTCGAGTGGTACAGATCCTGCCGTTGGCTCAAGACAAGTGGCTATTGGACCACTACCTCAATTCGAGTGGTCATATCAGACTTGGATCATTGCTGATGGACCTTGACGCCCTTGCTGGAGTCATCGCGTACCGCCACACTGGTGACGGTGTCAGCACTGTGACTGCTGCCGTGGATCGGATCACTATTGAGCATCCGCTGATGGAGATCTGTGATCTGGAGCTTAGTGGCCAGGTCTCGTATGCCACGGGACGATCTAGTATGGAGGTTTCTTGCCAGGTGTCCAAGGTCCGTCCTGAGGGCGAACCTGCTAAGCCTGAGGATGTTCTGATTACCTGTGCCTTCACTATGGTGTCTCTCGACCCGGCTACCAAGAAGTACGTTCTTCCCAGTCAATGTAGCGTGCAGTTATATTAATATGTACCCAGGCCTGTCCCTGTGGCACCCCTGATCATTGAAACAGAAGAAGAGCAGGCCATCTTCAAGAAAGGCGAGGCGAACTCCAACGCCAAAAAGGCGATGCGAACCCGCAGTCTTCTCGAGGCAGCCCCCGACAACGAGGAGAGTAACCTAATCCACTCAATGTGGACAAAGGAGATGTCCTATCTTAGTAAGTCCTCTTTTACAAACCCACCAACACACACTAACACCCACAGACCCTCAAATCCCCGTCACCCGACCCGAGAACCAAGTCTTCATGAGCGACACGGTCCTCAAATCCGCCATGATCATGCAACCTCAAGACCGAAACCGCCACAACTTCATGATCTTCGGCGGGTTCCTACTCAAACAATCCTTCGAGCTAGCATTCTGCTGCGCCGCCTCCTTCGCACACGCCCGACCCAACTTCCTCGCCCTCGACCCATCCACCTTCGAGAACCCCGTTCCGGTGGGCAGCGTGCTATACCTACGCGCCACAGTAGCATACACCGAGCCCGAAGAACGCGACGACGCACGGTTCACCCGCGTGCAGGTGCGCGTTGATTCCAAGGTCCGAGACGTGGAGCATGGCACGAAGAAGTCGACTGGCATGTTTAATTATACATTCCTCGTTGAGAAGGATGTTCACGTTATGCCGAAGAGTTATGGGGAGTTTATGTTGTGGACTGATGCACGCCGGAGGGCGATGAATGCGGCTGCTATTGATCCGGCGCATAAGAGTAGTGCGTTGCGGAGTATTCAGGATAGTGTGACGGAGTAGAGTAGATGGTAGGGGTTTAGGTTGTAGAGGAGGGGAATGTATATTATCAGATAGGCATTAACTTTTCAAAATAGACATTTGGTTATCTTTCTAACAAGGAGTAAATAGTCCTGTGGCCAGTTGAGTAGGGTGTATTTCTGAGGTGCCTAGGAAGACTGGAATAGGCCTACGAAGGGAAGCGAAATCATAGGAGAAATCGACAGGAGAAGTCTTCAAGAAAGAAGAATCTAGAGAGGGCGAAACTACAGCTACACATACATAGTTAAAGGAGCTGGCAAACAGAAACGGAAGCGGTAAATACCTGCCGGTCTTAATGCCTCACCGCCTTCCGACAGATTACTCGGATTCCTTCCAATGCGGACACTTAGATAGGCGTTGCAAAGCACTAAAAGGCTGTGGTAAGTAGCCTCACCGTATCCAGGGCCGCTGGCGGTCATTCATAATATATGTTAGCTGGGCATGGCAGAGAGACGGGGCAACGTTTAGCCGATAAGTAGCTAGCTACGGCCACTAAAATCCTAACCACGCTCAACTAAAGTGACAGACCAACTACCCATCAAAATCTCATGAGTCTCGTCCCCCAACTACCTACCCGCCCCGGTTATACATAGGCCAAAAATGGACGAACGCAGAGCGCACGCCAAGGCGTACCGGCAGAAGGCGCGGCAGATCATCCGGGAGTTTATGGCGATGGCAGAGACCTACATGGACGCGTTGACAGATCTCGCGGAAGATGCAGCGGAGTCTCAACCTCAACCTTCTTGCCATGCACGAGCGCCGCCAACGTCAGATCGATATGCAAGCACGAAAGAGCCAAGTAGGACACGGAGGTCCCCTGATCAGGAAGATGGTTCGACTCGGGGAAGTCCAGCCCCGACACGGAGTACAGGGAGTCCGGCACCGACAGTAAATCCGGCATCGACAGGGAATCCAGTGAATCCGGCAATAGTGCCACCCGATCAGAAAGTTTGTCTCCGGTGCTTTAGAAACTGGAGAACGCACGTTGCAGCGGAGGAGGACATTCCAGATTGTCTATTCTTAGACGGACGCCGGCAGAAGAAATGCCAATACTGCTCAAAGGGACGGAGTCCATGCGAGATTGTAAGAGGACACCGCTCCTGAAAACGTATCGTACTAACTAAGGTCAGATACCCCCTCGACAAACAAAAGCTGTCCTGGCGCGCAGACAGAGAATGGAAGAAGCGGCCCGAGTAGGCCCCGAACACGTCTACCGTGAGGCCCAGAGAGACTTTCGGGATGCATACTGGCAGTTATATAGGGATTTGAAGCGACGGCCTCTTGAGCAGGATGACCGGAAACGAAAGGCTAGCGACGAGCCGGAAATAATATCGGAAAGGACCTTGGGATTCGGCGGTGCGCCTAATATTCCACAGAATGGAGGCTCGGTACAGATATAAACATATATTATGCATGAAATGAATAAATGACGTTAAAAGATAGGTAGTCTGCAAAGGAGTACATCCATAACCTTGCATGAACAATGTATACTTTCTCGATTCATCATTCCAGAGAACCTAGGTCAAAAATACTCTATATACAACGCCCAAGTCGCCTTAACGTGCCAGATGTATTTATAAGGTGGCCCTGGCCGATGGACCCAAGGGAAGGATATGTGTATGAGCAGAAGGCCCAAGACGCAAGGTAGACCCCCAATCGTAAACCGACTCCGTCAAGACGGAAAAGAAAATGTCTCACGGAGGATGATAGTTCCGCCCGGGTAATGCAACCAGGTATACAGGTACCCAAATCCCAGGAAACTCGAAACTCCTTCCGACAATATGGCAAAATGATTTGATTCGTGTAACTTCGTAATATCCGTGCCTTTGTCCCTTCCATTCCGTTGTGGGAAGCTTGGAGGCTTGGGTAATTCAATTTTGTGAGAGGTGAGGTGAGGTGAGGATCATGCGGCGGTGTAGAAGTTGTGAAATGGCGAGGACGCCAGCGGGAGATGGATGGTATATGGCGCCGGTAAATGGCCAAAGGAATATAGAACCAACACGCAGACCCTGGGGAAACAAGACGGTTTGTCTGACAGCAGATGGCGCTCACACCGTGAGCAGAAACTGACGAAAACGAAGCGTCCGATCTAGTGGTGAGAGGCATTGCCAAGATCAAACCCTCTACCCTTCGATAGCTTCTGATTGTTCGTAGAAGCACCATCTGTCATCAAAATGCTAGCCACAATGCCAGTACGTAGGATCTTCAGGCGAACATAGTTCGTCATTGCTCACTGAGAACCTCATTAATCGTATTCGAGGTCAAAGACCCTGAATTCGACTGCGTCGGACCCGACACACTGCCCGAGCCGGATCTATCTCTCGGCTCCGGCGGCTGCTCTTCCTTCATGCAAGCGTTTTCCAAAATATTGGTCCACTTGCCGCTCGTCCCAGCATGACTATGCTTCAAATGCTGACGGAAGTGATCCGCACGGAAGAACTTCTTCGCATTATTGCACTCGCCGAATTTGTGCACGGTTGTCAAGTGCTCGACACGACGATCCCAGTCCGGCTGTGGGAAATTGGGGAATTCCTCGCCGCAGTAACCACATGTGTCATGGGAAGGACCGGCGTTGGTTTGGCAGGATGGTGAGATTGAAACGTGAAAGGCAGCTTGGAAGCCTGGGAGGGCGGCGCAGGACCAGGAGTAGCGGCGGAGATGGAGAGAGTTTTGGTGGCGTTCGGCTTCATTTTTGTTTTTGAATCGGTTGTTGCAGTATTGACATGCGTATTGCTTTTCCATCTCGTGAGCCCTGAGGTAGCGTTAGTGGGGTGGCTTCTGAAAAGCGTGTGTGGTGGGCGCGTTCTTACCGTAGATCATCTGGATTATCGAACTTTTTGGGTTTCTTGGGACAACAATCACAGATGTATAGGCCGCTGATCTTTGGAGGAGGTTTGGGAACGCTCAAGATTGGCGCCAGGGTAACCTTGCCGGTGGAGTCCGTAAGAGGGGGCTCGAGGGAGTTGGCACCTCGTGGAATTGGCGCGAGCGCTCCAGGTGAGCTGGGGTTCAAGATGGACTTTTCGTGGTAAGTATCGAGGTCGGAGCTGGGAGATAAACCTCCCGGAGAGAGTTTGTCGTATGGTGAGAGGCTAGTCATGCTACTACCTCCTATGGACGGAGCAGATGAATATGACCCAGAAGTCCGAATGCTCAAGGAAGATGTAGCGGAAAGAGTGCGGTGGCTTGGTGCATAGCCGCTATTCACCGACAATGTATTCGTAAATGGATGTCCACTCGTCCTGCGTTGAGAAAGATCGCCGTTGCTTGTAGCCAAGTGAAGTGTATGCGTCTCGTCGCTGATGGGTTCCCGCGGAGGCGAAGATGCTCTTCGTTTCATGCCCTGCCTCGAGCCCTCCGGGTACGGCGGAGTAGGCTCTCGAAGAATAAACTGTTGCGGGGGGAGGGGCTCATCTGTGGAGAAATCGCCTTCGATATCTGAAAATACGGTCTGATCACAACTCCCCCGATTTGATCGGCTGGGTAGACTAATACTGTCTTCGCGAGAAGGTGTTGTTCCGTAATATCGTCTTCGGCCCATATCTCGCGTGTGTGCTGACTCGTAGTCCATTGCCAATGAAGGAGCATTGCTCTCCACGCTTGGGCTGCGACCTTCGATATACTCCCTCCAACCTATCTTAGTCCGGGGAGATACACCTCCGGCAGATTGAGGGCTGCTGTACCACTTCACATCCAGAGTAGAGCCTTCTGAGGGCCCCGGAGAAGGCAAATTGCTAGATGTTCGCGACGGAACAGTGAGTGCTGGCATGGAAACCCGATGATCCGATCCATGGCTGATAGAGCCTCGTGGCGACAGCGAGTTTCCAATTTTCGAGAGAAGATGTTGGTCGTAAGCATTCGACGAATCTTTGACACTCCGCAGTGAGAAATCTCGCTCGCCCTTGAGGATTGGGCTTGTTAAGTTGACAGCCATAGAATTCGGGAATCCGTCATCAGTCGGAGGTGGTGGCTCGATCTTAATCTGAGCCTCTGGACTTCGCGAGATCGGCAATCCGCTCCGCCTTCCTTCCAATTCATCGACCGCCATAGGATCGCTCATCGGTGCGAAATCGGACCTTCTATGGCCATCAAATAAGCTTGACTCTGGATTTAACGGAGGAAGTGAGTTTGTGAATCGCCCCGAATTCCCATGCCACCAGCCAACATCATAACCGCTCTCCAAATCGCGGATCCTCGAGGGTGGGGGAAGTGGCGGCGGCGCAGTATTCATGGCGGGTCGAAAAGGTATAGGTAATGGGCCGTGGGATGAGAATGGCAAATCGGGCATCATGTGAGGAGATCTATTGTCCTGACGGCGCTTGCAATCCTTGAATCCATAGGAAGTCGGCGAGGGATCAAGTCGAAGGTCCATTCTAGAAACGCATCTGATAGGGCGCCACGCGCAGACATGGACGAGCTGAGACAGGAAGAAGGCGGCGAAAAAAAGGGAACCAAGGCGATGAATCTAGTAAGCAGATCAAATCAAGATCCTAAGTCGCAATGATAACCCAATCCAGCTGAGCGCAAACGATCGGTCGTGAAACGCCGATTCCTAAGCGGACCGCTAACCACCGCCTCCGATAGAAGGACCAGCTTCTAAGAGAAGTTGAGTGGCAAGAGTCAAGGCGATTGCGGTCTGCGAACTAATTCCAGGTCAGACTGGTGAAACCGAGCTGATAACGTGCGCAGGGAATAGGGCTGAGATTTGGAGAACACACCTCGGGGCCCTTGAGCGATTCGCCTCATGGGACGAAACGTTTGCAACAAGTGACACACAGCCTCAGTCTGTGTTTCATGGACTCAGTCAATGGCAGTGCGCGGAATCGATATCACACATGCTTTTTTTTTTCTTTTTTCCTTTTTGAACTGACGAATGATATCCTCAAGAAGAGTCACAGAGAAAGGCGCGCGATTCGAGAACGAGTATAAGTTCTAGCCGGACACCCGCCACCAGCTGAAGAATGGGTTATGTTCGGAGCTGGCTAAAAGGAAGGTAAAACTGAAAATCAAAAATTGGACCCCGGCACTAGTGAGGTAAAGGAAAAGAGGAATTGGAGGAAGAACAGTTAGAAAGTCTGGGGCAAATATGGCGGTGCAAGCAGTTGTGTTGATTGGAGGAAGTAGTTAAGAAAAGGGAGGCGATATCGGTGATCTCATACTCACCCAGCTGAAAGCCAAGAAGAAGCCAAGAAGAAAGGGGGGGGGGGAAAGAGGAGAAAGTAGTGGGAACGGTAGAAGGGAATCTGGAACCTACAGCAAAGAGGCAAAAAGAAGATCGAAACATGAAAAGCTTTGGGTCTTTCCACCCGGACTTAACTTGCGGCAGTCGTACGGGTATGTATATGTACGTAAGTGACCCGTACGGAGTATGGAGTACGCGAACAGGAATAGGATCACGGACACTAACCCGTGGTCGCCACGTTGGAAATGACTGTACAGAGAATGCACAGTAGGTAGGGCACAGGGCTGGAATTTAAACTCTGCCTTACCCTCAGCCTTAGGAAGTACAATCCCGTAATTGTTACTCTACCTTCACCTACCTCACCTATGCTAGCTGATCATCCATGGTGCGCTCATTGGCTATAGGATGTTGATGTTCGTCTTCCAGAAAACTGGGATGATCAAAGCCAGCAGGAATTTTAGGCATGGATCCCTCCCTTTTCTCTCCTCACTGCGGACAAATGGGGATGATCTCATGGATAACTCTATCAGCTATCGAAGCCAATTGCCGAGTTTCAAAAGGAAGACTGGCTCCAGTGCGCTGAGCTTGATGGCCAGAGTGGAGTACATATTAGTTTCCATATCCCGTATATTGTACACCGTACACATCGCGATGATCGGATGCCGCTTAAAAGTGGAGGAAAGGTAGGATGTGCATCATTTGTCAGTCCATGAGGTATTGTAGGCGCTTCATCTGCGTAGGCGGGAAAGACACACGTTCCGTTGGTTCCATGGACCGAGGGAGCCAATACAACAGGTGCTCGATGACCTGGGATGAGCTGATTTAGGGCCAACAATACAGTATATGCACTGATAGTCTTGGAAGTCTTGGCGGTAGGCTTATATCTGCTAGGATTGTCGGAACTTTGCTTATAGACGTCAGACCAGAAATACCTTTTAGCTATGCACTCAATCCCATCGATCCCGAGCGGAGCACTCGGATCTCTCTAGTTCACTAGTACGTGTCTTGGGGGTTCAGTAACTTGTAGAATCCAGAAGAGAGAAAACATTCCTCCCATGAAACAGACAATGTTGGGTCGGTTGGAGCGGATCCACTGATTTACTAGCGCCATCCACTTTGGGCCCAGTCATGCATGCACTGCCACACTGCCGGTCCGCTGTCATTTAGCATTTAACATTTTGAAATACTTGGTGACGCCTACGGAGTTGGACATCGCAAAACCTGTCAGACATCCGTCATCTTGGATGGCAACTTAGTTAGCGCGACTGGAGTTCACGGACGTTTAAGTTAACTCGTCAGTTAGTTAGTTAGTTAGTTAACTTAACCAACGATGAGAGTGCTGACTCATCCCTTTGTGCTCCACACCAGCTTGAGGGTCATGGAACAATTTCCTGTTTCTTTTTTCCCTGGTCCATCATTCGCTAGAAGAGACAACATATGTATAAGAAAGGGAACCAAGAAAGGCGACCCCGGTAAGGATAAGTTGTTTTTGTCTATACATAATTCAATTCAGTTTCAGGGGCTATACAGTCACCCCCTCATAGGGCGGACGGCCTAGGTAAGCCCTACGTACATGGTCATCACGGATATCAACCGTTATAGTACACTTAATGAACCTCGAACATGAGATCATCTGACACGCCTCAGACATAGAGTCATTTGCCGCTTCAAATTAAAAAGGGCCCGGTCGCCCGGGGTGGATGGTGACGGTACGTATAATCTTGGCAATATCAGTGTCATCACCGTCTCTCGAGCTTGCGGGTTCTCGGGTTCTATGGATCGGCGTAGTCAAGTCCCAGTTTGGCCTGCAACCAATACAAGTTGGGGCTGTGCAGACGTACATCTGTAGTGAAGAATGTATAGGTTCCATGATTCTGCACACATCGGGCTACTAAATGTCTGTCTTGGCAGCGTCAGCATATCCCATCGAACGCAGTCAGATAGGGCTGTTCCCGGCGTCAGCCTTATTAGGAACCTGCAGCCTAGGAGCGCGTGTGCATCAACGCCTCCTTCCGGCCGATAACTGTAGTTAGCTAACACGCTGTGCTCAGGCCGATGGCAATGGAATCATTCCTGCGGCCTTCGCTCAAATTTACCCGCGACAAGCCAGAACGTGGCCCAGACCCTTGAAGCCCGGCGAATCGGCTCGTGTGTTTGGATGTCTGGCCGGGGATACATAGATCCAGGGCCCCACTGCGGCATGTACCACAGCTCTTACACCGAGATTTTGATTTTCTGGAGCTTCTTCTGGAAAGGGTTACGAGGCTTGGCGGCGGGGAGGGAGTATGGACGGGGCTGTTCTGGGGAGTCTGTATGTTGTAGCCAACCACGTAGTTTACAACTGTCTAGTTCATCCCACTGCAAGTGCAGCATCATTTCGGTGCTACGATTCGCTACAATGCTCGTAAATGACCTTTTCAGGCTCTCCTTAGGACGTAAATGAAATTGCACCCATTTCCCTCGGACTGATTCCCCATATTGTGCCTGAGGCAATAAACATCACCTGATTTAGGAAGCCCTTGCCCTAACAGACTTTTTGAGTTTGGCAGGCCGGAGGCCAACCTCATTCAGGCTGCTGTTGGTGTAAGCTGGATCTTCTTTGCTGATAGTCTACGATACTGACACTGATACTGATACTGATACTGATACTCCACTTCGGCTTCATGACGTCTCGTATGCAGGAAGAGCCTCTCCTGCTCAGCGCCATGGCTATGAATCAAATCCCCGGCCACAATATCTACATCGGAGGGTAAGTACCTGCTACTATACTATTGCCTCATGCGAAGTGGGCCTCATGCTGGACCATGTCGCCTTGTCTACGTATCGCTGACCAGCCTCCCCACTTTGTAGCATCTTTTGCCTCAGAAATAAAGCGGCTCTTGGGCGGGCCAATATTACCCATGTGGTGTCTGTCTTAGGACTCGCTCCGTCTGAGAATATCTTTGCAGGCTACCAGCATCACAAGATAGATGTGGACGATGTTGAGGATGAGAATCTTCTTCAGTATACCCCGGCTGCCATCAGGTTCATTCAGGCTGGCTTAGACGCGGGTGGCAGCGTCCTTGTTCATTGGTAAGTTTCTTCTGTTTCGCGTCTCCTGCATCCCGTCCCTCTCATCGCTGCCGTCTCTGCTTTTCAGAAGATTTTGTCCTTTTGTGGCAGCCTCATACGTCATCACATCTGTATCAACTGCGATCTACACGAGGTGGAAGTATAGTTTTTATAACCACTGCCTATTGGACGGACATTCGCTTAGATCTTTTCTCTCTTGCTTCTGTTGCGTTCGATAGTTACGGCTTGATATAAGGCGCACAAGGCCGGCCTTTGCGGCAGTGCAACGACTGACATGACGATCTAGTGCAATGGGAAAGTCCCGATCGACAACTGTCTGCATTGCCTACCTGCTCCACCAGCAGCGCAGTGGGCTCACACCGCACACGGCGTTGGAGCTGATTCGCCAGGCCCGGCCACTCTGTGAGCCCAATGACGGCTTTATGGAACAGCTGAATATGTACTATGAAATGGGCTGTCCTGATGAGGTCGCAGATCACCCTGTGTACCAACGCTGGCTGTACCGTCGTGAAGTCGAGGAAAGTGTGGCATGCGGGCGTGCCCCAGAAATCAAGTCAGTGCGCTTCGAAGATGACCAGCCCCGGCAGTCCCAGGAGGATACAGGTCGAACGGTCGAGATCAAGTGTCGCAAATGCCGGTTCGTATCCCCTTGTCAATGTGGTAAAAGATGAAAGTCTAATTTCGACGAAGGCGCGGAATCGCCTCGACTCCATACATCATTTCTCACGAGCAGGAGAAGCGAGAGAGCGCCAAGATTCGGTCGAATACGGAATGTGCCCATGTGTTCTTACACCCGATGAAGTGGATGCGCTCAAGCTTATTCCCAGAAGCGGGCCCTAACGACTACGAGGGTGAGGCACCTCTGTCCGGCCGCTTGACCTGTCCCAATAGCGCCTGCGGAGCCAACATTGGCAAGTTCGCATGGCAAGGTATGCAGTGCAACTGCGGTCATTGGGTGGTGCCGGCCATCGGCCTGGCCAAAGCCCGAGTGGACATTGCCAATCGCATAAATCCTGTCCGGGGAGCAGGAAACGTTCCCCCGGCGGCCATGGGCATTCGTATGCCTCCGGGGATGCGGGCCCCTGAAACGAGCGACGGTTCTGGGCGCGGAAACCTGTGAAGCGTGAGATGACGTTGACGAGCGACGATATGGCATGCATGGATGCATAATAGATTTTACGAGCCATGAAATTTCCCAAGTGAAGAATCTACGCATTCCCTTATACCATCCTGGATCGTGGGATGTTATTATTAGCATTGCTTAGGCGTGATGATCGACGATCACTCCACAAGGCAATGACGAATTTTCTGACCTACGCCCTCAAGCCACACCGCAGGCAGAATATTCACCAGATGTTAGCCCTTGGGAGCGAGCATCTCCATGGCCACTTGCGTCAGTGGAGGCGAGAGCTCGCTCAACATGACCTACTGTGGAAAGGGATGCGTACCTGGCCCACAGCGGATACACACCTGTCGGTAAAGAAAACCGTGAGGCTCTAGCTCCGTCGCAGCCCCGCCCACCATCTCGGAGACAAACATCAGGGCTGTGTTCTGGATCACCGAATGGTTTCGGCTGGCTGGACAGGACCATTGCCAGTCATAAGTTCAGTGATACCCGTGTTGGAGACACGAAAGCTACGAGACAAAGCCAGAGACACACTAGCGGCTGGCACTGGAATCCGAACTACGATTCTGCAGTATAGGAGATGCGTTAGCTGATTCGCATTTCCGACAGGTGTCAGTCTAGTGCTAGAGAACCAGACATTGCGCCTCTCCAACCTCATCAGCCAACAGCAATTATACACCATAGAGGCCCATTAAGCACCTCTACAGCCTGGTACAAGATCATCACTGAGAGCCACACAGCGGTAACGTGAGACGGCAGAGTCAGTCCATCCAATAGCGCCTTCAACATTGCCTAGACGAAGCTTAAGGCTACATCAAGCCAAACTCGTGACCTGAAATCCGTCTACACTGCAGTTATTCGCGCGCCATGAAGACAAAGATGATCTGAAGCAGCACCAACGTCTCCACACAACCAACACAGACGCCAATGACGCTATGCTAAAGCTCGGTGTTTAATTCCCCCTTGTGGAGGACATTTCCAAGATTATGAGAGTAGGCTGTGCAAAGCGGGTCTTCCTGTGCCTCCCGATTGGCGTCTTTCTCTACACTGTCGTGTATCTGTATTACCGTCATCCACCGTTTCTCTCCGTCATTACTTACCTGCGAAAAAAATGAGAATGGAGAAAAAGGGTCTAGAGGACGCCTTACCTGGACCAAACGAAACTGCAAACATTGGCACTGGCAGCCGAGCCCATAACGCAGAACTTACGAACCGCGCCTCCAGCGTAGGCAATTGGTCCAAGGGCCCAAGAATGCCAGGCAAGCTACATCTACACGCCCATTGGCGAGGCCTAGTGGGGATAGGGCAGTGCACTGCCTTGCAGGGAAGCTCTCAACTTCGAGGTGGAGTCCTGCATACTTACCGCACACCATGAACAAGTCTTGATATCATAGCTCTTCCACACCATACCGTGAAGCTAGAGCTTAAACTTCCGCGACTCGTTTTCGGTTAGGGAAAGTGATCGCCTTGTATGAATCTGCGCCTTTGCATTGCAAGTTTACGCTGTTTCTATGTAGACTCGCTGATATTTGGGATGGACTATTGGTCAATTTGTTCCCCTCATGACTGAGATTGTATCGGAAGTAGGATTTGGTATACTGGTGTTCCATGTGCTACTACGTTGGAAAATCAACATGATGAACTACTCCTATACTCTCTACTACCAGTGAGGCGCATCTAGGAAGTATAGAGTAGTGGCTAGTACCCCTTGTCCGATGCGCGGGTATGCTAAATCCCGTAGGGCTGGCTTAACATACCTACTGGTCTCGGGAGCCTGGCATCCTTCGGTGCGAGATACCCAAATAGCATGCGGTATCTGTCGACGCATCTGGTGCGTTCTAACCAGAGTCTCGAGGCATTGCTAGGCAACTGAATAATGCTATAATTAGTTGAGACATACTTGTGAATAAACACGAGACACGAAACAGGCTGAGTCTGAACCTAGAGCTATAGGAGTACAGAAGTATAAGATTCGTGACACGTTTTTTCTATCTACCACTAGGCAGCAAGAACCAAAGCTAACTAACTGACGACTACTGACTCTGCTCCGTGACACTTTCCAACTGAGACCCCGCTTCAGGTGTACCACCGTGCTTGGCTTTGAGTTCCACAAATGCAACTTGGAACAAGCTAAATCGTCCGTCATCGATCACGGCGTTACGACAACCCGATAAAGCATATTCTAAAAGAGGGTTGGCTCTAGTGCTTATTCTACCTTACAATGTACCCACTACAAACTCACGTAAGATCATGTAACGCGCAGCGCCAGCGTCCGGCTTCTGCTGGCGCGATAGCTGTTGTATGGGTCATGGTATTAAGCTCTAGGTATGCTATTCGACGGTTCTGACACCGGCTGGGTAGATGGGTAGATAGAAAGGAGACCTTGCAGAGAATATGCTTTGAAGTATGTAGTGGCATGCTAGATGGGGTGATATTCGCTGGGTATATGGAGACCTCGGAAGTCCTAGCCCGAGGGTAGGCCGTGGATATCCTTCCTGTAAGATTGCGATTCTAACTGTTCCATATATATAGATACTTCCGTCACGAAGCATTGGTCTCCGCGTAGCCTCACTGTGGAAAAGCCCACTGCTGGAATGGTGGCTCAAGTTCGCTGATTGTATCTCCCCGCTGTTATGTGCTTGTTCTGGCTCGGCTTTGCGGAGGTCCTGTCAGTGTTCTCAGACGCATAACAAAAGCACGAGGGGCGCTTTGCCCGCTTGCACCCGCTGTGATACAGGAAGGAGGGGGTTTCCTGTCGGCGAGTACAGTCTGGTAGGAGCTGCAAGGCCTCTGCATGACGAAATGACTGCAAATAGCTTGAGTTGAACCGTCATGGAAGCCACCATCTATACGGCAATATCAATACTGGCAAAGACCATCCTAGCCATTATTCATGCGTGACAATGTTGAGAACTAGGGATCACGATTCGGAACGGAGGGAAACAGAGAAGGATTCCTCATTCTCTCCTGGTTCCTCTTGGCCATTTCGATATTTCGCAACCGATCAATGCGCATCTGGTAGAAGTTCCTGAAATATTGTTAGCAACAAAAAACACAATTGGTTGACCAAACCAACTTATGCAGAGAAAATACCCTCGGAGAAGTATCTAACTTGGACTCTCCAGCTTTTCGGATCGAATCGATCTGCAGACATCCATCAGTCAATTGTATAAGAGGTACTTCCACACTCAGTAAATACCTTATCGTCTCTGTCCTTTTCATCATCTTTAGACTCTGCATCTTTCTCTTTCTCCTTAGACTCATCCTTGGTCTTGTCCTTGTCCTTGTCGTCTTTCTTCCCTTTGTCGTCCTTGGCAGCTCGCTCTTTCCTGCGCTTTTGCTTCTCCTCATATTCCTTTTTGACCTTTTCAATCTCTTCGGCCATGTCTTCTGCTTTACGTCGTGCTGCTTCAGCCTCTGCATTGATTATGGGCGAGCAGAAGTTGCGATCTTGTAGGTGGGCGGGGCACACGTAGAAGAAGTCCTGGATTGTGGTCAAACATTGAATACATGAAAGTCTCGTTTCGGGGGAGTAAAAAATCTCAAGGGATGCAAGTAATCAATTGGATTGACGAGATGTCCTCTTACTTTGTTGTCTGGCGTGATCAACACGCTGGTGGTCGGCTTGTAGCAGATCAAACATGCTTTTGAAGAGGTGTCTGCGACACGACGCAAATGGTACACATTCTTCAGCGACATTATAATAAGGCCGAGATCCCTTCTAATCTATCAAGTAGTGCGCAAGACAAATGATACCGCAGCGGGCAACTTCAGCGAGGGCAAACACAAGAGGGGCTCAACATGAGGTTATTGCGGAAGTCGTGTCATGTGACTCATACTGAGGAAGAAAGTGACTGTACACGATAGAGAATTGGTGCATTGCATTGCATAGACCTTATGCTTATGTAGACAGAAATGATCTTTTACTCGAATTTAACTGATATCCTCCAATAAAAAACGCCTGACCATGCATTTGTCCACTGAAACTAACCCAACGGGAACAAGCGAATAGCTTTTGCGACCATCGCCCATGACGGCACCGCTTCGAATAAACATAAAAATTGCAGCCTTGAAGAAAAAAAAAACCATCGTACATCATGAAGAGCCCTCCTCGTCGACACCAGCTGCTTCTTTGGCAAGTCTGAGGTCCTTGCCCACAACACCGATATCCCGCAAGTATGGCTTGAAGGAGGACAACAGGTCGCGAAGACCACTCTTAAGCGCATCCAGAACAAGTTCAATCTCCGGCACCCGACGGGCTACTGCCTGCGCCTCGGGATCCGTTGAGGATGGGAAGTTCACGTCTGTCCAGTGCGCGTCAAGACCGCCTTGGTGCACAAACGCGTCTAGGGTCACGATAGTTTGCGTGAATAAACGGACAATGTCCGGCACATCGGCCTGGACTCTACCGTACTGGTCCTCCGCCAGACTGGCGATCAGGAGGCAGGCCAACGAGTCGATGGCGTCAACAATGGGGCTTAGTGATGAGTGTGGAGACCCGAGCACGATGCTCAATGCCCGCTGGGCATAGGTTTGCCGAAAGAGTTGACCGATCGGTGAGCGGAGAACCTGGGCGATGGTTGGGTTGATGTCCTCCGGTTTGTATGTTGAAGACGGACCTCCTGTGAGCAGCTTCAGGTCCTCCCCGGCAGCAAGAAGCTTCTGTTTACGTTCTGGACTAAGCATTGCCGACGAGGCTTGGTTGAAAACCTGGCGAGCGCGGGCTCGTGCTTTGGGTGTCCAGTCTGCGGACTGTCCATATGATTTGGCCGTTGAGCTGAAAGCTGCACCGAATTTCTCTTGACGCGAGCTTGCCTGGGGCGAAGCCATGAAGACATTCTCGGTCTTGGGCGCCTCCGTCAAGCGTGGCAGAGTCTGAAGGGCGGGCAGAGGGACATCTGCTGGGACTGTGGGCTTCGCACCAGGAGCAGGGGCCTTGCTTGTTTCAATCCGTATGGTAATGCCTTTGATCACATCTGTCATACAGGCCAACATCTGCGACCAAGTAGAACCACCGTCCCGGTCAATCTCATTGAAGATGGCTTTGCGCCGCTCGGGCAAGCGTTGGCTAATAAGGCCAAGTTCCCAGAAAGCAAAAGTCTGCACTGCCTCCTTCTTGGCTTTCAATCCGGTGATCAAGCTGCCATTGGGATCCGTAGCCTCTGATGTGAGCGGCTGTCCGCGCTTCAAAGGCTCCTTGCCGATGAAGATGGAGAAGAACAGATTAGCTGCCTGCCAACACAGGACTAGTAGAGACCCAGAGAAGACAGAGCGAGCGATCAAGAAAATCAAACCGGGAGGGAGAATCGAAGAAGGCTCCGCGGATGATCTTGGGAAATTCCAGAAGAGTTTGGCAAAGTACAAAGCCCAGCTCCATGCGGTCCGTCGGAGGACGAACTGGTACACAAAAGGCGTAATAATGGCGGCCCACATGGTTCGTGTGAAACCATCACGGAGCGTCAGAGGTAGCAGGGCCTTGATATGTTTCGACGTTGGAGGAACCGGGTGTGTTCGCGCATCGGGAGAACCAGAAGCTCGCTTCACGGTGGGGACTGGAACTCGGTCGTAATCATTGGCGAGGTGGACCACGGCCTGCCAACATGCCAAGAGGAGATGGAAGGAATGAATGTATATTGGACGCTCATTGAGGCTTGGTCGCTCATGAAGCCTGTATTGGATTAGCGCTTGCTCGAAGGGGTTGTTTTGTTATCTGACAACATACTTGCCCCGTTTCACCATCTCCAGGTGCGCATTATCGGAGGATGACCACATGTATATCTCGGTGAACCACCACGCCGAAAATAAATACCATCCAAAAGTCTGGGCAACGTGGAGAGGGAATAGATATCTAAAGGTGGCTACCGAGGATGTTGTCGTTCGCGAGCCAAGGTGCAATTGGCCGACGCGCAGAACGAAGACAGCGAGGGATGTAACGAAGAGTAGAACCGCACGTATTCCACATGCGCCGATGGGAAACCATGACCAGAAAACTGCGGAAGTGTCTATGTTAGTCCCTATAGCTCAGGAATGGGTGGGAAAGCTCCCACAGCAGTCGGCGTGAGACCGCAATACGTACAGGACGATTTGTCGCCGATTGCAATTGCGACGACATATGAGACCAGAAGGGACAATGCAGATGCATGCACAAATCGGCGGTGCAATGCTGATGTTAGGATTCGCCTGTACGGCCGAGTTTGAGGGGTGGCCATCGTGTAAGCTGGAGTGGGATGGTGCGTGCTCTGAAAGAGAGAATGGACAGGCTTAGAGCATGATCAGATTGACCATCCCAAGGGCTTTAAAACCTGCCGACGGCGATTAGAATCCCAGTGACAGTATTGGGAAGAGTCGAAGGCGACTAGGAACTAGGTGCGCAGTGCCGAGAAGAGCAGTAGCAAGCCAAATCCATGATGGAATATTTTGAGGCATCAAAACACACCAGCCACAATAGATCATGTGATAAAGTGGCACAAGCTGAATGTGGCGCATATAACTAACCCCAATGAAGACTAGTGCATATACGTCATGTGAGTCGCAGGTCCCGAGGCAGCAGTAGCTTATCTCGTGCCCGGCGCATGTCTCCTCATTCTTCTACGTTTGCTCCTCAGCGTTGCCCACCATGTCCTATGACCGCTTGAATTCTCTCGAGGCTCAGAGCAACTTTCGCCGGGAAGATGACCCGCAGTACCGCGACGACCCTAGTTTCGACCATCTAGCCGAATCGCTCTCGGATCAGTTATTCACATTGACCTCCAACATCTCTCGCTTGTCGAACCAGATTGCGCTCCTCGGAACCAAGCGGGATACGGAGCGCGTGCGCGAACGGGTCCATAATCTCCTAGAGGAGACTCGATCGGCATTCAAGGATGTAGGAGAGGGCCTCAAGAAGATCCAGACTTGGGAGGATGTGAATGTATGTCTATGGCTACTGTATCTGGCTTTTGAGTCCCATTGACTGATATTCCTTTAGCCTTCACAAAAATGGACCCAGCAGAAGCTCTCGTCGGAGTTCAAGGCAAGCCTGGATGAGTTCCAGACCGTCCAGCGCCGCGCCTTGGAGAAGCAGCGCGCATCGGCAGTCGCTGCTCGAACGGCCATGGATGATGGCGAGCCCGGGGTTGCTGACAACGAGGGCCAATTTCAGCAGCAGCAATTGGAAGAGCAGTCTCGTCTGGCGGACCAGGGCGAGGTTGACTTCCAGGAGGCCCTGATCATCGAGCGCGAGAACGAGATTCGCAACATTGAACAGAGCGTGGGCGAATTGAATGAGTTGTTCCGTGATGTTGCACACATCGTTCATGAGCAGGGCGGCCAGCTCGATATTATCAGTGAGAACGTCCAGAACGTCAACCAGGACACCAGGGGAGCAAATACAGAGTTGCGCAGTGCCAGCAGATACCAGAAGAATGCGCGTACCAAGGCGTGCTGTCTGCTTATTATCCTTGCTGTTATTCTGACCATTATTATCCTTGCTGTTGTCCTCGGATAGACCTGATTATCGCCCTCGTCGCAGTTTCGATTTCATCCTGGCGGTCGATTCTCTCCTTTACGTCCTCGCACGATATCCCCGATGCATGATGCAATCACGGTTCCCGTGAGCATTTCTCTTTTGTATAGTTCCATAGTGTTTTGATTCTGGCGTATATGGAATGGAGAACCTCGCTTCCTTTGGTCTAAGTATTGTGCAATATCGTACAGGTGTGGTTATACATGATTTATACAGTTGGTGCTTCAGAAGCCCTATCCATACCCATACTGCTCCCGGGAGAGCGTTACAGGCCGACGAAGTTTTTGAATCTCAGTCTGCAACCTTCATAGGTATTCAGCTTTGGCCGAACATCCAGGTAGAAGCTGAGCTTCCCAGGGCCGGCATTGCCCGTTAAGCCGCCCGGGTTCCCGTTGCCTCCCGTCTTACCCTGGTAGAAATCGATCACGTATTCGACTCGCTCTCCGCCGCAGCGCTCAACAACCCAGTCATGTCGGTCGAATGGTCGTTGATAGCCAAGCCATCCATTGATCCGCGCGCGTGGACTCAAGAACTGTGGATCAACGCCGAGCCCGCGGAATGAGTACAGCTTAGGTCCTCCACATTTTGCACTTCCGGGGTCGGATGCAGGGGCATTCTTTTCCCAGTCAAGAATCTGTCTCCATGCGCGCTCGTTGACAGCGTTGTGAATGGGAATAATAGAGGCGACTGATGTCGCAAGTTCGGAGGCGGAGGATGCAGATTCCGGAGTGTTGCCCTTGCGCATCAAGGCCTCGAAGAACTGTTTTTCAGACGGGTAGATCCAGTTACCGGAGGCTTCGTCATGGCCCGTTTCGGCTTCAGCGTTGGACGGGGAGCCATGCGACGCGGCGTATGGAGAAGTATCGGTCGACGGTAACACTTTATTGGCCTCGGGACAAGCCTTGGCATCTGATTGTCCGGCTCGGGGTATCGTGCTGACTTCTCGATCTGTAGATAGTGGTCGTTGATGTTTGATTGGGCCTTCTGTTTGTTCGGCCACGCCGGAGGGAGCGGACGGAGCGGAGGGAGGATGTGGTGAGTTTTTGTGTTGCTGCAACCAGATTTCGCGTGTCTTGTGGTCTACAGGGCATGAAGCCGCAGGTGGCTCTGCGGCGGGAGTACTGGCGGCGGCACCCATGGAATCGTTGTCTGTAAGGATATTGACGATCGGCGCTGTAAGAAGTACACGGGCGATCGCCAGGATAATTCTGCCTTCACCGCCCGCCATCGTATAGACGCCCAACTGAGAAGTTCACCGCCCCTCCTGAACTCATTGTGGTCTACCAGTCTATTTGCAAACTTTTTTATACATTTAATCTGGAATAAGAATGGCCTCTGCATCGGATAACTCCGTTTATCGGGCCACCACCACTGCCCCGGTCAACATTGCCGTCATCAAGTAAGTTGGGCCTATGCCTTTCTTGAATTTCCAAACAGTGCACTCTTTTTGCTAACAGTGTGGTTTCTAGGTACTGGGGCAAGCGCGACACCACTCTAAACTTGCCTACCAACTCGTCCCTCTCGGTGACTCTCTCCCAAAAATCTCTCCGCACTCTCACCACCGCTTCCTGCTCCGCCAACTACCCCGCTGAGGACACGCTCAACCTGAACGGCAAGCCTCAGGAGATTCAGTCCTCCAAGCGGACTCTTGCCTGTCTCTCCAACTTGCGTGCTTTGCGCAAGTCCCTGGAGGATGCCAACCCCTCGCTGCCCAAGCTCTCCACCCTCCCCCTCCGCATCGTCTCCGAAAACAACTTCCCCACTGCCGCTGGTCTTGCCAGTTCGGCCGCCGGCTTCGCTGCTCTCGTTCGGGCTGTGGCCAACCTCTATGAGCTGCCTCAGACCCCACGCGAGCTGAGTCGCATCGCACGGCAAGGCTCCGGCTCTGCCTGTCGCTCTCTGATGGGCGGCTATGTCGCATGGCGCACTGGCGAGCTTGCCGACGGCAGCGACAGTCTCGCAGAGGAGGTTGCCCCTGCATCGCACTGGCCTGAAATGCGGGCTCTGGTTCTGGTTGTCAGCGCCGAGAAGAAGGATGTTCCTAGCACCGAGGGCATGCAAACTACCGTGAATACCTCGGAGCTCTTTGCCACGCGTGCTGAATCCGTTGTTCCCCAGCGAATGGATGCTATTGAGGCTGCTATCCGTGACCGGGACTTCCCTAAGTTCGCTGAGATTACCATGCGTGACTCCAACACTTTCCATGCTACCTGCTTGGACTCGTGGCCCCCGATTTTCTACATGAACGATGTCTCCCGTGCCGCCGTTCGCCTGGTGCACGACATCAACCGCGCCGTTGGCCGGACTGTTGCCGCCTACACCTTTGATGCCGGCCCTAATGCCGTTATTTACTACGAGGAGAAGGACTCTGAGCTCGTTGCTGGTACCGTCAAGGCCATTCTGGGTGCTAACACCATTGGCTGGGAGGGTGCTTTCTACGAGAAGTTGGCCAATGTCACTGCCCCTGGTGTTGCTCTGGACAACATTGACTCTCGTGTTCTGGACGTTCTGAAGGACGGTGTCAGCCGCGTCATTCTGACCGGTGTTGGCGAAGGCCCCATCACTGTTGAGGAGCACCTTGTGACTGAGACTGGTGGAATGGTCTCCCAGTAGAGGGATCCGAGATGAGATTTACGATACAGCGACCTTGTTAAGACGCTTGAAAGATACCCCGTTTCCCTTTGCAAGGGCCAGCTTTGGTCCAAGGCAAAAGATGATGTCTCTTTCCATCTTTGTTTTTCTCTTGGCTTTCTGAGCATAATTCGCATTATAGCATACTAGTTCCATGATAGCATCGAATCAATTATCGAATAATATGGGTTAAACCTCGGTGGAATCACTCATAGCTCAATTCTCCAACCGGGGAGCTCTCATGTTTGACACCCCTGGACGTTGTACAATCATCTCACCGCCTGAACCATATACCCAAATGACTTGCTGGTGCCGACAAAGTCCAATACATAATATGTGTTACTATCTCCTCTCTACCAAGGTAACAGACATCAGAAATTGCTAGCTAGGAAGGGCTCATAGATAACGCGTTGTTTGTCTACGTATATCCGTGGACCCATCCAGTCACGTGCCATCCCGAGGAATCCAATAGAATCGGATATTACATATGGGGAAGTGGAGAAGTGGGGCTGGCTCATTTCTCCCTTATATCTCAGTAAATTGTCATCTTTAGCACCGCTCCTCCACTGTGGCCTAGTGGGAATTAGCCTGGCACCCGATCCAAGGAATTCCCACTGTCGCGGGTTCGAATCCTGATGGGAGCTCTATTAATGGCTGAAAAGCGGATAATAGAGTCATGAACCATCACTGAGATTGGACTCCGACGGTCCTCTTCTTCTTTTTTTTGTTTGACCTTCTCTTTTGATCCTCTCTAATACTTGAAATATTCAAGGCCTGTGATGCGCTATGTTACTTCCCTATCAAAACAACAACACTGAGCCATATACAGTGAGAAGGCACCACCACGTGAGTCGTTGAAAAGAATGAACCGGCCCTCATCACTTGAAGAATCAGAAATAGTATCCCCCACAGTATCCATAAATTAAATAAACGAGGCAATGATTCCACAAAAAGCCCCAGCTAAAGGCAAGAAGCTTCGAAGTCTGTTAAGAGTCGTCCACCTCTCAATCAAATCGATCGTCTCTTCCCCAGACGACTCCGAAGTACTCACAGCCTTCTTCCGAAGCGCATCATTTGTACTAGACATAACAACAAGTGTAAATGGCACAATCCCCAGAGTCATAATAGCCGCCGTCGAAAAGAGCGCAGTGCGACTCAACGGCGCCTGCTTAAACAAAGCGTCTCCACGAACCGACCAAGCGAGATAGCCAAAAGAGACAGCGACACCTGCTGCGACAGGGGGTACTTGTGCCTTTCCAATATTATAAAGTCTCTGCCACTGCTCGGCGATAGTGCTAGAAGGGACATTATCTTCGCGGTGGGATTGCACGAGAGCAGGGATGGCGATATTGCTGAGTCCACCAATACTGCCTATGAAAGTAGATTGATTAGCATATATCCCAGGTATTTAGCTGTCTCTGATTGGAGTGTAGACTGCAATAGATGACCTCACTGCATAAAGAAAGAAAGCAAATGGGCGGTTTACCAGATAGCCATGCTGCGCCAGTCAAGCCAATGGCCTGCGCCAGTCGGAAATCGAGCGGATATGAACTCATAGTCTGAGAGATTTAGAGATAGTGCTTCGAATCTAGTCAGGTCTCATTGAAATTGAACGAGAGCTGAAAGAATCAAGTTCTTAAACGCGGATCAGCAATGTGGTCGGTCGGTTCTTGGACATTCCGACTCGCATTCTGGAGGCTCAGATGATCCACTTTACGTATAACTGGAAGCTTGCTCGGCTTTTGACGGGCTCCGTCGGCTTTTGGTCGGGCTTTGCGAGAGCATCGCATTAGGAAATAAGCAAAACAGCTTATCCATTTGCATGATATTGTCTTTTTTCATGGCTATATAAAACGACGTCACGACTCTCCTGGCAACTGCTCGAGTCCAGATCAGCTATAGTACCTACTATGAGGATAAATCAAAGCGAAGCTAAATGTTTCATTAGTAACACATACATGGAACAATTCAAGACGCTGTTGAATAATATACTCACGCCATGTCAATATCGATATCTGATTCACCGGTATTCAACGAGCTATCCGCAGGCACAGAGAAGTTTGCTCCATCAATCAATGCCGGGATGGGATAAGTGCCCTGCGGAACCCATGGAGCATAGCTCTTGTAGAAAAGGTCGATATCCGATTTAGCAAAATAATCACCCTGCTCGTAGAGACCGAGCGAGTTGCCCTTTCCAGCCTTGGTAGCACCGGGAATATCATACATAGCCTTGATGCAGGTGGGGGTCATATTATAACCACAGCCTTGCAGGTCTGTAGGAAGAGACAAGGCCTTGTGTGGGATGGAATAGTGGCTATCAATAGCCGATCCAACCTGTATATTTGGCTTAGCATGAGCCAAATGCGAAGCTCGTTTTGCCTTGGTGTGCTTCTTGACAACAGGGGTCAACTTGACTCCCGGTGTGATATAGTCGACGTGTCCTTGGATATGTTCTGGGACATGGTACCTAGTTTCATCAGTTTTGAATCCCTGATTTTTGTATTAGAGCAAGATTGTCTTACTGGTCACATCCAATCTTCACGCCGTCAGTGCTCATATGCCTGTGCTCATAGAACTCAGTCATGAACAGCTTCTCAGCTTCATGAGCATAGGCATCGAACGCCAACCAGCCCTTGTTATCCGAATGGACCACTCGAGATCTGTCAATCCCAGCAGCATGAAGCCATTCACGTACTTCATCTACAGCCTCTGCAGAAGGAGAGAACATAGCATGCACCTCTTCAGCAGACCAGTACTGTCCGTACCGGGCAGATTTCGGGTTTGAGCTAAGAATGAATATATTAGCACGTAGCTAAAAACAATACATTTGATCACGTACACCTCCATGAGATACTCATCACCCTTCTCAAGGTTGTTCTGCGTCAAACCAATACGGACAGGCAGCACAGCACTACTCTCAACACGAGCACCCTTAACCCAATCATAAGAATGCCTTTCTCGCTTCTCATGCAAGACATGTTTAATCGGAGCCGGGACAGCACCCGTAATGGCTGCAATAGCTAGAGCAACACAAACCCGACTAAGTAACATCACGATATCCCTTCAGAATGGCCTACAACTGCCGATAGGATAGGGGACAGGCTCCTTCAAATACAATCACAATCTGAAGCTATAGGGTTCTCCACCTTGAAAAGGTGCGCAAAACAATAGATTCCAATGGTGCATTGTAATTGGATTCAAGTGCTGGATGTGATTTGAGACATCAACAACCAGAGGTGCATCACGCGTGGCTTGGGAGCTTAGCATCTCCGGCGGGGTTTTGCGTTAATCGCGCCAGTGATATCGTGAGCGCGGACGAGTGGGTTAACAAGTGCATCTCTAGTTTAATTAGGCCTGTTGATGGTCTTATCACACCGCTCTGACTGGATAATCTTGATTTCACGAACAGGCTTAGCTGTTGTTATTGCTGCGTAGGGTCGCGCCAGTCCATGCAAGGGCGGAGCTCCGACGGATGAGTTCAGATTACATTGAGATGCCCGGCTTTCCAACGGTTTTGGTTGGTTTAGAAATTGCTTGATTTCGTTTGATTGATGGGATTAGGACGATGTTACAATGCCATCATTAGCCTCGGAATGTGCGAATGTGCTTGATATTTTCTTGAACTTCAAGATTTATTTTATTCCCCAACCTCAACCTCAATCCACAATGCATTAGCCCGTAAAACGACTCATATCCAATGCTTTCCCTAACTAAACAAGCAGGGACGACTTGGTCAACTCCTTAACAACGGGGACCGCTTTAGGAGCACCTGTCACAATCCCAAGACTCTCCGCAAGAACACGCGCACCACCAACAAGTGGAGGAGGCGGCTCGATCGGGTTTCCATCTTCGTCCTCCTGAATCTTATTCTCCGCCTGTGGGACCTCAAACACGTCGTCTCGACAATCCGCACACATTTTCAAAACATCCTCCAACGCCTTTTCAACGGCAGCTGCACGCTCCCGCATACCACGACGTAGCAAAGCATCCACTAGAGCCGACGCCTCAGCCACAGTCGAGTTAACGCGCTCGATGAGTCGCCGGATACTATTAACCAGGTACTCTTCTTCGTAGACAGTGCCCTTTCGTCCCTTGGCCCGCTTGCGCTCTTCTCGTCGGCGCGTGCGCGACGTCTGGCGAGATGCTCCAGTCTTGCCGGTATATCGGGTGAACATGGTACGTCCAGCCAGAGTGGTAGCTTCGGTGGGAGCCAGCGAGACATTGTCGGGGATATCAGCACCACCCTCGCCGGTTGGGTCGCCTCCGTAGAAGGCGAGAGGATCGGCAGCGCGAAGCTGGCGAAGTTCATGAACACGGGGGACCTGGGCATTGAGCTGGTTTTTGCAATCAGCGAGTAGGTCGGTCATCGAACCCATTGCTTCGGCCAGTCCGGTGTCCACGATTTCTGCGACTAGGTCTTTTTTGCCGTGTAGCGTCAGGAGACGGGCGGCATCGGCGAATTTCGAGCCACGGCACAACAGTCGTGCTGCGGTGACGACGTCGTGGAGGTGCTCGACATAGATAGTTGCTGCTGAGACGTAGTCCCGTGCCTCATCCTCCAGGTTAGTAGCGACATCGTGAATGTGAGATTTGAGAGCCTCCGTTGATAACTCGGCCATCATTGCACAATAGAGCGATTCGCGCCACATGTGAGCTATATTGTAGCATTTATAGGCCTCATCGTAAATTCCGAGCGATTCATAAGCTGGATGATGTGTTAATTAGAATGTTTCTTTCGCGCGACGGGACCATCGACTCACCGATTGCGGCATTCTTGTGCTTCGAATCGCCTTGAAGGTAGTCGGCATAGAGTTGTGTGATCTCTCTTTGCTCTTCGGGTTTGTACTTGTAGAGGTCAAGAGCTTCTTTATACAGAACGTGTCTAACAACGTAGGCGCGGATCTCATCGTGGGCACCAAGGGCGAACAAGTGTTTCAAAGCCTTGGCGAATCGAGAAAGATGGTTGTCAATTTCGAACTTGCGTCGAAGCTCGGGGAGGGTTTGCAGCTTCCGGAGAAAGGGGAGGTATTCTCTGGGATCCTGGAAAAACGTCAGAAAATGATCAATTATTGGGCGCTATAAAGATTACCATCTGCGCTTGTTGCGCTACCAAAAGTGTAAGTTCAAGATCATACAATCCCAAGGCATGAGAATAAAGTTGGCGGGCATCTGTCAAGAAGCACATGTGCTCAACAGCGTCATCAGCTTGTTCGGGGTTTTGCGCTAAAGTTCAAATATTAGTGACCATGACAGCTTGGATCAGTCTGCAAAACATACCTCGGAGGTGAGCCACCAGACCCAGACCGGCATCCAGGTCAGGCGGGGATTTGCACACATGGGCGGTTACCAGGTTCTGCAAGTTGGTATCCACACGGTTCTGGAGGACCGCCAGAAAAGCATCACAGATGGCGTTGACCTTGTTGACCTTGCCAGAGGGCTTGAGCAGACTGGGTGCCGGTTGGGCATCGGGTTGAATAGCGGCGGACTCGTTCTTGGATATTCTCAAAGTGTCTTTATACAAAGTTTGCGAAACATCCTCCTCCCTATGAAAGCATTAGCAGTGGCTCGGGAATTTCCAGTACGTCAACTCACTTCAAGCGAGAGAGGAAGTCATCGATGAACTCAATCTTCTTAACCTGTTCAATGAAAAGCTGAATGCTCTCCATGAATTGCTGTGGGGCATAGTCGTGGAGAATATTCATGTCCACCATCTGACTGCGGCAAGCCATGAAGGCAGCCCGGTAGTTCTTGCGGTCAATGAAGGTACGGATGCCTGCCAAAACCAGAGCACGAGGGAAAATGGTTTCAATGTTTCCTCGGGGTGCCTGAAGGACGACGGCAAAGATCGAAGGAATCACCGAGACCAACTTCGACCCACGCTCAATGCTTCTGCAGCGCTCATCGGTTTCAGGCGTGTCCTCCGGAACTTCCATATCTGAAGACACTGTGTTAGCTTCGAAAACTACTTCAGACAAATGTGACCATACCGTCGACGCGATTCAGATGAACAAATTTCAACAAGTGCTGCGAGGTAGTGAAAATAAGATGGGCCGAGGTCACCAGGAAGGATGTGCAGTTCTTTGCGAGCAATCGCTTATTGGCGTACAATGCACCAGTTCTTGTCATCGAAAGCAATATCCGCTGGAAGGGTCAGCTGTTATGTCATGGAGCGAGAAAAAGGGTAAGGCAGTACTACCTCTTCATCACTGATTGAGACAGCACGAGCCCAGTGCGTATCAACATTAGGAGACTCGACCCAAGGAGCAATATCAACTTCATTCTCCTCAATAATATCGATGCTGGAATAGGTGACGGGGCGCCCGTGCTGAGACGCGTGCGAAAACCACAGAGATTGGTGTCCGATGCCGGCAAAAATCGATGATATTTGTTCCGGCTCCGTCGACTGGTACACAACTCGGGATTCTCTAGTCTCCAAAGTCGTCCGCTCGATGTGATCGGTGTTTGATCCGTTATCCTTGAGCACATATACCTCTGTTTCGTTGATAAATGCGATTTGCCTCGGCCGCATAGCCGGTGTATCGGAGAGAGGGTAGCTGGACTCAAGAATCGGCATCGGGACCGGACGACTCTTGAGGGACCATAGGAAGATGGAGAACCTCTTTTCCATGAGGACCGCAATTCGGGTGCCCGACTTGTTGAATGCAACGTCGATGATGTTGGAGTCGAGAAGCAGCTCATTGTGAGCCATTGGAGGTGGCACTCCGGCCAATCGAAGCGGCGTGAGCTTCAAGATCTTTCCATCAATCACGGCAGCGGCACCAACATCGTCTGGGATCACAGTGGAGCCATGGTGGATGTCGAAAACATAATCAATATCCAATATTGAGCCCGCAGATCCAATAACCATTCGGAGCGCCTTTTCTTGGTGCCACACAAAGGAGAATGGACGCTGAGGATTAGGCTCAACCACTACCGGGATCTCCTGCTTGAGATAGTAGTGGTAGTTGCCCATAGTCCAGAGCTGGATACGGTCTTTGAATCTAACAGCGAGCACAGTCGAGTCAACGTTCCATGACAGTTGGATCTGCGATGCCCAGGATTGCCGTTCTTCCTCTGTAAGACGAAGGGTAAATTGTCCATGGCGAAGGCCGTTTCGCTCGAAAAACACAACGTCGATCCGGTCATCCAATCGCTGAATTCCAGCAATGAGATTCCCAACTGGGCGCCAACTGAGAGCACCTTCTAGCCCATCAACCGGTTCGCTGACGCTATCAATAGTACCCTCTCTCGAGTAAACTCGAATGACACGACGGGTTCCTTCCTCGACGTTGTTCACAGCAACATAAGCACCGTCGCCTCTCCAGGTGATAGTGGTACTGGCATCATCGTTGCTGCTCAGTTTGCCTTCATCGACCTTCTCTGGCACAGTGGGATCGCGCATAGCCTTCGCTCTCTTGCCCTGGAACTGGGTCTCTTTCTTACCCCAGCCAACGGACACATGCTGAGAAGCTTGCAAGTCTGCTTCGGTGAATGTGATCTCGGCCACATTCTCAAACTCCCGGGTCATGTACAAGAGCGTCCGGGCTCTTGTCGTGATAGCCAGAAGCTCCTCATCAGGGGACCATGCAGCGGCGGTGATGCCAACATCCACAGACCCCAAAATTTCAATCTTGTCCTCGCCGGGGAGGGGTTCCTCGCGGACCATGATAATATCACCACCTTCCAGCACCAAACAGGCCGTCAGGTTGTCGGCAAAGTAGTGCAGGGAAAGCACACGATCACATGATAGATCTGGCAAAGGACTCGGTGCGTCCCAGGATGCGAGGCATTCAAATACATCAGTGCTCAGAGGCTCCGAGGATGTCACCTCGGGGCACTTTCTGCGCAGCTCAATGACTGCATTCTGTTCTGACGGCCCAAAAGTGCACACGATTGAATCGGACGAGGTATCCCAAGCTGTAGCAGTCAAAGGAAGTTGACTCTCAACTTGAGTCTCCTGAAGACGCACGTTCCTGAGGTTGCGCATATTCGGTGGTGAGTATCACTCTTTTCTTTTCTATCGGGTCCCTTCTTTCTACCCCACCATACGGCAGGACCGTATAATTTTGAGGGGACGAAGCGAATTGACTCGCGACCACAGAGATCCAACTTCTGGTGGATAACAAGTGACTGCTGTGGTGTTGGCGTAGGTTGTTGCTCAGATCGAGCTCTATCAACGCCGAACCAAAGATTTTTGATTTTCCACACCCGCTCAGCCAATGACTTCATCCATATTTCAACGTCTTTCAATCTACACTTTACAACGTCTACAAAACTGGAATTGAAAAGTCCATGCAATAAATCAAAAGCCAATGTTATTCTCTAACTTTGTACATGATATCCAACAGCTTCGATACCCGATCCAGAACTTCCATCGCAAAGTAGTCCTCGCTGCCGTTGCGTGATAAACGCTTGTAAGACAGTTTATTTGGTCTTGTAGGTTTGCCAGACTGAGAAGAGAACTGTTAGAATCACGCAAATACGGCATCGAGGTCATTAGGAGCTTACCAGCAATGGCGAAGGGAGAACCGAAGCCAGTAACTAGATGAGCCTTGCGTTAGTCCTGGTGTCTATTCACGGGCAATGGCGGATCACTAACTCATGAAGGCCCAGTAGCGGAAGAAGAAGTACTTGGTCAGAGGGTTGAAGGGGATGTTGGTGCGAGGACCCTCAGCGTAGTGGTAGGGGCTGGCGAGCTGGGCGCGGCTGGTGGAGAAGCCACGACGGGCAGCAACAGTAGCCAGACGGGCGCGGACTGCGGAAGAGGCGAACATCTGTGTAAAGTCAGTGAGCTTTCTGTGACTGTAGCCATCCCCAATTGCACTGCAGAGCACCTACCTTGAAGTGGTAAGAGGAGATAGCGGACGACCGGGAATGGACGGAGCCAAAGCGAACATCACAAGGTGCGGAATGGGACAGCCAAAGTCACGGGACCGGTGATCACCTGATCTGCAATTTATGACTAGCGCCATCGCTGCGATTGGCGCCCACCGCCTTCTTTATCGGGTAGCATCGATTTTCTCTGAAAAAAGTCCCAGTTTTCTACTCTCTGCTCGACTTCCGTGGTTCCCAGTCAATCTTGACCACTGGAGATGGACGAGCTCTTTGACGTCTTTGAGGACAAGCCTCAGGTGCCCAGAACCTTCGATGGTGCGCCGAAGCGCTCTAAGAAGGATAAGAGCAAGAAGCGGCAAGTCAACGGCCATGTTAAGACGAACGATGTACCGCCCGCGAAAGAGCAGGAAACTCCTGCCGAGGAGCCTGATGTTGAGATGGCGGAAGACAACTATGAACCTGCTGCCGAGAACGACCAGCCCGACACAAAGCGTCCTCGCCTCGATCAAATTCCAGACGCTGTGGTTGCCGATGCATTCGAAACTGAACAAGAGCAAGAAATTGCGACTGCTTCTGGCTTAGGAGGATCCGAAGGTGCCTCTATGAGGCTATCCCACCAAGTCCGCCACGAGGTCTCAGTTCCCCCGAACTACCCATACGTCCCCCTTTCGCAACACAAGCCGCCAGCGGATCCCGCAAAGGTCTATTCTTTCACACTCGACCCCTTCCAACAAATGGCAGTCTCTTCAATCCAACGCGAGGAGAGTGTGTTGGTGTCGGCGCATACAAGTGCCGGAAAAACTGTGGTAGCTGAATATGCGATTGCGCAAAGCTTGAAGAACAACCAGCGTGTGATCTACACTAGTCCAATCAAAGCGCTGAGCAACCAGAAATACCGAGAATTTGCGGCGGAGTTTGGTGATGTCGGTTTGATGACTGGTGATGTGACGATCAACCCCACTGCTACCTGCCTGGTCATGACCACGGAGATTCTACGGTCCATGTTATATCGCGGTTCGGAGATTATGCGTGAAGTTGGATGGGTTATTTTCGACGAGATCCATTACATGCGCGACCAGAACCGTGGTGTCGTCTGGGAAGAGACCATCATTCTTCTTCCCGATAAGGTCCGATACGTTTTCCTTTCTGCCACCATTCCAAACGCCAGGCAATTCGCCGAATGGGTCACCAAGATGCATAATCAGCCGGTCCACGTTGTGTACACCAATTACCGTCCGACTCCGCTTCAACATTACTTCTTCCCCACCGGTGCCGAGGGTATCCATCTCATCGTTGATGAAAAAGGAGCGTTCCGAGAGGAGAACTTCCAGAAGGCAATGAGTTCTATTGCGGACAAGAAGGGCGCGGATCCAGCTAACCCGAATGCGAAGCAAAAGGGCAAGGGCAAGGATAAGAAACTGGACAAGGGTGGCAACCAGGGTGTATCCGACATCTTCAAGATTGTGCGGATGATCATGCTCAAGAAGTATAACCCGGTCATCGTCTTCAGCTTCAGCAAACGAGAGTGTGAGGCCGGTGCCCTTCAGTTGTCGAAGCTTGCATTCAACGATGATTCCGAGAAGGAGATGGTGTCCAAGGTCTTCAACAGCGCCATCGAGATGTTATCACCGGAAGATCGGGCGCTACCACAGATCCAGCACATTCTGCCTCTTCTTCGGAGAGGTGTTGGTGTTCACCACTCCGGTTTACTGCCAATTCTTAAGGAGACCATCGAGATTCTCTTCCAAGAAGGTCTCATCAAGGTCCTGTTCGCCACTGAGACGTTCTCTATCGGTCTCAACATGCCTGCCAAGACTGTGGTTTTCACCAGTGTCCGGAAATTCGATGGAACTAGCCAACGCTGGGTCACCCCGTCCGAATTCATTCAGATGTCCGGTCGTGCTGGACGTCGAGGTCTTGATGAACGTGGTATTGTCATCATGATGGTTGGTGAAGAAATGGACCCTGTGGTCGCTAAGACGATTGTGCGCGGTGAACAAGACCGGCTCAACTCCGCCTTCCACCTCGGTTACAACATGATTCTCAACCTAATGCGTGTGGAAGGCATTTCCCCGGAGTTCATGCTTGAAAGGTGCTTCAAGCAGTACCAAAACGCTGGCGATGTCTCGGGCTTAGAGAAGGAGCTTCAGGAACTGGAAGAGAAGAAAGCCAAGATGGTTATTGAGGACGAAGGGACCATCCAGGAATACTATGATTTGCGCAAGCAGCTGGATAAATTCGCTGGGGATGTTCAGGCTGTCACCAGCCACCCCAACTACGCTCTCCCCTTCCTCCAGGGCGGTCGGCTGGTCCATATTAAGCATGAGGACCTAGACTTTGGCTGGGGCGCTGTGGTCAAATACTCCGAGCGCAAGGCCCCCAGGAACTCTACTGAGGAGATTCCTCCTGGCAGGTCATACATCGTGGACGTCCTCCTGAAGATCGCCGATGGGCCTTCCGTGGGAACCAAGACTTTCCAAGATACTCCTCCCGGTGTGCGACCGGCTCAGGAGGGTGAGAAATCCCGGATGGAAGTTGTTCCCGTGGCGATCGGTTGTATCCACTCCATCGCGCATCTGCGGATTTTCCTCCCTAAGGATCTGACTTCGATTGACGCCCGAAATGGCGTGAGGAAGTCCTTGGATGAGGTGGCCAAGCGGTTCCCCGATGGTCTGCCGCTGCTTGACCCTATCGAAAACATGGGCATCAAAGACGATTCGTTCAAGAAGCTGCTACGGGTAAGTCGTATATGCCTTTTTGACAATAACTCAAGCTAATTCACATCACAGAAAATCGAGGTTCTGGAATCCCGTCTGCTAAGCAACCCTCTGCACAGCTCGCCACGCTTGCCGGAGCTGTACGAGCAATATTCAGCGAAGGTCCACCTTGGCAGCCAGATCAAAGAGACCAGGAAGAAGATTACCGACGCCGAGTCTATCCTGCAGCTTGACGAGTTGAAGTGCCGTAAGCGTGTGCTCCGTCGCTTCGGATTTATCGACGAGGCGGAGGTGGTGCAGCTCAAGGCTCGAGTCGCCTGTGAGATCAGCACGGGTGACGAACTTATGCTCAGCGAGCTTCTGTTCAACGGTTTTTTCAACAACCTCACTCCCGAGCAGATGGCCGCCGTCATGAGCGTGTTTGTGTTTGAAGAAAAGGTCAAGGAGGCGCCCGCTCTGACCAAAGACGAGCTTGCGAAGCCTCTCAAGGAGATCCAAGCCCAGGCCCGCATTATTGCTAAGGTGTCACAAGAGTCTAAGATGGCTGTCAATGAGGATGAGTACGTCCAGAGCTTCCACTGGGAGTTGATGGAGGTTATCTATGAGTGGGCGAACGGCAAGGGCTTCGCAGAGATCTGGTAAGAATTAAGCCCCCTCCTATATCAATGGACCATAACTAACTTTTCCATTAGCACAATGACCGATGTCTACGAGGGAAGCTTGATTCGTGTGTTCCGCCGGCTAGAAGAGTGTCTTCGGCAGATGGCACAGGCCTCCAAAGTGATGGGCAGCGAGGATTTGGAAAGCAAGTTCGAGGAGGCACTTAACAAGGTGCGCCGTGACATTGTGGCGGCTCAGTCTTTGTACCTGTAGATACGATATTCCCCCGGTGTTTCTAATTTGGAGTAAAAAAGTTATTCAATGACAGTCTCATGGTCATGCTGAGCTACCTAGTTCTTACTGTTGTCTGAACGCGGAGGCTTGAGTGGGTATCACCCGCAGGAATAGAACGCTTTGTGTATTATTTCAGTCGAGGTTAGACACGAAAACCGTTGTTTAAATGTCTAGTGCATAGAAATTTCTTTAAGAAAGAAAAAGTGCATAAAGAAAGATGTTTCGAAAGGCTTCTACTGCATTCAAAGCTGGCACAATAATGTAAAAGTTCAATTCCGCAGCCACTGCGACATGAGTTTGTAGATATGTAGCAAGCATAGAATCTATGTCAAGTCCACAGGCATGATGACATTGAATTTTTCCATTGCAGGGAATCCTATGGTCTGCAACGTCGAAAAGTCACCTTGAAACCTGCGCACTGGGACTGCGTTGCCGCCCGCAACGCCTTCTTTTCTCCACCGCTCCTCTTCTCTCTTCTCCTCCCCACCTCACCCTGTGTTGGGCGCCTTTCTATTTTGAGCCTTCTCTCCTGAGGTCCTTGCTGTGCCTGTCACCTATAATCAGCTCAGCATAATAAATCTTGCCATCTGGCTGTCATCATGAACAGCTTGGTGGCCACTCCTCCTGTTCCTCCTCATTTCTACGAGAACACTCGATTCTCTCCTTCCCGAATAAGTACGACCTCCCTTTTCCGAGCTTGTAATTATAAAGAGCTTCAAAGCAGCTAGCTGTGGGCATCTTTTGCTGACTGAAAAAAAATCTCCAGTGTCTACGCCTTCATCGTCCTACACCAGCCGAAAGCGAAAAGCCGACGACGATGGCAACGACCATGACGGACGCATGTCCGCCTCTCCCACCAACTCGCCTGCCTTTACTCCTCGCCAACTCCCTTCTTTTCGAAACATTAAGCGGTCTCGACCCAACGTCTCTGGCAGACCTCTCTCCCTGCCCCGTCTCCTAGAAACCTTGGACACTGATGCCTTACGAACCGTGGTGCGGACCATGTGCGAGCGTCACCCTCAGCTCACCGAGGAGGTGGCCCAGACTTCTCCAAGGCCTAGTGTCTCGTCTACACTGCAGGTGCTTCGAAACTACCAGGCGGCACTGCAGTCGTCGTTCCCTCTGGGTGGCAACACGGAGTCCGACTATGCGTATAATCGAGTCCGGCAGCCCCTCACGAACCTTCTTGAAGCATTGAGCGATTTCACCCCCAACTTCCTCCCTCCCAACGAGCCACAGCCATCGGTATCCTTGAGCTATCTCGACGGGGCGACCGATATCATTCACGCCTTGCCACGGTGGAGCACGCCACAGAACAACATCGAGCGGGACTCGGCCTACGACGAAATCGGCAAGGCGTGGGTCCTGGTGATTCGCGAGGCTGGTAAGCGTGGCGGAGGCATCCAGCTTCAATATGGCGGCTGGGATCAGAAGCTGGCCAAGCACAACCAAACGTCGGGCGGGAAGCTTCAAAGTGCTGTCAACGAGCTTGGCTCAAACCTGGGATGGATGAGCGGGCCGGACTCCCCCTCCCAAGGCCCCGGTGGCAATGAATTTGGCTCTATACGGGACCAGCTCCTGTCCGGGACCTACGGCCTCGGAACGCCGGTCAGGGTGGGACCCTGGTGAAGATGACTCCTGCCGCCGACCTCTTTTTCGATAAGCAATATGACGACCCGACGCAAAACCTCGCATCAGAGCCACACGCGCTCCTCATGTCGCATCCACAACTTCCTCCCAGCTCAGCCATGAGCCCAACGGTCTCGTTAACGTCCCCGGCCGCACAATATCCGACATATGCCACGACCACGATACCTCCTGCATGACCTTAGAGAAACTACCTGGTCTCAGATTGGCGTTTATAGTATGCAAAGGCGAATGACCTGCCACTTGGATTTCATTTTTCTCTTCTACTGCATTTTCTTTTTCTTTTTCTATAGCTGAATTGTGTTTTTTGCCCTGTCTTTCCAATTTTCAATGGACCCTGACACCCAATACTACTTTTCCTTTCTTTTGATCCTGACTTCTATTTGTCTCATCTTGACTGGCCTTGTGGCCTGATTTTTGTCCATCTCTCTCTCTCTCTCTCTCTCTCTCTCTCCCTATCTTCTTGTTTCCTTTGTGTTATTGCAATTCCGGGCGGCATGCTTTCACCTTTGGGCGCTTTCGGGAGTCTTGTACATCCTCTCGCTTGTGTTTCGGTTTGTTCCTTTTTATTTGTCCGCAGCCACGCAGTATTCAGTATATCTGAGGCTGTTTGGTACAGTTCTGATGCTCAAGACCTTCATAAGGGACATTTTCATGTTTCCTGCGTTGGAATCTAGCTGCCTCTACTACCAAGGTAGCTTATAAGAAGCCACTTAAATTGGAAATATACACTTTGCTTGACATCGTATTTTGGCTGAATCGTAAAGAAATCCATCAAATTTAGTTACTGATAGAAGGTCCAAAGAGGGAAAGAGAATATAGACAAATTAAGAAAGCTTTCCTTTAACCTCATATTAATATCCGCTTGACTACCCGGAACAACCAAGACGCATCCTGCCAACCACCCTGCGCCCCCGAATTCTCAATACTAACCATCGATTCGCCATCTGTATGCGAGAGAATCTCCGCCTCATCCCCAGCAGAAACCAACGACAAATTATCATGATGCAGCTCATCCTCAGAACGCAAATAGACCGGCTCCTCAAAAGTAACCGTAGTCGTAGTATTCGCAGCCCCAATCCTTGTAGCAGGAGCTGAAGCAACAGGACCAGGCAACTCATCCACACCAAACAAAGTCCACTCAACCAGACGATCAATCCAACCCCCCAACCCAAATCCACGCTCACGAGTAAGACGCTGCAAATCAGCCTCATCAAACTCATCCTGCGTCCCCGAGAAATCATCATCAGAACCACTTTCATCCTCGTCCCAGTACTCCTCATCCTCATCCATACCTCTTTCCCGCTGCAACGCCGCTATCTCAGCGCGGAACCCTTCATCCACGAAATCCGGCCCCAGCGCACTTCGTCCCCGGACGGGACTCATATTCCCCATCCCAGGACTAGACAATCTAGCAGAAGACGAGAGCGGCAAGGAGGTCATAGCCAGACCAGCACGACTACCACGTCTAGAACGAGAGTTCCGCCGAGACAAGGCAACTGGAGTAGATACGCTAGACCGAGACTTGCGCGAAGAACCGGATTTGGTGCGTGTATGTGTTGGATGGGAATCAGTCTCATAGGGCATGGAAACGAGACTTGTAGAGCTTTCGCGCTTAGAAAGCCAACTCTGGCCCTTTTCTTCACGGGTTGATGACGCGAGTGCTATTCCAGCGCGGAGCATCCATTCTGCATCCGTGTTTGCTTGGCCTTCGCTGAATGGTCGCGTGTGCGAGTGCTTCTTTATTGGTTGGTGGAAAGGTAGTGCTACATTCCTGTATAGGTTTGAGTCTGGGACGGAGCGGGTTGAGCTTTTGCTTCGCGGGCGGGTGCGAGAGTTGTTGCGCGAGGAGAGGATGGGAGGGGTGCTGGGGACTGAGATGCTGGAGATGTATGAGGTTCTGAGGCCTTCGTCGTCGAGTGGGCTGAAGTGATCTGTTGTTTCTGGGTCGTCTATCGGGAATCGTGGTGTGAGTGGAGCCAGGGAGATGTGGTGGAGGTTGGGGTAGGAGCGGCGGGGGTTAAATGTGTTGAACTGGTGTCTGGGTTAGACTTGTTCAGGTATGATTATGCTGGATATCTAGTAATTCAGTACTCACCTCCATCGTGGCGATAGTAGGAGTGAAGGTCAGAAATGAGGAGAAACGTGGAAATGCGGAGTTGCACGTGTGGCATGTGAAACTGGCCGTGCACGTTCTCGGCAGGTCGTATTTAGATTTGAATGAAAGGGGGGATACACCTAGTATAAATCCCGATATCTCTACTAGTTTGCTGACTTGGATTGATAGACTGATTCCGGGATCAGTGGCAATCTAAAGATGTCATAGTTCGAGGATGCCAGACCGAGGATCATGCAACGTCATGAAGACTTTCCGTGGATTCAAAAGGTAAGACGGAATGAATAATGAACATCCTTAAGACAAAATTGCTAAGATATCATATGTACAGTTTCTCCTAAATCACCTGGGCACCCCTGATATATTCAAAGTTGGGAGTCGTGAAAATCCAGGACATCAGCTCCCTTTGCCCTCAAGTCTTCCAGCACGTTATACTCCATAATCCACTTCATTCGCTCTCCCAGTGCTTGCGGGCTAAATTTGTTGGTCATTTGGTCCGGCGTATCCGCACTGGCAAGCTTTCCAGCTTCATAGCTGGTCTGTGTAACCCGGTCCGTCCTAGGCTTGCGCAGATCTCGATAAAACTTGAAAGCACCTTCCAAGTCCTCTCCCTTCCAGTGGCGCAGGATAGTTGCAAGCGCAATACCAGACTCAATGGCCATGCAAGTACCTTGGCCTGTACCAATGTTAATGTTCAACATCTATTAAGATCGTGGCAAGAACTTACCCTGATGAGGAAGCGTGGAGTGGGCCGAGTCACCCAAGAGTATAATACCAGCATCACTTCCACCCATTTCGTACCACTTATCGATCGGGTCACGCACGTAAAGAGCTTGCTTAAGCATCTTGCCGTCAGGCGAGGCCTTACGTAGACCTTCAATGATATGCTGCACCTGCGGACACCAGTCACGAACATGCTCTTGCAGGCTATCAATATCCGAGCGTGACATCCAATTCTCCGAGTCCCAGGCCTCAAGCGGCTCAGACATGAATGCGATAATGGCAGCACGGTCAGTTCCAGTCTCCTTGTTGCCAATGGGCAGAATCAGGACATGTCGCCTAGGGCCACGGAAATTGACAGTCTTCCGTAGCAGCTGAGACGTCTCTTCGGGTAGGTCTTTATAGTCGACAAAGCCACGGTACACGACCTGGCCCGAATAGTTGGGCGAATCGGCCAGACCCATATCTCGCCGCACGTTAGACTTGATGCCATCGCATCCAATGACGATGTCAGCTTCCGCGATGCTGCCATCTTGAAAGTGTAGTGTGTACGGAGCACCAGAGGAGTTGCGATCGATAGAGGTTAAATGCTTGCCCAGGTTGAGCGAGGACTCGGGTACACGCTCCTTGAGGGATTCGAGCAGATGTGCGCGGTGTAACAGACGAGCTGGTGGCTGCGAGAATTCATCAATGTGGCCCAAATATTCCCCAGTTTTGTAGCTGTGATACTCCATGTAGCAGGGCAGTTTGCGGGAGGAGCGGCGCGTCATGCTCTCCTGTAGACCGAAGGTGTCTAAAATGCGATTCGCATTAGAGGTAATGTTGACACCTGCTCCAACTTCACCGAACTGCGGCGCCTGTTCGTAAAGCTGAACGTTCTTCAATCCCGTGTACAACGCGGCATTAAGGAACGACATGCCTCCCAGGCCGCCGCCGACAATGGCGACTCGCTTGTCTGCGAAGCCCATGCTGTTGATGGTATGCAAACGTACAAACTCTTCAGTTTGAAATAGTTTGAAATGAAAAATGCAGAGGTGTATTCAAGGTGTGTGTAAAGTGGGATATTGGCCTCCCCCGCCTGGAAGATTAACGTTCCGATCTACCTTAGGCTGTGACTTTCGGAGCGTGGGGTTGTTTTTTTAGACTTTCCCATGCGCTAGACTATATATATCCCGGTCGATCGCGAAAAAAAGGGTGATCTGCTGTAGACAGAAACACTCGTTGACTTGGTTTTGTAACCAGTCATTCATCGGAAATTTAATCGACACTTGCTGTTGATCCCAGTGTTAACTAGGGCAAATTCAATGTATACTATATTCATAGAAACAGACAATCAACTGTACTAAAAAGTTATCTATAGAGGTAACTGAGACATGAAGCAATTCTAACAGCTGTAGTCTCATTCAAAGCAAGAATCAGACCATAGCCTCTATGATGGATCGGAAGCCCCGCCATCAAAGCGGTGCCCAGCATTCGATAGCTCCACCGGCATCGGATGGGCGTATCTGTTTCGGCAGGAGGCCGGCAACCCACGCCCTGAAGGGATACACAAGTGCCGAGTCCCTGCCGAGTTCCGAGGTCTGCCGAACCTTAATGACATTAAAAGTAGAATCATTGGCTTGGCGTTGGTGGTGTCATTGATATTTCTGGACAATGGTCCCTTGCGGTGGATAATCCTTTTGGTTTTGTGAATAATTACATTTTGAAAGTTATGTATCACCGACTCAGTCAGTCCCGAAATTTGTTCAGGTAGGTTTTAGGTGTAAATGTCTTAGGCTACTTGCCTTACTCCACGATCTTGCCCTTGTTGACAACGAATCCTTCCAGAGCCGAAATGGCCGCCCAGAGACGGTTCTCGGCTTCGGGGAATACCAAGGAGCGCGAGCTGTAGAAGACGTCGTCGCTCACCTCCTCAGGGTGTCGGGGAAGGCAGTGCATGAACTTCCAGTGGTCCTTAGCACCGCCACGAGCAGCTAGATCCGCGGTAATTTGGAAACCTTGGAAGGCCTTCATGCGCTTCTTGGACTCCTCTTCCTGGCCCATGGACACCCAGGTATCGGTGACCAAAATATCGGCATCCTTGACAGCCTCCTCAGGAACATTGGTCTGAGTGAGTTTGCCGGGAGTGGGCACCCCCTCACCAGCACTCTGGATAACCTTGAGCATATCGGCGGGGATCTCGTAGCCCTTGGGTGTAGCAACAGCCATATCCACGCCCATCTTGGTAGCACCGATAGCCAGGTCGAAGAGAACGTTGTTGGCGTCACCGATCCAGGCGATCTTCAGGCCCTCCAGTCCCAAGCTAGAGACGTTGTGTGCCTTGGGTGTGAAAGTCTCGTAGATGGTGAGGAAGTCGGCAATGATTTGGAGGGGATGGTAAGAGTCGCACAGCGCATTGATGACGGGAACGGAAGAGTCCTTGGCCAGGTCGACCACGTCGGAGTGCTTTGCGACTCGCGCGACAATGCAGGAAACCATTGAGGAGATGACGACGGAGGTATCGTATACGGACTCATTCACGCCGAGCTGGATATCATCCTTGCCCAGGAACATCGGGTGGCCGCCCATCTGGACGGTAGCGGCTTCCGTGGAGACGCGAGTGCGAGTGCTGCGCTTGTTGAACATCATGGCGACAGTCTTGCCGGAGAGAGAGCCGATAAGGCTTTGCGGGATGGCCCCGGATTTGATGGCCTGCTTGTGTGAAGAGGCATTGCGCACCAGGGTGGCGAACTCAGCGGGAGTTAGGTCTGCAATAGACAGGAGGTGACGAGGTTTAGGGGCGGTGGTTTGTGTCTGGTGGGCAAATCGTCGGAGTCCATTAGCCTGGAGTGTTCGAGGCAGGGTAGAGGTGGAGCCGGCCAATTGAGTTACACTTTGGGCGCCATAACGGGCGGCGGCTTTGAGACCGCTAGCCATGGTGGGCTGAGGGTATAGAAATATACAGGGTGTCTGTGCAGGTGCAATTGGGGAGAAAGAAAGGAACCGGACGGAGGCAATGACTCAACTCTAAAATCCGGAGATGTGCGTGGGCCTCGTGGCCTCGTGGCCTTGTTGCCTTGTTGCCTGGTGTTATAGGTGTCGACCTCCACACCTTCCGTTATCGTACTTGCTTATCATCATCGAAGGATCCGATCTCTCCTCCTCCATCTACCTGCTCTGTGCTAGCGGGGAATATATTTGTTACTGCTCTTACTTTACTTCTATGATATTATTCTGGCCATCATGGCGGATGAGGCGAACCGTCCCTTGCTGGATGGCCAGGCTAGATCCTCCTCTCCCGACCTGACTGCTCGTCCTGACCAGGCCCGCCGATCATTTGAACTGTCATCGGAGTCGACCCCTCTTTTGCATCGCCGCGACGATGACATAGCCACGTATGGAACAGAACGGAGGCTATCGCAATCATCTGCTGTGTCACATTTAGAAGATGGTTCCCCTAAGAAACGAAGCCGAGTGCGATGGCCGACGGTAATTTCCCTTGCCCTGTTGACAACCGGCGTCCTGGCAATTCTGGTCTTTGCTTTTGCTGCACCAGCCGTGGTGAAGGAATACGCGCAACAAGCGGCGGTGTTCAAACCGACGAAACTTTCAATAGATTCAACGACACCAGAAGGTGTTCGCGCTCGGGTTCAGGGCGAGTTTGTGATGGATGCGAGTCGGGTGAAGGGCAAGTCCATGCGTGGTTTTGGCCGTTTGGCTACATGGATCGCTAGAGAGGTTGAGACTGGTGAGTCGGACGTGGACGTGTACCTCCCGGAATACGGAAACGTCCTCGTTGGCAATGCCGCGTTGCCATCTATCAAAGCGAACATTCGCAATGGCCATTACAATAAGGTCGACTTCTTGACCGATCTAAAGGCCGGTGATATTAAGGGAATACATGCGGTCGCCATAGACTGGGTGGAAGGAAGGCTGGGCCGCCTCAGTATAAAGGGGAGAGCAACGTTGCATCTCAAATCTGGCTTAATAGGCCTGGGGACCCAAATTATCACAGATACCGTTACATTTGAAGGTGATTTTACCTATCTCGACACCCTTTGAACTTATTCTCACCATCTCACAGAAAAAGACTTTCCTTCACTACCAAAAATCGACGTCACTAAGCTGAACGTTCAAGATGCCAAGAACGGAGCCATGACAGTCGATATCTTATTGGCTGCTTTGATCAACTCCCCTGTCGCTTTGACGATTCCCCCTCTTGGGTTCGAGGTCATGGTGCCCAATTGCTCGCCCGGTTACCCTTACATCTTGGTCGCCGATGCGAAAACAACAGAAATCCAGGTTAGCCCCGGTGGAGAGACCAGTGTTAACGTCCAAGGACTCATTAGGAAACTCCCTAATGAGCTGACTGCTACTTGTCCGGACGAGCAGGGTTCTCCCCTGGACTTCCTTGTCTCGAGTTACATGCGGGGCGATAAGACGACTGTTTATATCCGTGGGGCAGATGCACCATCCTCTGAAACCCCAGGCTGGATGGTAGATTTTCTACGCAGTGTGACTGTTCCTCTGGAGTTCACAGGAGGCGCCTTTGATGATTTGATCAAGAACTTCACCATGTCCCACGCCAAGTTTTCGCTCCCCGACCCATTCGCAGAACCGGGGACCCCAGAGGCGCAGCTCACCGTGTCTGGCCTCGTGAAGGTTCTCATCAACCTACCGGATCAGATAAATTTCCATGTGGATGTTCCTAAGATCCGGGCCCTTGCGAATGTCTTCTATGAAGGCAAACAGCTGGGATTATTGAAGTTAAACAAATGGCAAGACGCCAACTCCACCATCGTGGCAGATCAGGACGGTTCTTCAGCTCTGCTTGTGGAGTCACCCATTAAGGATGCCCCGCTGGAAGTCACAGACAGCGATTTATTGGCACAGATCATCCAGAAGATGCTTTTTGGTTCCGGGTCCGTGGTGTTGCACATCGCTGCCACCGTAGATACAAAGGTCTCAACTGGCATCGGGCGTTTTGCCGTACGTGGCATTCTTGCAGATGGGGACGTTCCTGTGAACAGTATGTTTTCATTGATCTCATAAGCTCATAAGCTAGATAGTATAAATTGAGTCAAATCGTTTTGGTTGACGTTATCATAGCTCCTGGAACCTCCCTTGGCCATCTCAATCCTCGAGTCGTATCGGTGGCACTGAGGAACACCACTCAATCATCACTCTTCGTCTCGACTCAAATGAACTTTACCAACCCAACTGACTACTCTGCGAGGGTTCCATTCGTGGATGTTGTCATGCTATACAATGGTACAGCTCTTGCTCACATTATCGCCCGCAATATCTCTGTGGTCCCAGGAAACAACACCAACATCCCTGTCGATTTCTTGTGGAGCCCACTAGCTACCGGCGGCACTGACGGAAAAGAAGCCGGCAGGGCCATGATATCCTCCTTCGTCTCAGGTTCAAACACAACAGTGACCATCAAAACCCATGAAGGGACGATTCCTACTCTACCAGACATTGGCAGAGGACTTTCCACCATTCCAATTGACATTCCTATGCCCCGAATATCTACCCCAGGATCACCAGATGATGACGAAGATGACAGCCGCCCCCATTTTATACAAGACTCCACGGTACTACACTTGACCCAAGCCTGAGTACCAACATTTACTAAGCCTCTAGGTCCGTATCTGGTCATCTACTGCCGAGTTCACACTCTTTTCACCATTGACAGAAACCAGCTTGATTATCACCTCGGTTGACGCAACCGCTTTCTATGACAAGAATGAGCCCGTTGGCCGAATCAATTACAACTTACCTTTTAATGTTCCACCCGGTATTTCACACTCACCACGGTTGCCGGTCGATCTGGTGCTAGGGGGTATTGGATATGATGCTCTGCGCAGGGCGCTTGGACAATCATTGCTGATTGACGCAGTGGCTGAAGTTGGGATTAGAATCCAGAACTACGAAGATGTTGTCTTTTACAATGGGACGGGAATTGGGGCAAAGGTCAGGATCTAGCGGCTGAGTTTATGCACAGGGAGCCGATGCTCGGCTGGTTCATTTCCTGGGTACGGGCGTTTGTATTGCTCGAGTGTATGAGGTATCACTGATTGCTATAATAACAAGGGCTTTTTCTGGTTGCTATTCTTTTAGGGTTATCGTCAAGTTCTTGGCGCAGATTGCGATTAAGAGAAAATACCGAAAGGTTTGAGATTTGCAAGTTCTACATCTGATTGATAAACTAGACTGAAATTAAAAGAAACATTTTGGACTGAGATCACAAGCTTGAAAAAGTGCGCAGCAAAAAACCAAATCATATTGGGTATGTATGTTTTTGACTTGATTGATGGGAAAACGCTTAACCAGGAGGCAGGGTGCTGGCATCGACGACATCAGCGGCATCCTTCTCGATATCCTCGGTCGGCTCGGACAGAGGAGAACGGGGCAGAGCCATGAGACCGGTACGGGTGGACTCGAGGATACCGAAAGGACCGATCAGCTTGAGGAAAGAGTCGATACGGCTGGGCTTGGCGGAGCTGTATGCGAGGTTAGTCAGGGTCACGATCAACTTGTAATAGGACGTTGGTACTTACACCTCCACAATGCAGTTGTTGGTGCTAATATCCAGAATCTTACCGCCAAATTGATGGGTCAGGCGGGTGATAGCATCCAGGTGCTCGTGCTTGTGGCGCAGAGCTTGGCTGGGAGGCAGGTTGCGAGGGTGGTATTTAATTTCTTGAATATCATGAGCAGAGTGCTTCTCCTGCGACTCGGGGGTGATGATCTCGCGGTGGTGCTGCAGCAGCTCCTCGAAGAACTCGGGTCCGAGAATGGAGACCTTGGCAAGCAGAAGCTCACGCTGAACGAGAGCAGATTCGGTATAGTCCAGCACAGCCCAGACGGGAACGAGATCATCCAGCTGGCGGCGGGCCTGCTCGACAACACCGTCCTGGCCCTGCAGCACAATGGTCATGCGAGAGAGATCATCGACCTCAGTGTTGCAAACGACCAGACTGTCAATGTTGAAGCCGCGTGCGGCCAGAATTCCGGACACGCGGGACAGCACACCGGGCTCGTTCTGAACCAAACAGTTCAGGATGTGGCGTTTCGGAGGATTGGTCGGCGGCACCGGAGTCTCGTACAGAATGGACGAAACGGCAGTGGGAGCATCCCATTGAGGGGAGGCATCGGAGACCGGCAGAGACAGGGGTGAGCGGCGGTGCAATGCCTTGTATGCCAGAGCGGAGGTCGAGCTGGACGAGGAGCGGATGCTATCGAACCGGGGCAGCGCCGCAGCGGTGCGAGACCGAGCGGCAGCCGCCGTGGGCGACAGCAACGACGCTGACGCTGCTCGCAGCGTCAGTGGGCGCCTGAAAGCCATAATGAAATCAGGACGAGAGTTGTGCGATGAATCACTCTAAGTTCTCTGATACTTTTTACTCTTCCGACCTCGGCCAGCTGACTCACTTCCCGCTAGCCATATACGGCTTAGCTTAATACTCCAGCACGTGACCATGGTATTTTCGATGATCGCGAATATCAACTCAAATTCGCTGGTAAAGACAGCTGCTTGCTAGAGGGCATTCTTGTCGCCTGGGTCTTCGTCGCAATATCATCTACTCACCATTGGTCCTATTGCGACTTCCGGGCTCTTGTCTCATCCCGCTAATTCTGCCTCCTGACAAACTCCTTCCGGACGATCTGAAGCTTTCTCTCGTCGCACCCCCGATCGTTTACTTTGCGCACCACAACCTCCTCACCCTTTGTCGCTATGGCTGAGGAAGACCGCCGTGCAAAGCGCTCTCGCTTTGACCAAACCGAACCTGAGCCCCGGCGATCCCGATTCGACCGCCGCTCTCGATCCCCATCTGGCAGACAATCGGAGTCCACTCGCACTCGGAGTCCGCTGAGCCGTGAACCCCGTAGTCCTGCTGGAACTGGGTCTGGCAAAGGCTCTCCTGCTGATCCGGCTGCAGCAGCTGGTATGTGTTGCGGTGTGAACGTCTTCTTTCACTTTTGATCACTAATTTCTTTTGTCTATAGCTGCCGCCGCGGCCAAAATCAATGCGCAGTTGCAAGCAAGGAAGGGCATCCAGCATGTTGATGTTCCTCCTATTCGCTCGGTAAGTATATCATGGAATACCTTTATGCACTCCAGCCGTGACTTGGCTGACATATTTGGATTTTGACAGACCGCAAGCCCTGGCACGCCATCCTACTCACCCTTGGACCAGCCTGGCTCCGACAAGCCGAATCCTGCAGTTTACGTCGCAGATGGAGATTACATCAAAGACATTGAGATCAATGACTTGCGCAATCGCTACACCTTGACCAAGGGTTCTACTCAGAAGATGGTAAATATACTCCGGTGCAATATGCTGATTGTCCAGAGATGCTGGGCCATCCATGGTTCTCACTTGTGACTTTATCCTCAAGTGCCCCCGTGCCCCGTTTCTTTTGTTCTCACGAATCTTGTATGGTCGGATGAAGCTTACACGAGACCAACTAAACAGCATCTCACATCCCCTCTGTTGCATCTGCTGACCTCGGCTGCGTGATTTCTAGATTAAAGATGAGACTGGCGCCGGTACGCCTCTTGTTTCGTGTGTTATAACTGAAGGGGGAGCTCATTGCTTACTCTACTACCAGATGTCACTACCCGAGGAAACTATTACCCGGACAAGAACATGGCAACCGCCGCGGTAAGTAACGGGTTCTCTCATGGACATGGGCAAGGGCTAACAATGACAGAAACCGCCTCTTTATCTCCATGTAACCAGTACTACCAAGGAAGGACTCGACAAGGCGGTCGAGATTATCGACGAGATGATGAAGAAAGAACTGCCAAACTTGGTCGATGAACGACGATTCCGCCGGCCTCAGCGGGAGGAAGTCGAGAGAGATGAATATGGCCGCGTATGGAAACACGGTCTTGTCCAAGTATAATTCGCACCTTGCTAACTTTCTACAGCGCAAATGGCCCGAAGAGCGCCTTCCGATTGATCTTGAGCCCATGCCAGGGTTTAACCTGCGCGCACAGGTTGTCGGTCAGGGTGGTAAGAATGTGAAGCACATTCAGGCCAACACCGGTTGTCGAGTCCAGATCAAGGGTCGGAACTCGGGCTTTATCGAGAACTCTACTGGTCGTGAGAGTGATGAACCCATGTACTTGCACGTCGCGTAAGTCACCTTGCCTCTTACACTATTGAATTCAACTGACCATTCCATAAAGTGGCCCGGATCCGAACCAAGTGCAGCAAGCCAAACAACTCTGCCTAGATCTTCTAGAGAATATCCGAGTGGCATACGAGGAACACAAGGAAAACCCCCCACAGCACGGCTATGGTGGATACCGCGGTGATCGTGGAGACCGTGGCGACCGATACCATGGCGGTGGTGGCCGCGGAGGATACGGTGGTTATGACCGTCGCGACGGTCGCGACAGTCGTGGCCGGCAATCGCCCGGCGCATCAGCCAGTCCAACTGGTCAGGGTGCCGCAGCTGGCAATGCCGCAGACCCTGCCGCCCAGTATGCCCAATACTATGGTGCTGACCCTTACGCTGCCTACGGTGGATACCAGAATTACGTCGCCTACTACTACCAATATTATCAGCAATATGCCGCTCAGCAGCAGCAACAGTCCGCGAGCCCTGCTCCTCCTCCCGGGGGTGAGGCACCCCCTCCACCCCCTCCAGGCTCTGGGTCTCCTCCCCCTCCACCCGGTGCCGGCCCCCCCGGTGCTGGTGCAGGCAGCTACGGCGCGGTATGTCATGCAATGTGCTCTTAATCTTGGAACTTGCAGCTAATCCTTTCTTCCAGTTTCCGCCTCCACCCGGTCTGTAGCCTGACCCCTGAAAAGTGGCACGCCTCTGGAAATCTCGCCTCATTCTGGCAGATTTTGAAAGCAGGGTCTAATTTTGACGGCAATCAAAATGGGGAAAAGATAAAGGGTTTGATAATTCACGAGTTTGATCGGTTCTACATAGGCGTCTAAGCATTTTTATCTATGGTTTCTCTTCTTGGTAATCCGGTCACAGTGTTCTTACTACCTTGGACTGAATGGTCAAGGTTTACTTGACGCATTCGCTCATCCCATACTTTCACTGAGGATTTGATCTCTCTGGCTGCCCAGGTATGTATGCATTGCATCTTCTCCAGCCCGGAGCGGTGGTTGTAGATTGTCACTCGATGTTGGAAATCAGGGAGATTCTGTTAATTGATGAGCCCTGTAGAACAGAACCTGAAAAATGTCAACATGAAGGCCTTCAAGAATAGAAAAAGAAATGAAGCATCTACATCTGATATCTTGTTCGAGGTTTCAGCGGTTTATACTGTATGGTGTCGAGTCGTGATGGTTCGATCATCCATTCATTGCACTGTTCACGCCCTGGATATCACATCCAGGTCTCCGAATCGCACCTTAGCCCTGAAACATAATAGGTAAAAAGACTCCGACTCCGGAAGAATGCAACTCACGCCAAAGAAACAAGAACACGAAAGGTATACAAAAAAACTAAAACGATTCATAGCTTGCTTGTACATCACGACCCATTTTAGCCTTTCTTTTCGCCAAACCCGCATACCCTTCCTTACAAAAGTCACAAGCAAAACCACACGGCGTCACCCGACCTCCATCAGTTCTCGCCTGCGAAGGCGGCTGTTGCGAGCCCATCTCCTCCAGCTCAAAGTCCCCAAAAAGATCCTTGATCAAATCATGTCGGCACTGAGTGATCGTCTCACAGTAACGTATAACTTTCTGAAAACTTTCCATTCTCGCCGCTTGGTTCTTGAGCAGACCGTCAACGTATTGCTTTTGGATGCCGCGATTGCGCACATTCTCAGTATCACGACTGAGACGATCGTAGATACGGTCTCGTTCTTCGTAGTTGTAGTAGACGAGTGAGGCTGCTGCTCGGCTATCGCGACCTGCTCGGCCTGATTCTTGTACGAAGCCTTCGAAACTGCGGGGTGGTGTCCAGTGCACGACGAAACGGACGTGGGGATTGTCGATTCCCATTCCGAAGGCGTTTGTTGCGACTATTATGGAAAATGTAGGTGGTTGTTTTCCGTGCTGGGTGTACGGCTGTGGTGAAGTCCACATTGCTTGAATGCGGGTTCGATCTTGCGGTGCCAGACCTGCGTGGTAGGCTACAGCAGAGATACTGCTGTTTGTGGAGAGTTCGTGGGCGATTTGTTCGGAAGCTGCGCGTAGTCCGACGTATATTATCCCCGATATTGGGGGAAGTTGTGCAGCAGCTTCAGCGCCGATGCGGGCTTCACGCCGGGATTTGATGGCTTTCAGCCACTTGATGAGATTATCAAGTTGGCGACATTCAGAGCCGTTGTCATCGTCAATGCGTTCTTCTAAATATCGCACCTCGTAGTGGATGTTAGGACGGGCGGAGGGGGTATTGAAGAGTCTGAGCCGGGTGGTATCAAGGCCTAACATGTTGATGATATCCGAGCGTACTCGGGGTGTGGCAGTTGCTGTGAGAGCGGTTATAGGAACAGCTGGATCAACCAGGTTCCTCTTGAACCAGCCCAGCTCCTGATATGCTGGACGAAAGTCATGGCCCCATTCACTGATACAGTGGGCTTCATCAATTGCAACGCGAGTGAGTTGCCCTTGTAGGTGGACTGTCTGCAAATTGCGGCGGAAACTGTCCGTCTGGCAGAGCTCAGGGGTAACGTAGAGAAGTCGGGTGCGGGGATGGCCGGACAGCATGTCGTCTATAATCAGGCGCCGCTCTGCCATCGGTGTATTGGAGTTAATGGTGGAGACGGGGACGCCAAGTGCTTGGAGAGCATTGACTTGGTCCATCTATTGCGATGTTAGTGATCATTTCGAGACATAATCAATTGGCACTTACCATGAGCGCAAGGAGAGGACATATCACTATCGTCACTATATGCAGAAAGCAAGAAACTCAGCCAGATTTTCTTGCTAACTATAGTTGAGAGGAAAAGCGCAAGAGATACTCACCTCCAGTACTGATAACTGCTGGCAGTTGAAAGCACAAACTTTTGCCAAAGGATGTGGAAGCTTGTAGGAACACATCTTGTCCCTCTACAACTGCGTGAATAACTTCTCGTTGAAGTGGCCTGACGATAGGTAACCGGTTAGTAAATGAAGCCGCGTCTACTCCGTGGGGGTTCACCAACCGGAAAGATTTCTTGCGGAAAACGCGATGCAGGTAGAAATCAAGGTCTGGGCCGCGCCGTGGTAACCCTCCCATGCCAGCCATAGCATAACATAAGGCGTGACTCGTGAGTTGAATATGCCAACAATTAGACTTCAATTGTGGAGGGCGTCGAGACACGTGGTCACGTGATGCTATCACTATTACCTGTTTTGGATCGTATACTTCAATACTTCAAGTGTGGAAATATCTTAAGGTCTTGGGCAGTCAGTTCTACGATTTACGGGCTATAATCTTCCTTCCCCTGAATCTATCTACTAATGGGAATCTAGGTATTTAAAAGGTCTATGGTCGAATGCTATAGAACCTCGGCAAGCGTTAGAAATGTGAAAATATACTTCCTGCTATCGTCGCGTTTGAGGATCTCAAGTAACTGCTGTTCGAAGGGCATCCAGTCATCCCTACATGTGCTCCAAGGGCCTTCTTCCCCTGGCATCAAACCAGCCACCCAAGAGTAAGAATAGACCTGCGGCACATCCATGGCCGAGTCCCATAATGACTTTTGATGACTTGTCACCCAAGGCGACAGCTTCTTCGGCGACCAGCCACAAATCAACTCTGCGCTCTCCAAAGACCTTTGACGCAGGTATGTTCTCACACCCAAATTTCTCAGAGGAATAGCTGTTTCAAGTCTCACTCAATCCCATTGGATGCAGTCTCGCCGTTCAAGTACTGTCTCAAGAGCCAACAAAGAATCTCTTTGTGGCCTCCAGCAACAAGTACAGCAGCAAGTGACTATAAAGCAGAGAACCAGAAACAAAGCACTAAGCCAATTCCGACGCCCGCACTATACATGACTTCAATATATAACCTGCTAATAGGCCCACAACTCGAATACATCAACCCACCTGCAATCGCATTGATCAACCTTTCAAAGATAAACCGGACTTATCGATGTATCCGCATCCACTGAATGTCCCAGGAAAAACCGTGATACTTGACACAATCAAGCTGCCTCATCTGACTCGCGACCCCCCGGCCAGAAATCGTCTATGGGTGACAAACCCTGGGAATAGTCCGCCACCATCCCCCCAGTCAACCGAGACCTACGACATCTACGTGGCATTCTGCACCGAGACTGCCGCTAGCGCAATATGGGGTACTCACTGGATGATAATCCTCGTACCACGGTTCTCACCCACGGGTACATGGTGGTACACACTCCCTATTCGTAACCGAGAATATGATCTACGAAAGGAAACTAACAAAGATATCTATCATCCTTGTATTGTCTCGAGGCATTGGATTGCTAACATCCCTGTATCCGAAGTTGGCGATGTCAAGTTCATGATGATGCATGATGTTCCTACGCAGCATACCCAGCGCTGGGTGGTTTCGGTGCTGATCGGGCTTGAGCGTAAGTGTCTGGTTGCTCCGAGTACTAGTTCTCGTTTTATGAGACAGGTGCAGCCTTATTTGGGCCATGCTTATTTGGCCACTGGTGGGCGGATTCCTGATCCTGAGGAGTTCGTCGTAGAGCCGCGGCGCCGACTTGAGTAGATTCTTTATTTTGTTTATTTAGATCGTCTGCTTTCCCTCTTTGGCTTCCGTTTGTTGCTTTGCTAATCGATGTCTAGATGAGAATTGATTGCTCTCATCATTGTTAGACAGGTAATCCATTGTATAAGCTTCCAGACGATCCATCTGAGCTATCTTAGTGAAGCACTAAGTAGCTGTAACCGAAGGACTGATAGACCCGTGAGATCATCTAAAAGCAAGACATCCTCACATCCTCGATCACAAGTTAAATAGTAAAGTTCAGTAAAATTGAATCGGTATATGGCTCCATGAAAAATGTACAAGTATCAAAACTCCAATCACCCCTGAATTATCTTACATTGGACGAGTTCCTCGCCAATTGTCTATCGAGCTCCTCTTTGACAGCAAGCACATCGTTAGCCTTGCGTCGGTTAGGATGCCAGAGCCGCTGAAGCTGAAACCAAACCTCCAAGACCTCCTTGGGTCCACAGCAGGTGCCGAATGCCCGTAGGATGGCAACGATCATCTTGCGCCCAATAAAGACCCCGTTCTCGACGCGGTGGTCAACACCTGGCAGGTCGTTGTACTCAGGGTATCCATCTTCGGCTTCTTCATTGATGAGATCGACCATGTCATAATTCTTTCTTGAACCAGGCTCGTCGATCGCAGGTCCCTCGGGTTCTTTTGGGTCTGGAGCAGTTCCTATGGCGTCTGGCCAGAGAGACGAAAAGAACGCAGTAGGACTATGCGGTTTTGTAGGCTCGTCAAGGGTTTGTTCATCGTCGCTTGAAACAGGTTCGTCAGCCGCGGCTGGCTCCTGAAGGGCCTGTTCATCGTCCCTTGAAACGAACCCGGCTGGCTTGTCGGGGTCTTCTGTCGTCACAGGACCTAGTCCAGTGTCCCTGTCATCTGATGGCAGGGATGTATACAAGCCACCAGGATCCTCCCGCTGCAAGCCTGAGGCCATCTCTGCATTGGCTGATGGCAGGGGCACGTAGAGGCCATTGGGATCTTCCTTCGGCATAGCTGGTTGAAGGTCCGTAATGATAGAACTCAATGGGTTCTCCCAGACCATGTCCTTGGATTCGTTGCCCTCGTCCATAGCTTCGAGTCTTGCCTGTGAATCGCGCAGAGCCCGGAGATACGCATGCCAGGTCAGTCGGAGCCTTTCTGCGGACCAGGACTTCCTTTTGTCGCCGTGAATACCGAATCCTTCGAAGAGTAACATGTAGACCAAGTTGCGAGGAGGAACGGTGTATGTGCTTTCCATGTCACGGAGAACGGCCATGAACATATCAAGTTGGCCGGAATACCGAGAGAAATGCCGAAGAAAGATGTAAAAGGTCCGAGTATCAGGTGTCATGGGCAAAGAGGCCTGGAGGGCCCGATGGTACGCTGGAAGCTGCTTTTTAAGCGCATGTGATTTTTTCAAGTGGCGACCCAGCTTTCGCGTGTTTTGCCTATAAATCAAAAACTCGGACGTGAGAGCGGCATGGTCGGAAACAGCCGAGTCGATTGAAGAACTGAGACCTTTTGTAGATCGTAGTGCTTCGAGCATGCGTGCATAAATCTGCTCTGCAGTATTCACTTCACCGGCCCGTAGGTACGATGCACACAAACAATTCAAGGCAACTGTGTCGACAATCTCTCCAGACTCCACAAACTTTTCGAACGTTGCAGAAATGCCAGCCACGTTTTTTTGTAGGCCATACGAAAAGATTTTGGCGACCATCCCGTAGCGGTCAAAATCCAAGCCGCGTTCTCTCATTTCCGTCTCGAGGTCAGCGGCAACAACGTACTGACCGGACTTGATGGCGGCATCGAACAATATGCCGAAGACTACACCGTCTGCTTGCACTCCGGCAACATGCTCCATCTGCTGCCAGAGCCCAATTGCTCGAACCAGATCTTTTCTCAACACCTTACCGCTGCCGTTACCTCGACCGGCAAAGTGAATCGCGGAAGACCACAAGGAACGCGACATGGGAAGGCCGGCGCTGGCCATGTCTTCCACCAATGCCAGGTAACGGCGGGCATCGGCCCATCGTCGATTCTGGGGGTTTGCAAAGCGGCGCAAGAGGTTTCCTCGCGTTCGCTTGGACAGTTTCGCGACCCCCGGCGAAGGAATGTTTCTATATAAGCGAAACAAGTGTTGTGTCGATGGCTCATCGACGGCGCCCAATGCTTCCAAGAGAAGTTTCACTGACGGACGTTCAATTTCGTCACGTCCATTCGTCTCATTTCTTGGAGCCTGCGGCATAGGAAGCAGGGCATCTACAGCTCTCTTCCAGTTGTATTTCTTGCCCAGAATATTTTCGAAAAACTTGGAGGTCGCGATGTAATTCCTTTCGTCATATGAAAGCGAGCGGTCATGGTTTGGTGGTGGTCGATTTGGTCTCTCCACCTCCGGGGAGACCAGTGGGTAGTGTGTATCGTGTGATTCCTCTCTGCCAAGTCGCATGTGCCGGCTTGGTTTCGACATTGTGTCGGGAACGAGCTTCGCGAGTCGTTCATATAATTCCACCTCTGCATCCTCTTCCAGATCGGACAGCGAGCTATCCTCATACTCTCCATGGTCCTGCTCAGCAGGATGATTCGCAGACTTTTGCGCTAAGCCAGTGCTGAGCCACGAGCGAGGCCGCGATGCGTGCAACGATGTGCGCGAATGCTCCATGCGCCCCCCAGTGGGCAATTGCCCACGGTCAGCCAGGTTTCTGCCACGGAATTTTCGCAGCCGATGCTCTGACTGTCTCATAATCATGGTAGACAGACTCCGGCCTCGCGGAGAGTGATCATGACAGAACCCCGCGAGTACCAACGAGCCAACAAAAATGTCTGCTATTGACGCGACGGAGGGTCGGGGACGGGAGAAGAGCCTTCGGACGGAGGAATGGCAGTGAGAAGGTTTCGGACGAGACATTGAACGTCGGGGAAGGAGCTCAAGGGCCTGCCTGGGGGGATCTTGCAGGCTCGGCGAGCTGAGGGACCTATTGGGATGAGACATGAAAGAGCAGACATCGTGGCATTGGATCAGCCATGCATGTCCAGAGGAAGGCCAGGCCGGTCACTAAGAGATTACCTGACTGCTTCTCGGCCAATGAAGCAGACAAGACGAGTAGAACACGGAGACGAAAGAGACGGGGAACTGGAGTGTTTTTCTGATGAACGAGCGGACTTCTGTCTTTGCAGCGGGCCCGTCTCAACCAATCGGGGCCGCGAATATTGCCAATTGCCAATCCCATCTTTTTCGCTCCCGCAACTTCGTAACTTCGCTTTGAACATCTTCAATAATCACGGTGCGCGTTGCTCTCAATCGCCTTGAGGGCACCTTCAATCATCTCGAGGCTCCTGTTTACATAGCTACCGGGCTGTGTCAGAAGCCGCCATGGGCAAAATCAACCTCACGGCCCTTCGGGTGCGCCAGACCGCGCTCAGCCAATACGCCAGCAAGAAGATTCAACGCCTGCCACAATGGGTCGATGTAGTTGGCGATATCCCTCCTGCCGAGACCGTGATTCGTACCCCCGCTCCTCAGCATCAGTTGGTCCGCCAGCGACTGAAGACGCTTCCTGGATCCTCGAAGCCGCAGGTCGTTTTCGAAGTCCAGGAGAAGCCCCGAAAGGCCAAGAAGGCCAGTCGTCTATTCCAGCCCGTCGAGCTCAAATATGAGGAGGACGAACTACGAAAAGAGTTTTTCCGCGATCACCCTTGGGAGCTTGCGCGACCTCGTGTGCTCCTTGAAAGCACCGGCAAAGACTTTGAGAACTACGACTGGAGCCGCATTCAGCAACCCGGGAAGCGGTTGGATGGTGAAAGGTATGCCATCTATATCTGTCGTTTGCCATATTGGGCACATTTGACTTTAGCGTCTCTTTCACGCAATACTAATTCGTGTTCTTCTACCAGTGTTGTCCAACGCCAGCTTTGGCTCTTGCACAACGTGCCTGATATCAGCAGGTCTGCCGCCTACGATATTGCCCGTCGAGAATTCTATAAGCTTCGATTGAGGGAGGACATTGAGCGACGAGTGGCCGCAGAGGAAGCCGAGGCCACTGGTGCCAAATTCGGCCCGTCATACCTGGAGATCGGTATGGAGCTGGAAAACCAACAATACGAGAAGTGGAAGGCATGGGCCAAGACAGAGGCACAGATCCTTGACTCGCGGGCGGCTGCGCTCTCCGGTGCTCCAGAAATCGCGTCGGAGGCAGAGGCAGAGCCAGACTCGCTCGTGGCTCCGGTTGAGCAACAGTGAAGAAACAACGCCCTGGATGGATTTTAAGTCATGTACATTATTTGATTTGTTTTGCTGGGTGTATTCTCATAGCCATTTTCTCATGATAGCAACAAGCTACATTCAAAGTTTGCAACCTTGGAAACTATGATCGCACTTTGCTAGATGGAATATCTAGTTTCCAGACACATAGAGCCATAGCACATAGGTATTTTGCTGTTTGAGCTAGTATGTAGTTTGTATGCTACATTCTCTTAACGCCAGTTATCCGACTAAAGCTGCCGGTCGCAACGAATGTAGTTTGCGTTAGCAGAACAGCGACCAATAGACTAAAGAAAGACACAGAACTCAGTCACGATGAGATCAAGAATGTGGACATCAGAAGAAACAAGAAGGTATAAGACGATGCGATTGTGAACAATATCCAGCACTGTCTCACATACTCAGGCGGGCTGTGTCAGGTGGACGCCGTCGACGACCGTTGATCGTGCGTCGTCCAATCAACGCACTTCCAGCTCCAACCTCCGACTTCCTTCATTCCAGACCCGACCGATCTCGACGTCTACAATCGCCTTGTCTTATAGCCCTTCTTGTTTCTGCTGCCACATTCCTGATCTCATCGTGGTCTCCTGCCACGAGTGCTCGAGCTTCGTTGCGCCGTCCGTCGTCCGATTGAGTGCCTTGCTGGATTGGGCTTCTGCAAACCATCCTGCAGGCCCTTTGTTTCTCCAATCGTCCTAGTCTCAACCTTTTTCCCTCCTGCGCCGTGTGCCGACGTCGTCTTGTCCGATCTTGGAGTAGTCTGTCACCCTCGGGCTCACAGCGCCGTCGATGATGTTTGGCTCCTTTGTGCATACCGTCCTCGCCTGGTAAAGTGTCGGCTGAGTGGGAATTACTGGCGACTGACTGTGCACCTGAAACGCCACGACGCATTCGCCTTGGCGTGTTGCTGATCGATAATATACCGGCGAGCGCCAAACATGCTCGCTACAATGAACCTGTCAGAAGACACAATCCGGGGACCGCGTCTCTACCGCGGCGAGGCTGATGAAGACGAAGGACGGAAAGGGTCAACCGACTCCCTAGTGCCGCCTCCGTTATTGTATAGTGAGGGCACGCCATCGCCAAATGAAGATGAAGGGTCAAGATCGGGCACGGCGACGAGTGATACCCCGGGCGGCAAGCAGGCGCCTGGGCAGAAGCTGTTGACACACGAGGAAACAGTCGAACTTGCGAGACATGCGGTGGAAAGTGGCATCCAGGATACAAAACGCTCTCTGGCGGGAAGTGAGGCTGTTACCGACGTCGTAAAACCGAAGTTGACCATCGACCTGGGTCACTCTCATATCGTGCGCATACCGGAACCGGTGGTAGATATAATCAAAGACGAGGTAGAAAGGTATGTGGCATCCTGAAATTTAGCGGTACGCGAGTCAGGGCTCGACTAACCTCCCGTCTAAGGCTGTCTCTGTCCAACAATCATCTTTTCCATATTCCTTACCGTTTTGCTGAATGTTCTCACCTCCGATACCTCAACATCAGAGCCAATAACTTTCGGGAATTTCCAAAAGGGGTATGTACAATGAGTGCCCCTCGTTCTGGCTTGCTTGCCCATGCTAACGTCTGACAGGTTTACAAACTGCCTTTACTAGAGATTCTTGATCTCAGCCGGAACAAGATCAACACACTACCGGACGAGATTAACAAGCTAAGATCGCTACGCGTACTGTCAATCATGCAAAACCGGCTCGATGACTTGCCAACGGGCCTGTCTGAAATGAACAAACTCCAGATTCTCAAGATTGCAGGAAATCCTTTGAGATATCCTCTCCGTCGTGTGTTAGAGGCCTCGGAAGCTGAAATCGCGTCATCTGGGATGACTGATAACGAAAAAGAGGTCGCTGTTACGGCGGAGCTGAAGAGGTTCCTCAGAACTCGACAGCAAGCGGCGACCACCCCAGACCCAGACAGTTCCGACGCGTATGGCTTGCCCTCTTTCCATGTCTTTCATGAGCACGTTACTAAATCATCAATACAGTGACATGGTCTTCGAGACCCGAAGACCCGTCCCTGTCAAGCGCAAGCTCAGCAGCAGATTTCCCGTTATCCCAAGCACCGGGGATGCCTCGGCAACTTCCTCTCGATCTCCATCATTGTCACGACCTTCACCTCTCATCCCGGCAAAATCTCACTATCGCATGGCTTCTGGACAACAGGGCACCGGTAGTTATCATATGGGCGCACTTCAACGGCCGGGGATTACCCCTCATGCCGTGAACGAGCGGAATCGGAGTAACAGCGAGGGTATCATTCAGGCATCCGTCGCAGCCCGCAACAAGCGCATGGGTGTTATCACTCGCAAGAACACCGATCTAAGCACCCTCGACGAAACACTCCCATATCGTAACAGTCACTTGCGGGGTCTCAGTCACGGCTCTGTCCTTCGAACGCGCCATGCAGGCCCTGCTCCTGCTAAACACGGAAGCAATTCATCAAGTCCCAGCAGTCCACGGGAGCGCCGACACTTGCGAGAAGGCTGGGTCAACCGAATGTCCAGCCTTCCTGAACACAAGGGCGAGCGAGGCTCGGACGAACCGATAATTGAGAGCGCAAAGGGCATCTTGTTTGCAATTGTCCAGGTTCACGCCCACATTTCTACATTGATGACTGTCGTCAAGCGAGATGACAGCAGACGCCATAGCCTGGAGTTTGTGTTTGAAAACGCGTCTTATCACGTGGATCAACTCAACGATGTTCTTCAGAATGCGGAGACCTCCATGCCGGAGGATACCCGGACAGTTACCGAGGCTGTGAAGCGAGAGTGCGAGACATGCGTTTCAGCCTACATTCATGTTGTCACGCAGTTGCGCCACAATGCTGCCAAGGTAGTGACGAACGGTGATTCGCGATACGTTCGATCTCTGATGCTTGCGATGTATGGTGGCCTGGTTGAGCTGCGAAATGCTTGCGCCAGTCTCAATGTCCCGCTTCGAACGGTCAAGAAACGGCACCCGCCACCTAAGTCGTTGATGTCGATGCCCAGTAAGAGGACCCCGTCCAAACCTCCTGCGCCCTCTCCTTCCACAGACCGACACCAACGATCATTGGTTACCCCTACAAGAGAACCAAATGTGCCAACACGACGCTTGCGAAGCGATACTACAATCCGACATCCCCAAATTCCAATGGCTGGCCCGGTACCGGTGACTAGTCAGTCGGCCGTTGCGTCTCCTGTCACGCCGTCCTTCAACTTCACGCGCAGTCGATCAAGCAGTCGGTCAAATACGGTCAATTCCTCGGTTCCTACCTCGCTAATCACGCCTCGTTCTGGGGAAGCATTCCCTTCTATTTCTACAAGTGGGGCTCGCATTAATCCGTTGACTGGATTAGACGAAATCGAAGAAGACCGCATATTCGAGAAGATCTTTCACCAACTCACTGCGGCATACAAAGCTGCTCTTCAAGCTCTCCCATTGGCGCGACGGCAGTTTTCCCGATGCCTCGAAGCGGCCGAACAGCAGCGTGACACCGAAAGAATTCAACTGCTCTGGAACAATCTCATCCGTCGTTGCCGGCACTGCCTGGAAGTGTCAGACACCCTGGGTCTTCGACTCGAGAGCATGAAAGTGCGAGAACCAGGCGGCGGTCTACGCAACCAGCGCGAATTCTGGCAGCTCTGCAAAGGCTTCATGCAGTCATTCGTGGACCTTGTCAATGAAATGCGCGAGGTGCGCAGCATGCAGCTTCTCCCGCAAGACATCATTATCATCCTGCGCCCAGTGCAGAAAGCCAGTCGTGAAGCAGGCCGCCTCATCGAGGCATCTCCGTGGTCCTATCTTGCCGACATCTCACATGCACCGAGCAATCTGTATGGCCCTCCGCTGCAACCTCCGCACAGCCAGCACCAAACCTCGGCTTCTACATCCGCACTGACCGCTCACCCGAATCCATACGGCCTTGCGGTCGGCGTGCCCCCTCAGTCGGTAACGGTGCCCACCACTCCTCTTAGTGCGGCGCTTGGTCCTGCAGCGCAGGCGACCGTGCCCTCGACGCCGGCCAGCGCGTACAGTGACAAGTTCTTTGAGGGCGATGTCTTCCAGCGTGCTGACTCACTTCTCTCAATGGGGAACCAAGCGCCGTACTTTCGGCGTTAGCTGAGTGATGGTATTTGCGATGGCAGTAGAATCGCTTTCATTTTTAACTGCACTTATGATAATGATCTAAATCCATACCCTTACATACCCGACACGGACAGGCTGTGTTTTTCGCAGCTATACATCTATCAGCTGCTGATAGATGATAAATTCCGCATGTATCCTTGAATATATTATTAGCGAAACCTCAGTTTATTCTCACTTTCGGGAAATGAGTGATTGGACACCACATAGATAGAAGAAGTCTGTATGGTTTGGCTCTCTGATCGACAACCGACATAGCTTTGCTTAGGCGGATGTACCTGGAACCTGAACCTCCCTCTGTGGTAACCTAGTAAGTAGGGTGATCAGACGTTTCTTCATCAAGTAGACGCGATCAGACGAATACACCAAACCCTTGACCTCGCCAAGCGCGGGCCATCACGGCGATCCACCGTGACTCATAATGTGATTTAGTTGACAACATAAAACTCAACACAGGCGATACTGAATCATCGTTACGCTGTTTAGATCTTGTATGTATCATATCTGATGCCGAAGTCAACATCCATCGTCTGTAGATAATTTCTTCTAGTGTGTCTAAGTAGTCGGAGCACCGTGTCACAGAAGTACGTGACCTCATGTTTTGAAGGTAGCAATAGTGATATAAGAGAAAGAATATAAGCATATATCAAGTTTATAATTTATATTAAAGTGTTTTGGTCGCTTGATAGTGGCTCAGCTCCGAGCCTGAACTTATTCCAGTAAGTCTGCCATTTCCCAGCACCCACTCCCACAAGCAATATACCTAGGTACCTAGGTAGGCTATGACGAAAAAAAACAACCTCTGAATCCAGAAAGATAATGGAAGAGTCTCTGGATTTCCTATTTCATTGATGTACATTCTTGTCGACATCGTCCGAGCTTGGTCTATTCCCCTACTTGCATTCCATATAGTTGAACCACAAACTGCTCAGATTATGGCTAACGAATAAAGCTACATAAGAACAAAATCCCCTTTTTAACCATATGGCATTCTATAAAGCCATCCCCGGTATCCATACCACCCATTCCTCAAAAACTCGTACAGTACACAAACCCCAAGACTAGCCCACTTTACCACCAACAACCACATCTCGCACATAAGCAAACATCTCCCTCTGCTTCGACGCAAACACACTATGCCCAGCACCTCGGAAAAGATGATACGAAACACCCCTCTCCGCAGCCCAAGTCCCAACCTCGTCCGCCCCAACAGAAGACCCCTTTTCATCTACATCAGACATCGACACAGGATCATCAGCAAAGAACACCCCACTCGGCTTCTTCGAGAAGCCCTGACTCCCACGCCAAGTCATATTCTGAATCGAGAGCTCAGTACCGATATGGTTAATCAGCATATCCAACTCGCCATTATAGATATGTAGCGAAACGTTATGATTCGTAACCAGATCCGGAAGAAGGAAGTATTCAGGTGGAACAGCCGAGGGCGCTGAAAGGAGTGTACCCAGGATAGTAGAGTTGCAAGCCATGTAGTCACCGTTATCTTTAACATGTAAGGCAGCCTGAACGTCCGCGCGACTGAAGTAGTCCGCCATTAGCGGGAGAGGGTCGATAGTACTGCAGTTATGGGATATATCGTAGACGTCAAAGCAAGGGATTCCTACTCCTGTGTGTAAGAGGGATGCTGTATCCATGTAGTCCATTGCGGTGGAGTGTGTAGCACAGGGACCGTAGCAGGAGGAGTTGAGGATGGAGTTTGATACTTCGGCGGGTGTGATTGGGTCTGTGTCGCATGCTGCATCTAGGGCATCGATCATATCGCGGCGTTTCAGACGGTAGTTGAAGTATTCGGGATTTCCGGGGATTTCGATCTTGGCTTTGGGTGGGTAGATGGCGGCTTGTTGGAGGACGGTGTCGAAGCCGCAGGTGTGATCCGCCGTGGAGAAGACGGAGAGGATGTCATTTGGGATGTTGAGGCGGGTTGATTGAGAGTGCATGTACGTGCCCATTGCCACGGATGATAGTGCGGCGGCGTTACCCCAGGATCCGTCGCCCAGCGACATGGACTTGATGTTCAGTGGGAGGGAGTGATTGCCTGCCAGCAGGGCGGATGCAAAATAGGGAATGTAGATGCCGGCCCAGGATTCGCCCATGAGATGTACTTTTTTGGTCTTGAGGTGTGGAAAATGGTCGAAGAATGTATGTAGCCATTGGACAAAGTCTGCTGTCACGCCGTCGTTATCTTTCAGTGGATATGGGTAGCTGGCGGTTGAGAAACCCGTGCCGACGGGTTGATCCACGTAGAGAACATGGCCCAGCTGAGTCCATGAGTATGGGTTGCGTATGAGGCGAGTGGAATTCCCGTCGAAGGAGATTGGACCGTTTCCAGTCGTTAGGCCTATCAAGGACGAACAGCCGGGCCCGCCGTTGAACCAGACTATATCGTAGAATTAGCGGGAGACCTCGTATAATAATATAGTATCCAGACTCACTGATGAGGTTGTCATCATAGACCGAATTCTCCGTTTCGAATAACCAGAAAAAGATGCCATTGCCGGCTTTCGCTCCCGGTACGGGTAACCGACCAGCCCAGCTGGTCGGCAGAGCAGGGCTATTGGGTAGCGAGCGAACTTCGAATTGTGAGGTCTTTGAAGAGCCTTTTGCCCTAGAGAAAATGAAATTCGGTAATGGTAAGATGATCTGAAAGAAATAAATGAAACCCGCGAGATTCATAGTTGATGCTCCTCAACCACGAGAATCTCGTAATTGAATAGATGAATATATCCAGTTGGAATAGATAGCAAAAAGGGAACCATGAAGAGATCCATGACTTCTTTTATGAGAAGCCATCATGTTCGTCGTGGTGAAGGGTGAAGCCTTATGGACTTCCTATTGAGGTTGTCCATACTTGGGGCTCAATAGAGGATCAACCTTGGGACGGATACGACCACATGGTGTGGCGTCGCGTGGCAATCTCCCAAGCCGAGACAGGACATCGTAGTTTAATTAACTGGACTTTTGACCAGTATAAGACTACCGAATGTCGAACATGGCTCAAGATGTTTTGACATGTCTCGATTTGTCTTGTGCAATGGTAGTTCTGCCATAATTGTGAGGCACCAATTCTGCCAGATATTCCAGGCCACAACATGCCCTAATCCGGACGCATTTCATCGCCCAAAACATCCAAGACATCCAAAAGATGCTCCCCCAAACCTACATATTCCAACCACAGAATCTTCAACTCTGATTAAAGGTCCACTCCATAGATCCACAATCCACAGATCCAATGTTCAGATCCCGGGTCCGTTGCCAACTCGGCCGCAGTCGTCAGGCCGGTTCCCCGACCAACTCGGGTCCCTCACGTGGCCAATGCGTCTCAAAGTGAGGCGTGCGGGTCACTAGGAGAAGATCCTCTTGACTAGAGTCTTCCAGACTGAAAAGGGGTCAAGCCGAACGGGTTTGATCCGATCGGAATGATAGATTTCAGGGGTGGTCGAACTCGGGCATGGGTTGTGCTTGTGCTGTGTGCGGGTAGCAGCAGAGGAATGTGTGCTGCTTGCGTCCACCCGAATCCGTGAGGTTGAAAACGTTATACCAGCAGAAGTAGTGTATATCAGTCCCGGTCGTTTTCCTAATTATCTGTTTTTCTTGGTTTTTCCTTTTCTTCTTTTGCTGATTTGCTCGACTACCTCAAAGGGCGTATTTGCACCTCCGATGCAGTCTGTGTCTCGAGATCTGACTGGCTTGACTGGAATTCGATATTCGTATTCGATACTGTATTCGCCACTCGATATTCGATCTTCCTGCTCGAGTGTATAATCCAGGAGGCAAAAGTGTGCTCCACAGCAATTGACAGCTCACTTGCATCACTTAAGACACTTCACGCGGATTGGCTGCCTGCCTGAGGCAAACAGGGGTGATTAAAGCAGTTGGAAAATCAAGAGATTTGTACGTTTGAGTCGGGGGGGGGAGTCAACATGGCTTCATCTCCAAAGGTCAAAGTCAAGGTCGCAAACATAGCTAACGTCGCAGTGTACGGAGTAGAATTCACCATGGATCTCCAGGGCACCAAAGAAGCCCGCAAGCAGGAGGAGGGTGACGGCCCGCTAGACCGCTCCAAAGAGTATCACAAGGAGCGCCGCGATTCTCATGGCCATGATGCCTCCAATGTACACCCACTCCGTCGTCGGCAAGCGACCTTCGCCTATCCCCCGGGAGCTCGCCCGACCGCTTCAGCGAGGAGTGATTCCTCGCCTTCCCCGGAAGCTATCCCCATTCCGCAGACTTTGGGGCTGAGCGCCCACGACCAGCGACTACTCTGCAAGACCAAACGCCATCCACCCGTGACAAAGAAGACGCTCAGTGAACTCGATCTGCCCTGCATCATGAGCAACATCAACCTCCGCATGGATGCCAACTTCGATCGGGACCTACATTTCAAGCCCGACTTGGACGGCGAGAAGGGAAGACGAAAGCGGAAGGAGGCTGCCGATTATTGGGACTCTTTGGCGCTGGAGATTGCCATCTATGCTTTCCAAGCTGCGCAACCCGAGGACGGCAAGACGACCCAAGAGGACTGTCAGCGCACCTTTGACCCTCGTCTACCCGCCATGTTCGAGACTCTGCAAGAAGTCATCAAAACGCTCGTCCCAGAGCGCGATCACCCAAGTGTCATGCAAAATCTCGAGGTCCCTCTGCTCATGCAGCAGGTTCGCAAGGGCGTCCTCGACATGGTGGCACTGGCGACTTGGATGGCGGCGCTGCTCAAGACGCATTGCGCTCCGTTGCGGGATGAATGGGCAGACCGAATGGTTGAGCAGATCACCGAGGGATCGCGGTCGCAAGAACCAAAGGAGATTGTCAACGGGTTGCAAACATTATTTGCCATTCTCGAGGCGATGAAGTTGGTACGAGACTCCACCGACCCGTCCCCACTTTTCTTCGATTCAAACTGACAACCTCTTCTATAGGACGTCGCCAACCACCAAATTCGCACATTCCGAGCCCTCCTGATCGAAGACACAGTTCCATTCTTACAAGAGTATTTTGAAGGGAAAATCCGCCGTGGCAGCTTCCAAGTCGAGCCCGCCCGGCTATGGTATCTCGCGTCCCGGAATAAAGCAATAGAAGAAGACGCCGCCAAGAGCCCGACCTCCCAACAAGAGGACAACACGAAGCCTCTCGAGGCGCTCTTCCGCGGGATATCCGACCAACTTCTCCAGTTCGACCCACCGGACGACTTCCCCGAAACCTTTCTCTTCGACTTCGACCGCCTATGGCAACTCCGCTCCACAATTCAAAACCTAATCAATCTCGACATCGCCTGGTACATCTTCGAATCCTACATACACACCCAAAAACGCTACCTCTCCGCCCGCGACGAGACCTACTCCACCTTCCGCTCGCGGATCTGGTCGCTAATGGAAGACGGCATAGAGCTCGACAGCCGCGCCGGCGACGCCGAGAGTGACCACGGCGTCCGCGGCGGCGCGCGATGGCTACAAAACATGCGCTGCATAGCACTGGAAATTGCACGCTTTGCCTGCGCAGCGTGCCATCTCGACATTGTAGTCGCCGATGAGGTAATCTCGCCCATTGAATCCGCCTTGGAATGGCACCTCTGCAACGAGTCCGATCTCTTCCACTATTTCCAGAGCACCATGCGCGAGAAGATCCTCACGGCTACTCTGGCTGCCGCTCGCAAGTACCTACCTCTCTCCCCGCTAGCTATCTGCGAGTCGCAGCGTTCTCTGTCGCAGCCTACGACTGGGCCGGTTATGGCTACGGCACAGCTGTCGCCGCAGCAATACGATATCGAGCGCATTGGTACACGTCTTGCGCATATGGGTGTTTTGCACTGGCGCGTGTGGGCGCCGTTGCTTTATCTCCGAGACGAGATTGCGGAACAGGAGCAGGAGCCCGCGTTCATATAGTGTTGTCAAGTTTTTGACTTTGACTATTTTCTCTTTTTCTCTTTTTTTCTTTAATTTCAGCCTTTCAGCGCATGCATTCTATTTGGCAAGGCGTTGGGCAAGGAACAACATCGACGGATTTTTGGGATATAGAGGCGTTGTCATTACCTGATTTTATTTTGTGGACAATCATGAAAGCTGGAATTGTACACCAAACCAAATCAAAGTCAACATTACATCTCTGAATTATTCAACTCACCCATAGCCCTAAAGATAAATGCATACACATCCCATCCACTTAGCCCAGACACGGTCCGGTCCGTGCGCGATCGGCATCCAAACCTCCGTATGCCGATACAAACAAAAACCACCACCGATCCTCCATATCTAATCTATTCCACTCCATCCAAAAAATCAACATGCGACCAACCTTAGCACTACAAACATCATTTCCCTGGCTCACGGGCCTAAAATCAGTCCAACTACAACGCGTCGCACGCGCCACAGGGATCCAATCATCCGGAACAAACAGCGTCCTCGTCTCAAGGATCCAATCCACACTCCTCCCATACCTAAACCATCATGAGAATATCCAACCAATGAGCATCCTCAGCATAGACATGGGGATCCAGAACCTCGCATTCGCTCATCTGCGCGTCTCCAACAAGCCTGAATTAACAGCTTGGCGGAGACTGGCTATGTCTGATATTACGAATTTGGATTTTGATTTGGATCCGACTATGAAACTACCCACGGAAAAGGATCCGAAAGAAGAAAGGATCCCAGAAAAGATCTCGAAAGAAGGCTTTTGTCCGGCTCGGTACGCGAGTAACGCCTACACGCTGGTCGATAAATTATTATCAGCGTATAAACCAACGCATATCCTGATTGAGCGTCAGCGGTTCAGATCAGCTGGTGGGAGCGCAGTGCAAGAGTGGACGTTACGGGTTGGTGTTATGGAGGGGATGTTGTATGCTGTTTTGTATGCCTTGAAACAGGAGCGTGGAGGGGATGTTTCGAGGATGGAGGTGCACGGGATTGAGCCTAAAAGGGTAGTGAAGTATTGGATTGATAGGGAGGGAGGGGTGAAGATGAGTGCGAGAGAAGTGAAGAAGGCGAAGATTGAGATTGTGGGTGGGTTTTTGGAGGGGGGGAGGGTTTTTCCTGAGGGAGGGGTGAGGGATCTTGTGGCTGGGTATTTGAAGAAGCTTCATGGGGAGGGGAAGGGGAATGGGTTGGGGAAGTTGGATGATTTGGCGGATTGTCTTTTGCAGGGAGTTACTTGGTTAGAGTGGGAGGGGATGAGGGGGAGGTTGGCTAGGGAGGGAATGGAGGCTTTGGAGGGGAGGTGAGGGGTGTTTTTGAGCATTATGATATAAAGATACCACTGTATATTATCTCAGTTGAAGTGTTGATATCAGGTGAGCTTGAGCTCGTTTACGCTCCACAGGATCGGCGGTGATCGACGGTCTAAGCGGAGCCATACTTAGGTCTATATCTACTTTGAAGGATGTTGTCAGGTAGGATTGAATCGACCTGGTTACGTGGAGAGCACAGGTATCAATGGCTACAAGAGAATCAGCTGCAATTGCATATGCAAGTTTTGTCCTAAAACTGGGAGCTTACACAGGCCCCTGCGAGGGTAAAGAAAACCACAGCAAGGGCTACATCTATAACAGCGTCAAGTCACAAGCCTAGTAATAGGGTACAGTTCCTGGAATATCCAACCTCGACATCTCATTGGCATCTCATTGGAAGAAATAAAGAATAAAATGGCAGAGTATCTCTCGAGGAATTGTCAAAGGAATTGTCAACCAGCTCGCGAGAAATAGATCAAGCTGCATCTCAAGGTACCCAAGCAAGAAGAAAGTGAGAAGTGTAAGTTAAATCAGAAAATGGGTAGGTAGAAGTGAAATGGGGTCCGATTGGACCACAAGTTTTGATAAAACACAGCGCCAGCGCGCGCAAGAAAACAAAACCTTATAACCTTCTTTCAGATCATCAGACCGGAGTTTCCATGTCTATGCTGCTTAGAGGTTGCGGCGGTGGAAGATGGGGTGGAAGCCGCCAGGGGTGCTGGACGAAGCGGGCATGCCGCTGGGGGTGGAGAGCCTGGTGGAGCTGGTCGCAAAGCCGGAGGCGCTGCTCGAGTAAGGGGTCCGGCTGGGGGTTTGGCTGGGGGTCTGGCTCGGAGTCTGGCTGGAGGTGATTGCGCTAGGGATGGGCGCAACGGACTCGGTGGAAGACACCTCGTTGCCGCTACCCTCACCGCCGCCCTGCTGGTGGCTGTTACCGGTGGGAGCAGAGGTCTCACCGTTGTTCTAGGAGATGTTAGTGCTGATTGAGGAAATGGGGGAGAATACATACCACGGTGACAGTCTCGGTGGCAGTCACAGTGACGGTGGAGGGCATGCAGGTCTGGCCGCTGCCGCCAGTCACCTCGCTGGTGGGAACCTCAACGAGAGTGGCAGTCACAGTGGCAGTGGAGTGCAGAGTGGTGGTAGTCTCATCCTCATCCGCATGACCGGAGTCCTGCTGGTTATCATTGGTGGCTGGGGTCTCAGTCTACAAAATCGTCAGTGGGGTCATGGCAGAGTACAAGGCTAAATACATACCGCGTAGACGGTGTGCTCGTTAGTGGCGGTGCGGTGGATCGTGGTGGTGACGACGCTGGTCGAAGTCCCAGTGCCCAGAGTGTAGGTCACGACCAGATCAGAAGTAAAGGCTGAGCCCGACTGAGGGGCTGAGCCGGCAGCACCAGTGCCAAGGGGAACAGACACGGGGGAGCTAACGGGGCTAGAAGCGACGATGCTAGAGGGAACAGCAGAGGACGACGGGGTGACAGTGCTGTAGATGGTGGGCAGGCCGCTGCTGGGGTTTCCACGGCGGTGGAATGGGCGCTGGCGCAGGACATGACGGTCAGCCTGAGCAGAGGCAGCCAGAGCGGCGACCAGGGCCACGGAAAGGTTGTTGATGAAGTGCATTTTCAGAGACGTGTCGAGGTAGACAATCTATGTCTGTGCCGAGTTCAAAGAGTGTGGGGCTGCGAAGTCAATTCGCAGAAAAGAAAAGAGTGAAGGGAAAGAAGGGAATGAGAAATGCACAGCAATCTCAGAAAAGAGGGAAAGTGAATAGAAAAAGTAGAAGTAAAAGCGGCCGAGGAGGAGGAAGACAGAGTTAATTAAGGTCAGCCCTCGAGCAGCCACTTAATCTAACCGATATTACTGGGAGTGGAGCAACCAGCCGCAAATCTACAAAATATACTAAACCGCGATATGACAGGCGCGGAATAAACCAAACGAACCAAGTAACTCGCTATAAAGTGGGCCCACCGTCTCAGGTACAACTGCATGATTGGTGGATATAGCATAGCATGCACCAATCAACTGCGGATACTACGTCGAGTGGACGTTGGGCGAATTGTCAACCCCTGTAATACGCCGCTGATGAGTTTTTCAAGCTTTGGGTGACACGGAATGGAATTATCCGTTTGTCCCTAAGGATATACTTCCTTACGCAGGCATCGAATTCCCTATTTTTCTTATTTTTCAATTCTAGCAGTCACCGAGTGGAGTCCTCCAACCGAAATCTAGACCATAATCTAGACGATCGAGAACCCGAAGGCTCATTGTATGTTCCGTGTCGATGTTTCAGTCTTGTAACAGGACTAGAAAACCCGGCACCAGCACTGCTCAGAACCATGTTTCACATAGAAATCCCCACCTTCCGACTTAGCGTCCCACTGCATCCAGCTGCATGGCTGTCTCTGCCGCGATTTGTATGATAGACACGCAGCTGTATTCTGCATCTGCATCTGCATCTGCATTCTGGACTCGCAGACTAACATGTAGATGAGCGACACGGCCTCGATCCCTGGAGCACCCACGTTGCCCGCATCCCCGTGCCACGGTAGGGATAACGACACTTCTATTACATCCGGGCCCAGAATCATTCAGGATGGGTCAGGGTCATGAATGGCATGGTCGATGCTTTGGCGCATCCTTCTAGATCGGCCTATCCATGCCGATCGGCTCGGCTCCTGCAACGTGCTAGAAACTTCTTTTTGACTTGGTCGGATATCGTGGGTCGCGCGGCTTGATCAAGAGTAAATACAAGATGCACCTGGCTGCACCTGGCTCGGATTTTCATTTTCATCATCAGGGGACCTGATTGCAGGGTCTTGCCGAGCATCCGGAGAAGCTTTGTAACCTGAAACACCGACTTGCTCTCCTGCGACAAGGGGTTGGACCCGGCATCCTGCACCAGTACACCCCGCTAGTTTGAAGTGAAGTTTCTGTTTCTGCATTTGCGGGATTCTCGTGACGGTGTTGGATCTTTTGGAGCTTGCGATGATAATGATTTCGTTCACGAACTGCCAAGGGTGATTTCAGACACAGTATGCATACTAGAAATACTCTCATGGCCCATCGTAGAAAGCACTGAAAGATCAGTAGGTCCCTGTTTACGATGTCTCTAGGCTCTAAAAATGCCTTGCCATAAATACAGGAACACGAAGGAGGCTGGAATGATTCATCAAAGCCCCGACGCTAAGCGTGCAGGTGTCTGTACAGCCTTGCCGTTCATTAACCGCTCTCCTAACTGCACTCTTAACTGCCATTTCGCGGGAGTAAATCAGGGCAGAGTCCACTTCTGCATAATGTCTATGATCTAAACCCGGCACTCAAGCGAAACCTATGCCGACCACCCAGCTCACATCATCGTTGAATGAGGCGGTGGTGTCAAATGTGTGAACACCACCGTTGCTCGTGACACGGAGCAGGTTATCATAGTGACGGAAATAGCGCGTAGGATAGCTCCAGGATCGAATCGAATTGCCCTCTCCATTAAGTCCGGCCAGGGTGCAGTACGTGGCGTCTTCGTAGAACTGCTTCGTGCCGTCGTTGGCGTTGAGCAGGAGCTCAAAGTTAGACTGCCGTATGAAACTGCCGGGGGTATCGACGGACTCGAACGAGAAGCAGGCGCTATTGGCAAGGCCGGTGCGAACTATCCAACTGGCCTGTCGTTTGAGAGTTCTGGTGCTAGATGACGAGATAGACTGAGTGTTGACGGTAGAGCCGTTGTGTACGATGTAGCGCGTTGTGTCGGCCGTAGCCCTTATCGAGATCGTGGAACCGACGCTAAGCGCCGGACCGCTAGTATATGAGGTAGTAGCATATTTGGCGGCTGCGATGTTGGCCTGCACTAAGTTCTCGATGGCATCGGATGGATAGCCGGAAGTCATTACGCCCTCGTAGAACGTGCCTTGGGCACCGTTGCTGTTGTCGCCACCGATCCCAAGGATGATGGCACCTTCTTTGCTCATCGGGTTATAGCCGGACACGTTTGGGCGCAAGCCACTATAATACGTCGATAGCGAGCCGGATGCAGCGTTGCCGCCCCGGATTGCCCACTGGTCTGGCTCCCCCTTGACGATGGCAGTGACGAACCGATGGGAGAGCGACGGGTCGCCAGCATTGTTGCTAGGGCTGAGGCCAGAAAACAGGCCGTTCTCGAGATCAGCCATGATCCAAGGGCCGCTGCCAGAGCCAGTGCCCCAGACTGTACAGTCACCAAAGTAGATAGCTTCCATATGACCGTTGCCCGTATCGGTACTGCTGGTCTCGGCGTTGCCGTAGTCGAAGCAGCAGGCACCGTTGTAATGGGTCCCGTCAAGGACGGCGTACATGCCCTCCGCTGCATCGCCTGTAGCTATGCCAGTGGCGGCGTTATTGCGGTAGCCGGTGCCGGGCGAGATGAAGACGCCATACGCCTTTTGACCGTCCAGCGTGACAGGTGCGCCAAACGCGTCGGCCAGGTTGTCATAGCCATTGGAGTCCGGTCCGCTAAAGGCGCCTGGTGGAGCTTGAGTGAGGTGATTACCGTGGCCGGACTGGTCATAGATGATCGTGATGAGGCAGGTCGTATTGGCACAGAATATGTCTTGGATGGCGGCATTCGCGACGCCCCCGGGGAGAAGCGGCGCTATGGTGGTCGTGGCACCATCGGAGCCACGTTTCACCTGGTATAGTGCGCCAAAGTAGGCGCTATACAAGGCACGAGTGGTGCTGTGTGCCGCGACGCAGGGCGTGTTGCCGGAGGAATAGATATCGCAGGGCCCAGCGGCCGCAAGTGAGGCCGTGCAAACAAGACCTAAAGCGTATACGCTGGCACGCTCGAGGCTTCCTCGTGAGAACATATTTAATCAGGGACAAGCACGCCTATGAGCGTTTTAGGCCAGCGACGAGATAGCTAAATGGCCACTGAAGTAGAACGGGCACTGTCTAGTCCATCCTTTTATAGTCTTTATTTACTTCTCGAGATATCCCTTTCCTACACTAAGCCGGAAGTTATTGAAGAACTTGCTCCAATAAAATCTACGTAGAGCGTACATTAGTGTCATATAAGCCTTAAAAAGGCACATTTCCAGATGATCTATGCTGCTCCCACCGGGCCTTGTCCGATCTTTCCTCGACGGGAGTCGATTAACCGAGGCCTCTGAAGTAGATGAAGGTCACGAGCTAGTTAATTATTGGGCCAGAAGCAGACAAGGCCTAGCTAGCATGACTGTGGCGCCGGAGTAATCCAAGGACATGCGACGATCAGTGGGTGGCGCCCGCCGGAGTCTAGTGAACTCAAGGGAAATGCGGGGTATCGGACGAGATCTCCTAATCAAATGCTGAAATAGAGATTAGCTGTGCTCTAAACCCGCATTGAGGGCTAAACTACAGCTTGTGCCACCGGGATTTTTCCTATCTTACCCGCATGAGAGACAATTAACCGAGGCCATCACAGCATCACATACTATCTTCTACCTTGTTATTATACTAGAGCAGATAACTCCTAGCCAGCATAGGATTGCGGCGCCCGAGAAGTATTAATTGTAGGTGTTCTAACACCCACGATAGTGTCGTCAATTTGAGTATAAATGCGGCGCCTCGGACGGGAGGTCCTGGTGGAATGAATGGGATGAGCGGAGCGATCTACGATCACCAAGTCCTGGTGAGACTGCTAACCAGCTTCAAAACAACACCTTCTCGCTTATTCCAACCTTGGTAAAAATATCGGTCTTTTGACGACGACTTTGCTGAGGAGGCCCTTTGATTCAGCTGTTTGAATGGGTTCATGTGCGAGAATGCGGGAGACTCCGATTTGGGCTTCCATGGTTATGGTGAAATGTGGGTGGTTGCTGAAGAAGTCGTCGACAAGTGTGGATTCGGCTTTACCTCGAGCACCCATCTACCATCTTTGTCATCTTGTTTATGCATGAGAACCCAGGATATCGACAGTTTTAATGTCGACCTCATAATCCGTGTAGAACTAGTGTATGGCGTTCGGCAAATGTCCCTCCCATATGACGTTGATCCTCTGATAGCTCTGACGGTTAGGTTTCATCGTATAGACCGTGTATATCATTTCTTGATCACGGTTCGAGGCGCATCTTGCCATACCAGGCGTTTAGGAGTTTGAGTCGGCGGGAGATCCCGCGTATCAATGCAGATACGATCGGGTGCCACATCCTTTTAGCAACACAAAATGCATGGCTCAGTCAGTGGTCTCCTGGCGAAATCGACATAGTGCGTAGTCGGTACCATCCTGGTTAGGACAAAAAAAGTATGGCTTCCAAGGTCTAGCGCGGGTTTGCTGCTCACCATCAACGTTTCGCTATTAGACCGGGGACAACAATGTCTAAGACGTGGCCAGAGATACCTTTATGGGTTGCTGAACCCATACTGGTAAAGCTAGAAGTCGAAATTTGATACCAATATGGACAGCAAGGGTCCCCGGATTCCTTGTGATCAGTGCGGCTGAAGGGCTCGAAGTCGGCAAAATGGCTATTTAGAGACAAAACCAATGCACGATGCTAAAAGGTTACGCGCTTCAGAGTGGGTTCCTTTCCCGCGATTGACAAAGCTCCTCATTGGTACCAGATCATCGTGCCCCATCTGCGGGTCTTACACTATGGCGGAGACTCTCCCCCTCCAGCTAAAAATCGCTATCCAAATATTCTCGTTTATCTCCCTCCTCTTCGAGGGCTATGAGCAGAGTGCCATGGGTGGCATCAATGCCTCGCCCACCTATGTGACCCTAGTTGGTATCGGCAAACACGACGGAACGATCACGGACACAACGCGTCGGGGAGACATTGTCAGTGTATACATAGTACTTGGGGTCCATTTTCGGTCCTTTGTTGGAGGGTGGCTTGCAGATCGGATCGGCCGTGTTGATGATCTACTGGCTGGATCCTTGTTTGCTCTGGTTGGAGCCCTGCAATCAGCCGCACAGAATCTGCGCTAAGGTGGTGACGGGCATTGGCACCAGTGGTGAGTATCCCTGCAGTTAGTGCCGTTTTTTTCAAAGCCCGTGGTCCTGATCTATGAGCACGTACTGACTTGTGCTGTAGCTTTGATGGTATCCCCTGTTTTGAATCTGAAACATCTGCCCCAACCATCATTGTCAACTGGAATTACTTGAGCCCTCCAACCTCGTCTCTCCAACATAGGAGCAAGGGCGTTGACACGTCACAGATCTAGGAATTGCCAGTTTCATACTGGCTAGCCTTCGACCTCTAATCCCTCCATGATGGCTACTCGGGCGTTCGGTGGCGGTTCCCGCTGGCTTTCCAGTGTTTCCTCGCATTGATCCCGGTGCCTACTTATCAAGATCTTGCCAGAAAGCCCCCGTTATCTGGCCTCAGTGGGTCGAAACACGATCTATTGCACCTAGGGCCATCACAATGCTGTCCTTTTTTAACATAGGGTATGTCGCGATATACTATCTGTCCTTTGAAATAAACGCTAATAGCAAATACTTAGTTATGCGGGCACTTGAAGTACCGTTGCCTTTGTCAGAAGGCGGGAGATCCCTGAGCAACGAGCTCAGCAACAGTATCGATGGCGCGACAGTCCTCTTCTTGGGGCGATCGCGCGAGGTGTGCCTTATGTTTATGGCACTTAAAACATTGCCAATGTCTGCTGAAGGACGAACCGCCCTTTGGAGGTATAAGGGTGAGTATTGTACCGAATGCGTCTTCGCTTGAAAACTAACACAGACTCAAGAGCCGTGACTATTTCCTCTTCGCCGGGCTGAACTTGATCTGGATCCCATTGTCTCTGTAGACACATTTTGGACAAGCACTATTGCATGAGATAAAGCTAAGACTGGTAGTCTACCTGAAACTATAAGCTCCATGACGATGTTCTCGCAAAGTACGGAGTTAGCGTATCTATTAGTGCCGTCAAATTCGAACGTATCCCATCCAACAAATTTGGAACGGAACACATAGCCGTAGTCAGGGAATCCATTCCGATTGCATATTTGACGACATAGTGCATTTTAATATTCGTCGTTGCGTACTTGCAAACCTGGCGTTGTAGACCTCATGTACAATAGTCTAGCATCTTACAGCAACCATTATACTCATTGATAACTATTTCATATTGGATGGATCACCGATTCGCGGGAATCTGCGATGACACGCTGCTGAGTCATCCATGCGGGCTTCAACGCTTTTTGTGGTCTCTGCGCCCTCGTGATTCGGTAAATTCGACGATCGAACATTGATGGGAGAGACTCACGCCTACTGAATCCAGTGGTCTGGCCATTTAGCTATTTCTATTTTCCATTCTCCCATACCCCGTACAAAGATCAACACGATCCGCGAAACACACGGACCCCACCGGAAGCCGGTTCCCCAACCCCGGGTCTCATTTTGTGCCGGTCAAGATTCAATCTTGTGAGTACATTGGCATGAATCTCGAGTGAATGTCGCAGAAACCCCGAAAGCTTCAGCGCGTCTCCAAGGCCTGTAAGATGCTTCTTTCCCCGCGTTGCCCGTGAACCCGTGAACCCTGCTGCTCCACTTTGTGTTCGGCGGATCTCCGGATGTGAGACGGCAAAACTGACTGCATTGCCGTTTAGGCGATTTCTGCAACCGGCGCAGCATCAAATGTAGTAAAGGCGAAGATTCGTCAGGCCGCTGCCAGAACTGCGTCGACTTTGATGTCCCGTGTACTTTTGATCGCCCGGCTAAACGGCGGGGTGTCAAAGCTGGTACTAGAGTCACTTCTCGCGATGTGCCAAATGCAAAGCCGGTGACGGAAAACTCTCCAATGGGCCAAGCCTCTGGTCTGGAGAGACCTTCAGGATCTTCTGCTTCTAGGAGCTCGATGCTTCCGGACTCAGCTGCCCGACGGTTCTCGACCGGCGATCCTTATAGCTGTTTCAATCAAGGCTGGTCGACGGCCGAGGGGTATGATGATGATGGTGCACTGCGCAATTCGTGGAAGGCGTTTGCCATTGCCTGTGATCACCAGATCAGGAATCTCGTTCACGTTTATTTCGATATCGTCTATCCAATGTAGGTATTCTCGAAGTGCCGCCCGGACTCATCCACTGACCAAGTCATCTCAGCTTTCCCTTGTTTCACAAACCATCATTCATAGACATGATAAACAATCGGGAGCATCTTCATAACCAAGGCCTTTTCACCTCGACTATGGCACTATGTTCCTTGGTATCAGGCCGCGCACGCGACGGGGCATTGTACACTACCCGGTGGCGCCGAGAAGAACTTCTCGAGCCGCCTTCAGAGGCGTTTTACGCAGCAGCCAAGGATTCACTACCTAGAGATCTTTCATCTGCAAAGGGGATGAACTATATGCGTGCATGTGCCATTCTCGCAATCGCCAGTATCCAGAACGGCCAGATCAAGAACATGCAAAAATACGCTGGCATGTACCATACTCTAGCAACCATGGAAGGATTCCACGACGAAAAGAACTGGCCCAAGGATATAAGCCCCATCGAGGTTGAGGAGAGACGGAGATTGGTATGTCCTTGTACTCCACAAGGGATTGCGCCCGGCTAACTAAACCAAGTTTTGGTCAATATACACACTCGATATCTACTCGACCATTGTATGGGGAGGCGTGATACGCTACCGCGAGGCTCACTCCCTTGTACGATACCCCACCGAAGTTGACGACGACTACATCACCGCCCAAGGCTATAGCATGCAACCCGTGTCACCCCAACCGAGCACTATCAGCCCGAGCGACTCCTCCGTCATCTCAAGACAATCCTTGTGCTGGATGCAGGGATGGAATTTCACAACCGACCTATACCGTATTCTGGAGCACGTGGTAGACGGCACGAGACGCAGATTCTCCTCGGCCAACGGAACACAGGAAGTCTGGTCTCTTTTCAGCCCGGCTACCATGTCGGAGTCTGCAGTCATGGAACGTGTTCTCTCCATGTACTCGGCGCTACCATCGCAGTTCCGCGAGACCCCGCCTACGACGGGTGATATGGGTAGAGATCTTTTTGGGTTCCAGTCTGCCAATATTCAGGCTACTCTGCAGCTGCTTCGGATGGTGCTTTTGTCGGCAGAGGAAATTGGAGTGGACCGGAAATGTGACGTGGCTGGCGAGTTGCTCAGCGTATTTTCCAAAGTGCCGGTGGATTACCTGAAGGCTATCAGCTCACCCTTGGTATCTTTCCTTACAATACAGGCCTGTTTCTATCCCATACTAACGCGTCGAATCTTCAGCTTCACCATCTCGGCGGGATCGGTTACATTCTCGGCTCGGTTATGGAAGGTAGTCTATCAGATGCTTCCTACCTCCGCGTCCGCACACTACTGTAAGTGCTTTGAAACTCACAACCATACATACTCACTAACCTCCGCCAGTCTCGAAATGGCCGACCTTCTCCACCGCCTCGAATGCGGCCTCCATCGCGCAGCAGGCGCTAGCGAACGCCTCCGCGCTCAAGTCGACCGAATCGACGGCTATATGCGCACTTCCCGCCTTCTTAACGTCTCAACAGTCCCGCCGCCCCCAAACGGTAATAGCATGCACGTAGATGCCAAGCCTGAGTCTGTTATTCCAATGCCCACATACACCCATAGTGCCCCAACACCAACCGTTGGTGCCACATCCAGGATGCATGATCAAATGCTGCAGTTCCAGTTGCCGCCGGAGTTGCTGAGCGATTGGCCGTGGCCGCTGGACAACTCTCATTCCGAAGGGTTTTTACCTCTGGCCTTTGAGTAGTGGATCTGGGTAAATGATTGATTATGCCAATACGACATGTAGATAGAGGTACTAGAGGAGCAATGTACTTAATCCGTGACTCAGTGGGTTTATTCTAGCTTATTATATTAATATATTGATGGAATCAGATTCTGGTCTTGAAATGCATCATTCATATCACTCCTTTTGCATGCAACAGCCTGGCTAAAGCCTGCTCCTGGTAAATATTCTGTAGAACTTGAACAATGTCCGAATTCATATAGTCGTAATTTCATCAATGGAAGGTACGGACATAGGAAGAAACGAGCTCCTAAATAAGATAAAATTAACGCGTTACTTGCCTATCTCCATGGGTGGGGACTCGATGGCTGTACATACAGAGTTGGGGAAATATTCCTCTATATCTCAGTAAATTGTCCTCTTTAGCACCGCTCCTCCACTGTGGCCAAGTGGGAATTAGCCTGGCACTCGATCCAAATATCCCCACTGTCGTGGGTTCGAACCTGTTGGCAACTCTAGCAGCTGGCTGTAAAAGCTGATGCTAGAACCAACGAGAGGTTGGACTCCGACGGTCCTCTTCTTCTTCTTTTTGCTTTTTTGACCCTCTCTGATACTGTCGTACTTTTGAAACCGTATATGTTAACCTTGGAAGGTTGACCCACCGGGCAGGGGTGCCCTTTTAAAGACAATCGATCTGTGAAATATGCACAACACACGGGTCATGTAGTTGAAGCTATTCAAGCACAGCTGAGCGGCTCGAAAATACGCGTCTTGATTGGCCGCGTGAAGAACTTGGGTGGGTCCTCTCGCGCCGAAAAGTTCCCCGTCGATCCCATCTCCAACTTGCAGCATCCTACTTCCCCATCACCCAGCACCATGTCGTCCCGGTCCGCCTGGCGAGCACTGCACCATAGTGCCAAGCGCAGTGCTTTTAAGCCTGCTACTCCCTACCGCTGCTTTTCCTGCACCCGCCAGGCCCACGAGTCCAAATCCGAGCAGGACCGCATGACACATTTCGGGTTCACCGATGTGCCCGAATCCGAGAAGGCATCGCGAGGTAATCCCTCTCCAATCGTCAATTAGACCAGAATTGTTGAATCCACCATATTAACACCCAACAGTGGGCGCCGTCTTCAGCTCCGTCGCATCCTCCTACGACACAATGAACGACCTGATGTCCCTAGGCATCCACCGCCTATGGAAAGACCACTTCGTCCGCTCCCTCAACCCAGGCTCCCCCCCTCCAGCCGGCCCCCACCGCAAAGGATGGAACATCCTCGACATCGCCGGCGGGACCGGCGACATCGCATTCCGGATGCTCGACCACGCCACAAACATCAACCACGACATCGAAACCCGCGTAACAATCAGCGACATCAACGCCGAAATGCTCGCCGAAGGCCGCAAACGCTCCATCAACACGCCCTACTACAACACCTCACGACTGGATTTCGTCGAAGCCAACGCCGAGCACATGCCGCACATCGCCGACTCCTCGGTGGACCTGTACACTGTTGTGTTTGGGATCCGCAATTTCACGGATAAGCAGGCAGCGCTGAATGAGGCGTATCGCGTTCTCAAGCCTGGTGGTGTGTTTGCATGTATGGAGTTTAGTAAGGTGGATAACCCGGTCTTTGATGCGGTCTACAAGAGGTGGAATTTCAGTGCTATTCCTATGATTGGGCAGCTTGTTGCTGGGGATCGGGCGAGTTATCAGTACCTTGTTGAGAGTATTGAGCGATTCCCTAGTCAGGAGGAGTTCAGGGGTATGATTCAGAAGGCTGGGTTTATGATTCCTGGGAAGGGTTATGAGAATCTGACTGGTGGTATTGCTGCTATTCACAAGGGTATTAAGCCGATTGCGAGGGCGTGAAATCGGAATACGTTTGTGTTGAGGACTTTGGGATGGTAGAGCTGGGTTGTGTATAATAGCATTTTTTTACATCGTGTGTTCTATCAGGAATGGTTATAAAATACGGAAGGTTCTGCCCCGGGAGCGATGGATGTGAGTAAATGTAGCGCTTCCGAAGGAAAGCATGGATATATGCAGGTTATGTAAAAGTCTATGTGCATTCACTCAAGGAAAGCAGGCGTAACATCATTAACCATGTACAATAGAATGTAAATGGTATGCCGGACAAAGGAAAATGCAAAGGGAGATCAAATGCCATCATGTCAATAGGTCCTCCACCTCCATCACTCCAATGCAACTGGTGGGATCTTTCATAGCAGCAATGACCGATATGGAGTCTGACTCGGCTCGGGATGTCGCCACGACACGCCGTAACTCGGCCAGCGAAATTGAGTCTGGAACCAAAAGCCAATTGGCTCTATTTACAACCAGGGGATGTCCGGAATCCTTCGCCATGACATCGGAAACTCGCATGTCGACATTGGTATGTCGTGAGAGGAGTGAGCGAATTCGTCGTGGCGGGATAATCTGCGAAGGAGACAAGGATACCCATGATTTGGCATTGGGATGCTGAATGGCTGCGAGAAGAATGTCGAGTAATCGGAGATCGCTGGACGTTTGTGATGGAGAAGCCGAGACAGTAGGGATTTGATCGAGAGGAACAAGCATATCCATTAGAACACGTCGTTGTTCCGGAGGTGGTTGCAGTGTGAGAGGAGGAATTGATGAGCCGCCATTGAGGTCTTCCCACGGCAAAGATATGGATGAAGAGGGAGAGTCAAACGTCGTGGAAACACCGCTTGATGAGTTAGTCAACGGTGTCCCTGCAGCTGCAGCACCAATGGCACCACCGGGATGGTGACTCCGAAAGACATCGGCTGGGCCTCGTCCTGGAGCAATGTGTAGCTTACGCGCCGTAGCGATAGCTAGTGCATCTCCCAGACACAGCGCGACCGTTGTAGATGTAGTCGGGGCGCTGACACCAAGAGAAGCTTCCTCGTCTTGATGAATGGGAGCTGGAAGAAGGACTCCCATGCCAGAGGGAGCATGGAAGGTCAATAACGGACACGCCGAAGGTTCCATATGCGATGTCAGAGCGATGACCGGGACAGTGGCGGGAATATGCGGAAGTAGCGCAAGAATCTCTGGAGAACGGCCTGAGAATGAGATCAAAAGCATTGTGTCATTCTGCGCAGTTCTAGTTAGCATCTGAATAGCCGAATCTGGTTGCGCATCTTTGGCCATGTAGATTACGATGTAGACCATGCAGGCAAGAAAAGCTTACCGGCCGAATCAATCCCAAATCCCCATGCAAAGCTTCCGTCGGATGCAAGAAAGCACTGTAGATACCAAGACTATTCATAGTTGCCTCGATTTTGCGACCGATTTTCCCGCTCTTCCCAACGCCGCAAACTACCAGCTTGCCCGCCTCGCGCACACTGCGCGCAATCAGGTCCACCGCTCTAGCGAGGTCCTGCTGCACTCGCGTATCCGTCTGATAGAGATGTTCCAGATGCTCGAGGGCAGCGCGCTCGGCGGACATGACATGGATAGCACTCACGACTGAGGACATATCTTTCATCGTGGAAGGCGGGGGCTCCGAGGGATCGGGAGGAGTGAGAGGCCATGGAGGCAAGGCGGGGCCATAGGCCATGGGTGGCAAGACGATACGGTGAATGGCTTCATAGACCATTGCGACGTCCAGGGGGACCAATGCAATGTAAAGAACCCCGGGACGTCCAAGGGGGAAAATGTGGAGGGCCAAGATCAAATCAGTCGATAACGGAAGATAACGGTCCTGGCATCGGGCGATCGGTCCGGTACATGTCTTTGACTTGCATCAGATTAATCATACGCAGTATTCCATGATAGTTAACTATGTAGTTGTGTATGTTCATTGCACTGAATTATTCAGATGGTGCCATCACATACTCTGATGGTGAAAATTGACGATCCGTGCCGCATCGAGTAAACCCGAAACTCCGGGGTGCGTGTGTCGGAGATACACATACAACGCTAAATGCCTATGTGAAAACACAATCCGATCTAGAGATCTATTCAGATACCATATGTACAGTGTGTATCGCATGGTCCAAAGACCATTATGTACATTCCATTGACCCTTGTGGCCACCCGGGCAGTAAGACCAGTGATGGCTACAGTAGTAAAAAGTAGCGAAAGGCATACAAGCAACAGACAACTCAGAAATCCAGCCCGATATAAAATAACTCCACACTCCAAATATCGTAAATCATCGCTTTCTCGTACAGCGCCACGGCTTGGTTGACCAAAGACCAGCGGGGAGGTGATCCAAATGAGGCTTGATGCCCATTTGGCCATGAGCATCCACGGCAGGAATCGGACGAGGGCAAAGGGGGTATCGTATCAGGGTTAAACTTCCCTCGTCGGTTCGTGATGGCTGCATAGCATGTATCATTTTCCCCGAGCCAAGATCACCCAGAACTTCCTGCCTCTTGCTTCTCCTTGCCTTTCTCATTGGACGCGCCGTCATCTTCGTAGAGATGGTGTTGCTCGATATAGTGGATTACAGGTACGGGAATCAGGTAGCGCACACTCATCTCACGCCGCAAAAACAGTCGAATCTTGGTGCTGCTGACGTCATTCTGGATGAGTTGCTGGATGACATGGATGTTCTCCTTCCAGGGCTGCAAGCTGGCAAGAGCCTCGTCAATATCGGTGCCGCTGCGCTCCACGATGAAGGACTGTACGGGATTAACATTTTACTGTGACGTCCAAGGGATAGTGATGCACATACGCCGTATTTGCCGAGAATATGGTCCAGATCCTTCTGACTCCAAACCCCGGGAGTAGACATGGTGTGGATCAAGTCTGCACCCGCGAGCAGCGCAATGCGGACGGGCTTTCGAGTTCCATCTGCGGCCTCGACACCGCCACGGACGGTGTTGATTTCATAGTCGAAGTGGTCCAGGACGAGCGCGGTCGGCTGATATTCCTTCTGTATAGGCTCCCATGTATCCACCATCAACCAATCCGAGGTTTGGTCCACTGCCAATTCACACATTGCGACACTATAGGCAACCGTGTTAGCACCTCGTGATTGACCGAGAACAAAGGTATCCCTACCGGTGATCTGCGCTGGCCAGACCAGCCTTGCGATAGGCATCCGACACCGGAGAGAGGTAGCCACCGATGAGTTCGAAATCGGTGCTGAATTTGACATAGTCGGCGGCCATTTCAAACATGCGCAGATGTAGGTAGGTGATTGGGGAGAAGGAGCCGCACGCGACCAACAGAAGCGGCGTCTTCTCCGGGTCGTCCATCTTTCGCTTGAGGCGAATTTCGGGCAGTTTGTAGTCGTTCATTGGTGCAGGAGGAACCTGAACAGGAGGCTGATGAACGTCGTCGCTCTGCCCTCCAACCATTTCTTTGGTCATATTGTCGAGGAAGGGAGTTGTTATAGACGAAAGCGGGAGAGTGCGGGAAAGACGTTTTGGGCGGGAGGGGGAAGTGGGGGAGAGGAAGAGAAAAGGTTGTCGCCCCTAGGGAGGCAAAAATATAGGGACGGGAGGCGGGGAACAAGACGGAATGATGGTGATTCTCTGAATCTCAAGATAGGATAGGATAGGGCAGAAAGAAAGGAATTTAGTCTTCTCCCTTTGTTGCTGAATAAGTAGAAGTTCGGTGAGCCAATGTCAATCCTCGTCGGGGCGGCTCCGGTCTTATAGCCCCTCATTTTCATGAGGTTCGGAGTATGGCTCTATATTTACCGGGGTTATAACTAACACCATAGTGAGCACATACTCTACAGAGTAGTCATTCATCTTTCATATCTTTCATAGCATAAGTTTAGCGCTCCAATACAGTAAGTACTATTGCGGCCCAGTGGCCACCAGAATCAGCGTCATACATAGTATACACAGTTACAAAGATAGAACAATTTACACAAACTAGCCTATCGGTGTCCGAATACATGACAAGTTTCAGGCTTTTCATCCGTGCTCAACCGCAGGCGAGATACGAATTCGGGTGTTGGGCTGTCTTATATCATCAACTGTCGAATGTTGCACTTCCGCCGCCTCTCTCCGAATCAAATCGTCAACCACCACGTCAATCCTCCTTTCCTTCCCCCACCACCCTTTCAACTCGTTTCCCTTCCATCCATCTACTTATCTCATTCATCTCATTCTTTGTTTGTCCGTAATAATATAGCCTGGCCATCCGGACAGCTTACCGGTTATCTTCCCTGACCTGTTCACGCCCGATCTTTAGCCCTGAATCAGGTGTTGCGGATGGCGGGTTGAAACAGAGTCCACGTCTACCTATCTCAAATATCTCGATCCCGGTAACTTATGGCCAGGCAAAGGCCCTCCATCAGCCGCCAGGACCCCGTCGAGGATTATTCCATCTCCCCCGCAGGAGCTACTGCCACCTCTTCTGCCTCGAGGTACTTTACCCATTTCTTCAACACCCGAACTTCATACCTTGTCCACATCGTGGAAACTTCCGCTCCGCTCGCTGTGGATACTCACTGGCAAGAACCTTGTGGATGATCTTAAAATTCCCCTCGTCTTCCTGTGCTCCTTGATTGATTCCCCTTTGGCTGCTACGCGGTGTGAGGGAACCTATCTCCACGTAGGCCCTCGGCGTCATCTGCATGCTCCTCGGTGTTGTCCGCCCGGCTTTTGACAACCTGCACGATCGTCTCCCTTAGCAATCCCACTTCCATATTCATACGCGCACATCCTCGCTCCAAAGGCAACCAGTTTCTGATGTCATCCAGAACCACTCGCTCCTCTGCGAGACTTGCTACAGACCCTCCTCCTGCCGCCGACTCCGGCCCTCCTTCACAATCGGCCGCTGGTTCGGCTTCTTCCCGGAAGCGCAAGGCTTCATCACGCCGGGATCGACGTTCGGACACACCGAATCAGCCAACCACCTCATCGCCTCCCAGAAGATCGAAAAGACAGCGCACCTCCGTGCCTCACGCTGTCCCGCCTGCTGGGCCAACCGCCGCCGCTCCCCGACGAGCTGCCCGTGGTCACACAGCCATGTCACAACCAGGGTGAGTTTTGAAAAAAGAAAGGAGGTATATCTCATGATTGGAAAGCTGATGTGAACATAAACCGGTGTAGACCGTCTTCTCGACCTTCGGAGGAATCGAAGTCAACGGTGTCTCCGCCGCCCCCGCGGCGGAGATCTACCCGGAATGGTGAGATTCACTGGATGACCCATTCATCATATATACAGGGATACTTATGTTGCCTGCCTTTTAGATCGACTCGCAGCGACGCAATCACCGCCTCCCCGGCGACAGAAGAAGCGTTCCGCAAAGACGAGTGCTGATGCTTTCATGCGGGATGCGGAGGAGGAGCTGGAGGAAGATACCAAGGAAGAACGGGAAGAATCTCCAACGGGTGATAGCAACGATGGTACCAATCCGTCCGCCTTCGACGATGAAGACTTGGACCCATTCAACAGCAGCCTTTTTGGGGGCCGAGGTCCCATGGGGCTCCAGAGTACGCTCCGTGCACTCAGTGGTATGATGTCGGGCATGTCTTCGCGACTACGAGATATTCTTTGTAATCTGCGGGCAAAGGGGGACCCTTCCCTTCAATTGATTGCTCTTCAAGAGCTATCAGACCTCCTGCTCGTGTCCAACGAGGACAACCTGTCCGGCCAGTTCTCTCCCGACCCATACGTCAAGGAACTGGTCGCCTTAATGCAACCGAACCAGTTTGGCGAGGAGAACCCGGAGATAATGCTGCTTGCATGCCGCTGTCTGGCTAATTTGATGGAGGCCCTCCGTGGCTCCGTGGCCAACGTGGTCTACGGTGGTGCTGTTCCTATCCTATGCCAAAAGCTCTTGGATATCCAGTTTATCGATCTTGCCGAACAGGCCTTGAGTGTACGTCTTGTCTTCTGCGCCTGAACCCCCTGTGGAAAGTGTACTGACAACTTGATCCAGACTCTCGCAAAGATCTCTGTCGACTTCCCCGCTTCCATCGTGCGAGAGGGCGGCTTGACGGCATGCTTGACCTACCTTGACTTCTTCCCAACAAGCACTCAACGTACAGCTGTAACCACCGCAGCCAACTGTTGCCGCAATTTGCCCCATGATTCATTTCCAGTTGTTCGCGATGTCATGCCCACTCTTCTGAGTGTTCTTTCCAGTAATGACCCAAAGGTAGTTGAGCAGGGATGTCTCTGCGTCTCCCGTATCGTGGAGAGCTTCAAGTATCGCCCTGAAAACTTGGAAGCGTTGATTGAACCTGCCATGCTTAAGGCTGTTCTCCGTCTGCTCCTGCCCGGCACCACCAACCTTATCGGCCCGCATATCCACACACAGTTTCTTCGGGTATTGGCAATTGTATCCAAGGCCAGTCCTCGTCGCTCAATTGAGCTGCTCAAGATGGATGTGGTAGATACCCTTTACCATATTCTTACTGGCATCTCGCCGCCCGAAGACACGGATAGCACGGCTGTGAAGATGGACAGTGTACTGGTCATGCAGGCGCTGATTCACCGACCGCGCGAGCAAGTGTTTGAGACTCTCAATGTTATCTGCGAGCTTCTCCCTGGTGTCCCAAGCCGTGAGGCATCTCGCACGGATAGCGTGCTGAGCTCCTACTTTGACAACAGCATGTCGATCGGCCTGAAGTCCTCCAAGTCTAAAGAAGGTCCGGAAGAAAGACGTGCCTTGCTTGACGATTGCCGGCCCCAGCTCAAGCGCTTTGCAATGATCCTGTTTCCATCTTTGACAGATGCGTATTCGAGTACAGTTAACCTAAATGTCCGCCAAAAGGTATTGATTGCCCAGCTGAAGATGTTGCACATCCTCGAGCCGAGTTTGATAGAGGATGCCCTCCAGACAGTTCCTTATGCATCATTCCTTGCTGCCATTCTTTCGCAGAAGGACCATCCTTCGCTTGTATCTCTAGCACTGCGATGCTCTGAACTGCTGTTCCAGCGCCTTGAACATGTTTATCAGCACCAATTCCATCGGGAGGGCGTTATATCTGAAATTGTCAAACTGGCAGAGGCACCCCTATCTACCGACAAGGAGGGTACTGAAACATCGGAAAAGGAAAAGGTTACTGCTAAGCCCTCAATCGATACCTCGCATGATGAGGCAGGCGCCATCACTCGAAAAGAAGACAAGGACCCCGCGGACGAGGATGACGAGGATGGCGATGACTACGATGATCAAGACGATGAGGTCGATGAAGAAAATGAAGACGACTCCGATTCAGAGAACTCTTCTGTCGATGGTCGGCTGTCAGTCGCTAGAATGGAGAATGCGCTCAATGACATGGTTACCCGGGATGCCCATGCCTTCCTCAAGATCTACGAAGCAGGCCAAGGTGGCGCTGTGCGTACTGAAGCTGTTCGGATCTTGGCAGAGCTGCAGTCCCTGGCTGGCAAAATTCGGGATTGCTATTCCACTCCCGTCGCCGATGATGGTCTTTCTCTCTTCAAGAGCTTGGCATCTTACTTCGATGGGGACGCACTGGAGAGTATCACCAGCTCAGAATTGCTTAATTCGGGCATTATTCAGGTGCTTCTAGACGTCTTGGGTGATCTCAAAGCCCCGTCTATTCGCCAAGCCCGATCGGCTTTTCTGCAAGCCTTCATGGGCGCAACCATCTCTGCAAAGGCCCAGAGCCAAAGCACCGCAACTACGCCCTTTAGCGTTATGATTCGGAAGCTCCAAGATTTGCTTAGCCGGACTGAGCACTTTGAGGTTCTCACCGTCAGTCACAATTCGCTAGAGAATACCCGCAGCAACACTACATATATGCTTGGAAAGCAACTTCGACTAAAGTTGGTGGCCGAGGATGGAACTGAAGTTCCCCGACCGTATCGAAACATCATGGTCTCAATCCATGCCATCGCTACTTTCAAGGCCCTTGATGACTTCCTCCAACCGCGTATCGCCATCTCCGAACGCCCTCGGCAGAATCGCGATAGGGACACTATTCTCTCTCAAATCGCGAATGCAGCCCGCCTGCGCGATCAATTAACATCCGGGAGTCCACCCCGCCCACCTGGTGGCGCCGCCCCTGGTCGATTGCCAGGCGCAGGCGGCAATGGAAATGACTCTCTCGATGAGGCACAGGAACGATCGTCCACTAACCGGCACCGGCGCATGCCGCTGCAAGAGGATGAAGATGACCATGACGACGAGCCGCTGGAGTGCGCCGACGAGAGACAACTCAGCGATGAAGAGGAGGAAGAAGCCGATGAGGGTGAAGAGGACGAGGAGCTGAATGCCATTGTCGACGATCTCGATGACGACCTCGATGATGAACCTGTTCATGACCCGACTGCAGTGAACATGGAAGTCGGGTCTTCAGGCAAGGTAACGGCACGAAAGGAAGATGGTACTCGCATTGGTACTCCATCCCAATCTACGCCGGCATCCAAGCCTTCCTCTTCTGCACCAAGCACTACCGCGGCTCATAGCTCACTCGCCACCGCCGGACGTCCGTTCTCTTCATACGCGGCTGCGATGGCTTCGGTTCCTCAAGACTGGCATATTGAGTTCTACGTGGACGGCAAGCCCATCCCCAGCGAGACGACTGTCTACCGTGCGGTGCATCACAACCGTGAACACCTAGACGAGGCCGGCGCTAAGAGCGTTTGGTCTGCCGTCCATACCGTCACGTTCAAGCGTGTACCTGGCCCGCCCCCGCCAGAGCCGTCCACTCTTGCCAATGCTGGACAGGATGTGTTTTCCAAGGAGAACGGCCTGGAAATGCCCGCCAGTCTGAATAAGGACACCACAACCGCGTCCATTCTCCGCTTGCTTCGTGTCTTGCACGAAATGAACGCCACCATCGATGACATTTTGACCGAGGCTCGCGATCCCGTCAACATTACCCCCGAGCCCTTGGCTCAGTTCATCAACACGAAGCTCACAGCTAAGATGAACCGCCAGCTTGAGGAGCCACTGATCGTGGCGAGTAATTGTCTTCCTAGCTGGAGTGAAGACCTGGCTCGCTTGTTTTCATTCCTCTTCCCCTTCGAGACCAGGCATCTTTTCCTGCAGTCGACCGCATTTGGATATTCTCGCGCCATGATGAGATGGCACAATTCGCAAAGCTCGGAGGACAGCCGTCGTGATATGCGCCGGGATGACCGACCGTTCCTTGGTCGGCTGCAGCGACAAAAAGTGCGCATCTCGCGGGCTCGCATTTTGGACTCTGCCATGAAGGTCATGGAGCTTTATGGGTCGTCTCCAAGTGTGCTTGAAGTTGAGTATTTCGAGGAAGTTGGAACTGGTCTGGGTCCTACACTTGAGTTCTACTCCACTGTTTCCAAGGAGTTTTCCAAGAAGAAGATCAAAATCTGGAGGGAGACGGATGGTACTTCGTCGACTGCTGAATATGCATTTGGCAAACGCGGTCTGTTCCCGGCTCCGATGAGCGATGAGCAAGCATCTCAAGAATCCGGCAAGAAACAGTTGAACCTGTTTAAGGTCCTTGGAAAGTTTGTGGCACGCTCCATGCTTGACTCACGCATCATCGATATCTCGTTCAACCCAGCCTTCTTCCGCATCGCTGACACTTTGTCTTCTGTCGCCCCCTCATTGGGTACGGTCAAGGCGGTGGATGAGGACCTGGCCAAGTCCCTTGTCATGCTGAAGCAATTTGTCAAGGCTAAACGCAGCATCGAAGAGGACAAGTCCATCTCAACTCATGAGAAGTCCCGGGCGGTCCAGAACATTATTGTGGATGGCGTTCGTGTTGAGGATCTAAGCTTGGACTTCACCTTGCCTGGCTATCCGGCTATTGAACTCATTCCAGGCGGTTCCGACGTTTCAGTCACTATTGACAACGTTGAACAATACGTGGACCGAGTCATTGACATGACTTTGGGAAGTGGTGTTCGTCGGCAAGTGGATGCTTTCCGAGCCGGGTTCTCGCAGGTGTTCCCTTACTCCGCTCTTCGAGCCTTCACCCCGAATGAACTCGTCATGCTCTTCGGACAAGCCGAAGAAGACTGGTCTATCGAGACCCTCACTGACTCCATCAAGGCCGATCATGGGTTCAACATGGACAGCCGGAGCGTCCGCAACTTGCTGCAGACTATGAGCGAGCTGGACAAGCAACAGCGACGTGATTTCCTTCAATTCGTTACGGGTAGCCCGAAGCTTCCAATTGGCGGTAAGCATTCCTATTCCCCCTGACTTTTTATCTATGCAACGATTACTTATACATTATATTTTAGGTTTCAAAAACCTCACTCCGATCTTCACAGTCGTGTGTCGCCCCAGCGAGCCTCCTTACACAGCAGACGACTATCTCCCCAGTGTCATGACCTGCGTGAACTACCTCAAGTTGCCAGACTACAGTAGCTTGGAGTTCCTGAAGGAGCGACTATCAGTCGCCATCAAGGAAGGACAAGGGGCATTCCACCTGTCCTAGCCGGCACTGCGTTTCTGCTCGCTCACACATCGAGAATATCCCCTCGATCGACTAACAACATCAGCAGTGCTGGTGCACAACTCCGACCTTGTTCACTACAGACGGAACCCTTTAACGACGGTATGACACGATTTGCTGCCTTGTGCTCGATCCCTCGCTCAGGCCTTTCGGCCGGGCTGTTCTTTCTTTACATTTTCAGGCCATCTGGGCTGAGGGCGTCAAGGTGGATTCGTTTTCTTCTCATGATACTGATATTAGATAGCAATGGATCACTTTTTTTTATAGATTTTCCTGGTAGACTAGCAGGTAACATAGCATATTCCACTAGGATGCCTTGGTGGTGAACGGTGGGATGATTGAACTAGTAAATGCCGTATAACCATATCTTGTCTAGTTGTATTCCTGTCTATAAGCTCTATCTCTATAACCTCTATAACCCACCAATCTATCGTCTATAGAGTTAGTCTATGTATAAAAACATCCAAAACAAACCCCCGCAAAGCCACAGATCTAACTCTTATATATCGAAACCATAGACTATAAAACGTTAGCGAAATTCAATCATCCGCATCAGGTCAAACTCACATCGGCAAACTTAGGCTCAATAAAAAGCGCCTTCGCCTCCGAAACCATAACCGCCCCCTCACAATCCTCCCTCAACTCCTCCTCCTTCACAACACTCTCCCCATCCTTCACCACAGCCGGCAAATAAGTCATCCTCCCCTCAACCCAAGCCTTCCTCCCCTCAACCTTAACCGTGTTCGCCCTCAACACATAAACCCGATCCGGCAACGCCGGCTTCCGAAAATCAACATTCAAATTCGCAGTCATTCCCAACCCACTGCTGAAAGCCGCGGAAACACACCTCGCAAACACCTCATCAAAAAGCACCCCCAAAAGGCCACCATGCACGAAACCAGGATGTCCACATAGATCATGACCAATATGGAAAACCGAGACAACGCTACTAGTGCCGCCCTCGGAGGTCGTCCATGTAAACGGCGCCATAGCAAGCTTTCCGGGCCCAGCTAAACTCCCACCCACGAAATGATGCTGTCGCGTAGCTGGTGGGATGGCGAGATGAGGACGTGATTCCTTGTAGATATGTGATTTGCGAAGTGTTTGGACGAGAGGGATTTGAGAAATCAGGGTCTCAATTGATCCGTTCGTAGATGGTTGTGTTTTGGAGAGGAAGCGAGGTTCCTGCTGGGTTGGAAGTGCTTGTTCGTGCATCACGGTGGAGTGTGATGGGCCTTGTTGGTGAAGGTACATTCGGCCGGGTTTGAAGATGGTGGATGTGCGCCAGAGGCGCATGGTTTGAGGAAGTGACATTTTGGATATATGTACAATGATCTTGGATTCTGTAGGAAGATGGTAATGTTAGTAGGTTGAAGAGTGTTTTGGTGACTGACTTGAATGTCGGTAAGCTACCTAGGCAACGAAAAGAAGTTTCCTAGCGGGGTCCGCGATCTGTTCACTAGACCTCGGGATTTGAAGTGTAGATGTGAGGGGTCGAGCGAAGTTGTAGCTGTACACGGAACAGTAAACTTATCCAGCACGAACTCGTCTGTACAGGTTTATTGAATGAGACTGAGACTAGTTACCTGGTAACTAAGCTTCCTTATCATGTAGTTCTCATTTTTCCTTATCGGATAGTGGGGCGGAAGCCGACTTTCGGCGAGTCTTTCGGCTGCCAAGTCGGAAATCGCATGCCGAGTGAACAGATTACATTGTATCAGAATATTCGGCGCACCAGCTGATTCATCATCGCCAAGCCCCTGACCCAACCCAATACGGTATTCCGTACATGGGCCGCATCTATTTCAACTTCCCCTTTTGTTCGCCCTATTTCATCTCGGCCCATATTCCCCTATTCCGGTCCGATATGGCGATAACGTGCTATAGTGTAATTGCAAGCCCTGTATCTCGCATCAAGATGTAGGGCGAAGCCCCTGATTCTGTTTTCTGATTCTGTCTAATTCTATACTTTCACGCATATAAATACCCCCCAGAAAACTAGATAAAAAATCATCAATCTGATCATCTTTTTTTTACCCTTCATTCTTTCTGGCCACTTCATTGGCCAATCGGACACAGAGACGGACCGATCATCATATCGCATGATCTTCTTCGGTCCTAAACTCTGAAACATTGTGTGCCTTGGATCATTGGTCTGGATCTATACATGGTACTTTCGGAGAGTACTTCGTATATTTCGATATGCGAATTAGGCATGCAAGTTAACATGCGAGGATTAATTACTTTATATGGGTTTTGTGGTAGAAATATTGATGGGAATCTCTATTTGGACTAGAACTATACACATGCTAAGAGATATGACCACTCGATGTATGTAACGAACCATAAGAACCACGGATAGAAAGCCACAACCGTGAATACCTCTGTGGATACCTAGAAATTCAAGGGATCAAGGTTACCCAAAAAGGCATTGTTACCCTCCCCACGGAGCAGAGCCTCAATATCGATTCTCCCAGCCGTGAGATACCGCTCACTAACACCGATGTTCACGCGCTGAGAAAGCTGGTTCTTCAATTCGGCACGCAGACTAGCAAGCTCCCCCTTGGTAATACTGCTATTCTGCTTGTCACGCTTCTGCCGGCCACCACCACGGCCACGACCCTTGCCTTCAGATTCGTCGAATTCTTCGCTATCATATTCAACACCCAGGTCATCGGCCGCAGCACGGAGCCAGTTGTCCTCGGATGACACCTTCTCCTTGGCGAGGTTGGAGTCGGTAATCTTTTTGGCGAGGTTGATGCGAGTCCGGATACGGGATACGACTCGGCGATCAATCTCGATAGACTCGAGAGGAAGCTTCTTTTGTGGGCCATCGCCCTTGGATCTTTTGGCGTGGACCTTGGCAGCGAGACGGGCCACGCTGACAACTTCCTCGGGAGCACAGATAAGAATACTCTTGCCAGCTGCACCGGCACGGGCGGTACGGCCAGATCGATGGACGTAGGCATCTGCTGCGCGAGGTGCGTGGTAGTGAATGACACAATCGATGCCCTTAATGTCGAGACCACGAGCTGCAACATCGGTGGCGACCAGGATAGAGCTGGGATCAGAGGTGGGTGAGGAGAAGCGTTCCACTGAACGGAGTCGGGCCTTTTGAGCCATGGAGGAATGAAGAGCAAGAGCTGGGAGTTGGAGGGTTTGCAGCAGCTGTGCAAGACGTCGAACGGCGGAAATGGAGTTGGTGAAGACAAGTGTGCGGTGCTTCGGGTGATATAGAAGAAGCGCATAGAGGTAGAGGTCCTATTTGGATTATTAGTATCGAGGTCAAAAGATGTCGCCCCTACGGTATCTTACCTTCTCCATGGCAGGACATTCCACAATTCCCTCCTTGAGGCCTTCGGCCATTTGCTGCACTGGGTTGACATCGATAAACCTGGGCTTCTCTTCTCTGAAGTTGAGTTTCTTGAGCAGATACTCCATTGACTCCTTGTTATCCATCATGTCTCCCCCTGACCAACGCCCCTTACCGGCAAGCTTGGTTTGTAAATCGCGGTGGAAAGTAGCTGAGAAAACGAGGGTTTGTCGGACGTTCGGCTCTGGCTCGTCCTCCTGTGCCTCCTCATCCATATCGGGGAAGTCGCCTTGCTCCTTTCGATCCAAAGCACCGATAATCTCTTCTACCTCCTTGAAGTGGCCCTCGCTGAGCAGCCGATCGGCCTCATCGACGACTAGGAAGCGAATGCTTTGCATCTTGCGGATCAATCCTGACCCAGTGCTCAGAATCTCCCACACGCGACCGGGTGTACCAACAACTATATCGGCATTCGCGAGTTGCCTTTGTTGCTTCTGGATGGAGAGTCCACCGGTCAAAAGGGCAATGCGCGCATCCGTGTTCGGGGAGTTGGCAACCAGGTCTCCAATATGCTTCCCTAACTGAACTGCCAACTCTCTGGTCGGGGACAAGATAAGTGCCATGGGAGCTGTCTTGGACTTTCCAGCTTGGTCGATCTTCTTTCCTCGCTTCTCCAGATAATGTTCGAGAATTGGAATGCCGAAAGCCAGTGTTTTACCGGAACCGGTCGAGGCCTTGCCGACAACATCGTGGCCGTCCAGAATAGCAGGAATACAGGCCTTTTGCACGGCAGTCGGTGTCGCGAATTTCATCTTGGAAAGACCGGTCAAGAGCTCAGGCGATAGATCAAGATTGTCCCAGTCTGATACATCCACACCATCATCATCTTCAGCTTGCTCAAGAAGTGTCGCAAACGAGAGACTGGATTTCAGATTAGGATCCTGTGCGGGCTCAGCCTCCTTTGTCTTGGTCTCTTTAGCCTTCTTTTCCTTCTTCTTGGCCTCTTTTTGTTTCTTCTTATTTTCCTGCTTCTTATCTTCCTTCACTTGTGTATCGGCGGACGTAGGAGTCTTCTCAGTTTTGCCGGTATTGTCAGTCTCTCCCTCGCTGATTCCTCTCCATTCTTCACCATCGTCGTCCTCGGATGGTGGCTTCACGATTGAATTTTTAGGCTTGCCAGACTTGGCCTGTTTAAAGCCCGCACGTCAGTAAATATGCCGAGGAGTTGACACTAGAATGCCTTTCGTACTTTGAATCGAACTTCTCCATGACCGTGTGAGCGAATGACGTCCACACCGTCAATCTCCTCTAGACCAAAGAAACCGCCTGCATCTTCCATGCGATCAGGCAAAGCCACTTCCTTCCAGTTCAAGTCCTCCAAGCCGACAACCCCATCCCAGTCACTGTCGTTCGAAGCCGGGCCTGATTTGGCGGCTTTCTTGCGCTTTTTGGACTCCGCGGCCTGGGCCTTTGAATCGCGTCCTCGTTTCTGGCCCATTTTCGATCCTTGAAATCGATCCGGGGTATCAGGCGGGTGTGTTTGGCGAGAACAGAAAGAAAAAAGAAAAGAAGCTGCTCGGAGAAATCGCAGAAAAAACGCGGCAGAAAAAGTCCGCCCGCAAATCTTATCAAATCTCTCCCCACCTTGAAGAATCCCGCAATTGAAAACCTTCGACGCAATTGATCTTCGTCAGAGTCTTGATTCGAGATGGGAAAGTCTTCTAAGGACAAGCGCGATGCCTACTACCGCCTCGCCAAAGAACAGAATTGGCGAGCCCGATCCGCCTTCAAACTGATCCAGATCGACGAGCAATTCGACCTTTTCGAACACGAGAATCCCGACAAAGTGACAAGAGTCGTGGATCTATGCGCTGCACCAGGAAGCTGGAGTCAAGTGCTCAGCCGTGTCTTAATCAAGGGCGAGAGTTTCGGACGACGGACATGGATCGACAAGAAGCGACGGGACAAACAAGCCCTGCAAGGCGAAGCTCCCAGCAACGAAGTCCCTCAGATTGGCGAGAGCAATCCAGACGCAGAGCTAAAACCCCGCGAAAACGTCAAGATTGTTTCCATTGACTTACAACCCATGGCCCCGCTCGAAGGCATCACCACCCTCAAGGCCGACATCACACATCCCTCCACCATTCCTCTTCTCCTGCGCGCATTGGACCCCGAAGCCTACGAGTCCTCACCAACCTCCGATAATACGTCAGATACACCCGGGATCAGACAACCACACCCGGTCGACCTCGTCATTTCAGATGGCGCCCCGGATGTAACGGGTCTGCATGACCTGGACATCTATATCCAGTCGCAATTACTCTTCGCGGCGCTTAACCTTGCAATGGGAGTACTCCGCCCAGGCGGCAAATTCGTGGCCAAGATCTTCCGCGGCCGGGACGTCGATTTGCTCTACGCACAATTACGCACCGTTTTCGAGCGTGTCAGTGTTGCGAAGCCTCGCAGCAGCCGCGCTAGCAGCCTGGAAGCTTTCATTGTCTGCGAGGGATTCATCCCACCTACTAGGGAGGAAGGGTTAGTAGGCATGGCAGCGTTGCAGAGTCCTTTATTCGGAGGAGCCGCTGTGCCAAAACCTGTATCCGAAGATGGTAACGTCGGTGTCGAACTACAGGATGAAATGGATGAAGATACCCACGCCAGAGAAGTCATGACTGAGACGATCCAAACCAATGCAAACCACACTATCGAAGTTCGCAACCTTCATTCCGCCCCGAGTGAGCAAGAGCAACGACCTACACAGAAGCTCGCCAACAAGTTCGCAGAAGAGAACCGGTGGATTCCATCATTCATTGCTTGTGGTGATCTCTCTTCATGGGACTCGGATGCCTCTTATACTCTTCCACCAGACCATGTGAGTCTCGATCCGGTGCAGCCGCCTACTGCGCCGCCGTATAGGAAGGCTTTGGAACTGCGGAAGGAGAAAGGAGGAGCTTATGGAAAAACCAAGCTTGGGTCATTGGCACGAGCTTGATTGGCACTTATTGTTTCCAGATGTATAGATGACACGATTATGAAATACTGTATGGCGTTTGCATAGAGGCGCGGTTAGATGAGGGCCTGGTCCCTTGAACAGATACCCAGCCATTCTTACAACTCAATTATGAGGCACTTGGAAGACATCCTTGTCTGAATTCCTTCAAAAATGTGCTACACTACTTGTAAACAACACGTTTTGTCCAATAAATCGCCATGGATTTTGAAGTCTATAAGCAGATTTTGCGCTGGGCCGAATGAAAATGATCTAAAAGCGGGGGGAATCGAACACAAAAATGACAACCTCTGTTCACATCACGCCACTGCATCAACCAGCCTAGTACACCTCCAGGACGTAACGCTCCTCATCCTTGAGCTTCTCAATCTCCTTGCGGGTGTCAACCTTCTTGCCGTTGTTCTTGGCTTCGGCAGCAATGGCCTCCTCGAGGACGGCGGTGACATCAGGAACGGGCCAGGTGGGGCCGCAGAGGTAGAAAGCACCCTCTTCACGGATATAGGCCTGCATGATCTCAGGCAGGGACTGGCGCATACGGTCTTGAATATAGATCTTCTCAGGCTGGTCACGAGAGAAGGCACGGCCGAGCAAGGTGATGACACCGGCCTCCTGGTAGGCTTCCCACTCCTCTCCGTAGCAGTACTCCTCGCGCTGGTGACGAGAGCCCATGTACAGAAGAACGGAACCGATCTCCTTGCCCTGCGCCTTTTCGAGAGCACGGTGCTGCACGAAGGCGCGGAATGGAGCCAGACCGGTACCAAGACCGGCCATGATGAGAGGCTGGGTGGAATTGGGCGGCAGCTTCATCACACTGGACTTGACACTGACAGTGATTGGGGAGCCGGGCTGGAGTCTGCTCAGGTAGCGAGTGGCCAGACCGAAGCGGTCGATGCCCTTGGGGGAGCTCCAGTTGACGGCGACAATCATCAGGGCGACCGAGTTGGGGGTGACCTTCTGGCACGAGGCAATGGAGTACTCGCGGCGCTTCAGAGGACCGATGATGCGCACGATCTCGTGGAAGGCGGGGTGGGCAGACGGGTACTCGAGTAGGATGTCGGCGAAGGTGACGGTGTCAACCTCGGCACGGCGCTTGAACTCCTGGGCGCCATCGGGGCCGCCCAGAGTCCGCAGGTCGGTCTTCTCCTTCTCGTCGGTAGCGAACTCGGAAAGAGCCTCGTAGAAGCGCTTGGGTGGGCGACCGAAGATGTCGACGTTTTGCATCAGCGCTTGGTACACGGTACGGTTCTCCAGCACAGCGGGGTCCTCACGGCTAGGGACCTCCACAATCGCATCGGGGTCCAGGCCGTAGAAGGTGATGAACTCGGAGACATCCTTGGGGTCGTTCTCGGCGTGAACACCCAGAGCCTCGCCAATGTCATAAGTGAGGCCGGAATCGCCCAGGTCGAACTCAATGTGGAAAATGTTACGGTCATAGGTGACGGGGGTGAGGCGACGGTTCTCCTTGACGTGGACGGTGAAGGTCTTAGTCGCCAGGTCAGGACGGAGAGCGCTCCTGGTGCCATAGGCCTCCTTAAATGCCAGGCCACGGGCGGCAGTCTCCCAGTCCTTGAGGAAGGTCACAGGCTCAGCTTCGTTCTTGTCGAAGGAAGCGAAGCTGTTGGCAGCAATGTCCTTTGGGAGGCGGGGTGCCTCGCTGACACCCTCGGGCTCCTTCCAGGACTCAGGGATCTCGATCTGGCGAAGAACCTTTTCAAGGTCCTTGACAACATTCTCCAAGGCCTCAGCCTGGCCCGTGATGGAGGACAGCTTCTTGGCGGCCAGGCCTTCCTGGGAGGGCAGAGCAACACGAAGGAAGGAAGCCTGGAGAATGAGGCTCGAGAGAGACGAGTCCTCACTGGCAGAAGTATCAACAACGAAGAGAGAGATGCCACGCTGAGCGACAGCCTGGCGGAAAGCGGCTGGCAGCTTCTTCTCCAGATCCTCGTCCTTGATACCGGGAGCGCTCACAATGACCTTGGCGTTGTCCTTGACCGAAGCAAGAACATCGACGTCATTGAGCAGAGGAATGCTTCCAACGTAGGAAACGTCGGCAGCAGCGACAGCGTAAGGAGCATCCAGGATCTTGGCGCTCTTGCGAATGTCAACGCGAATGGTACCGCCCTGGACAAGGTTGTCGTGAACCTTGCTGGTGGTGACGTTGCTGGCCGAATCAGCGGCGAGGGCCTGGCTCAGAGTGCGAGCAGCATCTTCAGAAACGGAGTTGTCAACATCCCAGAAAGTGTACTCTTGGACAGCAGCGGGATCAAGCAGCTGCAGGGGAGCAGCCTCGTTGGTGGCGCTGTTGACAGGGAGAATAGGCTTCTCGAAGATACGCTGGAATGCAGCAGCAGTGCTGACAAGGTCCCAGGTCTGAGAGCGAGGGTACTTGATCTCGACAGCAGCCGGAGCCTGCTCACGGTCCGTGGCGAAGGTCAAGGCAGCGAGGACGTCCTCGTAGAGGGCAGAGTGAACACCCTCCTCCTGGACAGCCTGCTCATTGGCAACCTGGCCCAGAATGCCAACGGTCTTGGTGGTCTTGGGAAGCACGCGCAGGAACTCCTCCTCGACGAAGGGACGGTAGACGCGGATATTGACAACACCAATGTGAACACCATCCTTGGCCAAAGAGCGGGCAACCTGAACAGCGAGAGTGGCCTCGACGGTGCCAAAGACGACCAGAACGGAAACGGGCTCGGCATGGCCGTGGTACTCAAAGGCACCGTAGTCGGTTCCCAACTCGCCGTTGAGAGTCTTAAGCAGCTCGAGAACCTTGCCCTGGGCATCCAGGTGGCGGTTGCGAGCGTCATCGAGAGTCTTGCGAACAGTCTCATAAGTGTTGGTCAAGCCATCCTTGCCGAGCACATCGATGACACGGGTAGTCTCACGGCCGACGCGGACACCGTCATAGATGTGGATCGAAGGCAGAAGGGAAGACAGCAAAGTGGTGAAGAGAGCCATGTGCTGAGACTCGTGGGCCGAGCCACTGGAGACCAGACCAAGTCCGAGGTCCTCAGCCAGGGAGAGGGCCGAAGCATAGTCGGATACCAGACCTTCCTCGCCGGCATAGTCCACAGCAGCAACGTGAGCCGCCACTGGGCTGGCCACGGAGTAGAGCAGAGAAAGCTGCTCCAAAGCGGACCGCATGAACGGAAGTGTGGCGGAAGATGCGACGATGCCCTGGGGCACATGGCGCTTCTTCAGGTCAAAGTCCTGGGAGAAGAGATATCCAAGGGCCATGTTGCCGGCACCCTGGCGGGTTTCGAGAGACTGAACAACAGGAGATTCGCCATTGGCATTGGCCTCCTGCTGCTGAGACCATTCTCGCAGAGCAACGTCGAGATCAAAGCTCTCGGGCGAGTACGAGAAGATCTTGTCACTCAACAGATACGCCACCTGCTGGATCAGCGTCTGGGCGGTAGTATAAGTCGGGCCGGACAAGGCCGACAAGGCCGGATTAGGTGCACTCATGGTGAATATGAACTTGTCTGGATATCGCGCACACTGCCAAGATATCCCTAAAGACGACAAGAAAAATTCACCACAGACAAGGGAAATGTGCGGAGAGAGAGGGGAACAATCGCCGGAAAATCCGCTGGCTATAAGAAAATCCCCAGGCACGTTACCCCATCGGGGCTAGTGGCGAAGCAAGCACGCAATCACGCAATTTTCTTATCGATAGCGAGGGCGGTGAAGAATGGCAGGAATTGGAAACCTGCATTATGTATGCTGACTCATCTTTTTGTGCTGCACAACATTCATGTGATTAGAGCTCCACAGAAATTGGGGCAACACCGAGCCTCGGTCTGGGGTGTAATTGCGGAGAAGGAGCTGCATGCATGGAACACTTCTCTTCAATGTACATAATTTGACCTGAATCCACAACCGTTACCTGAATCTTGCATTGTTAATGATCTGTTTTACGAGTACTCACGATGGCGGAAAATTCACTCAATCCTGTCCCTTTCTCAGAGCCGCCCTACCTTCGTGGGTTGCCGAACCCATATATCACACCTGCCCACCTCCGTTTCCAAAAGGCATGCCGCAAATTTGCCTGGGATAATTTGATTCAACATGCGATGGAATGGGAGAAGGCCGGAACTGTTCCCGAGCATGTTTTCCACACTTTCTGCAAGGCCAACATGCTCTTGCCCAACATGCCCGCCCCTCTTCCCGTCGACTGGCTCAAGCGGTTGGGAATCAATGATATCTTGGGGGTGAAGGTTGAGGATTGGGACTATACATACACCGGCATATATTGTGACGAGGTAAGAACAAATGCAGCATTCAGCAGCTTGCAAACAAACCGTACTAAATGGAGCCCTAAATAGATGGGCCGGTCGGGTTTAAGTGGCCCCGGTGGCTCGCTCAATGCTGGATTTGCATTTGGTATCCCCCCAATTGTCAAGTTTGGCAGTAAGGACTTGCAGGAGCGGTTCCTCCCTGATCTTCTTACCGGCAAGAAGCGCGCCTGTATCGCGATCACAGAGCCCGAGGCCGGTAGTGATGTCGCGAACATCACCACAACTGCGGTCAAGAGCGCGGACGGCAAGCACTATATAATCAACGGAACGAAGAAATGGTAAGCAAACTCTAAGCCAAACGCTGGGACCTGACTGACCAATTTCCAGGATCACGAACGGCATATGGTCTGACTACGCGACTATGGCGGTCCGAACAGGCGGGAAGGGAGCTTCTGGCCTCTCTGTGTTGGTCGTGCCTCTGAAGAACCATCCAGGTGTCTCAATGCGCCGACTGAAGGTCTCGGGTCAAATCACTGGCGGAACGACCTACATCGAGCTGGACGACGTGAAGGTGCCGGTATCAAACATCGTTGGCAAAGAAGGCGATGGCATGCGTATCATCATGACCAACTTCAACCACGAGCGACTCGTCATTGCCATCGGTGTTACTCGCCAGGCTCGTGTCGCTCTATCCGCCGCGTTTTCCTACTGTCTCAAGCGTGAGGCCTTTGGCAAGACGCTTATGGATCAGCCTGTCGTGCGGCATCGACTCGCCAAGGCCGGTGCTGAACTTGAGACCATGTGGGCCTGGGTTGAGCAGATCCTATATCAGCTGAGTCATATGAGCAAAGAAGATGGTGACCGTCAGCTTGGGGGTTTGACTGCTTTGGCAAAGGCTAAGTCGGCAATGGTCCTCAATGAGTGCGCCCAGGTTGCCGTTCTACTATTTGGTGGCAATGGCTTCACCCAGACTGGCCAGGGTGAGCTCGTAGAAGGTGAGTTCTGCACTTTATCTCTCTGTCTGATATCCCGCTGGCTAATGACTCGTGCTTTTCACAGCAATTCTCCGTGATGTCCCTGGTGTTCGCATTCCGGGCGGCTCAGAAGATGTCTTGCTCGACTTGTCGGTACGCCAGTTAGTCAAGGTTTACCAAGCGCAGGAGAAGAAGCTCGCCCAGAGCTCGAAGATATGACTACACCTGAAACTAGGCTCAGTGGTTTGAGGGAATCATTATGATCACCCCCGCCTTTACCGAACATGGCCTAGTGTAGCCGAAAAACTGATATTACATAATCTTATTTCTCTTACCGCCTTTCGTACCATCCCTACGATCTATCCCCATGTCTGCATGTCTTTAATCCTACACAACCTATTGAATATGGCGTCGCTTAACCTATGAAGGGCTAATTCTAGGTTTAAATTTAACCTAACAGGGTCACTTCATGTGTTTGACAAGCTTAAGGAAAGAAAGGGTATAGACATGCTTTCACAAATAAAGACTTGCTTCCATTCTCTACTGTCTTTTATACGCCACTTTGTTTACTCGGCATTGCACCAGCTCTTAGCACCACTTGTAAGTCAACAAGACAAGATTCAGGAGGGCACCCTGCTAATTTCTACCAGGGTTATGCGAAACTCTGGTCACGACATGATCGATCTTCACAGGCCGAATCCTCGGGGATAACGACCCTATACCGAGGATTTCCCCATGATCCTTACGTTGGTCTTGCCCTTGTTGGTGTCGGATTGACTGGCATCATTTTTAAGGTTGACGAGGATCGGGTGGTGAAGAAAGCAAAGGTCTATCCTCTCGAAAATCTCCCCGAATCGGACCGTTTCACTACGCAATATATGAATGACATCAACCGGTCAACTTTGGTCCACGAAATACAGGTATACAAACGCCTGGGTTATTACAAGGGAATTATCTCTTGCTCTTGTATTTCTCAAACTAAAAGGGGACTCACACCGTTCACTCGGATTATATTGAAAATCATAATTTTCAGTCCATAGCTCTACCAATAACAATTTTTGTGATACCTATAAATCTCAATCCATTAAATGCTAAATGCAAACTCTGTAAGACTATACAACTTCCTTGAGCCAAGTCACCCTGCCTCGCCAAATAATAAAGAAATATCCATAAGAATCTCATCAGTATAAGTTGAATGGACAGACTGAGCCTTCCTTTCCCGTTTCGCAAAAGCGCCATGATCAAGAAGTAACTTCTTAAGATCGACTGGCACAGGCGTGGCCCACAGCCCGGCTTCCTTCACCACATAATCAAACGGGGTGTTTCCTTCTATATCACGACAATCCACGACAGCTCCGAGTTTCAGAAGGAGCCACACAAGCTCGAATCTAGGAAACAAAAGGCTCTGCACAGCAAGATGCAGTGGAGTCCTTCCACGGCAATTCCGCGCATTTACATCCATCCCTCCCTCTAAAAGACACATAACATCGTCAAAGAGGTTATCGCTTCCCGTCCATTTAGCAAGCCAATGAAATAAAGTGCTTTTATCCCAGTCATCTTTTAGCGCAACATCCCCTCCCCATTTGACGAGTACTCGTAATGGAATAGGCTTAAGTCCGAGTGCAATATTATGCAGGGGACTAACCGTCCCAAAAGGTCCAGGGATATTGATGCTTGCACCTTGACTGACCAACAACCCAATCGTTTTATCGTAGTCAATGGCAGACTGATTCGTTGTGCCTTTTGCATGTGCACCAGCATGATGGCATAATCCAGTCAATCCACACAGCGCAGCATGTGCCATCTCAGGCTTTGCATCGTGATTTGTAAACGCGCTATGATTGAGGAACAGTTCCGTAGCCTTGTGAAAGCCCATGCATGCAGCAGTAATCAAGGGAGAATACCGATCGGGAAACTTGGATTGAAAACTGACGTGTGCTCCATGTTCAAGAAGCAAATTAACGATCTGATCGTGGCCATTTCCAGATGCGAGATCAAGAGCTGTGAGCTGGGTGTTTGGGATAGAGCCATCGTTTCTTGACGTTCTGGTGTCTTTTCCATTAATGTCTGCTCCGTATAGTAACATGAGCTCCACGCCTTCCTTGTAGCCGCTCTCACAACATGAGAAGAGGGCTGTGGAGTGGCCTGTTTTGAAGTTTCGTAAATAGAGGTCGGCGATTAGCACGTGGTGTAGAGTGCGGTTTGTCTGCAGGGGTGAGAGAAGCTGATTGGTGGTGAGAGAAGAGGCGATCATGAGAATGATCTCCCTCGGAAGTGATGATAAGGGCATACTCGATGATGTGGAATTAGAAGTCGAGTGAAGAGGAGATGGGTTTCTTTGATGTACCTAGGTACTTTGTTCTTGGTTGTGGGCGGTCACTGCGAGATAAGCTGCAAGCCTTTGTTGGCGGACTCGCCACGGCGTCTGTAACTCTAAGACATCTCATTCCTCGCCTCGACTTTATAGTAGTTGGTACCTTGAAGATATTTCTCGGTGTCCTTTTCTAGGATCCTTTCATGGAATAGTGCCATAAGTTTGAATAGCCAAGGCGATTTGTCTCTGGTCCGCAAGGATCATAACAACTTATGCAGATTCGCTGGGCTTCACTGTGAATACATTATTACATAGCCTAAGAAACCTGTGTATCCTAGCCTTGATACGTTTATAGCATGTGCCATGCCCTGGAATACCACTGTATGCCTGCTTTCAAGTCTGGTGTTCTCTAAGTACCTAGGTACTGCCAATATAATTGCATAGGTGCAGTTGCCGGACGCCCACTTTTCATCTTCTTCGAGAAGCTGAACTTCGAAGCCTCGGGAACTTGAACCTTGGATTTTGAACACACCTGGTCAGCGAAGAAAGTATATCCCTCCTGTTGTGCTAGGTAAGTTTTTGTTGAACCATACCTGTAAAACAGAGAATTTAGAGTTGTAGGTCTCAAGATACTATAGAACCACGTGTAGACTATGTGTGCATGGTATTAGAGAACAACAGCCATTGCCCAGCTCCTATGGTTCAAGCAGACTTCCTATTTAGGTTTAGCCCGGGAGATGACGAAAGAGCGGCGGGGTCATCTCGTGCATCTCAACTTTCAAGATCTAGCAACCTCAGGCCACTCCAAGCAACAACTCCACTAAAAGCATCATGGCTAACGTCGCGCTAATCGGAGCTACGGGCATGGTGGTAAGTCCCAGTTAAACCCCAACAACGCCCTTGCAACCCCCGAATAAGAACGCCCCACCCGACTAAACACCGCTGTATAATATACAGGGCTCTCATATCCTCACCAGCCTACTATCCAACAACAGCGTAAACCGCGTCGACACCATCTCCCGCCGAACCCCACAAGCAGCCACCAGTGCCCCACAAACCAAACTCACAACCTTCATCTCCGACGACACCTCCAAATGGGCCTCACAGCTCACAGCACTCACGCCCACGCCCGAGATCTTCATATCGGCATTTGGCACAACGCGGGCCAACGCAGGCGGCTTCGAGAGCCAGTACAAGATTGAGCACGGACTGAACGTCGAGCTGGCGCGTGCTGCGCGCGACGCAGGCTCCAAGGTCTATGTGCTGATCTCATCGCAGGGCGCGAACAGGACTTCCAATATTCCCTATTCGCGCATGAAGGGGGAGATTGAGGATGATGTGAAAGCGCTTGGGTTTGAGCGGACTGTTATTCTGCGCCCGGGGGTGATTTCGGGGACTCGGGAGGAAAGTCGGCCTTTGGAGGCTGGGATTCGGTTCATCGCGGCTTGGGCGGGTAAGGTTCATTCGAGTTTGAAGGATGGGTGGGCGCAGGATGCGGATGTTATTGGGAAGGCTGCTGTTAATGCTGGGTTGAAGGCGTTGGAGGGTGATGTTCCGGAGGGTAGTGAGAAGGTGTGGACTATTGAGGGGAAGAGTATCATTGCGCTTGCCAATGGGGCGTCGTCTTGATTGCGAGGCTTGAGGTGACTGTTGGTTTGTATAGTGTTTATTCCTATAGGCACTGTTGGAGGTCTTCGTCATTTAGAGAAACAACGGCGCATACAGGCCGAGGTGGATATCTTATACTCAATGTAGAAGCAATGAAATTGAATTAGATAACTAGATCCTCTGCTTCGTTCTCTCCACTTTACTCATCCTTAGATAGACCCACCATCTCCAGCGAATCCTTCCAGAGTCTAGCTTCCTCACCAGCGTCATAAGCATGGCTGGCGAATTTCGGACCCAACCGACTCTCATCCTCATCACCATACTCAGCAACCGTGCAATCATCCAGATAGAGACCACCTTTGCCCTCTAGTTCTTTCGAAACAGCAGCCCAAACAGTAGTAGCTGCTCCTTGTGGAACACTCTTCAGACATCTACGCAACTCCGGATCCTGCATCTTCTCCTGAAACACCTCATCCGGCATATGCTGCCCCAAAGCAGTCTCAATAACCCCAGGATGAAGACTCAGCGCATGCAACCCAAGAGATCCATGACGACGCTCAATCTCATTAGCCATGTAGATATTAGCCAGCTTTGACTGCGCATACGCGCGTTGAGGGTCATAATCCCCCTTTTGAAAATGGTAATTATTAAGCATTCAAGCCATGACGTCTATGTCCTGAAGAAGATACGACGATAACTCGCGAATGAAAGTCCGGAGAAGAAGCTGCCAATAGAGCAGGCTTGAGCAGCTCGAAAAACAAAAAGTGCGAAAGGTGGTTAGTTGCGAACTGCAGTTCATGACCACTGTCTGTGAGTTGTAGGTTCTGGACGGCCATGATTCCGGCATTTGCGATGAGGATGTTGATTCTGCTTGTTTTTTCGAGGATGGTGGCCGCAGCGGCTCGTACACTCGTCAATGATGCTTGGTCCATTTGTACGAGTTCCATTTGGTTGGGCTTGAAGATGTCTTCGAGGGCTCGTTCGGCTTTGCTTAGGTTTCGCGCTGTTAGGTATAGGGTTGCTCCTGTGGCTGCGAGAGCTCGGACTGTCTCGATGCCTATGCCGGAGGAGACTCCGGTGATTACAATGGTTTTTCCGGTGAGTTTTCCTTCCACGCCCTCGTCGGTGATGATTTGCATAGCAGTAGGTCGGGCATCACCAGGGCCTTTGGGGTTGGCATGTGCTTTGGCGTAGGAGGACATGGTGTACCAGTAGATTGTTTGAGATGTTGGTTACTCGAAGTGGAGTTCAGTTGGTCGAAGTGAATATTTGAAGTATGAGCTTTGATCGGGAAATATGGTGTTCTCATGCCTTTTTCCAGAAGACCTGTATTCAACTTTGGCTCACCTCACGCTTCTACCAAATCTGGAGCCGCCGTAGAGTATAAGGTTACACCGCTTACGGTCTAGGCCGATACTCTATATCGCCTAGCCTTATCCTGTCAAGCTATCACTATGAGACCATAGTTCTAACGCCAGTTTCATAATAATGTGGATGACAACAGAAAATGGAAGACAGTCCAGAACCGATTAAATTGATGGCATCTCAGTATTAACGAAGCCGAGCCAACGATATATCAAACGATCTATATGTCATCTGATATAATATAAAGATCCCTAAATCACAAAATACACCACCCGACTCGGAGCTAGATATCCCACCGGCTGCAGTTATACAAGTCACAATCTAACTGCTTTACACCGCTGGCGTGCTCGATGATGAACCTAGTCGCATTTCGCAATGAGGCTTGGCTTCATAGCTGTTGCCCGTGATTGAACTGACGAACTGAGAGCCCTCTCCCCATCCTTTACACAGTCGAACATTATACATAGAACAAGTGAAGCAGACTAGTTAAACAGAATGCATTGTACTTTATCCAGCAATATACATAGAAACACAGACACGGCACGATACTTGTATCATTACCCCAAAGATCCTCCCATCCTAACCACATCCATGCTTTTAACGTAAATCACCCTCAAACCCCCAGCACACATAACCCCTATCGATACGAAACATGAGTCCCATCCTCCTTAACATGAATAGTCCTCCGCTTATCCGGCGACCCCCTCGAACTCGACGCCCCCCTGTCCGCATTCCGCGCAGGTCCCGCATCCTTCGGCCCAGGCCAATCCTTAATATCCTTATTAGCGGGGCTCATATTCAGCGACCCCTGCTTTCCCTTCTCAGCCTCCTGCTCCGTAGCCTCGAGCTCACTCTCCGGCGCGGTATTCGAGGGATCGTATGCAGAGTCGTGCTGCGCGAGGTCACTGTCCGTGCCGGACTTGGTGACTTCGGAACGTTGGGGGTTCAGTGACTCTCGGTTCCAGTCATTGTCTTGGGTGGATTCTTTTTGGAGGTTGGTGAGGATGCTGAAAGTGCGGTTTGGGGTTGATGGCTTGGGTGTCCAGAGGCTTGGTTTGGGGTAGCGATGAGCTCCGCTTGCTCGGACGGCGACTTGGCTGCTAGAAATGACGCTCTTCCACATTGTGGGTTGAAGTGAGAGATGCAAGTTGAGTGTATGTAGGATGGTTGTAGATGGTTGTGGTTGTATCTTGGTTGTACAGTGACTTGAGGGAAGATGCAAGTGAAGTTAGATTGGGAGGGAAACGGAACTGAGAAAATCAGAAATGTTACGGATGTGAGTGGGTTGCTAATGTCGTGAAGTGCTTACTGTGCCCTGTTCTAGTTGCGTATCATATTGACGTCATTATCGACCGCTAACCGGATTCGGTAATAAACTTGCTATCGCAGCAACATCGAGGTATGATGATGGGATCGTACTATAATATGTGTTTTTTTTAATCTACATGTATCAATTTAGTCTTCCGATTCAGTCTTATTCATGGAAAGGTCTGATTCCGCGTCAACAAGGCGCGGTACGGCGACTGCCAGGATCGATCTCAATGATAGGATCCATCTTTTGACCATTTAACTGCATTCTTATGCACAAAGTCAGAGATAGGTCTATAGCTTCGTAGTCTTCTCCAACGTGAGTATTAGCCCGCACGGGATAAAATGCCAATAGCCGCATCCATTGCCTCGGAGACAGGTCGGGACAGAGGCGACCAAGGAACGTGGCAGAAAGTTGCGATTGTTTATGTACTAGTCGGCGTATCACTTAAGCTGTACCCCTATGCGATATACGGTGCCATTTGCTAATGAAGTCAGTTCTCCCAAGTGCACGCTGACCGTGGTTCCAGGCTCTGTCTAGAACGACAATGTGACTTGCATCATGAAAGCTGAACGTGGCAGCTGAACATTATGTCAGTTGAAAACAAGAGAGGAAGATCAGCAGGTCAGAAATAACACGCAAGCAACTTCACTTTCATGCAATGTAATATTAAACGTGCGCAGAGAGACACCATCATGGGGAGATAGTAGCATCTCGCGATATGCAGACGTGACGGCCCGGGTCCAAGACGGTCCTCAACCAATGAAGCAGACTTCGCCCGACTCGGCATGGCGCTGGTAATATGCACCAGTGTCACTCGTAACATCGTGGCTGGGGAAATGCTTTGCTAGCTGCATATGACCGACACCCCGGCCAGGGTGTGTCATTGGGCGCTGCACTCCGCTGCAAGTGAGGAATCCTCCCTCGGCCGGCCAATCTTGGCGCGCTGGCCCTGTCCGTAGGCGGTGGATCTTTCCCAGTTGACTCCCAAAGCTCACAGGACCTGTCACCATTTGTCGCCTGGTCAGAGGCAAGCGCGAAGAGGGTGCGAGAGCCTCCGTTCGCTTTAAGATCACGGGATCAAAAGAGCCCAGCAGAGTGGGAACGTGTATGCGGGTACAAGAATCCAATTTCAACGTTGTAGCACGGATAGCCGAAATTCATGGCACACGAAATCGGCCTGCGATGGCACTGACCCGGTTCTCGATGGCTTCAAAAGTACATCCGGCAACGTCGCTTGTTAGGCAGGAACCGTATCCACGCCTTTCCCATATTTTTGAGTCTGACCCTGGCCCCAAGAGGTAGGGGTCTCCCAAGGAAAGCAGAGACTATGTACTTTCTCCGCGGGTAAGACGGGCCCAGAAGAAAAATGGTAGGGGGGCTTGGGATGCTGATTCGAGCGTTTCAAGGTTGATGTACGCAGCTCGCTGCTTGACATTGATCGGTTCTCTCCAAAATTGCGCCCTCTTGAGGCTGTTCGGAGCCGGTCCAGGGATGCTGGCTGCCAACTCAACATCTCACCATCGATAATCATCCCCGGATTCAGGCAGCAGACGTGGGAGCGGCAGCTTCTGATAATCGTGCGCAATATTGATACGTGCACGTCAGGGTGGATCCGAGGACGGCGTGGCAGCGAGCAACTTGGGATGCAGCCACTTCCATCTCGAACTGGGATAAAAGTAACCCTCTTGCTCGAATTTCTCCAATTCAGGGATACAATCCTGAGAATTTCCAGCGGAGCACCTCCCCGGGGTTCAGAGACATGGCGCTTTCGGCTCGCCGACGTTGCCGGCTAGTCCTCGCTACCAGAAATCAGCAGCATCGAGCCAGAAGCAACGTGCCACGTCAGAGTCTCCGAGCTTTGGTGCGTCTGCATGTGTTCAGCAGAATGTGGAGGGTGTGACGGGTCGTGTCTGCACGGCATCCAGGTCCTATCATTTTCGCCCGAACGAGCAAATGAATGATGATGAACCACACACATGAGCGGGGCATTCGATACAGGATCCCTCCTCTGCAGGCTTGAAAGATCAGGTGAACGAAAGAGGGAGTATCTCGTCCAACTCGCGAACGGTCTAATGGGTCGACCGAGACCAAACCCAATTCCGTGGCCCGTGTCCCTGAGTGCAGGTGGTACCAATAATAGAGCCTCAGTGACGCGGATGTTGCCACCCGAGTGAGGAATTATTGGCTCTCATGCACAGATCAAAGGATGCGGCGGGGTGTGGAACGAGGATCAAGGCTCGAGTCAGATATCCTTGCAAATCAAGGCTCGGCGAAGCACCGATGAAAGACCTAGGCACTAGATCGGGTCGCAACATCGTGCTCGACACAAAGTCCGATATCTATTATTGCCCAATGGAGTGGAGCATAATTGTGAGTGGAAAAAGAAAATGGACAAGTGTGGCACCGATGTAAGAGTGTATGCATATGCAATCACGCAGACGGCGACCCCGAATGGAAACATCTGTGAACAAAAGGAGGACATTTGAGTCGGACACCAGTGTCAAAGCCCATTATAATTGATCATTCAGCCAATCGATTGGCAATGTCCAGCGAAAACGGTGGGAAGGTACAACATCCCATTGAGGTGGAGTCACAGGGGATGGTGCAGAGGTCCTGTCACATCGGAAAAAACAGCAGCTTTTCTTTTGCTTGAAAACAAGGTAATCCCTGACCAAAGAAGGTCTGATATTTGCATGAAAGTGACAGCTGGCAGAGACCCAAAGAAACTCAATCATGCAGAATCTTCGATGCAGTACGCAACAGGAATCACAGGAATCTGACTTTATGCGAACGCCATACACATGAAGGCGGAGAGGGGTGATTGACGAGGGCATAGTTGCAGTAGTCGAGACTTGGAATTGGACAACAGCAGCCATTGCTGAGGGATTTTCCAGCCCTTGGTGTATCATAATGGGACAGGAATCGCCACAGTGAAAATATTGCATGCACCCTTGAAGCAACGGTTCATCCTTGGTGACTCCATCCAAGATACCTTGGGCATCTTACAGTCTCCACTGTCCGGAAAACTGCTGATAGCCAACCGGATCAAGTCCAACAAGGTTGCAAGGTGAAAGTCAATGAATGAGAGTCACGGACGACAAGCCGTCCCCCGCCGGTGAGCGACGATCACACCAAGAGGACAACACGAACTCGGAAGAGCTAGGCAATGACATAGAAAGTTCGGCCAAAACATAAATAAGGCCTTTCAGAACCCCTTGAAGGCCCGTGGAGTTCAAAATCATTCCTCAGTACTCAAAACCAAAGACATCAACCTTGGAAACCAGCAAGCCATATCCATAGAACGGCTCAGAGGAACCACCTTTTGAGCATCGTTCACTCCATTAAAACACCTTCAGAAAGGTCTTTGACTAGACTTGTCCAAGGTCAGCCTATCAAACTTGTCAAGCGAGTTTGGAGAGATCAGGCAGAGCCAATCAACCAGTCAAATCCAACCTGAAACAAGAAGCCGGGCCCCCAGAGCAAGTGAGTTTGATCATAGCTTAGAACGAAGCGGCACTAACCCATCCGATAGGCATGTGCTTTTACAACCAGAAGAGATTCTCCTGTGGAGACTGGAGCTGGACCAACTTCGCCCACCGGTGCAATTACGAGTACCGCACCGGCGAAACATGCGGTATGAAACTCGTCAACATGACCGAGAACGACAGCAGCAAGTGTCGCATCTGCGAGAAGATCGAGACCAAATTTCGTCGGCGAAGCGCCGAGGTCGACCGCCTCGAACGGTGGAAACGGGAAGGTGCCACTCTGGTGGCCTCGATGGATCGGTCCCACAAGCTGATTATGGACCTAGACAAGGAGATCTTCGTCCTGCAACGGGAGCGTGAAACACGAAGGAACACCCTTGTGAGATAGGATGGGGTCCTCGATGGTCAAAATTGGTGGTTGTTTTTTGAGCGAACAGCGACTTGTATTCCAAGATGGATTGGCCCCTGGTTTCGTGAGTTTGTTTCCTTGTCTCGTTTTCTCCTCTCATCATATTGACTGGATAATCTTTCATGGCGTGCATGTTTCATCGTACACAGCAATATTGTCTGTGACATCAAGTCTGAATCGAGTTTCTGCAACGTGACGGCCAGCATCGCTTTTCATAGCGTGAAGAATGTGAACAACTTATTACTGGCTGAGGTGCTGCAATTGCAATTTTCCCATAGGCTGTCGTCTTCCTATAACGTGTCAATTGAGACTAGTTGTTTCATAAGCGCCGTGTTTTCTTGGGTGAGCGGTTCGCTGAGACACTTCAGTCTCGTAAAAAAGGGGGGCATTTTGCTGCAGATGCCCTAGGGGGCCACTGCAGCCTGGATAAAATGACATAATAACCATTCAATCCTAAGAAGGCGTCAGGCAAAGTCACCCTGGCTTTTTGTGTCCACCGAATGAAATTCGGTGGACGGTGAAACCCCTCAATCTATGGATGTCACGTGTACCAGATCTATATCGCTTAGTCATGACCTCCTCCTAAGGATGAGCTGTTAGACAGCTCCGCACTATTACAAGTAAGCGATGAGGCAATAGAGTAGTATAGAGCATTAAGTAAGATAGACGAGGCCGCATATCCCGTACCTCGATAGCCCTAGGGTAAAGTGTTACTTTAGTTAGTCACACACACACACACACACACACACACACACACACAGCACCTACCTTGCAAACATGCTCGATGTATACCACCCGGGCACGGATTGAAGAGGAACACCCATGGACTTGGCAAACAGCATCTTGAGCCTCTTTTTTGTGGCACTTTCCAAGGTTGAGACTGGTGGCTTAAGGTCAGGGAATGGAATGGTGAGTAGGGGGTTACCTGGGTATATATCATGTTGCAAGATGTCCAAGGATCAGGAATTTCCAAGGTTACCCAGCCCAGTCTATCCCAAGATTGGAACCAACAACAGCCGTGGACCCAACCCCAAGCTATTGGGCCAACGACTATATACGTGGACTGGTCTATCTGACTGGACTGGGTCAAACATATACATAGTAAGACCTGTCGCGGGGAGGTATGCCACGTCAGACAAAGCACATGTAATGCAGTCATTAGCAGAATCCATCTAACCGGACTTGTGCCTTGTAGGAGTCGCCGATATTGAGCATCATCCACGAAGAATTCTGGAATAGGATAAAGGCAAGATAAGGTAAACTGCAGGTATTGATTTTCAAGTATCTGAAAACAACGGGCAAAGGTATTAATCTATTTAATCTCACCGGCCTCGGGCTCGTCATCAACCTTGGCCAGCCCTTGTTCCCGCAGAAGTGCATCAATCTCATCAGCGGTCCACAGGTGGTGGTAGATCTTTCCATCCTTGGTCTTGCCCACTGTTGCGAACTCGACTGGTAGAGAAACAGCTGGTCAGTACTTTGGGATCCGAGGAAATCGACGGAGACAGTCGTCAGCATGCAGGGCGAGGAAACTTACTCTTCTCACTGCTCAGTTTCGTGGAATCCATAGTCTTGCTCAGGACCTTCACCGCCATAGCGCAGGCCTCCTGCAAAGTCTGGTCCTCCTTGTAGTCCTGTTTGAGCAGACTCTGCGCACTGGCATTGTTCGCGCCGACACTCGTCGCCTTCCACCCGCCGTAATTTCCACTCGGGTTGCTCTGGTACAACTGGAACTGACGAAGGTGATCCCATCCGGCATAGATGAACGACACACCGAAGGGGCGGAGACCACCGTGCTGAGTATATCCTTGCTTCAAATCACACAGCCGGCGCACAAGCTGTTCGCAGGGAATGTCTTCGTTGTAGGTGAGGAGGTAACGTTGAGCATTTTGGCGGGCGTAGTTGATCAGGATGTTAGCATCGGCGTTCATGCCAGCCACTGCGCAAATCATGTTACTGGAAAATCGTTAGCTCGTCGACATCGAAAAGTGGCTCCAATAACGTTGTTCGATAGGAAGGGGTTCGTTGACGCACTCGTTGATTGTGTAGAGCTTCTCGGCAGATGTGTCCTGCTCAAGCAGCTTGCTGGTGACCTTCCGCTCGGCGGCGAGGACAATTCCATCCTTGGCTAGAATACCGAGGGCAGTACCGGCGTGGGAGATGGCTTCCAGCGCATATTCGACCTGATACAACCGACCCTCTGGGGAGAAGATGGTGGTCTACCGAACAGCGTCATAGGTTAGCTAGAGCTGCACCCACCTACAAAGCATGAATCAACTCACCCGTGAATCGTAACGCCGAGACATTTTTCGAAGAAGACGTAACGAATCAACAATTGGAAGGAGTAGAAAATGTGGAAGATTGAGGGAGTAGGGCAGGGTCGGAGTTGGAGATGAGCTCGAAGTTCCAGGCAACTCGCCCTGGCGCGTCCTCTGTCATCCGCCAAGCTCGGACCACCTCACCACACCCTAAGCTTTCGACCTTTCGACCTTTCGTTCTCCAGCATTGAGCCCCGGCTCTGCCAATTTGAATATTCTAGAGCTCCATTTTTCTGAAATGCTCAAGTCCACGTACACTGCTCCACCTCCACTGCCGCCGGGGTGGTCGGAGCATCGAGCGCCTTCAGGTTGGTTTTGCGCCTGATCAGACATGAAGGATTTGGCTAACTGCGGCTCTCAGGCCATTTGTACTACTATAATGCTGCTACGAAGCAGTCAACATATAATAGGCCCCAGGCGCAATCTCTTCAACCTGCACAGCCTGCCCCGGAATCCTCACAGGCACTCCCACAATATTCGCCCGAAACATTACCACCTTTTTCCTCAACACCCTACGGACCGGCAGGCTACGCACCTGGGGCGGGGCAACTCGGTCAACAGCAATATAGCCAGGGTCGTGGTGGCTTCCGGGGTGGAAAAGGCTATCATGATCGCGGGCGACGGGAGCCGCAGGACCGACCAAAGTCGAAGCACTCCATACCTGATTGCGGACCATGGGTTCTCGTGAAGACCAAGCTTGGCAGGCGATTTGTTCACAATCCTGAAACCAACGAGAGCTTTTGGAAGTTCCCGCAGGAGGTTTTGAAGGGTGTGATCGAGTATGATCGCCTGGAGCGCGAAAGAAAAGAACGAAAAGAGCAAGGCGAGGTGGAAGAGCCCGCCAAAGATGTCACGGCCGGCAAGCCGAAATCGCCGTCGCCCCGAGAACCTATTGTTCAAAAGGAATCGATTGCGGTCTCCGAGGCCGGAAACGCTGAAGACAGCGACGAGTATGAAGAAGTCGAAGTTACCGACAGCGAGGCAGAAGATGAAGAGGGCCAACCGTCAAAGCGCACACGCACTGAAAGCCCAGGGGCGCAGGACCAGCCGGTCGAATTCACCGAGGAAGATGTGGAATACCAACTCGCCGCAATGGGCGAGGACTATGGCTTGGACCCCGCCGAATATGGCGAACCGGGAGAAGAAGACTGGGAGGAGGGTGCGGAAGGGCTTGAATTGACAGACGCCGATGCCGAAGCACTATTCCGCGACTTGCTTGACGACTTCAACATCAATCCTTTCACGACATGGGAGGCCATCATCGAAGAAGGTCGCATTATCGAAGATACCAGATACACGGCTCCTTCGAACATGAAGCACAGAAGGGAAATATTCTCCAACTGGAGTCGAGACCGCATCAAAGAGGTCCAAGAACGCAAGGCGAAGCAGGAAAAGCAAGACCCTCGTATCAAATACCTAGCTTTCCTTCAAGAGTACGCAACACCCAAGCTATACTGGCCTGAGTTCAAGCGGAAATACCGGAAAGAATCAGAGATGAAGGACACAAAGCTTTCAGAAAAAGATCGTGAAAAGTACTACCGTGACTACATTTCGAAACTCAAGCTTCCTGAAAGTACTCGCAAGTCGGATCTCTCAACGTTGCTCAAATCAGTGCCATTGCATGCTTTGAATCGTTCCTCAAACCTGGAGGCTCTTCCAACCCAGATCATCACCGATATCCGATACATTGCGCTCCCAGACAAGGTCCGCAACCCGTTGATCGAGGCGTACATATCTACATTGCCGCCGCCACCGGAGGAACAATTGACTGCGGAGCAACATGAAGAGCTTGAAAGAAAGCGGAGGGAAAGGGAGAAGCGTGAAAAGGCCCTTGAGGACCGAGAGAAACGGGTAGAGGAGGAGAAGCGGAGACAACGAGGTGATGTGATTCGTGGCAAGCATCTTCTCAGAGAAGGCGAGGCCGAAATTGCAGAAGCCATGAAGGTCCGCAAAGATGGGCTACGCAGTTATATGGATGTTGAAGAAACACCAGCCGTCGAGCAAGAAAAGCCCAGTCAATGAAAGGCCGGGATGATATTAATATCAACAGCTTAAACTCAAAAGTGGAATTTTGGAAAAAGCAGGAAAGATGTCTTGAATATTTTTGAAGAGCCTTGGAAAAAAAAGGCGCCATTCATTTTGTTTGAGGGTATCATTGTAGATTAAAGGGGGCCCATGTCCCTTCCTGTAGAAATGGGCACGCTATTCCCACTTCCACGATCATTTAAACCGCCAATCATCCCAATCCTCATCCTCATCTTCATCGTCATCACTGTCACTCTCGGCTGTTCCAGCAGGTTGCTGCTCTGCCACCGTAGAAATATGTCTGGTCTGGTCTTCGGCACGTTTTTGTCGTAGCTCCTCTCGCATATGCTTCAACCTCCGTACGCGTTCCTCGAGTTGGTCCATCTCATCAAACTCTTCCTCCATGAAACGTGCCGCATCCTCTCGCTCTCCTTCCAACTCGGCTTCCCTTGTCCGCCCCGCCGATGCCTTCTCTCTCTCTTGTTGCGCCGCAAGCTCCTCGTTGGATACGGGAGCTGCGGATATCGTAGCTTCGGCAGCGATGGCAGCTGGCGCATGTGGCATTCGGGCTGGCGCAGCGACTTCACGTTCAAAGGCGGCCCATTCATCTTCGTCGACAGCACCAGCAGCTTCTTGCGGCGCTGACGGTATTTGTTGTGCAGCTGGCGCAGCGACCCGTTGATTCTCATCGAGCGGTTGTCCGGAGCCTGTCATGTCGTCCTCGTCGATAGGTTCCGAGACGTCATGCTCAGCTGTGTCTTCAGCGCTGGGCTCGGTGCCCTGTACACTGGCTGCAGCCTGAACGGCTTCGAGATCTGTAGACCGCAGCTTCTTTCGCATCATGCCCTCCCCACTATCAACTTTACGCTTTTTGCTGACACGGTTTCCTGCGGTATTCGGCGACGTGCCCTTGCGCGAAGCTAGTTCATTCCGGAGGAGCGATCGGACGTCCGCCATCGTTGAGAGCGAGGTAAACGCCGGAGTATTCAGGTGCAGAGATCGAGTGGGTCGCAGAGAAATGAGTTAAGATTGCAGCCGGTTTTCGGCTTGATTTAATACTTGCAAAGTGGATTTTCCTTAGCAAGTGGAGAACCTACGAAGCTGGAGAAGCTCATCGCTATCCAAGTGGCTGATGAGTCATGTGACCGTATTACATAACTACTAAAGCCACTGACACGTCTTCTCCTCTCCTGACTTGCGACACAATCCATCTCCTTTCATCCACCCAGTGTCATCGTTGTCAAGCGCCTGCTAGAGCAGCGACTGCTATATCGACCTTCGCGACTACCTTCCGCCATTTGTGATCTCAAAGCGCCCATAACATTTCACGCGACCCGCAGGGTGAAAAGTCGCGACTGACGCGCAGCAAGGGATCGCACATCTCAGCACATACTTTGCCACCACACACCTGTGCAGATACCCTCAGTATCTTGGGGGAATCGATTTTGGTGACGAAGTAATACCGTGGACCAGGCCCCGGCGCTGCTTTAGCGTCTTGCTTTTTCTCTTGTGTATTACTCTTAGCCCCTTTGTGCTCGTAGAGAGAAGACTGCGATCGCTGGCGTCTTTCATTGTCCTGTAGTGCAGCCTTCTGCTATTATCATGGCCGGTAAGCATTCGTACACCATACTTCTCAGGCGCCGATTTGAGCCCACCCACCAGAGGACAAACCACGATTGGGGCGGACGGCGCTGGAAATCACTCAATGAACTCCAATATGCTAACAGCCAACGCAGACGAACCACGACGCTCTGGTCGAGCGACCAAAGGCCAGCACAAGAACCTCGAACTACCCGAGACCCCTGCGAAGAAAGGCAAAGGGAAGGGCCAAAAAGACAAAGGCAGCAAAACCTCCGCCGAACCAACGCCCGCACCTAGCGAAGCTGAAGAAGAGGAAATCATCCGATGCATCTGCGGCGAATACGAAGAGGAGGAAGATGTGGAACGGGATATGATCTGCTGTGACAGTTGTCTGGCATGGCAGCACAACGACTGCATGGGCCTCACATTTGCCAAGGGCTCCGAACCGGACACATACTTTTGCGAGCGATGCAAACCTGAGAACCACAAGGCGCTGCTGGAGAAGATCGCCAAGGGCGAGAAGCCCTGGGAACAGGTCGCCGAACGTCGGCGACAGGAAGCCGAGGAGAAGAAGTCCAAGAAGAAGAAGGGCAAAAAGGGTAGCACCCGCAAGAGCCAAGGCAAAGCTGATTCTGGGACCCCCGGTCGCGCTGGCACCTCTGCCACACCAGGTCCTGGCCAGTCCCCTGCCCCTGGCATCTCAGCATCGGCTGAGCGCGAGAAGAATGGCCATGACTCCCGCCGGTCGAGCACAAACAAGCGCAAGCTTGATGAACAGGCAGAGACGGATATGGTACGTACTCATCCTCTACATCCTCTCCAGGTCAACCACAAAGCTAACGGGATTCTCTTACAGGGACCGCAGGTGAAGCAGCAGCGAGTTTCTCCACAGTCCACGGCGGCATCTTCGAAGGTCAAGACAGAACCTTCAACAAATGCCTCTGCCGCAGGTGGCACCGTGGAAGAGCTGGTTATCCCGGCTCGCAAGAGCGCGGCCACCGCTCTCATCAAGCTATTTGTAGAACAGGTCACTGCGGCACAGAAGAAGGGCTCTTACTCATTGCCCAGTGGGCAAAATGCAGAGGATGCTGCAAGGCAACTCGGTCTTACCATCGAAGATGCCATGTACAACCATTTCTGTGGACGGGCAGGCGAGCCTACCGAACCATATAAGTTGCAATTACGAACAATCCTGTTCAACGTAAAGAAGAATCCTTCTCTACGGGACCGCTTGCTCGTAGGTAGTCTCTCACCCGATCTCCTATCTAGGATGAAGCCGGAGGAGATGGCCAGCGAGGAGTTGCAGCAAAAGGACGCAGAGATTAAACGGGAGTCTGAACGACAGCACATCATTATCCAGGAACAGGGCCCCCGGATCCGACGTACACATAAGGGCGAAGAATTGATCGAAGACGACGTTCACAATGCCGCCACAGAATCGGTCTTCTCAACTGCACCTCGCCGGAGTACTGTCGAAGGTGCTGATGGCAGCCCTGGAAATCAGAGTCCAACCACCCCGAAGTTGCCGCAGCCCAAAGGCCGAGGAGGACAACGTCAAGGCCAATCACCCACCGGTGAACACCATGATCACGTCTTCCCTGAAGTTGCCACCCACATTCGCGAGCCAGTACCCCATGGCAAGATCCAAGCAGATGCCGAGATTGATCAACTACTTCGCGATGATGAGCCGGATTCTCCTCCATACTCACCAAAGGACTTCTCCGATGACGGTATCGTCTGGCGCGGCAAGCTCGCCATGATTCCAGTCGCCGAATTCACGTCCTCTGCCAAACATGTTGGAGGTGCGGACCTGAGCGGCCGGATTCCGTGGAGTCAACTTGCACCATCGACACTGCTCATTGATGGGCGAATCGATATTCAACTTGCGAGCAACTATCTTTGCGGTCTGCGCTTTAGCGCTTCCACCGACGTGTCTGTGCTTGCCGTCAGCAGTCCTGACCATCCTACCGAGCGTGCAGGCTTTGACAAGCTTTTCGAATACTTCTCAGGCCGCAAGCGATACGGTGTCATTGGAAAACACCCTTTACCAGCCGTCAAGGACACCTACATTGTTCCCATCGAAGCCGGCACTACAAACAAGCCCGAGTTCATCGAGCTTCTGGAAAATAACTCACTTGAAGGCCCTATCAACGAGCGTACTCTGCTTATCGTTTTCGTTGTTAAGACCGGCGACTCGAACCCTTCCTCCGTTCAACCACCCTCTCACCAACCCAGCCTGGAGCCGGCCTCTTCTGCCAGTCCTCTGACAGCCGTCGGAGCCACCCCTCAATCCCGTCAGTTCTCGACCCCCGGCCATGCACCAGCCGCTCAAGTCGAACCCACTCCCCCATCCAACTTGGGCAGTTCAACTTCATTTGGCCAGCAACCAAGCCAAATCCCAGGCTATCAACAGCCCGCCATGACCGGCATATCCGCCGCGGTGCAAATGCTCGGCTCACAGGTCAGCGCACCTGCCATCCAACAACTTCTCAAGACCGCGCCCAATGTGGACGTGGCGCAGCTTAACGTCGTGCGTGACATCCTGAACCGTCAGCCCGCTGCGGCGGGCAATTATGATACGCTCATGCAGGCGCTCTTTGAGACCCAGGCGAACGGCCACGCCCCGCAGCCGAACGCCTAATGCTATGATGATGATATTTAAACATTTTATCCTGTACTGTACAGTTCTTGAGTTGATTTTTACTTCTGCTTTTTCTTAGTGGGTTGTGATACTGCCTTTATTGCAGTCTGGTGTTCGGATGAAACTGGGGTGAGGCCTTCGGGTTTTATGAGTGGGCTACTTAGCCAGTGACTGGTTTACCCGCAAAAAATGGATCTGCTTTTTAGTGTTATGTCTTCTTCTGTAGTGCTCACCTGTCTACACCCATAGTAAGTTTATTAGACGAGTTCATGCTTTCACCACAAACAACTTCACCGTAAGGGAGTAGATTTAATTCATGGTTGATTTTAGACTAGACTTAGGGCTGTGCACCAGGAGCCATGTCATCGAGACATTTAAGATTTGATATTTGCACCCGTGGACACTTCTGCCTGCTGAGTTCAAGAATAAAGAGTCTATACAAATAGGCTAGCTATCGGCGTCTTCCAGTTCATACTCTGGCTTGGAACTACCAAGAGAACCACAGCTGCAGTATACCTAGCAAGACATCCCTAACTTGGGTCTAGTGGCATATACAAGAAGTTCCCAACACATGAGAAGTTTTTACTACAGATAGCTTAATATCATATGATATTGATGGTATTCAAAAGAAACATGGATATATTGAGCGCATGGCTGATAACCACCCATCATCACCGAGCATCATCCCCGTACCGCAAGTAGAGAACGCCTGCGCTATGCAAAAACCCGAAGAGCGAAAGAACAAACCGAGAATCATTACCATCTTCCACCCCGACGGCGGTAACCTCCACCGCCACCACCGCCATAACGAGGACCACGACCAGAGCGGCCACCACCGCTGTAGGGGTCGTCATCTTCATGGTGGCGCACCGGCGGTGCCCGGCCCTTGAGCTCCACACTAAGCTTCTTGAAAGTCTTGCGCATATCCGAGTAACCCATATGCATCTTTCCAAAGAAGTGATCTGCCAACCGTCGGTCGTTGTCGAGTCGACTCAGGTAGGCACCGCAGACGTCGCAGACTTGCAGCTTTTGATGGCCAGACGGACCCGAGGTATCTTGGAGATTCTTGAGATCGCGCTCGCAGGTCTCCTTTTGGTGTTTCGCCGTGCGGACTTTGTGCATTTCCGTCATGGCCATTGCGACGGAGCCGGTCTCGCCGAGGACGGAGACTTCGAGAAGGCCGCCGTTGATGGTGTTGGCGAGGTCGGCGATTTGTTTAAGCTATGGAGGTTAGCACATGTATAACAAGCCACAGAGAAGAATATTGGAATCCTGAACCTACCAGAGCATTGGTTTGCCGAATCTCGTCTGGTGTCTTCTCCAGCCGGCGCTGCGCAGTCTCGATCCGCCGGTCACAGTCGTCAATGTATTTCTGCATATCGCGCATGTAGTCGAATTCAAAGCCCCATTTCACCTTTTCTGCTGACGAGGCGGCCTCGTACTCTGTCTTCAGTCCTTCGCTGTGCACCTTGGGACAGGGACCAAGGTCCTGCTTCGTGTTGGTGAAGAGGTCGTGCGGGCAGGCTCCGACGAGGTAGGAACGGCAGACTTTAGGGTCTGTGATGGAAAGCTGAGAATTGCGACCCTGAGCGCCGGTACCAATGAGCTGGTCAGCTGTAAGTAAGATCGTGGTTAGCTTCGGCCGGGGAATTGGGGTAATAGGTTGCAGATTGCGTAGGATGGGCAAGTCACAGACAACATACCTCCCATTAGCTGTTCGAGCAGCTTTCTCTGTTCCGCCGCCATGATCAACGCCTATGTATCCGAGGAGAAGGTATGGCAACAATGGCAACACGAAGAAAGGCGGGGACTATTGGAGGTGAGCGAAGTCCTGGAGGTTTTTTGATGCTGGCGCTAAGGAAGGCGGTGAGGCGCGACAATCAACAGACCAGATGTGCTCCGTGTCGAACACTTGCTCGTTTCACTTTGTGTCTGATGTTCAGGGCTTTCGGTGCTATTCAGGGCTTTTCCTGGTGACGCAGTTTGCCACTCGGTCCAAATTTTCGCAATCCGTGGACCACTCTCCACCTCGACTGATTATCGCATGGACTAGGGAGAGTGCAGGTAGACCAAGCTCCGGCATGAAGTGATGACGACCTTCTCACTTATTTCGCTCTTGCTGGCGCTTTCTGTCACGCTATGGGGCTTCAATGTCTCGGCATCGTCGGACTATCATGAACAGCTTTTCCTCCAACCACTCCCGCAATCCTCCCTCCTAGCCTCGTTCAATTTCCGGGGTAATACTTCGCAGCAATCGTTCGACAACCAGCATTTCCGATACTTTCCCCGAGCATTGGGACAAATACTTCAACACGCACATACCAAAGAGCTTCACCTACGGTTTAGTACAGGGCGATGGGACGCTGAAAGCTGGGGCCCTCGGCCATGGAATGGCAGCAAAGAAGGAGGTACTGGTGTGGAACTTTGGGCCTGGATCGATGCGGCAGACGATGAAGAGTATGTCGCTCTGTTATATTGATCTTTGTATTGAGGATTTTGTATTGGATGCTAATTTTCCTAGGGCATTCGCAAGATGGATTACTTTGACACAATCTCTATCGGGCCTGTTCTGCGCCTCATTGAACTTTGTCGATTCCACTCGAACCACACGACCAGTTGTTTCATTTGAGCCTACTGGTGATCATTCAACAGCCGATGGGCTTCATCTGCTCCATGGTATCCTCCCTGGTGAGGTAGTATGCACAGAGAACCTGACACCATTCTTGAAGCTCCTTCCGTGCAAGGGCAAAGCTGGGATCTCTAGTCTCTTTGATGGCCATAAACTGTTTGACGCAGCATGGCAAAGTATGTCAGTGGATGTGAGGCCCATCTGCCCTCCTGGCAGTGAATGTCTTGTCCAGATTGAGCAGACCGTGGATATGGTTTTGGATATTGAGCGGTCTAAACGACCTCGAGCCAATCCCATTCCAAGACCTGTGCCCAATGAACAGCTTGTCTGCGACACATCCAAGCCGTACAATTCAGAAGATACCTGCTACCCTCTGGAGAAGGTGACTGAAACGGGCTGGAGTTTGACAGACGTCTTTGGGCGATCTCTCCAAGGCGTATGCCCTCTTGCTGGCACTGACAGCTCTAGTGAGGAGTCTGTGTGCCTTCGGGTTCCCCATGAGCGAAGTGTGTTTACTTCCAATGGCGCCTCTGAATTTAAAAAGGACGATGGTTACACACGCTGTTTCAAACTGGACCCCTCAGAACCATTCGATCTTGCTGTTCACGAGCAGCAAATGAATACTCGGGTCCCACTTGAGGAGCCCATCCTTCACGCAGAGCGGACTATTGTTGGCCACGGTCAAGAGCGTGGTGGCATGCGCATCATCTTTGGCAATCCTTCTGAAACAACAGCCGTGGACTTTATCTACTTTGAATCACTTCCGTGGTTCCTGCGGCCATATATCCATACACTGCAGGCTACAATCACCGGCCGCGATGGAGTACGGCGGGAGATCCCTGCCTCCGACCTTGTCACCGAAACCTTCTTCCGACCCGCTATTGATCGTGAACGCGGAACACAGCTGGAACTGGCACTGTCAGTACCAGCCGCATCGACGGTGACCTTGACATATGACTTTGAAAAGGCCATTCTGCGTTACACGGAATATCCGCCGGATGCCAACCGTGGATTCAATGTCGCGCCTGCGATCATCCGCATTTTGAACACCCCAGACAGCAGTCCAGTCTACATCCGATCCACCAGTCTGTTGCTTCCCCTGCCGACTCCGGATTTCAGTATGCCCTACAATGTGATTATCCTCACGAGCACGGTTATTGCTCTTGGGTTTGGCACTGTATTCAATCTGCTGGTGCGGCGCATTGTCTCCTTGGACGAAGCGGCTGCTCTGGGGTCTCATACCCTCAAAGGTCGCATCCTGAGCAAGCTGGTGATGATACGAGACCTGGTACGGCCAAAGGCAACAAAGGTCGAGTAAGACGTCATGACTGCTCGTAGACTAAGTTTCTAATCTGTTTCTAATCATATTCATCTGAGACGCTCCTTCCAGTCTTCAAGTCTGTAAATTCATACAACGCATATCGTTAAAGCATATCCCTAGTTCTGATTCCCAGCACTTTGCAACCATTAGCAAAGCTCCAAATATAACTTTCAAAGTGTTAATGACCACTTACCCGAACACACTCTTCGCCTGCTCCCATCCAGGCCAAGTGTCCGAGCCACCTGGTTTGCGTCCCATGAAGCTGTGATCCTCACTCGCACACGTCGGCTCTCCGTCCTCGCGAACGGGCTCCATATCGTCCGCAAGGGCAGCCATTTGTGAGAACTTGGTCTCTGCACGTTCTTTCTGGTCCCGCAGACCGAGGAATTTGCCGATCGTGTCCCTCGGCTTATTGGCCTACTAGATATGTCAGTATCATGTAACGTGGTCTCGGGGCTAGCAACACATACAGGGACATGACCCTCGCCTTCATTGATAGGCTCCTTCTCCGATCCTCCTCTTCGGAAGGTCCTGTCGCCCCAGCCTGCAACGTTGGCAGGGGTGGGCACGGCACTGGAGCCGCCGTGGACGGAGGTGGTGGGGTGGTTCTTCTGTAGTTCGTCTGGCATGTTGGCTGTTGGATAAAAACTGTTGATCTGTTGATGATGTTAGATTCGAAAATTTAAGGGGAGAAAAGACTGTATACTTAGGTTCCTGAAGGTGAGAGATGATGTGGGTGATGACGTTGTTTCTGGGGTTCTTTCTTTAAAAGACGAGTGACGCACTCGGTGATAGACAAGATGATGGAAATCATGTTGCCTCGATACCCCGCGTTCTTATAGGACTGGGCGGAGTGAATTTTATTACCTCATGGACCTGGGTAGAGGATGAAGTCACTATGACCTCCGGGTGAGATGTCCGATCTGTAGTTAACTAGTTATTGGCTTGCACTACGAGCTGAGTCAGCTATGCGACCGGGTACCAAGTCACTCAAACATGGACCTGGATTTATATCTAATGGATAAAAGAGACTGTATTAGTGCTTGGTGGAAGTACCAGATTTAAGCACAAATTCGTAGCTAATTTAGTCGGAATGTGGGGTTAATGTTAACGTTGGCTATAGATGACCAGGCTCTTCATAGGAAGCTACAGATAGTTTTCTAGAATTACAAGGTTAGATAAGTATTCCTGCAATCTATTTCTGCAAATAGAGTTAAACAAAGGCATAAAGGACATCTATTTCGCATTTTCACATCTTCCTTTCCTTCTCTTTCTTCTATATTTACAAAGTTTTTGAGATGCAATGAAACTTCCACTCCCTACCTAGACCGTGTGCCTCGAAATGGCCTAATACCTGTAAATAACCTTGCAGTCAGTACTTCAAGCAATCAAAACCAGGGGGACTTCCTCAATATCAAAACGCAAATGTAGCCTGCCCCACTCACCAGGAATAGTCACAAGCTTGGCGATACGATGTGTGCCCTTGTCAAACGCATTAAGCACCAGGTAAGCTACAGTCTTACCAATGCGGGTGCCCAAAATTCCCTGATACTCGGGAGTATCATACACCCATTCGGCCGTCACTGTGCTAGGCCAGCTGAGACGATGCTCCGGATCATAGAGCTCCTTGATAACGAAGGGCCTAGTCTCGCAGTTCAATACATTAACTACATAGACGTGCTTCAGAGTCTCAATGGCATTATCGACCTGATAAACAGCCTTGGAAATTTCAGAGATAGGAGGATTAGGGGACTGGTAGATCCGCTGGGTATCCTCAAGGAAAATCACGCCAGGTCCAGTTCGACCAATCCATTTATCCTCTTTCCGCTCTTCCCCTGGGGCAGTTGTCATCGGTTTAGATAGGTGGTATCCATGGTAGTTCTTTTCACGGGCCACGTGGTCCTTCTCATTGGGGAGGCCCTGCTCGATGGCATCCATGAGGACTTCTTCAATCATGTCTGTGTCGTTGGGTTTTATTTGCCAACCTCCCGTTTGGAGATCGCTGAACGTCAGATTTGATTTGAGAATAGGACAACGACGCGCCCAATGGTTGTCGATCCATCTTTGGCACTTGACTCCAGTCTCTTGAAAGTCAGTGTACTTCCATTGCGCGCGAGTCATGGCATCGAAGGTTCAAATGGCCTTATCTGTTGAGGTAAGCGATGGGAATAGTAGATTTGGAGCTCACAAGATTGCTTTAGTCACTAGAACTCGTCACAGAGATCTACTGCAGACTGAAGTTGGAATGTTGGAGCTTGACGGAGAATATTTATCGAGGGTTATATAGATTTATATAGTGTAGTTGAAACAGGAACCATCGAGTTAAAGAAGAGAGTTGAAACAACTACATTCTATACAGACAAAGAATTACCAATACAAGACATCGACCTAAATGAATAGGCTAAAGAGGTATCAAAGGACATTGAGCGCATCAGGAGACACTCGAAAGAAATAATTGTATTCTACGCAGACAAAGAAAGTATCAATGTAAGACGTCGGCCTAGATAAATAAATCAAAGATGTATCAAAGACACTGAACGCGAAATACGACAACGCCAAATTATAGCTATAGCCTGAAAAGTTCTATCAACTGTAACTATCCAGTCCTGCAGAAGGAGAATAGATCTTAGACCCAGATCAAATTAGAAATGAAAATTATCCTGCTCTTGTAGCTCTCGTGCCCAACAATAGCAATTCCCTGGACTATGCGTGCTTTGGACAACTGACGTTTCCAGATCGTTATATGAAAATTTCTGGCCAGAACTTTCTGTAATCAATGCGTTCATGATTGTTTGATTATACTAAATCTTTCGACTCGTTGCGAGGAACAGGATATGTACCATAATAGACAGCTTAAAAACTAGGTGTCTACCTATATAGGAACCTGATTTCTAAGGCAGAAGGAGGGGGGTCGCCGTAAGACGTCCCCAAATCTAAACAACCACTTCACTGCCAACTCACCAAGTATGGATCTACACGCGTGCCCGCACGAGTATACTCTCCTGGGCAAATGAAGCACCACTTCCATCTGTAGCCCAAGCATATTCCGAATTCCAGTCCTGGCACCATTTCGACCCTATCCAACACTGGGCCCCTACTCGCCCGGACTCCACAAGTAATCACACAGGTCCCACACGAGATGATGCGGATTTAAAGCTGCTGACATGGAATATCGACGCCGCATCTGCCCGGACCCAAGAACGCGTGACAGATATTGTCAAGTTCATTTCTGGGCTGGATAAGGTGGATATTGTTTTCCTCCAAGAGGTTTCAAAGGAGGCCCTACAGCGAATCTTGGGAGACGCGCGCATCCGTGAATCCTGGTTCTCAAGCGAGTGCGATGACACGGCATGGGGCAAATGGCCCTTCGCAACAATGACCTTCCTTTTCAAGTCACGCTTTGCATGGCATCGTGGGCCGGGGATTAGCATGCCGTGCTGGGACCGATTTGGAGGCTGAAATACCCGAGTCATTTCGATAGGGATGCGCTATGCTGTGATATATTTGTTCCTACACCTAAAGACCCTGAATTTTCCACACGAGTCCGGCTTGTGAATGTTCATTTGGATTCTCTGCCTATCAAGCCTTCCCAGCGGCCCCGGCAGGTCTCTATTGTCTCCTCCTTCTTACGCACTGCAGGCCATGGGCTAGTGGCTGGTGATTTCAACCCGGTCCTTGATGAAGATGCATTTCTTCTCGAACATAATGGCTTGATGGATGTCTGGACATCTCTTCATCCTGATGATCCTGGCTATACATGGGGAGCAGATGGGAAGCAGCCGTTCCCACCGAATCGTCTCGACAAAGTTGCGGTTCTGGGTCTCTTGCCACGCAGTATCGAAACTTTGGAACCCCAGAGGCTCGGCCACTCAGACTCGTCTGAAAACCAGCAGACAGGGTCAACTGAAGAAGGTACACTCTGGAGTGACCATCACGCTTTACTTTGTTCTTTTGGCCTGGTCGAAGAGTGACCAACTACATCTTAAGGTTCTTGGCAGTCCCATGTTTGATTATGAATGAAACGAAATGAATATCGTCTGCAGGGAAGATGACAGCAGTGATAAGCATTGAGATATCTACTTCCACCTCACGCGGAGATCACTTCAACCGACAGAGTAAGAAAGAAACAACATTGTAGCACAGGAGCACGGCTTGCAATCTCTGATGCAAGCGATCAATCTGGATTAGGCGTATACTGATAAACGCGTAAGAATGCGAGGCATTAGTATATATTCCTCGGCGGGGTCCTAATCGGGCTAGGCTATACTTCCCTCCAGTTTGCTAGTTATAGCCGCGGTCTGAATTATCTGCCAAATGAGCCAATAGATTGACTTGGATGCGGCTCAAAGAAGCAACTGCACATACCCGGCTTCCGGAACTTTGTTATCTCGTAGGTGTCAGAAAACGTCGTTCGCGGGAGGGAAATGAGCGCAAAACAACTGAGGCTGTAGCCCAACCTAGACATGACTGTCTCGCGACCTACCCAAGCAGGTCGCTTTATTCAGTTTCTTGCTAACGAGTATTCGGTTTGCTGACAGCTCCAACTTCCAAGCTGCGTAGTTCAAACGGAAATGTTGGGAACTCGTCCAGCGCAGACTCGGGGCTAGTAGTAATAGGCGCCGAAATCATGTGAAATTCCCTTCGCTCCTGGCATGCACTGGAACAGGACTCATCGTGGGCTAAGATAGAATATCCTCTATCAAAAGGTCAGTAGACCCAGCGAGTCCTGGGGGTAATGGCTTTTCCGCGATGTAGCCTGCTCCCCTTGCAGACAACGCCGCAGATGTCGTCTCTTTACCCGACCTCAACCATTTGTTATTCGGCTCACCTAAAACAAAGAGCAGAATCGGCAATCTTTTATTCTTTCTGCTTGAGAGCTATCACCATAACTGGCTTATCGCAAGTAGTCTGGAGTCGCGAAGAAAGCTGTTTCAGCGATCCTGCCCCCTATCCGCACCGGCACGATCTTGCTCCAATGTCATCTGTTAACAATGTTTACGCCATCTCTAAAACGGCGGGTTTTTGCTCCCCTCATACAAAATGCAGGGATATACACCCGGTGTGACTCCATGGGTTAGTCGGCTCTTTCAGCCCAAGTCTTGATTCATAGTTATTCATACCGTTATCCAGATATTTTACCAAAGCAAAACCTTTACTCCTATACCTCTGGGAGGTTTCTTTTCAATGAGAATCTCCGCCTCCGTGAGCGCTATGTGGAGTTTAACACCACCGCCCTTCTACAGGAGACTGAAAAGATCCTGGGCCCTGATCATGGGCGCGCTCTATCCATTGTCAAGCTGGCGGAAGGGGGCTTCAACCGAGTTTTCCTTATTCAAATGGACGATGGGTTTGAGGCTGTTCTGAAGATCCCCTATCATATTGCTGGGCCCAAACATTTCGCCACTGCAAGCGAAGCTGCCACTTTGCAATACCTTCATTCAAAAGGGGTGCCCGTGCCTAAGGTCTATGGCTATTCTTCCAATGCAGACAATCCCGTCGGCGTGGAGTATCTTCTCATGGAGAAGGCACCCGGTGTGAGCTTGCAATCAAGGTGGTTAGATATGACCAAGCGGCAACGGCATAAGCTTGCAACAAGCTTTGTGGATATTGAAAAAAAGTTCTTCGATATTCCGTTTGGCTCTATCGGGAGCATCTATTTCAAAAAGGATATCCCTGCCAAAATTCAAAGGCCCTTGTACATGGACAATGGGAAGGACCAAGGCCCAGAGACGTTTTGCATTGGTCCTACTGCAGATTATATGTTCTGGTATGGAAAGAGGGTGGGCTTGAATCTCTTCCGTGGACCGTGTAAGTTGCAATCCTAGTCTTATCATTTTGGTTGCTAACATATAAATACAGGGAATAACCCAAACGAGTATATTCAGTCAATTGGGAGAAAAGAAGAGGAGTGGACGCTCCGATATGGCAAACCGATTGAGCTTGACTTTCCTCACAATGGCATTTTTCGTGAAGTAAAAAATCCCGAAGAATACCTTGATCTTTTGCAGAAATATTTCGCATTGGTTCCACACCTACTTCCACAAGATCCTGCATCTCACCGGCCTACTCTTCGTCATCCAGACCTTAACCCAAATAATATCTTCATCTCACCCGACACGGGCGCTATTTCCTGCATTATCGATTGGCAACATACGGCAGTGGAGCCCCGTCTGTTGGTAGCAGGCTACCCCCGGATATTTGAAAACCCAGATCCGGAAGAACCGTCTAACTTGAAAGAGCCAGCACTGCCCGAGGACTATGGAACTCTCCCCCCTGAAGCGAAGGGAGAAGCCGATGAGCTTTATCGACGACGCCTTATCTTCCACTACTATCGTATCTTCAACGGAGCCTTCAATAAGCCACATCTTAATGTTCTAAGAGACCCGTTCCTCCGTCCTCGACAGCACATTATCGAATGGGCTGGGAGACAATGGAATGGAAACCTATTCACTTTGAAGGGAGCACTGATTCGTATGGTTCAATATTGGCCTCATCTACAGACGAATGGGTTGCCCTGTCCTGTGCATTTTACCGACGATGAATTGAACGGATTCTTTGAGCAGGAGCAGCAGTGGTTTGAGATCAATGCGGTTGTAAATCTCTGGAGAGAGCAGATTGGAGTCAATGAAGATGGTTGGGTCAGCAATGAACAGTATGAGGATGCTGTCCGAAAGGTTGCCGAGCTGAAGGAGTCCCTCATTGCATTATGCGAGGAGGGATACCAGGAAGATCAGGAAGACGTCAGGCTTTTAGAAAAGGGGTGGCCGTTCAGAGATCAAGAAGAATTGCAGTAGCAGCGAGATTGGCTGAGCGGGAAGGTGTGTTCTCCATATCTATGGCCGTACCTATATGTATTTCCAGTGTTATAAATTTCTTCGATGTTTTGCCAGAAAGACATGAGAAGCAGAGCTATTATCATATCATCGTGAAGCACAACGAGCGACCCAATATTTCCGTCCTATCTAGAATTATCTTTCTCCCTTGAGAACTCATTCCATGCATATATGCTTATTATGGTTGGTTCATGTCATTTGGCGCCGAGCCCAGAATACCCTTTTCCAAGCGATCTGAAAATATTTGCGATACATGTGGCACCTTGAGATGGTTCTATTTCGATGTTTGTATGTTTGTAGGAACCAAAAAACTTATGCCTAAGGCCACCAAGAGGCTCCCGAGCCAAGAACCATATCTCCCCTCTCTTGTCCTGTCAACTTCCAATTCCCATCTTCCTTACACTCATAACACTTTCTAATGATCGATATCTCTTTCCCGTTTCCCAAATGTTTAAGAATCTAAAAGAAAAACATGGCAACCTCTTCGAATCCAAGAAATCCAATGCACCCGCCGAGAGTGAGCGCGGCCAAGATCTGACGTCAATCCTGGACCGCTCCCAGCGAGCCGACCTCACAGTGCTTGTAGCGGAGATCGCACAATCGATGCGAAATGGAATTCTCGAGATATTTGAAAACCCAAATGAACCATCTGGAAATGATTCGTCTCCGAATCGAAAACCCTCTGACCAGGACGATGACGAAGCAGCGCCCCCGCTGCCTCCCAGGCCAAATGGGTCCAAAGCATCACCGGGTAGCAGCAATCAACAACCGGCCGCAAGGAATGCTAGAGCCAAAGCTCGCGCCAGAGAAAAGGCTCTTTCCCACTTTGAAGATTGGAGAGACGCTGTATTATTGAGACTTGGCGAGGTTGTTAACAAGGCTGAAGAGAATGAAGACCAACGCAAAGAGCCTTCGGATGCCGCCAAGTCTGACGACGTCCCGATTGTTCAGGATGAAGAAAGACTGGCAAAGCTTTGCGAAATTTATCACCCAGTGGATTCGCCACTGACGCAGGTTCCCAAAGCGACAAGACTGCTCATTCTACACTCGCTTCTTCTATTACTACTCAGCTTGGAGAAGTACAGTGCCTATTCTCGGGTATTGATGCTTCACGTCGCGTCTAGCTTGGGTATAGACATCAAAGTGCTGAATGAAGATGAAGTCAAGGTTGCTCGCGGGCTTCTTGACACTGCTTTGGCACTGTCATCACAGCCGGATGCCACGCAACAGACGAAAAAGAGTGATGATTCCCGGAAATGGAAGGTCGGCCTTGCCTCGGTTGCCGGTGCCGTTCTGATTGGCGTCACTGGTGGTCTTGCAGCTCCGTTGGTCGCAGCTGGCATCGGAACAGTCATGGGTGGATTAGGCCTCGGCGCCACTGCAGCTGCAGGGTTACTGGGGACCCTAGCGGGAAGCGGCGTCGTTGTTGGGGGTCTTTTCGGCGCTTACGGAGGACGCATGACGGGCAAGATGATGGACAAGTATGCCAAGGAGGTGGATGACTTTGCTTTCATTCCGATCCGGGGATCACAGAGTCGGCGGACTGAGAGTGAGAGTGAAGCAGCTAAGCAAGACCATCGATTGCGTGTCACAATTGGGGTCACTGGCTGGGTGAAAGAAGAATCCAATTTCGTTGTGCCCTGGCGGGTTCTTGGCGCTGACTCTGAGGTCTTCGCGCTCCGCTGGGAGATGGAGCCGTTGATGAAGTTGGGCAATGCTATTTCTGCCCTGGTTACCAGTGCAGCATGGTCGGTCGCCGGGCGAGAAGTCTTGACTCGTACGGTGTTTTCCACAATCATGAGTGCCGTGATGCTTCCGATGGGTCTTATGAAGGTTGCTGGCATTGTGGACAATCCGTTCAGCGTTGCCAAGACTCGAGCCGATAAAGCTGGCGAGGTCCTGGCAGATGCGCTGATCAACAAAGCCCAAGGAGAACGACCCGTGACTCTTGTCGGGTATTCACTGGGGTCCCGGTTGATCTTCTCGTGTCTCCAAAGTTTGTACAGGAGAGGTGCCTACGGTCTCGTGGAGTCGGTCATTCTGATGGGATCACCAACTCCATCAGATGCCGAGTACTGGCGCCGCATTCGCAATGTTGTCAGCGGTCGCGTCGTCAATGTCTACTCAGAGAACGACTCCGTCCTTGGGTTCCTGTACCGGACTAGCAGCCTCCAGCTCGGTATTGCTGGATTGCAGCCCATCGAAAACTCCCCTGGTGTCGAGAACTTCAACGTGAGCGACATGATCAGTGGCCACCTTCGATACCAATTCTTGCTGGGCAGAATCATCAAATTGGTTGGGCTGCAAGATGTCGATATGAAGGAAATCGAACGCGAAGAGCGTGCCCTGGCCGTTGAAGATGAGAAACAGGAGGCAGAGAGGCTCCGGAATGAGACAGAGGCGGGTATTAAAGATGGTGACTCCTCAACTGCCCGTGAGACCCTGAATAGCCAAGATGGCTTTAGCGAGGAGGGGCGGATGAAAAAGCAGATTGAGTCTCGGACTGAGGAGAATATGACCCACCACCGAATTCAGACGATGGATTTGGATGATGAGGACTATTCTTCGCCTTTGGTGGATCATCCCGGGAAGCACTCGGCCCTTTAATGGACCTACTATGTCTAGTTGTGTCAAGTGTAAATACAATCGTCGAATGTGAATTGGAATATCTTGCTAGGATTTAGTGGAAACAAGCATCTCATTACGTGCAAAAGGCACTTAGTTTAAACACTCACTGCTATCCTTGTCCCTCCATTCTGGGCCTAAAACCCCACTTGGTTTCTTCTCTGAGCCGACTTCTACCCCGAAGCAGCCACCGTTCACAGACGAAAAACACCGTATATTTCCGACACCACATCATGATCTCTCCTCTTTCCCACCCTTTTCACTGGCCTGGTGGCATTCCACCCGAGATCAATCCAGATGCCAACGGTGACATCAACCCCGAAGAGGTCGATGAAGACGCCAAGGGCTGGTTACTTTTCGTGGAGGTAAGAAACTCTCCACTCGGTTTTGATAAAAAGGAGAGAATAAAATCTCATTGCTCATCGTTATCAATGATTTTAGGAGAAATGGGTGCCCCGCGCGATGGTCAACGTCTCCTACAAAGATGGAGACTATGAAACTCGTCAAGACCGAGCACTCGTAGAGACCTGGGCAAAAGCTAGCCAGGAATTCCGTAACGTACGTCTCAACTATTCCTTTCCTCTGAAAAAGAATAGTCCACGATAACCAAACAAACTACAGTCATATCACGAACGAGCCCCAGCGAGGAAAGCACTGGATTATCCGGAAGACGCTCTACACGATTCCCACCATTAGGCCCATCCTACCGCCCAAACCGCCCCAAATGGGTCAAGCTATACATTCACTCCTGCCGGTTGGATGGAGAAATGGGTCATTGTATGGACGGCATGGGGCAGACCACGGAGGGATTGATCCCAACCTGCTTCATTTCCCGACCCCTCCACTGTTCAAATCACCGACATTTCACCAAGGACTTATCGAAATGGCTAACCTCAATTGCATCACCATGACCCACCGAGGGACGGTCATTTTCATGAACCGTTTACGGAACTGATTCGTGGCTACTGCCGATGATCTCGATAGTGGTCACATTACCATCGTTGACTTCAAGCGTAATGGCCAAATTCGGGGATCTTTCCGTCGACGGGCTTATAATATGTATCCTGTGTATCTGGAGCTGTTTTCTCATCGAAGATCCCTTATACATAGGTTGGGGGACCCGATCTATAGTTCTGAGTAGGTGACCCAAAGGAGACAAGCGAATGTGGTTATATCAGTGATGGCTAATTCAAATGGCAGCTAGTATACAGGCGGTGATTGATATTCTTGAAGGAGCTAGGGGACGCGAGTTTCTTTTCGGATTGATGGCAGTCGAGACGGGTGGACAAAGGACATTGAGATTTACGCACCGGGATATCGGGAGACGGAGGCGGCAGACAATGAGGCAGACTACGATCATGCACGATTGATTGATCCTGAAGATGCGCATGATATCTGGTCACGGATTTATCGGGCGGAGATAAAAACTGAAGCGTGAGAGTCAAGTACACCTTCCGGGGTGGGTATTATCCATGTTCTCACTATATCACCCACACCCACCGTAACATAAAAGACGGCGTCGTTTTAAAAGCCAAGTGCGCTTTGAGAATTGGCCGCGTTTAGTATGTGGCTTAAGTATGGCTGAGCGGACGGGAAGCCCTGTTCCCCACGCTCTATGGTCGTATGTAGCACTATATCTTGATGCCAAAACCAAAATCATTTTTAATGACAAGTTAGAAAAGCATCAATAACTAGGGGGAGAAATACCAATCTTAAAAGCGCTCCGTGTTGAGGTTCGGTTCGGTCCCGTCCGGATCGTAGAAATCATGGAAACTTTTCCCGCAGTCAAGCGAGTGTAAAGCCTAAATCCGCACCACTACGGGCTACCTACAGACATAAATAGGCACCAGCTACCCCGGAGATTCCGCGGAAACAACCCGACCACCAAAGCGGTGAATACCAATCAGCTCATAACCAAGCCTAGGAAAAAGCAAAACCCAACATCAAAAGCACACCCCTTAGCCGCAATGACTTCATCAATCCCTCCAACCATGAAAGCCTGGCTCTATAACACCACAACCTCCGGACTGGAGAAGAACATGTATCTCGACGCGTCCGCGCGCGTCCCGCCCGCGCCACGCGGCGACGAAGTCCTCATCAAAGTCCTCTCCAGCGCCCTCAACCCAGCCGACTTCAAAGTCCCCGAATTGGGCCCGCACGCCCGACACCTAGTCATCGGCATGCCGGCATCTCCGGGAATGGACTTTTGCGGACGAGTAGTGACAGCCGGCCCGGATGCGGATACCGAAGCGGGCCAGCTTGTCTATGGATGTCACAGTCGGCCGATGAAGTACGGTGCACTGGCTGAGTACCTCATTATCTCGGGGAGATTGATTGCTTCTGTGCCGGAGGGCGTGGAGGTTGACGATGCGGCTAGTTTGGGGATCGCGGGGCAATCGGCGTATCAGGCGCTGCTGGGGTATGTTAAGGAGGGTGATAAGGTGTTTATTAATGGTGGATCTGGGGGGTGTGGGCTCTTCGCGATCCAGATTGCGAAATATATGGGATGTTATGTTGCGGTGACGTGCTCGACGAGGAATGTTGAGCTTTGTCGGGGTTTAGGTGCTGATGAGGTTATTGATTATACTGCTGTTGATGATCTTGTGGGGACATTGAAGGAGAAAGGCGTTGTTTATGATCATGTCCTTGATTTGATTGGGCTGCCTTCGGAGTTGTATTATCAGTGTCATCATTTCCTGCGGCCTGGTGGTGTGTTTGCCCAGGTTGGGGCTTCGGCTTTCACTACCTTTGTTGGGAGGATGGGATGGCCTTCGTTCCTGGGTGGTGGGCGCAGGAAGTATGTCATTTTCTTCTTCAAGAATATTCAGGAGCATATCGTCAAGCTTGGGGAGCTTGTTCAAAAGGGGGTGCTCAAGGTCCAGTTCGATAGTGAGTATGAGTTTGAGGATGCGATCAAGGCATTTGAGAAGCTTCGCTCGGGGCGTGCAAGGGGGAAGATTCTTGTTCATGTGGCCAAGTCTTGAGGTTGATTGTGAGCATGAGAAGAAAAATCGTGGTGCAGATGGCAAGGGTTGTATTAATCTGATATATGAACTTGGAGACATTCTTGGTTCTCGTTTGTTGCCATACACATTTTCCCAATAGGCTCTATCGGTATGGTTTCTCACGCTGCCTGCTGATCTATCTATGTTTGTTGTAAGGTGTCCAATAATGCCTCTTGGTGTTCCTTATCGAGCTGGTAGCGAGGGGATTCGTCCGGACTATAGCCCACGAGGCAACGCAATCGAGCATGTATATACACGTGCTTGCTCTGGTCACGACGGACCAAAAAACGCCAGGGGAACCCTAACTAATCCAGTGCAACAAAGCCACCATATAATCAATCATTGATGCCTAGTCAGCTGCAGAGAAACCTTCAGCCGCGATGTAGACTAGTATATTCTGCCTTGCGCTTTGGCCCTGATACCAGCCACGGCCCACGGGGATCTATCTATCTTCCTTTATTCGGCTTTTTACCATATTTGCTTTTCTTGTTCGTCACAAGGTCAAATGTTCGCACACACTCTCTCTTTTCCGTGCGCGTCTGACATACGTACTCACGAAGTTCTTAGATCTTCCACAGCCGGGCCGAACCCCACTAGTGGATCCCCGAACTGGCGCAGCCACTCAGCGGCCACGAAACGAGCCTCGAGAAAACTTTTCAGCAAAAAAAGTAAAAAAGATATCTCAGGTTATTTTGTAGGAATAGCCGAACGCGGGGGTCGAACCCGCAACCTTGAGATTAAGAGTCTCACGCTCTACCGATTGAGCTAGCCCGGCAGGGCTTGGTGGAAGACAACAGCCAAGATAGATTGATACCGGCCAACAAGGTTTTCACACCTTAAGAGTAAATAAATCATCGGTGGGCGCAAGGAGTCGAGCAGTCAAGCCTCGGGGAAAATCGGGCAATCACGACGAAACAATTGGTGGGCAGTGACGCCAGACCTCAGGATAAAGAAGACGCAGTGTCATTTGCGGCTCGTGAGCGGTCTGGGCGTTGACCCGTCTTGAGTATGCACAGAGTGATTGCCTTCAAGGCAGACCGAGAATTGTAACAGAATGACATCGAATACCGCGCGCCAAAGAGCAGTCAAACCATCTCCTATCTTTGAGGATATTCTCATGGCTTGAACACCTCCTGCAATCTCGGTGGAAGAGGACTGAGCGTTAGTGAAACAGCGATATATTCAGGAACGAGGTCAGCAAGGACACGAGAACAGATACACAGTGGCTGGAGTATCGAATCATTTCCAAAGGTAAGCGGATTTGTGGCTGGGGCTATGCGGATCTCGTATAAAAAGAGAAAGAAATGGGAGTGAAAGGGTGATGGGGTGTGGCTCGAACGTGAGGGGTAGCGGCTGGTTGAAGCGTGGGGTCCGAAATACTCGCATCGTCTCGTTGCTCTATTCTTAGATAGTCCGCGACATGAAACAGCGAGATCAACTTCACTATTAATGGAATTGCGGACAGACTCTCGAATCCCTAGAACAATGGATCGAGTTGTCTGAAACCGTCTGGGTAGACGCTGGTGTCAGGGCAGCGGCAGCGGTCCAAATGAGCGTTGAGCGCGATAGAATGCAGGGCGAGCCTCAGACATAACGACAGTCAAGAAATAAATGTAGTGGCTCTCGGTTCACGATGAAGCACGTTTTGCAAGATGAACACCTGGCACCTGGACATGTTCCGGGTTTGTCAGGGGGACGAGACGCGCACCTCACGAACACGAGGCTCAAGCCACACCAGGACCAAAATGGACATTGTGGTGGCTGCAATGACACAATTGGCATTCGATGAAGTTGTCTAGTACTATTGGAATAGAAAAAAAAAACTGGTTGATGATGGAAGCAGACCGTCAAGCTGGGTGCGGAAGGGGTGCGGAAGCCAATCAGGGGATCGACTGAGGCTGACTCGGGCGGTGTTCGACTTAGCCACAGTTTTAGTTCCGTTTTGCTTCCCCTTTTAGTACTGGCGCTAGATATACTTGCAGAGTACTAAGTACAACTGGGGTTAGCGTGATGGTGGTCAAGTCACTGCGATGTACATCATTTCTGCTTGCCCTGACTGTCCAGGCTGCCATGCGCCTTGACAATCAGGAAAACTATATATACTCCTCTCCCCCTCCAACCACTTGTCTTTTGTTTCATACTCTCCAGTGTTCAGTTCATTTACATTTTACAGTCAATACATAACCAAGGACGCATCTGGCATTTCATCATCAGCTACTCTCACAACTCCATCTGATCTATACGGTGATCACACACTGTCTGTCGCGTGATTCCTCGACATCAGTCACGGTGTCTCCCTTCCAGTCGACCAAGTACTATATAAACCCACACTCCATCACCATAGAAAGACCACGTCAATCACCATCGCGGCGTCAACCCAGCTTGACCCGCTCCAACACTATGCCCGGCCAAATAGAGATCGTCGAAGCTCCCCTCGTCGTCCGTGATCTGGATGACGCGGAGAAGTTGGTAGTCGATGACTTTGAACGTCACGTCAGCCGCTGCACTCAGTGCACAACCGCTCTCGAAGAACACAAAGACGGACTATGTGAGCGTGGTCACCCTCGTGCCGTCGATGTGACCCGATACCTATACTACAAAGACGGAAAGGAGTGCTCAGTCGTGGACAAGGAGAGCGGCATAATCATGCGTGTCAAGCTGCCCCACCAGGCCAACTCAGTCCACATCCTACTGGAAGCCGTCGAAGCAGGCATGATCCTCAAGGCTCCTCGTCGCGGCCGTGCCTCTCCTGTCCGCTCCCCTACCACCAGCACCATCTACGTCCCATCTCGTCGACCGCTGGTTGAGCATGTGCGCGGCGAGTCGTACTCCCCAGAGCCCGAGCCCACTGCAACCGAGATCATTGAACGAGCTCCACGCGTTGAGGGCCCCCCGGGTCGCGGCAAACGCCACGTTATCATCTACCAATCCCCTCGCAACTCCATGAGTCGCAGCCCTTCTAGCCGTGGCTCGCTCTACAGCTCCGACCGCGAGGTCTCTGAGCAACGATTCGAGTCTACCCGAGTTCGCCGACGAGGCGCGGACTACCGATTCTAAGCACGCGAGGACGTCATTTAACTGTGCACTTAATGATCTATACGCCTTCCGAACCGCCTTTGCTGCGACAGGTTTACTTTCATACAAACGGCATTGATTGCTTACGACCGCAAGTCGGTCTTCGCCAGTGTGCGAAACGCACCTGGTAACCCCACCCCAGTCTTGAGCTGGAGCAGAGAAGGGCCTGACTGAGCCCAAAGACCTCTGTTCGAGTCATCGAAGACCCCAGATCGGACTCCCAGATGGGGAACGATCTGAGGTTTTGGCGGGGCGGGGAATTTTTCTGCTTGAGCTTTATAGTTCCGTCGGTCCTCTTGATAGGGCGATTGGTGTGTGCCCCTCCATGAGCTGCAGATGTTGTCTGCAGCCAATAGGAGGGTCGCAATGTTGCGATTGCTTTATGCATGTACTTGCTGCTGCGTGATTTTATTGGTCATTTCCTAGTGACTCACCAATTTGTGGAGAAGCTTGCTTGAAGTGTTTGGATTCGATGTGAAATGTGGCCTTTGTGATCTTGATAGTAATATTTGTTGATGCTTGCCCTAATTTGAAAGGGCCAATACATGCGTTACGAATCATCATTCTCTATTATAAATCTAGGTGCCTAGGGTCTGGGCCTCTGGAAATCGATAGGCAGATAACTATCAGCCTCTGATGATCCTACCAGATCTTGATTATAGTTCAGAATCAATTAAATTGTGAGAACATCAGTACCCACCTACTCCACTGGACGTGAGTCACTGTGGAGTGTCTAAATGTGGAGTGTCCACGGGTGGAACCCGGGCAAGGCTTACTCCAGGGCTCTCCATCGCGGACACCGCGCATGGGACTAGCGCAGGTTCCATACTCACAATAATGCCTTCTTAGAATAAATACACACCAAAATACATAGTCAGCACCTGAGATAAAGGAGAGCTTTGCGATCGAATCGCCCATCAGCTTTTGCGAACCCGTCTTGATACTCTCTCAGCCGTCTGTGGTACGGCGGGCAAAAGTCGAATTCGGCTGGCAGAAAGGCGGTAGGCCTAAAATGGAATTTTGACACCTTAGGCTGTAACAATTCTGCCAGAATGCAACATGTTGTTCCTGCACTATAAAATCGGTCTGTTCCTACACCCTATACCCTCAATATCGGGGGTAATTGTCTAGGAACACTGGAATTAATAGCGTCAATATATATCCACAATAATGATTACCTTTATATTTTTTATCGATTTTATGTGGTTTGTTAGAAATATATGAAGGTGACGGGCCTCCTCTGGGGATGGGACTTGTCATTTGGAGACCATTTTCGAGGTCTCAAGTTTCAATTATTCTCTATTTTTTTAGTATAACTTACCCAGTCTACTAGTTGCCAAGGGATCCGCGACCAAGGATTAGAGATGTTTTGATGGGGCGTGAGGAACTGGGCTAGTGGGGGCTGCGACCGGGGCCTTAGGCTATCATAGAGGGGTTGGTAGAATGCAATGCATACTAGCCCTATTTGACCCGCATAATTTCTGACGGTCGTTAGAAATCATGCTTATATCCTGCGGGCGTAGTAGCAGGGGTAATGTTAGGGGTAGGACCTGGGTATAGGGACGCTACAGTATTATGCACAGAACGACCCTAGATTATACTAGGCCTTTATAGCCACTTTTGACTGACCAGTTCGGAGACACCTGGGCAGTTCCCGACTTATAGAACGATTATAGAGTACATAAATTAGGTGAGCCAGGTTGAGGTGACTATTCGAGGGTTGCGAGTAAAGCTACCCAAGGTAGTCTGTCGAGTGCCCGAAGACAACAGATTTGGTGGTCCAACGGGGGTATGTAGTAGAACAGTCAAAACCCAAGATGGCATCGGTGTTCACCCGCGAGTGGTAGAGTTTCAGAAAGCAGCCCCCGTTAATTTTTTATGCCTTACTAGGGAGTTCCAGGTAGTAGCGTGCATACCAACTGCGTCCGGCTCGACGCATAACCTTCCTGTATTGCCGGTTCTTGAGGTAGGAAATGTTGCATGACAGCAAGGCCTCCAACGACCGAGGCGAGGTATTTTCGAAACAGGCCCACGGACTGTATTTCCGATCACCTGGACTGAGTGTCACTTTTCTACCTTTCCATGCACCGTAGCAATGGATATTCCATTGAGGGTCATCTGGGGTCAACCCAGGGCCAAGGTTAATCCACTTTGTGAGGACCAGAGCCAAGTCGGATCCAGATTTGCAAACTTCAATGCGGAAATCCGTATTGCATCGATCACAATTATAAGCGGACTTAGGTGCTTGATTTCCACCACAGTAGTCATTCACCATCGTGTTGAGTAATCTGGGAAGCTCCAGACCCGAAACATGTTCACAAACATACATAAATAGTGGAGGATCATCCATTGGACCATACGGACGAGAAAGTAGTAGTTCTGATCTGCCACCGTGAACAAAAACTATGTGCTGTATTCTCAAACAAAGTCCCGGAATTTCAGGACAGATCTGCGCGTCGGTTGAAAAGAGTGAAGAAATTTCACGGTACTCTTTCTGGTGGGTTTGGACCTCGGTGTAAGATAACGCGTCAGTGCTAATTCCAAACTTTGGGCCATAGTAGAATCTCCTCATAGCAAGCTGAAGATGCAGAAAGTAAATTGGGCGGTAGACATGGTACCGGCAACTGTCTTGTATTTTTAATCTGAACACCCCGAACTCTGCTGACCACTTGGGGAAGCATCGAAGAGGACATTCCTGTTCAAAAGCTGAGTGGCATAGACTGAAGCATTCAAACCCATCATACTCATGAAGGATATGGCAATGATGGCAAATAAAGTATTTCGGTAGATCTCGTTCCAGTCGGCATAAAATAGGCAGTTTTGCCTTTCCTGAAGGCCGGGCGGAATTGGTTTGATGGTTAAATATGGCAAAGAGCCGGCGACTGCAGAGTGAAATGCAAGTCAAATCATCCGGAAGAAGGGAATCGGCTATTAAGAACAACAGCTCGACAGGGAGACCGGCTAGCGTATTCAGCTTGGGGATCTCAGCTGGTGGAGTACGGTTTCCGGGGATCTCAGAGGATGGACGCTTTCCCCGCAATCGGGATATCACTGAAGAGCAAAGGATGAGGAGCGATGACATGTTGAATATATTTAGCTCACGTATACTGAGGTAAAGCCCACGTTGACCGAATAGACCCCTAGAAAAGGAAGATGAAGTGATACCAGCCGGAAAGTTGTGAATCATTAACGAGAGAATAGACTGCAGGTGGGGGAGAAGATCATTGACTCAAGACCATGGAACCAGCTAAAGGACACCCAACTCGATTTGCCTAATCAGGAACGGCGGTAGTGGTCCATTCTCCCTTAAGGCTTAGTAAGGTTTTCTAAAATGACAAGGCTACAAGCGAGCCTTCGACTTCTGGATGTTTCTTGTCATGAATAGGATCATTGTCTTAAGTCTGTTTGGGTATATGTATACAGCGTATGCAATGAAAACGCTACCATTAGCTGTGCCCTAGCATAGATTTAGAAGGCCTACATATTCAAGGCCAGTGAACGTTTATATAATGTGTCATACGGTCAAGCAAAAGGATAATTTAGAAAGCCCAAATAGGCGCCAAGCCAATGGTTTACTTATATTCGAGAAAAGACGTCAGAAAGTCGAACAAAATGGGGGTCTACAAACACGCGTAGAAAAATGCTAGAGGAAGATTCCACAAGACTAATTACCTTCTTGATCAGGCTCTACATCTCCGACTATCTCACATAATCTACTCTTGATAGAGATCTGAACATGTTATTCAGCCGAGTATGATTATGATCCTTTGGAGTGCGTAGATTGTCCATGTCACGTGTGTCAATCTTCACGCTCGATCCAAGAGTGCGCACCTTCCTTTGTTGGCATCCAACACCCTCCCTTCTAAACCTCTGCTCTGGACTCCTCTTGCTCTGAATACAGGGGAAAGGACACAGCTCAATGGCAACCGGAAGCCTTTCGCCATACTTCAAACCTCGGCCATTGGGCCCAGTGCCACATGACCAATCCGGCACAAGGCCACCTGGTCCCCTGCTAATGCAGCGCCCTCAAAGCTCGGGGGTCGACATGGCTAGTTTTTCATTTGCGAAGCCTGCTGCTAACCAGAAAAGCTTTTCGTTGCGACCTGCCCCCAAGCAAGGTCTGATCAATCTCAATTCAACTTGGGCTGCAGGTACAGTCGAAGATCAGCGCAAGGATACCGGATATGATGAGCAGTTGCGTGTACCGGAAACCTGGTATGTCCAGAGTAGATTTCCTTATTGATGGATTGCTGATAAATCTCTTGTATGTAGTCCTCCAAGGTCACATGCTGCACCTGACGCTCACAGTCTCGGTGGCTCTTGTCAAGACCGTACAACACACCGGAAGCAGCATGATTCTTCGTTGAGCACGGAATCCAGTAACGGGAAGCAGCTGAGCGCAATGGACAAGCCTGTCAGCCTGCAAGAGAACCAGTCATCAAGCTTGGCACATAGAGCCGAAGCAAGGGTTGACACTATTCTCCCCGCCGACTCCGGGACTGATATTGAGTTCGAGGTATGTCTTATGAATGCCACTTAGACCTCTTTTACTCATCGCCTAAAGGTCATCGCTTCCCGAGCAAGCTCGGCCCCATCGGCTCATGACCAGCAGATAATCAACGCGGGGCCCCCGATTCGACTTGCCTCCGGCCGGCCTATCCATCCCAGCAATGTCTCTCGAGTCTCCAAGCAGCGTCGACAGAGCCGGCAGAGCTTTTCTCCAGCTAGGCAAGACTCTTTCAGAGAGAAAACAGGCTTTAGAGAGCCCACCGAAGAGAAGCTTTTCAAACTTCTTATCGGAAAAATCAGGCAACGTGAAGAGCAAGATGTTGCAAATGCCGAGCTCCGATGTCAACTGGAAGAGCAGAACATTCGATTGGGAGAGGAGAATAAGGAGTTGAAGCAAAAACTGGAGACCTGCTATGAGAGGTTTCAAAAGACGGTTTCCGAGTCCAAGGAGTATCGGTCCCAAGTAGACCACTGGAAAGAGAAGCTTCGCAGGTTCAAACAGGTGGTCAACGACTTGGGTATGGAGTATGATACTCTTCGGGATGAAGCGAACAGATTCAAAGTCACAACTGAATCACTCGAAAAAGAAAAGGCTGATCTTCTGAACGCAATTGATGATATTCGGATTCAAATCTCGCGCGCAGAAGACACGATTAACGCGCAGAAAACCCAAATTTCACAGAGCGAAGCGCTTGTGTCTGTTTTGCGACAGTCCCTCAAAGCTTCGGAGGAAATGACGGAAAGCAGCAGAGCAGAGTTGGCCAACGAGAAGAACCGATCCGGCATCCTGGAATCGTACATCCAAAACTATGCTCGAAATCAGACAAGGCAATTGCTTCTGATCAGAGAAGATCAACGCAAGCTGATAAAAAGTGTCGACTCAGGAATCCAGTCCCTTTCCGAGGAGTCAACGATCTCCAAGGATACACTTGTGTCGGAGTTCAGAACATGCGCCGACCAACTTGGCATTTCAATTGAGACCTTGAGCGGGAAATGCGCCGCTGACAGAATGGAGGTTCAGGATTTCACAAATACCGTTCATGATGCTATTTCTCGGTGAGCTTTCTGTCATCCAGAACAAAAGCCAGTCATTAATATAAGAGACTAGTTTAGGTGACATATCCACCCGGTTCGCCGCTAGTGTCGATGCAAGCACCATAGCCAATGCCAGTGTGTCTGATAAGGTCCAGGAAAACTTGCAGCTGATCGAACGACATCTGGGCGTTGAGTCAACGCTGCTTAAACAGCTTGGTAACTGCGAGAGCTCCTATGGAAGTCTGGAGGAAAGACTCGCGGCCATTGAACCGACACTGAACACTCTCGATACCTCTGTCAAATATTTGACGACTACTGAAAGCAGCCTGCTTGGGAGTCTCGCCGGCTTTTGCGAGAAGCTAGCCGAGGCGCAGATTCAACCAGTTAACCCAGGGTTGGAACAAGAGCTGTCAAAAAAGTTTGCCGAGAATACTCAGTTGCAGCTTCAACTCCAAGCCGTATCATTGGAAGTGGAATCTGTCCAACAGCGACTTTGCGAAACGGAGGCACAAACCAGTACACTCAACCAGTCATTAACAAAAGCGATAGCAGAGCGCCAGAAAGTCGAAGATTACAGCCACAGAATCGAAAGTGAAAAGCTGTCCATGCAAGAGGAATTCGCCCGGGCTGAACAAAATATTCGACAGGAACTCGACAAGGAGAAGAGCATTGCCACTGGTCAGGTCAGACACGAGTATGAACAAAAGCTGCAAATTCTTCAGAAGGAGAAGAGTGATCTCGAGACTGGATCCGAAGAGGTGTTTGTCCAGCTCGGTGACGTCCGAGATTCCCTGGTGAGTGTAGAACTGGACCGATTGAAGCCATTTCCGTTGACGACTTCCAGATTGAAGCTAAAAGGATGGTTGACGATCAACGCAGAGAGCGTCAAGCTTTAGTACATGATCCACGTCATATGCTCACATCCTGCTAACTCTGTCAACCAATATAGGCCGAGGAGACTGAGCAGCAGATTCAAGAGCTCACCGCATCCTACTCCGAGGCTATGACTCGGCTGGATTCCCAGGCAACGCAAATCCAACAATATCAGGAGGTGGAGACTGCATCCACCATCGAGAAGAGTGATCTTTGCGAGCAACTCAAACAGATGCAAGAGAATAATCAGAAACTCGAGCGTGCATTGGCAGTAACAGGCGGAACAGCGGACCGGCAAGAACCTTCTGCCAGCAATATCGTGCCCTTTGCAACTTTCGGGAACAGGATGTCACCAGAGAGAGATCCATCCCCGTACGATGATCCGGCTGACTTTGCAATGCTTTTCATTACAGACGAGTCAGGCGCGCCATCGCCCGCTGCTAAAAACAATGAGCCGTTTCCAAGAAATACTGAAGTCGTTGCAGCAAAACAGGATTTGCTACCGCCAGTAAAGGACGATCAAGGCATTTTCGACATCCCGGAAAATACGGATCAACCTCGGTTCACCAGGAAGCGAAAGGCCGTCAATTTCGAGGCGGTGCCCCCCGGGAACAATTTCAAGTCGACTGCCGGACCGCATTCTGGCTCGAGGCAGGCCCCGGATGGCCTGGAGGACCGCCCGAACAAGCCACCAAAGCACGTTCACAAGTTCACTTACAGTCGCGTCCATACAACATCCACTCAGATCCAACAGGAACAATCCACGGCTCCCGCACGGCCTGCGATCACTGAGCGACGGACTAGTCCAAAGAGTCTTGTTTCTGCTAGCAGTGAAAACCATCCAGCTGGCAAGCCTAACACTCGCAGCCGTGGCAGACGCCGTTCACGAGGTATGGGAGCCACCTTTCCATTGGCCTCTGATGACTTCCTTCCTAATAATTGTGAATAGGCGAACGCTACGATGCTCGTTTCAGCCAGGAAGGCTGATACTTTTCGATCAGGATGCCAAAAGAATCATTGACTCGGCTTATCGCTATCCTTCAGCAACCATCCTGACGCTTGCAACGTCACACGACTATCCCACATATGTTATAGTATACGTGTGTTATTCCTTTGCGCTTTTGACTTTGACATGTTCGAAAGCTAATCAGTCTCACTGTTATTTCCTACAAGTCTTATAACTGTACCTCACACTGTCCCGGGAATCCGGTTATCCGAGCAAAAACAGTGATATAGTGGAATTGAATTTTATTTTCAGTTGAGAACCCAAAGCAATCATGCTCTTAAAACGCCAGACACAATGCTCCGTCAAAGAAAAGTCCACTGCGGAGCAGTCGAGTGCAGCGACGTAGCCCTTGGATCTTCCCAGTATATAATGTACACAATTATTGAAACACGCCCCAAACATCCCGTTACAACGATTGTCACCCCTTTCGAAGTATCGAGATTCGGATCGGGGTAGAGGTCGAGGTCGAGGCCCCAATCACAAGCGTGTTCGTCATCGAGATCGCGAAAATCGATTTCCCCTCAATGGGCTTTCAAAGAGGCGATAATCATGCCGAACAAACGGATGCCGAGTCGATTTTATTTCGCCTTTCCACCCTTGGTCGCCTCGAGGAACAGCACCTGCTTCTTGACGACGGGGTCGTACTTGATCATACTGAGGGGTCGGTGTGTTCGAGGCCGGACCATAGTGCGGTAGTAGCCCGTCATGGCCATGGAGATCAGCCGGACGGCGATCGTGCGTGACTTCGCTGTTAAGGAAGGGCGTTAGCATGCTGTTTCGGTCTCGGTGTTGCGGCGCTGGAGGGCGAGAGTGGGGAAGAATTGATGCGATGGGATGCTCGAAGTGGTTCCGAGCGCACACGGTGCGGATTGGCTTACCTTTCTTCGCCATTTTGCTCGACTTCCCGGGGAATTTGTCTCGGTGTCCGATGGGTTGGAGATTCGAGGTTCGAGCGCGGTGGAGGGCAAAACCGTCGGTATCACGTGGTGCGCTTAGTCAGCTCGCCGCCCGCTCGGGTGGAACCACTTTAACTACACAACTACTTAGCCTCTCCAAGTTAACTGTTATCAATTGAGCTTTACTTGTCATTGTTTCCTTGCTGAGTGCTCACTAAGGCCCGGGTGTTCTCTCAGCCCACCCAAAGTATACATGCGGATTACCCTCTACGATTAGTCCCATCTTACCGTACAGGGATCAGAAACCGAGAGTGCCCATACGAGCATGTACTGCAGATAACGCTAGGGTCCTTGAGAGTGAGGGCCGATAGCAAATGGGGACCTCAGGACTGATGCTGCTGAAACAGACAACGGCTGTTGTATTCTGATGGTCGGTACTGCGCGAGATGGATGGCGCTGCCTCTGGTGTAGAGGTGTGGTCTCATCGTATGTCGATAATATGGTTGACCGCCATAGACGATGCGAAGGGCGAGATGGCGGTAATGATGATGGTGGCATGCTGGCACCGGCGTGGGATCGACAGGTGATGACTGTAGTAGAGGGCATTCCAGCAATGATGAGGTCACTGGGGCGCTGAAAAGAGTTCACAGCTCTGAACCGTACGATTCAATGAGGACCAATTCGAGTCAGATCTCCACTCTGCATCTTCTCAATGCGACTTCCTCACCCTCAACCCCTAAGCTTTCAAAGAATAAGAAGGAGGAGAAGTAGGAGAAAGATTGGGATTCCGCGCTCCGAGTTTTCTAAGCTAATACAATGATCTCTCATCCGGCGCTCGTTCAGGCACTTCCTCTTCTAGAAATAACCCGAAGCTCCATGCATGGAGCTGAAACGCCCTGTAACAAGACAACCTGATCAGTCTCGGAGACCCGCAAGTAGAGTAGGTTCGGCATACCTGATTCTTGTGTCAAGGCTTGACTTCATCTTGTCCGCCATCCTTGTTGTATAGCTCGTCGAGTCTCTTCTCCAGTTTCTCGATCTGACAGCTCAAGTCTTGGTGCCGGAGGTAATGTGCTCTGTCGGTCTCCAATTTGTCGATTCGATGGTTTAAGTCTTGAATTTGTCTGAGGTAACGCTCAGTTTCCAGCAGTGCAACTCGCTTTTCCAGTTTTCTGTTCTGCAGACCAATTAGCTTGATTCTGGAACGGCAGCGTTGAGACCCTACTTCAACGCCCTGAATCCAAACATTGACTTCTTCGATAAGCATCGAAATCGATAGCATGAGGGATAGCATGAGGACGACGGAAGAGGTGTCAGTGAAATAGACGAGCCACTCGGAATACCACATATTGAAGTTTAGAGGAAACGTTGATTTAATTCGATGGGGATTGTGAGATCGAGATTGTGGGAGCAGTGAGTTGTGATGGACTGGGTTGAGGCAAGCGCGGAGATACATGATACATTTCTAGGTAACTGCGCCAAACCCTGCCTCAGGAATCAGGTTCCCACCCCTACTTAAGCTTAATTCGCCAGTGTAAAAATAACTAGTCAGATTGAATGGTCGGATCAGAGCCTAATTACATTTAGAGTAGAGCCGCCAACAAACTCTATATAAACCCGAGTGCATAACGCAGAATGTCATTGAACCTGTCCATACCAAATATGCTGAATCTTTTCCACCACTTTCTTATGCGCATACTCCTTGCTTCGTAGCCACACCCCCGGTTTGATAAAGTATGGTGTTTCTCTCGCATGAAGTGGGATCATCAACGACAGCAACTCATGCATACCATCGAACCCCTCCAGTCGATTTAATCCCTCGATTTTTAACAGCGGTTTCTGACGGATGTACTGAAGTGCCAACGCAGCCGATGCAGCCATGATAGGCGTCGCAATAGAAGTTCCCGATCGACAGCTGGTCGGGGCTTTCTTTCTAGTACCATGTCGAGTCCAGGGTCCAGTGACATTCACGCCGAGGGTACTGAGCCCTTTCTTGTGTTCGTGGCTTGTGTTAAATTTCTGAAGTTCGCCCTGGGATGATGCAGCGAAGACGGGAAATACCATCATCGCCCTGGCGGGATATGTCACCGAATAGTCGTCGGTTGGGCCGTTGTTGGAAGCTGCTGCGAAGATGAGGACTTTTCGTGTCATTGTGGCATCTCTGATAGCGCGTTCCACTGATTCCGGTATGTTCTTGAAGCCCAAGGACATACTTATAATGTGGACGCCCCATTTGTTGGGATCACTAGCATGGTCGATGGCCTCCCAAATCAGTTCTCTTGAAGTTGTCAGACCAAGGGAATATGTGCATACCTTTGCCACAGCATCGGGGTCACTAATTTTGCCATCATCGTCAATCACGCGGGCTACGTATATCCTCGCGTTGGGTGCAAGGCGCAGAAGTAGCGATGCAGCATGAGTTCCGTGTCCATGTGCATCTTCATCCCCCTCCTTCCCCGGCAGGAAGCTTTCGCATTTCTCGACTATCTCACGTCGAGATTTAGTGCTTCCCTTGCGAGATGGCTCGTCGAAGTAGGGGTGGCCGAGGTCAATCCCAGTATCCAATATGGCGATCCGAATCTTGTCATTGTTTTTGGATAGCGGCATCCATGAATGAACAGAGGTCTCGATCTCTCTCAACCATAACTCGGATGATGTATCCCTAGTTGTTGGGTGAGCTCAACTCAAGTCATAGATTGGACTCAAGATCTGAGACAAACATACCGTTTGTCTCCACCTTCATTGTGACAGATGGTCCCTTTCTCCAGTTTGATAACTGGCTGGGTTGAGGGACTACATGAACTAGCACGGGGCCGTGTTCCGTTCTTGGTAGGCTTGGCCTTGCTTGTACTTGCTTTGGTACTGGTTAAACTTCTCACACGTCTGAGACCTTCCTGATCAGGAGGCTTTAACAGTTGATCAACTGAATAGCGGATTAGCTATCTTTAAACACGAGATGCATGCGGCGCACTTTACCTGAGGCTTGTGAGGAATGTTTCGGCTTGCTTGTTGCTGATGCTGGTCTTTTCTGTTGTACATTCGGATTTTCGTCTGTTGAAAAATGGTTAAAAGGTAGGCACCGCAAGCTTGTAAGTAGGGCTTACTGACTTGGCAGTTTGGACGCTTTGGGATTCACCAGTTCTTGGGAACCTTGCACTTTTGTCGGTACTGGAGCAGCTGGTGGTGCGGTTTTCGAGGTTTTTGAGGCTAGCTCGTCCTTGACTACTGTTTTCTTCTTAATTTTAGTTTCCTGGTGCTTCGAGGATATGGGCGGCTTCAGTTTTGGGGCGCTTGAGTCTTTCTTGGGCAAAATTGCATGATCGTCGTGCGCGTGAGTCACCATATACTCTTGAACCATGCTGATACGCGCTCTTATCATCTCTTGATCTTCGTGTGGGAATTGCTTTGCAGTCATCACGTATAGCGTTTCCTCCAGGAAGAGGAGCGCCTGGTGGTACTCACCCACAGACGACATCTCCATTGCCAGACTGTATTTAGTCTGCAAAGTCCATTCATGCTCCGGGCCATAATCTGGAGATTCAAGTATTTCCAGGTTGGTCTGTAGCAATGACAATGCCGCCTCATGCTTGCCTAGCTGGGTATTGTTTGCAGCAAGTGTCTCTCGCAATATGAGAAGATCCTTGTCGGTGGGTTCAAGGATCTTCTCCCGCTCATTCAGAACTTCAGAATCCAGTTCAACGCATTCTTCGAGATGACCAAGTCTCTCCAGACACCGCGCCGCCCCAATTTTGAGCTCCAAAAGAATGGGGTCGGCTACTCTCCCGGGATAGGTCATTCCAAAGACCAGCGTTGCAGCTGTGTAGCAGTCAAGAGCGCTCGCGTAGTCGCCTTTTCTCCAGAAGCTTTCAGCATCTCGGGCGGGGCCCGCATAGTCATCGTGTGCTGCCATCGATCCGAGTATGAGAGGTCCCATATCAGGGTCGGGCTGCTCTCGAGGACTTCTCGTGTCTTTGCAATAAGTTTGCTCTAGGTGTGACTTATGAGGACACTCTTCGCGATTCGATATTTGAAGAGAGAATGTTGACAGAGACGACGCGTGGGGTGCGGGGCGCTCCGACTGAGATGCAACCATTTGCAGATAATCGCTTACTCACATCAGGCTTGAGCCTGACTTCTTGTAGATTGTTACTTAAAGTACACTATCTATTTTACTGTTTTACCCTGTTATCGAGGCTCGAGGCTCAAGCTGTTATATTAATTCATCTCGGTTTGTTCATTTATCCTTGTTGATTCTGTTCATCACTGTCAGAATGCTATACTTAGGTCACTATACGTACCATATTTCCTCTGCCGGGTGGGGCTTTCCTATTCTAGATACCGCCGCTTTAATGAGGGCGCTCAGAGTCAGACTCACTGAGCTGCTTAGTGTCGGAACGAATACAGCCGTAGGGCCGGATTTAGGATTAATCCGTGCCGATTATTTCTTATGTAATTAGAAACCCCCATAAATTGCCAGATTTAGGGGTATAGTAATACAGAGTTGTTCACTTCACTGATTGGTCCATACATTTCCCACTCCAACAAGAACATTACCTCACGTGATAACCTGTCTGTGCCCCGCAGGAATCAGGAGATCGTGTCCCAAGCAGCGACCACACTGTAGGAAACCAATCACTAAGAAGTTCCAAAGAATCATATGCCATTTACGTACGCAAAAGGTAATATTACGAGTTGAGGTAAACGTACCGTACAAGATGCATCTTTCAACGGCCCTCAATTAAAGTGGTCCATCAAACAACTTACTTGCGCTAAGGTCTTGGCGGTGGGACCGAGAAAGAGAGTCTCAGTGTGTACTGGTCAAGCCGATTTCGAGAATGACTGTACATCTAGGCAATAGAAGTGATAGTAGCATTGCTCTCTCTAGACGAACTTAGTCCTGGAAGTCAAGACAAATTTGCCTCTTTTGCCTCAAGATGAATCATTCGATATATGCCATATCGTGTATGATTTTCTGCAAGGTTTTGAATGACTCTAGAATCACAGCCAGAATTATAATCAAATGTGAATACCCTGGATTTTAGACAAAAAGCGGAAAAAGTCATGACGTCGCTTATTCTTGCTCAAGGTGGCAACTTAGCCTTCCTCCCGAGTCCGTTCCACGTGTATATATAGTATTAGTGATAAGTTTCTATCTCTCCTTGCGTCCTACCTCTCCTAGCAACATATTTCCCGAACCATTAAAATCAGGACTTGTTTTCTTTTTCTTTTTTCCTTCCTTTCCAACCCAATAAATGGATTGTGAAAAACCTATTCAACTGCTTTCGAACCAACAGTCAGCTCAAGCGCCTCTCGTCAGAGTAGTGAGGCGATTCCTATCGGAACAAGAAACGGCTCAAATCATTAAACAATTCCAATCAGAAAATTGGATTCCAAATGGCCAAGTCCTCTGGAGTGGCATTCCTCGCGAAAAGGCCCAAGAATGGGCTGATAGGCATCTACTTCAAACGTTGACCACAGCAATGGGGCCACTCATGGATGAAAAACACCCAGAATGCTTGAAACTGAAAAAGAATCACCGGCAAGGGAGTAGATATGTTCATGGTGCTTCCGCTATATTTGCTTGGCGTATAGCTCAGGGTGAACATGTTACACTGCTTTCACCTCCACCGCCAGAGCGATTTCATCCGTCAGGTCTGTCTTATTACCAACTCATCGAAGAGCCCATAATAAGGGGCTTACTCAATAAAAATTCCGTCCAAAAAATCATTATAACCCATCCTATGATTGAAGAAAGCGAAGCAGAAGAGTTCTATTATGAGCTATGGCCAAAAGATAGAAGCGAGAAATGGGTGAAACGATTCGGATCGAGACCCTACAAGGTGAAATGGAGACAAGTGGGACACAGCAACGATATAACGGAACTGAGAAGCTTAATGACTTCCACTGAATGGCACGTCTTTTCGTCTGAGCAGTTTAAGCAATTTGAAAAACGAAAGGTTCGTTACTTCAGATATCTATCTGTCCCTTGCGAATAATCACTTATGATGTATTCTAGGCTGGGTTTATCGAACCCACGTATACTATTTTACTGCTGTCATTATTTCTGCTTCCTCGGAGTAAATTACCGATACTCATATTATTCGGTTCATTATACTCGCTTTTCGACAAAATAAGGGGGGAGAATAATGCAACAAATGGAGAGAAAAGAATATTTGAAACTGCTGAGTCTAATCCAACTGTGATCTCACCTGAAGATATCCACACTGGACAGAAGACAGTGAAGAGGCTCAGGGATGAATTAGAAGCAAAAGGAAAAGCCCTCGACAAGGCACATCAGGAGGCCATAAAAAAACTCAAGGATGAAGGGACAGCAAAAAGAAAAGCTCTCGACAAGGCACAGAAGAAGGCCGCAAGGAAACTTAAGAATGAAGCGAAAGCAAAAAGAAAAGCCTGCAACAAGGCAGGGAAGAAGGCTGTAAAGAAGCTCAAGAATGAAGAGAAAGCAAAAAGAAAAGCCCTCGAGAAAGCACAGCAGGAGGCCGCGAAAAGGGTCAAGGATGAAGAGAAAGTAAAAAGAAAAGCCCTCGACAAGGCATATCAGGAGGCCATAAAAAACCTCAAGGATGAAGGGACAGCAAAAAGAAAAGCTCTCGACAAGGCACAACAGGAGGCTGCAAAGAGGCTCAAGGACTCAAGGATAAAATGAACGCTTAAAGAAAGTACGATGGTTCCTTAATAATCTCACCCGTACAATCGTTAGACGACAGCGAACTCCAATTACAAGTATCATCCTGAGATATTGCTACAATAAGGTAGGTCAGGAGATCAGCTATAAAAGGAGTGGCGAATTGCCGAGGATAGTTCGAGAAAAGCATTGAAAAGAATAGAGGTGAAACTGACTTGATGGTAAACGACCTCCGGTTGGATTTGTACACATTAAAATCATACAGATATTCACCCTCTACCAAACGGGTTATAACATAGAATACGTGACATGAGCTCGCTGAGTATCACTTGCCCGTCAGTCAACATCCGCACTTTTTCAGTGAGGGCTTCTCGCTCCTTTTTGGTGGAACTCGGCTCTGCAGCGAGATTGAGAACTTCTGCATCCAATAGCTGTGAAACCTTGACGGGAGAGAATATATGCTCGAGTCCTCGAACAATGTGACGCTCGATAACTTGGACCGCAATGTTTGCAACGAAAACCTTCTCATAGACCTGTTTCGGAGTAAATGACTGGCCAATATATGCAATTCAAACCCCTGGGTCATACCTTGTAAATAGCCCAAAGACAGTCAAGTACTAATTTTGAACTGTGTTTGTCCATATCTGGATCCATTCGCTCCGAATAGATCTTTATCGCTAAGTTCACATTGACACCTGGAAAAGTGTGGTCTGAGCTGTATCCTGGCATTTTTATATGCTGTGTCGCATCTTCCAAACATCTTTCTATCTCAACCTTCCGTCTCTCAATCTGCCGCTTCTTGATGGTGTCGGTATAATAGTGATTATAGTTTATTGGATAAGACCTAGTCTCCTCTAGGATTCTCTCCAATTCTTTTATGGCAAGTGTGCGCCTTGCCCTTACCTGATCATGAATCGTTGGCCATAAGCGAAGTTGAATGTCATGAGGACAATGCTCCCTCAACAGAGACTCGAGGAAGGAGCGACAGTGTTCGGAGATTTGACCGATATGTGCAACTGCAAAGAGATGCCATTTCGACGATTGCTCCCAAAAAAGCTCAGCGATCACAAGAGGGCTGAAACTCCCCAGCAGCTCCCTTCCACGTGCTCAAGAGACGGCGACATTGACCCAGTGTATCGCTTCATCGTGTGTGACTTTCTCAGGAACCTCAATATGGCTGAAGGGTCCAGATTTCTCGGCTGGAATCTGTGTTTTGGAGCATTGCTCACCATCGCCCTCCTCAACCTCATGGTCAAGTGTAGGCTAGATCAAATCAACCTAATTGCCTTCTGCCTTGGCACTAACGACGTGAAATTTATGACCATTTGAGCGGATTTCATTAGAGAAAACTATGTTTCTCAATTGTATAGTCGCCCTCGAGCGCCTGACCGAGTCGGGACTGTTTGTCTGAAGTGCCTACTCTTTATCACCTTTGAAATATTCTCCTTCATAATAGCCATTGATAGCTACTTTGCAGACTTCGTGAAAATCAAGGCTGAGTTGTGTTAGGTAGTTCCTGCACTCCCCAGCATTGGTCCGCGCACTGCCTAACGCGCCTAGCTCATTCTTTGCTCGTGACAATGCGTCTTCCAGGTCTTTATGTATCCTTAGAAGCTCTTGACGGATATGAGCAAAAAGCAACCTGCAGAGACGATACACTAGTGCCTGGATGCCCAGCTGACCAGATTCAAGCCTACGGAAGATGGAGTCCTAAAAATAACGTTCCTCCGATGTGTTTCGGTCGGAAATAGAAACGGCCATCTCCTCAAAGCTTCTATTCTTAAGCACATGCCAGCCGAGATCGAATAATATATCCTCATTGCTCGCCAGATTGAAAAAGCTTAACTCAGTCTCGGAGCCTGGAGGAAGCCGATCAGGTTTGGTGATTATTCCCAAAGTGCGCTCGCCCTTTGGGTCATAATGACGGACCAGATTCAAGATCGGTTGATTGGCATAGTCGTTGGCTGCAGAAACAACAGCTAAGCAAATAGTCCGAGGTGACGAGACGTAGGGCCTTGTAATCTCCACGGTCATATCAACATCAGCCTGCGATGCATCTTTAGTCTCTGCCTGGATTATACCCGGGAGATCAACCACCGTGAGCTGCGGCCTGGTGGACCCTCGATCTCAACGATGAGAACATCCGTAGCGAAGGCCCGTCGGGGTCCATTGGAACCTGCATATCGCTTTCAATTTTGTGAGGGGTCAGGGTAAATGAAGTCATACATACATACATACTGTAATATGAACACTCAGATTCCGTCTGAGAATCGTTGATTTTGACTCTAACGTGAATTTTAAGCTTCAGAACAGGATCGTGAGGGCCCTCATACCTAGAGGGTTAGATACTGATGCTTACCCCTGACTAATAATCTCTATAGACTACCATTGAATACTGTGCGGGATTCATCCGGCGCATTATGTTTTTTCTATGTCACCGATGCGTACGCTGGCCTATATCACTTAGGTGATAGGCCCCCAATTCGGTAGCTGTAGATTCCTACCAAGCTGCCAAGACGTGAACAGAAAAACGATGCGTTATATCAATGTTGAAATAAAAGGCTACAGGGCAGGTCTGCGCATAACATCAGGGCAATTGAACGTGCAAAGCAATTGAAAATTAAGAAAATGGACAGAGACGACAATAACTCAATATTAAACTTGCGGGTTCCGCCGCAAGCTCAGTATAAAACCAAATCCCAAGTTCGATAAATCTCAAGTATTGCTATGTAGTCACAAAGGCTAAAAATGTTCGTTTTTCAGGCGTTGGTTGCTTTGTATGTAGGACCTGGCTTCTTGGCCGCCGCATCACCAGCTCACACCACCCGAGCCCCCAGCGTAAGTTAATAAAAGTTGCTGTCCCTCTCACCAAACCAATGCTTACAGCACACAGGAACTCTACGCGCCATTGCAACTCCAAGCTTGGAACGGTCCTAACTGTCAAGGCAAACCCGCTTGGACCTATTTCGACGATACGAACTTCGCGCGAAACGTATCAAATATGTTCATTGCCCATAGCTTCAAGCTGAACCGTACATTGGAGAGACAGGAACAGTTACACCTACTCCACGTGGTATGCAGATAAAGACCAATTGTCAGAAAACAGTTCATCCTGCACCAAATTCTGGCAAAGCTATTATGCTGTCAATGGAACCATCTGCAAGTAGCACGATGAAGCACGAGATAGTCGAATCAATGACCTTGGTGTCAAATAATGCAATATAGATTCCCACAGCTACATATTGACCGAGGTGAGCAGCAGTGCTTTGGATTTGACGACCGCGAAACACTTACCTCGGGGGGAAGACTGCTCAAGCACAAGCACATCATTAACAACCGTTCCACGCCCAAATCCTTGACGTTTGATGGATAGAATCTGTGCGCCTCATATTTATGTACCAGGTGATGAAATTTGTGACAGGCTCAGACGGTCATTATGGTGGCAGAGATAGTTTAGAATTGGGGAGCGTAAACGCCCAGACAGTGCCCGTATTAATCAATAGGCAAAAAGCATGCATACCTAGTTAATATTATAACTATTAAGGCCTCAATGAATTACAACGGTACAACGATTACTGTTGAGAGAGGTCACATGACCCTCCTCGTTTGCAGCTATCCATATAGCTGAGGTGCTCCCCCCAGATAGTTCTTCCCATGATCATGATTTTCTCTCCTTCAGGATTCCCTTCCTAGTAGCCAGTCATCGCCTCCCGACAATTACTCATAACGTCTTCATTGCGCGTCCCATTCAAGGACCATGTTTGCTCAATAGATAATTGGAAGCCTGTTACCATTGGAAGAAGAACGAAGCCTGAGGCTAAAGATCGTATCATTCTTGTAAGAACTAAACTAAGGTAAAGGGACAGGAAGGACCTCATCCCTCCTCCGGATGACTAATCTCTGGGTCCTAACAAAGCCTATGATCATTGCGCTCGGCCGTCTTGAATTCTATGCTGTGTTTAAAGGTACACAAAAACAAAGCACTCCCAAAAGGTAGGTTCAATAGCTGTAGATCGAAAGATGAACGAGGCGAAAGTAATCTTACGCATACTATGTTAAGGGCCAGTCAACATGTCGAAAACTCAGTTTCGTTGATTGGGTCGGTACGTTGATGGACTCGCACTTTGATTAACTTGCACGTTGATGAATTCGCACGTTGATGAATTTCGTACATTGAAGAACTCGCAAGTTGATTAATCATACACCTTCTTCTCCGCAATCAAATCAGGATCATAATATGTCTTCAGCGATTCGCTATCAATAAGTCCCTCCGGTATAATATCCAATACTTTGGTCGCGCAGGGAGTGGGTGCGTAGCTAGAGATGGAATTGAAAATGCAGGTTCGCAGGAATGCGGCTAATTAGTCCTGCAACGTGAGAAAATAGACCGGGCACATCCCGCAATTATCTCAAAATAAAGATTTTGCTGGATTTTGCTAAGCTTTCTCCCCTGACATGGGCCAGAAATCTCACTGGACAGTACAGTATAGGATGGATCGAAATCAGTTTCACTAGATTAACACAAATATTCTTTCTCAAACCCTGTTGGATCCCCTGTACTAATGGTATTGTCCTATCGCAGTGATACGCACTACTCATGCATTAATGTTAGACCTGTACCTATAATACTGGATCGTGACCCATTTCAAATTTCATTTCAAGCGGCCAGATTTCACGAATTTTGAAATTTCGAAATGACATTTTGCCTTCCCTACCTAATACATGTAGTGCGTATCAGGGTGACAGGCCAATACCATCAGTACAGGGACCCAACATCCAACACGCCAGAGCGCACCGGGGCCGCTTAACCAAAACAGGGAGTCATGACGCCAAAATGACATACGGGGCGCCGAATCCGGCCGAGCAGGGGTTCGCATTTGATATATGTTCCGGATGTGTAAGGACTTGTCCAGCAACGTTGAAGTCGGATATCTCAGATTTTCCGAGAACTATTGCGCTCAGAGAGAGTTCTTGAGCAGTATTAATAGTACATCCCAAAAACCTTCTTCCCGTCAACGCGCCAGGAGAGGTGAAAACTCCGATGAATCATGGCTGTCTTGCTTCTAGCCTGCTTGCTTCCAGCGGCACAAGTCACAGGGCTGATCATGGCCGCAACTTTGGCTTACTATATTATCTGCTACCTCATCTCGCCCCTGAAAGACATACCGGGTCCATTCCTTGCTAAATTTACTAATCTGTGGCGTGTGTATGACTACTATCACTTGAGATCTCCCGATACACAAAAGAAGCTCCACGCCAAGCACGGAACTGCCGTTCGGCTCGGCCCAAATCTGGTCTCCCTGAATGATCCTTCTCTGATTCCTATCATTTATAATACTCGTGGAACCTTCCGCAAGGTGTGTGTTTCCTTGTCATAGATTGTTCGAGCAAGAGCGAGCGAGAAACACCATGTAAGCATTCATTGTAACACCACGTTGACAGGGTGATTTCTACTCTGCAAGCGATGCCTTGGTCCACGGAAACAGGATGGAGCATATCTTCTCGACGCGGAGCAACCAGTTCCACCTGGAACAACTCACGCCGGTTCAGAAATTCTACTCAAACCAGGGTGTCCTTGCTTACGAAAACTTGATTGACCGCGCGATGCTACTGCTCTGCGAGCAGCTTGAAATCCGGTTCGCCAACGGCGCCAATGCTGGAAAGACCTGTGATATTGCGGACTGGATTTCGTACTGTGAGTTCTATCCTTCTGGCACGTTATGCCATTAAAAGAGATGTCACTGACCGCGGCTTTGTTTGGCTAGTTTCTTGGGATCTTATGAGCCAGATCACATGGAGTAGTGAGATGGGCTTTATGAAGACGGGATCCGATATCAAGAACATGATATATATCGGCGAGCTGTCCATGATGTATCTGGGCCTGGTATATCTTTTCTCCTTCTTCTTCTCCTCTGGATTTGCTTCGCCACTAAACTCATGTACAGGTTGGCCAAATCCCATGGATTGCAAAGCTCCTTAGTACGAACCCTTACCGTCCTAGAACGGTGGACGCATTTGATCACGTCGTTCACTTCAGCTTTGCTCGGCTGATGGAACGCATCACTGCCCTCAAGTCACCTGCCTTTCCTGATGCTGTAGATCCGGAGAAGAGTGGAATTGGCATTAAAAAGGACTACATTTACAGCTTCCTGGAGGCCAAGCATCTATACCCTGACCTAATTACGGATGATAACATCGTCATGTACATCCTGACCAATGTGAGCCTCCTTTATTGATTTTCGACTGGAATGAATAGCTCGAAGCTAATTCATCGCATATTTCCGCTGGCGCCGACCCAATAGCCACCGTCCAGAAGGCTATCATATACCACCTGCTCCGCAACCCCTCTGTTCTTGACAAGCTTCGCGCTGAGCTGGATGCGGCCAACCTCACATTCCCCGTGAGGTTCGAAGAGGTGCACATTAGCAGCAAACTCCCCTATCTCGAGGCTGTGATCAAAGAGGGTCTACGAATCCATCCCACCGTGGGACTATGTCTAGAACGTGTGGGTATGTAACTCTTACTGTTTCTTTATCGACTCCCTGTGCTGCTTTGGAGTCTGAAATGTCGCGCTTTATGCAGGAGACGACGATAGAACATAGCAGCTCCTGGAACGAACCGTATTCAACCACCATTCCCCCAGGCCACCTTGGAAAAACAGAAAGCTAACAATGAGTGTTGCGAAGTACCCGATCCCGGCTTCACGCTCCCTGATGGCCGCTTCATTCCCGCTGGTAGGATTGTCGGCGTCAACCCTTCTGTTATGACACTTGATCACAACGTCTATGGCCCAGATGCCCACATTTTTCGACCCGAGCGATGGCTGCAGCGATACAGTGAAAATGTTGAGGGGTATGCAGACCGGCTGCGGAAAATGGAAGAGTTGAACACATTTGTGTGGGGCGGCGGTAACCGCACGTGTCTTGGGCGGTTTCTAGCAACGACAAGCCTGTACAAGATCACTGCTACGCTATTTAGTCGCTACGATCTTTCGTTGGAGGATCCGACCAGAGAGTGGGAGCTTCGCAGGCACTGGATGGTGTATAACGACAAGATTAAGGTCAAGGTTGCACGAAGGAATATGTGTATCAAGGATTAGAAGAATTCTGGACCAGATGGATTGCAGATGGGGCTATGGCCGAACCCGGGTGCTAGAAGCATGATGACGATATAGGTATCAGAATATACGCCTGAGAAATTCTCCCACAGCCATGCAAAGGTCTCCCTCTTTATCGGAATATCAGAGTCCTCAAAACGTAAGGTAGTATATGCTGCTTCAGGGTACGAATAAATTTGAACTATTTTTATGCGCATGAATTTTGCGCATATGAATAGGGAGGGGCCTTGTTCATATTCGTATTATTCAATCCTCGTGAATCATAGTCGCGAATAATCATGGATGTTTCGAATATTATCAACCTTTCGGAGCCCTAGTCGTCGCCATCTGAATAGTGATTTCAGTGGGGTTGTACGACTGTCGGATGGTTGAGGCCGGATAATCTCTCAGCAAGGTCGCTCGTGTGGAGGGATCGTGGAGGGTAGCCATTTGGGGCCAGCAGTCACGACGTTTTCCGCTTAGCAGTTGTCGGAGATGGGTTGAGGGGTAAGTCTTGTTAAGAAAATATATATCGCCCGTACTCGTCCGTAATCGCAGCCAATTGGGGGTTTTCTCGGTGACGGCGAAAGGTCCGCCTTTCATGAAAGCATGGGTGTTCAAGTTCAGTGGTGGAGGATTCGCCCAACGTTGCCCGTCCTGAAGTTCGCGATGATGGGAAACGTGTGTTAGTGTAGGCTCGCGATAAACTGTTGTAAACAGCGAAGAGGAAAATTGACCGAGCCACCTCAGGACAGTTCATGAAATTAAGTATCTGTATCTCCTTGATCGCCCGGGTGGCTAGTCTGTGTAAGTTCTAATCTTGCAGGAGATGCGAAGTAAACGCTGTGAGTGTGAAGTAGAAGATGAAAGTCCTCGGCATCGGAGATATATACAGCAAGATGCAACTAGAGTAAGTTCAAAAGTATCCATTCAACTGATGGCAATCGCCGCCACCAGCGCATCCATAGCTGAACTGTGAGTAGACGCATCAACTTGCGTGATCGGGCCTGCCCAGCTCACTCCTAGCTGATTGTTGACCCTGTTCCGACCACGAGCCCAAATACTCTCCGCGCATGCTCGAATGATCTTCGCATATTCATCATTAGGTGTGACACTGTGCAAAAGTCGTAGATTTCGGATGAAGATGCCTTTGAACTGCCTTGCGTTGGCATCACAGCTGTTTGGCTCGCATGTGTCGTGGATCACATCGTTCGAGTCGACCAGTGTTTCAATTGCAGCTTTGGCGATCCCGGATGCAGCTTTCAAGTATGAAGGATCGGGAGCAGCTCGATTTAACTCGACTAAACCACCGAGAACAACGCCCTGGTTGTAGGACCATCTGGAAGAAACATTCACATCAGCAATGGTATTAGAGTTTAAGCAAAGCACCCGCAACTTACACGGGCTGCCCGCTGTTTTTGCAGTCTGTCGTGAGCCCATCATTAATGGTGTCCTGGTCGTTGATCATTCCGCTGGCCCGAAACCACTTCCACTCGCTCTGAGCCCAGCCAATGTACTTCTCTTTGTTTGGAACGCGGTTCGCCAGATGTGCCGCCACAGACAGGAACAACTCATTAGTAATAGCGTTCACATAGTTGTGGTTATAATCCGAGTAGACACCACCGTTGCTGCAATTCGTGGGGCTGTCGGTGGTCTGCGTGGAAGGTCAGCATTGCCATTGCACGTCCATTGCATCATTTAGGGTCCACACCAGATGGTCAAAGATGCCGATCGCCAGGTTCAAGTACTCTTGATTCTTGGTGACATCATAAGCTGTGATCCAAGCGAGGGCCCACCATGAGTCGTCATCGTAGGAGCCGTCAGTCCAGGTTGAGGCCTTTACGACGCCTGCTGCCTGAATGTGGCTTGTCCGTAGTGGCTGCGGAATGACTCTTCTCAAGTCCGGATGGGGATTTACTTTTGGAGCAACAGCAAATGTGTTGTTGAAAATCTCGATCGCAGTTTTTCGGACTGTCTCATCCACCAGAGCTAGATGAGCAAGTGTTGTCATGCAATTCGCTCCATTCCACCAGCCCGATGTATCCCATATTCCTGTGCTGCCGTTATACCATGTCTGCAATACCCCAAGCGCAGTTTGCGCCTTTGACGTTGCACTTTGTGCCGACGTCCTTATCCCAAGGATGAAAAAGAGTAATGCCATCGAGAGGAGAGCATGCATGATGAATACAGGTGGGAAATATGAGTTGCAGTATGAAGAAAAATTGGCAGATTTCAAGGTTTATCAGGTCCATTGGCAAGTCTCAGGCATACCGAATTATAGGGTAATACTCAAATAAGAAACCTAGCGTAATGATTTATATCGCGACGTCACTCTGAGCTATCTACGTCTTGCCGGGGCTTGCCGCCTCCTGGGCTAGCCGGTCTGCAGCGTCACATCCCGGTTCGTCACATGGAGTTCTGACTTCATATAACAAGATGACTTAAAAAAGTGCTACCTACCAATAGGGGTGGATTCGATTACTTACAACCCAATGGTCAATTCGACGATCGATAAGTATGTCCATGCAGCGCAGAGTGATTCAAATCTTGCTTTCAATTCTTTCGACTCTCTTCTTGATCTCGATCACTCAATTTCACCTAGGGAGCTCCTCCACCAGTCTGTCATCGCCATATCAACCTTTTCATTCATATCACGACGGCGAACCAAACTATTGGGATTGGGATACAGCAACACGCTTTCGCACATCGCGTATTGTGAAGACTAATGATGACGAACTATGCGCTTCCTTTCCCTCGTACCTTCTCTCGAGCGTCCAGGTCGTCCTGAAGATAGGCGCCTCCGAAAGCGCAGAACGTCTTGACATCTCGACTTCATATGCTACCCGCTGCATCTCAAATCTGATCATTGTATCCGATCGCGAATTCGAGCTCAATGGCCATCATGTACATGATGTTCTCGCCGATCTTCTCCCAGTATTTAGAGCGACTGCGCCCGACTTCGACGCATATGAGAGCCTCCAGTGGGACGATGGGAGTTTTGATAATGGTATGGGGTGGAAGCTAGACCGCTATAAATTCCTACCGATGGTGGAACGGGCGAAGAAAATGAATCCGGTCGCCGATTGGTTCGTCTTCCTCGAATCGGACACTTACTTTGTCTGGGACAATTTGTTTCGAATGCTGGATCAGTTTGATCCATCAACCCCACTGTACTTCGGCTCACCGTCGCCGGGCCATCGAACTCAAGATGGAGAGACAACATGGTTTGCCTATGGCGGGGCAGGTTTTGTTCTCTCTCGAGCAGCGGTTACTATATTGCTGCGTAGGGAAACTGGGCGGCACGGGGAATTTATCCAGCCATCCTTGACTATCCAGGATGAAAACCTAGTCAAGGGGGAATGCTGCGGCGATTCTTTGCTCGGGTGGACTCTATATCAAAAAGGAGTAAAGCTCTCCGGAATGTGGCCAATGTTCAACCCACATCCGCTTCATAGCATTCCTTTCGATAACGCATACTGGTGTCAGCCTGTTATCAGTATGCACAAAACTCTGCTGACTGATATGGCTGGATTGGTGAAATGGGAGAATGAACGGAATCGCACAGTACGTCATTTTCCTCGTCTCGGTTTCTACGACGATGTCTGACAAGTCTTGCTCCAGTATCCTTTACTCTATGCGGACTTATTCGAGTATACCAAGATGGGGGCGCTCGAGACAAAAGAAGACTGGGACAACGGGGACTGGGGTGGGTTCTTTGAGCCACCTGAATCCCCAGCACACAGTTCGTTAAATGCATGTCGGAAGGCATGTCATGAAAATGATCGATGTCTCTCTTTCACGTATAACTCATCTGGGCGTTGTGTATTCGTTCCCGCCATGAGACTTGGTTCCAAGAAAAATCTTTCTGAAGCCAGGTTGTCGGCTGGATGGGACACTGAAAAGATCAAGAACTGGCGAGCCAGTCACCAGTGCCAAAGACCTATGTGGATGAAGCCAAGTATTAAGCGGATATTTTAGAACAACTCAGCCAGTCAGGAAAGTGATCGATACTAGCAACTTCTACTTGCCGGCCACTCTAAGCACCCTTGCCATATGGCGGTTTGCCCCGGTTTAGGCAGAGCTTCAATTGATAACTGCGCCAGTTATAAATGTCAGTCCTCTGGCAGATCACAGTCCCATCGCTGGATACACAGTTAAATCTGAAGCTCCTACAATGGAAAAGCTAGGTCAAACATTTATTTTGGGAGGTACGTATTGGGGCGATCAAAGTTCCCGTAGTGGACGTTATCTGCTGTGACCAAGGCACGGTTGCGCAGATACCCGTCCGAGGACTGACTCAATAATGCTCCCCTAGTAGAGCCTCATCTCTGGATATTGAAGTCGAACCGATGGCAGCAAACCGAGTTAATAAGGTGTCAGTAACGATGGTGTCGGTACTCAATCCAATGGCAAAAATGTCCCCGAACTTTTATTTAACAATGATTATTGCTCCTCTGATTGGGAGGATACGGCCTCCAAAAGTGGCCTATCGAGTGTTATTGAGAAGGAACTATTTCTATGGGCGATTTACGGTCAGACATTGTTTCGCGGCCGTCGCTGCTCATAGCGATGATGTACGAGGCTTCGCCGTTGACTGCCCACCGTGTTAAAGCAATCAAAGCAGGACAATCAGGATCATCGCCCACACTTCAAAGATTGCGTACCCCACCAAATAACCCTTCCTCGACATGTTCACTGGACAGGGATTGAGCGACGCAAAGGCTGCCACAACTACATGTAACTCTCTGTGTCTGTAGAGCATACCGCTCCCAGAAAATGACTAAGAGCCTCGTCAAGGCCTTTCGTGGCCTTGATGCCGCTCTCGCCGTTAGGCTGCTCTCTTTGATGTACTACCAGGACGTGAGTCACTGTTGCTTGTGCGCCACAGACAAACAGGTTGCCTCGAAAACGGCGGGCGGGCCTTTCATATGTGGATAACAACAGTGACCGGCTCGTCATTGTGTCAGCAGTTGAACTCGGTTCCTAGGCATGAGCCACACAGTTGTCCTTTAAGAGTAGAGGGAAGCTTGGTGATGATTTTGCAAGGGCTACTGCCTTTGTTGGTCGCCCTCCATCCCTGCTTCCACTGAAAGCGCCCTGAAAGCGGATACCGTCACTGACGAATGCCTTCCATCTTGAAAACAGCGACCGAGGGACCGGAACAAGTACGTCTAGCCCGGGCTTGCCACCTCTTAGGCTAACCGGTCTGCAGTGTCATTTCCAGGGTCGCCATATCTGGATCTGACTTCATATAGCGTGACGACTTTGAAATGCTACCTACCGATCGTATGTAAACATGTTGTACTTCAAAGGAAGATTAGTGTTCCTGTGCTAGAGGGAATAACTGGGGCTATATATACAACGAGAAGATCAAGTTGATTGAAAATTAACTTGGTTCTTCACATAATCAATGCGGGAATACATTCCGATGGTGCGGCTTGATTCCTGGTCTGCACCAGCCTCATTTCACAACAGTTAATAAAGAAGGCATATCCCCCCAGTCAGCAACGCGTTCCTTTGCACGTATGTTCTAGGGAATTTTCAGCCCAAATCCTACTTGAAAACGAGGCTGGCCGCTTTCCTCTTGGTATACTGGGACACATTAGGGTTGGTCCGATCGAAACGCCAGATCATCGGATGCTACGACCGATGCTTCACAAGAACCTGCACGCGTGCACACACAAAGGGAAACAAGATGCGAGTCCTTTGATCGAAAGTCTCAATCACTCTTTGTCGGACCTCTTTACAGGGCTTATTCGGAGATCTTCATTCCTGATTAGCTAACGTTTGGAAAGACGATCGTCAAAGATGCTCGCAACATGGACCTAATGTCGGTTTCGCCAAATCAAAAGTATCTACAGATATCGTCACCGGAAACAAGCACCATAGCCTGCAAATTGTGCCGAGAAAGTGACGCAAGGTGCGATAGACTTCTTCCCAGCTGTTCATATTGTATGCATGAGCAACTTTTGTGTTTCTATGTTGGCCCCTAAATCAATGTAGTAAAGTCCTCTTGAGAAGCTGGAATGGAATATTCCAGGCATGGCGTGCTGCCCTTAAAGCGAGTGACGACGTCAATATCATTCACTGGACCTCCGTCCTGACTCGACCCTGCTGAAGGCAAGGAGAGCCCGCGGGGCTGCTGTAGAATTTTCATTGAAGACCAAAGAAGCTACGACCTGGCGCTTGGGAGGTTGTTGGTTGACGCCCTCTCACACTACCTTCCACTGCTGCTGGATGTCGGCTTGGTAGTACCAGAGGAGATGTATCTTTTTTTCATCGTATTTACATGTGGAGGGCTCTTCGTAACAACCAGGCGCTTATATCAGTGTTGTCAACTCATAAATATTCTGCTTAGCTTGAGAGAGCAGTGCCGAATCAGATTACCGCCAAGAGCAATAATCTGTGGTAGACTCAGCGTTATAGGCATAGCGTCCCGCAGAATCGAGTTCAAGAAAGAATCAAGGAGAGTCAACTGGTGAAACTGATTTCGATCCATCCTGTACCATTAGCAGTGGTACAGTGGTAACCACTCCAACACTATGGTCCGTGTTTCAGTGCCCCCTAACCCAAGACTTTGTGAAAGCAAAGTGGGTTGCAGCTGGACTTAATTTCTCGCAACATGCCGTGTTGTTCCCATCGTTCAATTGAAGGCTAACATTAAGCTATTGCCGGGAGGAGGAGGGGGGTAAGGTCCTCGCTAGAGTGGAGGCAGTGGTGGTACAGTAAAGCCCACCAAGCCTGGGCACTTATAAACAAGAACAAGGGGGGGTAATCGACTATTCTATTGGAAATCTCTGCAATAGGAAAGACTTTCGGATGTCATATTTCAAAATGAATTTATTGCGGATGATTTGACCTTTATAGGGAATCAGTGGGTCGTACTACAGTATGAGCTGGAGCGGTGGAGTTCTCACATTTTCTGGCCCAAGGCCTCTTGCCCCTGACCCACGTCCAAGTTCAAAAGTTTCCATAACTCAAGAAAAAAATCTAGACCAAGCTGTAATCTCACGAATGTGACTATCTATTCTTGGCTGCATTGACCGCAATCTGCGATTGCTATCGATGGTGAGCTGGCTCCTATGATCTTCACTCCGATCGTGAAATGGAGTTTGGACTCCCATTACTTCGCGTCTGTTGCCTACTACCCAAAAAGAGCCGCGGGTTGGTTGTTCCATTGGTTATTTAATTGTGTTGTGACATTTATTCTGAGGTGCACTGTAATGTGCAGACTACGAATGCTCAGAATATGCGTGTACATAGAAGTATAATATTCCACTCCCTGGAACAAACTCATGGCTTCGTCGGAGCACGTTAAGAAGAGAACTTTTCCGGCCATTCAGCACATAGTATCATATAAGATGGATCAGATAAATTGAGCCTTCTGGGAGCACTGAGCTAACCATGCCAACTCGTCATTTTTGAGACACTCCTCCTCAATTAATCACGCCTTCTCAATTAATCACACCTTCCTAATTAATCACTCCTTGTCAACTAACCAGTTGGATTTCTAGATGTTCTGCTTTTCTCAAGAAAATAAACTAACTCTTTCAGAGGGATCACAAGGACTGTAAGTTTAATCCGTCCATTTTTGGACGAAAAGTAGCCCAAGATATGATTAATTTGTCCGTTTTCAAATATTTGAGGGGTCTTTCGTTTATCGCCCTCCATATACGGCAATTTCCTTGAGGTGAATCATTGTTAGACTGCCATGGAAAGAAAAGTTTTGCGGGGAAAGTATAGTGGCTTGGAAAAGTGCGATATTGTAGTCGTTCTATTCAACCCATTGCTACACTGGCACAAATGCAGACGAATTAGATATTTTGACCCGCACGGGGCACCTGCGGTCTGAGCACTGGCGATGTAGGCCTCGTTGACGGAGGGCTACAGCGCCGTGAGGGCTGCAGGCGGGCCCCGTGGCACTCCGTATATTTTAGGAGGAAAAATAGCTATGCAGAAGCATACGTGGTATATACATGAGAGGGATTCAGCGGTGGGCGGAAAGAAACTGTCGTGGAGAGAGCCCGGCCCTCCCTCGAAACGGCGATTTAAAGGTGAAGCTAGACTTCATGACTGAGCTTGCAAGAATCCGACTTTTTAAAAGTTGACACAAACCTCCCCAATGCTTTGTTGATAGACGACAGTAGATGAAAAAGCTCTTTGACAGCTTCGGTCCTATACTCAGATGCCTCGATGATTTCCCAAAGGGCACTGACACTACACAGTGCCGCTTCTGCGGATTCTGCAGCGGAAGTGCCAGTGTTTGTCGGTTCAGCCATTTTGACCAGGCTAGGATCAGGCTTAGTCGGCGATTCTCAAAACAGAGATCCGAGAGAAAACTTACTGTATTGCCGGAGCGTGGCGTTTAAGAAGTTCGTGATGGAAAGAATGCGACGACTGTTTTATTTTATTCGAGAGACTGCGACGGAGTAATCATTTATATAAACAGTTTGAAAGAACGCCCCTTTTCTGACACGTTGGGCAGTTGTCTAAGGGGTCATGAGCGGCCTAAGTTCCTAGGAACCTATTCAATTATGAACGAATAAGAAGATAGCCAACTAATTAGATTCCATGTCTCAGACTATCGCCGGTCTGGCAGGCTCCTAGGAACTGGAAGTTCGGACCTCACAAAAGGATCCGATTGCCTGTAGATGCAGAAGCTTATTGGTGCTAGAGGTGGTTTTGCCGTTAGATTCCGTAAGTGTTGTCACCAGTGGGTATGCCCCCGATATAGAAGCAAATATCCGAGCAGATCCATCCAATTGCCCCGGCACCATTATTCTCCACGGCCCGGTTAGGAGATTATTGGGGTACTTGAAAGAATGTTCCCAGGAGCATGTAGTATGAAAATATAACACTGATTGGTTGATCAAGTAGCCAGCTCTATTATAGCGTAATTGATTGTAGTGGGATTACTAGGATGAATAGTCATATTGATGATGCCAATGCTTTCTTGATGGGACAATGGGGGTAATTTAGTGCGGTAAGGTCGCACGTGAGTCGGGCTAGCGTAATGCATTTTATTGAGGTCGCTTTGTAAGCTGCTCACGCCGACGCTCAGGTTTTGCTCAGCGAGCGAATCAGGGCGCTCAGAGTCGGATCAGTGAGCATGATCGGAGTGCTTACGTAATGCTCAGTGAGCAAAAAGCGGCAACGTCTGAGCACTAAAACGGAAAGGGAACGCCAAGAAGTGGCAGAGGAAATCGGGTACGTAGGTGTCAAGGCCCGTAAGTATATGAGAAACTACAGATAATGGTTTTCCCAGGCATGAAGACACTTATAGAGCAGTCCTATTCCTCTACTCTGAGCTCTCGACTGGTAAAATCATAACACTCACACTCCTCGCCATTTTCTTCATCTACCGCTGTCCAAGGCTGACCGAGCTCTCGCAGGTCCCCCTTTTTCAAATCCTCATCGGCAATCCCATCAACTTTAAAATTATCCTCTAATTCCGCCACATCTTCATTATCGCTGGAGATAGGCAGGTCCGTCTCCATTCCATAGGCGGCACCCTTCGTATAGTCTTTTGTTTTGATCACCCCGCTTTTCTGACTGTAGTATATCTCTCTCAAGCGATATGCAAAGACGAAATCAGTCGACTCTAGAAAAGCAGTGCCTTCACTGTGGGCGCTCGAGGGCTCTAACAACGGCCCAACTTGCATCGGTACCCCCAAAGACGTCAAATCAGCCCCTATTTTCAGCTTCACCCCTTGCGCCTTGGATGATTTGGCTTTCATCTTTGCTCCGATAGCTATTTTGATGCCTGTGATCATGTACAGATTCTTCTCATAATTCTGCTGAGATAGAGTCTTCAGTGCCTCTGGCTGACGAAGGCTTTTTTCGATATATTCGACCGTCGGAATGATGTATTCTGTATCCAGTCGCGATACGTACATATAGGAGCTTTCAGATCGAGAGCGATTGAAGCCAGCTTCGCCTCCGAGGACAGAAAGGCCTAGGAATTGGGACCATACTCCGTAGCGGCCACTCGACTCTCTTTCTATCAGCGTCTCGAATGCGGTTTTCGAAGACCGTAATATTCCAGGCGGTGAAAGTCTTGATATCGTGTTGATTGCGCTCTCGGGGTCGAACGGCGAGGTGATGATTCGTCCCAATTCCACTGGACCATGTGGTGGGCAGTCAAAATTGGGCATCAGAATGTATGATTTCTTCATTTTTTTTGATCCTCTCCGGATGTTAACGGTAGATTGTTGATGGTCAGATTTTCGATGCGATCAAGTCTTTATTATACCTCTCTTGAGTGGAATTGACCCCTACTTGCAGGCAAACACTCTTCGCGATAGGAAAATACCAAGGCCGCGCGGGGTTTGCTGTCCTATCACGAGAACATGCCTCACTGATAACAGGGCCAACACCGTCGAGGATTTACTGCAGTCATCCTGCATGACGGCGCCAGGCTTGCGGCGAGCCTATCAAAGTGCCCTTTAACACAAAACTATGTGGAGCTGGAGGCTCTATGTAGTGCTGATCTTCATACATCCGAGTGAGTTCTGTGACAGCTACGCCGCACTTGCATACGAGGAACGTGGTCTGTTCGCCGGCGCGTACGCATCAAGGCAATCGACCGGATAAAGTATATGACTTCTTTTATGTCTTTTACCCCGCTCGCTTGGGTTCCGGCTATACGATATTAGAGGACAGATTTACTTGACGGTATGTCTGAGCCAGCAGGGAATGGCACCTCTGGTGCAACTCACCCAAACGATAACCCAGGCGACAACAACATACGTGACTGCCTTTCTTTTGAGCGGTAACCAGGCATGGCCTACCGTGAAATATGTTACCCAGACACTGACATACCCTTCTACGACGATTGTTGAGGTCAATATCACCTCAACTCCGACCGGCTCGCAGTCGGTTTCAACGAGCACCCATGGAGGATCCACGGGGTCAGTAAAGGGCGCCATTGCTGGGTCTATTCTAGGCGCTTTTGTGGTTTTGATTCTTTGCTACTTTTGCTGCTGTCGGCGACCATCATCCTATCCGCCATCCTCTCGATCAAGTGGAACCAGAAGCTCTTTCTCACACTCGGGAGGCTCTCATTCCCTGTCCACTCAGAATAAGAATGACGCATTAAAAGAGTCAGTTGGAGGGCCCAAGCAGCCGTACGAGATTATAGAACCACCTGGCGCGGATCAACCGGACAAGCAGAATGCTATCCCTGGATCAAGCGTGTCTGAAGAGACCCCTCAACCCTCCACGGGCACCGCTGCACCTAAAAGCGACAATGGACCCTCAAAGACAAAGCTCTCTGCAGATCCTGATCAGCCCAAGAACTCCAAATCAAACCCTCCCTCTGGGCCCGACAACCCTCAATCAGGATCATCAAGAACACCGCGCAAAGCTCCTCTCAAATATAATCCCCCACTATCCAAAACTTTCGTCCCTTCCCCAGATCCTCCACCCGATCCCCCTCCAGTCCCGCCAACGAAAAAGCAGCGTTCACCGCTGCCAGCACCTTCCAGTCCTCAATTGATCGAGATTCGCAACCCTCGGTCACGGGATATTTCGTCCATATACAGGAAGACTGTCGGGTATACGCACAGCACCAAGGTTTCCAGGGAAGGTTCTTCAAAACCGGTTGTCTTCAAAAGAAAGTTGGAGAGGAGGACTATTTGGGGTGGGTGGCCTGGATCTGGAGGTGTTACTAGGCCAGTGGCACGAAAGAGTAAGGGCAAGAAACGGGGATACAAATCAAAAGAAGAAAGTGAGGATGAGTGAATGGGATTGATAACATCGTCGATAGCCGCGCATATAATGGACATTGACGTCTTTAGCACCCTTGACTACGGCCTACGGCCGATATTGGCTTTAATGTATTGTTCCAGTTCGAGAAACTCTGACAAAGTCTGGCATAAAGCTTGCCATAATGTTCATTTTGGCAATATTCAGGAGTTGGCCAATTTGATTTACCTCTGCACATGGTCACTAGTAGATCGAGAACAAAGATGAGATAATCGAGTGACGATATGATTCTTAGCGTTGCATATAATTTGCAGTCAATGCGAGGGCTGAAGCCATCATGTATCGATTGTCCAATTACAAAGGCCACCATGTTCATTGGTACTATGTATCGGGAGATCGGTGGCGAGCTACTGCAATCGAACCCACTTTCTCCGTTTACATACCGGGTTGGTTTTATGCCTCGGCGCTACGGAATACAAGTAGCACCGAGATCGACGAGACCCGAAGAGGACTCCGTAAGTTGTTTGCGACTCCCTTAAATTCGGCCTGAGTCATGTACGGGGGTTTCCAATGTCAAAAGTACGACTATGAAACTGCAAGTGTCAGCATGGGCCATTTCTTCTTTGAAAAGCCCACCCAACAAGGGTGATGCCGATTGATTCGCGCCTAGTGGGTCCTTCGCCGGCCTAGTAACTCTAACGAGCATTTGCCAAGTGTATGTACTTACTCTCTTTGTCTCAGCTTGCGACACTAAGCAGTGGCTTCGACATGGGGTTACAAAATATTGATTGATCATATTGTTGTCAGCAAGGATGTGTCGAACGTTCTGTCGCAGTTCCATGGCCGTTCCTGTGCAACATAGAACCCGAGACAGACCCAGCATGCATCTGCCTCCTGCATCTTCATCTCAGCCAAGGTCGAAAACGTGGCGGCCACGAGATACGAGACGTGTCACGACTTGCAGCACCGCGTGGCGAGTTATATGTCAGATGTCAACTTCATTTGGTGTGATCCAAGCAGGAAACACTGGCATGGTCAGCGGCACAGAGTTTCGGAGAGGAAGTCTGCGGAATCCCTTGGTTCACATATCCGAGCTGTCGAATGAACTGCGATTGACACGCCGTTCGCGCATGGTGGTGACCGACGTAGCCTCCTCCACTGGCCCGCTTAGTCCGGATTGCGTCGAACTAGTCGACCGTCTTTCTCTCCTTTCTCCTTTAGGGTCTGTGGGTCCAGTGCAGAACCTGTCTCTTCGAGGCAAGGCGCGACGCAGAGACGGAGCACCATTAAGATGCTCGAGACCCAAGCCCATTTAGGGAAGAGCCACTTTTGGACGGGGGAAATGTAGATCATCACCACGAAGAATAGTTAGGATACTCCGTTTAAAGAGTGAAAGTAAACGAGGCCCCCCTTTCCTAAGGTTGCTGATTGGCCACGTTTACTGCCGGTGCTGGAACCTTTTGACCGCTCTGTCTCCCCTTTCTTTCAACCTTCAACCTTCATTATTGAAGGAGAGAAAAAGAGAAAGAGTGAAAGAAATAGGGAGAGAGACATTCTTTTCTTGTAAAGAACACACCTCACTCTCCCCCACCCCCGGTCGGTCTCATATCCCGTCGGCGCGTTTCTCCTCTCCCGTCTCAACATCGGCGCGTTTTGGCCGCTCCTTGGCTTTTCCGTACCGTCGCCCTTTTTCTTTCTGGAATATACATACCTTCTGCCTCCTGGCTGCATCCAATTCTTTTGATGCCTGCATAATTACGTTGCATTTCTTCGAGCCTTCGAATCGCGCTTTGTCGACCTATTGACGCCCGAACCACAACCTCACATCCCCCGCTCCGCGATTCTGCCTGCGATCTCTCAATTCCCTATGGACCTCGTGTTTTAAGCTCGACGCTCGCATATCACCTTGTTTCCCGGCCCGTTACTTACTCGACTAGCCCGTCTGACGCGATTCGTCTTTTGACATTATCCGACCAAGTGTGATGTCGATAGGAAGTTCCAGTCCAACATAGAATACTTCGGTCGACGTTTCGCCCCGTCACGATGGGAAATTCTCAGGGAAAGCCCGTGGCTTGCAATGATGCAGGTAGGTTGTGTATGGCGGGGAGCTTGAGAAGTGCAGAAGGGGTCAATAGATGCTGATTACTGCCAGTCAATCTCAACCACTTCCGCCTCCTTCGCGTGGTCGGAAAAGGTGCCTTTGGGAAGGTTCGCATTGTCGAGAGAAAGGACACTGGCTTGACATTTGCCCTCAAATACATTCGCAAGGAGGAAGGTATGTTGATTCCCCGCACTGAATCATCTGAAACACATCTAACCTTATCTCCAGTTGTACGTTCGGAGAGTGTACGGAACATTATTCGCGAACGGAGAATGCTCGAGCACCTAAACCACCCTTTCCTTTGCAACTTGCGGTACAGTTTTCAGGATATAGAGTATATGTACGTCTTGATCGATTTATACCAGGTTCGAGCCCAGTCGCTAATTTCTTCTTCAGCTACCTTGTGGTCGATCTCATGAATGGCGGTGATCTTCGGTTTCATATCTCGCGCAAGTGTTTCACAGAGGAAGCTGTACGGTTCTGGATGGCCGAGCTTGGCTGTGCTTTGAAGTATATCCACTCGCAGGGTATCATTCATCGCGATCTCAAGCCCGATAACGTGCTGCTGGATTCCGAAGGACATGTCCATTTAGCTGATTTCGTACGTCCCACTATCTTCGTCTTTCTTTTTTCCACAAATGCTAACTTCAGATGCTCTAGAATGTCGCCTCCGATTTCCGACCTGGAAAACCCCTCACGAGCAAGTCAGGAACCCTGGCTTACTTAGCCCCGGAAGTCTACGAAGGGACCGGGTACTACTCTGAAGTCGACTGGTGGTCATTAGGTGTTACTTTCTATGAGTGCATTTACAACAAGGTACGTGTTCTCGTGTTCTCTCATAGGTAAATTCGTGGTCGGTCTAATCTCTTTCAGCGACCATTCGATGGTCGCAGCCAAGAAGCTCTGAGCGAAAGCATCAAAAAGGCGCAACCGAAATACTATGTCACCAATCCCGCGGTATCAGTTCCCTGTCTACGGGCATTGGGTGCATTGTTGGAAAAGGATCGGAGTCGAAGAATCGGTGCGATCAGCTTTGAGAGCTTTACCCAGCACATGTTCTTTGCAGATATCGACTTTGTTGCTCTGGAGCGCAAAGAGTATGCGCCGGTATTCCGACCGTCCAGCGACAAGACCAATTTCGATGCAACGTACGATTTGGAGGAGCTGCTTTTGGAGGAAGCTCCACTGGAAGCCCGGGCTCGTCGACAGAAGCCCCGCGCGGAACTCCGTGAGGACGCCACCGCCAAAGAGATTCGGGAGGATGAGCTTCATCGCCTGATTGAAACAATGTTTGAGCCTTTCGACTACACCACCGTCAGCTTCCAAGTCAAAGCCGCGGAAGCCATCGCAGCAGCAGCAATGTGAGATGAATCATTGTCTGACATGCTTTTTCGCACTGTGCTAACCTCCTTTGTAGAGACCCCGAAGACAGCATTTCTATCGGGACGGCTACCTCCACATCCCATGTCCGCCACCCTTCGCAACCTGAATCGTCCGGTCGAAATATGTCAACCCCTCAACATGAGGGATCCATCCAACGAGTGCCCCAAAGCGGGAACATGGCCATGGCCAGTGAGAACCTCGACCCGAATGACTTCGCCGACCCCCAGCAATATTCGCCTTCTTCCTCCCATATCTCGCCCCCTCTCGCTCCCCCTCCTGCTCCCCCTCCTGCTCCCCCTCCTGCTCCCCCCTTCCACCGTCCTTTACCACCCAACCCTCAACGCGGCGCCACACGTAAAACGAGCAAAGGAGGCGGAGTACAGATGGTACTTGAAGAGGCCGGCAGCTGGAGTGAGCTCGCCAATCACAGCTCAACTCTTCCCGCAGAGGGGTTGCAGGGTGACGAGAACAAGGGCAAGGGAACCAACAGTGGCATGTTGTCTTTCCTCAGTCGAAAGAAGGGCCGCGATCGCAGTCCGAAGCCCACCGAACCCGGTGTTTTGGGCAAGGAGGGTGCTAGACAGATCATCGGCTGAGCACACACGTTCGGAGAAAGTTGTAACCGGTGATAGTGATGGTCTTCGCGTATCCGCCGGTACCGATTGCGCCGAAATGATAGCTCTTTGATCTCGATGGCGATGCTACTGAACTGCACTACTGGAGCCCAACTGGCCTCGTCCATTGGACACTCCACACAATCCGCTCACTTGGCCCGATTGTCCTCGCCCTGTTGACTTCATTCTACCTTCAAGCGCTACCGAGAAGGGAAGCCATGTCCGGACCACTTGTGGATACTTTACCATACATTTGACCTGGAGTCGTATCTGCAGAGAACGAGGGTTGCCCGTGGCATCTCCAGTTTTACTCTAAATTCCCAGATCAGCGACAATGCATTTATTTCTATTATTTCTTTACTCAAGTTGTACAGATGAACGCATTTCCCTTTTCATCATCGCGGGCGGCTCTTTGAACTTTTCTATGCACAGTTGTGTTTTGTTATGTTTGGAGTTCTCATCCCCTCATTAATGGACACGACTTTGTTTTTTTTTTTTTTTTTTTTTTTTATAGAAAGACTGGAGCTTGCATTTTGAGGCCGAATAGGTGTATGTAATGTCTTTTAGTGCTATATATCCCAAATACCATAACCTTCTTGTCAAGCTGGCAATATCAAAATCCAGGCTATGTATCTACCGTAGTATGGAACCCTGATTTCATCACCTTCAAGATCCACCAGGCGTCGTTGCCGCAACAACCAGGTCGGCCCCACCCAAATTCAAGATAGAGAGAGCAGCTTTAGATAAATCGTGAATCACAGGGACCTAAAATCTGAAACTATTGCCAGTAGTGGCATCAACCTCTACGTGTTGCATCCCGCACTAACGCGTATGGGGAAAAAGCAAAACAAAACTTCAAAGTTCACTCACCAACAATCAAGCCCACCTCGCCCCGGTCCAACCCAAGGTCCGAGGCATATCGGCCCAATTAGCCTAATTACGCCCCTGGCTGATTCGCGCTCTACCTTGTCCTACCACGTTACTCCGTACATTCCCCGGGTGACCCAGCATTCCACCCCATCCCCAGAACCGAAGACGATCCTCCCCGCATACTAGCCACATACCTCGGATCGACGATCGGCCATGCCGGGCCACTCTCGTAGTCGAGACCGTCATGGCGGGGAGGGGGATCGACGCGAGGAGCGGAAGCGCAGACGCGAGCGCGATATCCAAGACCGACACGAGGACGACGCGGTTTCTAGCCCGCGAGGCTACAAGTTCCGGGGTGAGTCTGGGTATGATAGCACGGCTGCGTCAAGCGACTACGAAGATCAACGACGCGAGAGACGGAGGAGAAGGCGGGAAGAGGACAGGGCATATAATGAAGCTGTTGAGGAGAGGAGAAGACGGGCATACAGCGTGGATAGGAGGGCTAAGGCGAAAGAGTCGCCTGCTACATCGCCGGTTAAGAAGCGGGATCGGGAGCGGGATCGGGAGGGCCGTCGTCGGCGGGACTACGATGATGATCAAGGGAGCCCGACTAAGGATATGAGGGAAAGAAGACATCGAGCGAGGGATGGAGGAAGGGGTGATCCTGATGGTGTGCGGAGGCAGAGGCGTGAACAACGGGAGCGTGAGAGGAGCATTGAGCCTGCTGCTGCTGTTTCGGGCAAGCATAAGAGTGTGGAGTCGACGAGCAGTGCGTCGCATCTTCTTAGTGCGGATGCGCTGGCCAGACTGGCTTATGAGAATGAGCGTGAGGACGGGGATGAATATCGGGAACGTTCTCGAGATCATGAGGAGCGCAGAGAGCGCCGGCGGAAGAAGGCATTGGCTGGAGGTGCGGGCGGCCTTGGTGAAGATCTCGCGGGAAGGTCGAGGCACAAGTCTGGTGCTCGAGTCGTGTCCGGTTCCTACCTGGAACAAGGCCGGAGACCTGAGATGAACATGCGACGTCGGGGAGGTGGCGGACCTGCGATGGAAGAGTGGGAAAAGGGAGATAGCTGGGAGGGCAGCTTTGACGGACGACCATTCTGGAAATTTTGGACGAACTGGTCCAAGAAGAAGCGAATTGTGATTGGAAGTATAGTCGCGGTGCTGCTATTGCTTGCTATCATCATCCCAATTGCTGTTGTTGAGAAGGGAAAAAGCAGCAACTCGGGTTCCAGTTCTTCGGATTCATCTTCGACTTCCAATTCCAATCTCGATGGTATCAGTAGAGATAGTATTCCGGTGAGTCTCAACCCTCCATGAAAGGTTCTTATACTGACGTTTACATCAGTCTTATGCACAGGGTACCGTGTTGGATCCATTTACGTGGTATGATACGGAGGGATTCAATGTTACATTTACCAACGACACCGTCGGTGGTTTGTCTATCATGGGCCTCAACTCGACGTGGTCTGATACTGCTAGGGCAAATGACAATGTGCCCCCTTTGAATGAGAAGTTCCCCTATGGCTCACAGCCAATCCGCGGTGTAAACCTAGGTGGATGGCTTTCGATCGAACCATTCATCACACCCTCTTTATTCGACGGATACTCGTCCGAGGCTGGCATCATTGACGAATGGACCTTGTCCACGCGACTGGGATCTTCCGCATCAACCACGATTGAAAAGCACTATGCAACCTTCCTTTCCGAAACAGACTTTGCCGAGATCCAGGCGGCGGGACTTGATCACGTCCGTATCCAATATTCATACTGGGCTGTCACAACATACGACGGTGACCCCTACGTTGCAAAGATATCCTGGCGATACCTCCTCCGCGCAATCGAATATTGTCGCAAATACGGCCTCCGCGTCAAACTGGACCTCCACGGTATACCTGGTAGCCAAAACGGCTGGAACCACAGTGGCCACCAAGGCAAGATCGGATGGCTAAACGGGACAGACGGCGAACTGAACCGACAAAGATCTCTCGACATCCACAACCAGCTATCCCAATTCTTCGCACAGGACCGATACAAGAACATCGTGACAATCTACGGCCTAGTCAACGAGCCACTCATGCTCGCTTTACCCGTCCAGGATGTCCTCAACTGGACACAAGAAGCCGCAAAGCTGATCCGCAGTAACGGCGTCGAAGCCACTATAGTCCTCCACGACGGATTCCTCAACCTCGACAAATGGGATAATATGTTCAAAACCCACCCAGACAACATGTACCTCGACACCCACCAATACACAACCTTCAACACAGGCGAGATCGTCCTAAACCACACCGCCAAGATCGACATCATCTGCAACAACTGGAAACCCATGATCTCAAGCATCAATAGCACGAGCACTGGATGGGGACCCACGATCTGCAGCGAATGGTCTCAAGCTGATACGGACTGCGCTCAATATTTAAACAACGTTGGTCGTGGCACGCGCTGGGAGGGGACATACGATCCCAGTTCCTCAACAGCGTACTGTCCAACAGCCGACGACGGTACCTGTAGCTGTGCAGATGCCAACGCGGATGTATCCGAGTACTCGGACACGTACAAGACATGGCTATTGACCTACGCCGAGGCGCAGATGTCTGCGTTTGAGACCGCACAGGGCTGGTTCTACTGGACCTGGCGCACCGAGTCTGCAGCGCAGTGGAGTTATCGCACTGCATGGAAGAACGGATACATGCCTCAGAAGGCGTATTCACCTTCCTTCAAATGCGGTGATACAGTACCCGACTTCTCCAGTCTGGCCGAGTATTACTGAGTGTTTATATTTAATTCCTTGTTATATGTTTTGCATCATTGAATCGGTATTTCTTTATTTTTGGAATTTGTATTACAAGTTTAGATCGTTACATACCCGAATCAACCTCAATGCTTTCAGTTCAGACACACTCATCACTCGATTCGAACCATCCTCCCTGTTCCCAAGTACAGTGCTTGTAAAGACAGGTCTCTTTCAATTCTCGATCATCGACACCTCGTAGCAGCTTGTCCACACGCTGGAAATCAATCGGCTTCATGATCCAGCCGTTGAATCCGGCGTCGATGTAGCTCTGGCGATCAGATTCCTTCAAGGAAGCAGAGACTGCGAAGATGGGAATGCTGCAGTTTTCGAAAAATTGTGCTTCGTGGTCTCGGATTATCTTGGTTGCACTGGTCCCGTTCACAATGGGCATCTGAGAAATGTCAGTTTGATGATGGTGAGGGTGTAGTTGGATCATACTTGTAGATCCATCAGGATGGCATCGAAGGAGTGGGGCCATTCGATGTACAGAGAGGAACATTCCTTGCCGTTTGCTGTCAGGCGAACTTGGTAGCCGAGTTTCTCGAGACGTTTCTGTACGATACAGCTGTTGATGGGGTCGTCTTCGGCGACGAGGATGCGGAGTTGAGAAGGGCGAGGCATTTCGGTTGGGGTGGATTTAGGATCAGGTGTATCTGTGGATGGATTCGGAACTGGGGTGGTGGGATGTTCCTTTTGTTGGTGGAGGGGAAGAGTGAGGGTTCGAGATTCGCCGGAATCAAGAGAAGCATCGATGTCTAAGAAGTTCGTAGAGGGGAAAGTTTCATCACCACAGTGACATGGTATGCCTTCTTTCACCTCGTTTGACTTCCTAACCTTGTCCTTGTCCGTTTGCTCTCCCTGAGCGCTGTTGTGCTGGATATTACATGCCTCATGACCTGTCGAGTCTTCTTTGGCTTGAGAAGCAGAGGCGGAAGCAGAAGCAGAAGCATCGGACTTTTCTGGTAATGGGAAATTAAGTCTGATCTTGAAGCAACTACCTTTACCTTCTTCGGATTTAAGACTGAGCTGGCCATTCATATTGCGAACAATACGAGCCACCAGAGCCAGTCCTAACCCGAGCACACTCTCTGTCTCTACCTCATTCTTCCCGTACTTGGGATTCCTCATATACCCCGAGTTCGAAACCTGCTCCAATTCACAGAAAAGCGCCTCGACAGTCTGGGAAGACATTCCGGACCCGGTGTCGTGAATAGCCACTTCCACTGTGATATGTCCTGGCTTCCAGCAGTCACTCGGGACACACGATTCGATGGTAACAGCACCAGAGGTGGTATGTTGAACGGCATTGCTGATAAGATTGGTGATGGCCTGACGCACTCGTCGCTGGTCACCGAGAACAGGTGGTAATGCAGCGTGCTGCACAACCTGGAGATCAACGTGTTTCTGTCTCGCCTCTTCCCAGAAGATATCAGTGGCTTCGCAGAGAGTTTCTGAAAGACTAAAGACTTCGTCTTTGATTAGACTTTGCCCGTTCTCTGCATTAGTGAGATCCAGGAGATCATTGATGATGTAGACGAGGGACTTGGACGCGGAGTGTGATCTGGAGAGGTTTTCCCTTGTTTCCGGGACCAGGTTTCCGTCCAGGGCGATTTCGAGGTAATTGATGATTGCATTTAGAGGCGTGCGGAATTCGTGCGCGGAGTTGGCAAGAAGTAGCCTCATCAGCTGGTTGTTTTGCATCGCTGCTTCTTTCTCTTGCCAGATCTCGCTGAAGGTTCGGTAAAGTAGAGACAAGATGGATGCTTTGGCAAACTGCGCGGCAGACCATTCAGCCTGGCGGGTTGTCTTTTCGAGACCATGCTGAGCACTGAGACTTTGGCTATTCTCTTGCTTATTGCTGCGAAAGAAAATGATAAAGTCCTGTCCGTTGGCAGAAAGAGGTATGTACAAGAAACCGGACAGATGTCGGAAGCCGGGCGAGTAGTCGAGATCTTCAAAGTCGGGGATAATATCCGTCGACCATAACACGGTGTCGAGCTCTTTAGCTCGCAAATACTCAAGCAGGGCCAACACTTCTTGCGAGTCGAATGGTCTGCCCAGTATCTTGGTTTCCCCCAGGATGGACGCAGCCGCATAATCAGCTCCGAAGAGACATAGAAGGTCACCGGAGGGAGATTTCACGTTGTTACTGTCTGTGCCCTCGGACGGTACGCTCTGTTCTTCCAATTGGAATGGCAGCGTATAGGAAAGACGCTCAATGTTGCTGGAAACAGCCTCGCTCATAAACCAACACACCTTCTGAAGAAGGGGATGGGGTCGCAAATCGGCATCATAGGATTGGCATAATATCAAGCCCCACAACTTTCCAAAGACATAAAGTCCAATGGAGATACAGGCTTGCATCGACATGTCGTTTGTGTTCTTGGTAGTCTCCGCCACTGGCAGGTAACAGTGGGATAAGTCAAGGCCCGATCGATTTGTCGACAGTCGATAAACCAGCTCGGCAACTTCATCTCTCCTCCGGTAGGAGAATGACACGGGGTTCCGTAGGTATTGCCTTTTCAAATCGTCAGGGAATGCCGACTCTTCGAAATGAATGCCTTCATATGAGTCCAGCCCTAATGACTGATCGGCAATATCTGCAATGACGAGTCCATTGCGATCACCGTCGAAATGAAACATGGAAACTCGGTGGAATGCTATCCATTGTTGCAGATTCAGAATCGCATTTCTCACCAAGTCTTTCAATGTTTGCGCACAGGCTATTCGTTGCAGGATGCGTGGAAGGGCATTTAGAAGCTCTGAATTCAACGTTGCTGTTCTCTGGTCCAGGGCTTTAGATGGTTGGCGATCGCCAATTTCACCATCAGATTGAAGGGTATCGCGAGGTAGTGTGTCCTGATTGCTTTCAATTCCATGCTCATGTTCCAACTCACAGATGACATAGTTCTTGTATGCATTGCTGGTATGCATAGTGCACCAAAGGCGCTTCGTCTCACCTGCCATAGTCGCAATGGACAGATCAAAGACCTCTGGTCCAGAAATCTCAACGTCATACTCATCGTCCAAGACAAGTCTGACATGCGAAAGAAAAATGCTTTGTTGAGATCCAGGCAGAATACTGCAAATTGACTTGAGCTCGAAAAGCTCATCGGGAGTGTAGCCGAGGATTGACTTGGAGTTGCTGCTCGCAATCTGAACAGTCAAGTCATCACCGGACTCGGAGATAACCAACAATGCACCGAATGATTGGATCATGGGGGTAGCTTCATCTTCATGTGAGTATTGCAATCCTCGTGTCTTCCTGCTGATATCCAAAATCCTCCCTCCCTCCCGAAGAGTCTGCTGCAATTGTTCCTGAAGACTAAGAGACTGTACAGGACTGCGACTATTTGGTGAATTTATCCCCGATTCCGGAAAGGGATTGCCCAGTGTCGGAACTATTGGCAGTGATGGCGATACTTCAGAATAGCTTCCTCTCTCCTTGTGCATGCGAGCCAGATAATTCGGTCGTTTTATGGATCCTATTCCAATGATCCCATTGTTCTGGATGGCATCGGTAATTGGGGAGAAGGGAGTCTCGAGTTTATCCAGCGAAGGTGTCTGAAGTGCCGAAGAGGGATTGGAATCGAAGGAAAGGACAGATCGAATGGGAAAGATGCGCTCGGTGGTATCGGAAAGTTGAGGAAATTTCAGCTTGGATGGAGGCAATTCGGTCACAGTGGATATCTCGATCTTTGCATCGGACAAGATGCACAGTGATTTAGGCTCTGATAGTGCTTGCGCCAGGATCTCTTTCTTGTCGGACTTGTCATCTCCAGGGCCGTTCATTTTATTTGCAGATTTGTACAGATTCACTATGGGGAATTAGGTCCGGCACAATGGAATCAACCCATAATTTGCAACTCACCATTTGCCAAAGCAGAAATAGCTCATAAAATCACAAAAAGAACAGTATCTCATCAAATGTGAAATGTGTGAGAAAAGTCCGCCTTCCCCGGAATTTGGAGCTTGGAGTTTGGCCTGTGCGTTGCCCCCAGCTATGAATCATTCCAAGGTTATCACTTAGATGAGCCTAGCAATTGGCATTTCCCAGAGGATGAAGCTTTCCACAGCACATGCGTCTCCGGTTTGCCCGTCCGGTTCGCCAGGGACTGCCACCGCAAATGCTCTCGGGATCCATGAACCAAAGCTTCGAAACCACGGCTCATTCCGAATGAGATAGAATGTCGCAGATGTGAAATACACGGGGGTTTGCCTGTTTGGAGATTTGGGATGTGAAGATAGCGTAGTGATTTGCGGCTTTTGCAACGCGTGGAGTATAATCACCCAATGCTCTGGTGGTTCGGCCGTAGTCTGTAGACGGTCTAGACAGGTATCATGTTGCCTCTTTCCACGGCCTTTGTAGGGAATGATAGGGTGTCACTTTTAAGCTTATCTAGGTGGTTTAGATCTGTTGGATTTGACAGGTCAATTGGACAAAGTCAACGCTGTATACACATGGCACATGCTACGTTTTAGAATATCACTCTGTAGACAAATATTAGGGCTATCCTTGAAAGACGTAAATCTTGTTTGAGCTTCTGCCAAAAGCCTTGATTGAAAAAGTGGCCCAGTCGAGTGCTTCTCGGTCATCTTCTCGGTCATCATCTCCGGCCAGTATTAGATATTGCCATGGCCCAACGTCGCCCTGGAAGCTGACTCGTGGACATGCGTCCCGAGCTTCCAAGTGCGTGCGTGGTTTTAACTTCAACAATGGCGCGCTCTTGTTCCCACCCTTGGCTCTAGTCCGGTGGCGGATCCTCTACGATTAGGGAATATTCATCAGAGCTACCCAGAGATTCAGAGCGTTATGTATGTCTTCATGGAATGGCATATCAAGAAACTACAAGAACCACAAGAAATGTGTCCAACAGGCGCCATAGATCAAAACCGTAGGAATAAACAGAAACTGCCTAATAGTCTCCAGAGTCCAGACTCCAACCTCCTATCCTTTCGTACCTCCAAAACTCCCGAGGTCCCTAGATGAAATATCACCAGCGCCGACCATAGACCGAATCTTCGGGTGTCGATCGATTAGACGGGTGCCTGCGGTTCCGGTCACGCGAATCCGATCGCACCGAGGTCTGAGAGGAAGAAGCAGAGGCGGTGTTTTCAGCACTCAATAATCGAGTAGGCTGCTTGAAATCTAGGGTGTCTTGTTTGTCTTGGAATTTCGACTCGGCGTCTCGACCAAAGAGGGCCATCATATCTCCCATCGTCAGTTTGCCGGCGGCGGACTTGCCCTCGATTGTCATCTTGGCGAGCTCGCGCTTGCGATCTTGTAGGTCGACGATTCGCTCCTCTACTGTGCCCTTGATGATCATGCGGTAGATTTTGACATCAATTGTTTGGTTGAGGCGGTGGACACGGTCGATGGCTTGTTCTTCGACAAACTAGATTTGCAATGTTAGCTCACGTGAGACGAAAACCAGGCAGAGATTCGGCTTACCGGATTCCAAAAGGGCTCCAGAATGACAACGCGACTGGCAGCAGTCAGGTTGAGGCCCAGTGCACCGGCGCGCAAACTACAGAGCAGCACTCGAGTGCCACTGTGGTTCCTGAGCTTGTTGAGACTGGCTTCACGGTGATCATTCCGCATCCCACCATCGTAGCGCGCAAATCCAATGTTGGCACGTTTCAGGAAAGGCTCAATTTTGTCGAGCATTGAGGTGAACACCGAGAAGACAATGAACTTGTAGTCTGCAGATTCCTTGTGGAGAATCTTCATCAAATGGCGGACCTTGGTTGAGGGAAGCTCGCCATTCTCACCCTCCTCGGGACCCTGATAGATATTGTCATCCGTGTCGGATTCATCCTCAGAATCGCTCAGAGCAATGGACTTGGACTTTTTGCCGGACGGGGAGTCGTCGATATCGTCGTCTGTTTCCGAATCATCAGAGCCAATCCAATCCCCACCACCTTCGGCATTTTCATCGTCAGAGCCGCCAGCCTTGCCGAGGTTGGGTATTTTGCGTTGGCTTTCGGGGACAATCCATTCCGCCTCGTCTTCATCTTCATCGTCGCTATCAAGGACCACTCTCCGGTTTCTCCGAGACCGAACGGGTTGGTCCCCTACAGAGTCCTCTTTGTGGTGCTTGTGTGCCTTCGATTTGCGCTTCTCCTTTTCCTTGCCCATAAAATCGGTGTTCAAGTCTTTTTCGCACTCAGCGCACCGACTAGCACCGCTCTTGGCTTCGTTTTGGCTGAGCTCGGTCTGGCACACGTCACATTTCTTGGTCACGACGCTGAGTGCGCCGAAAAGATCGGCAACGTCATCCAGGTCGTTTGGCTTTTTGTCTTTTGACTGACTGGACAAAGTTCCATTCTGCAAAAGAACATCCCGGTCGGCGGCCAAATCACTCTTGACCAGATCGGGATGATTGCAGGACTGGCGCAGACGCAAGAGTAGAACCAAAGCACCAGCGTAGTCAAGCTTAGAGCCGCCCATCATCTGCTCCAGGCTGTTCTCAGTTCGTTGTTCTAGACGCTTGTAAAAGTTCATCTCTCCCTCCATGAACTCGGCATCCACTCTGATGACCTCGCGCTTGACGATCTTGAAGCCGTTGGAGGGCTTCTTTTCGTCCCCGTCGGGTGCCTCGCCATCCTTTTCCTCATTTCCTCTCAAGACATCCTTGGTGCGACGTTTCATGAACGCCTTCAAGTAAACCTGCAAGCGTTGAATGGCAAGACCACCACGACCATTGGCGAGTGGCCGGCTGATTTGATCTCTCCAAGCGGCCAGGTCATCAAATGGCTTGATCCGAAGGAACTTGATCAAACTTTGCAGTTCATCAAGGTTGTTCTGCATGGGTGTTCCTGTCAGGCACCAGCGGAACTTGGCGTCGAGTGCATAAGCAGCTTGTGTGGCCTTTGCATTGCGGTTCTTGATAGTGTGAGCCTCGTCAAGAATGATGCGGTACCAATGGACAGCAAAAATGCCAGTCTTTTTGCTCTTGTCTGAAGCAGCCGTTGCAGACTCTGAGGTGAGAGTTCCATAAGTAGTGATCACCACATCGTAGTCGTCCAACGAACGGGCTGCCTTTGCGCGGTTGGCGCCATGGTAAACGCAAACACGGAGTTTGCGGGTTTTCTCAACTTTGTCAAGAATCTCACCCTCCCATTGTTTGATAAGAGCCAAAGGCGCGACAACAAGCGTGCTCTTGGAAACGGTAGAGGAAAGTGCATTCTCTTCGGGCTTTCCGGATGAGTCGGTTTTCTCGCTGTGTTCGTCGGTTTCGGATTTTCGGTTCTTAAGAAGGAGAGCAATGGCCTGGACAGTTTTACCAAGGCCCATATCATCGGCAAGAATTCCGCCCTCGGGGAAGATTCCTTTAGTGGTGCGTCGGCCAGTTTCTTTGTTGCACATCCACCTGACACCATCGATTTGGTGAGGTAGAAGGGTAACCTTGAGACCTTCGACGATTCCGCTGTCATCATCGTCCTCGCTGTCATCCGCTTCTTCGTCTTCTTCATCTTCTTCATCGGCTTCGGCTTCGTCATCCTCTTGGTCCGCGGCTTCATCCTCGACCTCGCTTTCGGACGCGTCTTTGGATTCCTTGCTTGGCTTTTCTTTGGGTTTCTCGACCGACTCTGCCTCGGCTGGCTTCGTGTCCTGGACGGTCACACCTTCAAGCTGAGCAGCCAAATCATCAAGGTCATCGCTGTCATCTTTCTTCCCCATCGGAGCAGGTGCAGCTGGCTCAGCTTTTCCTGGAAGCTTTTTCTTGTCCTCACTCTTTTTCTTTCCTTTGCCTTTGCCCTTGCCCTTGGCTTTTCGGGCCTTCTCTTCCTCATCTTCAAAAGCGCCCTCGAGTAGAGCTTTGATATTCTCGTTTGCTTTCTCTGAGTCAACATAACCATGCATGTCCATCGAACCAAAGCCAGGAGCATTGCTGCTGCTGAAGCTCGGCACATTATTACTTGACCGGCTCTCGTCCTTAGTCAGGTCAATGAATGCCTGAAGATTCTTCGACGCATTCGAGGGTTTTGGTGCCGTGGGCTTCGACGTAAAGATCGGTCTGGGAGCACGAGGAGTTGTCCAGGTGACATTTTGGGGGCGTTTGATTGGAGTCGCGCCGGGATGATATCCTGACGGGTACCCTGATCGATGCTCGTTATAGGCCGATGGTCTCACGGGCTGGAAGGGATCAAAGGGGCCACGCTTCGCTGGATTCGGGGCAGAACCAGCAGGCACAGGATGGGGGTGATAGCTCTGAGGAGCTCCATGCTGCTGTCCAGGGTGCTGCGGCCGTGGCTGTGGCTGTGGCTGTGAATGCTGCGCGGGACGGTGGTGCTCTGGTCGTTGCCGGTTCGCTTTCGGAATATTAAATAGGTGGTTTGATTGATTATTGGGCTGGTTGGGCTGGTTGGGACGGTACTGAGAGGGGCCGATCGGCGAAGGTTTGCCAAATTCTGGGTATTGTGTGGCAGAAGTCCGGGGTTCATTATTCTTGCTCGGAGTGAGGGGATCTGGCGGTGCGTTGCTTTCCCTGGCCATGATGTCGAGTTGAGTTTTCAGTGAAGACCCGATGGCCAAACAATTGATCGGTTTCTGAGCGGTGCAAAGAGCAAGGCGTTGTCGAGCTCCTCAAATGTTATCGGGATCGTGGCAGGAATGTTCTCCGCGGTCGATAATCTTCTCTGCGGAGGCTAGGCGTAGAATGCAAGGGGTAGAACAGCTGATAGCATCGAGTTCAGTTAGCTTTACGTGGAATCTTGGTGGGATGGAGCAATTAGTTTGTTGTCGGATTGCTCGAAGCCACCATTCTATTCGCCTGGAAGCTCAGGCAGATAAACGCGATTTATTGTAAGATAGGAAGCTGCTAAATGCCGTCACGACTCACCTCAGGTTATACCATCGCCAGACTCTTTGACGCGGGGGAGTGGGAGGTGAGAAGGATCGCGGTTTGACAGCGTTATCGATAATCAATTTGTTTTTGGCGCGGAACCGGATTCCCTGGCAACGGCTGTGGCCTCAGGCACTCCAGAGGTCTTCCTGGAAAGCTTGAAACAACGTGTATTTTCTTGTTATTCTATTTTGATGATTTGGCACTTGCTATGCATAACAGTAAATCTGGTCTTATCTAGGTATTTGCGAGATGGATTGGGTGAGTATTCGAAAAGGTATCAATGTATATTTCCACGTTTCCCACCATGACCTTCGGACCAATCTAACTAATTAATTACCCTTCACATTTGGATACATAGCTATAAATGACACCGAAAATAATGCATATCGCTTGTTTAGCAATCAAATCTCGCCAATAACGCTCTTGAGAATCTCCGGGACAATAACACTGGCATCACCCTGGAAGAACCAATCACCCTTTCCCATTCCCTTTGAATGTCTACCGGAGACATCATTTGGGTCCATATTAATCACAGCCACTCTGGCCCCATGCTTGCGGGCCAGGTCGGTGTAGCCTGCGGCAGGATAGACTCTCGAGCTGGTGCCAATAACCAGCATCAAATCGACCGGCTCGGATTCAATCCACTTGTCGATATAGTCTATGGTGTCACCGGGCAGGGGTTCTCCGAACCAGACCACCCCGGGACGAAGCAGACTGTTGCATTTGGGGCATTTGGGCAGATCGTCAACACTCAGTTCAGCAAGTGGATTGTTTGTGTCTGATATATCGACTTCGGCGAGTCCGGGCAGCTGTCCAACTGAAGCTGCCTCTGAAGTATCGTCGTCCCCAGAAGCAGCGGGGAAGGATTTCTTTTGGGGAATTCCCAGAGCAGGGACGATGGGATCGGTGAAGTCATTTGTAGCCGTGTAATCGCAGTAGAAGGAGGTGCATTTGGTGTCGAAAAGGGAACCGTGAAGCAACTTTAGCTGTTCCATGGGGTGACCTGCCCGTTGCGATAGACCTGAATATTGGTATTAGCAGCTTGTGGGTAAGAGAACGATAGAAAGGTGAACCGGGGTAGGGCTGCGGTACCATCGACGTTCTGAGAGAGAGTTATGAAATCTTTGTTCTTTCGCGACAGCTCTGCCAGCGCATAGTGAGCTCTGTTGGGCTGAGCTTGCAAGGCCATGTGTCGGCGGTAGCTGTAAAACTGCCAAACCAGCCCCGGGTTGTCATCAAATGCTTCCGGTGTTGCAAGAACTGTGGCATCGAATGAGCGCCAGAGTCCTCCAGCACCTCGAAAAGTGGGAAGGCCCGATGCTGCGGAGATGCCAGCTCCCAGGAGAGCTAAGATTCGCCGACTACCTTTGAGACATTCAGCGAAGGACTCCACGTCTGTAGGCGGAATGACAGGGCGAGCCACCTTCCTAACTACGGAAGCCATGGCGTGTAGAGTTGAGATATGAGTAAGACCAAAGGGTGGATACATGTATTGCGGGATGACAGATGACGTGGGGCTCTGGGTCAAACGCCGATCTGCGGCTCTTTCACGACACTTATTTCTCCTCGAGACGGCCAAGAATTCCTGTCGCTCCCATTGCAACAAGTACACTAGGATTGATACAATAATGGGAGAATGGGAGAGTGTAGTCATGTCTTATTGAAGGTTTCTGATGTAAGTAGGCTTAAGGGTTCTATTGGCGATGCTGGCCTACTGGGCACTAATACTTTATGAGTAACAGTGAGTTCCCAGACCACTAGAATACTCAAATGCGATGGGCAGTCTGTCCAGATTTCATGGCCAAACTCACTTTACTGTCTCCTGATGGGGAGGAGTAGCACTGGCGTGGAGATTGCTTCGGTTGGCTGCAAAACACCATCCCACGAGTACGTTCCACCGTACAACAAGCCAGTCCACGGGTCCAAAATTATGTACTTGTCACAAGGATCATTCAGCGCATCTGACTATTTGTGACATATTAACCGACGGGTTGCCCTTTGAGAATGACGCCAACATTCCAGCTGTTGCCAAAGCCCCTGGCGACCGCTGAATAATAGGAGCCAGTGCCCCAGGGCGAGAGTTGGTTATTTCCATAAACAAGAACTTCTTTCACCAAGAGTGGCTCTTCTATTGCTAGTGCTTCATGCTCCAAGCGAGGATGCTCGCGTCGATCCTTGCTTTTACAACTCTCTTGCTCGGGGCGGTGGAGGCGAAGAACCAGGATGGATCACCCTCGCGATATGACTTTGTTATTGTTGGCGCGGGTACGAGTGGGTTAGTTGTTGCTAACAGACTTTCAGAAATGGAAGATGTGACTGTCGCTGTCATTGAAGCCGGAGACTCGGTTCTCAATAATCACAACGTCACCAGCATTATAGGCTACGGTTTGAGCTTCGGATCAAGTATCGACTGGGCCTATCAGACCGAGGACCAAAAATACGCCGGAGGATTGAAACAGACAATGCGTGCTGGGAAAGCGATTGGTGGCACAAGCACGATCAACGGTAAGTGATCGGAACCCCTCCGATATTCATGGGCATGTGCTCCTTACAAACTTATGCTAATCTCTCTTTGGCGCAGGGATGTCGTACACTCGCGCCCAGAAAGTGCAGATTGATTCTTTGGAGCTGGTTGGAAACAAGGGTTGGAATTGGGACAGCCTCATGCCATACTACAAGAAATCGGAAATGTTTCAGGTCCCGACTCCGGACCAGATTGCTCATGGTGCCGACTACTACATCAGCTATCATGGAGAAAATGGTCCAGTGAAAGTCGGATGGCCTATGATGATGACCAACAGCAGCATGCTTCCCATTCTCGACCAAACCTTCCAGAATATGGGTCTCCCTTATAATCGCGACATTAATGGAGGCAACATGGTCGGACTCACCGCTCATCCCGATACCCTCGACAGGGAGGCCAATGTTCGTCACGATGCGGCTAGAGCTTACTTTTGGCCATATGAACACCGGCATAACCTGAAGATTATCTCAAATACTTACGCAAATAAGATACTCTGGGCCAACGAGTCTAGCGGCGAGGCCGTCGCGATTGGAGTCGAGGTCACTGGCCCCGATGGAAGTGAGACGATATACGCTTCGAAGGAGGTCATTCTGTCCGCGGGCTCTCTGAAATCATCCGTTATTCTGGAGCACTCGGGTATTGGGAACCCAGATATTCTCGGCAAATACGACATCCCAGTCGTGGTTAACATTTCCACTGTCGGGGAGAACTTGCAGGACCAGACAAACAATGGCCTCGCCTATAAAGGAAGAGAGTTCTGGCTCGGGTCACCAGCTTTCTCCGCCCTACCATCAGCCAACCTTCTATACGGAAAAAGTGTCTCCGACGTCGCCTCCTCTGTCAATTCCAGTCTTGCAGATTATGCAAAGGCCGTCGCCAATTTCTCTAATGGCGCCGTTCAGGAATCCAATATTCTATATGCTTTCCAGCTTCAGTACGACTTGGTATTCAAATCGCAAGTGCCGTATGCAGAAATCGTCTTACTTCCTATCGGACACTCGTTCTCCAGTGAATACTGGCCTCTGCTTCCTTTCTCGAGAGGAAATATTCACATCAAGTCTGCAGATGCCTCGCAGCCTGCCTCTATCAACCCGAATTACTTCATGTTCGAACAGGATCTCAACTCCCAAGCTGATGTAGCTCGCTACATTCGCAATATATTCCGTACTGCGCCTCTGAGTGACCTCGTGGGAGACGAGGTTTCACCAAGTGTGGATCATGTTCCTAAGAATGCATCGGAAGATACGTGGACCGGCTGGGTCAAATCAACCTGTAAGTATCTTTCTTTATATTGTCCTAACAATGCCAGCATCCATGGATACTGGCTGACCCCCTTTCAGATAGGTCAAACTACCACCCGGTGGGTACAGCGAGTATGCTTCCTCGGGAGAAGGGTGGCGTTGTCAGTCCCGAGCTCAAAGTTTACGGCACCCAGAATGTCCGAGTTGTCGACGCTTCAGTCTTGCCGTTCCAACTCTGTGGGCATTTGACAAGCACACTCTATGCAGTGGCGGAGAGGGCGTCGGATTTGATCAAGAAGCGATATATACCCAGGCAGTTTAGTACTAAGGGAGGATCTGTAAATAGAACGGTGGTCTAATTACACAAGGACCATCAAATCTGGATCACAGCTGATTAAAAAATAATCAATTGGAAACGGCCATTGCGAAATATTAGGGCTGGAGCCCATGGATTCTCTCAACTTTAGTGCTGCTCCTCGGCAGGCAACTGAACCTTGACCGCACCTTCGGCCAACGCGCGATTCTGAACATTCTTAGTCGCAATATAAGAAGTGATATGCTCCGGAACTCCAGGCATCTTGCCATCACCACTCGGAATAGGCTCTCCATACGTCTCCCAAACAGGAACAACACCCGTCCAAATCTTGCTCGTAACCTCCTCGTTATCAGCATCTTTGCGCTCATCCGTGACACCACCATCACGAATCTTGCCACTACCATCCACAACCCTGACTCTAAGAATAACCGTCGAAGACATCTCAGCTTTATCAGGAGGCACGCGAGAGTTATCCCACCGGTCAGTGAGAACCGAGTTGGTAATCAGCTGCATGGCCCAGAGCTTCTCTGCATCGTCAGTGACGAGCTTGGCATACCCATGCAGGATAGCAGAGCGATAATTATAGCTGTGCGAGTTCGGGGTCAGGGACAGGACCAGCCCGTCCACTTTGCTGGCTGCAATACAGATGGGGAGTCCGTCGCCTTGGGAGTTGCGGGCCAAGTTCATGATGCGTGAGCTCACGTAGCCATGTAGGTAACACTCCAGAGGCTCGTCGATGCTTGCGGATGGATACTCGAATGAACCCATTTGACCGATCATTGGCAAGATGGCGGGGAATGGGTCCTCGGGCCCTGGGTTGAAGGATACATGGAGGACTTGGGAGTCGTTGATAATTGAGTGGATAGGGCCTAGATCGTATGTGGCTGGTGGTACATAGTCAGCGAACGAGCTCCTATCTATGAAGCTTTACGCACCGCGATGCTTGTAGCGGTTGGCGGTGTTGGACGTCCGCTTGGGGTAAGTGAGTGTGCGTCCCATGGTAGATGTGTCTGCAGACCTAGAGGGCGAATGGTTCGATGCATGGCCCGAGGACGAAGAACGGAGGCTTTATATATTCACTACACTATACAACACCGAGATAAGGCTCGCTTTATTCGACTCCCTCGAGTACAGATTGAGTAGGTCCATCCACGTTAGCGTTCCCCGCGGTAGTGCGATTGGCCGCCACGACATATTTCGTACCAGGAAAAGGCTGCGCACGGGTGAGTCAAGGGTTCAATTACTACGAAGTCACGGCCCGAGTCACTGGACAGAGTTGATGTCGTAGCAGCCCCAAAGTAAGCATATGTGAAATAGAAATATGGGGGAAGTGATTGGCCTACACCGCCGACTCGGTGCCGTCCGCGTTGGAACCTCGCGATAACCAGTGGTCCCTTGCCCGTTTATCAATCGAACGTTATTTTAGCAGTTTCGACCATGGCCACATGCAGGTCTCTTGCCCGAGTCTGCGCGCAGCTGCGCCCTTTGTGTCGATCCATTACTCCATCGCGTTCATGCCCTTCGAGCAGGATCCCTCGCCGTAGGGCGTACGCTACCTCCGTCGCCGCCGCGGAGCTCAAGTTCGGCCAACCGCTGCACGAGACACATCCCCACCTTCTGGAGCCCGGTGAACGTACGTATTGTGATGTCGCATTGGGGTCATGGGTTGGTCAGCTAATTCTGGATTGTGGCTAGTTACCCCCGGTATCACTGCGCTCGAATATGCCCAGCGTCGCTCGCGGCTCGCCAACAAGCTTCCCAAGGGCGCAATCGCTGTCCTGGCTTCGTCGGAGGTGAAATATCGTGCACCGGGAATTTTCCATGAATATAGGCAAGAGTCAAATTTCTTTTACTTGACTGGTAGGTTTCCGCAAACAAAGGCTGGGAGGATATGGTCTGATCATGGCTTTTGCGCACGCAGGATTCAACGAACCGAATGCCCTGGCAATTATCGAAAATGATGGCTCCGGCGACAATCACATCTTCCATCTTTATGTACGAGAGAAGGACCCCAGAGCAGAGCTTTGGGATGGAGCACGGTCTGGTACCCGGGCTGCCGCAGACGTGTTCAACGCGGACGAAGTGCGTGATTTCCCTTTTCTTTTGAGCGAACCCTCGGAGCATAATCCTGACTCAAAGATTCCAGACCGGCAACATTGAGCGTATTGGAGATATCCTCCCTAAGATCGTCACGCAGGCCACCGAGGTCTACTCCGATATCCCCGGCTTTGACCCATCCAGATCATCCTTACACCGATATCTATATGGACCTACAGTTGCGTCGGAGAAATTGAAAAAGGTCGTCGACCACCGGAAAGTTCAGCCTTTGAAACACATTCTCAACGAGATGAGGGCCTTCAAGAGCGAGAACGAGGTTGTGCATCTGCGCCGAGTGGGACAGGCTTCGGGACGGTCTTTCACCGAGTCGATGCGCCAGAATTTCCGCATGGAGAAGGACTTGTCTTCGTTTTTAGAATACCAGTTCAAGGTAAACGGTGCAGATGGGAGTGCTTTTGTACCAGTGGTGGCTGGCGGTCAGGTAGGCAACATTGTCATCTAATCACAAGTGCCACAAGCTAATGACCCCCAGAATGCTTTGGCCATCCACTACACGAGGAACAACGATGTCCTCCGGTATGTTCATCTTGATGTCATCTACGGATGGTGGAGCTTACAATATTTACTAGGGATGGCGACTTGGTTCTCGTTGATGGCGGCGGTGTAAGTACTTGAAATACTCGAAGCAAAGGCCATAACTGATGCAAAAACAGGAGCTTGGAGGCTACATCTCTGACATTACCAGAACGTGGCCGGTCAACGGCAAGTTCACAGACCCCCAGCGGGATCTTTACAATGCCGTACTCAACGTACACCGGTCCTGTCTCGCTCTCTGCCGCGAGAGTGCAGGCCTCTCCCTGGACAAGCTGCACGGCATTGCCGAGAACGGCTTGAAGGACCAGCTGAAGCAGCTTGGATTTGATGTGTCGGGCAACGTAAGAACCGAACTGAGCATTCTCGATGCACGGAAGACGTACTAATTGTGACTAGGCCATTTCCACTCTCTTCCCACACCATCTTGGCCATTATATTGGTCTCGATGTGCACGACTGCCCTGGTTATTCCAGAAGCTACAACCTGAAGGCTGGCCAATGCATTACAATTGAACCGTGCGTTGCGAACCCCACTTGCGTTGACAGGAGCTAACTTATCCAAGTGGCATTTACGTTCCCGATGATGAGCGATGGCCAGCACACTTCCGCGGAATGGGTATTCGCATTGAAGATAGTGTCTGTGTTGGAGACGACCACCCCATCGTGCTGACTCCCGAGGCTGTCAAGGAGGTATGTTGATTACGATCTCTTTGTTTGACTGACTCGCTAACTTTGTCAAGGTCGATGATATCGAGGCACTGCGTCCTTAGATGGCCTCGTTAGTGTATAGTAGTTACCAGATACCCTCCATACCAAGTGTACAATACCTCATCATTACTTTTTACCCGACGTGGCATCCTTGACCACAGCAATTTGTCTTAGTAAAAGTGTGGGGGCTGGCCCGGTCCGAAGGTGACCAGGTGGTTGGGATGTGGAAAATACCCTCCCAAAAAGGGAGGTTGTAAATGGGATGAACATTTTGCATCTCATCGAGTGGAGAAAGTAGAAATGAAATTGGACAAAAAAAGATGGTGAATGGAGCGTCGCGCGGACAAAGAATGCAATGTTGATGTTCATGCTTCGCGCGACGTTGGTTGTCCCGGCGTAGCCAAAACAAACTACCAAGGGCTCCACCACACGACTTTGCTCTTCAACTCTCTTCCCTTTCCACCCACTCACTTCTCCTCCTTTACTTCACCCTTTCCCTTTGCATTTTGAACTCGTCCGAACTTTTCAGCCTCCTCCCTTGTGCTCTGTGTTACCATGTCCAGCCTTTAAACTTGACCGAGCCCTGCAAGACGTGTATCACGTCGCGTGCTCGATCTCGAGTACCCCTCTACTACTGACTCCTCTCCTTGACCCCGGAACTACGCGTTCGACCCCGAAGGACAGAGACTCATGGCCGCTGTATTCGTCCCACCTTCTCCCCGGACCTCCCTGAACATGTCGACTCGACGCCCTCTCGCCAACGTGCCGAATGCAACCAATTCTCCTCATAGAGCGGGGCCTGTGCCGGCCAAACGAGCTCGGTCTGGACAGCTCGAGATACCCTACGGCCAGCCTCCGCCTAAGAGGCAGGTGATGGATGCGGCGGAGCAGGATGCTCGGTCTCCCTCGCGGAGTCGGTCGACGGCCTACCACAGCACCGAGTCGAAGCTGTTCTCGCGACGGTCCAACAATCCCAACCCTAGCGCGTTTGAAAAGAAGCTCGTTGCTGCTCGTGAAAAGGATCGGCCATCGCAATTGAAGGCGACCAGAGGCGAGAAGCCGTCGGCTGACACTATGGACACCATTCGACAATGGCAACGGCATTACCGCAAGGCATTCCCGCAATTCGTCTTCTACTTCGACAGTATTCCGGAGGATGCTCGTCGGAGGTTTTCTCGTCAGGTTGCTGCTCTTGGAGCTGTAAGTGTTGCCTTTCTGAGCCGTGTTTTACCTGTTTCGGCATTGCCTTGATCTTTACTAAAATCATAAATGTTAGCGCGAGGAAAAGTTCTTCTCTCGCCTGGTCACCCACGTCGTCACTTCGCGTCCTATCCCTCCTGAAGCCTCCACCAGCTCGACTGAGGAATCGGCACATGGAACCGATGGGGCTGTCCATATGCAAACCGTCAACCCCTGCCTCCTGGAGAAGAACGGCGACACGCACCTTCAGCCTTCGTTAAAGCATGATGCGCGCCGGGATCAAGGAAATATGGATGTCTTGCAGCGTGCCCGGCAGATGGGTATGAAGATCTGGGCCTTGGAAAAACTTCAACGAATGATCACGACGATCAATGACACTGATATTGGTGGTCAACATGATAGTGTCTCCCGGAACAAGGCTGCTGGTGCAGCCACACCCAGAGTAGCAGAAGAAAGTTCCCTCGAGCGTCTTCTTCGTGAAGGGGTTGACCCTGACCCGTTGACGTCAATGGAGATGCTCATGTTCAAAGGTCCTTTCATCTACATTCACGACATGAATGAGAAGACCAGGCCGGTTATGGTTCGAGACTACCCCAAAGTTAGCAGACGTCAGGATGGAGCTTGGCCACAGTTCCGAAGTGCGCCCCTGGGCAAGTGCCCATTCATTGATGAGCCTCCGAGCCGGAAGGAATATGATCGTCAGCGTATGCGGCAGACCCAAAAGGAGAAGAAGTCGGCTACCCAGAACGTCGACGAATATCGCACCAAACCGTCTGCTGCTGCCACCGAGCGGGCCATTGACACCAAGCTGGTGACAGAACTTCACAGGCCTGAGCCGTTAGAACAGCAACGAGCTGCGAATCAGCCCGAGGCCTCGGCAAAGGCTCTGACCGACGATTCCCACGAGCGAAAGAGCTCGGAGAGTTTCATTCCTCCTCATTTCCCCCGCACTGGACCGTTCTACACTGGCCGCGAGCCTGCGGCTTCTGGAGTCCAGCCGTCTAATGTCACGTCTGCTATTCGGTCACAAATGATCTCATCTACTGCTGCTGCCCCAGGCGCGAAAGCAGGACTGAGCAAGGAAGTCCATGGGCTGAAAAGAAAAGTTCTCGAAAAAGGCACTGGTGGTATTAGAACCATGGCTGCTCCTCAGCGTCCTAACAACGGTTCTGCTGTGCCCGCTAGGCATCAGCAAACCTTCACCAAACCCACCGTTCTCGACAAGAACGGCCGCTCCCAGGAGGGCGGTGGAACCGGGGCAGCTGGCACGAAATCTAGTCGAGATGAAAACCAGGACAGTGAGCAGAAGAAAGCGGACCGACGGAGGGACCCGAAGCCTGGATACTGTGAGAACTGCCGTGATAAGTTCGATGATTTTGAAGAGGTTTGTTATGTCCACCTCTGTAGTCGATATCTGCTAACAAGGAATTCCAGCACACGTTGACGCGAAAGCACCGACGCTTCGCCCAGAGCACGGCCAACTGGGCTGAACTCGATGCCCTGCTGGAAGAGCTCGACCGGCCTCTGAAGCCAGTGTACGACGATTGGGACGACGAATATTGATCTGGAGGTAGCCCAACGATCCGGCGCAAATTTCGGGTCTCAACTTCTTTCGACTCTCCTGCACAATGGTTGCTGTCGGACCTTCTTTTCCTTTCTTTTACAACTTCCACATATTTTCCTTTCTCCAGTGACGGTGCCATGCCTTTGGAAGTGATGGCTTGCATACACATACCCCCGGCATCGACACATACGCATACTGTGGAGTTTCTCTTTTCCTCGCATCAGCACTACGCAATCGACAGCATCTGCATGTCTATTGCCACCTGCTTTGACCTCCCTTGGGTGGAGGTCGTCCATTCGTTACAGCTTTTACTAACTTTATTTCTTCCACCTTGTATTGTTATTTAACGTTTTGCATCAGCACTCTTCGCAAAAGCCACCTCTATGTCAATGCACCGGCAGCCGAGGACATTCCCGGCTAATGACCTCTTCTGTTTCTGACGGCCAAGTGGTGGGATTTGCCTGCTTCACTCTTGATTCTCATTCGATTCAGGACCAGCAGCAAGCAATAGCATGTGGTATACAATAGTATAATCATCTGGTGAGCATGGCTAGAAGGTGGAAACTGCACTGCATTGCATCTGTTACATGATCACATTTCTCAGAGCCTACGGGCCTAATTGTTTCGTTATCTAGTTGTTTCTTATTCTGTTTTTCATCTGGCTGTGTCCTTTTCGTGGACGCCCCATACCCGGCGCTGGTGGTGGAGATTTCTCTCCGATTGTTTTAACCGCAGTATTACCCAATGAACTCAATCATCATTGCTCCTGCTTCCTAAACTCGGGACTAATGTTATCTACATGCCTGACTGATCGCCGTTGGTTCCATTAGAGTGTGCACGATGTGAGGGCACATGGTGTGCCTTGCATGTGGAACTGCCCAGTGTTCCAGACATGCATATGTAGGAACCAAATAAGTCGAGTAACGGAGTCCGCCAAAGAAAACAAACCCATCCCTGCTGCATCCTTTCCATTACCCAAGAGTCATTATAGTCTCAAACTTATGCAGTTTTATGCACCCCGCACTAACCCAAAACAGAAATAACCTCGGCGCAAACGGGAGGCGGTGAGTTCGAGCGTAACTTATACCAATTCGCATCTTCTATCACAGCACGGTCCATATAGTTCTGAAAAAATACAAATAGGACCTTGATAGGCTTTTCCAATAATCAGAGAATCCTTCGATTTAAATTTCCCGGGTTCGTGGCGTGGTCACAACCCACTGCCGGAGCTGTACTTAACCGGCGATGCTTCAACGCCGACACCCTAGCATTTTTTCGGAGATGCTCCCGTCTACGCCGCATAACCCAGCACACCCGGATAAATGGAAACATAGCGAGGACAGTGGAATAGTTATAAGAACAGAACTGTTTCGCGTTATCAACAGGGCAACTATTCATACCAGCTACTTTTTTTCTTTCGAGATTTCGTGGCGCCTCAATCGTTGAGGTCATCGCCACGACATTGCAGCTCCCAGCTCTACCAACTACGTCCAAAGAAAGGAGTCACCTGCGGAAGAGAATAATCGTTTTCGACAGTCTCGAGTCTCACGCTGTATTGCGCTTTTAATAGCCACCCCGCGCTTCTCCGGCTCTGATATCACAATGGCGACTAGGTCGGCTCTGCGGCCGCTCTCGCGGACCTTGACGGCCAGTTCCATTAGTACGACTACGCTGCGTACTGTGTCTCGCTACCGACCCCTCGACTCCCGCTCTCCTCCCTTCGCCCCGCTTCCCTCTCAGATCCGATACAGCTCATACCACGCGCCGGGAGCGGCTTCTACTCCCCGCAAGAAGGTTACTATGCAGACGATAAGGAACCTGTACAAAAAGGGGGAGCCGATTGCCATGCTCACTGCATATGATTTCCCCAGTTCGCATGTGGCCGAGGCAGCGGGCATTGATGTGGTGCTAGTGGGGGATAGTCTGGGGATGGTGGCGATGGGATTGGAGAACACGACTGAGATGGTGATGGAAGAGATGATCTTGCATTGTCGGAGTGTGGCCCGCGGAGCAAAGAGCTCTTTCATCGTAAGTCGCTCTTCGATCTCGATTTCAAAGGCATGTATTGACGTGTATAGGTGGGTGATTTGCCCATGGGGTCATACGAGGTGAGCTCGGAACAAGCTGTGCAGTCGTCCATACGTCTTGTCAAAGAGGGTCATGTGCACGCAGTCAAGATTGAAGGTGGTGAGGAGCTGGGCCCGACCATCAAGCGCATTGTTGAGGCTGGTATCCCGGTTGTCGGCCATATTGGCCTCACGCCTCAACGACAGAATGCGCTCGGTGGGTTCCGGGTCCAGGGAAAGACGTGCAAGAGTGCGTTGCAGCTTCTGCGCAATGCTATGGTGCTGCAAGAAGCTGGCGTCTTCATGTTGGTCCTTGAGGCGATGCCTGAGGAGGTGGCTACCATGATTACCTCGAAGGTCAAGGTCCCCACAATAGGTATTGGTGCTGGTAATGGCTGCTCTGGCCAGGTGCTGGTGCAGGTTGACATGAGCGGGAACTTTGAGCCCGGTCGGTTCGTGCCGAAATTCGTCAAGCAGTACGCTGATGTCTGGGGTGAAGCGACTCGCGGGATCACGCAATACCGCGACGAGGTCAAGAGCCGCGCTTTTCCTTCCAAGGAATACACCTATCCCATTCCGAAGGAGGAGCTCGCGGAGTTTGAGAGGATTGTGGAGGAGAGGTATCCGGAATAACGATTTGTATAATGCTTCACCCTTTTTTTGTATCAAGCCATTTGCTGTACATAAGTTTATTCATCTGTTCGTGTCTGGTGGGAGGCGACACGGCCTATTCAACCGAATGCCGGCGTCATTGAGTAAGCGACAATTAATTGATCATCTGTTTTGAAGCACTGCAGTTATGATGAGTAGGATTCTGTGATGTTGAAGATGAGGGACGTACTCGCCATAATCCGCCAACACCCTCGTCTAGGCCTGGGGCGAATACACTATTCACGTAGCAGAAGACTGAGTCGGTGTCTTTACAGTCGAGCTTCTTTCGAAGGAACTTAACCACAGTCTCAAACTTTTGTGATGCGCTGATCTTGAACACCCGATTCTTGAGTATTGGGGCAGATGGCAGCGGCTGGAAGCGCACAGTGACTGTTGAAGTGTTAGTTTACCAGTCCATGGGGGAACAGTTTCGAGAGTTTGGTTCTTGTGCAAGTCAAATAGCCACGGCTACATCTGGTCTTACCTTTGCCAGCATCGATAGCTTCCACGTCGGCCAACGCCTGATGCGCATCGTGAGGAAGGCCTGTCAGCATCACCGAGGCTGTCAAATTCATTGGTAAGTCGGCACTATGATCATCATCAGGTATCGGCCCGTCTCCTCTGTTTGGAGAGTCGGATTCAGGTCGCGGGCCTTGGCGGGGCCGATGGCTGAGCGTGAACGTGGTCAGGGGGATTTGGCGCGCAGAGCGCTCCGAGGGCGATGAAGGGTCCATGGTATATCACTACTTGAATCTTAAAGTCCAGTCCTCGCTTTGAGGCCCGTTCTTATAGTATCAGATTGGATGGATGGGTAGTTGGGGAAAGTCAGGTGGGAAAGGAGAGCGGAACCATAGCTGCTGACTCGCGTCTCTAAATCCACTCGGCACTGTACATCTAGCTATCTATATTCGCAAATCTACTTCTGCTTAACTTGTCTATCGCCTCTCGAAGTTCACGATCACTGGATCTGATCGTAATGATTATCACTGGAAGCATAAAACAAGTGTTCCTCCTAGCAATAAGGCGACTCTGGCCAGAGATAACGTGAAACATCTCGACCAACCCAATGGCGTATATAGGAGTCCCGCTGCCAGGCATCTTCAATAAAAGTCTAAGTCCTTTTTTCCGACGATTTGGGGAAATGCGCGAACAACAAGGAGGAATCCGATAAGCAGGGTAGCATTCACATCCCACAAGGTAACTATCCGATGAAAGAGTGACTATAGTCTGCTATACACTCTTCTCGAGCAGTTCTATAAAGTAAAGGGCCTACAGGATCCCCGCAGGCCCCGAAAACATCCTAAACTGACATCTGTGCCTAAATTGACCGCAGATCAAAAGCCCACCCCTCGGCCCAACTGTTAGCGAAGTGGAGGTCGCTATCGTGTCAGTTCGTAAGTAGCTGGGATCACGTATGCGCAGACTTGCTCGGGTCCAGCATCAGGCAGAGGAAAGGAAAGCTGTTAAAGCAGAAAAAGAGATCGCCGGGATCCATGGAACCGGCCGCCTTCATACGCTGAGTCATCCAGCCATCATATCACCACTCAAACTCATTCTCTTTTCCTCTTTCCTTCTCTGCTCTACAGACGCTTTTTGTGACCTCCTTGCTCGCTGATTTGCTTCTCAACCCGGTCCCGGACATATCCTTTCCGCCGTATACTTCTTGTGTTGGCTTCCCATCGGCCATCCGCCCCGCCTCGTTACTTCCCCGCCCCGATTCGGAGGTAATCTCTCGCCCCGGTGACCTCATTCTACGATACCGTACCGGCTTCCTAGTTACGACGAGCTTCAGCACGAAGCAACCTTCTTTCTACACACACGAAGCAGCCTCGGCGGCTCCAAACACTCAATATGAGTAGCCCCAAGCGAAGAATCGAGACAGATGTGAGTTCCCCCCAGCAAAGCGCCGATAAGCCAACCTGGTCCCCACAGACGCTGATACCGAAGTTTTGTTGCCTGCGTAGGTCATGAAGTATGCCTCGAATACCCTCTGAGATTCTCAGGGCCATATTTGCTGACATTGTTTTAGGATGTATGCCCCCGGATCCCTCTCTCCTCCAACTTGATTACACTCCCTGGCACCCGAACCAATGAACTCGACCCGCAATGTTGGGTGGTTGGAACATATCTGATGATAAGGGTATAGGCTCATGAGTGACTATGAGGTGACTCTGGTGAATGACAACAGTAAGGACTATACGACATCATGAGCTACTTGGTCAAATGCTAACTGAATATCAGTGTACGTACCAAGCGTTTGTGACAAGGTCTCTACAGCATTTCTGACGTTATCTCTCGCTTATACAGGCAAGAGTTCTATGTGCGCTTCAAGGGCCCCGAAGAGAGTATGTTCTTGCTCATCATGGGTCGGAATTGCACCATACTAACCGTCTCTTAGCACCATTTCAGGGTGGCCACTGGAAAATCCACGTGGAATTGCCCGACCAGTACCCCTACAAGAGCCCGAGCATAGGATTTGTCAACCGCATCTTCCATCCGAATATCGACGAGCTGTGAGTCAAGATGCCAGGAGACTCCGAATCTGTACTCACTTCATCGACCAGGTCTGGCTCCGTCTGTCTCGATGTTATCAATCAAACATGGTCACCCATGTACGACATGATCAACATCTTCGAGGTCTTTTTGCCCCAACTCCTCCGCTACCCCAATCCGTCCGATCCTCTCAATGGCGAAGCCGCGGCATTGATGATGCGGGAACCCAAGAGCTACGAGGCGAAGGTGAAGGGTACGTATCATCTTCGGCCGTCGCTTCCTTGTACACGATTAACCTTCGCACACAGAATACGTTGCCAAATACGCTAGCAAGGAAGCAGTCGACGAGGCGGGCGAGGATACCGAGTCCGAAGATGAGCTCAGCTCGGCGGGCAGCTACGAATCCGACGGTGACGAGCCCGCTGGGGCAATGGACGATGTCTAAATCATTTAGAGTCGTCTGCAGTAGCTGGCCATGTTGGATCTGCACGGACATATTGCATTCCCAAATAGTACTTATATCTTTGTTGCCCATAGGAGCAGGATCAGCGGGCGTTTCCATTCATTTATCGTGGAGTTTCTTATTTCTTCTTATTTCCCCACTCTTGTTTTGGTGCAGCTCGGCATTTGCTACGCTTACTTATGGAGTCCAGGACGGGACATACTGATGCTGATGGGCTATGGGATGGTTCGGACATTTCGGTTCCCGGATATCTCTATGGATTGTTTCTCGAGTCTATCATCTAGGAATGTTAGTGTTTTTCTCAGAACAACAAACTCCAGAGAATTTTAAACCTCTAGAAACCCACAAGACATCTCCAATTCAAGTTCATCGGATCGAGGTTGGAGGTTACACTACAATGTAAAGTGGCGCTAGATTGGCACCGAAACCTGGGCAACTCGCCCTTCGCTGATCCATAAAAGTGAACACTTCCTGGTGATAATCATGCTAAGGATGCCCAAGAGCTAGAATCAATATAGACACATCGACAGCCACGTACGCATTGTCTCATGGTCTAGCAATATAGTCAGTTATAAAGCTTCCTATCAACATCTCATAGCCTCATTCCGACACTGAGGAATAGATAGGGTAGCCCATACGGAATCATCAAATTATTAAATAACATTATTCTTAATCATCGACTCAACAGTATCAACAACACTAGTTTCCAGCCCAATATACTCCCACTTCCCCTCCTTCGTCCCATCATCAATAATCTTCAAACACACGCATACCCCATCCAGTATGATGAACTCCCGGAGGTAAGATTTGATCAGACTTACCTCCAAAACATGACTCGCAAGAGCAGGGAAATTCTTGCGAATAATGTTAACCACTAATTGCGGTGATATCAGACCTGAAATGAGGAGGATCCGCTGGTTTGCCGCTGAGGGATTCTCCAACGCATCTACATGACTCCGGGCCACGTCTCGAACGTCCACCTTAATACATGTGACTCGGAGTCGATTTGGTTTTCATGGGGATGTAACTTACAAAATGGTAGAAAGGAAAGGTTACACCTTCGACTTGCTTGTGCGTTCCGTCGATAAAGCTCGCTATGGCGAGATGGTTGGTCTGGTAAATGGATTGAGGGCCTGAAAATGGTTGGATCATTGGACCGATTAGATTACGACTAGGTCGAAGGCATTGGTATTTTGTTTCATTTATGTCCATGCGGCGAGTTCGGCGTTTTCCTTGTATACGTTGTAGCCCAGGACGGGTTCGTTTCTTTGAATAGCTTGGTCGGGTGTTACCTGTGGTAAGTCAGATGAGAACTATATGGATATAGATAGAAATTCACCGGATTCCAATCTTTCTCTGTATACTGTTTTCCTTCCCTGGGCATCTCTTCGAAGGAGTTAAGCACGGATAAGGCACTTCCCAGAAGAACGAAACCCTTTAACGCAGTCCCACCGTGCTGTTAGGCAGCCTTTATAATCTCGGTGGTAAAACTGTGGGCTGTAACTCGTGTTAGGATTGACGGTCTCTTACCCCTTTTCGGCAGACTCGATCATCTCCTTTCGAATATCAGATACGTCGAATTTCAGAGAAGATGCTGTGTGGATCACGCAATTATAGGGCGTCTTTGGGTTCTCGAAGAAATGGTCGAAAGGTCTTGTCGATGTGAAAACTATTGGTTGTGCCATGCGATATCCATGATTGACGTTTCCAACGTAATTTGTCACTATTACATACCTAGGCACCGCACCGCCTGGGCAATGAGGAGGCATGGTCTTAGGGCTAGGTGATTTCAAGTCACTTGTCATCCATCGTCGTGCTACCTGATTACTACTCTACTACTGCTGATCTGGCCAGCTTCCCCCTTGAAATGGACATTAAAGTCGAGACCAAACAACCATTACGAACATCAGAAAGGTAAATCATAGGCTAAAGTTCCGACGAAGTTGATCCACGGGCGGTAGCACCCCTGTATCCTCCAGCATTCGAAAAGTATCTTCCAGCTCCTCCCACGTATCTGCATACCCCGACCATCCCAGCTTCCTCGCCTTGCTCATACTCGCCACACAGCTCCAGTCCCGGCCCATGGTCAGAACCAGGAAATCCCACGTTGCCTTGTCCCACGCCTGTTGGTCCAAATGGTACTTATCTCGTAGCCCAGCCCAGGCCTCATTCACATCCCCTCGACGCGCCCACTTCACGGGATCCACCTGAAGGAAGAGTGTAGGAGTTTCCTTCACCAAAGCATCCTCAGAGAGACCCAGAGACGATGCACACGCCTGGATAGGCGGCCTATTCTTCAATGGAATCGTCGTCGACTCGTAATCCTTGAACCCCTTGGTATTCGGCACTCCACCATTAGGAAACATCGGATCCGGAATCCTGCACCCGAACCTAGCAGCCAGACGAGGCCACAAGTTCTGAAAGGATTCCGTATCGCCATTCATCACGTTGAAAATATTATTCCCTGCGGCCGGGGCCCTCGCGGCCCAGAGACAGAACTTGGCGTGTAAGTTTGCCGATGTCCAGCAGTTGAATGCGAAGTAATTCGCCTTACTACCTGGGTATGGCAGCTCAGAACCAGGAAGAGTTTTGCTTACAGCACAGTAGAGCCCAATGGAAGTAGCCTCGTTCATGAAATTCCCACGCGCATACCCGAGGACGTCCTCGGGTAGCGTGACGATCCATTCCCAGTCGCTGTTGGTGGCGAATTCTATAAGGACTCTCTGTTGCTCGTAGTAGAAGTTAGGAGGCCAGTCGAGATTCTCTGCATTTTCCAACCAGGGATCATCTTCCAGGAAAGGCTGTTTGTTCTGTCCGAGGTGGACGCCGTATTGCTTGAAGCCACAGGTGAGAATGAAGCGTTTGATGTTTTTATCGGCTCCAGTAGCTTTGAGGGCTTGAAGGAAGTTTCGTAGGAGTGTTACGTTTACACGCAATAATTCTGTGTCGTCGGCGCGTGCGAGGTAAGCACAGAAGTAGATGTATTCTGCGGAGACTCCATCGAGATTGTGTACCATGTCCTCCACGGAGCTCTGAAGGTCCATGGTAACATGCTGGACTTTGGGGGTTTGGTAGCCGGGATCGCGTCAAGATAGTGAATAGACTTTGTTGTAGGAGGGATCTTTGATTAAATGGTGAATAATGGCGCCGCCGTTCATGCCTGTTTATATTGTCAGTTTCATAGGTTTAATTGATGGAAAGCAGAAAATACCGGTGGCGCCTGTCACCAACGCAGAAAACATTTTCCATAAATTAGATGATTTTGAAGCCTCCTTTTCATATACTAGGAAAATGTCTTTTATAGCTTGATAGTCGGTATCCTACGTCACCGTCGAATCTCAGCAGAGTTTTGACGTAATGATTGTATTGAACCACTACCTGTCTGTGTATAGTGTGGTATGTCCATGGTTCCGAATTACTATTTCTATACCATTCCTTCGACCATTGGGTATAGCATGGCCAAAACAATTAAAGTAGATATCTCTAGCATGGCCGGACCTGCTACCCGTAAAGGGACCTAATGTATACGACAGTACATTTGTAGCCTAGATATATGTAGCTCTCTTTTTTATGTATCTAGCCTCACCAAAAACGCTACCAAGGAAATTCCAATAGTTGAGAGAGACGGGTCCGATGATAAACTTGCACAATGGGTATTATCAGACCAAAAGAAAGACAAACGAGTGGCTATGTATGTACGAGCAGTCGACCGGCGATCCATGCAAAAGAAAAGAAAAGTAGCACCGGACAAAGAGAGTCAAAAGTACAACGGCGCCTTTCGACGTCTTATGAAGTATATTCCCCCTCCCACAAAATCATTTTCCCAAACCCCTCGTGATCATCGTTGCCGTCACGCGAAAACGGGATTCGCATAACCCCTCACGCTTCTAGTTGACGTTGAGCACACCGAAGACGTCGCGGGCCGAGTCATTGGCGGTGTTCAAGTCCTGACGGGAGCGTTTTTTGCTGGGGTTGACGACGACCTCGCCCCAGTGTTTTGGAACAGTGCTACCGGATGTGGGACGGCTCCGCTGGGAAATATTATCCGGGGTCACGGTGAGCTGCGAGCCGTCATCGGGGTTTGGAGATGCTGATGCGGAGGTTGGGCCGAGGGTTGCCTGGGGTAAAAGGTGAGGTTGTGGTTGAAGGGACCAGATATCAATGACGGAGCTGTGCGAATAGCCATTAGCGAAACAGTACCTCATCGCAGTCAAGGAGTCGATCAGTAGTACTCACTCGGAAGTCCGCTGGCAAATAGCATCCAGAGCCTCCCGCTCGCGCCTCACGTATTCCGGATCCGGCTGGTTGGTCTGCTGAGCATGGTTGAGGGCTCCGTAGCCGTACCCAGCTTGGTAAGGGTCTTCATCGAGTAGTCGCGAAGACTCGGGCTTTAGAGACTTGTTAGAATACATCTGTATCTGGCGCGCATTCCGTCGCGCATGAGACGCAGGTAATGCGCATTGAATATTCGCGAGAACGTCGAACCAAAACTCACCTCGGGGGATTCGTGGCGGTTGCCGCCCAGGCACGAAGAACAGATACCCATTTATAGGGGTATACAGTGTAATGGCGCACGATGCGAATGGGCACGAGGGATTGATCACCCGAATTATCGATGTAGAGGTGGGACCATTCCCCTTGGGTACAAGGTTGGGTTATGATCGGGTGCGATAACGGGCTTTGAGGTGGAGTAAGGAGCGTGGGCGATGCAGAATGGATAACGGTCAACAGAATGAAAAATGGTGCGTGTAAGTGTAAGATTGAGGAGAAAGTCAAGAGTTGAGGCTGGGAAGGAGAGTCCGTGCGATGTCACCAGGCGCTGATAAGATGGTGCGTGGCCGCTGCGTGGAAATACGACTGCAACTTTTTCGTGCATGTACTCCGCAACCATCTTCCGTCATCAACTCTGTCGCGTAGCATTTAGCTATCATGTTTGACCTGCCCAATGCCAAACGGTATGCTTTACATACTCTTCCTACCATGGTGCTAGTCGCTAAATCACTGTTGTAGTGTTCGTCGCGATGAAGTCCAATCGCCGGCCTCATCCCGCTCCCCGTCCCCGGTCAACGAGTCCGCCATTCAAGATGCCCATGCCAGACTCGGCAAGCTTCTCAATCTCGATGCTTTAATCGGAGCTGGTTCTACATCACAAGGAACCAAGGAACCGCAGCAGCCCTCAGGAACTGCCGAGGATGAAGAGCAGGAGTTCGAGTTCCGTCTGTTCAGTGCACCCGCCAAAACCAAGGATACAACTGCAAAGCCCGAAGCGGAAGAAAGCTCTACGAAGAATAAGAATGCGGAAAGTGAGAAACAGAATGGCGGTACCCAGAAATTGCGGATTCGATTGAGGTCGCCGTCGCCCTCGACGAACCCCGCCGACGGTCGATTCGTCAAGGCTTTCCGCGGTTGGAGATACTACTTCTCTACCCCTTCCCTGTTCGGTCTCCAAAACACCGAAGGTGAAGAGGAACAAGGCCGAAGGAGACGCCAATTCGAAGACATCGCCGTGAGTGGAGAGCACATGACGACGTGGGCCAAGTCTCAGCCCTGGGTAAGCCATATCAGCAACTCCCCATTTTACAGTTGGGGGTGAGGTTATGAATAATGGCTAACACAACATAATAGCCTGGGTGCCATCTTCCATGGCGAGTCACCCGTCTCAAACGGCATCAGACCAAGCTGCCTCCTAAATCCACAGACATTCCTATCTACGTGGTTGAAGGTGCGCCTTCGACAAAATCACCTTTGACACGCAAGAAGCCTGGCAAGAAGCGTCGCGTTCAATTGCGTAAAAAGGCCGAAGCAGCCAGGATAGCCCAAGAAAATGAAGCTGAGAAACGGACCCGCAAGAATCGGGAACGGAAGATCAAGCGTCGACAGAAGGCGCGCGAAGAGAAGGCGGCCAAAGCAGCGGCAAACGGCGAAGATATTTCAATGCTTGATGTAAACGGGGATTCATCCGGGGCAGACGAGTGAAAAGCATGTCTATAGTGATTGGAGTGAAGATTGACGATGATACCCTAATGATAAGGAATACTCTCGGAATGAGTTGATTATGCTAGTGCACGGCGATAGCCCAGTGCGACGGGGTATTATTGATAACATGTAAAAATATCGATAAAACAAGCAAATGCAGAGGTCAACGGCTGACAAGTCATGCTGGGATATGTATGGCAGTCGCTAAGGGGGCGCCGGGAAAAGACAAACAGAACATAGATACATCCCAGCGACAGCGGCCTCACTTGGTTGGCTCCTCTGTCGTCAGTTAGTATGCGGATCCTGGTTGATTGAAAAGCATAAATAACGCACCTGTCTTCGCTGCGCCGGCTTCCTCGGCGGGTTGCGCGGGGGCTGTTTCCAGGGGTCAGTATTTAGTTGCTAGTTGTTACATAGGTTGTAGCATACCAGTGGGCTCCTGGGTAGGAGCGGGAGCCGGGGCAGCAGACTCAGCAGCAGGCTCAGTAGAAGGTTCGGCAGCAGCTGGAGTCGTGGTGGTAGTCGCAGCCGGGGCCTCGGTGGCAGCAGGCTTCTCGTCGGGCTTCTCCTCGGGCTTCTCGTCGGGCTTCTCCTCGGTCTTCTTCTCGGGCCCAGCAGCAGGCTCGGCAGCAGCTGCAGTCGCGGTGGTAGCCGCAGCGGGAGCTTCGGCAGCGGGCTTGTCCTCGGGCTTGGCCGGTTTCTTCTCCTTCTTGTCCTTCTTGCGTCTGAAGATAGCCTTGAGGCCCTTCTTCACCTGGGCGAACGCGTTGGGGGCTGCGAGTGTTAGTACAATTCGCTGCCTAAAGATAAGATAATATAGCAAGCAGTATGAAATACGAGTACTTACGAACACCGGGCATGATAATTATACGATGTGGGTGAATGAGAATGGGTTGTTGATATCACGGAGTGTAGGGAGTACAGGGTGAAGTCACAGCCACGAGGTCCGTAACGCCGCCAGCACATGAGCACGTGATATTCCCCATAATTTTAAATGAGTGCCTATCTGTAGTTTTACTGAGTTTTCGCCAAGGTCATGCTCAGGGGTTGTGGTAAACACGAGGTCCATAGTAAGTATCCGGCGACTGTTATTGGTTCCTGTGGTTCCATACGGGGCCGTCCCGCAGTGTTTAATCTTGGCGACAGCTCGTGTGGCTGTGCTACGCTAATGTATAGTTATGAAACGTCATTTCCTCATTTTCCTAAGGTCTCCACATCTCCGGCGCTTAATATTCCACGATACGCTAGAAGTCAATATATTAGCATCATGGTAATGACCTCCCTGAGACGCTAATTTGTGATGGGGATTGCCATTTTGAAACGGCACACTTGAAACCCAATAAAATGGGGGAAATTCAAATGGGTATCTCATTGCTATATGGTAAATATGCACTTGTTGTAACTAACGCAGTTGGCAAGGTGGATAGCAAGTATGCGAGGTATAACTAGAAGAACCTCAGAAATGATGCCACGATTAAGTGTCCTATAGTTCAGTCAGCGGATTCTTCGGTAGGTTGTCAAACACAGCCCATACCGAATACCAGAAAGAATAGACTGACGGCAGCTCTCATGTTGTGAACGCCGATGATAATGAGAAGGATACCGTATAGTGTCCAAGAAGGGATGCCACCGAAGTGCAAGTCCGGCATCTGCTTATATTTAGTCGCTGCTTCGTCGATAATGGCGTGCAAATTTGCAGCGGTCGTAGCGGCCTTGTCCAACAAAGTCTGGGAAATCTGCGCATCGAATTGGATCCTTTTTTGGACCTCAGAGTGGGCTACTAGAGCTTGGAACTGTGTGTCTTGAGCATTTTGCAGCTCAACCGCCTTCGCTTGTGATTGTTCCATGGTCGTCTCCATGGTTTGCAATCGCTGGTAAAGTCAGCACATCACCGAGTATGGAATGAGACCCAGAACTCACCTCGGCCATTTTCACCTCTTGCTCGAGGATAAGGATCAGTCGGCTTGTGAGCCATTCCTGTCGTGGTCAGTGTCAGTCACATGGACCTTGAGATAGAACATACCAATGATGCATCCAATCTCCCCATACTCTGGGAGAGTCTTGCCATGTCTGTCTCCACCAGTGATTGAAGTGATAGTTGCAGCACCGAGGCAGATTCCCGGTAAGCGAGGTTGTTTTCTTCATGAGTGCGCAGAGCCAGTTGGTTCCTGTATACAGTTTCCTGATGCGCGAATTGCAGAGCCTGTTGGAACATTCCGATCTGGCTCGTAGCATTTTGAATTTCCTGTAACAGAATTACGTTATGCTAATGGACGAGTAACGGGATTTAATCACCTTTTCGAGAACTGTCGTCTTTGACTGCACACGGCCTAGTGCCGACGCAACAGCAGCAGATACCGTGTCAATTCCGAGTTCAATCTCATGTAGAAAATCTCCAAATATTCGACGAAAAAGAGACTGACTTGCCTCCATATCTGCCACAAGTTTTCCTTGTAGCGATTGGACAGCTTGTATAAACGCCTCGTGCTGAGAAGCTTCCATTGCGGCATTGCGCAAAGCTTGATATAATCCCTCGTCTAGCTTGACGCTGCTCCTCAATATGGAACGATGAAGATCCAGCAGCTCCTCCTTCTCAACCTCGAGCCGTGAAGCTTGGCAAATGACCATTGCATTCTGCCGATTGTTGCTGTAGGAAGTCCACCACTGAGGTCGTGACTCCAGTGCCTTAAGACACTGCTCAAGCAGATACTCGGGTACCAGATCTGTCCCCGTATCAGGGACGTTGCGTTTGCTCAAGAACCAGAAACGATTTTTCGACGTTGGAGGTGAGAGTGTCACTGGGAGGCAAGGCGACGGAACAGAGGCGCCCGCGCCTTCGAGCTCACATATTGCGAGGCGAGCGGCGTAAACAGATCGAATGCGATCCAGTGCCTCGTAGGACTCCTGATCCGCAGTGCCCTTGCCTTCAAATGACTGGCATGATGTTACCAGCCTCGCTGCAGCAATACGAGTGCATGAAGGCGCCGCGGTCAAGGATTCCAGGAGGTGCGCTGCTTTGGAGAAGACCGCATTTTGATGCGGTGTCTTTGATGTCAGGTATGAAATGGCCGTTCTCTCATTCGAGCTCTCTTGATAAGCTGGGAGATTAGGTCGGACGGTCAGTAGGATATCTCGCTTTAGTGTGTCGAAGTATCTTACCACTTTCAGCAGTTTTTGCCTGGCTGGGATCTTCGAAAGCTCGAGTGAGAGCACCGAAGAGCAGCACAAGGGCCAGCCAAGGTGAAGCGTGTCTCTTCATTTTGCCTGGATCCCTCACGTGTATAGGTGAATGATGGAGCTTCAAATGCCACTCCCACTTACAAGTGGCTTGCTCTCCATGAGAGTCATGAGTGGGCAAAGAAAATATGGAATGAGTTCATTTGGAGTAGTTGTAGATGACCAAGGGGATGGGAGAAGCTGAAAGTCGATGCTCATCAAGAATCAAGATTACCAACGTAATCGAAGTCAGGACACTTCTCTGGATTTTGCACAGCCAGAGGCACAAACAGGGAAACATGGACCTCCCTCAGCCATCTCCCCGTATTGGTACTAAACATGATGCCTGACTTCTTTTCTCTACATCGGCCGAACCTTCATCATAGTAGACCCCTCGCCCCTTCATTAACATCTAAAGCTGAGCGTGTGAATACCGGCTCAGAAAAACCCACCCCTGTGAATAAGCCAAGTGGGATGAAGATTTGCTTGGAGGAAATGCAAGCATACCTCAGGGTAACTTTCGATCTCATAGTAATAAACATTATTTTATCGATGTAGACACTGACTGGACATTAATCACGTGCACGCTAACCCAATCGGGACCGCATTTTACTCCGACAAAATCATCGAAGCCGCGCAACAAACCAGCACGCCAAACATCATGTCCTTCTTACCCCAACGCTGCGCCCGGCAGCTCCTCCGTGAGCCCTTCCAGCGTCGCTCATTACCACTCTTTCTCACACCCGCATTCTCACCATCCCCCGCGCAATGCTTCTCAACAACCTCCCCGATGAAATCCCGAGTCGGAGGCGCCCCCATCTCCGTGCCCCCGGAAGTGACATTGAGCCTCGTCGATCTCCCCAAAACGCTTGTTCGCGCACGGGGAAAGGATGTCCCCAAGCTTGCCGCTCATATAAAGGGTCCCAAGGGTTCGTTTCGTATCGCCCCAACGAGCGATGAATTGGAGGCTAACACGGACGGATAACAGGCGAGATGACTCTCGAGCTCCCATCGTTCCTTACGGTGAACTACGACGCGACTACATTGAAGACCACTCTGTCCGTTTTGGATCCGGAGGTCCCTAGCCAGCGTGCCATGTGGGGTATGTGTGTACTTGAATGCGGGTTTTGTCTACGTCTAACAAGTCAATGTTGCAGGTACCACCCGCGCGCTCCTCCAGAACCACATCACCGGCGTCTCTGAAGGTCACATTTGTGTCTTGAGTCTGGTTGGTGTCGGTTACAGAGCTACTATCGAAGACACCGCGACCACCGTCAGCCCCAGCTATCCCGGACAAAAGTTCGTCTCGCTGAAGGTCGGATTCTCTCATCCCATTGAGCTCGGAATCCCCGAGGGCGTCCAGGCCAGCACACCCCAGCCGACCCGTATCCTGCTGGAGAGTATCGACAAGAGAGCAGTGACGCAGTTTGCGGCCGAGATTCGGGAATGGAGACGACCGGAGCCGTACAAGGGTAAGGGTATCTTCGTCAATGGTGAGACTATCAAGCTCAAGGCGAAGAAAATCAAATAGACCGGGCGCATGTGTTTTTGGGCTTTTCAGGAACATTGCATCTTTGGTTCCGTGTATTCTATTTCCATCATATATGTACTTTTTTCTTCAACTTCCTCGAGTGGTATCATAAATGTACCTTGTACGCATCAAGCGTGATCCTAGCAAAAAAGGTCCCATCCAGCTCGGGACATAAAAAAACAGATTCGTTCAACATTACAGCTTCAGCACAGCCTTCACGGCATCGATGACCTGGCCCTGAAGGGCCTTGGGGGAAGCAACAACACCCTTGTTGGCAGCCAAGGTTCGGCCCTTGCTGAAATCCAAACGGTTGCCGTAGATATCGGTCACCTGGCCACCGGCCTCACGGACAAGGATGTCGCCCGCAGCGTGGTCCCAGATCTTCTCCTGGTAGTCCTTCCTGACGGGGAGACGCAGGTAGATGTCACCAGCACCGCGAGCAATCGAACAGTACTTGGCCTGCGAGTCTAGTCGCACGCTAGGCGCGGTGATACCAAGGCGCTCGGCAACGGCGGCGTTGTCGCCCTGGGAGGAGTGTGCAGCCTCAACTCCCTCACAGAAGACAGCCTCGGCGATGTTGGCGACGGGGCGCATGGAGATGGACTTGCTCGGGGCCAGAGTGCCGTTGGACAGGGGACGGCTAGTGGCGCCCTCACCCTGGACGGCAGAGAACAGGACTCCGTTGGCGGAGGAGCCTTCCTGGTGGGCACCAGTGCTGGCGTCAATGGTGGCATTATCGTCCACGGGGAGGTTGGGAGTACCAATGGCACCGACCTTGACGTCGCCGTCAACAATCAGACCCAGGCAGACGGCGTACTGGCCGCCACGGAGGAAACCCTTGGTGCCGTCGATGGGGTCAAGAGCCCAGATACGGCCCTTGGGACCACCGGCACTGTTGCCCTGGTCGATGATATCCAGCATGCTCTCCTCGCTGGGCAGGGGCCCGCCCAGCACCTTGTCGCTCTCCGCATCCTCCAGCTTGATGTCCTTGACAAGTCGCCAGATCTCGGCGCTAAGGGTCTTGTCGGCACGAAGGGAGCTGGCCTCTTCCTCGCCGACGATCTCGTCGTTGGGGAAGTTCTTGCGAATGGCCTGGATGATCAGGGCCTGGGCGCCGAAGTCGCCAATGGTTACGGGGGACTTGTCGTCCTTGGAGACGGTACCCTTGGCCTTCTCGAAGAAGACCTTCTGGGTGAGAAGGCACGCCCGCTGGACCGCAAGCTCGGCGATGTAGCGTTCTTGCTGGTAAGACATGACTGCGGGGTGGTGAGAGGAGGAGAAGGAGGAGGAAAGGAGGACGGTGAGACGGGAGCGGGTCTTTAGGGCCACGCTGAGGGCCAGGATGAGGGTGGAGCAAAGGACGAAGCGGGAGAGGACACGCCACCAATTCTTGTTTAAGTGAGAAGAGTCCGGTCCACTCGAGGAGATCATCAACAGCAGTAGTGTAGACTCTGATTTATGCCTCGTATTTATTACTGTGTTCGGCTCAGGTCAATTATAGGAAGTCCACCCCCGCCCTAAACCGCATTAGGTCGGGACAGTCACGGGGATTCAAAAGTCTACTTTTTGGGTTTCGTAGAACAGTGTTTTCCTTTTGTTCCTTGTGTCTCTAACTAGTTAACTAGAGAATTACTCATCCTTGTGTTTATCCCACACTTGCATTCACCTTCTCCTGTCGGTCTCCCGACTAGCGCCGAAATACCCCTCCGACGTCATCACATGCCGATAACACGACCTTTGGGCATCGTCGACAGAACACCCGAAACCCTCGAGTCCATGGTACAAATACAGCTGCATCCGCCATCATAACTCGTCGGCCCGACCCCTCAATTCCTGTGGATCCTGGTTCAATCCGAGCCGTGCGGGTTCTTAAACGGAGCAGTTGTTGACCCGCGGGGAGTGTAACAATCGAGGTATGTGACTTAGGTCATCATCGCTATTGGATTCACTAAACTGCCTCCGTGCTTCCTCACCAGGCATTTCCGACATTCGCCCACCATGTTTCAGTCATCGGTAAGTCGGAGGAATGATAAGGGGTCTTGTGACAACATGCTAATGTTGTGCTTCTACCACCAGAAACCCTACTCCGCGGTGACCGTGCAGATCGAGGTCCTCACAAGCGAACAGTATGAAGTGGAAGACTCCAGCGGCATCGTGGACCTGATCGATGTCATTCGCATCCAAGCCAGCGGTCCGACAGAAGCCAGTCGGGCTCTACGCAAGAAGCTGTGAGTCCATTACCTTGCTAGACCTGATCTCCGAGGGGCTAATATACCACCAGAAAATATGGCAATCTTCACCGACAGCTCCGATCCCTTACAATCCTCGATTTCCTTATCCAAAATGCGGGCGATCGGTTCCTACGCGATTTCGCCGACGAGCCATTGCTGGAACGACTACGTATCGCGGGAACGGACCCCATCTCGGATCCCCTTGTCAAACAGAAATGCAGAGTGCTCTTTGGACAGTGGGCTACGACATACAAGAATACCCCAGGCATGGCCAGGATCACAGCACTCTACAACCAGCTCCCGAAGCGCAAGCAACCAGCCACGCAAGCTAGAAGCAAGGTCCTACGCGAAGGTACAAACACCAATGAGCCTACACTGGGACACACCGTTTCCGTTGCAGCCGGAAATGGACCAGCCAGGACCCTGAGCAGCCCGAAGCAGAAACCCAGCAAATCCAAGAAGGACAAGATCAAGGAGAAGAAACTGTCGATCAGCAGTCGAAGCTTTAGCATAGAACGGGAGCGTCCACAAATTCTGGAGACTCTGGCTTCCGCCTCGGTTGCCAGCACCAACCTGTTGAACGCATTGAAACATGTCAACCGCGAGACAACCCGTATCAGCGAGGACGCAGAGTGCATCAATCAATTCGAATTGTGCAAGAGGCTTCGACACCAGATCCTCCGATATATCCAGCATATTGAGTCTGAGGAATTTCTTGGCGGACTGATTCATGCTAATGAAGAACTTGTGACGGCTCTGATGGCGTTCGAGGTCTTGGATAAGAGCTACGATTATGACAGCGACAGCGATGACGATGTATTGTCAGGAAACTGGCGGTCAAAGACCGAAATGGACGAAGAAATGAGTCAGCGCTTCAACGGACTAAGCGTCAATCCTCCGAAGCCGCCACGACCAACTCGACCCGTCAGCCTTTCGCTTGCTTCCTCATCGCAAGGCACGCGACGGATTCTGGACAGCGAAAGCGAGACGGAGTCAGAAGAGGAAGACGATGAAGATAACCCGTTCGGAGACCGAAACGCCATTAATACTGGAGTTGAAAAGACTGGATATACCTGGTATGTCACCGTGAAGGTTATTATATCGTATTGGCACTCACAGACAAACAGGAAAGAAGTATAGGTCGTATAGTCTTCATCTATCGACCCGCGATGTCTAGCTTTCTTGCACCGGCTCCGAGCGTGGTATACCCAATGAGTTGATTATGCCGGTGGGATGAGATGTGATTGTGTTTTGAAAGGTTGCTTCAAGGTAGTTGTATGTTATGTCTAGCGGAATCAATGCATATCTTTCAATTCCATGGTTTAAGCCAGGCCGAGATGGCTTTTCTACTTCGGAATTCATTTGCCGATGATGATGAATCGAGATTGAGCTGGTCCCGATCCCTTGACATTTGAACTAAGGTTGAAAAGGAGAGTCAAACATATCTATTGATAACTTCTCAACTGGTGGGTAAGAGGGTGGGGCCCCAGTGAACATCCAGTAAACCTCTGCCCTCGAGATAGTAATGTAGTCAACGGGACTCGCTTTTATATTGTGAGTCTTCCCAGTCACCCAATAGACAACTCACATTCAAACCCGCGTATTCACACGTGTATGCACAAGGCAGATGCTTATATTGACGTCGAACCGCCCAAAAGTTGCGCATCAACCATGACATGCGAAGACGTACCGTGCCAACGGGATGTGAGGCTCACTTCACTTCCGTGTACGACCTGATATCTACGCGGTTCCAGGAGTCGACTGGTCGGAAGCTGGTGGAAAGAATGAAGAGCAGAGAAGAGAAGGAAGAGAAGTGAGAAGTGAGAAGTGAGATATATTTATAGTAGTGCTGAGGTGCAGCCTCAGGCGACTCCATCTTTTCAGGGCTGACCCTCAACAGTCGATACAAGAGGTGTGAAACAGATCTAGAGTAACTCGGTATCAGGTTTAATAAAACTTGAAGAAGGCCTACGGCAAAGAATGGAGATAGATTGCCATGTCTGGTGATTAGACTTGATTTGCCCTTATTTGGTATTATCGCAGCCTCCACCGAGCTTTTCGAGGATGAAGAAGTGGAAATGATTCTAATATTTGGATTAGAAGATAGATACATTCAATAAAAATATATCAGGCCATAAGCCGAGCACAATGCAATTGGCAGTGTTTGGAATGTTCAAATGGGTATTATAGGTCATCATCGGTGTCGTGAGTAACAACAAAACAAAACGAGGCGACATGGCAACAAACCAAAATACATTGCTTTCAAGGCACAACCGAAAACAACCAATCACCAAACTCCAATATGACATGCTTCAGAGAACCTTTGTTTTCATCCACTCTCGTGTACCAACACCCAGGTTTAAGCCATTACGTTCCCACCATCGACGAACACGGCCATCAGCTCCAGAGACGGCATCTTCGAGAGCTTCTTCAATATCACAGGTTTTGAATTCCACACGGAGACCGCAGTCTTTCCACCACTGTAACACGTGGTCGTGGCCGTTTTTAGTCGGACCGACTAGGACCTGATTGTCGAAGATCATCTTGGGACCTTTTAGTCGGTACCAGAACTCGAGGACGTGGACGTGGCCGTGGGTGCTGGCGATGCGAGCGACGCTTTCGGCGTGGCTGTATGGGATACCTGAGGCATCCCACCATGCTAGAGATGAGGCGCGTCCAGACTGCGCTGCTAGCAGAACAGACTTGCCCACTTTGAGTGGGAGGGGTTTGAGGAAAGGGGCATTGGCGGATGCTGATTTCCACCAGTCTAGGACGTCTACGCGGCCTTCGGCACTAGCGGACTCGAGTGCGCGTTCGCTATATCTGAGTGGCAAGCCGGAGTGTAGCCACCAGTTCAGTACGTTGATGAAACCGGCTCGGGAGGCGCCGTCCATGGCATCGGCCATGTACTCTTTGTTGGGTAGAGCGGGGGCGTCGCGCCACCAGGTCAAGACTGTGGGGTTTCCGTAGATGGCGGATGCACGGTATGGTATGTTTGTGAGACGGGAGGTTGTCCAGAGGAGATCGAGGTGGTTTTCGGTGAGATAGGAGAGGATGTCTGTGCGCGAGAATTTCACAATAAGGTGGCAGGCAAGGTCTGATAGTGGTTTCCACCGAGGCAGAGCGTCAATACGCTTCTTGATGGCAGCAAAGGAGCCGCGCAATATTGTGTATTCCAAAGAGGCTGGCGTAGACATTTTCAGCAGGTGGCTTTGCCATTCCTGAGGAACGGGGATGTTGGTCGGGATGCCCACTGCCTTGGCCGTTTCCCAATCCCCTAGTTGGTCTTCGAAAATGTTCAGCCAAATCTCGAGAGGTAAGGAACACGCTTTAGTTTCCGCATTGGGCCAGTGCGTTTGAAGATGCCGGAGCGCCACGGCGGTGGCATTGCTCGACGCTCTTGCAGATGACAGGGTACGTTTTGAAGACTTGACCGCATTTCCGCCAGTCACAGCGGATCCCCTGGTCAGCGATGCATCCCAGTGAGGTAAATCCAGACCCGTCTCGAGCGCTCTGTGTAGATCGTCAAGTCCGTCCCATGGCAGCGGTGTCAAATCCTCGGGGCCATTAGACTTCCACAGTACGGGCTGTACAATGCGAATGCATGGCCAGAATCGGTTAGTTTCGTCGAGTTGCCGGGTGGTTAATGGATGATCCCACTCGGACACAGTCATCCCCGGAATCAGAATGACGGGTTTTACAGAGACCCAGCCGCGCAGCAGCGCCAAGGTCAAAGTATTGGTCAAGCCGGCCAACATCGACCCCAAAGTGCCCGCATCAATGGGTGCAACCAGCAGCATATCAGCCCACTCGCAGAGCTCGGCCGTCTTCGCCTTGAGCCATTTGCGAGCCCCCGTCTTCTTATCGAAAGTCGTACTGTCCACCGTGTCCATGTAATGCGGAATTTTATTCGTGCCTGCCAACAAAGCCGAGGGTTCGTCGGTAATCAAACGCAGTTCAAGATATGGGTTCTGGACAAGAGAAGGGAGCACGGTGTCGGCGAAAGCGCTGTCCGTTGACAGAAGTAGTCGCCGTCGTCGCTGGCGGGGTGACGTCGCATCGCGCGTTGATTGTCCCAAATAGCCTTCTTTGTTGGCAACCACCGTCTCTTCGCTGTCGCTGTCCACGTCCATCTCACTGGTCCACGCCCCCTTTGTACTTGGAATCTTCGTGGTTGCTATCGAATCGGACCGAAAGCCAACTGCCATACCAGAGGAGAGAATGAGTCCACAAAGTGCGCCCGTAAGCTTATTGCAGGTTGAAAGGAGGATCAGGAGGTCGAAGTCGGTTCGAGGAAGGCTACAAGAAAGAATTGCTCAAAGAAATGTGAATTCAATAAGTAGGCCAATTGGGAGAGCGCCTTAGGCGCTTATCCGGCAGCAGCGATTCCGTTGATGATCGGAGGATCGAAGCGGTGACTGTGAACCCAGTCAAGAACTCAATTACCAGGTAGTTGTAGAGGTCCAAAGGTCTTCAGTCTGTGGAACCTCGTCTCTGGCCGTTTCAAGCGGTGAAGCCGTCTGCGTTGGCCGCAAACTTGATTCGAGTCGACCTTGTGGTTGGTGGATCGCCGCTCCGTATCGCCACTCTCGGGCCGCCAACGTCTTCTGAAGCTGTAGAAGCTCGCTGCAGGATCAGGAGATGCCAAGGAGATGCCAAGGAGATGCGCCAGGATGCACAGCCTGGTGCAGCTGAAACCAATAACAGGATACAGAAAGACTATCAAAAGCAATGCGGGTAAAGGCGGAGAAGTCGCATAGCACCGCATCGGCATGATTGGCGCGGTCCGCAGCGGTCTCCATTCTATCAAAGTACAACTATATACATTCTAGTCTTTTAAGTTTCTATACTATCTCTTACTGTCGAGACATATTGTTGTGCAGCTTGTGTTCCCGCATCGCAATGCTAGCCAGCGCTCCTAGAGCAGTCAGTCCCAGCAATGTCAAAAAGACCCCGCGCAGCGAAACCATATAGGCATCCAGCACTCCCGGTTTCCAGTCTCCAGGGAGGTTTCGAATCTCATCCAAGCTGTCACGGAGACGAGAGATAATCTCCGCTGCATGCTTGCGCCCACCAAAGCGGGACCATAGCCCGATCTTCAAGGTGTTTTGGAACACCGCCGAAGCAATCGTGATACCGATGGTACTTCCAGTGCTACGGAAGGCATAGGAAGCCGAGGTCACAACCGCATGGTGTTGATGGTCCACAGCTGAAATCAATGCAACCAGCGTCACGGTGAGCATGCTTCCATAGGCGGTTCCTGCCAGGAAGAAGTAGAAGAAGGGCAGCCATGCCGGCGTGGTAAGGTTCAATGTAGAAATTAACCCAACCGCTACCACTTGCAGAGCCATGACTGCATAGTTCAGGGTCATGTAGCGACCGCTGGCTCGCATGATGAGACCGCTACCAAGGGATCCGATCGATGTACCGATCGCCTGGGGGATCAATCGCACACCGGCCGCAGTGGCCGAAAGACCTTGAACCTGGAAGTAGAGCGGCAGGTAGAAAAGGAGACCATATGTTGCCATAGTGGTGAACCAATTCGTCAAACAGGCCGAAGCGACAGTCCGGTTCAGCAACAGCTTCACAGGGATGATGGGCTCAGGTGCAACCAGGGCTTCGACGTAAATGAAAACACCGAGAAAGAGCGCAGACAGAGGCAATGAGGCCAGAACGATCGGGTGCGTCCATGGTACCTGGTTGCCTCCCGTGTTCAGTCCAAGTAGCAGTGTGACCAGAGTGATAACTAGGGTGACGGCACCGAGGAAATCAACACGCTTGATCCGAGCTTCGTCTGTCTCTTTCACTGGGATGTTGACCTTCCACGCAACAAGGAATGTCGAGATGACCAGGAAGGGAACCTGCATCAAAAAGGCCCATCGCCATCCAAGGGTATCATTGATCCACCCGCCGAAGACCCCACCGAGGCCCATTCCAGCCCCATAGCAGATATTACCAATGCCCTGCCAGATGCCTCTCGTTCGAAGAGGGACCAGATCGGAGGTCACAAAGGTCGAGATAGCCGTGAGACCACCTCCACCAACGCCCGCAACCACCCGGCCCAAGATCATGAGCCACTGGGTGTTCGCCAAACCGCAGATCAAGTTCCCGGCGGCGAAGAAGACATTAGAAAACACCAATCCCCAGCGGCGCGAGTATATATCGGTCAATCTGCCGCTGAGAGGCTGACAAGCGGCATTTGAAATCAGGTAGGAAGCGGCCAACCAAGATAGCAGAGAGAACGAGTTGAAGGAGGACGAGATTGGTGCCGACAGAGTCGCGACAATTGTTGAATCTGCAATGGGGTTTGGTGAGCTGGCATTCCATCATATCAGCCGCCTCAACATACCAAGGGCAGCTAGGAACACTCCTAGCCAGATGCTTGCCAGAGTGATGACCAATTCTTTGGTGCTGGCTTCTTCCGGCTCCTGGTCAGACGGGCCCGCAGCGGGGTCGGTCTCACGGAGCAGAGGGGTCTGCTCCGTGGCATGAGTTCTTTCGGCATTGTCTGTAGGCATTGTTATACAGTCGGAGCCACTCCCATACACGGAATCGATTCCCTCTGAAAGATCTGAGTTTCAGGGAGGAGTTGGAGAGACAGGGAAGAACCACGGGCAGATCCCGCGTACGAGACCCGCACGCGGAGATCTCGGCGAAGCTCGAGCACAGACCATCTTCTCTTTACCGTAGTGGACAGTAAAGTATTTTAGAGTGTTCGGTGTCTTCTATACTAGAGAGAATGCTGGGCATTAGGCTATTTGATCTGGCAGGGATTTCGCAGGTGTCTATGGTCCGTGATTAAGTCATAAGTCATGGATAAATACACTGGCAACTAAGGGGGGACCGAATTAAAATAGTTCCTGACAGATCGGCATATGTAACCAAGAAAGTACTATGTAGCCATGCTATTTTCTAGGACAATGCGTTCAAATTTTATCCCACTCCCTACTTCGGGCAACGTTGAAGTCTAGCAGTCGAGTATCTCAACGACGTATGCTACTACTTGAATACACACTCTCTAACCACATTCCCAGATTGGTAATTATTCGTACAGATCTAGCTCACTAACTAGTAACTAAATAAATATCTAGTTAGTACTTGCATCCAGTTCCATAAGCACTAAATTTTGGCCCCAGCAGGGACGCGGGATAAGCAGACTTCTTTCTCTCTTATTAGTCTCGCATCATCAACCCCGCTTCTCCCATTCCCAACATCGAACACCATGACTACAAAGTCTCTTCCTCTTTCCACGGACTACCTTATTGTCGGGGGCGGAACTGCCGGACTGGTAGTTGCCTGCCGCTTGTCTGAAAATCCAGCATTAAACATCGTTGTACTGGAAAGCGGCCCCGATCGCAGCAAAGACCCCCAGGTGCAGGACCCAAATAGCTGGCATAGCTTGAGTGGCTTGGAGCTTGATTGGAAGTTGAAGATTGTTCCACAGGTCAGTTCTGTTAATAAAGATCCGATTTGAGAATAAATTGACAATCTCGCCTTCTAGGCTGGCCTCAATAATCGCGACCAGGATCATCCAGCTGGGAAAGTTCTAGGTGGATGCTCCGCTATCAATGGACTGGCTTACGCTCCACCATCACCATCTGGTATAAATGCCTGGGCAATGCTCGGAAATCCGAAATGGGATTGGGAATCATTCCGACCGTATCTCCAGAAGAGCTTCAATGTGACACATCCAGATGATGTGCCTCAACCGAATAATGGAGGCCAGCTCAAATCAGACGCTTGCAGCATCAAAGTCACATACCCTGCGCTGAAAGACAAGGCTGCGACTCCATTGCTTCAAGCATGGAACGACGCGTTCAAGGCTCGTGGATACGATTTCAATACCGATATCCTGGCAGAACAGAAGATAATTGGCACTCGTGCCTATACTGCCACGATCGATCCAATCTCGGGCTTGCGCAGCAGTGCTAATAATGAGTACGGTGCTGCAGCTGCAGCCCGTTCAAATATTACCATCATTACTGAAGCAACAGTGCACCGGATTCTATTTGATTTGCAGGGAGATGGCGTCACTGCGACTGGGGCGGAGGTTATATACAATGGCCAGACCGTAGCCATCAAAGCAACCAAAGAGGTCATCATGGCGGCTGGTGCTTTCCACACGCCCAAATTGCTAGAGTTATCCGGAGTAGGAGATAAAGAGCGCTTGACCAAACTGGGAATCCCCGTGGTGATTGACCAGCCTGGAGTTGGAGAGAACCTCCAAAACCATCTGATGAGTATTATTCCAGCTCCTCTGAGCCCGCAGGCAAGCCTAGAGGGCATCATACCGGGACTAAAGGCACTGGCGTTTGTCAAAATAGACGCCGATGAGCAGAATGAGCTCTTCGCGGGCCATCCTGAATTTAACAGTGTTTCGGACAAGGCGATTCGATCAATCATCCAAAGCCCCAGTGAAGCATCAGCATCAATCTTCCTGGCAGTGAGGTCTGAAAGCCTGGCTCTCTTGGGTGCCATTACGAGCTTCCCATTCTCTCGTGGCAGTACGCACATATCGTCGACGGAGTTCGATAAAATGCCCACAATTGACGCGGGCTTTCTGACCAACAACATGGACCTTGAGATTCTTGCTCGGCACGTTCGTACCCTGCATGAGCTGACTGCGGCCGAACACCTGAGGCCCTTTTTTCAGCAGAGCGAATCAGGCGGATTGCCCGATCTGGAAGAGATCAAGAAGAAACTACGCACATCGGCCTTGACAGCTCATCACGCCTGTGGAACTACAGCTATGCTTCCACGCTGTGATGGCGGTGTGGTGGACCAGGACTTGAAGGTTTACGGTACTAAGAATTTGCGTGTTGTGGATGCTAGTATCTTTCCTCTCATTCCACATGCGAACCCAATTGCTACGGTGTATGCTGTTGCGGAGAAGGCTGCGGACATTATTCGAGAGGCTTAGTTACTTCTATAATGAGCCGAATGAAATGGATCATGCATTAGTATCAGGGAAGGAATTGAATAAAAGAGCGTATCTTAAGACTGCATTATAATTCCGATAATCATCTTCAGATTAGCTTGATTTTTCCCAATGATATCTGGAGCGCATGGGTCCACATGCCGGCGTCGCTTCGGGACAACAGACACGGCCGACTTTGTGTTACTATGAGTAATCGATGATGCAGTGGGCACAAACGACAGAGAACAGGCGACCACGGAGAGGCACTTGACTCCTTCGATAAAAGGTTATAGAACTCAATATGCCCGGATTGCAGAACTATTATATATTCCGACTTGCCATCATTGAAACCATCTTAAACCAGACCATCACCTATGAAGTCAAAAGCCATTTGTAATTGGTGTTAACCCAAGGTATACGCTTTACACAATAGAACAGAAGTCGAAGTCGATTACTTCTAATAGAACTCAATATGCGTGGTCTCGACGACTAGGATTGGTAAGACCGTTGAATCGTCTTGAAGACCACGCATATTGAGTTCAGTAACCTGTAGGAAGTATCCGATGTCGACCATGCCTAGGTTTCCCACCCTGAGAATTTATAGTCTTGGCCTAATACTAGTTGCAAATGACTGACTTTGGAAATGGCGTCTGGTCTGAAATAGTTTCAAGAATGGCACGTGGACAACGACCTGGGATCTCATATATTCAGCTGTGTGGCCGTAACCCCGCAATTCCATTCCCATCACTCAGTGGGCTATCTTGTGGATTATTCAGGGCTATATTATGCACTCTGTCCTCGCATATACGAAGTTACATTTTGGGCCAGTAACGCTCCGTTGAAAATTCGGGTTCCACGTAGGCAAATGATTCGTAATCCCTGCGCAGTTCATCTATAGGGCGCCTCCTGCACTGCAGGTGTAGTCACACCGTCTTCCAAGGTTGTACCTAGCGCCTCGAGGCCCTGTTAACCTTGGAAGGCCTACCTAGATACCTTGTAAATGAACATGTCACTGGTATAAACAGTTAACTATATAATAAACGTTATAAATCACTGACGGCACAGTCGTCCATCTGCTTGTTCAGCCCACCGCTCACTACCAACAGCCGTGCGAGCGTAGAAAATGTGATCAGGGTCATACTTCTGTTTCACAATCTCCAACAACGGGTAGTGATCACCATAGAAGACGTATTGCCAATCAGGCTGCTTCCAATCCGCTTCGTTGAGGTACGCCCCACCCCCAGGACTCAGAGCGGCGAGACGAGGTACAAGTGAATCCGTCATCACGGATTGGCACTCGACATCGGCCCTGGGGCTCGTATAATTGAAAGTACTTAGCGAGAACGTTAGTGCTGACGGTAGGCGAGGGGTAGAAATGACGTACGTTCCGAGCACGAAGGAGATAGCGGCATCGCGCCATGCAGGATTGACAGCGTTGAAGGGGACGGCGGATCGGGATACATTGACAGAAACTCCCGATATGACTACTCCCTCTTCGGCAATGCTTCGGAGTGTTGAAATCAGGGCATCGGGGTTGGATTCAACTATTGACCGCGGCATCAAGCGCCCTCCAATCTGGGCTTCTGTGATGTTACTGTGGGGGTTCATGACTTTGTAGCTAGCCCAGAAAGTGGGGAATTCCTGAATATCGTATGCTGCGATAATGGTAAGCTTCTAGGCTCGGCCCATGGCTCCACAGTGGATTTGGGGGCGGGACCTACTGTAGTCTATGTCGCACCGCTTCAGCAGAGCCAAGGTTGAAGCGAGGCCTTTCTGCAGCTGATTCCAACTGCCACCCGGTAGGGTAATGGGTGTCAGACTAAAGTCCGACCCGACGATTGCCCAGATAGCAACGGCTCCTGCATCGAGTAGCGGCAGGATATCCACAACGAATGTTTGCACGACTTGCCAGAATTGTGTAGCATTCCCGGCCCCGTTAAACGACAATTGTGCAGATGTCGTGATCATCTCCGGATGTGCCTTGATCGTGACACTGAGCACAACGGCATAAGTGCCGCCACCGCCGCCGCTGAGGGCCCAGTACAGATCTGTGTTTTCGGTGCGCGATGCTGTTCGGAGCTGGCCATCGGCAGTCACTACCTCCCACTCGAGAGCTTGATCTGCAGCGAGACCGAACTGAGAGGCAAGTTGCCCGTGGCCTCCACCTTGCATGTAGCCGCCGGCGATACCAACGCTGTCACAATTCCCGGTGACGACAACCTTGTTCTGTGCATGAGCTGCAGCCATGGCGTCGAATCCTTGTACCCCAGCCCCCAATTGCATAGCGGAGCCATTGTAGTGGTCAGAAGTATATTCGAGATGTCGTGTATCCTTGAGGTGATGGGTCCACAGAGCTACTGCACCAGGTGCAGTTGATTTGCCCAAATAGTCATGTCCCGTGTTGCGAATAACAAGACGGAGATTGTGATCTCGAGTAAAGCGTATGGTTTTCTGAACATCCTCGGCAGCACTGACATTGACGGCAAACCGCTGCACGGTGCCGATGTTACACGAAGCATTTGGGGCCAGAAATGGGTCACAGGATAAATTGGTGAACCACGAGGCCATGGGTGAGGAAGATGTCTCGTAGTGGGTGACAGGATAGCCCCAGTAAGAGAGTAAATCAGCGCACGCATCCGGATCATAGGCTGCGTATTCTCCGTGAGTGTGACATACGCTCCCGATTGGGACGGTTGAGATCAGCTTGCCGCCGAGGGTCACGTTAAAATCACTCCACTGCTGCGGTGACGGCCAACAGGGCTCGTTGGGGAAGCAGCGGCAAGACAGGTCGGCCTGAATGCCGAGTATCAGGGGTATCAAAAAGAAAAGACCCTGTCGACGCATGGCGAGGGACCGTTGACACCCGCGTACACCTGGCTGGAACGGAAGTGCAGGTGATGAAAGGTGTGAGACCGTAGAAGGCACGCTACGGAGGATCTATAGGGGGCTATATATCCGAGTACCTGGGCATCCCCCAACCGGGCAATTGGCAAATTGGCAAATTCGATCAAACTATCGGAAAACATTCTAAAAAGCATATGAATTTGCAGGATTCTCAGTCTAAGCTTAAGATTACCTTTACCGATTTACAGAAAGAGGGGTCAACAAAGAAGCTAGTACTGCAACGCCGTACACAAGCAAGGCAAGGAATACACCACCACTTGCCACACGCACCATAATCTCCAAGCCTTTGCATCATTTTGCTTTTTCACCACGTAGAATACCACCCAGCTCCCAAAGCACATGGGTACTGCATATCCCCACAGAGGGAGATTCCAGAAAAAGGAACATGCAACACTCCAGAAGAGAATAAAACCTGTAATAATCCACCGAGAGACCGAATCCCCCAACACAAGAGGCCAAGTCTGTCGACCGCGAGTGGCATCCCCAACCTGATCTTTGAGATCTTGAACTTGCATGGTAGTAAGAATAATACCACTCATCATGGCAATCCAACAGTATCCATCTTCCGAAATATGATGACGAGGACCAATGGCAATTTTCAGTGAGCTAGATAGGTATAGCCCGTAACCCAAGGCAATAATCAAGTCGCGGATGATCTCATCGCCACCGCGCAAATCGTTGTACAGCCAAGTGAGAATCAAGATGAAGGAGCTCTCCGTCCCCACTCCGAGAAGAGCGCTAATGAATAGCACGGCGGGAATGGCGGCCAACATTAACCTCCGGGTCGAACCGGGGTTGATTTGCTTTGTGAGCAACGGGCGCCAGGGCTTATTGAGTTGATCCTCCACTATCGACTCCGGTAGGCGTTGATTGGCCAGGTCGAACACCAAGACATTGGCCCAATTGAATAGCACAACTTGCAGGCCTCGAAGTAGCAGGTTGACAGGTGGGAGAGGCTCTGGGCGACTGGTGAGAACTGGTGCCGCTAGGGCTGCAAGTACCCCGAAGCCCGAATTGGGCAGTACAAAGGTAGGGAAGTTGCTCTCTGTGAACTGCCAAATGAGCTGTGGCAGTAGTGCCAACCGAAGACGACCTGCTTGATCCGGGTTAGGCGACATCGTTGCAAAGTGGACTGACGATTGACCGAGTTGTGGTTGTCTATCTCTGTAGTTGGATTGGGTGCTCCCTCTTATACCTGTCAATGGAGGCCTAGTTCCTCACTCCGCCGTTCTGTTGCAGGATAAAGTGAGAGATATTCTACTTCGCCCCCGCTTCCCTGCATCTTGAGCTTCCCACGCTGGAATTGATCTTCCTCCCCTCTCAGTCCGCCAGTATGGATAATCTCATCCATGCGTTGATTGGAGCGGCCCTGGGCATCGCGCTGCACCGGACTCTATTCATCCATGGGGAGTGGCATGTCCATGCACCTCAGATAGTTCTATATCACCTCGCCTACTTCACATTCGTGTCCATTATCCTCACAAACGCCCAATGGATGATCACTGGCTACATAATTGCACTCTTCTCAAGCATCACCATCTACCGGATCTTCTTTCATCGACTCAGACATTTCCCCGGTCCCATCTGGGCCCGTATCACCAAGATATGGCACGCATGGCAAGCTCGTCACCGCACAAATTACCTGCTCTTGGAAAAGCTCCATAACCAATACGGAGATTTTGTCCGAACGGGTATGGATTACAAGCTCCAACGAAATACTTTATCCCAAGTCCTAACAAACGTTTCTAGGTCCTAGTGAAATCACTGTCTACCATCCTGATGTCTTCATGGCTATCGATGGTCCCTCCGGCAGCTGCGTCAAGGCAGAATGGTACGACGTCTTGTACCCGAAAATGTCCTTGGTGACTGCACGCGTGAAGGACGTTCACGGAGCCCGTCGCCGACAATGGAACCGCGGATTCTCATCTCAAGGTAAGAGGCTCTTTGCCCCCGCCCGTGCTCAACGGGCTAACCCAACAGCACTGGACAATTACCAGGAGCGAATCATACCCCTCATAGACCAGCTGGAATGCTGTATCGACAAAGACATGAGCGCGGGAAAGGCGTCCGACATGAGAGATATGTTTTTCTGGCTTGGATTCGACCGTATGGGTGATTTTATCTTCAGTCGAACTTTCAACATGCTCTCTCGTCAGGAATGGCACCATATTATCCTCCTTTTGCAGCGCGCACTATCCCTGCTGGGCCCATTGAGCCCACTGCCCTGGCTGATCCATATTGCGTTTAAACTGCTTCCCCGAGTATGGGTTTTGCGCGACTGGTTCCGGATGGTCTCGTGGTGTGAGGGCCAAATGGTTGATCGACTGAAGGTGAGTGTCTTAATACTGTCAATCATGCTGTGGCGTTTGGGTATACTAACTGCGATGGTTTCCAGACTCAGAGGACCGCGAAAATCCTGGATGTAGCTCACTACCTCCTTCAAGATGCCAGGGATGACATGAAGCAGTTCCCATGGTTGACAGGCGACAGTATTCTGGCTATCGTGGCAGGTAGCGAGCCCACTGCGGCTGTTCTCATTGGACTCTTCTATGAGCTAGCAAAAGCTCCACGTCACGCAGACACGATTGTCCAGGAGCTCAAGGACGTCAATATCGAAGACCCCCGGGCACTGGCACAATGTTCCCATCTCGATGCAGTAATCTCAGAGGCTCTGCGACTCTACCCGGCTTTGCCAACAGGAGGGAACCGAAAGACGACCAAAGATGGTGTCAAATTTGGAGGGGTCTACATCCCACCCGAGACAACAATTGTCGCTCCCAGATATGTCATCTCGCATCGTAAGTGACCCACCACCAAAGGATGATCGATGCTAACCAAACCAAAGGGGAGGACTGTTTCGAACAAGCACGCAAATTCATCCCGGAGAGATGGTACAAACGTCCTGAGATGGTACGCAACAAAGCCGCCTTTGCGCCATTCGGCACGGGTAAGCATGCATTAAGGTCCCTCTGATCCGAACGTATCTGACTTTATCAGGCCATACAAGCTGCCTCGGCCGAGCTCTAGCCATGAACGACATGCGGCTTATCACAGCCCGGCTGGTCCGGAAATACCGCTTCGGCATTCCACCCGGCGAAAGTGGCGACTCGGTGTGGAAAGACCTCAAGGACCAATTCACGTCGAATCCTGGATGCCTGCGGTTGATTTTTGAGTTGCGGGAGTAAGGTCTTTAGCATGGCTCGCATGTTGACTGTACTACTCGGTCCCTTGCCTATCCAAAATCCTGAACATATTAGTTGTGGATGACCCACATACAGACGGGTGATCAGCACGTCAGCACTTGATCCAGTAATTGCAAATCCCATAAGCACTATCATAAAAGTCGACTTAGAATTATTCTTCTTGCTGAGGGGTGGCGATATGATGGACACGATTACAGTGGTCCGAGCTGCTCCCTACATAGCAAGTACTCTGTACTGTAAGCACAAGTACATAGTCCGAATTTAAGTAGAATGTGTTTGCAGTGGAGCCGAATTATGGGTCTGCGGATCTGCCAAGTGGGCCTCGAAACAACTACAAAGTTTACTTCAACTGCAGGATTCCCACTAGGAAAAGCTGCAGAAACTGTTTGCTTACTTGTGTAACATCATGTCGAGTTACTGCAATGTAACCCTACTGCAGACATATTAGCCCCATTTGCACCACCCAGATGACTTCTCTCGAGAATAACCCTGCGACCAATTTAATTGCTCTAAAGAATGGCTTTGAATAGATTGACCTCGGAGCTTATTGTTCTAGGCGTACCTCGGCTGGAAACTCGCGTGGTACAGTATTACACGACCATGGAAACATGCATTGGAAAAAGACTAATGCAGTCGGATTATGACTGCTCACACGCTCGAATTAGGCCGAAGTAAAAGGCCAGCCGTAAACGCCCGAAGTCAAAAGCAGTCCGGACTTAATTTTATCGGCCTTGGCCTTGAGCTCGTCAACGTCCCAGTTTGCCCACGCACAGCGACCATTGAGGAAACCGGCTTCGGGGCTAGTCAACCAGACCATGAACTCTGCAGGGAGATCCACTAATGCGCAATATTAGCCTAAGTAGAGAGAGATAAGTAATAAGAAACAATGCTTACCGGAATCGACGGGAAGTTTGCTGGGATCTGCTCCTGAGCTTCGAAGGATCTTGGTGTCGATCATGCCGGGATGCAGAGCGGCTGCAAAGATTGTCGGGTTCTCCGCGGCCAAGAACTCCATTACCTTGATCAGTGTAAGCTTGGAACTGATGTATGCGGAAAGGTTCACAAGTCTGGCGGCTGGGAAAACCACGGCTGCTGTCAGCGCGACGACGGCTGCATGTGTCGGGTTGGCGGTTGGGAGGAAGGCATTGGTTGCGATCATCGTTCCTTTCACGTTGGTCTGGCAGATGGTTAGCTTGGGGAATGTGGGAATTGGAATTCTCGGAATCGTCGACCTCGAAGCTCTTCCACCAGTCCTCCACAGTTGACTCGCGAATGGATGCCGGTCCCGAGATGTGACCGGCGGCCAAGATCAAGACATCCCACGGCCCCGTGGCAGCGGCGGCCTCGGCAATGGCCTTTTCATCGGTGACATCCGCCGCATGGACTGAACTACTGCATTCTAGGGACTTTTGGGTTTCGACGAGGAATGCTTCATTCCGTCCGACCAGGACGACCTTGTTGGCGCCGGCACGGGCAAAAGCCACGGCTGTGGCGCGACCTATTCCACTTCCCTGGCGGGCGTCAGTAGAGTATTCAAATTAAAAAGCTTGTTCATGCCCCAAGAGATCGGCAGTCGGATAGGGTAGAAGCCGCATACTGCGCCGGTAATGATCACCGTCTTGCCGGCAGCGCTCAGCTCGGGCCGTGACGGGGAAACGGCCTCGTAGGGCTCATTGTGCCAGATAGAAGTGAATGATGGAAGCGGAGGGTCCATTGTGTGACAGAATTCAGAAAAACGGAGAGGTGATGAAAGAATAGAAAGTCGAGTTTTGCAAGTCGATATATGACAAAGTTCAAACACAACAAAGGTGAAAGCGGGGTTCCCTTGGTTTACTTCGCCCCCAACACTCACACTCCATTACACACATCCAAATGCAGTTGCATGGTCCCATCCTGGTAGGTGGTAGGGAAATATGCAGTGTACCGCACTAGTCAGCGTTGTGACGAACACAGAGCTGAATTTCCGGCGAATTATCCTGCTTATTTCAAGGCGCTCGCTGCTGGAATGCCACTTTCTCTCCTCCATCCGTCATTATGGCTGTCAGTCAGGCCGGCGTCAGGTTATCCATTTGGATGGCCGTCTTTACCGGCCTCACCACTGCGGTGATCGTCCTACGTATATGGGCGCTTCACTTGACTCGGAAGAGCCTCCAGCTCAGCGATTACCTGGTGTTTGTCGCCTATGTACGTGTACACACACCCTTTTGTTTCTGTCATTCTGAATGGGCTTTTAGATTGCGACGGATGTAATGGTCGGACTGAATTATTGGGCCGTCACCAACGGACTAGGTGCGCATACCAGCGAGCTGTCGGAGAGTCAACGCAATGTACAATTCAAGGTACGACGAACTGAACGCGCTTGCTGAATCATGAATCATGCCAACAGATTTTGAATTGTCTAGATGATCGTCGGTATTAGCATGACATGGCTCACGGGCACTGTCTGCTGCAAACTCTCAATCCTCGCTCTGTACACAAGTCTCTTTCGCACATTCCGCCCAATTCGCATTCTCGTATGGACCGTTAGTGGACTTGTGGTCGGATACTTTATCGCGTTTCTACCTCTCTTCCTCACCCAATGTCATCCCATCTCTCAGCAATGGCATCCAGTCCCCGGAGGTAAATGTCGGTCATTGGCGATCCAGGAGATCGCCTCCATTGCCCTGAACATATTCCTGGACACGACTATTGCCCTGTTACCAATTCCCGCCCTGTGGAGACTGCACATGGCACTTCGCAATAAGCTCACAATCGGCGTGATGTTTGGAATGGGCCTCATGTAATTTCTAATTCCCTCAGTCTGTCCGAATGGAAACCAGAAATTAACCAATTTCCAGCGTCGTGGCGGTCATGATCTGGCGCCTTGTCATCACCCTCAACCCAGAAACCAGTAAGGACTTTGTTTTCGGCCTCTACCAAATCGGCCTAGTCAGCTTCCTCGAACTCTGGCTCAGCATGATCATCGTCAGTTTGCCAGCACTGGCGCCTCTCTTCCGCCATTATATCGAGCCTCTGTTCTCGCGGAAGCGACCGAGTGCTGGCAATCTTCGCGAAGCACTGCATACCATCGGCAGTGGCCCTCGCAAGCCAAGGGAATTCATGTACTCGGATATCGAGATGGGGGGAGGCAATTACTCGGCGCATGTTAAGACGGGATTGAGTTATTCTCATAGTGAGGGTGAAGATACTATCGGGTTGGTGAGGGATACGCAGCCCAATGCGATTGCGATGCGAAGGGATATAGTTGTGCATGAGGGTCGTAATCCTAGTCCCGGTCCTCTTTGAGTGGTTTGTATTGTCTTGTACCAGGGACCCTCTTTTGGGATTATAGGAGGGCTTGTATCATTGTCTCCATACTCAGCTGTCCGGTCTGTCACTACTAATTTTGAATAAAGAATATGTCTCTCCGATTAGTTCATTGAACTAAGTTTACTGACTGCATAAGTGCATGCTCCTGGTCCGCACACTACCTGGTAAAGCACCTCGGCACCTCGGACTGTGCAGATCAACTGCCGACATCACATCATCAGCCATTCTGCAGTATCGAACCCCCGCATTTGTGAAGTTCCCCGGATTTCTGAAGCGTAGCGTGTTCATTTGGGCTTTTCTCGTTCCAACTCCGCCATATTTTGCTCTCAAACAAGCCACTCCGTTGTTCCTTGTCCAATTAACTCTCCCGAGTCTCCACCAACCCCCACAAATGCTCGGATTATCCTCGGCTAATTTCTGTTTTCTGTAGCTCCTTGCCTAAATCGCCTACGGGAAGGGCTCGGTCCATATTTGCCGTCTTTCGGTACGCCTATCTCCCGAAATAATCTCCACCGCGATGAGATCAATAGGGGGTTTGCTAGGGCCCGTCCCAGCTAAATACCACGGACATCCTGTGCCTGTTGATCCTTCTGGACATGAATCAATCTAAGGCAATTGCTTGATATGACTCGACTTTTTGGACCTTTGCTGCTGGCGCTAGGTCGGGTGGCTCTCGCCAGCCAAGATGCCTTCCAAACCAAGTGTATACACTTCGCCGATAAAATTGACATCCCTGACGTCAAAGTCAACTTTGCCGAGTACGTACAGGGAGGAACTAATCTGTCACTACCTGACAATGCGCCCAGCTGCGGTGCGGCCTCGCAGTCGGTCACAGTTGACCTTTGCCGGGTCGCAATGGCCGTGAAGACCTCAAACAGCAGTGAGATCACACTGGAAGCATGGTTCCCTCGCGAGTACAAGGGTCGTTTCTTGAGTACCGGCAACGGCGGTCTATCAGGATGTATGTCCGGCTTGCTTTTCAACAAATATATCCCTTTTCTGATCATCAGCAGGCATCCAATACTATGACCTTGCGTACACGGCGCAGTTAGGCTTTGCTACGGTTGGAGCTAACAACGGTCACAATGGCACGTCGGGAAAGCCTTTCTATCATCACCCTGAAGTCCTGAGAGACTTTGTCTACCGCTCTGTTCATACCGGTGTTGTCATCGGTAAGGAACTTACAAAGAAGTTCTATGACGAAGGCTTCAACAAGAGTTATTACCTCGGATGCTCGACTGGCGGCCGCCAGGGATGGAAGTCTGTCCAGAAGTATCCCAACGACTTTGATGGTGTGGTTGCCGGCGCTCCTGCCATCAACTTCGTCAACTTGCTTTCATGGAGTGCCCACTTCTATCCCATCACTGGCTCCCCATATTCCAATACCTACCTTAGTACCGCTGAATGGAGTGTCGTCCACAAGGAAATCATCCGCCAATGTGACGCCATCGATGGGGCAAAGGACGGCCTCATCGAAGACCCCACTCTCTGCCAGCCCATTCTCGAGACTTTAATCTGTGCGCCTAATGCATCGAATACGACCGGCTGCCTCACCAGCGCGCAGGTCCAAACGGCCAATAAAGTCTTCTCCCCACTCAATGGCATCAACGGCACTCTACTATACCCTCGCATGCAGCCTGGTTCTGAAATCTCCGCCTCGTATATCATGTACAACGGCCAGCCATTTCCATACAGCACCGACTGGTTCCGATACGTGGTATACAACAACCCCACCTGGAACGCCACGGACTTCAACGTGAAAGACACTGCTGCCGCACTCGCCCAAAACCCCTATAACATTCAGACATGGGAGGGTGACCTCTCTGCATTCCAAAAATCCGGTGGCAAGGTTCTTCACTACCACGGCATGCAAGATCAGCTTATCAGCTCTGAGAACTCTAAGCTGTACTATTCTCACGTCGCGGACACGATGCAACTGCCTCCCTCCCAACTGGATGAGTTTTATCGCTTTTTCACCGTTAGTGGAATGGGGCACTGCGGCTCCGGTGATGGCGCCTACGGAATCGGTCAGGGCACCGGTACCTATGCTGGTAGTGATCCGGAAGATAATGTGCTGATGGCTATGGTTAAATGGGTTGAAGAGGGTGTTGCGCCTGAGACGATCCGTGGGTCCAAATTTGTGGAAGGCCCTGGTTCAAAGGTTCAATATAGGCGAAAGCATTGCCGCTATCCTCGACGCAATGTTCATGTGGGTCCTGGGAATTATACAGATGAGAACTCGTGGCAGTGTATTTAAAAAGTCGAGCTTAGATCAACTCTTTCTCGCGACCTCTTGTAACTCAAATCCCTGCCACTGGGCCAGTTTCTTAGCCTGCAGCTGTCGCGGCGTCTCACCCGCTAGATTGGTCTGATCCATCATGGCATCGCCCCCTGCCTGCAGCAAGATAGCAATCATTTCATCCAGTGGTCTTCTCCGATCAGCCACTGTGGGTCTCACGACTCCGTTGCTCGTCTGCCTTTGCAGATCGTTCCCATTGTCAAACATTCATGCAAAGCTGTATTGCCTTTGCCATTAACCAGGGACACATCCGCGCCTTGAGAAACTAGAAATTGAGTTGCCTGGATTTGGCGTAGATTCCTAGCCATAAGATGCAATGCGGTATTCCCGTTCTTGTCTTGTTGGTTGGTTTTGGCACCGTGTGAAAGAAGCTTATCCATCCGAGAGGTGCTCATAGGATCACCATCTAGACAGCGAGCGGCTATCTTATGTAGCACGGTTTGATCATTGTCGTCGACTGGCGCGCGCTCCATTCTCCAGAAAGAAGTTTAGCACATTATCAAAGTGTATGCTCTGACCACAGCCAGCGTGGCCTTCTACGGCGTGATATAAAGGAGTCTCGCCGTTGTTGTCCCGAGCATTGATATCGCTGCTAGAGCAGAGTAGTTTGAGGGCACCAATGATTCGATTGTTGATTTTCACGTCAGGAAGCCAACATTCAAATGAGCCTGGGCCCGCGGCTGCCCAGTGAAGAGGTAGACGCCCATTACTGTCGCGGCATGATAGTGCTTTAGTTCCACCGTGGTCAACAAGCGTTTGCATGACCTCCGTATTCCAATACATACTGCTAATGTGAAGTGCAGTGGCGTCCGACGGCATTTCGATTTGCCAAAATGCGGATGAATGGTCATGATGGTACTGTTCCTTCGCGTGTACATTGGCCCCTTGGTCAATGAGTCGCTTCACCAACGTGGAGCCGACTCGAGAGGAGGCTAGACCAAGAACTGTACCAAAGGACTGCAATGTTTGGCTGTCACCATCATCATATCGGGTTTCAGACCATCCGGAAACTAGCATAGTCGCGCATTCCACGTCCGTCCTGGGGATTTGAGCCGCCTGGGCGGACGCACCGCCATCGAGGAGTAAGCGCATCAATTCTTCGCAACAGGTGATACGGTTACTTTATCCAGCGACCAGAATCCTCTGGTGTCTCATGATTGTGACGGCAGGGGGGCAAAGAACCCACACATCTGGCAGTCGCCAGCAGCGCTTCATCACGGTACAATTGGCCAATATGGGCTGAATCGAGTGCAGGCTGACTGTCCAGGATAAATCTTGCTGTCTCGAGTTGAGCCTCCTCGCATGCCGCTGTCAACAATGAGAATCTTCGCTGATGGAGCGGAACTTTTGTCGAGTCGGTCTTGTAGTAGTCTATGAGAACACGGAGAACATCAGTCCGTCCCTTGGACTCGGCGATATAGAGCGGGTCATTGAATATGCATGAATACGTGTCTTCAATATCCAGATGCGGAGAATAGACAGGAAGATATTGCTTGAGTCTGGGGGTGTCATTGATATGAATTATCCAGAGCAGAAGGCTCCTAGTAACATCCTCGTAGAGTCTGGTACCATGGTCGTCATGGAGAGCGTTCTCTGCAGATTCCATGGGATCCTCCACCCGTGGGGTGTCAAATTCGCTATAGGACATGATCCAGAGACGTAAAGAAACGAGGAAGGTAGTAGGAAAAGAAGAATCAGAATAGGGCCAAGATACCGCTAGACCAAAAATGCACCATGGCCGACATTTCTAGTCCATACGGTCATTTTTGGACAAGTCACAAAGCGCGATATGTGGAATCGGGAATGCAAAGTTGCCTGGCAGCGCATGTTTCATCTCACCCACATAACGCGGGACACCTTGGACTGACTCATTCAGATAGCGCCCGGGTTGACGGATGTTGATCGTGACTCCTACAAGCGTCACACACGAAAGCTAATACGAGCCTCAGTCTCAAAATATTGTGTGGGAATGCGGTGAGAGAGACTCGTGTATGCCCTCGCCACAACTCTCGCCAGCTGCAGTGTTTGAAGAAGTCTTGGCCCTAGCTACCTTGGTTTGCAGGGTAGGATCACTGACATTGACCGGTGTACAGGCACTTCTTGCCAGTTTTGCGGGCGGGAGAAGCCTTTTTCTGTAAGAACCACGGATCGTTGTCTTCAAACGGGAGGAAAGTAGAACAGCAAATGCTTACATCGATGCTCTTCAGTTTTGAGTCCTTGACCCCGCGCCTTCTTCTGGATCAACATGGCCACTCCAGCAAGAATGTTCACGGAACTAGTCCTATCGCTGCGGCGCGATCCTTCGTCATCGGCCAAGGCGACCCTGGCGATTAGCGGACAGGACCTGACCATCGCCGACGTGGTAGCAGTTTCAAGGCACCTAGCACACGTGGAGCTCACCTCGGCGTCCATCTACGCCATCGAAGCGTGCAGCAAAATCATCCCGGAAAAGATCGCCCAGGGCGAAGTCATCTACGGCGTCAACACGGGGTTCGGTGGCAGCGCCGACGTGAGATCTAACGACGTTGAAAGGGTTCAGCAGAGCCTGATCAGTCACCTAACGTGCGGAATCGTCGCGGACGGCAAGCACGAGCCGGCTCAGAACAGCAATGGGCATTCAGGCCAAACCAACGGCGAGGCCCATCGCGCCAATGACAACTCAAACGGACAATCAGAGCAACAACGCGAGTCGCTGCGAAGTGCACTTCCGCTCAACGACTCGCTCGCCGCCACCTGCATGCCAGAGTCGTGGGCGAGGGCGTCCATGCTTATCCGACTGAACTCCCTCGCCGGCGGTGCATCCGGCATCCGGATCGACATCGCGGAATCCCTGATGAACCTGCTGAACAAGGACGTCGTGCCGCGTATTCCTATCCGTGGGAGCATCTCGGCGTCGGGGGACCTCAGTGCGCTCGCGTGGATCGGCGCCCTGATGCAAGGCAAGACATCCGCTACGGCCTTCAGCGGCTCACGAGACGTCAAAGGGGGTCGAAGAGTGACGAGGGCCGACGTCGCCCTGTCCGCAGCCGGCATCGCCCCCGTCAGCCTGCAGGCCAAGGAGGGCCTCGCCATCGTCAACGGAACGGCCGTATCGGCCGGGGTAGCGGCTCTTGCGGCGCACGAATCCCTCCATCTCGCGGCGCTGTCGCAGGTGCTGACGGCCATGAGCGTGGAGGGGCTCCGGGGCAGCGACGAGAGCTTCGAGCCCTTCATTGCGCAGGTGCGGCCGCATCCCGGGCAGGTGGATAGCGCGCGGAATATCAAGGCGTTTCTGACTGGGTCACGGCTGCTCAATCGACACGACAGTCGAAATGTCGCGACGCTGCGACAAGATCGCTACTCGCTGCGCACGGCTAGCCAGTGGATCGGACCCGTGCTGGAGGACTTTGGCTTGGCCTACGACCAGCTGACAATCGAGCTCAACTCGGTGACGGACAACCCGCTGATCGACACGAGGACGGGCGGCGTGCTTCACGGCGGCAACTTCCAGGCCCGCGCCATCACGTCGGCGGTCGAAAAGCTGCGCCAGGGCCTCCAAAGTATCGGCCGTATGCTCTTCGCCCAGTGCACCGAAATGATCAACCCGGCTACCAGTTGGGGCCTGCCACCCAACCTATGCTCCGACGACGCCAGCGACTCATTCCTATTCAAAGGCCTTGATGTCGTCGTTGCCGCCCTAACCTCGGAGCTGGGTTTCCTGGCAAACCCCGTTGGGTCACATGTCCAGACAGCCGAGATGGGCAACCAGGCTCTCAACTCCCTAGCGCTCGTGTCGGCTCGGTACACGCTTGAGGCCGTAGACGTGTTGTCCCAAATCGCCTCGGCGAATCTCCTGGCACTGTGCCAAGCTCTTGACCTGCGCACCATAGAGATGGAGGGCCGGCACGGAGATGTCCCGCCTGATGCGATGGCGTTCATCGGTCAGGCCTCGCGGCGCATGTACTGCTTCATTCGAAAGGATCTCGGCATTCCGTTCCTAGGCGAGGCACACCTGGCTTCGGCCGAAGCCGCGACGCCGGATGGTGTCACGCCGAGCATGGGGCTTTACAATACGCGGGTCTACGAGTCCATCCGGTCGGGACGCTTGTACGAAGTCGTTCTAGAAATCCTCGAAGAAGTAGAGGCACATCGAACTGCCAGTGGAAAAGCCATATGAACGCCCTGTGGTAGATTTGTGATAGACAAGGGCTATAAAAATATTTAAGAGATTTTACTACCTTTCTAAACTCGAGGAGGCAGCTAGTTACGTATCGTGTGAGCTACAAATGAATTTCTTTGCACTTAAGTCCCTCAAACTCCACGGTCTTCCGCAGCGGTTTCCTGCGGGTCATTCGGCTGATGACATGCATCTTTCGAGTCAACCACACTTGAGTTGCATAGGAACCCCTGTTAGGCTGATCCGAGTGGTCGGAGTGATCGGTACATACTGTACTCCCTCTTTTGCAAGAGTGTTGCCAAAGCAGCGCCGCGATGCGAGTATGACTTATCTTATTTCGTAGGACCTTGAAGTACATCATTCTAGGTACCATGTGCACAGATAGCTCTCTAATAGGATCATCAGGTCGCCAAATATCATTCCGTCGACTCTCGTAGAGAGCCAAAGGTGTTCTAGTTCCGTTATTGATGGAGCAGGGAGTCACTTGTTTCCAACTCTTTCTCATGGTAGGTAGTCATGCTCATTATGCCCCAAATGTACCAGAGATTCGTGAAGTGTTTAGTCGGATTTCATGAACATAGGTGATGTTAGTAAATCGCGTATCGAACTGAAGCATCTTGGACTTGGTCATACAACTTGGAGTCACACTCCGTTACACAAGTGGTGGGGTAATTGTGTTGAAGGTATAAATTACGTAGACTGGGGAAGAAACAAAGGGAGAGAACCAGAACTAGAAACATATAGGGTCATCGATGCATTTATGCCTTCCGGTTCAGGTATGCATGACGAGTCAGGACTCGCAGTGCAGACAACGCAAACATCCATGTTACCAGTGTTCGTCACAGAGAGCTCATCTTCCGATTCGTCTCCCGACTCTCCCCTGTTTCTTGAGGCGTTAAGAACCACTGCTTCATGTACTGGACGATCTCCTCCCACTCGCCAGGTAGACAGGCCATTCCGATATATAGGTCGGGCCGAACGAGTACCAGTCGGCCTTCCGAACCGATCTCGTATCGTTGCGTGAACTCGTCAAGTTCATCCAATGACTGGTGATCGAAGTCGAAGCGTGGGTCAGTGCTGTCTGCATTGATGATAAGGTATGTCGATACTTGTCCCGGAAACAGCCGGTCCATCTCATCACGGACTGTGGCGCCAATGTCGACCACATCTGTCGTAGCCGTACCGGGAGCCACTATAAGGGAAAACTGTGGCCGCCGGAAGACATCATAAATGCGTCTTTTGGGTTCCTGGATAAGGAGCGCATCTGGTGCACGATCCCCAGCCTGAGGGCCTGGCACAGGGGTAAGGTTCTTTGGCAGGTTGGAAACGCTCCTGTAATTGTGCGAGAGGCCGCTAACAAGATTGACAGTACGCCATTCCCACCCCGGTTCTCGTGTGAGATGCAGGCGATCTTCGGGCGGGATACCGAAACCCATGACAATTTCATGCGTGGACATGGCACCTTCGCTGATTTGCTTGCCAATTGGTTTGCGCTCATGTTCATATGAGTCGAGTATGGTCTCGCTCGCCTGCTTCTTGTAGACAGCGGCAAGTTTCCAGCCTAGGTTGAAGGCATCCTGCATGCAACCATTCATACCCTGACCTCCTGAAGGGGAATGAACATGGCTACTGTCACCACATATCAGCATGCGACCGGCACGATATGTTTCCGCGATATGATTGCGAACATTCCATGCAGTCTGCCAATACATCCGACCGACCTCGAATCCAATCCCCAATATATCAGCAACTTCTTGGTATGCCTTGTTCTGATCCTTGGCAAAAACATAATCCCCTGTCGGCTCACTCATGTAGACTCTCCATAGCTTTCCCGGCATCTTGGTGCAGTTCATAAAAAGGTCCTCGTTGAAATAGTAATTCATCCACCGATCATCAAAATTAACATTTCTAATGAAATTTGGTATAAGTAAATGAATGGCCTTGGTAGATTCTTCCCAACTTACTTCAGTTCCAAATCTGCCATACTCATCACCGCCACTGTATCACCCTCGAACTTGATCCCTGCCGCATTTCGCACGAAGCTGTGAACCCCGTCACAACCCACCACCCATGGGTACTCAGTAACAGCTGTTGTACCATCTGGGTGGCGAATAGTGGCTGTAGCAACCTGAGCATGTTGCTTCAAAGCAACAAGCTCAGTTTGATACTCTGGAGCAATGGAATACTTCGACAGCATCAGTTCACGGAGAGCTAGTTCAAAATCGTTTTGGCTGATCTTATAGTAGAAAGGGTAACGGGTTGGCAATGGCCTGCATGGATGGTCAGGTAAACTCCCAGGCATGTGTATGTTTCTTTTGCTTCCAACGCTCACCGGTAGTCAGTCCGAGGGCATTTGTCCTCGGAGAGTTGTGGAAAATGGTAGATATTCCCTGGGCATTCCAAACACACTTCCTCAAGCCGATTCGCCAGACCCATATGATCGAACATTTCCATCGATCGAGCATGGATAGTCATTGCCCGGCCGTATGTGATGGACCGGGTCGCTTTTCGATGATGCGAACGGGTATTCTGCGGCGGAGCAATTCATGGGCAAGGAGTAGTCCAGACGGACCACCGCCAACGATCAAGATTTCATTAGAAATAGCCGCCATGATCGTGCCAAGTAGTTCCTGCTTAAACAGTAAGAACTTCGAAGGGTCTACTCTTCCATCTCCTGTCTTTTAGTTCATTTAAGTATTCGACAGGAACTTGTTTACGTGGGGTCACGCCATGTGGGATTTAACCGTGGTGGAGCAGCAGCTATCTCTTTTCATGCAGGAACCAGCTGGTGATGCAGAGTTACAGATACAGTGTCAGCTTGAATTTGCAAAGGTCGCCCAGGCCAAAATCTGGGGTCTGCGGGGACCCCACATTGATGTGGAGGAATTTTCGAGATCCATCATTGTGGGGTAGGTTTATCCTTCACTTTATCCTCATCTCTATCTTCGCAGTTTACAAGGCCTTGGTCTACTTTCCCCAAATAGAAACTAATATGTTACAAGATCAACGCTTTCCAGCATTTGACTGCCGGTTCAATTTTAGGTCCGACAAAGTGAGTACTTACTTTATAGCTCCTATATATATTTCAAATATTCAATTTAAGTTTGGCCTGGCTTAATATGGTCGCTCCCAGGCCCCCAATTGAAGCCCCACGACCCCAGTGAACTTTATCTGATCCCTGTAGTTCTGAATGAGCCATGTGGAAGCAGGATCTTTGGCTTTTCAAACATTATGTACGCCAGCCTAAGGCACGGACCCGCAATCGATATTATCATTGTCCGCTGGGACTAGATTATAGTTCCGGAGGGGCTACAGCCCCACATTTCAAGCCCCGCGTCCGCTTGTCTTAAATACGATCGGCAAGAGATCTATATATCCACCTGTGAATAGAGATATTCCTATAACCGTAGATCTTAGGATATCGCCTATCGTATGCTCACGGAAGATCAGGCCTAGGAACCATCCCAAAGTCTCGAAAAGGTCTTCATGCATTCCCTTGCTCATTGCGGAAGCTATCCAGTGGCCTACTCAGTTCAAGTCTGCAACGATAGGTGCAGATCCTGCAACAGCTTACAAAATGACTTTACCGGTTCTGCGTGCAGGTGACATTGGTATGGTGCTGACCTACGCCCGTCTCGAAAAAGCCAACTCTGTCCGTTGAGCGTTGTATATCCATGGTTCATGACCCATGCATGATGCGAGGTACACCTGGAAATAGACCAGTTCGAACAAAACCCTGCCATCATCACCCACCAACACACAGTCGATAGCCCGAGAGTGCTGATCGGCAGTGAAGGCCAGCTCAGGTCGCCAGGTTCAAGTACGAGCCTGAAAGGATGGGATATTTTGTTATTAAATAGGATTAGCAAGGGAGCAGCACCTATAGTCGCTAGGTAGGCTACCAAGCCGTGATAGGACGTAACGGAGAGAAAGGCGAGGGTAGACCATCATTGAAAAACTAAGCTGCTTGACTTGAATGCAACAGCAAAAGCTCATATAATAGATATCTTTCATTGCAAAGAATGCCGAGTATGGGTATCATAGCAAAGACCGCCAGCAGAATTCCTGGACCAAAGACGCCAAATGAAACACAATCGACCAAGTTAAGGGCAATACCGAGTTAAACATTATTTCGAAGCCGTTTCCCACCACGAACAACGGCCATGCTGACGCCTTCTTCACCCGTCATCCATGATGGCATCCGCTTGGGGTCGATGATGCCCAGCTCAGCAAGCTTGCGAATCCCTCCTATAACATCCGACCCGGTGAACATAAGCGAAACCGCAGGCAAAGTTGAGCTGCTTCCATCATCATCGACATCGTCGTCATCGAACGCAGGCCGATCCGCAAGTCGAACATCCAGCCGGTCCAATGGTGCCGGGGTTAGTGATCCCCCGGCTGTTCCAAAGCGAGACTGCACAGCCAAGCGTCGCTTTTTAGAAACTGGTGACAATGCGCTCGGGTCACTGCTCGCCGGTTTGCGTTTGGTCGAAGACTCGTGTGGATCTTCGGCACTGATCTCATTCTCTTTGTCTTCGACTGTGTTTCCACTGCGCATGTGTTCTTCTGAAGAGACTGTGTGCGAGGGACGAGGGTCCAAAGGACTTCCTTCAAGAGCAGAGTCTGCAAATATGCTGAATGCGCCGTTCGCTGCTGTTGCTCGGCCTGGTCCGCGGAGTGCAAGAAGCGTTGGAAGGTTCTTTGCAGCTAATGAAGTTGGTTTCAGGGTATAGCGTTCCTGCGGACGAGAGAGCGCTTTCGGAATCGCATCGCGCACTAGGCGTTGTAGGCTGCGAGGGTCTGTTGCCACTGAGCTTGTTGTAGGACCGGTTGGTTTGGAGCCGGTCGTAGCGGTGATGGAAGTGTAGATGAAGGGACAGCTGTCGGGGAATGCGACATAAATAACACGCGAGGAGTCGGCGAGGATCTCGGGTGTCTGTCGAGGTGACTGGTAGGGGGAGTCGATGATGAATATTCGTAGGAGTGTAAGCGGGAGAGTCGATGAGCGGGCTATGTGGTAGTGCGCCTTCACCAACGGGGCAACCTCGTGTTGGAGAGCTTTCACAAAGGTTGCGGCTTGCGTGCGTGGGACACTACTCGACCAATCGCTGGCTTTGGATGTCTCGGTCGAGCTTTTCCTCCCATTAATGCGACTGAGCTCGAGCACGGTCCATCGCAAACTAGCCGGGTGATCGTCGATATAACGGAGGTCTGCCATTGCGAGCTGTCGCAATGAGATGCCACGTCGCCAATCACCCTCAAGAATGCGCTCAAGTACTTCACGCTTTCCTCCCTTTCTATCTCGCAGGTCCTCGTATGCCTGGCGAACTTCTTCAATGGTTTTGGCGGCGGGGTAAGGCAGAGTGTCTTCGTCGTCGTCGCCATTGTCTTCTTCAGGTTCAAGATACGGCGGGAATGATGCGATATTTCGATCGTCAAGCCATGATAAAGCAAGCTCCAGCAGTGATTGCCGCGATAGCTTGCCGAGGGACTTCGTGAGTGAGGGAGTTGATGAGGGAATGCGTAGGCTGTTTGGGAGGCTGGCTGTTGTTGGTGCGCGGACAGATCTGGGGCGCGCCATGACAGGCGACAACGATCCTTCAATATCAGAATGTGCAGTCGTGCATCAGTCAGTGGAATCGCATGATTTTGTAGGTCAGTGATGAACTCGTCGCATTGTTTTTCTTGAGTCTGAATACCGCGCGTTGAGGGATCAATAATGTCACGTGCAGATAAGATAAGCATCATCACGTGCATTCTGATTTACATACAGTCGCATAGAGCCGAGGTTCCAATTGTTCTGGCCCTTTCATCCCCTAGGCATACAAGTATATCTAGGCAGACCTTACGAGATAACTAGAGAGTCACATAGTGAAAGGCATACTATTTCAAGGCAGTTTGAACAGTGTTCAATATCTGAATCAGAGGACGGTGAGGCTTCAAGGCAGGCAGAACCACCGCTCCCCTTTCCGTTTGTCAGCTCCTTTGTGTTTGCCCAGGTGCTTCATACATGTTTCGCCCTCTTTAGTTTCTTCTTTCTACAAGACTTCTCCTATCAATTTTGCTTTCCCTCATGGGGCCTAGTTCCGGACTTTCTAGGCCTCTCGGTAGTATCACAGGTGGTAGTCAAAGCAACATTGAATCCATGCGTCTATGATCTCGACCTGGGTTATTCTCATTGTAACTAACCAACTAACTAGTCTGTGTTTATGACGAGCGACCAACAAGTTACCGGATTGAGCGATAATCAATCGAACCCTGGCTCGAGACCGAAGCCTAAACCATCCGCAGTTTAGTGAAGGAACTAGCGCGACCCCTTTTCGAACCCCTGGGGCCTGATCTCGCCTGATCTTGGGCCTGTTCCTGACCCGTTCTTCGCTAACCGCCCGCTATCCACTCGGATTTGCCCAATTAGCGTCATCCGTGACTCTCATGCCTCTTCTTGGCGCCCCTTAATTATGCCGAACTGGACCAACGTTTGCCAAGGCTACTCCGCGTACTCATCTCGCTTTTATGGGCGTATCGCCCGGGGCCCTCATGGCGCTCTTTCACGATCTGGCTTCACTCTTTCATCCCTCTAGGCGCTACGCTGCCATTCCGTTCTTTACAGTCTTTCGTTAAAATCCAGTCCTTCGTTTAATACCAGTCGTTGATTCTACTTCGCTGTGTACCATCTTTTGAAGCCATTTCCCACTCCTTATTCGGGGTCTCAAACATCATGCGTTTCTACTCTGTCGCTCTTTTGACTGGCGCTACTGCTGTTGCCGCCGGTAACACCGCGACTCTTCTGCTGCCTGGTTTCGAAGGTCACGACCTTCAGGCTGGTGTGCTTGGCTCTGTATGTGCTGAATATCGTTGCGCGAGCGCTATGTGTGGCAGAGAACATATCGGCTAACAATGAATGTCAGAACGGTGATGCCACCACCTACCTGGTGACTTGCCCTAAGACCGTCGCTGCTGCTGCCTGTGGTATCCTCGGCACTGGTATGACTGCCATGGCCGCGCCTACCACCATGTCCCTCGTCAACGCGGACAGCAACGGAAAGTAAGGGACCGAACCCGTCAAACGCGCATACTAAACCTTATACTAATATGGTATCTCACAGCACTGCATCTTTCGGCTGCAATGTCGCCGGTACCACCTACGCCTCCTGCCTCGCTTCCCAAGGTACCGTGACGGTCTCGCATACTCTGGACGGCAAGAACCTCAACTTCATGCCCATCACCGTCACCGGACCTGTCTCGACCAGCACCCCGACTCCCACTCCCACTCCCACTTCCACTCCCACCCCGACTTCGACTTCGACCATCACTCCCACCTCGACGGTCACTCCCACGTCGACGGTCACCCCCAGCTCGACCTCGACCCCGATCTCGAGCCCCAAGAAGTCCACCACCCGTCCCGCCTCGTCGACCCGCATGGTGACTAGCTCGGCTATCCCCACCAGCACCGCCCTCACCGGCACCCCACTGCCCAGCCAGTCGGGCGCGCCCGCCTCGTCCACCCCCTCCGCCGCCGGCGCCGCAGCTCTGGCAGGCAACGGCTGGGCTCTGTCCGGCGCCGCTCTGGCGGTGTTCTACGCCCTCGCATAAGCGACGCCTATTTTTGTTTCCTATTAATCTCTCAGGAATCGAGTACCCACGAGGGGCTTGTGAGTTACTACGCCCTTGTGGTTGGTAACGCTATTTCTATTGGATGGTTTGTCATATACACCTGGGCACCCTATGTGTAACACATCTACTCCTATTATTTAATGATTGATATATTTCTACACGACAGCATGATCCAGAGCCGGCTCCTGTATTCTTTTCTGAATGTATATACAGTTTCTCAAACCTGGATATACCATTTCCCCCTTAATTCCTTTTTCCATCTATTCTGTACCTGATTAATGGCCTAGCTGATAATTGGCGGCTCGTCTCACACAAAAGAGGGGCTTTGTGATCAATCAAGTCACACTGGCAATCTTTTAACGGAAGGAAGCCGCTTCCCCATAGAACAGTATCGGTTGGGAATAGTCTCAAGGAAACCAGAAAAGGAAAGACGTAAACGGAGGATCATAACATATTTGTGATTATTGTGATAAGCTATATGGCCTCTGTTTCCACAAGGACTGAAACAAGTATGTCTGGCAAAGGGACAATTACAAAGTTGACAAAGGTAATAGTAACTCGTACTTTGGAGTAGGTGATTCGGATCCAAGACGAATGATAGGATCAGTTCTGTGGTTATCTGCATAGTACAACCTACACGTCAATCAAAAGGCCAATTAGATACTTAAGAAACAATGCTATCAGAGGTTGTCGCTAGATGCAATACCAAGAAACACAATGTCACTGTCTAAGTATCTAGTACCGGACCTCCGGGACCGTCCACAAAGGACATAGAGAGTAACATTATGTTTCTTTATTATTGCATCTAGCGATAACCTCTAATAGCATTGTTTCTATGTCTTCTGTGGGAGGTTCTGGAGGTCCGGTACTAGATACTTACACAGTGGTATCGTAGCAGTCTATGTCGAGCTGCATGATCTTGATGGCCGCCCTGGGGTTGTGGTCCTTGACGCGGACTCCTAGCGGAGGGAGGTGGCACAAGACTCGCCTTTGGCGATATTGCGGACGGCGAGAATCACAGTCGAGACGCGAAGTCGAAGTAGCTGTTGGGTCTTTTCCAGGCCCAAAAAGTACAATAAGCAACTTTCCCAAATTTAAGACACGTAGAAATCGAAACAAGCACCCAGAGAATAGAAACGTTCAATTTCCTGACGGCTAATGCGCTTGTTGAACCCCATTGGTACACTCCCTCCCCGCCTTGTCAGGAACGCAACTGTAACTCCCCAATGTTTAAAGACCAGGACCCCCAGAACCTCCCACAAAAGACATAGCAACGATGCCATCAGAGATTCTCACTAGATGCAGTGATAAAGAAACACGGGATTTCCTGGCGACCAAACCCCTGATACACGAAGTTATCATCGTACAACTCCGGGTACCATTTCCCCAAGGAATACCGCCAATCTTTATCGAGGCATGTAGCAGCAACTCAGATACGCGAGAGTTCCTTGGCAGCAGTCACTGTCTGGGATTAATTTAGCCTTTGATTGACGTTCAGGTTGTGGGATATCGGGCTCACCTTTCGAGAAGACCTAGCTCAACGATAACGTTGCGAGCAATGTCCATATTTTGGTTGCTATCTAGGAACACAGCACCGATGATGGCCTCCATTGTGGTAGCCATTAATTTATCTGGGACAAGCCCCAATGCCGAAGGATTCAAACGGATAAAGGTGTGTAGCCCTCGGGCAAATCCTTGCATCGCGAGATTGGCATTGCACGCATTGTGGTCGTGGAACCTCGCAATGTCCCCTATAAGAAGTGGGATATTAGTGAGGATGCTTGGAAATAAAAAGCTGTAGAAGTTACCGGTACAGGCACTACGGCCATAGCCGTCAAGATATAAGACCAGTCTCAAGACCCCATCTCCAACGTGGGCGAGGCGTTTACTGCCTTGAGGTGCTGGACCAGACCCAGCGGCCTCAAAGGCCTCACTGAGAAGTGAAAGGTTGGAAAATTTGTAATGAAGCAAATCCGAGAGAGCTTCGACGCCCTCTCTAGAGAGATAAATACCTGGAAGATAGTTTTTCATTGTGCCTGGTATGTGTGCTTTCTTGAAGTGTATTCTTTTTGCCTTGCAAAAAGAGCTTAATTTTAGTAGCAGTCTAGTAGAGATAACTAGAAATCAGATGTAGAATTCACCTTTTGAGGCTTCGCGGTTATGGCCGAAATGCAAAACGAGCATTAGCACTCCATATCTCATACGCGAGTCATGCTTCGTATCCTTGGGACTAGAGTAGCCTACAGCTTTGAGCATCTTGTGTAGAAGAACCAGGTTCTTGAATGAGAACCGATGATGCGTTAAATCTTGGATGGTCTCAAAAAGGGAATGGCTATTGTGGCCGGCACTTGGTTGTTTTCTATGGTATTCAAAAGAAAGATAGTAGAAGACTAAGAATGGATTTAGGATCTTGTAATTCAGTTAAACCAAGCGACTAGGGAGTCCGTGGAAATGAAGCCATAGGGCAAGATGCGTAGCCTTCATATCCAAGCAATTGTCATATCTGGATTCACCTACATCTCTCACACTCCCTTTATGCAATGCCATACCTGCTAATATCAGCCGGACACTATTTAGTCACTTAAAGCCAATCGAAAATTCACCCGTATATCTCAAAGCATTTCTTTCTTAAATAGCCGGCTATCTGGAAGTCTATCTTATTCCGAAAAGAAACAAGTTCAGACTGCATTTTCTAAAGAGTAAAATCAAATAACAATCCCATAACGCCTAAAGCCACCGAAAGAGAACCCCGCCACCGAATCCAATTCCAATCCCAGTCTGAAGCCACCCAATCCAAGAACGCAGCTTTACTTTTCATGAAAATCAGAAACACCCCCATTCTCAATTCCACATCATTCAGCATGAGACATCCGTCTTTTGGAAGCGATCCTCCAATATCACCATAAGCGGCAACTTATCCCAAAGAAAATAGACTTTCTGGTTAGTCCAGTCCGCGCTTTCGGGACTTAAAGCGAGATCGAAGTGGTAGAGTAATTTACAGAGAATGAGCCGGATTTCGCAATATGCCAGACTAAGTAGAAGTAGGTATCAGTATGGAGTTCCCTATTCCACGGACAATGAAATCACGTACTTTTTCCCTAGACAGTTTCGCGGTCCCAGGCTAAAGGGTTGTAGGACGTCTCTTTTATCTCGATCGAAGCGGGAGTCCTGTCCGAGCCATCTCTCTGGGAGGAAGGTGTGCGGAAAGCTAAAGTTGGAAGTGGAATGGTATGAGGCGTAGTGGTGACAAGCCGCGACGGTCTAAAAAGATATGAGTATGCTTCTTTGTTTCAATAGCTGGCGACGTACCCCTCCAGGCACATAGTGACCATCAACTATCGACCCGTCGGGTGGTACTATGCGCGCGAGACTCGTAACGAAGGGTGGGTGCATGCGCAGGGACTCTTCGATGACGGCTGCCAGGTAGGGTAAAGAGGCAACGTTGCGAAAAGTGATCTCATCCTCTTTGGCGAAGGTTGATCGAATCTCCGAGACAAGCCGGCTCATAGTAAGCGGGTTGGTACATAGGTAAAAGATGCAGCCAGAGAGTAGTGTTGCAGAGGTTTCGCTGCCGGCGACGATGAGGATAAATGCGTTGGAATGGATTTCGGCTCTGGTCATGATTCGCTCTCCATCGAGATACTGGCCCTTTGCCTCGCTCAGCCCGTTCTGTAGAATGGCAGAAATAAAGTCGGGTCGGGTCATGTTTGTCTCTAAGCGTCGATCGACCTTTTGAGCTGCCAGGTCGAAGTGCTGAATAGCTTTCCGTTTGACTTCTTTTGGAATCAAAGCATGAAAGATTGTTCCGAGAATTGGGGACTGATTCGCAACACCTGCGATAGCAAGTGCTTTCATAGAGCTGAAGATCAACTGGATCCAAGGATGCAAGCGGCTGTCTTTTAGACAGTCGAAGGACTCGCCAAACATCAAGTCGCCCGTAATGTCGAATGTAGTGTAGTTCATCCAGTTGTTGATGTCGACACGAGGAGAGTGTCCTTTCGTTATGTGCGCGCGTAGCTTGCCAATCATCGTGTCGACATATCCTCTTATCAGACCCTCCTGATCTCTTAAGGCTCGTTCTGAAAAGGCATGTGCCAGTAGACGCCGCTGGCGCGTATGCACAGCATTATCAACTGCACACACTAGGTGATCAACACCATTGGCCGGCGGCAGATAATGACTTCGATCCTTGGCGAAGCAACCTCCAGGTCTGGCACCGTAAATATCCCGAAAAGCTTGCGGGGTGTTGAAAGCAAGCTCGTTAGGGCTGATCCGGACAACAGGGCCATACCGTTCATGTAGAGCCAAAATGTCCAAATGATTCCGACCCTGCAAGACAGAAAGTTGACCGGGTATGCGTGAGATTGCCCAGAGCTTTGGACCTGGAAAGCGACTGAGAGGCGACAAGTAGAGGGCATAGATGGTGCTACCAGCATACACGAGTAAGAGCTAGTTCCAGCACCAGATTAGCATAGCTTAGATGTAATTGGAGTGGGGTATAAGCTTGAGGAATAATGATCATGGAGGGGTTGGTTGGGTGGGATCCTGCTGTAGGGTCCTGCAGCTGCAAAATATTATGGGCGTACGGGGATGCAACTTACCAGGACTGCTGCAGACAGGCTCCAGAACGGGACGCTGGAGGTTATCCATGTTGCCCAAAGTGAAAGCATCGTGCGAAAGCGTAACGAAGGGGGACAGAAACCCAGGGTCTTGCAAGATCTACGATGCCATATTATTTACTCGTTTGAATTCATCCAGTTCCCCTTCACGTGCCGATGAGTGTTTGGAGGGAGAGGGTTCCCTGTATTCAACGTAGAGGTGTATTGGGGCAACAAGTCCAAAGCAGAAGCCGAAGTGACACTGACTCTGATGAAGAGGCGGAAAGAGACAGGTTCGGAAGCAAGAAAGTGATACAAGGCAACGATGATCTGTTATCATTATTTGTTGGGCCAAAATCCAAGCTATTCTACATTGGTCTCCGAGTATAAGACACTAGCCCAATTTGCCACTCAACTGACCCGATACCACGGCTTCCGACCGTACACAATATGCAGATTGCAATATGTGTGGACATCCGGATTCTTCAGATCCCTCCGTACGCCAGCCAGGAACACCTGGGTCTCGTTGTTGGACCATCCTAGCACACGAGTAAATAAAGCCAACGAATAGGACTCAACAGCCATCAAAAGGGAACACAGATTATACCGACCGATCTGTTTTTGTATAGGGTCCCTGGCCCAACCACTTGACGGAACCTATGAAACTTGGTTATCAGCTCCGAAAAGAAAAGAAAAGAAAGAGCAACCAAGCCCCACAAATACCCTGAACAAGGCAAATCAGACAAGGGAAAGGGTCGTACCTTGTACACCTCATCTCTGACATCTTCAAAACCGGCCTCTATCAGTCGTTGCCGGTGTCCTTCGGCGATATTCATCGGCCGGTGAAACGCCTCGCTGGCCTCATGCAGGCGGCCGAGGAATTCGCACAATGTCGGCGCCAGACGCAACGACTCGTCATCCGACCGGAGCGTCACCTCGAACTCCTGCAATTCAATCCAGCCACCCGGACGTAGATGCTCGTAGGCCTGTCGCAGCAGCCGCGGCCAGTTAGCAATGGCCCCGCCTAGATCGCGCGCGTGAATGAAATCAAACGGCCGGTTGGCGCTGTAAAGCCAGGCAGATTCGGCGTCGTCAACGAGGAATTGGAGATTGGGCGGGACCCAGGATGGTTGGATTGGGCTCAGGTCGGTGCCGATTACTTCGGCGCTGGGGAAGCTGTCGGCGAAGTCGATGGCCCAGATTCCAGTGCCTGTGCCGATGTCTAGGACTCGTTGTAGGTGTTTGCCTACTGGTGCTCGGAATAAGGCGCCGTTTAGGACGAGGTTGCGGACATGATGGAGGAGGTCTTGTCGGTCTTGTTCTTGCTCATCGTTTGGAAGGACGTAGTGACCTTCGCGGTAGGAGTGGTATCTTCGTCCGTTCTCGTAGGCGTAGTTTTTGACGTCGGAGAGAAGTGATGCGGTATAGCTGGAGGTGTCGGAATAGTAGTCATCGAAGACAGAGCTTGCATCGCCGTTTGTCGATGCCGCGGAGGATGCATCTTCTGCATCTCCTGTATCTCCTGTGTCTCCTGGGTACGACGGAAGATAAGGTGATGTAGGTTCCACAAAAGTGGGAGTATATTGCGTCTCGATGAAGCTTTGTGGTGCTGTTTGAGTTTGTGTCGGGGGTTCTGTTGGTATTGAAGTTGCTGGAGGTATCCACGCCGCCGACTCTGCTGTATAGCCCACGGCCGAAAATGTTTCAGGGGCTTGAATTGGTGCCGAACTTGATTCGGGAAGTGACATTATTCCTCTGGTCTCTTCTGCATCATTCTCGGTCATCTCAGGTATTGAAGCCAGCTGAGGGTGTACAGTCAGTAAATCCTCTTCCAACGGTCCTCCCGCATTCTCTGAAAGCCGTGGCTGAAAACCCGGTGCTTTATCTGGTAATGCCGTGATGTGACTACCTCTCTCGCTGGTCTCTGGAACTGACGGTATTGTCGACTCCGCTTCGCTGATCAAGAATCCGTCCCCTGAAAGTTGAATAGGCGGCAGTACAAATAGCGACGGAGACGATTGCAATTCTTCCAATCGACCCTCTGTAGCAGCTGCATGGCTGAAGTTCGATGTTGATTGTAACCGTGGCTCCATCGGAACATGACCGCCCTCTCCAGCAGAGACCTCATCAGGCCCTGGAGAATGCGCCTTCATATTGTTGCCCAAGCCCGTCATAAAGGCGAAAATAGGGCAGTCGGAGCACATAGTGTGATGGAGGCCCAAAAAGTTGAGCATGGTCGGCATTCATGAGGGACCGTCTTTGTCGGACGGTAACGTTGGTAACGTTTCTCTTGTTGAACAAGCTGATGGTGAACAAGACTGGTGTAGCAATTTGACTCGTAGCTGTCCACTCAGATGGCCCCGATTCACCGGGAGGGTAGGACTAAGTGGACACCGTGCTGACGAAGGAGCTGGCGATGGTGCAGGCCTTTGATCTAGGGTTATAGGCTTGGATTTTGGAACGTGGTGTTGAGCGTAGCACAGGAAGGGGAATGCCGAATGTCCCAATTTATATCGGCGGCTTCAGAATGGAACGGTCGAACTAGTGTGGTTGTTGTCCGAAGGCATGCAGCAATCCACGTAGCCCTAACCCAGCCGTTGTTGAAATTGCTCTGCGCCCTGCGCCCAGCAATGCAAGCTGCACAACATAGAGCTGTACACTCAGATTGATTATTTTGCATAAAGATGGTGTTATAATAGTCTGCCGATTCATAGCTTTTGTTTTTGTTTGATTAGTCGGGTTGCACAAGGCAATCGGTGCTGGAACACAACCCTTCCTGGCGAAACCAGAGACCTTGGGGTAAAATGCACTTAGTAATCTTTACAGCATAGAATCTGGAGACGAGAATTTCGTGGAGCAATTGTATTCTCTATCAGGGCCATAGCCATGACCATACGCCCAGTAATGCCCCCAGCAGGTCGGGTATTATTCATGCCTCATTCATATGTCCCTTCCATCAACTCCTCATGAGGTACAGTGCCAAATAAGTCATAAGCCAAGAATCGAAGGGGCTTCAAAGCACGACTAGAAGTTACCTGTGCCTCCCGTTCCGTCATGGTAATCTGCCCGTGGACGGCGTGGCTCTTTAGGGGCCGGCACTTGCAGCCCAGCTTGAAGAACGGCGGTATACAAAAGGCGAATGTGAGCTTCCTCGTTGAAGGCCCTCATGCTTTCCAGCGCGTTGTTCTGCACTTCGTTCCGTAGATCGGTCTGGTTCGAGACGAGTACGCCCTTCTCGAGGTCAATGCGAGCATCCAGAATACCAGCCCTGATCAGCTCGATGAGTTCCTGCACGAAAGGCGACTTGGAGCCGGTTGGCTGAGCCTCTCCACCCAGGACGCCGGGGGCAAAAATCTTCGCCATGGAGTCGAGAGTGACACGGCTAAATGGGACAAGGTACTGCTCGATGGACTTTGTGCGGATGCGAGAGTAGAGCTCGGACACATGACGTTGGAGATGGATGTCAAGAAGGTAATCGGCGCGGTAGGCTTCCAGGATATCAAGGCAAGGGCGGAATTTAGAGTTGCAGAAGAAGCCAATTGCACGACGGATGTGCGGCTCAAGCTCAAGGAAATTGCGGAAGGAACTGTTATCCAGCACACGCCGCTGTAATTCGTTGCGATCCATGGATGCAAGAGCACAAAGACCGCCGTAGACGGCGACGTCGTTAGGTGTCATGACTGCGTTGAAGGTGTCAGCCAGGGAGAAGTCGGTCGAAAGAAAGCTGTTGGCTGCCTCGACATATGAACGTGCATGCATCAGGGCCAGACCCATGGCAGCCATTATCTTGGGTTGGTTCCTGGCTTGGTCCTCCGGTCTTGCTGAGATGTTGCGCAGACGGTGAACATTGGATTGCACATTCATCCAGTCCTCACGTTCGATGGACACTTTGATGAGCTTAAACAACATGGATGCGATATGGGTTGGTGTGGTGCAATAGTCTCTCATACGAGAATACGCCTTTGCCGCAGACACTAGATCACCAGTGTCGTAATAGTGATTGCCCAGATCCTCATTGCCCATCTAAATAGGGTTAGCTTTTAGCCACAGATGTAATTGTACCAGTCCTTACCCGAATGCTCTCTTTAATCAAGTTATTCTTGTATCCCCGCAGCTCATGCTCCAACCGGTCGGTCTGCGCCCGGACTGAGCGCTGAACTTCTAGTATCCACGCCGAGTCAAGGGTAGCTGCCGGTTCTGTTGGGGCGACCTCTGAGAGCGCACGTACAGCTTTCTCATACAGTTCAACATTCTTCCCAGACTTCGCTTCGGCAACTGCGGCGTTGAGTACATCGGTGGAGAGCAATGTAGAGGTGGTACCGATGAGGTAGAGGCGGTGGAATCGGGTCCGACCTGAGATTGTAGTGTGAGAAATGGTTGCGATGGATATGGATTATGCACCCTTCACGGACCAGTGTAATTCGCTATGTAGGATTCGACGTCAAACTTGGGCGGGTCTATAAATCGTGTATCGTCAGTCAGCCTTGGTTCAAGCTATCGGCGAGGAACGCGGGTCCGCAGAGATTCAACATACCGTCAACTTTGATTCTCGGAGCAGAGACATTATCTCCATTTGTAACTTCATTTGACACAACACCGGAATCTTGCGCGGCAGACGAGCTTGGCTGAGCTGGACCAGCGTCCGGCAGTGTGGTGTCCATTGTGCTGCACCGGCCTTGGGGTGCACTGGCGGCTCCAGAGGGCAACGCAGGAACGGTGGTAAAAAAGAGAAGCTGTTTCAAGATGGGGCTCACGATAAGAACTAGGCCAAGGTAAAGTGCGGAGGGAGTGAGTTGATCAACGATCATCACAATGATGGCGGACTTGGGCTGATAGGCAGTATAATACCGCCCTATTCACCGCCATTTCGATATCTCGTGAGCTTCTTCATTCTCTTTAACAGGTATCAGGTAACTCAATTTTTCTTGTCATTGAACTCCTGACCAATTATTTAATCATTTACTAGCAAGATCAATGTCATTGGACTACTCAGACTAAGTTACAGTTGATGTCTGAGGCGTCCAATGTGATGTCCCGAGTGCCGAGGAAGCTCGAATAATCACGAAATCATCGGCATCGGTCCCCAACATTTCACTATTGGACATGACCAAACCAATTACAATTTCCGTCGATAAATTTAAACCTTGAGTGATCAAATAAATGAGTGATTTGGTGATCTCGGCCCTTGGTAGTCGCCTCCAACAAGAACGGCTCGAATATATAATTTGGCGTCCCGTCATACCTACTCAACCCCAATCTTCTCCGCATCTGCAACCCACACTATATACCTAGGTACCTACGATAACCACCACGCAATGTCCTCTTCACAGCCCGTCGCCCTGATTATGGGCGCCTCCCGGGGCATCGGTCGCCAAGTGGCCATCGACATGTCCAAGAATGGCTACGCCGGTACACAATTCCCCTATACCCGCGCCCGACAAGACTAACAATTCCCAGTGATGCTGGCGGCAAAAACAACTTCAGATGCAAGCAAAACCACTCCATTCCCACCAGACCCCAACTCCTCAAAATCAACGATCAGCACCGTAGAGCGCGAGATCCGCGAAAGCGGCGGCCGCGCCGCAACAGTCGCCGTGGACGTGCGAGACGCCACGCAGATCCAGCACGCAGTCGACGAGACAGTGCGGGTGTTCGGAAAGCTGGATGTCCTGGTGTACAACTCCGGGGCAATCTGGTGGTCATCGGTCGAGAACACGCCTTTGAAGCGGTTCAAGCTTATGCAGCAGATTAACCCCGAGGGTCTTTATGCTACCGTCCAGGCAATGCTGCCGCAGTTTGAAAGGAATGGGTGGAAGGGGCGGATTGTGGTTGTTTCGCCACCGATTTATTCGCGGTTTTTTAGGGGGAAGACTGCGTATGCGATGGGTGAGTTTGATTTATGGGACTTTGATAGCTTTCTGACACTGGTATAGGCAAGGTTGGAATGAGTGTTCTGGTCAAAGGTCTTGCTATGGATTTTATGCGACAGGGCCATGACGAGATGGCTATTACGGGTATTTGGCCTGCGTCGGTATGTCAATGCACCAGCAGCACGTTGGCAGATAGCTTACTATTTGCAGTCCATTGAATCGGCCGCAACGGAATTCAACAAGTCTAAGGATAAATCCTACAAGAAGGACTTGAGGAAGCCGGTATGTCAAAAGAACGGACGTACCCTACATAGTAGATCAACCAGCTTACGTCTTCTCTAGACCATCTTCTCCCGCGCCATCTTGGAAATGCTTCGGGCGCCACACGCCACAGTCAATGGACTCTTGGACACAGATGAGGACTTTCTTCGTGAGAAATGTGGCGTGACCGACTTCTCGAAGTACTCGGTCATCCCAGGCTCTACACCGCGCCGGATCATGCCTGTTAAGTTTCCTGTTCTGGAGGTTGCAGAGCAGGATGACGAGGGACAGAGAATGGATAGCACGAAGCTGCATGCTAACAAGCTTTGAGGTGGAGCGGGCGAGAGATGCAATGTCCAAGTGTGGTTACTTTGCAAGGATTTTAGAGAATAATGTACATACAGACGATATGCAAATGTAGCAGGCGTAAACAATTTAAACCGCCAAGCACTCACAAGGACATTCCTTCCCATTGATGCAAGTAGATATCAGAGAGCACGCTCGTATGCAAAAACAAAACAAAGCCGACCGAAACTCCATAGCACCAAAGCATAAATTCACAAATCAGAATCCCCTTAGAAAGCCACTACATGGCCTCGATCACATGTACATGGGACATCACAGCAGGACAGCGAAGCCGGCAATAAAGGCACCCACCAGCAGACACAGTCCGTACACATTACCCATCTCCAACGACATACGGACTGTACCACCGGTAGCTGCATTGGTGCCGAGGGGATTGGCACTGTTGCCGGCAGTAGCAGTGGCAGTGGCAGACGAGGCAGCAGTGGTGGTAGTCGTCACGTTGATACGGATGGGATCCTGGGCTCCACATGGGTGGTCCACACGGCAAGCAGTCTGACAGGAGGAGTCATGCTGCTGACACTTGCTGACACACTGGTTGCCAGCTTCGGTACAGATATAGTAGGCCATTGTTTCGGAGTATTGCGATGCATTGGGGGAGATGCCATTACTGCAGATGCATGAGTAGGCCAGTGTGTCCTGGTATGTGTCAGTAGATACACAAGAGGATGTGGGGATGGAGATGTACAGGATCACAGTTATTAACAGAAGAGCCAGTGGACCCGTTGAGTTGTAGGCAGATCAGGGGGCATGAGTGCTTCTGGTTAAAACACCAGGTCTCTATTGAGGCTGTGAGTAGGGTGTAGTTGTAGTATTATCGGTGGATGGGCTACCTACGTCTGAGGGACAGAGATACCGAGTTTGGGTCGATGGTAGGCGAGTACTGACTGCTCACCATAACAACGGCCGAAGCCAAGACCAGCAGGAGCTTAGACAGCATTGCGGATGGGAATTGTAACAAGTGACAGACGGGGAGATGACTAGATAAGGATGTCAGAGGTGGGAATCAGATCCAAACATAAAACGGTGGGAAGTAAACATATAATAGAAGTCGGAATGAATGAGACCACCCCATTGTTGGAACTTACCGTCAACGTTGAAGACAAGATTGAGAGCGCGTCGTGCAATAAAAATAGGCTGTAGCGACAGTTGAACGAGTGGAAAGTGGGACGATGAAGAAGAGAAGAATAAGAAAGGGGAGGAAGATGATAGAAAATAAAGCAACCCTTGATAAGGGCAAGATCACGCGAGTATACAGAATATGCTTAGTGGCGTATTTACTGTGGCTCTACGTGATACCGCATTAGTTCAAGGGTTTTCTGTCTTTGACTCTTTTTGGGGCTTTTAGGAGCTCAAGATTGACACTAGTGACTTTTAGCGATACCTAGATGGCTCTTAAGGGGTCTACACTTCGAACATGTCGATCCGGGGGTAGAATGTCATTCTTGAAATTGAATTGATTATTGTGAAGCTTAAGACACTTTAGTTACACCCGCCATTTTCTTTGAGACCAGTCCCCGATGCAATGAGGCAAACGTTGTAAACGATAGCGGTGTCTCACTTTGGCACGACGATCAGCAACGCTTGCCGCTCTAGGTTTAGTTTATGCTATTTGGCTTGAGGTCCTCGAACAATGCACCCAAGTACTCTTGTAATTTGGAAGCAGTAATATGAGTTAAAATGATTCATATATGCAAGTTTCAACTCTATGCCTCAATAGATATTTTGTTGTCGGTAATATTGACATTTCATGTAGAAACTCGACCTGGGAATGACAGCTTACATAACACATTCGGCATCCCGGAGATCGACTGATTGACTTCAAGACATCTCGAGCCTAATCACCTATCTGTACACTGGGACTTGGAGACCCGTTCCAAAGTACGTCTGTCATACCCTTCCACCATACCCCTCTATACATGTCTCTCCACTTGAAACCCCTCTCCTGGTTCACCTTCTATACTTGTCCCAGTCTCCCCGCATGGACCCTCGCGTCTCCCTCGAATCCCCAAGTCACCCACGAAACATACCAAAGAACAACCCCCATGACAAAACTAACCCAGCCTAGCACCAGCACCCTATCAAGGACCAAAACGCACACCAACTAATGGATGGAGCCAGCTCCTGAGGAGGTCTCCGCGGCATCTCAGCCGCACTCCTCCCCGACAGACCTCCCCCCTCCCCCCGTGCATCCCCACAACACCGACGCACCCAGTCCAGCACCATCTACAAACTCCCGCCCCGTCTCAGGCGTCGTACCCCCCTATTGGCAACGCCACGACCGCAATGCCTCACGCGCATCCCAGAACTCACTCATGCCCGGGATAACACTAGAAGACCACACAGCAGACGAGAGCGAGACGAGTAGGGGGTTATGGGCACGGAGCGTCTCGATCACCGATTACTCCATAGTGCAAGGAAAGACAGGTGTCGGGGCATACGTAGTATGGAATTGCACGGTGCATACACTCGACGTGAGTCGTGTCTTCCTCTTCCTCCATTCATTCCTTTCTAAACGTTGTAGGGAGGACCGATCGTGGCTCGATTGAGGTACTCTGAGTTCGACGATTTGCGCCAGCGACTCGATTCTTCGTTCCCGCATGCTAGGAGTGCACTTCCGGCTTTGCCGCCGAAGAGTGTGCTTTTTAAGTTCCGGCCTAAGTTTTTGGAGAATCGGCGGGTGGGATTGGAGTATTTTCTTAAGTGAGTGCGTTATATTTGGTGAAGGGTTCTTGCTGATGATGGGCAGTTGCATTCTTTTGAATCCGGAGTTTTCGAGCTCGCCTATCGTTAAGGATTTTCTTTTTGGACGGATGTCTTGATTCGTTACCTGGACATAGTGCCCTGGGGTCTATGGTTTATGTAGTATATTGTTTTGCACTTGCATTGGAGCTTTGCGTACTAGTACAGGAACCCATTTGAATTTATGGAATTCGCTTTTTATCTCCGGTCAACTAGATTGCTGGCTTCAGAAATATTGCTACTTACTTGAGAAGGAAAGTTGCAGAAAACCCGAAGTAAAATTTGGCATGCAATCTGACGAAAAGAAACAGATGAGAGAATGAATCGACCTGAAGCCCAAGGAACAACGAACACCGATAACGCCTGGCTATGATACATATTCCATCTTGCATATGATACAGCAACCTGTCTCTCGACATGGTTCAGAATATAGCCCAAGAACGACGTCAGCTCTTCGCGGGGTCATTATCAACTGTCTCCGGCTCAGACGCAGCCTTGGTTTTCCGTGTGGACATCCACGCCCGCATATCCGCCCATAAGATCTTCCGCAGACTGATATTAGCCATGTGAAACATGGCCAGCAAATGCCGTGGGCCTGGTATGCCACGAGGAAAAACAAGATAAAGCCCCGAATCTTGCAGAGCATTGGGCCGGAACTTATCATGGTAGGCTTTCTTGCCGCGAATCGGGAGGCGATGGAAAGTATGCCCGTACAGATCTCGCGTGAGACTAGCCACGGGGCTCGGCATACCGGTGATATCCTCGGGGGAGAGGGCACGGCAAGGCTCAAAGCCGAAACTTAGGTACGAGACGCCGGCGCGATGCAAAAGAGCCATGGCAGCGACCATAAGCAGATCACTAATCCCCTTTGGACTTCCAGGGGCTGCGATACAGGGGTCGACGTGATAGCCGCCGCAGCCTAGTCGGCGCAGGGCAGCGAATCCATTGATGTGGCCGTCAGGGCCGCGACTGTATACGAAGGTCATAAGGGCTGGTAGGGCGAATGGGTCGTAGACTGTGATGAAGGCCTGTGGACCCGCATTGTGGTTTCGTTCGGCGCGCCAGGCGTTATAGATGGCAATCAGGTCTGTCTGTAACTGGGTATCCGTACCGTGCACTGCGGGTGCGTACACTCCGAGGGTGACGGCGCCCTTTTGCGGGTTCAGCAGCTGGCGATTTTGCACGGCGATTCGTTTCCCGCTGCGCTCGAGGAGGACGTCATTTGTCTGTGGGTTGAGGACACGTTCGGTGCCGAAGCGGATCGTTGTCCATCCTTGGGGTTGGGCATAGTCTTCTACGAAGGACTCGCTGGCTCCCATGAAGGCTATGCCCCAGTGGTGTTTTCGTCGGTACGTTGCGAATTCTTCCAAGAGTCCGGCGATCATGTCTGTCTCGCAGAGCGGGTCGCCGCCCACGATGGCTACCCCGTTTTGCACTTTGAATGAGACTGCTGCCGTTCGTGCTCGATTCACAAAGAAGCGGTAGCTGCGGTCGAGGATGCCCATGTGTGCCACTCGACCGTATTGGGCTGTCAGGCCCTGAATGGCTGTCATGGTGGAGAAGTCGTCAAGAGAGAATACATCGCCTTTCTCGGGCATGCTGTGCGTTGTGCGGAGGGACTCGCTGCTGGGATGTGGATGGCTGTCGACTGTCAGGCTTGGAGGAGTGATACGATTGGAGCCACGATCGTCGAGGCTGGTGGGTGGTGTACTCTCAACCTTCGTGAGTGTTCGGCTGCTGCTTCTCGAAGTGGCACAGGAGGATGCAGTGAGGGTCATGGTGAAGTTGCTGCGTAGGTGATCGACGACGGAAATATTCGACGCATGTAGCTCGTCATCGAGCCTGGGGAATGTATAAAGCTGGCCGACCAATGCATCGCCCAGCTCATCCAACAACAGGGTCTTCTTCGGTTTCGAGTCAATAATGTCGACAGCATCGCCCTTGCGCCCTCGACGCTGCTTCTTCTTCCTATCGGGCGGCGATAGTTTGGTGTTTGGAAGGGAATCTGGCTCAGCGGTGATCATGACGGGTGGGACAGGTTCAGCAGAAAAGGACGCGTAAGGATCCATGGCAAAAGTGAGATTATTGAGCACGATGCACGGCACTGGGAAAGAATGACCGTCGAGCGAGGGAGAAAATAGGAGGAAATCGGTTACCGCAAATTCAAAGGGCAGGAAGAACCACGGTGGAAAGAGCATAGGATGACAGGATGACAGGATGACAATGACACTGTCGAACCTTTTCTGTGTACCAGCGGTTATCTTGTCTGGACAATACATAGTTTGGATATTTCCAGGGTCAGGCAGGTGGATTCTACATGTTCCTACTTAAAGCGTACAAACTGGGGAATTACCCACTCGTAACCTTGGAACCTTGGAAGAACTGAGTTCCATTGAAGGAGTTACCAAAGGGTGGAACCGTAGTCTGACACCGTCAGAGTGATCGCTCACGTCAAAGTGGAGTCGAGAGTTGGCCAATCGTTAAAAAACGCTGGTGCCTGAGCTCGATTTAAGGTCAATTAGGTTTGAAACAAGCTCTTTGGGCTCTTGGCGCTCCAGGGTCTGTGATAGTCAGATCGGTTTATTCTCGGTTCAAATGCTTTGAACTGTGAGAGTGAGCGTTGATTCCGTTTTCATAGGAGCGGAATGTATGGAGAAATACGAATACATAACCATGTCATTATTGACATACCGCGCCGGACTGAGTCGATAGGGCTAAATTCTTCCAAATATGTTACGGCACGGAGATTCTTACTTCCGGAGAGGAGTCGCCCAGTTTAGCTTTAGTTACAACACAATCCCATGCTTCCTCTTGTTTTTACAGCGTATCAAGACAATCTATATGTAAAACAATCCAGCAGTCTAGACCTTCTGAAAAGAACCCCTAAGCTCATGGGCCGAAGCCGATTTTAGATTCGGATGTCACCCTTGAACTCTAACTAGTTCTGCGGTGATCTGAACCCTTGTATAGTTAATGAGCCTCTCCTTCGACTGGATTCAATGAGCGGCAAATTTAACTTCTCTTGAAAAAGGCAAAAAGATTAAGTGAACAACAATCTACCTGTCCACCTCCCCACAAATATACTAAAATGAGTGGTATTTATCCTGTTGAATGGGATCGGAATTCTGCCCGCTTAATTGACATACAGTATCTCCAAGGCAGAATGCGCCGTAAGACGTATTAAGAAACTGGATGTATCTGTCTGAAGAGAACTAGCAGAAAAGACGAACCTTTTGAGTAGAAACAGTTTTCAAATTTGATGACAGGCAAATCCGTTCGATAGGAGTTTGCTGTTGGAGACGCAGAGCGTTGGAAAGCTTGTCAACATGCTTCTGCCTGCGGAATGGTATCAAGGTTCTTTCGCGTCCAGTTCAATAAATTTCCACAGAAATGATGGTTGGAACAGCGCCAAGTACCAAACCTGCTGACATTGTGATAGCCACACACCGCAGTCTCCCAGAGCCTTGTTTTTCTTCCAAGGTGACAGAAATAAAAATGGACAGTATTTTCAACCGACCAAGTATCAAGTTTACTCAGTTGAGCCGTTGCGGCGGTTATTAGTTTTCGTGATTGGCCCACCTTAGCGTGTGGAAATCTGACATTGCTACGATGTAAGAATTATACGCCAATGAATGCTCTTCCAAATAGTACTAGCTACTCTGAAACATTGCGCAGAATGTCAAGGCGTTCGAAAATTGCTGCAATATTTTTTGCCTTTGTCGCAATCTCTGTACGGCAACTACACCAGTCGTTGATGCCGTTAACTAAGGAGAATGTACCCTCCCAAACTTCACGCCCTGCTCGATGATGTAGCAGAAATCGCGAAACACACGTGGGACTCCATATGGAAGAATCTCGGAGATACATTTCCTGAGTTTAGAACACGCCTCAAAAAGATTGCCGGGGTCAGTCCGTTTTTGCCAATAGCTAACACGGGAAGTCGAGAGGGGCAGCACAAGATAAGACTAGAATTATTGCCGGCGTCGCAACATGGAATATCGCACCACGTGGGATGAAGCATGGGCTGAAGAGCGACGATGATTGGTGGAGTGGTTCAGTACCTGAGCCGTGATGAAGCATGTTATTGGCCAACTGTCAACGGAGGTTCGTAGGACCCACCGACTGACAGGCACGAAGATGCTGAACCGTTGCTCGCCATCTATCAAAACTCCATGGTCTGATCGATGTGCGAGCATTCACTGCAAATAGGAGTATTTCCGACTCCCTAGATAGCTCCACTCCGCACCGGCTGAGCTGCCGTCCAATTCTCCTCGGCCTATTACGATCAATTTGCCCAGCATGTGCCTGAGCTATGCACCCCTCATTTGCTCCGTCCCTAGATGAGATGGCATTCCCTCCCTGCTTGGGAAGGTGACAGTCGGAGTTAAGAACGGTGTAGAGTGAAGGCCCCGGCTCGTAGCTATAAAGCACATTCCTCGGTCGTCTAAGGTAATGATTCTCGCATTCCCATCCGATCAGCTCTTTCTCCTTCGGCCTCACCACAATAATGAAAGCCAACACTCTCCTGCCCCTGTTAGGCCTTTCTAGCAGTGCTCTGGGTGCGGTTGTTGCTCGCAACACCCAGGAGCCTTTTGGCTATAAGTCCGGTTCCAAGGAGTCCATTGCCAACCTGAAGGACAAGATTGAGAATGTTGTTTGGATCCTGCTGGAGAACCGCGGATTTGACAACATCCTCGGTGGTGTTCACAAAGATGGCCTGGACAATGTTGTCAACAATGGCCCCTTCTGGAACCCCCAGCGTGTGAATGAGACTGATAGCAAGAAGTGGTACAATGTCTTCAAGGACTTTGACTCGGTCCTTCATGACCCTGACCACTCTGTTACGGGTAATAACTTTGAGTTCTATGGGACTTATACTCCGGACAACGAGGCTATTGCCAATGGCTCCCTGAAGCCTAGTCTTAATGGCTTTGTCCAGCGCCAGATGGACTCCTACCCTGACATCTCGGCTAAGCGTGCCACCCAGGAGGTCCTGGGATACTACTCCGAGAGTGAGATCCCGACTCTCGTGGATCTGGTTGATGAATTTACCACTTTCAACTACTGGCACTCGTGCGTTCCCGGGGTAAGTTCCTCCTGAGAAAAGCTGGTACTCTCAATACTAACGAGGTTATAGCCCACCAACCCAAACCGTCTCTGCGCGGTCGCTGGTACAGCCGACGGCCACGGCGAGAACGACGAGAACTTCGATGATTCCGGCATCAACACCACCAGCATCTTCGAGGTGGCGACATCGAAGGGCCTCTCATGGCGCAACTACGACGGCACGAACGGCGACTTCCTGCCCGACTCCATGTTCTTCAACTGGACCGCACAGAACGCCAAGAGCAACGTCGTCCCCTTGGAGAACTTCTACCAAGATGCTTACCTGGGCCTCCTGCCCCAGATCTCCTACATCAATCCCTCCTGCTGCGGCTTGAACACTAACTCTATGCACCCATCCGGCAACGTCTCCTTCGGCCAGGTGCTGGTGAAGCAAGTCTACGAGGCTCTGCGCGCCGGCCCGCAATGGGAAAAGACCCTCCTGGTCCTGACCTACGATGAGACAGGTGGTTTCTTCGACCACGTCGCTCCCCCTCTTGCTGTCCGTCCCGATGACAAGACTTACACCGAGACTGCTCCTGATGGAAGCAGCTACACTCTGACCTTTGATCGCCTTGGTGGCCGTATGCCCACTTGGCTCATCTCTCCCTATGCTCCCAAGGGCTATGTTGAGAACTACGGTGTGAACCCCGTTACTGGCGAGTCTGAGTCTTACAGTGCCACTTCGGTGCTAAAGACTCTGGGTTATTTATGGGACTTGGAGGACTTTACTCCCCGTGTCTCGCAATCCCCTGCCTTTGACCACTTGATCGGCCCTGAGGCTCGTTCTTCGGCTCCTACAACTCTGGCTATTCCTAGTCCGTTCCCTGATGCTATTTAAGCTTGGAACTGTGGAGTTTGTGATTGGGCAAATTAATATAGTGCTCGTTATGTTTAAGTCTATATGGAAAACGCTATGATACGCTAAGATTGTTTAATGAAACTTGATATTCGAGGAGTTACTTGGAACTTTACATACAGCAGCAGTAAGGAACAGACTTTTTAAAATGGATGAAAAAATAAAAAACTTAATCAAGCCCGACCTAGTTAAAGTACCCAGAGCAGTAGGCTAAGCTTGAGTCACACGGAAAGTATCCCCAGAGAAGATTACCGCTAAAAAAAATATATACCTACATGATAAGCGTGGCATCCTCGTATCCAGCAAAAGCATACATGGTTAAAGGAGTAGAAACAAGTATGGGTTGGTATCCCCAGATTCCTTTCTAAACTTCGGATAATGCACCCCACGGGGCGGCAAGGCGGAAATGACTGAAGCGGTGAGGCATATGCCAGGCAGGATTTCACCGCCCGGATCCGTTTGCCAGCTCCCTTATAGATGCAGCTTCGCGCCCGATAGTTTCTTCTTTCTTTCAAGACGTTCTCCCCTGATTTTTCTCCCATGAGTAGGCCTAGTTTCTGTCTTGCTAGTTTTTTCAAGAGGAAATATCATTGAGTCGAGGACGGTTAGAAGTAGGTACCTTTCCGGCAGCTATCGAGTCTCTGGTTGGTGGTCCGAACTATCGTTGCGGGACTTTCCAGCATCAAGCACGAGAACAACTTGTCCGAGGTGCGGTTGACCTGAATGGTCTGCTAGATGCCAAACTCAATCGCTTCTTTAAAACAACATTTCTCGTGGGGTGTATCGGTGACTCTAGATATGCGCCACTAGTACCGAGAAATACTAACCATATCTAGCTCTCGAGTCCCCGGTTGACATTTAGGTGCTGTCATTACACCTTCGAAGATGAAAGTAAATGAAAAATAGGTTGATCACGAAGTTTTTCAGCTCGAGCCGCCGATACAACCCCAGGAGGGATCTTGTTTTGAAGAAGCGTCTGAGTTTGGCATCTAGCAGGTGAGTTTCAGCTCACATAGCAATATAGTAGTGATTTCATCACTAATGTAGACTTGAGGAGCGGCGGCTTGCCTTCCATATCCAGCAACTGATTATAGGCGCGAAATCAAATACGGCACCGCTATCATGGAAATGTTGACCTGTATCTTAGTATTGAGTAAGCTTCATCTCATAGTTAACTCACTAATTAACTGATAGTTAGTTAGCTAAGTGAATATAGTATTGACACGAGAGAGTCAAATAAGTTCCTTTGTTCAAACTAGGAGAAAGGGAATTAATGGTCACAGAGAGGAAAAAGAGAATATGCGACTATGTATCTACAGCGAAGGCGGTCAGGTAACCCATTGAGAATGCCTTTGATGGCCTGATAAATAAGGCCAAAAGACATCCAATGTTCTCCACAACCCAGCCACACCATCTCCGACTTCAACTACCAATTATGGACGCCACTACCACCGGGACCCCGGATAACGAGACTGCGGATAACACTGCGACCCCAGCTAAGACTGCGACCCCGGGCAACGTTGCGATCCCGGGTAACTCTGCAACCCCGGGTACTGCTGTGACTCCGATCCACAGCGCGCAGGATGCCTGGCGGAGCCTGACGATGCAGGCCTCGGCAGGATCGAGGCCTCGAATTCCACTACCTATGGATACCACTCCCACTGTAGGGCCTAGCCCCGTTGGGCGACGCAAGATCGACCTAGAGACATACAAAGATGACATCATTGCGCTTAACGCGCAGAAGATGAGTGCGCGGGAAATCAGCGCCATTTTAAAGCAAAAACACGGTCTCGAAGTCTCCAAAATAACGCTACAGCGGCGATTACAAGTATGGGAAATTCCCTGGCGACAGCGAGCAGCGCACGGTACTTCAAGCAAACCAGAATTAATTTCACGGGTCAAGACACTTCTCTCCGAAGCCAAATACTCCACGAAAGAGATACTCAACATTCTCTCTGATGAAGGGTTCCCTATATCCGATCATACGCTGCGAAAAATTCGCATTGGTCTTGGTATTCGGCTTCGAGTTGACGATCCCGAAAAGCTGGGCCCAGAATTCACTACAATGAAAACCAAAAGGACACCACCCCAGAAAGTCATCCGTCCAGCAACAGAGGCCTATTTGCCCCAAATTCGAGACATCAACACCCATTACATTCTGCACACCTCACTCACCTTTGCGCAAGCTCCACCGACTTTCGAGTCGTATGCTACCAAGCTTCATGATCTTGCAAGCAGAGGCTTGCCATACATGGCTATGGTCGATAAAACGCAGAAAGCGCCAGACGGCAATCGCTTTGTTCTTGGATATGGCTACTTGTCTCCATTCCGGGGACATCTTGTCTCTTACGCGCCTACCGTCGAGCTGAGTCTCTTTGTGCACCCTGATTATCACGGTCGCTCGATTGGGTCGAATCTGCTCAGGTATTTGCTAGATCGTGTGAAGCATGGCGAGGTGAACCATCGGTGCGAGGGGGAGACAAACCAGGGCATTGATCCTCCCATCCTGGTTCGGAATGTGATCGCTGTCATGGCAGTGGACCCGGAGGGTAAAGACGAGGGAGAAGCGCTCAGGCGATGGTATATTAAACGCGGCTTTGAGGAATGCGGTCGATTGAAAAAGATTGGTTACAAAAGGGGACACTGGTAAGTTGACTGAGACCTTTTGCGCACGATGATCTGATGCTGACGAGTGAAGGATCGATACGGTCTATCTCCAATACTCTGTGCCGGAAGCAGACACCTCACCTCCGATTGATACGGCCTCTCCAGAGAATACTTCTCCAGAGGATGCTTAAGATCAAACATGTATTGCTAAATAATTAGAATTGAAAGAAGGGGAATGTTCTTATCCCTACACCTATCTCTGCGGTAGAAACACGCGACCTGACAACCGGAGCGCACTCAAAACCAAGAGCCCTATTTCGAGCCGGACAACAATGATGGTCAATATTTCATAGCCCCCCAGATAGCAATAGCAGCTATGATGTTCGGTCGTATAAGACCTAGAACCAAAGCTTGGAACTTCTCAGGCTCATTCCGCTCGGGATAATCCTGCTTCGGAATCGGAACACCCAAGAACGGGCCTTTTCCCAGTCGAGACCGTCCTCAAGTTGAAGGAGACGAAGACGGTCAGCGGGAATAATTTCTTTCACTGTTTTGATACTTCAGAATATCGCCACTCCCCCTAGCTCGGGAAATTGATCGATACCTCGCGACATACTGAATGGTCTACTAGGGACGAAAGAACAGAAATCGGAGCAATTTATCTGCTTCTCGAATTCAGATTACGGCATAGTCTCTTCCTAAACACTACAAACAGATTTGTTGGCTATACGAGCGACTGAAGCTAGTCTCTCGATCAGGTGTGTGTCGACACTAGAGTGCATGCCCTACGGTTGGCTCCCGTCTACGCCTTGGCCACTGATTCATGAACATCAAGCTTTGTGTTCTACCCCCGGCTCAGTCTTATGTCGTGGCTCCACTGCCTCAAGGGTAGTCAGTCAAGCTCGAGAGTAAGCAGCTGAAAGCAAAAGAGCTGACTGGCTCCGTAGTGATCGACATGAAGCCACACCTTGGTTGGAATTAAAGTTCGTAGGCCAATGATTATTCTTGTCTATGCACCTACACTTATGTGAGTCCCAAGACAGCAGTTCTGTAGTTCTTCGTTTCTAACTCTCACTTCGGCCCCCACCATCATTAATTCCAAGACTCGAGACATACGGAGTAGCACTCAAATTAGGCCAGATCTTGAGGGTCTAAGTCACGTCTTGAAATGATGTCGACATGGGCTCTTGAATTATTCCTCGAACCCTAATCGCCAAATGCACTAATCATAGCTAGGGTTCAGAACTATTCTTGGGGCCAGACAGATGATTGAGAGAGACTGGTGATATTTCATGACTGCAATTAATTTGCGCAATTTAATAGACAGAAAATAGTTATACAAAAGGGTAAGTTGGGAAATAGATATACCATGCTCTCGTAGTTGACCGAGCAAGCAACAGAAATGTCGGAATGCAATTTGATTCAAAGTCAGAGCTTAAAGGTCACAACGCAGCTCATAACTTCCATAAGTTTCATTCCCCGAAAGACAGTCACCAACGGGAACAACATAATCATTAAGGTGGCATGTAATATCATTGTAGACGTGCACTAACCGTCAATTATATTTTGTTCAAAGTGGATGAGCAACACAAGGACTTACAGGTACATCCAGGAGTAGTCACCTGGAAGTAGACAGATCTGATAACGTCCGTATCATCAAGATCAATAAAACTCTTGCACTGGTTGATATCGTAGACACCAAGTTCGCCTAGGTTTTGTGCTAAACAGCCGGGTTCGCTGTAGAGGCGGAGTTGGCCGTATCTGGTGTAGGTGGCTGGTGCGGTACTGGCGCCTATGCCAAGGGCGGCGATAGAGGTGAGGATGGTGCTAAAGTGCATTTTGAGAGAGGCAGATTTAATACACTGTGGCTCTTGTTGGACTTTGTAGTATCGTGAGGTAAGTGCTCTTTAAATTTGGCTTTTCTGATGTCTTTGTAGACTTGGCGATATGTGGGCCGCTATTTTAGGATTGAGGCAGTGAGCTTTGAGTCATGCGCACGTCTCGCCAGTCAGAATGCCCTAAAATAAGACTGCATTAGGTGAGATCGTCATGCTACCATCGGCGACGAAATATGTTCTGCTGTCTCGGCTTGTGGCTTCAGTCAACTGCTTGAGCTAATAATAGATTCATCATAATAGGTAGATGTGGATTCTTATACTTGGGAGAGCCTTTAAAATGTTTTAAGTCACACATAGAGGCTAATCTACGTCATTCTCCAACAGTCAGAATGCGAACGAGTATGGTTGCACTGGAAGGGTTTACATGGTGCACGAGGGAAGTACACCGCCCCAAGTACAGGGGTGAGACCGGTGATCTAGTGACCCTTCTCCTATATGCACCTATACGTGGGGCTTTCCTATCTAAGCTGCCGTCGCTTTCATGAGAGCGCTTAGGCTCATGATCACTGAGTAAATGTCAGTACAGGCATGTACGAACCATACGTAGGGCTCCCTTATTGAATGATAGATATTTAGATTAGTTTATGGGGCTTGATTATGTAAATCAGAATAAGAGAAAGAAGTGCAAACGGTGCAAACAGTGCAAACAATCTAGTCATGTAATCAAGTGACCACATCCGACAGTAAACAAGGCCCCGCAGCTTCAGAAATACCATTCGCAACATTCAAAATTAAAAATGTCCGATGAGGTTGAGCAGCTACGGCGCCTACTTGCAGAGGAGCAACGTGCTCGAGCAGAGGAGCAGGAGAGAACGTCCAAAACCAACCTCCCTACATTTCTTGATGGCCTTCATAAGCACCTCTTCCTCGGTCTTGGCGTTCAGGAAGACAAGACACAATCCACGCGTGGAGATCCCGCAAATGCGACCAACAAACTTCGTCCCAGAAAACTCAAAGCCTAGGACTCTTTCGCGAAGGAACAAGAGCAAATTTGGCGATTGCTGATGGATTCTTCGCTTGTCGAGGACAGATTGTTCACTTCTCTCTATACCTTGGAAGAAATAGGAGAGAGCATTCAGCGACAGCCCATTGGCTCGGAACTTGACCTAAACCACTTTCTTCGTGCGACAGTTGAGGCCCACGTATCAGAAATCGTTCAACAGCTCTATAGTGATCCAACACTACGGGAAGTGTTTAGGTTGAGAGGGTCGATACGTTTTGAAAACCACTCTAATACACTAAGTCCGGAGCGGGAACTGGAGGAGGGAATACGGAATATCGATATTCGCGGCCAGCCACGCCGACGTTCACCGCGTATTGCTGCCAGAGAACAAAGCGCATCAAGTATCATAACGACCCGTGACCCAAGAACAGCGCCTCCGGTGCTAACCAGCTAGCCTCGTGCCGATCAATTCTATGTCTATAACATCCCTAGTGAATCATCCGAATCGACCTATCGCGTTGCAGCCTATATCAAGGAGTACAAGTCTCCGCATAAGGTAACACTAGGTTACATTTATAAAGGGCTAGAGGATATAGACATCGATGAAGTGGTGGAGCAAAACAAGATAAGACCTTAAAAGATCGGTTCCGTCGCGCGATTGCTACACTTCTTGTGTAGCCACATGACTATATGATTCGGACTAGTACGATAATAGGAGTGCTGAGAACTAGCGAAACTGATATCTATCTGCGAATTGGGGACGAAGCCGGGACGCTTTTATACTACCTTTCTGTTCCCGGGGGAGATGTTGGAGACTCCACAGGTTGGGACCCGCATTCGAACGGCCCAAATCGTCTACATTTGACCGCCGTAGGGCAATCTCTGGCTTTCACTCTTCAAGCGCTCAAGTTTCGACCTCACAACCAAGCCTAGAGGCAGCAAGCAATCGACTCATTGCCAAGATGGGAAGTAGTAGTCGCAGATGTTCTAAAAAGTATCCCGGATGAGAATATACCGTCTTCCGAATATCGCCCTCCACGGACGAATAGGCTTCTTCGAATGTCTCCGATACAACTACGTCATAGACGGATCAAGCCCAGTGTTGATAGTTGCCGACCAATAGACACACAAGGAAATACAGACGACGACCAGTCTGAACCTGATACGCCGAGCCGGGACCCACGAACTTATCGTAACATCAGACGGAGAAAGCCAACGTCGACCCATCCAGCACCTATACCAGCTACACAAGGGTCCTACTCGGAAGAGACAGAGAACCATCGGTATTACTGTACCTTAAAATGCCTACGTGGATTGGTATATGGGGACTAGCTAGATTAGGCTTGCCCTAATGTCCTTGATCACGGAACAACGCGCCATGTCATAGACGGAAAAGCTTTTATCAAACGGTTGCGGCGTCAATTGTCTGAAACCGTCAATACAGATTGCGAAGCACTGGGTATACACGGCTCACGGGGTGCTCTTTTGAAAGTTACGCTATCATCGCACGGATATACTGTGCCTGCAAAATGCACCATACGAGAATTTGCGCAGCAGTTTCGGCATGAAGCTGCTGTATACGACAAGCTTCGTCCAATCCAGGGAATATATATTCCTCTCTACCTTGGAAGCATCGACTTGGTTCATCCGTACAGCTACGACGGTATTGCCTATCTCGAACATATGATGTTATTGAGCCCGGGTGGATAGCCTCCTGATCTGGCCTTGAAGGAAATGAGTCGAGATTGCCTCATCGCCAAGATAAAGGAATCGCTCTCAGAGATGCACCGTCTGAATGTTCTTCATAAGGATCCGGCCCCACGGAATTGGCTGTACAATCCAGAAAGCAAAAAGGTGGTCTTTTTTTGATTTTGAAAGGGCCGAGATCATCGATTCACGGCCCACCCTGGGAATAATTTCACCAAATCGGAAACGAAAGTTGATCCCACATGATGAGCTTGATAAGAAGCTGCCAGGGAGAGATTTTGCGAGAGAAATAAACGAAGCAGTGCAGGAGTTGCGAGGTTGGAAGATATAGGCGAGAATCCAGTGAACATAGTCGCAATGTGTCGGTAGGGATCGGGACGAATACCGTGATGGAACCAGATATGCCCATATATAGTTTCTTTGCTTGTTTATTGTCTTACGTGATCAGCAAACCCTATAAATTGTTAGCACAGTGGGTAATGAAATTCAGCATCTTTTACTTGGGACCCTGATTGGTTATATAGAAACACACGACACGACGTATCCAGTCACCATACGTACGTATAGCTACCTAGGTAGACGATCATCCAAAATATTTAATATGTACAGATTGTGCGGAAAGTCGTTGGTTACGACCATCCATCATTGTCCACGGGTGTCAAATCATTCACAGGTTTAATTAGGCTTTTAAGGAATCGAAATTTGTCGACAAAATTTTTCAAAAAAAAGTGCGATCGATGACTAGTTACAGCTAATCGGGGTCAAATCTAGCGTATGACAGAAATCAAGTCATCAAACATTCCAATATCGTTTCCAGACCTGCCTAGGTGCTAGCCTGAGCTCCTCGAATTCTGGATCACAAGGTTGCTCTATAGCATCATGAAGTTTGTTGACTGCTTGAAACGCCCGTTTATATTGCCAAGCGCTCTCCCGAAGTGATACCGCAACGTCAAATTCTACGAACTTCCAAAATCGCTATTGTCAAAAAGAGGAAGCTTTTGAGACAAGAACGATGGAACTCGTTCCATTCTCTACAAGCAGTTTCATGTGCTTAGCTTACGATCTGTTTAGCAATGGCGCGAGGGACATAATGTTATACGCTCAAGTATACCTTCAGCTTGTGCGCTTATTGGCGAGAGAAGTAGTTGATCGTCACCTGCTAACTACCAAAGCCCGCTTATACCTGCGCTCAATTCGTGCTCAGCGATCAAACTAGGACGCTCATATGATGACCAATGAGTGGATCGGGTTAGTTACTTAGTGACGTGCTGAGGTTTATTTAGTGATCAAAAATAGCAAAAGGTGAGCAATAACATAGAGAAGGTCTCGAGTGCTAGACATTATCCGGCGCATACATATGCATGCAGTTCATCAGGCGCCCTGCTTGAGCGTGGCTTAGCACCGGGCCATATCGAAATTTGGTAGAGGAGCTCACCACTTATCAGGTTAACTATAGGCCGTACTTTATTTGAGACATCCGTTGATCGTAGTACGGGAGCTTTAGCTCACCTGGGCAGGCGAATCGCTGAGGAAATGGAGCAAACTCAAAGTAAATCTTCTCGATCATATACATCATGCCTTTGGATCGGCTTCATCCACAATCATCGATGCACTATGTTCTTCCTCCCGAGCCCGCTGCACTGTCCGCGAATACTTCTTGCCCGCGATGATCCACCATATAATCTCGATGGCGAGGAATCCACCAATGACAACACAGGTATAATTCATGTTAGACGCTAAATACGCGCGTTAGTATTAATCAGAGTCGGGATAGGGAATTCCACATACCCGTTGCAGGCATTTCGTATGGGAAAGAGAAGAAAACGATGGCAAAAACCAGCCATAGCACGGAAATAATATTGACCGTCATTCCAGTAAACTGGTTCATCGAAAATGGACCCTTTTTCATGGTTTTGCGGAAAAGCAAAACATTCGTCAGAATGGGGACCAGATACGCGAGGTTGTTGATGGTACTAGTGATAAGTCAGCCCTGATAAAAGTGCCATCTAGGTATCATTCACATACACAGCTGAGCTCATCATCGCATTAAATGCAGTGCTGGATCCTAGGTATATAAGGCCTAGTAATGCGATGATCACGCCGACACAAAGCTGGGCGTTGAAGGGGGAACCCAATCTGGGGTGAACACGCGCCCACCTGGAGTGATGTTAGTAAGATTGGTAGATGTCTAGCAGGCCGTAACTCTTACACTCGCGAAAGTGGCAAACCCTCGTCTCGAGCGAACGCCCAAAAGACTCGCCCGGTACCTAGAACCTTGTTAGAGGAAATCATGGACAATATGATAGCTTGACTCACTCAGTTGTGAGCCAATCACGCAGGGACCTAATGCTATCCACACCATGAACACCAGGCCAAAGGCTCCACCCTTAGTGGAGGTCGCCTGGAAGAAGATCTCAGCTAAGGGTAGCCCAGTCTGTGTCTCTGCCAACGAGTTGTAGTTCTGGACAGAGAACATCAGGCTAAGTAGATATGATAATCCGGTCACAAGTGCAATGGAAAGAGTGATGGCTGTTCATTGTCAGTATGTAGGTCGAACTAAAAAAACCGGGATATGTACCTAGACCCAACGGTGCATTTCTTCCGGGCTGTGGATAATGTTAGAAGAGGTCGCCTGCATTCACTTTGCATTTTGACTCACGTTTGGCATCTCTTCGGTGATATGCTATAGCCTGATTAGCACCTACTCCAGGGCGGGATCAAAAAAGAATTGCATACCGAGATACCGTCCAATCCACCTAGCGAGTATAGCGGATTCACTAGGCCTGTAATGAAACACATGACGTTGTTATCCCACCCGGTATTATTGATCCAAGTCCCGAAAACAAACTTGCTATCGTTGTGCACAGGGGCAGCAGCGGCCACAACGACCATAGTAATGAACCAAGCCAACTGGAGATATATCACTGTTTGATGATTCATCAGTACCAGAGGTAGAAACATAAACCGACAGGAGGTGCTCACAAGAGAATTTGTTAATCATAGGAATGACACGATTTCCAAACATAACAATACTGGAAGTGACGATATTCAGAATCTGATACGCGACGAAAGTCATCCACGGCTTAACAACCAGATCTTCATGGTAAAGCGCGATCAGGGCCATTACTGTGGTGGAATAGATCAAGTTTGTGGAAGCGGTTGTGAAGATCCCTGAATACAATCAGTAAATGATTTCCGGCGTCTAGCAAGAAGGAACCACTCTCACATCCGAAGACAGTAGACCATCCTGTTGCAAAGCTCAATAAGCTGTTATAGCGTTTTGGGGCGATAGCGGCGATCCAGTGGTACATGCCACCCTCGGTTGGATATGCAGACACGAACTCGGCGAGGGATGCGCCAACGAAGGACTGGAGAATCCAGACAAGTATAAAGCCGTAGACCACTGGGATTGGGTCAATCGGGGGTTTGAAGGAGATAATCGGGCCATGTCTTACGAGCGCCAGGGCCACCGGCATTGACAGCAGTAATCAATCCCAAACCGAGACCTGTCCATGAAATGGTACAGTTGGCTGCGAGTCCGATTAAACTCCATACAGAGAAATGTCGTGCGAGCTCCTGTTTGTGGCCTATCCGGATATCAGAAGAGAGTGTATCCACTTAGATGTCTGATACTCACCCATCTGAGCCAGACGCAACTCGTCCTCATTCTGAACCTTGATTGCATCGGCATTGCAACTCTCAGAGACTGTCTTTTGCCCGGTGGCAGTAATCTCGGGGGTGTCCATCGGTCAAAGGAGGGGTTACACGTAGAAACCCGATGAAGCGAGAAAGTGATCGGCCCCAGCCACATGGGCTTTTTTTAAGTAATACCAAGCCATCTGTTTATCGTCCTGTCAGCTCTTATCGCTCCAAACCGGGCATTTCACCGGGCTCGCCGGACTGGTAGCCAGAGAGGGGAAAGCGGGGATAAATGAGGGTTTAGGGGCCCGCAACTTGGGGTTTAAGCGCAACAGGATCACCGGTGATTAGTGGTCTTCCCTAGATTCAACTATGGAGGTGGCGGGAAACCTTGACAATTTTATTTCACGGTTTATGGGCCAGTAATATCGCTGATCAATAACGGTAGCTTTGCAATTTTGAACCCTGGGTAAACTCTATGTAGTGTATACTTGGCAGCTACTATAGGAGACTTTTGTACGAGATAATTGATTACAGTGCTTCCAAGAAAATTCCCACCGCAAAGGCAGTTCCAGGTCGAGTTCAGGTCTTTATCGTCAATGTTATGGTAGTCAGTCAGACATTTGACGTCAAATCATAATTGGCCAAGATTCGAACCGAAGACACTAGCCGTAACCGTTGTTATGGGACTACCTAGATAGATTTGTCCGTGGCGCAACCCAGGGAAAGCATAAAGTCCTACTGCACCCCTGTCTAAACATAGAGGATCTGGAAGCTATTATGAAGCACTATATGAAACTATGGCGAGAGCCACCAAGAGGTTCTCGTATGCCGGTATCAGCCTCCCTCGTGCTGACGAACAGTATATTCACTGATAGGGCACTCAGCCTAGTAAAGTATTCAAGGTGTCCTCTGACAGGTCTAGTGTATATTCATTAGTGGTAATGGCAGACCAGGCTAGCCTAGTCAGTACCTTCGTGCAGGGGTCCCGAGAGCGGAGATCTGCGCCCCACTAGAAGAGGTACAATCCCACACCAGAACAAAACATATATAGATCATCTTTGAGTCATAATCGGCCTGAAATACTACCGTGTCCCCATCATGCCCATATAAATGCCTACGTTGAAGGGGAAGTCATACATATCACGTGCTCGCTTAGTCTCAAAGGGGAAAGTGGGCCGCTGTGCGGTTTATGCTTGGGATGCCACTCCCCGCTCCCATTTGAAGTTACGTACATGCATATAGCTCTCTGAGCTTCCCCGCAATAATATTGCCTTCGAAGCTGTATTCCTTTCGCACTGCTGTCCCTTGCGTTTACTGTGAACACAATGCCGAGAGCCGTTCAATCACCCCGCCGTGTTCGATTTACCCCTTTCCCTCAAGTGTCACTGAGTCCCAGCAATACAGACGCGGTTTTGCCTTTGGATGATTTCACATCTAATTTAAGTGACGTAAGCTCCAGGTTGATAATCTTGTGTCTGATTGGTACAGAGCGCTCATTATTGGCAGGCTGATCAGTCGGTGGTTTTAGCCGCGCTCTCTGATATTGAGCAACTGAGTCCTAGTAACAACCGGTCTCGATCTAGAGAACAGAATGGAGCTGATACAAATACGATACCGCCACGTCCCAGCCTTGCACATATCTTTATCAATAATGAATGTTTCATGTCTCGGTCGAAGGAGTGGACGAGAGTCCTTGATCCGGTGAGTAGATACAAAATCCACCCACCCACCTTGGACAGGTAAAGCTAAGCATGAGAAGGGAACACAAGGCTTGATTACTAAGGTGCCGAATTGTACGCATCTGGAGGTGCAAAGTGCTGTGAGCGCAGCCCAGGCAGTCCAACCGGACTGGGAGGCACTGGGATTTCAAAGTCGAAGGGACCATCTCCTCAAGCTCATCGATGTCTTGAGAGGCATGTCGACTGATATTGTGAGACATCAAATTCCTCTTTTTGGAACAGGTTCACTGATAAGCTGCTTTTAAGATGAAAATTCTCTCTCGTGAGGTTGGCAAAACAGCCGGAGAGGCAGAATCTGAAGTATTCCGAGGTCTTGACTGCATCCACGCAGCGTGTTCAATAGGCCCTGAGATGGCAGGCATGTTTCTCGGCTCCGATCCTACTCTTCTTCAGACTTTCTACGAACCCCTGGTGTGTATGAAAAATGGTGTTACTGGGCAATAGCTGACAATTTCTAGGGTGTCTGCGTTACAATCACGCCCTTCAGCTTCCCATTCATGACGCCACTCTGGTCAATTCCTTATGCTCTTATCACCGGTAATACGGTAGTTTTGAAAACCTCGGAAAAAGCCCCCTCCGTATCATGCCTCCTTAGCGAAGCGGTTCTCCGTGCCGGGCTCCCACCAGGGGTTTTTAATCTTGTCCACGGAGACCATTCAGTTGTTCAGATGCTCATACTGCAGCCGCCGGTTCAGGCAGTCAGTTTTGTTGGCTCGGAGTCGGCGGCCAAACAGGTCCACGACATCTCGCGCAAAGCTGGAAAACGAATCCAGGCCGAATGCGGAGGGAAGAATCACGGTGTCATTTTAGACGACGCGAGCGTGATGCCGACATTATTTGCGATCGCCGGGAGTGCATTTGGTGCTGGAGGTCAGCGATGCATGTCTCTAAGTGTTGCTCTTTTTGTTGGTCAAACGCGGGAATGGATTCCAAAGCTAGTTGAAATAGCTGAATCCATGGTTGTGGGGTATAGTGCTGATGAAGAAACGAAAGTCGGTCCACTCATCGATCGGTCGGCGAAGAAAAAAGTGATAGGTTTTATTGATCGCGCAGTTGAGGAGGGTGCTACTCTTCTTTGTGATGGACGCAATGCTCTGGTCCCAGGCTATCCCGATGGGAATTTCGTGGGCCCTACAATTATCACAGATGTGGAGACATACATGGAGTGTTATCAGAGCGAGATATACGGCCCCGTCCTCATCTGCATGCAGGTTGACACACTCGATGAAGCTATTGATTTGATCAACCAGAATAAATGTAAGACCCCTTCAGATAGAAGATATTGGGCAGATATTGATACGTACAGATGGGAACGGGTGTTCGTTATTCACCACCAGTGGCAAACATGCCAAAACATTTCAACGCGGAGTCAATGTGGGACAGATTGGGATCAATATCCCTTTGATTGGTAAGAACTGAAGGTATTCCGCCCTTAGCTATATTTCACTGACCATGCTAGCTCCCTATGGGACCGCCGTTCGAACAAGCAATAAAGGTTCCTTTATGGGAGGTAAGCACCAAACTGTCTCTGCGCGATCTTAGGAAATTCGGACCACCTTGTACTATGAAACACCGCTCACATTCAGCAGATCGACATGTTCCAGGGAAAACCTACTGGCCCTTTTTCACTACCACCAAAACAGTGTCAGCCCGGTGGGACCAATAATGACTACCAGAGGACAGGGGAGAGAGATGTCGATGGTTAGATGACAGTATGTGAGGGATATAGCTATGAGAAGGGACAGGTTCATGGCTAATCATTAGATTAACGTCGATAGCCCAAAGATAATTCAAATGACACATTCTATGACCAAAGCGGGGTTGAGAGTCGGCCTGTTCTTGGCGTCACCCAACTGCCTATCTCATATCTTGGATCTAAGATTGACCCTGATAAAGATAAATAGCTTATCGCCTGATCAACTTCTGTCCTTATATGGTTGCTACGCCCCTGATGTATTGAAGCGAGGCACGGAATCGCACTAAGCTGTAATCTTCATCTACAACACAGAGCCCCTTTACTCAACAAGATGACTGAAACATATTTTCTGTGGCTAGGCGGCAAAGAAGTCCCAGGACAAGCGGAATTGTCTGTCATCTGTATGATTCCTCTTCTACCGAATATTACTGATGCGCCTCTAGAATCCCTGTGGAGGATCCCGCTACTGGCGAGACATTTGCACTGTAAGCCACCCTTGCCCCGCAGCTGTTCCTGAATTCTAACACTGTACAGATGCCACGCAGCATCACAGGATGACATCAACAAGGCAGTAGAAACTGCTCATGAAGCCTTCAAATCAGGGGTCTGGTCCCGTGCGAGTCGCCATCATCGCGCCGATGTGCTTGAGCAATGCGCGACGCTTCTCACAGACGCTCTGCCGCAGCTCATTCCACTAGAGACACGACAAACCGGTCGTGCAATTCGAGAAATGAATGCCCAGGTGCCATCACTTGTCAAATGGTTCAAATACTACGCCGCTCTCCTTCGCGTTGAGGAGCGTTCCGTTCTCCCGACCAGCGGAAAACTACACAACTTTGTTGACCGTCGACCATTGGGAGTAGTGGTGCAGATCACCCCATTCAACCACCCTTTACTCATCGCGGTCAAGAAGCTGGCTCCAGCTCTCGCAGCTGGCAATAGCGTCATTGTAAAACCGAGTGAGCTGACACCGTTAAGCACCCTTTTCCTGGCGAAGATCCTTCATCAAGCTGGACTCCCGAGCGGAGTGCTCAGTGTACTTCCTGGCTATGGCGCCACCACCGGAAAGGCTCTAGTCTCCCATGCTCTTGTGAGAAAGGTCGATGTCACGGGTGGCACTGCGGCTGGAAAGGCTATCGGGTCGATTGTCGGAGGGAACCTTGCAAAATACACCGCGGAGCTCGGTGGTAAAGCACCTTTGCTAGTCTTTGAAAAGGCCAATATCGACGCTGCAGTGAATGGCATTGCATTTGGAAGCTTTATTGCAAGTGGACAAACCTGCGTCGCTAGCACGAGAATCATCGTGCAGGACTCAATCATGGTAGAGGTGCTCGAAAAATTAAAGACAAAGGTTCAGGGAATTACAAGCCGAATGGGAGCCCCGACAAATCCCGAATCCATGATGGGATCTCTCATCTCCGAAAAGCAGCTCAAACATGTGGAAAAACTGGTCAACCAGGCTCTGGAAACAGGGTTCGGAGTCGCCCTCACTGGGGCGAGGCGTATGACTGGCACCAGTCCACTCGATGGATTTGATTTCTCCAAAGGGCCATTCTATGAGCCCACCGTGATTGTTCCCGGTAAGGACAACAACATTGTGCATGCGTCTATCTGGCACGAGGAGGCATTTGGACCGGTGATTGTTGTGGCCGGCTTTGATACCGAAGAAGAGGCCATCGCGTTGGCGAACCACAGCGAATTTGGGTTGGGAGCTGGTGTCTGGACACAAGACCTTTCGCAAGCCTTTCGTGTCTCGGAGCAAATTGACGCTGGGATTGTGTGGGTAAATACCCACCATCGCAATGACCCAAGTAGCCCTTGGGGAGGTGCCAAATCGGCCAGTGGAGTGGGAAGCGAGAATGGAATTGATGCTTACTACGCTTACACCACGACCAAAAGTACTATTATCAACTTTGCGACCGCGGAAGAGTCTCTGGAGACGGAGGACTGGTTTGCGTCTGCTTCGAAGGATGTTAGATATGGATGAATCACCCCAGAGATTATTAAAATGCAATACAGAGCCTTTGTTTCGCATTTTTCAAGTAAACTCACTGCTGGGCTAGGTTCAGGCTATTAGTGTGCTCAAAATCAAGCACTGATTGAGATTTTTTTTCTACTTTGACTGCCATCGCGGAACCTTCAAAAAGGAAATTTCATTTATGAACAATTTATACACAAAGTAAACTAGTGAGCTACATCCTCCCAGTTTTGCCAACCACGGCCCTTGACTTGTGACAATTCCTCATCCGTATATCTCTTGCCCACTGTAAAGTAACCAGCATTAATCTTAGCGTCAATCTCCACACGAGAGTCTGAAGGGACCATATCTGTCCAAGAGTCAGTGAAAACTAAGTGAGTCAGTCTGGTCGCTAACTTACGGTCTGGAATAGGAATTCGTTCCAAGATCGGGATACCCTGCTCCACAATAGCATCATGTTTCATGTTGGACATTGATAGCATGCGATCAATCTTCTTGATTCCCAGCCACTGAAGAATATCAGGCATGAGGGCCTGGAAGCGCATCTATTCGAATCCTGTTAGTACTTGGCGGGCAAAGATTTAAAAAATCCACTCACGTCTCTGACACCAGCGATATTCTCAGTGCGAGTGAAATATTTATCCGCAGTATCACCACCACGCTTGCGAGCATTATAGACCAGATATTTCACGACCTCGCCAAGAGCCCTTCCCTCTTTACGGAAGTAGATCACGACACCCGACCCACCATTCTGTGCCTCTTTGATAGCCTCCTCGATTCCAAACGCCAGATACGGTCTGCAGGTGCAGATATCAGACTGGAAGACATCTGATCCATTACACTCGTCGTGAATGCGGAGAGCGAGCTTGACATCCGGGTTGGACACTTTATCGGGGGATCCGAAGATATAAACAGTCAAGCCACCGATTGGGGGTAGGAAGACCTTGATATCAGGCCGGGTAATCAACTCGGGAAAACTTCCACCGCACTGTTCGAAGAGTGTGCGACGAAGGACACCTTCATCGATATCGAATCTCTCGGCAACGCCTGGGAGGTACCAAACAGGCTCAACAGCTGCCTTTGTGACTCGCACATCACCTTCTTTGCTGATGACGATATCTCCATCGACTTCAAGATGACCGTTCCTGATAGATTCAGTGATTTCCGCCAAGCGCATGGTAGCCTTCGTGACGGCAATCGTGGGACGAACATCGAGTCCGGCATCGAGGTGCTTCTTATAATGCCGCACAATATCATGACCGAATGGGTCCATTGAGACAATCTTGGTCTTGTCTCCCCATGCTGGTTGGGGTGGGAAATCGAAGATAGGTTGAGTGTTTTCAAAGCTTGGTTTGAAGTTTACTGGTAGGTCACCTGCGGCGATTGCTAGTGCGTTATAGACGGAGTAACTTCCACCATGTGCACCAATGGCATTTCGTCGAGTGATTGTTTTGGATTCACGAGAGACGAGGACAGGGCCGCGCTTTTCGGGGTCTCCGTTACCCCAGTCTAAGGGAATGGGATCAACGACACTCTGGCCTGGATAAGTTGTCAACTGCTCTATGTTAGCTTGATGATCGATGATCAGCATATCTGTGGCTTGTTTGGCTTACAATGATGCGATCGCCACCTGCGTGACTTGGTTTGCCGTTTGTTTGGGCAGTGCCATTTGAATGTTCGAGGGTCATGGCGAAGGAATCTAAAACTGCACAGGCTTAGAAAGGAGATGTAAAAACGGATGACGGTGACTGTTGAAGGAGTGTGAGAGCAAGCGTTTAAATAACGAATCGATTGGAATCCGCTCATTATGGACAAGCAGACTGGATTGTTCGGTCTCATGATAAGGTGATAAAGGACGACACGATAAGCAGATAAGGTCTCGAATTCAGTCTTATCGGCTTATCGGGTCGTCCTTTATCACCTTATCAGCCTATCCTTATCGTGCTATCATCATCTATCTCACCCTCGGCGTTGATCGATATTAGAGTCTACCTAGGTATCAGCAAATGCGGGGTTCCCCGAGATAATCAGACTTTTCCATAGTCTCCACACTTTACATTTTCATTTGGGTCAAAGTTCAACTTCAGGTAGAGGCCAAAGCGTGATAACGAATGTATATTGTACCATATTTTGTACAGGAACATCAGCCAATCCAAGATTTGCTTAGTTTTGCTTCCCAAACCACACTTTCGGCTACTATTGAAACCTCTATTCTCATCCATTCCTACTTGAGCAATTCATCATGCACACCAGGCGCGAGAACCACAATTCCGATCCCTCTCCAACATACGACGCAGTCAATAACGACCGAGTGTTTATACTACCCCAAGGACATCACCTCTTGAGTCTAATGACCATACTCCGGGATGTCAACACCAACAGCACATTATTCGCAGAAACAACCGAAAGAGTCGGTGATCAGCTCATTGCCGCCGGTAAGGTCACCCATCCGAGGAAAACCGACAGTCTCTGACAGACATCATCCAGCTCTCGACTTTATACCAGCCGAAGCCACAAACGTGATTAGTCCTACTGGAACCACGTATCAAGGAATGCGACACACAACATCCGTATGTGGCGTGAGCATACTCCGAGCAGGAGCTAGTCTGGAAAATGCCATGCGGCGCGGATATACGTATGACCACTTGAATATGTTTTGGATACCACTAATTGTGTCAGAAAGTGGCCCTCTTAGTTTTGGCAAGATCTTGATTCAACGCGATGAGGAGACATGTCTGCCAACTTTGTTTTACTCGAAGTTTCCTCCAAACATTACATCCCAGAGTAGGTCTTCCGTTAACTACACGTGGATATCTAGATTGGCTGATGATGATATACTGCAGAGGTTATGATACTTGAGCCGATGCTGGCGACAGGAGGCTCGGCGTGTGTGGCTATTAATGCTATCAAGACGCAGGGCGTTCCAGAAGAGAACATCATATTCGTCAATGTCTTGGCATCGCGTTCCGGCGTGAAGAGTCTTTTTAGTCGATTTCCTGGCATTCGTCTTGTTACTGCTGCTGTGGATGAGGATCTTACACCGTCTAAGTGAGTAAAAACAGTTGGATTGTGTCGTTATCGAAACTAATCCTTCCTAGTCATATTAATCCTGGACTGGGGGACTTTGGAGATCGATTTTATGGGACGCATCCTTCATAGTGTATTTCAAATTAGCAATTCTGCAATGCATTTTAATTCCTCTTATATCTGAATTGCTCTTGTTTGTTTTGTGGACCTCATCTCATGAGATATTGTTAGAAGCAGGGTTGATTTGACTCTCGCTATGCTAGCTGCTCCTGTCTCCATTGTCTCAATGAGGAGGGGCACCTTGAGCTTGCAAATCGACGCTATCATATTACCGGATCTGGACGGAGTTATGGATATTCACTCTTGTACTTCAGTGCTAAAATTGAACATGACAGGAACACATCTGTTAGGATCGCTTTCTCCTACCAACTATAAAATAACTTCATAAATCAGAATAGCGTACCATCACCCTCAATAAGAATAGGACTAGACTTGGTCTGGGGCCTGAACTTAGCAGCAAGCTCCCTACCACCTTTCCAAGACCCAGCCTCCAGCATTTGCGCCATATTCAGTGAGACCCCTTGGCCAGAGAAATGAGCGCTAAGTAACTCATGAAGCTTATCAAGAAGAGCGACCGTCATTGCTCGCCACTCAACAATCGCGTCAGCAGTCGCATCAAAACTCGGCAGTCCCTGCTTAGAAGCCTGTAGTCCCTGGTTCAATGTCGCTTCCTTCAGCTTCAGGATCCCGAGGTCGACAAATAGACCGCCGTTCCTGTACTCTGGAAGCCCAGTGCCCAGCTCTAGGTTCTTCCACTCGCGTCGGAGGACTCTCATGAATGGCACGGTCAATGAATACGCCATCCACTGGGTCAATTTGTGGAATGGCTGGATACTCAAGGTGTTATTATCGCTTTCTTTGCCGGCATTGATGCGTGCTAGGACTCCAAGTGGCCATGCATCTCCAATTGGAATGCCGGCAATTTGTGTGCGATCTTTGGGCCAAGCGGGAAGAAGTGTCTTTTGCAAGACTGACCACAGTACCTCAAAGTCCAGAGGCTCTGAAGAGTCGCGGTCTTTGGTCAAGTAATCTGCGACGCTCCGTCAGAATCCGAGATCGAAGGGTGAAATGACCTTGCAAACTTACCAACCATAATCCCTGGTCGGCCATCTGGCCCAAAGATCTCCGGTAGAGCCAGCAAAGACAAACCGACGGCCTTGAGCAACTTGACGCGGGAAGCCTCACCCACGATCATATTGTTCGGTTGGAGCTGAAAGTGGTGGTGGAAAGTCTCGAATCCCAAACCTGCCAAGGCATGTCCTGAAAATCGTCAATTTCAACCTTCAAGTCGGTCATTTTATTACTCACCATCGACAGACTCAGTTTTTTTGCCCTGATTGCTCGAAAACGCCCCAGCCTTGAACATATACAAGGCCGCGACGGCGATGCCTTCACTTCGCCCATAAACATTGCCAGTGTCGGGCTCAGTAAAGGTCCAAGTATCACCAGCCCCAGCATCAAGCAGCACTGCGACGAAGAAAAGATCAATCAATCGGCGGGTTGTTTCTCGCCGGTTGAATCCCTGCGTTTTCCACTCGTGAATGAGACCATCAATTCGGGCGACTCCGCCAACATCGAAATGTTGCCATCTGCCATGGGGTGGAATCTGGTCGAATCTATCGGGCCCGAAATCTCTCTAGTCTTGTTTAGCAGGAATACTTTGTTTGGACCAGGGTTTCTCGCAGCGTACAGTTATGATACCGGCAACATACTCAGCAGCCTGTGGCATAAGTGCAGCATCGTAGGTAAAATGGGCGAGTTTGTCTTCCTCGGCGGCTTTCAGGACCAAGTGAGCTCTTTCGCGCACTGCCTGTAGGCTCTTCAGGTACTCGATATCAGTCATTGTAAGGTCGATGTATGTACAATGATCTCGCTCGTTTCAAGCTCTTCGGGTTTGAGCTTGCTGAGGGGTGCTCTCCGGCAGCTTCTTTTCAGTATCTGGCTTCGAATTTCCCTTACGTAGCAAGAACTGAGTAGTCTCGTGACACAAGCTTCACTGCAGCTTCCCCGCGGATGGGCCCGACCGCTTATCACATAGTAACTGCGACGATAAGATATTGCGATTAGATGTTTTGCGAGCAACGATAAGCGATAAAGACGTTCTTATCGGATTAAAGATCGGGGTTTATCGGTCTTATCAGTTAATCGGCGTCCCTATCACAGAACTTATCGCTGTTCATCATCCCCGTGGTACAAGGAGGGGCATAGTTATCTGAGTGGATTGGACATATATTGCTGAGATCCTTGACCTAGTCCAACCCTCAATAATCACTCTTTGACATATCCCAACCTTTCCACTCTCCGGAGGTCCCACCGAAATGTCATCAAATATCACATCTATAACCGACGACGAAGCATCAAAGATCCTCTCTCAGCTCCGCGATCAGTCTCTCAAGCCCATAGCAGTCCGCCGTCTCGTCGCCAAACTCACCACCACATTGACGAAACATGTTCTGAAAACACCCGGACCAGGCGAACAAATCGCAGTGATTGTCGTTCTCCGATCCGGCCTAGCAATGGCAGAGCCATTCCTAGACGCATTCCCAGAAGACTCCGACATTGTGACATATCATTTGGGACTATTCCGTGAGAAACATTCGCTTCGCCCCGTCGAATACTATAACAAACTTCCCCGGAAAAGCCCCAAGGTCAAAAGAGCGTACATTCTTGATCCACTCGTGGCTACTGGTGGGACTGCGCGGGCGGCGATTGATATTTTGAAGTGAGTGTCTCGCTTACCGGTGGACATTGACAGCGGCTAACCTATCATCACCAGAGACTGGGGAGTAGACCATGTCACGTTATTTTCTTTGCTTGGTAGTGCTACGGGTCTTGAGAATGTTGCCAGTGCATGGCCTGAGGGTACGGAAATATTTGTGGGTGGGATAGATCCGGACTTGGATGACAAGGGATACGTGAAACCGGGGCTGGGGGATATTGGAGATAGGCTTTTTGGTACAAGCTTGGAGTGGATGTAGCATAATTGAGAACATAGAGTTAGAGACTTTTGAATGACTATTTTAAACTACGAAGCTCAAAAAATGCCATCTATCCTTAAGAGGAAAGTGTTTTTTGGCTTGAGGATTCCTGTAGTGCGATACGGGAAGGCCGACATGCCATACCGGTTGGAAATAAGTTCGCAGAAGCTAACTACTACTTTAAGTCACACAGGATCACTAGTTAGTTACTAGTTGGGGGCCAATTAAGACCAGTTTGAACTCAGCTTCTATGGTGGATTCTGGAAAGCCCACTCAATCAACATGACCGGTTCGGGTAATTAGCGTATCTCATATCGTGTTTGTTCCAAAGTGAGACCGACAATTTTACTCAAGCACAAAGCATAATGTTAATGCCAACTAGCATGGCGTGTGATGGGCTTTAAATCATAGAGAATGTACCCAAAATCGGCAAATTCGGAAGGCGGTGGGTCCTGTAAAGGGTCCAATAAATCGGTTCCAATCCAAAAAAATCCCTGTCAGCATTGAGCCGCACATGCCCTTTTCTAAAGTGATCGTGTGCCTGGATCGGGGATGACCCGCACAAATGCATTTGGGAGGGAAACTATCGATTTCCGGTGCGGGATTTAATTAGCACGGGGCCAGAAGGATCGAAGACTTCGGATCCATCGGAACCCCCGGCTTGAGGGGCAACATGGAAATAGTTTTCGAAAATCCTTCCATCGTGTCAAGTGGAGCGTTCCGCAACACTTTACATGGTCCGGTTATACATACAGGGGCGCAAGTCAAGACTCCCTCCCACAGTAACCATCGATACATGGGAAGGTGAGACTCGTGTGGAGCATGAGACCGTACATTGTCCGAGACATAGACATAGACTTGTTACTTATTGGTCCCGACACGAGTTACCTAATTAGAAACTGCCCTGAATGGTTCCTGGTGGACCGGTGGACCAGCCTCATATGGAAATAGCGCACCTGACCTTGAAGACTAAGCCCGAGGATGAAAAGATGAAACACTGTTGAACTCCACAAATCTGAAGCTTTTCTAGTTAGTTTCCATTGGAGCTCATTGTATAGGTAGTTACACATCTTGCTGATTGGTCCCAAGCCAAGGGTTGCTTTCCCCATATTCTATTTTTTACTATCCTTTCGTTCCGCACGCTCCAGGAACTTTTCGAAAATATTTTTCTATCTTGCATCTTTCATGTTCTCTATGCCTTCTACGCTCTTTATGCTCCTCTGTACCGTACTCTAATGACGTGGACAGTCCCTGATTATGTTGCCTCAATATAACCCGGCGTGGGCCGCCTCAGGCAATTCCAAGATGCTGGCGGGCCGGGCCTTGGGTTGCCTCAGCTTTGTCTGCTGTGCTTTGCCAGCGCGAGGCTTGCTTTTAGCGATTAATTGGGACACCTCGCGCAAGTTTTGGTTCGGCTTTCTCTTCGTTGCCGTGATTTGCGCAAAGCTTCTGCATATTTACGCCCATTACGACTCCGTGCCGCTTGGACAATTATTACTTTGGGGTTCAACATTCTTCGGACAGGATGTACTTTTCCTTTTTTTCGGACATCTCTTGACTCGCAATTTCCAGCGGAGATGGGCGCGCATTCTGGCTGGGGCGATGGTGGTTTGTGCCAGGTAGGTCCGATTTACCGCAGAGGGAATTCGGACTGATATTGATGTTTCAATAGCCTCATCTTCTCCATTATGGCGGCCGCGAATACGTCCTTCTTTTTCACAACTGGTGCGGAAATCCACTGGCGCCAGGCTGGTGGATTCAACCGGGATCCGGCATCGATCAACACCCTGCTCACTGGTTTGACCGGACTCGTCATTGTTGAAGTTTTATACATTTTCACAGCTGCGGTGACGACCCCGTATATTTATAATGCCGTCGGGTATATCATTGGAACATGGGCGATAGTCCTCGGTGCCGTCTTCAAACCTCTAGTCAACAAGGTGGCTAAGGTGGCTGGTCGATGGGGCCGAGGAAGGAAGGTATTTGAGCAGCTGAAGATTTACGAGCCCGTACCACTCGGCGACTACGGCGACGAGGAGGAGGAGGATAAGGCTGGTCTTCGTGCCGCACCTCTTCTTGACCAGCCGCCGCCTCCTGTGAATAACGACCGTCTCAAAATTTGGCTTAAGCGTGCCCTGGTTATTATCCCAACCGGCCTGATCTTCTTCCTTCGCCTCATTCGGCCCTCCAACGAGTCGTACTGGTTCCTTTCCCAAACGATTGCTGCTTCTCCCTTTGCCGGAGTAGACTCTCGAGGCAAACTTGCAACTATGGCCGATCACCGGGACATCAGAGGCAAAACCACGGCTTTGACGGCCACCCCCAAGTTCGACTGGTTGCCCGAGGGCGAATGGGCCGGATTTAGAGATTGGCAGGACACCAAGTACCAGCACTACAACTCGACAGAAGACCCTCTCCATATTTCCAACCTCGACCAAGACATTCTAGAGCCTCTTCGCGACGTGCTCGCAAACAGGGATATCAAGATCAAACACGTCCTGGTGTTTAAGATGGAAAGCACACGCCAGGATGTGTTCCCTTTCAAGAATGGCAGCTACTTCCACAACCGAATCAAGCAGTCATACGGTGACAAAGAAATCCCGAAGAAAGTCCAGAAGCGCTTGGCGCACTTGACTCCCACCGCCGAACGTCTAACAGGTGCCCAGTCGGGCTTGGATCCTGAGCATCCTGTCAAGCCCTACGGAGGTATTAGTATGACGAATTCCTACACTGCTGGAACTTTCACCTTGAAGAGTATCGAGGGAACCGTTTGCGGTCTTTCTCCTCTAGTTGTCGATTTCAACCACGAATACGAGCATCACATCTACCAGCCCTGCATGCCACACATCCTTGATGTCCTGAGCGCGAGCACGAACAACAGCAAGAGTGAGGATTTTGTCGACTGGCCATGGCGCCCGCGGTTCATGCAGACCATCACCGATACTTATGACCACCAGGATCGCCTTACTCCAGCCCTGGGCTTTAGACATGAGAACATCCTAACCTCGGAGAAAATCGATCGGAAACACACCAACGATACCACCTGGAAGGCCGAGAAGTACAACTTCTGGGGGTATGCCGATAAGGAATTGGGTATCTACCTCAAAGACGCCATCCTTCAAGCCGAGCGTAACCACGAGCGGCTTTTCGTTACTCACCTCACTGGCATCACCCATCACCCCTGGGACCTTCCTCCCGGCGTGGAATATCATGAGATGATAGGATCAGAGACGAACTCTTTCGGTGGCAAGAATGACGGGTTGAACCGGTACCTCAACACCATCGCCTTCAACGACAAATGGTACGCGAGAGTTCTTGACATCCTCAAGGAAACCGGTGTCGCCGATGAAACCCTCTTCATCCTAACCGGTGACCACGGAATATCGCTTCTCGAAGATGGCAACGTCACCCCCTACGACAACCCTCTAGTCACAAACTTCCACGTCCCTCTCGTCTTCGCACACCCCAAGATCCCACCTATCGAGCTGAACTCATCCGTAACATCTGTCCAAATCCTGCCTACAATCCTCGACCTTCTCAAGGAGTCCGGTTCTCTCGATAACCACGGCGTCCGTGCTATCAACGACCTCCTCCCCATGTACGAGGGCCAGTCCATTATTCGGCCGATCATCGAAAAGCAAGATGGCATGGCCTACTGGCAGTTCACAGTCATGAACACCGGTGGTTCGATGATCGCCATGCGTTCAGCTGATAAACAATACCGTCTCATCGTGCCCCTCGTCCCTGAAGTAGAGTGGCGGTTCACTGATGTGGCAAAGGACCCCCAAGAGGAGAAGCCCATCAAGTCATTCACATTGGACATTCTCAAGTCCGCTATCGCTAGGAGACATGGCAAGGAGGCTGTTGAGTGGACGCATGACGCTGCTCGTGCTGCTCAATGGTGGGTTAGCGATAACTGGCGGCGATACGAGTTTGATCCATCGGCATGATTGACAAGAATGATGTTTCAAAGAACACTTGCATTTGTTGCAGGGGCCATATCCCTGTATGATTTTGGATATATTGGATTTTTGATAGTCAGCATGGCGCACGGCATACCTGTGGTTTTGTATATAGCTTTGTTAATTCTGGAGACATATCCTGGTCTTTTGAGGCGTTATCACAAATTCGTGTCTACGTGTAGCTAGATTCTTAGAGTTAGACACAAGGGAACCTTTGAAGTTGCGGATAAAGAAATAGTGTTAGAACTCCTCTGCACAATCGAGGCCTTGACCCAGACAATATCCCCTACTGTGAAGCGACATGGTCACATCACGATAGGGGATATTATCTAGGTCGTAAGCTTCGATTGCGTAAAGAGGTCCTAATACTACTTCATCCACAACATCGACATTACCCACGGTCGCTTCAGGTAGGGACATCATTGAGGTCGTGATGCATCATCGCGTTGCCTTCTTCATCGCCTTCTTGCTTGCGAGCAACTGTTGTGAGATATAAGCTTTGATAGATCGGAGGAGGTTTTAGAATATTGGGAATCATGGAGGAGATAATGGGGGGAAAGGTAGGGAGGGCGACGAGTCTACAATTTATACGGCTTGTTAACGGACCGCTAGGCGGTGACATTGTCGTCGCACAACTAAGCACTGATATTATCGCCGTATGCACTGGATAAGTAACATTATTAGAGCACGATATTATCTACGTGTTTGTTTGCTAACGTATTATAGAAACTCTAGTAAAGTGTTGCATCAAGTCGAAGCGTAAATAAAAATCTAATCTAGGCCTTTTCTTTAGATCCAGCGATACCTCGATGGTAGATAATGATGATCAAAGCGAAGTACATAACTAGATATTATTTGCACGCAACTACATAGTCTACGCGCTTATTTGCTGACGGTTCCAAGGTTTCGTGAGCGGAAGTAATCTCTTAGAGTTTGAAGGAGCAGATCCGCCGAGGATGATCCACGTCCATGAAACAGAATGAAGTAAATTAATAGGCTACAAAAGCGAAACAAAATAAGGCAAATTAATAGGCTACAAAGCAGTTGCCGTGCCATGAAAGGCTGCCACTCGATGATCTTATGCACGAGACGATCACCGAGATGCGAGGGGCTGATCACCAAGCTGATGCCGATCATCGTTCATCCGAAGAACCCCACCAGCACCTTCCATCATTTCCACCTCTCCACCTCAATCAATCATGGAGGACAGACGCAATGAGCCATGGCTACAAAACCTCCGCTCCTCAGAGTCATTTATAGTCATCGTGGTATCCATTGCCATATTCACGGTAAGATCTCACCCACTCGATTAACGCGGTCGCTGACATTTGGATCTCCCAGGATGTATTCATCTATGGCATGGTGAGTTTCGGACCCTATCAAGCCACTCATGGGCTGATTGATATCAGATCGTTCCAATTATCCCTGTTGCCCTGGTTGAACGTGTTGGTGCTCGTGAAGAAGATGGTACTCCTCTCCCCAGCCCTCTCGGTATCCCGCTAATCATTGATGGCACAGCTCAATCATGGGTTTCGATCTTACTCGCTGTATATGGTGGAACGCTTGTTGTGGGTTCACGTGGGTTTGTCACACCTTCTGAACGAGTCCGGGGCTGATTGAGATGAAATAGCTTTGTTTGGGTATTTTGCGGATAATTGTCGGATGAGAAGGTTACCCTTTATCGTCGGGCTGATTGCGCTGGGAGCGTCAACTCTTCTCTTCGTCCTTGCTTCCTCGATGCCGGTCTTGATTATCGCGCGGGGTTTGCAGGGTCTCTCTGCAGCTGCGGTGTGGGTTGTCGGGCTTGCTATTGTGGCGGACAATGTTCCGCCAGAGCGCGTTGGTGAGGCGATGGGCCATACGACGATTGCGCTGACGTGGGGTTTTTTACTCGGACCGATGATTGGGGGGATCATGTATGAGAAGCTGGGGTTCGAAGGTACGTTTGCGGTACCGGCGGGATTGATTATTTTGGATGTCGTGTTGCGGTTTGCGATGATTGAAAAACCCGGTAAGAGCTGGCCCAAGGTTTGATGTTTTGGAAGACTTTTGACTTATTTTGGCGAAGCGACAACCGATCAAGACAAGCCAAGACTTTTCGAACAGGACTCGAATCCCCATCACAATGGCTACAACACCTTCGGTTACCCGGGGGAGGTTCACTCCGAACATTCGGCCATGTATCGCGATGGTCACGAGCGCGCTCCTCTCCTAACATCCACCCCGATCGTTGATCACTGGCTAGCTACAAATCAACGAAAGGCAACTGTTCTAGATCTCCTCCGAGCTCCACGCCTCCCCCTTGCATTGGCGTCGACCGTCGTTATGGCCGTCACATTTGCTGCTCTTGAAACTGTATGCATTTTTACTTCACAATTGCAATCACCCATACTAATCTCAACCTAACAGACCCTCCCGTTATACGTCATGGAAACATTCGGCTGGTCCTCCAGCGGCGCCGGGCTAATTTTCGTCGCCTCCTCCGTCCCAAGCTTTGCCGGAGTCTACATCGGCAAAGCAATCCCCCGATTCGGCATCCGGACTCTCGGCACAATGGCCTTTTTACTAGCATCAGGCTGCTGGATCCTAATGCGTCTCGTCGAAAGCTACACAATAACACAGATTGTTCTCTTGATCGGTCTGCTCCTTCTTCTCGGACTGGCAATCGTGACGATCGAGGTTGTATCAATGACCGAAGTATTCCAGGTAATTGAAGATTTTGAGCTGGAATTTCCCGGGGCGTTCGGTGAGACGAGCCCGGTCGCTCAGGCTTATGCGCTGTTTAATATGGCGTTTGCGGGGGGGCAGTTACTTGGGCCGATCTTGGCTGGTGGAATGCGGGTTCACGCTGGGTGGAGTGTGATGACTCTTATTATTGGGCTGTTGTGTGGTGTTATGGCTCTGCCGATTGCGCTTTTTGGGGATGCGAAGCAGAGGGGTGAACAGGGTGAGTCGGAGGTTGATGCTTGAGGGATATAGATGGGGGCATTATAAACTAGAATTATGGAGCGCATTGTGAGTTCATCTTTTGGTGGCTCTTGATGTGCTTTATTATACTATTTTGATCTATAGAGTTATGATATTGGAAGAAAGAGTAAAATGAATGAAGAATCATGTACGGGTACCCGCTGTCCACGGGGGGAACACGACTGAATCTTGACCAACACAAAAGAGTATTGAGATGAATGGTGACTCGCAACTAAACAGTGGACCTACATAAGCGTAACCCAAGCAAACCACCTAGCTCGATATCCTACTGCCAAGACCAGCATACTGTCTCCGATCGAGCATCGACAGTCATGCGCAAATCGTAGCCTCAGATCAACACTCCAGCTCCACCAACCCCACCAAAACACCAAAATGAAAACTCCACTTAACGCTTCAATTTTATATGCAAAAATTTCTTTGGGCCACTTTCACACTAAAAGACTAACAAAAAATTCACCCCCTGGCGCGGCCAGGACCAGAAGGCTATAAAACTCTCCCTTGGGATGGTTTTGCAACACCGAAGTATTCGAACCCGGGCACTCGCTTTAATGCCGCAGCTGGTTTCCCAACTACGCCACTCACACCCAGGACAACTGGTTAGTCCCAAAACTTGTTTGTAACCTACCAAAATGTTATAGATATGGAAGGAGCTCCCCCGGATGATGACTCAGCTCCCGCGACTCGGCTCGTACCTGCATTTTATTGGTTGTTATCGGTGGGCCGTGCTTGGTCCCGCTTTTCTTGGCATTCAATTTCGACTTCATTGCATTCATTATCTACTTTGAGCGCTTCCGATCCAGGAAATCTCGTGAGATCCGAAACCCACATTGCTGTTTATGAAGATCGGCGACCGGGGCGAGGAGAGGAGTGTATAGTGGCTGTGGATAGAGTGTTCGGGACCAAATGGTTCAATGCTCTTCAATTTGTGACGAACTCGCTCTCCTGTCATTGGGGATGATCGAAGTCAGATGTAGGATAAGCTCTATTCGCCTGATGAGAGGATTTTTGACGGGTTACCTATGGGTCTTTGACAGAGCTAGAAGGGGAAGTATGCGCTCGAGATTGTCGGAGGGTTGCTCTCCCATGCATTCTTGCTCTTCCCCTCTCTCGAAGTTCCGGAGCCAAAGTGTCGATACATGGGAGAAGGTGATAATATCAAAGCTGTGCCAATTAATCGATAAAAATGCAAAAACGAAGGAATCTCTACTATGACTCGAAATCTCAAAGACAAGGAAAGACGATTACTTCCTGTTGGCTCCTAGTAGCGTATCTCTCGCTTGCAGTTGCATTTAGAATTAGATCGACACCTCTCAGAAAATTTTCACAGCTGCCTGATCGGTTTCGTGGCACTCTTCCACATGAGATATCGTAACAGTCCAGATGTTATGTCTATGGCCGAATATAATCATTCTAGGCTTTGGGCTGCGTACAGCAGCGCTCGTCAAAAGAGTAGCCAATAACCAAGTAAACAACCGAATAGATACAACAAACAAAGCAAGGCATGAAACAAAGCAAAAATAGCCTTAGCGCCCAACAATGCCAGGGGCTGGGGTACCCCGCAGTGGAGCGCCATAGATTATTACGTCAAGCCGATTCCCTCTATCGATCCATCCACATCCACTTACCACAATGTCTATGAGAACCATCTACCTCATCGCCTCCCGCAATGCCTCATCGCAACGAGCGCACTTTGCAATATTCGTTCCCGCCAACGAAAACCCCGACCGAGGAACACTAATCCAAGCCATTGGTGCTCCAATGACAGGCTACGTCCTAGAATTTAAGCGCAACCACGAACCAAAAGAAGACTCACTCGAGAAATACACCATGATCGAGATCGGCCATGTCGACTCTACGGATATAGTCGATTCCACATCCGGAGTGAAGAGTAGCGATGGGATCCCAAAGGGAAAGATCGAGATTGTGGCGTCTCAGATACCCACGCCGGGAATCAGTGATAACTTCTTAGCGCCTGTTAATGATGTAGGGTTGATGAACTAGGTTATTTGCTTATACTGATTTCTTTGGGTAGATGACCAATAAGCGGTGCCAGGAGTGGACGATGGAGTTTGTTCGCCAGCTTGTCAGTCAGCGTCTTATCGAGTCGGAAGCTATTCAAATCGTTCAGTCGAGGCGGGATCCTCCAAGTCACGGAATTGGATTGCGGTCTATTGGTTGAGGTTGAAATTGAGTCGCGCATGCGGTTATTTGATGGGATGTGCTCGACCCAGTCTATATGTTCACCTGGGCAGTTTCTTTTACTTCAGGGATATTTCTTGGAATGACATCGGCCTAGTATTTCGTTTGATAATTCCACGTACTTTTCATTCTGCTCTCGCCTTTCGCATTCCAGATAAGTACTGTCAAGGGGATCCTTTGCAGTCAACGGTGGGCGATGCGGTGTCAAGCACGCGGAAGACTAGACCTCTGTCTAAAATCACTCATGCTCGAACACAGCGTCGGTAAATCCACCCTACCATTCACGCCAGAATACTGTCGTCAAATGGATAGACCCTCAAAGACGTAGAAAAATAGAAAATAGGAGAATAGGTCCTCGGTATGACGCCACAGTGGCGCCACCTTGTCAGCACGTGTCCACGTAACCAGCCAAAAAGGCAAAAAGCGCTGCTCGGGTTACGATTAGACATCGTGAGTGAACCATGCTTCAAGATTCTATAATCCAATCTCCACTTCTTAGACAACACTTTCGCACCCGTTTCTATATACAGTAGACATCTGGCCCATAAAACTTGATTTGCACCGTTAGCACTAGACTAAACTCTGATTTGGCGACCCACGCAACGGAGTGGGTACTAAAATCTCCGAGATCGTGCTACGCATAGTTATAAATCGTCTGACACTATTACCCCACGGCGATATGTTGAGGATTTAACAAAAGAATATGATATGACAAAAAAGGTACCAGCTTGCCTTGGATTCGCCATGATATCTGTCGTAACTTGTCTGGGATGACTGTGGCTGATGGCTCCACTATAATAGATTAAAATGATGCAGCCGATCGATCATGATCTCATTCGGACTCCGTGGCTTTATTCCTCTGTACTCGTGCAGGTAGGGCCCTGGTCGGTGCCACCTGGTTTACCTTGGTCTGATAATGTAGGAAATTATCCTAGAACTGGTCGATATCGACATTGGTGACCCGGATAATGTTTGCTACCGCTACCCTGGGTGTTCAATTCTCCTGTGTGGTAAAGGTTAATCAGCACATGAGAGTTAAACTGTATAGTAGCATTGTCCAACCTCGCTGAAACATCTGATGTAATGATGATCGTAGATCTCTAAATACGAATCGTCAATCAAGGGTGCACAGTCGATATTGACCACACATTCAGTGAGAATCAGCCACAGGAGGCACAGTGACAGGGGTGACAGGTTGACAGGAGTGGAGACACCCCTGTAATTTAACTAATCTCTATTATGATTGGGTCCCTGACATCTCATCGAAATGGACCGACATGAATGTTTCCGTGGCTCACATTGTGGCGGCAACCAGTCACTGATACGCTACCCAGGTACAACTAGGGTGAGTTTTCCTGCTTAGAAATATACAAGATGACATATTTAGAAACTTGACACTTGAAAGGTACGGGGCTTGGTATCTGCCTCTAAGTCTTAAAGCATACTAATTCTAATCCACATACTCAACTCATTCTGTCAGGTTTGACTCAGTAGTACAGACATTGCATCACGCAACTCATAGCGCAAGAACCCCACTCAGGATAATCTATCGTAAACTCTGTGGTACAACTAAGGACCAGCGTCATGTTATATCACATACCACGTTGTACTCCACCATCCTGTCATACCCCCATCCACCAATCCTTGGTCCATGCCTATACATACAAAGTATCCATTTATCCGCACTGAGACCCGCTATGATGCAGATATGGTAGTCCTGTGGCTTGTGATCATCCCCATCTTGAAGCGTGCAGGGATTCAAGGACATGGTATCAAGCCCATGACGTAGGAAGCTGTGCCTATACCGAGATGCTATGTAGATAGCTTGCTGTGGCTGCTTGTTTTTGCTATGATATCAGAACCTGGAAGTTGATTTAAACTCTCCATGCTCTCTCGTCTGAGATCTTTTCATTGATTCTTTTCCCACGAAGAACTTGCATTAGTTCGAACTTTACGAAGGCCTTGTATATTATCTTCATTCTACTATTGTCGATACTTTACGACTTGACATCGATTACGAAGAGACACCCTTGTATACTTTTCATTGGATCGATCCACCTCGATCTACAACAATACATCGACATATACTCCCATTGTTGAAACACAATCATGTCTTCCCCCAGCGAAGCTCCAAAAATCGGCTCCAAAGCCGGCACCCCCGCCAAGCTCCGCAAGGGCTCTGGATCCAGCACCTCTCAGCCATTCAGTGTCGCTGAAAGCGCCAAGCCATCGAAGAACCCCGCAAAGAAGCTCACCCCCAAGGCTCCTCAGCCTATCAACGATGACGAGCAATCCATCCCCGAGACCCCTTCGCCCAAGTCCAAGAAGGCCTCCTCTGAGCAGCGCCGACCTAAGTCTCCTCCCGAGGATGCTGTGTCTCAGGCCTCTGGGTCTGCTTCTGCTCTCGGTGGGTTTGCAAACAAGGCTAAGGACTCGGCTGGTAAGGCCCAAGAAAGTGTGAAGCAGGGTGTGCAGAGCACGGAGAACAATGTGCCCAGCGTTCCTTTCGATTTGGCTGCTCTGAAAGGTCTGGTTGTTTCTGATGGGGGTCAAGTCCTTGGTCAGGAGGGTAATCCTGTTGGACAGGTTGTTGAGGGGAATCCGGAGGACCTCCTTGGCCAGACTATTGGAGATGACGGAGAGATCCTTGATGAAGACGGAGACCTGATTGGCCGTGTGGACATTCTCCACGATGTTGCTGAGCAGGCTCAGAAGCTCCCTGAAGATGCGCAGTCCCAGGCTGGTGGATTGAAGGATGTTGTCACCGATCTTTCCCAGCTCCAGGGTCTGCCTGTCTCCGACGGTGGTGTTATCAAGAACGCTGCTGGTCAGGTTGTTGGCAAGATCACCGATGGAGATCCAGAGGATCTCATTGATTACACTCTCAATGACGACGGTGAAGTTGTTGATGATGATGGCGATGCCATTGGTCGCGTTGAGCTCGTTCCTGTTGAAGAGCAGAAGAAGGCCATTGAAGAAGCTGCTGGTGGTGCCACCGAACGGGTTAACAGCGCCAAGGAAGATGCTGAGGATACCTTGGAGGATGCTGAAGATAATCTCGACGTCAACAAAGTCAAAACCGCTGCCAATGGCGCTGTTGGCGAGGCTGGTGATGCCGTCGATAAGGCCCAGGAAGGTGTCCCCGATGCCGATACCGACGATGTCAAGGAAACCGTCGAAGGCGCCGTTGACGACGCTCAGGACACTACTGAGGGCGTCGCCGATGACGCCATTGACGATGCTCAGGACACCGATGGGGGCATCACCGATGACGCCCGGGACGTCGCTGAGGATGCTCCCGAAGATGCCCAAGAGCGCATTCCTGACCTCGATACCCTCGAGGGTATGACCTGCAACAAGCGCGGATGGGTCATCGACAAGACCACAGGCAAGCCTGTTGGCGAGCTCATCGAAGGTGACGCCAAGAAAATATCCCGACTTGGGGCTACGCTGGACGACAAGGGTCAGTTCTGGGACAACAGGGGCAACGTTCTCGGTAAGGTCAAGGCTCTCCCCATCGAAGACGACAAGGATGAGGAGGGCCCTTTCGCCGGCCTGGAAGGCCTCGTTCTCGGCCAGGACGGCTGGGTCGAAGATGAGAACGGCACCCGTGTTGGCCAGCTTGTTGAAGGCGACGCCAAGAAGCTTCTTGGTCGCAGCGTTGATGAAGATGGTGAAATCACCGACAAGTACGGCAATGTCATTGGCCGCGCCGATCGCTACGAAGAACCCGAGGTCGAGCCTGAGGAGGAGGCTGGTCATGACTTGTCTGTTCTAAACGGCCTCACCTGCAACAAGGCCGGCTATGTCATCGGATCCGAGGGATACCCCATCGCTCGCGTCGTCGAGGGTAACCCTAGGGAACTTGCCGGTAAGAAGATCGAAGATGGCGAGATCTACGACGGCAAGAAGGTCGTTGGCCGTGTTGAACTCATTCCCGAGGATGAGCGGGAGAGCAAGCCTGAGGGCCCCTTCGCCGGCATGGAGTATCTTTTCGTGAACAAGGATGGCTTTGTCGAGGATGACGAAGGCTCCATTGTTGGCAAGCTTGTTGAAGGTGACGCCAAGAAGCTCCGTGGACGCGCCGTTGACGAGGATGGTGAAATCACCGACAAGTACGGCAATGTGAAGGGCCGGGCCGAACCGTATGAGCCTCCTGAGGAGGAGGCCCCGGCCGAGATTGACCTTTCTATTCTTGAAGGTAAGGTTGTCAACAAGAGCGGCAATGTCGTCGATCCCGCTACCGGTGCTGTCTTCGGTCGTATTGTCGGGGGTGACAAGCGCCTTGCTGGCCGCAAGGTTGATGCCAAGGGCCAGATCTGGGGTGACAATGGTCAGATTATTGGCCGTGCCGAGCTTATCCCCGGGGCCGAAGAGGAGAAGGCCGAGGGTCCCTTCTATAGATTCGACAATGCCGAGGTCGGCAAGAACGGGCTTGTTCTGGCTGGTGGTCAGATCATTGGCCGCCTGATTGAAGGCGATGCCAAGCGCCTCGTCGGCCGCAATGTCGATGAGGATGGCGATGTTTCGGACAAGAACGGCAACACCATCGGCAAGGCCGAACGCTGGGAGCCCGAGGAGAAGCAGCGCGACGTCAACCCCATGTCTGGTCTCAAAGTCAACAAGGAGGGTGAGGTCCGCGATGCTGATGGCAACCTCATCGGCAAGTTGACTGAGGGCAATCTTGCTATCCTTGTTGGCAAGACCATTGACGACAACGGCTATGTTGTTGACAACGATGGTAACAAGATTGGCGAGTGTACTCTCCTTGAGAACATCCCCGAGCCCGAGCCCGAAGAGGAGGAGAAAGAAGGTCCTACTGCCGAGGAGCAGGAAGCTGCGGCCAAAGCTGAACAGGACCGCAAGTTGGCCGAGAGGATGTGCCACATCTTGCGCCAGACTCTGGATCAGGTCAAGCCTATTTGCAAGATGATCCAGGAGGTAAGTCATCCTCGAGGACCCTCAAGAACTTCATTAACATAGAAGCAGAAACTGGAAGCCGCCGAGCGCAAGCCCAAGGACGAGCTCGACGAAGAGAAGCTCGTCAAGGACGTCAAGCCTCTTCTCGAAGAAGGAGGCCGCATGCTCCAGGAATGCAACGGCGCCATCCGCGCCCTCGACCCCGATGGCCGCATCGCTGCAACGGCCAAAGCGCGCGCCCAAACTCGAGATGCAACTCCCGAGGAATATCAGCTTGCTGATCTGCTCAAGGAGCTGACCGAGACTGTGGTCAAGACTATTGACAATGGCAGAAAGGCCATCGCCGACATGCCCCATGCGAAGAAGAAGCTCAACCCTCTCTTCGCTCTCCTTTCCGAGCCTCTGTTCCAGATCATTGCTGCTGTTGGCTTGCTCCTCAGTGGTGTTCTCGGCCTGGTTGGTCGTCTGCTCGATGGTCTTGGTCTTGGTGGTCTATTGAATGGTATCCTTGGTGGTCTTGGACTTGACAAGTTGATTGATAGTCTTGGTCTCGGTAGCTTGACCAGTGCTTTGGGATTGGGTGGTGACAAGAAATAAAGTGCTTGGGGCTTGGTTGAAAATGTTGACCTGTTTGTTATCTCTTTCATTTTGTCCTTTCTCATGCCCCTGTTTTAAGCTTTTGTATATGCGTGGCTGTTTGACAATATTTGCGATTTCCTTTGCCCCTTCTCTTAGTCTCAGTGAATGAAGTCCATAATTGATTCGACTTCACCTTTTACATCGTTCAAAGGAGTAGATTCTCAACCAATTCTTATATACAAGTTCTATCAGCTCTTCACACTCTGCAAAGTGCTACGGTCAATGCGGCGAGTTTGCTTATGCAGGAGGATCGGTTGGGACAGTTCGGAAGGGCTTTGTGGCAGATTTGCTGGTTCTTGATGGGAACCAGTTGGAGGATATTACGATTTTGGATAGGGAGCAAAGTATACTTGGTGTCATTAAGGATGGTAGGCTTACGACTTCCCGGTGGGAGAAATTGAGTGGGAGGAATTAAGGGTAGACACACAGCTTGTAGATATGGATCTATATCGCGTATTCGGAACTTCGAGTTGAGAACAAATATACTACTGCTAATTACCATGTTGAAAAGCATACTTGAACAAAGTTTGATATTTGCTTGCATAGTACATATGTGCAGGTAAGAACGGCCGTAGTATACCCCAGGACACAATCTGGGAATGCTGTGCGATGTCTGATCAGCTCGCTTTGATCGAATGTGGCATATCGTCAGAGGCTCTATAGTGTCGTAATTACAAATGTTTATAGGCGTATAGACAAAAAGGTTACCAACTGCGGTGGCAGTTGTAGACCTTGAGGGGAGGCAATTAGGCCTAGTCCCCTTGGAAGATTGACGCAGGACAAAGAAGGTTTAGTGGTCCTTGGGACGGTTATCCTCGGTCACAGGGCTGGAAAGAAGGGTGGACTCGCCACCGAATTCCCGGTAGGCTCTATCACGAGCCGCGGACTTGTCCTTGCGGATGGTAAGGCAGTTGATGCCGAGGAAGGTGGTGATGCGGTTGATGACCAGAACAGCCCAGTGCGAGTACACCACCAAGGCGAAAAGGAAGTACAGGCGCAGGTACCAAAGTTCCAACGAGGCACCAAGCTGCGGGAGACCAATATAAGGCAGGTTGACCAGAACCGCACCAATGACGAGAGGGGCTTGCAGAATGGTCCAGAAGGGGAAGGGCTGCTTCAACAGGTGGGCCAAAATGATCATGGTCGTCATACGTCCAAAGACGAAGGAGATGGTCGTGCAGAACAGGACAAGGTGGTTGCCGGACAGAAGGGTCGAGTAGGGCGAGAAGAGCCAGGCCATGTTGCTCAGGGTGAACACGATCATAGGGACCCATTCCTTTAGCACAGGAGTAAAGGGCAGACCCTGCTTCTTACGAGCGGAGTACACGTTCCAAACACATCCGGGCAAGTGGCCGAGGAAAAAGCCGACGAGCAGAATTGGAATCCAGATGTCCTTGACCGAGTTGTTTCCGAATAGCGCGGGAATGTTGATCAGATCGGTGATGGGGCGCGACCAGATACCAGGCCCCCAGATTCCAGAGGCGATCATGATGCTGATGGCGATGAGAAGGCCCTCGGTGGGACCGTTGAAGTAGCCCAGGTACAAAGTGTGCGTGTGGAAGGTTTCCCACGTAGAGAAGTACATTGCGAGACACGGGATGATAGCAGTGTAAGCACCCAGAGTCGAGGCACCAAAGCCCATAGCCGCAGTCTCCAAAAGACTAGCAAGGGTGCAGTTCAAAGAGTCGATTCCGTGACTATAGTTCGTCAGTGACTGGTCCACGGATGGCTCCTGAATGGTACGAACTCAAACAACTCTCCCAACCCACTGGAAGTTCCAGTTCGGCGTGCCTGTTTACCGTCTACATTATCCAAGGTCGAGTACCTGGGGTATGTTAGCTTTTTGCCAGTGACTCTCATGGGAGTAATTCGACTGACATCCACATGCCCAGTGCGAAGCTAAAGTACAACCACCAAGGGCCCTGTAACGAGTGTTTAGTAAAGGTCGGCTATAAAAGACATTGAGAGCTCTTACCGGACCCTCAAGATCGGGCATGAAGATCTCGATCAAGAACACATTGCCCACGATCCACATGAACCCGAGAAGGGTGACCATGTTCGGGGCAATCCACATAGGCAGAAGTTCAACAAAGGCATTCCACTATACGCAGTATGAATGTTAACCGATAGTTCTCACTGTTTCGCGTCGGTTTCAGGGGCTGTACGTAGTGCTTGAGAATATAGTTCGAAATAGGGGACTTGTCGACGGCCGAGTACTTATACGACTTCAAGGGAAGGAGGGCATCGTCGGAGAGCGAGTCTTGGGTCTCTGGTGGAAAGCAAGTAAAACATAAGTGATGAGTCCTATAGACAACATTCTAAGAAGCTCCGAATTCGACACACCTTGGACCATGCGAAAAATCGCGTTCATAGTGGAGGTTGAGCCGCGTCGAGCGGGCACGCTCAGGGACCGTCGGGAGTCGGAGTATATATAGTCACCACGGGGGACCAGGGATGTAAAGAAAAGGAGGTAAAGAGTATACTCGCACGGTCTCTTGGCCAGCCGGTGTCCAAGAAATAGTGCAGTAACCCAAAAATAGCGTTAGGACAAAGTAAGAAAAGACTGGAATGCTTCAAAGGGATTTTCAGCCCGCAGTCACGTGTCAGTCTCCGCATCGGGACGCGAGAGCCTTGCGGTGGACCGTCGCAAGGTTGACTCGGCCTGTTTTGATGTCTTGACGTCGCATTACCAGGTCTCAGATATCGGGTTCATTTGTTCCTTCTCCCACTATCATCGCGCCTCATTCTTCAACCCCCAACATCGCCCTGTTAGCCCACTATTGATCTGCCCGGGAGCTCAGTCGCGCCAGATCTCAATTCGCGCCATCACCGCGCCGAGCCAATCCCCGCTCTCACTTCTGCTATGATCGCCTGCTGAGCTTGGACATGAAGGTTGATGGTTCTGGCAGCGCCCCTCGCGCATCTTGTCAGTGAGGATCCTTCGCGATGCCGGGCGTGGTCGAAGCGCCCGCCGCGGCCGAACCGTTGGACCTGGGATACAGTGTCGGGCACCAAAAGGTCGAGCTGGATATTGATTTCGCCAACAAGAGCTTGAAAGGACATGCGGAACTCACTATCCATCCGCATTACAAAACATTGAAGGAGATTCGTTTGAACTTTCGACAGGGAGAGATCAAGCGTCTGAATGTCAACGGAAAAGTCGCGACGTCGAGTTATACGGACCCTTACGATAGCCTTCACCTTTACGGAGCGCATTACTATGAGAGGCTCATTGCACACGTCGACAAAACCCTCCTGGCAGCACCCCCGAAGCCCGAACTATCGATCGCGATTCCGAAGAGCGTACGGATTGACGAGTTGGACCCATCCTCGGCGGAAGCTCAGGAGCAAATTGCGCTGCAGGGTGCCGGTGGTGATGTCGATGGACCTGCTACTGCCAAGCCCGAGGCAAACCTGCCACAGTTTACGGCTTTGACGGTCAGCATTGATTTCACGATTGATCGCATCCGGGATGGATTGCAGTTCGTAGGGGTTGACAGCGGAGACCGTCGATATCCCCATGCCTATACCACAAACTCACTAGAGTCTGGCGTTGGGTGTCCTCTGTTCCCCTGTATGGATAACCCGTCATCGCGTTGTACCTGGGAAATCTCAATTTCATGTCCCTCATCCCTCGGGGATGTATTTAACCACAAAGGACGCGACGCTGGCTCCAGTACAACTTCTCTAACACGAGCGCATAGCCGCTATATCTCCTCGGATGACGAAGGTCTGGACATGTCCGTGGTGTGCTCCGGTGAGCTGACGGATGATATCACGGATCCAACGGACCCGACTCGAAAGACGGTCTCGTTTGCATCGTACTCGCCACTCTCCGCTCAACAAATCGGGTTCGCTGTTGGCCCCTTCGAATACGTAAATTTGGCGGACTTTCGTGAAAGTGACCAAGATGAACAACTTGGTGAAAACGCCATTCCTTTGCACGCATTCTGTCTCCCAGGAAGAGGTGACGAGGTTCAAAACACAGCCTTCCCTATGGCGCAAGCCATCGACTTCTTTTCATTGTCCTATGGGTCTTATCCGTTCTCCAGTTACAAGATCTGCTTTGTGGACGATGTCGCAGCAGATACATTGCCTACGGCGTGCTTGGCCATATGCAGTAGCCATCTTCTCTTCCCGGCTGACATCATTGACCCCATGTACGATTCAACCCGAGCCCTTGTGCATGCACTGGCTTGCCAATGGTCGGGGATCAACATCATTCCCCACGAGCTCGCCGACACCTGGGTTACCGTCGGCGTGGCATGGTACATCACGGATACATTCATGAAGAAGCTTTGCGGAAACAACGAATATCGGTTTCGACTGAAGCAGATGTCCGACAGGATCTGCGAAGTAGACTACGAGCGTCCTTCGATCTATGACATGGGCAATTTCTTGAAGATTGACCCCTCTGAGTATCGTTTCATTGCGTTGAAAGCACCTTTGGTGTTGTTCATTCTCGACCGTCGTCTGACCAAGGCTAGTGGAAAGGCTACCATGTCCCGGATCATTTCTCGGCTCTTCTTGAACTCTCGTATGGGTGACATCCCCAATGGAGCTGTTACCTCTTCGTTGTTCCAGAAAACCTGCGAACGACTTGGTCATGCCAAGCTCGATGTTTTCTTTGCGCAATGGGTATATGGTGCTGGATGCCCACGTTTCCAGGCCACGCAACGATTTAACAAGAAGAAGCTTGTGGTTGAAATGATGATCAGACAAGTTCAGTCGGATCAACAGGCCGCCCGTGATCTTGACAAGGATGCTTTTTTGCGCGACCTCAAGGAAGAAGTTCGACATGTCTACGCCGGTGCCATCCAGCCTGTATTCACCGGTTCCATGACACTTCGTATTCACGAGGCTGATGGTACTCCATATGAACACATCGTCGAGATCAAGGAGGGTGTTACAAAGTTTGACATCCCCTATAACACGAAGTACAAGCGACTCAAGCGCAACAAGAAGCAAAGAGAGCGTGCTGTTGCGTCAGGTGAAGCCGATGCCCAGGAAGAAGTCCTTCTCTACTGTCTCGGAGACGTTCTTCAAACAGAGGAGGAGACTCACCAGTGGCGCCTGGCCGACTGGACGAAGGAGGATGAAGAGCGAATGGGACAGGAGTCGTACGAATGGATCCGTATGGACGCGGATTTTGAATGGATCTGCAAACTGTCCCTTGGCATGCCTGGGTACATGTACCTCTCGCAGCTCCAGCAAGACCGAGATGTCGTTGCTCAACTGGAGTCTCTCCAGTATATGGCGGCGCAGCGAGAGCATCCGTTGATTTCGACCATCTTTGTGCGCACCCTCATGGATAGTCGGTATTTCCACGGCATACGAGTGACGGCGGCAGAGGCTTTGATCAAACACGCCAAAGACGAAGTCGAGTGGATTGGGCTGTTCCATCTCGAGAAAGCTTTCCAAGAACTGTTCTGTCTCCCGGACTCACCCATGACTCGATCCAACGACTTTTCGGATCGAGCAGCCTATATCTTGCAGCAAGTGATTCCGGAGACCATCTCGAAGGTGAGGGATAATAGCGGCAAGACCCCTCTCAAGGTGAAACAGTTTTTGTTCGACAAGCTCAAGTTCAACGATAACTCCAACAATGAGGTATGCGAGAGGTGTTTCTCATGGTTGATCTCATGCTAATCCTAGCTTAGTACTCGGACAATTTCTACGTCGCTTCCCTGATGCGTTCCCTATGCCACGCCATGCTCGGCAGGTCGGACCCTCAACCCGAGGACGAGCTAGCCCATTTTGATATGGAGCGTGTCCTCGAGAGTCAGGCCGAAGAACAGCTTGAGAAAGACACCCTCGCAGAGTTCGACCGGTATCGAAGAATGGATGAATGGTCCAGTTCGTTCCAGAACCTGTACGCGCGAACTGCACTACACTGCCAAATGCAGATGATGCGGGCCAAGGTGCAAGAATTGGACCTGGTGCGTTTCATTCCTTATACACGGGCTGGCACCTACGATTTGCTTCGTCTGGAGGCATTCGAATGCCTTGTCGAGCTCGACCTCTCCCAACATCCCGAGCTTCTGCGCTGGCTCATCTTCACCATGACAAGTGACACATCTGCTTACGTCCGCCATCACTCCCAGCGACTGTTTGGCCGCGTGTTGGCGCAGATAGCCTTTGGTCGGCCTGAGCAGACTGAGCCGAACCAGACAGGCGGCTTGATTATCGAGCAAGAGTCCTCCACACGAGTCCGGCAAGCCGATCTTGCTCGTCGTCAAACGGTACCCGGCGCCATTGAAGCGCTGAGAAAGGAGGTTGCCGATGACCCGGCCTTGAAAGAGTACATGTGGGCCGCATGCAATTCGATGTCAATCGGGGCCCTCGAGCTGGCCGAGCTGTTGGATGTCTGTCGGGTCTTATTTGATGCCGTCACCTCCAAGCGAGTAAAATTGCGACTCGGACGCCACTGGAGGGTGAAGAATCTGGGCCACGGCAAACTTGTCTTCTCCCGAACTGGGTCTTTCCGAGGCAGCCTCAATCCCAAACGAAAACGCGACGAGTCTGGAATGTTACCTCCTGCACCGCGCATCACCTTCAAGCAGTCCAAGACCGGCCCAACTCCAAGCACTCCGTCTTCTGGTCTTCCCAAACTCCATATCCCTAACCCTTCAGCGACTCCTTCCGGGACTGGTACACCTACTGCTTCTACACCAGCAACCCCTGCCAGCGGTGGCTTGAAGCTCAAGCTCAAGTTCGGGCAGAAAAAATAATCACGCCCGTACCCTTCGATCTGTTCATGTACTCTACCCCTACACTTTCTGTTAACGTTGACTACAATTGGCAATTTCCGGAGGAAAGGAAATCACGCATAGTTTTAGGCGCGCAGGCAATGCATTGCTTTGATGAATAATCTCTGAGATAATATCACATCCGCTGTGCTTCGACCCCGCATGCACCATTTCAGCTACCCACGAGCATTGCTCCGGCAGCAGTGTAGTCAAGCCACACACAAAAACAAAAAGCAAAAGGTAGTCTCAGCTACATGAAAAAGCAAAGAGGTTTTGATTGTACCCATATGAGCAACCGACCCAGAAACTCCCAGAACCGTTATGAACTTCATCCCCCGCACGCGTGCACTTATGCCCCGAACAGAAACAGAAAAGTCGTAGAAGCATGTTGCTTACTTGGTGTCGATACGCTCGAGAGCCTCGATCGTGACCAGCGAGTTACCGCGGATGCACTGTAGTTGTCAGTTATGTTTTGCTCCACGAGACAGAAATGGAGGTGATTCAGGTACGTACACACATGCCGACAGGGACCTTCTCGCCGCCATCCTTCTCTTCGAGGGCTTCGTCGAGGACGATGTTCATGAAGACCTAATGAGGTGGGTTAGTCGGGTTGCAAGTCATTGAGGGCAGAGACATGTAGAATGCAATGGGAGGGTCGTCGGCATTGATGACTCTCCATGCGCAGGGTCGAGCGCATGGAGCTCGACAGCGCAGTGAATGATATCTGCATCTCGCAGGCTTCATGCATGGATCGCGGGGACGAGGAAAGCATGAAGCCTCGCCCGTAAAGCGAACATTGACGAGAGCCATTGCGAGGCACCACGAGAGACTAACGCGATTGTAACAAGGAGAAGACGAAGAGAGGCAGAGAGAAGGCAAAGAGAGGGCAAATACTCACATCGTAGCCGCGGAGGACACCGATCAGCTTGCGGTTTCCGTTGATGAGGCAGAAGACCCGCTTCTCCATGTACTGAGGGGGATTGTCAGCAAAGGCACGCGATGGACAGGTCAGCAGCGATACGACAGACCTTCTTCAGCTCTGGCTGAGCTTGAGGCATGTTGATATCACTGTCAGGAGCCGGGGGCGGTGAGGTGGAAGAACGTTCAGTTGCTTCGACTTTATCTTCGTCGGAAGATTCAGTTGGTCGCGGGGAAATGTTTCTCCGCGTAATCGATAAGAACTCCGCGTCAAAAGATTCGATGGCGATGAGAAGCTCCCTCACCATCTCTTGATCCTCAGCCATATCACTCACCACATAAAGGTCGGGGAGGTCATTCAGGTCCTCGAGCATTGTGACAGTTCTGCTTTGCCTCTTTCTTGCTTCAGAGCAGCTGTTGTGAAATATGTTTGCGAATCGGAGAAAGCCTCGGAAGGTTGGGAATGATGACGGGGAAGACGACGAGGGGAAGAGTGAAGAGCTAGGTAAGTCTACAATTTATATGACTCGTCGTCGAACGACTCAGCGACGACATCATCAGCGCGACTAGGCATCGACCTCGTCGGCGCGCGTACTAGTCAGCGACATCCATTAGCGCACAACATCGTCAACATACTTGTTTGCTAACGCGCCGCAGAAACTATAGTCAAACGCCGCACCAAGTCGAAGCCTAAACCGAAATCTAATCTAAACCTTTCCTTTGGATCCGGCGAGACCTCAATGGCAGATGATGACGATCAAGGCGAAGTTATTATTCCCAAACGACATGGCCTCGGCCGTCAAGCTATGGAGCGAAATACCGCCCAGCGCAACCTGGCCCCCTCCAGCGCATCCCAGACACTATCTGCTCGAGTCGGACATGATCAAGACCGACCTAGCTATAACAACGATTATCTCAAGGAGCTTCGCGACTTGACACCCTCGACGCCAAAGGCCAGCACAGATGATGAAAAACATAGGACTGTTGATGTAGCAGCGAAATTCGGCGAGGTTATGAAAGTCTCCGGCCCATCTGCCATTCCCAGTGAAGCCGAGATCCGTGAAAAGAAAGCCCGGCGCGCTCGGCTGGCAATGGAGCATGGTGCGAAAGAGGAAGACTTTATCTCATTGGATGATCATATTGGAGCGCATGACGACGATTGGGATGCCATTGCCCGGGGTGGGAAGGAAACAGTCTCGGATACTCGACTGGTGCGAGATGACGAGGACTTTGCCGAGGGTTTCGATGAATACGTTGAGGATGGGAAGATATCGCTTGGGAGAAAGGCCGAACGTGAACAGAAGCGAAAGAACCGTGAGGCGATGCGCGAGCTGATCAACGATGCCGAGGAGCTTTCCGATGAAGAAGACTCCGACATTGAAGAGAAGGCGGCATATGAGGCCACCCAAACCAGAGCTGCTATGGGACATGGCAAGCCTTCAGGCATCGACCGTCCCCGGACTCCCCCCAAGATAACCTCCCTTCCCAAGCTATCCAACAGTCTCGAGAGACTTCGCATGAGTTTGGCATCAATGGAGACAGCCAAAACCCAGATGATCAGTCGGATGGAGGAGCTACGAAAGGAGAAGGAAGATATCGCCGTCAGAGAAGTCGAGATTCAGGGCATGATTAAAGAGGCAGGTGACAATTACGAGCGGCTCAAGAAGGAAGCCGGTGTTGGCCAAGCCTCGGACGCAGAGTCATCGGCAGGAGCTTTGGAGCAGTCGCGAGGGCTAGAAAGCATCGGTGCTCCGGCTCCCATGGCACTTTCGGATTCCAGTTCTGGTGAAACCGAGATATGAGCTCATTGTCTGCTCCTTCCCTTTATTTAGCGGTGCCCTCGGCCTGTTTGTGCACGTTCAAAATCTGAGGTCTCGGAGTCAAACTGTTCTTGTGATACCCATTACATATTCTCATGCATTTAACATATTTTCTATTCCTCATGGCGCTTCGTTTCCACCTGCCTACATTTCGTCTTCCCCCCAGTAAGACCGTGGACTCTGAAAGATCTTCAACGTGAGTCCGGCATGACACGAGAAGAAGAGTGTCCAATATATACTGACCTCTTCAGTCTTTTTGGTGGCCTGCCATGGATAGCCAGCCCCGTCGACAGAACGACGGAATATCCTCGTCTCTACCGACACTCAGAGTCCACTCCCATCGAGCTCTTCTTTGACCTCTTCTTCGTTGCCAATCTCTCTACTTTTACCGCTACGCATGAGATCAACAATATCCATGGTTAGCCTTCTCCATGTGCTGGGGTGCTCTTTGCTAACCCACGTACCAGCTCTGGGGGCATACATTGGCTTTCTCGGTATAATCTGGTTCACATGGCTCCAAGTCACCCTGTTCGATATACGATTTGCACGAGACTCTGTCTTCGAGCGGATTTGCAAGGCCATCCAGCTCGGTGCAATGGTCGGCTTCGCATCTGCCGGGACTCGCTTCACCACTCACGTCCGAGATGAAAATGTCTGGGCATTTCAGTCCTTGACGGCGATTCTTGCGGGCAGCCGATTGCTCTTGGCTATTCAATATACCGTCAACATTGCATTTCTGCGGTCATCGATGAAGCATTCCTCGGTAGGGGTGACTTTCACGGCGGGCGCTTTCTGCTTCACAGGCTCGGTTTACGGTTGGGTAGGTTCCTTTCCCTGTTTCTCCGTGGCGAATGTCTAACATCCATCCCTTAAGATGTACTTTGCGTTCAGCCCAGCCAACCGTCTTAGAGGCCAGATCTGGGCCGTTTGGTTTGTCATTTTCGCACTTGAAATGTGGACCGTGATGGTGTTGTCTTGTCTGTACCCCGGGATCGGATTCCAGGACACCCACCTCAATGTCCGAATGGGTCTCTTGACATTGATCATCATTGGGGAGGGCGTCATCGCGATCACTCGAATTGTCAATAAGACGGTGCGGCCCGGCGGATGGACCAAATGGTCGTTTGTCCACATCCTGGGGGTGACAACCAATGTGGTAAGCGTGTCTTTCATGGCTTCCCGATGAGCCGCGCTGACCAAACGAAGTATCTTCTCTGGCAAGTCTACTTTGACATGTCCCCGCGACACCGACTCGGAAAGCTGGCCCAGCAGATCTGGGCTCAGTTGCATTTCCCGTTTCATGTTGCTCTGATTCTCCTTCTTGAGGGCTCGCAGATCCTGGCATTGAGTCTGGATGTGACTTTGAAGCTGAAATATCTGAAACAGACTCTGTCTTTCATCTGTGAGGAGCCGGTGCCCACTCGGGTTAGCGGTATTGCGCTCATTCGAAGTACGATTACGGACATGGAGATTGCGTTTAGTCGAGGTGCCACCCAAGAATGGACTGCCATCTCGAATATTTTGGAGGAACTAAGTCACCGGCCACTTTGCCCCGAGCCTGAGACATTCGGCTGGATTTACACGGAGGACCTCTTCAGCGATCTGCTGGGAAATGTCACGGCAGCCCTCTTCTCGAGTATGGACATTATACCGTCAAACAAGGTAAATAACGACCTTCTGGACAACCAGCAACTTCTACAAATGTATATGAGAGTCCTCGCATTCGTCTATATGTACTTTTTCGTCGTCGCCAGCATCTCAATGACCCTATTCGCCGCATTTCTAATCCTCTCACGGCGCCACAAACTCCGCCTCCACCTGGTCATCTCCATGGCCGTGCGCATACTCCTCGCCATCTCCCTAGCAAGTTTAGTCTCATTCGCCAGCTACTTCCCGCTAGCTTATTCATTCATGACTTCACCGATAATCCTCTATGCATTCACTCTAATGCTCCTAACTGGTCAGTCCTCTCTCGATGCCCTGACAGATCGATTCTCATTGGCTCCAGTGCTCCTTGTTGACCGACTTTTGGACTTTTTGGCATCCCGGAGTGACGCAGCCGGCCGACGGAAGCGGGAAAACGGCGATGTCAAGCGTCTGGGCCGGGGCATGGTCACGATGAGGCGTTCTCTTGTAGAGAGACCTGACCGATGTGTCTCATTGTCCACTGTGGGGGAGGAGGGAGAGGCTACTGTGGGTGATGTCGCCGCTGAGTCGTGCGATAATGAGTGGTATGAATTGTAGACTCACATGGCTCCCCATTCCCCTCGTCATCCCCGTCATCCCAATCTTCCGAGGCTTTCCGATTTGCAAACATATATCACAATAGCTGCCCCCAACAGTGGAGAAGGGTGGCATTGGAGTGGTTCTCCTTGGGCCTCGAATAGTGTCGTTATGCCTGGTGCAGCTTTGTCTCGGTCGACTGTTGTGACTGGCTAGGGCAGTTTCTGCATTGATACCTTATCCATTGATATTGCCTGACGAATGGAAGTTTGGAATACCTATGTTGGATTCTCAAAGTTGGGAAAGCAATTTGACTTCTTGTTAACCTAGACATTGAGGCTTCTGTGGACTTATTCCCGCATTTTCCCCGTGATCCTTAAGGTTCTCTTGAATGAGATCATGCCCAAACGCTCTGGTGGATGTCAAAATTATCAGAGACAACACCGCTCTCCTAGACTCTCACTGGCTCAACACCCGCGATGGCGCGTAGCTACATGTCTCCGAGACTGTTGTAGCCTGCAGCAAGCTTATAGGTTAAGATCATCGATTTCCAGACTCGAGTGCTCTATTTTAGGATCGTGACGTGTCTGAGTTCATGGCTTTCTTTGCTCTCTGGCAGGCTCGATGCTCAGTCCAGTGAAGGAATATATTATGAGCCCCTAGTGTATCTTGCTCCCAGGCGCGAAGTATAGACCACAGTCCAAATATAACTCCCATCTGCTAGCTATCCAGTGTTAACAAGAGGAGACATAATTCCTCAATTAATCTTGCCTGAATAATCCCTCCCATCACCCCAGCCCAAACTATCCTGTCAACCTCATTTCCCCGGATTTGCCCTGATCCAAAAAAGGCCCAGACTCATCTCCTAAAAAGAGAAACATACCGAATAACAAGCACTCAAAATGATCTGCATATGCAGCCGAAACTCTCACCCCGGTAATTCAGCAGACCTACCAAGCTTGGATAGCATCAAGGAGACAGCAGTAGAGTGGGTCATGTCATCGACATACAGAATTCAGGAAAACTTCCGAATGGATCAACAGTCCTCCCTTGGTCGGAATGCAGAGCAAGTACAACCGTTGTGCGTTCGCATTGCTGCGGCTAGTTGCCGGTTTCATCGGCGCCCAGGCCATCCCAAGCAGGTGGAAGCTTTGAAATGAGGCCAAACGCTGGATGTGTTGGTCCGGGTGAGAAAGATCGTGGACTCTGGAATACGTTCGAGATACGGAGAGCTTTCCAACACCGATATTCTAGTAGAGTAAGTACTATGGGAACTATAAGTAAGTCGAACCTGCAAGCACATCTTTAACTTATATTTATGCTTATTTCACCCTTTATCTGCACCTAACCACACATTATACTTTCGGTAAAGTGCAGTAGACAGGTCTTCTCCCAACCCCAGCTAACCCAGCTGGCTGTGCATGCCGCCACTCCTTTTGCTTTTTATCAGCAGGTTGGATTGGTCGGTGGTTTCTTATTGGTGCGGATGATGGGGAGGCTCTCCAGTGAGCTCTATGTGGGTATCCGCCAGGATGGAACATTGTCAAACTGGCTGATTCATGCCAAATGGGGGTGTAATAATATCTGGGTTTTTAGGGTCCGTGGCTTGGGTTGACCTGGTTTGGGTTGGGGTTGTAGAGTTCGACTTGAGATAGTTCCTTTCCTGGGGTGACGAGGAGAAGCATCAGCCATCTTTGCAGTTGAAGATAGTAATTGAAAGCATAGCCTCAGTTTAAGAGCTAAATCGAGCCGTCGAAGACGCAACTCCCTCTACCCGCAACCTTGTCTCATAGCTAGGCACGAACACAATTCCATCCACAGTCGAGGCCCTGACATTGCGTACAATGGAGAAAAGATCTGAAACGCACGGCAAGTGGATCATCTAGCTCACAGCCCCGGAGTTTTTCTCTCTGGCTAGGGTTGGGGATCATTTCGGCAAGCTCTTGTGTCTCTCAGTCGCTGAAACTATAAGTGGAATCGGAAGATTTTCTTTGATTCCGGGAAACGGCGAGGTTTAAGGGCCGGCCCGAGCGGGTGTAATAAGCTGGGGGTATCAAGATGGATAAAGGGATAGGAGAGTTGTTAAAAGACTGGATGTTGACTGGGGCTGATCTTCAATCATCTTCTATCTGGTTGCTGCACGCCATTAGAACCTTGAAGCCACACTGCAAGCCTTATTACCTTGACTTTCAACTTCAACGGTTGATTCCAGGACATACCCGAGACAGCATTCCATTGAATGCTCTGCGATCCGAATACTCCGCACAGTTTCAGACCCAGCTCAAGCGGTCTTTATCTTTCAGAACTCTGGAAGTTCTCGTTCATATTGAGCTTGGTCATAGTTCAGTGAAGAGACGCATTTGGGTCAATCTATCTTCTTGTTAAGGTCAGTATCATAACACCTGAGAAAGCGGATACATGTTAGATCTATGAGACACATGCCTAATATAACGGTCAACCCTGCAGGCGTCCCCGATCACAGCAGCACAACCGTTGCGCACTGGCAAGTCTGCATTGAAGACACAAAAAGGGCACATGTACCAGCGGTAGCCCTTACGCGACAACCCGTGTACAACAAGCAGTATCGGTGAATGCAGTAACGGAGATCTCCAGCTATTCTCTGGGAACAGACTGTATGGCCGATGTGATGGTCAGTCCTGGAGTCCCGGGGCCATGGCACCGTCAGAAAGAAATCCCTGTTCATGGATTTATCTCTCATCTTCCTTTAAACTTGAAAAGGCCCTTTCCTTTTGAAGAACACTCTGGAAATTGCTACTCCTCTTCTACACCTCGCTATTCCAAGAAATTCTTGACCAAAAGCCGAGAACCAACTCAACCTACACCTCGAAAACATAGCGATATGTCTCACACCTCGTTATCCATCAACAATCCCCCTATCAAAAGGGACAGCCATTGCTACTCCCTCGAACACGTTGATCTGCCACGATCATACGACTTCATAGACAGCACCGTCATGAAGAGATCATCATCGAGCAACAGTTATTCAAGCCATAAGATGATCCATCAGTCTGGGCTGGATAACATGTATGCCCCTCCGATGACTACAACAGCTGATACATATGGCGAACTTGTCTCCTATGCAAATTGGACAAAGACACAATCCTTCACCTCTGACACTGAGTCACCATCAGTGTCATCTTCTTTTGATTTCACCGACTGTACAAGAGATGAGCCCGCCTTCAATAACCTATCCTTTACCGCGGCTGGCTCTATCGCCGACATGCCTCTTCCCTTTCAAGGCATCAACATGCAGTTCGGGGACTCTGACTCCCATATCCCCTCCAGCCAGTGGATTCCCTGGACCAGTGAACCCGAGCTATCAAACCAGCCATACCTTCCCACCGACCTCGCGAGCTGGACACCATCTCTAGAGGTTCAACCTCACTGGTCCGGCCCTGAATACATCAACGCAACATCAACTACCATCGGAACCAATCCAGGCTTCCTTGAAAATGCACCACCAACACCCCAAGAAGACCACGTCTTACCTCCCTCTCACTCCATATCTACACCAACCTCAATCCCCCAATACCAATACCAACCCCGACCCCAGGTCCCAATATTCCCCCAACCCCAAACCCACCCCTCCCAAATACCACCATCACCAACCCCCTCAGAAGACATAAACTCAGCCCTCCATCAGACCGACCTCCGAAACGCCCTCCTAATCACCTGGAAACGCCGCGGCTTCTCCTACAAAGACATAAAGCGCATCGGAGGCTTCAAAGAAGCCGAATCCACCCTCCGAGGCCGCTTCCGCACCCTCACAAAAGCAAAAGAGCAGCGTGTCCGGAAGCCAAAGTGGCTCGAGCGAGATGTGAGTTCACAACCTCTACTCAAGCTTCTCCAAATTGAAACACGGCTAATCAGATCCATATAGGCCCAACTCCTCTGTGAGGGTGTTACCGTTTGTACGGAATCCGAGAGCAGCATGGGCGTGCCGAAGGTTTCGTGGAAGAAGGTTGCGCAGTATATCTGGGCGCATGGAGGGAGTTATCAGTTTGGGAATGCGACTTGTAAGAAGAAGTGGTGTGAGATTCATGATCTTAAGGGTTGATCTGTGTTTTTAAGGGTACACATCGGGGGTGGATTGGATTTGTTTGTTTTAGCGGTTGTTTCAAAGTTGTATTGAATTTCTTCCTTCTAGTTCCTGGGTCTTGGTGTAGGATGTAGGATGTGGTTTAGGGGGTTGATGTATTCTAGGAATTGTTTCAAATGAAAGTAGTGAGTGGATACTATGGACGTGTTGGATAGGTTGCGGTTAGGTGGATTATTATGGCGGGACTGTGAGGTGTGTTGTACTGCGCTGGCTTCGCCTGGTTTTAGACGCTTTTGAAGGAGACCAGGAGTGATTAGTGTCGCTTTATTACCTAAATGCCTAGATGTAGAGGCTTCAACAACTGTTCTGAGTCCGAGGTGACGTTTCAGTAAGTGTCTAAACTATAGCCAGAGGCGCTGCCTCGTTCGATCGGACACGACATAATAGCATCTAACAACCCTCGGAACGATTAATGGGCATAATACAAGCCAATCAAATGCGCAGACGTAGATATCTCTCTACTAAATATACATACAGATATCCAGCCTTCCAAAACGCCGCCAGAAACAAGGCTCTCAAGCCAGGTATACCAACATGCCATGCCAACGCCTCATGCTATCATACAAAAATAATACACAGCAATGCATAGAGAGAAAAGAAACAGCGAATACAACCGTGTCATCTGACCAAACAATGGGGACCGAGGTTGGCTCAACCAGCCGCACTCTGCCGTTTCAACCGTCGTCGCTGTCGCTGCGAAGCCTGGAGAGCCTCATCAGTGAGTAGTTCCGGGGCCGGCTGAAACTCAGACTCCTCGACTTCAGGAATAGGCTGGCCGAATGCGAGGACGTTGTGAGTGCGACCACGGCGATTACCGGTGATAGCGGCGACGGCAAGGTCGCGAGCGTGACGGTCTTCGAAGAATGAGGTGAACGGTCTGTCGAGGACAGGGTAGAAAGGAGCAGAGATAGGGGGAGGGTTGGACGGTTGAGGCTTTGGGTGTTTTGCGTTGGCCTTTTCATTGAATGCGGTATCGTCTGGACGAATCTTGGGCTTGCGAGGTTCTGAAACAGATTTGCGGCGTTTGGCATCTGCAGAGCGAGCTTCTTGGTGGAGCTGCTGCGCAGCCAACGCATCAACGTCGTTCAGGTCTGGAGTACTGGCTGTTTCTGGGAGAGGGGAGCTGTCTGGATCATTATCCTCCAGTCGTGAGCGTTTTCGTGAGCGCCGGGACTCGGCCTCGTCGATTGGTAACGGTTTGTCTTTGGCCAATTTGCGGCGTCTTTCTTCATCCCGCCAGGCCTGGAACTTTTTCACCAGCGCAACCATTTCCTGGATGAGGATCTGGCGCTTTGGCTCGTAGAGCTTCTTTTCACTTTCGTGAACTCCGGTTAGACCCATCACGCGCAGCCAGTCGTGGCCGCGTAGGTCCTCGAGGAGTTGTTCGATTTGCTGTTCTTTATGCTGGGCACGGTCTCGCTCGATATTTCGTAATTGTTTTTCCTGGCGCTCGAATTTTCGATGTGCTCGAGAGTACAGCTCTTCGCTCAAAGGGTCCACGCCGGTCGATTTTGATTTCGGCTCGGGCAACGTAATCACCTCGCAATTATAGAGCTTGTCCAGGGGATTACCAAAAGGCATGGGGTCTGGTGTAGATGGCAATGGTAATGGCTCAGACAGATTATTTATGAGCGTGATGGTGGTGGTCGCACCAAGCATTTCTTAAGGCACTCCATTAGCCCACCAGTTCGCCATGGGAGATTGCTGAACTTACCAGGCTTGGGGGCCTCGAGACTGATAATCTGCTCGTAGTTGTAGAAATATTGCGCCAGCTCACTCTTACATCGCGACCCAGTATCTGCCGAGCGCAGCGAACGCCTACCATCTGCGATCGGTGCAGGGTCAGGCTGTTCGCTCTCAACGCCCTCACTCTTGTGACTTGGTTGCGACCGAGTGGTGTTATCCAGTTGTGCCTCTAATGCGTATCTCTTGTCCTCTGATTTAACTGTATCGGCCACTTCCGCCTCATGTTCGGTTTGCCTGGTTGTGCGCGTTGTACTGTATGACTTATTGGGCTTGTTCTCAGTCTCCGTGGCGCCAGACGACGCCCGTAGACGCGACTTGGCGGACGTCCTACTCGCTGCCGGTGAGATCGTATCCAATGGATCTGGAGACTCGCGAGCGCCGCGTGACAAATCTGCAGAGGCTTTTCCGGAGGGGGTATCTCGGTCGGGCACACGAGGGGCCTTGACGACGCTATTGCCGTTCGCATGGGTATTTCCCAAGGCATCCAGTTGGGCGTCTGATACCGCCGTATCGATGGACGAGACGGAAGCTTTGCGAGCGCGACGGGTGGACATCCTCGGTCGCGCACTCTTCAAGGGAGGATGGCGTCGTGTTTCGGCGGTCGCGTCATCATTCCGGGTCGTGTCGAGACAGTCGGGAGAACTCTTGCGGCGCAGGCCACTTTCCCACAGAGTGCGCTGTTTTTTGCCCGGTGGTGCGAGACCGTCGTCGAAGGGCTCGTCGGGGGTCCGTCGCACAAAGCCGCGAAGGGTCGGCCTCGGCATGATTGCCATTGCTCGACAATGGAGAGGTGGCGGATGATTCAATCTCGAGTCATGCTGGGTTATTCAGGGGATGGGAGGGAGATTCTTGTGGTTCCGTCTGAGTGTCGAGTCTAGGGAGGTCGGGCAGGACGTCGGGGATCGCGGAGCTGGTTCAGACTGGTTCAAAGGGTCAAAGATTCAACGCAATGCGAGGCTTGGCAGCAGCACACGCTATTTACTTGATATGGTTGACTGTAGTGAATGAAAGCGAGCTCTATAGCTTATTATAATTGCAATTTGATCTATTTATTGAGCTGTGAAGATCGTGAGGGGAACAGTCACGACGAAGAGATATACACACATTCTACTTATTCGCCTGCGCATCACCTTGAGATAACAAATAAATACTCCCATTTAACTCCAAAGAAGAGCGACAGCCAAGTTATTGCCCCCCACGTCGAACCAGAGTGTTGGAAAATCGCCGGCAAAAAGCCTACATGTAGGTGACGTGGAGTCAAACCCGAGCATGAAGGAGTATCCTCGGCGAGATATACTACACTGGATTCCTTCTCGGAAATCCCTCCGATCCGATTCCGTGTCACACAGGGCTCAAACAACTTCAACCCCGCAGAAAGGCGAAGCGTGGGGGGAAAGAACTGAGAGAACCTTCACTTTCTCCCACGCGGGGCAGTTGTACACAATGACCATGACATGACATTTGAGCGCGTTATGGACTAATCGGATTAGAGCCTGTGGGGGACGTGGGGGTGAAGATCAGATCAGGATTGCCCGGAAGTTATTTATCTGCCCGATGCCCGCTGCTCCATCATTTCCACGTTGCTTTTGGTAAGTTAAGCTGCTCTCCATCTCGATTCACGCGCTGACCGTGTAGATATCTCGTTTCATCATGACGGCCAACGGTACCACCAAGCGCAACCCTCTCCTCCAGGGCATGTACGTGCCCACCGTGGCATTCTTCAAGCCTGATGAGGAGGTGGATCTTGCTACCACCGAGAAGCACGCTGCCTACCTGGCCCGCAGCGGTGTCACCGGTCTTGTTGTCCAGGGCAGCAATGGTGAGGCTGTCCATCTAGACCGCGAGGAGCGCAAGGCTATCACTGCTGCCACACGCCACGCAGTGGATGCCGCGGGGTACCCGGCCATGCCCGTGATTGCTGGTACTGGAGCTTCATCGACTCGCGAGACCATCCAGCTCTCCAAGGACGCTGGTGTCAGCGGTGCCGACGCCGTCTTGGTCCTCCCTCCTAGCTACTACAAGGGCGCGGTCAATACCGAGGCCCTGCACGCACACTTCCTCGCCGTGGCTGACGCCTCGCCCGTTCCCGTTCTCATCTACAACTTCCCCGGTGCTGCATCAGGACTTGACCTGTCTTCGGATGACATCCTGGCGCTCTCCAAGCACCCCAACATTATCGGCTGCAAGCTCACCTGCGGCAACACTGGCAAGCTGGCCCGCATTGCTGCCGGCTCTAAGCCCGAGTTCTTGACCTTTGGTGGCTCCGCCGACTTTACTCTGCAAACCCTCATTGCCGGGGGTGATGGTATCATCGCCGGTACTGCCAATTTGATTCCCCGGGCATGTGTTCGGCTCATGGAGTTGTACCGTAGTGGCAAGCTCGAAGAAGCGCAGAAGCTACAGGCTGTAGTTGCTCGTGCCGACTGGGTTCCGATCAACCGTGGCTTCGTTGCGGTCAAGAGCGGATTGCAGTCATACCTCGGATACGGGGCCCTTCCTCGGCGTCCGTGTGTTGCTCCCTCTGATGCGACGGCAGCGACCATCCAGGAAGAGTTCCGCGAGAGTATGGAGACAGAGCGTGCATTGGAGAAATCTGCATAGACTAGGACGGTGAAATAAAATCATGATACCTGATAACCCCGCAAGGACGATAGTGTAGTTTAGTACCTGCCATATCTTGTAGCAACGGATAAGGGCAGCTTCTAATCGCTCAGACGTAGATTGGAATGTGACTGTGCCATTTTTCGGTAGTCGCGTGCGATGAACCATACGCCGAGATCATATAATCTCCTAAGGCTTTACAGATTGACGCAATGGAGATTTCCTGTGTATCATTCCTATCACTCCTGTTGAATAAATACCCGATGTAGTATGTGGAGGTCGCACTTGACTTAGCCCCAACATTAAACAAGACTAGCGGGCTAGAATTAAGAGACTAAAGATTAGCAAGACAGGATCAAACGGTCAAATGTAACCTTTAACTATTGTTTATTTCCGATGGGACTGAAACATCAAGGGATTTGTTTGGACCTACTTCGTACTCCGTAAGCTTAATCCACATTCCACAACTAAGCAGGTTAGCATGCGATCGGCATGCGATATGAAATAAATAAACCCCATCGCCTCCTTTTCTGTCAAGCGGCACTTTTCCTTTCCACCCATCTCATCACGATGAAGTTCTCCACCGTCCTCGGCGCGTTGGCGACCTTTACCACCGTCTCCGCCGTCCAAGTGAACCCACTTCCCGCCCCACGGAACATCACTTGGGGCAACACGGGCGCCATCCCCGTCGAGCAGCTCAAGCTCCGTACTGTCTCCAACGGTCAGCAGCACACTGCCCTGGCTCTGGCCTGGGAGCGCGCCTGGCAGTCCATCGTCACTCTTCAATGGGTCCCCGCAGCCACTGAAGCTCCGATTCCCCATTTCCAGCCTTTCCCGACCGGTTCAGCCAAGAGCAAGCGCGCGGCCAGTGCCATTCACGACGTCCACCTCTCTGTGGTTGACGGTGACGCCGATCTGCAGCATGGAGTCGACGAGTCATACACGTTGGAGGTTACCGAGTCTGCCGGCTCCGTCAAGATCAATGCCCAGACTGTCTGGGGCGCGATGCACGCGTTTACCACTCTGCAGCAGCTGATCATCTCCGACGGCAAGGGTGGTTTGATGATTGAGCAGCCAGTCGAGATCCACGATGCACCTCTGTACCCCTACCGTGGCATCATGGTGGATACGGGCCGCAACTTTATTTCCGTTCCCAAGATTCTCGAACAGATCGAGGGCCTAGCTCTGTCCAAGATGAACGTCCTGCACTGGCACTTGGACGATGCCCAGTCATGGCCTATGCAGATGCGCACCTACCCGGAGATGACCAAGGATGCGTACTCTCCTCGCGAGCAATACTCTCGTGCCGATATGCTCCGCGTTATTGCCTACGGCCGATCCCGTGGTGTTCGTGTCATCCCCGAGGTCGACATGCCAGGCCACTCGGCTTCCGGTTGGAAGCAGGTGGACCCTGAAATTGTCGCTTGCTCCAACTCGTGGTGGTCTAATGATGTCGGGAAGTACCACACCTCTGTCGAGCCAAACCCCGGCCAGCTGGATATCATCTACCCCAAGACATACGAGGTTGTCGAGAATGTGTACTCCGAGCTGTCCGACATCTTCACGGACAACTGGTTCCACGTCGGCGCCGACGAGATCCAACCCAACTGCTATAACTTCAGCAAGCACGTCACCGAATGGTTTGCCGAAGACCCTTCGCGCACCTACAACGACCTGGCCCAGTACTGGGTTGACCACGCAGTGCCCATCTTCCGCAGCTCCGGTCCCAACCGGCGTATCATGATGTGGGAGGACATTGCTCTGTCTGCGGAGTCTGCGAATGACGTCCCCACGGACATCGTCATGCAGAGCTGGAACAACGGTCTCGAAAATATTGCCAACCTCACAGCCCGCGGCTACGACGTTGTCGTCTCATCCGCCGACTTCCTGTACCTGGACTGCGGCAGGGGCGGCTTTGTCACCAACGACCCCCAGTACGACGTGATGTCCAACCCCGACGGCAGCGTCAACTTCAATTACGGTGGCGCAGGCGGCTCCTGGTGCGCTCCCTACAAGACCTGGCAGCGCATCTACGACTACGACTTCACCACCAACCTCACCGCGACCCAGAAAGACCACATCCTCGGCGCCGAAGCACCCCTGTGGTCCGAGCAGGTCGACGATGTGACCATCTCCAGCGAGTTCTGGCCTCGTGCCGCTGCTCTCGCTGAGCTGGTGTGGTCCGGTAACCGCGACAAGCACGGTCAAAAGCGCACTACCGAGCTTACCCAGCGTCTGCTCAACTTCCGTGAGTACCTTGTTGCCAACGGCGTTATGGCTACTGCCCTTGTGCCGAAGTACTGTCTGCAGCATCCCCATGCTTGTGACCTTTACTACAACCAGACTGCCATCTCGTAGGTGGCTTATCTAGGAGCACATCCTCTGGACATTGTCCCATTGTATGCATCGGTGGTTTATCCTGCAGCTTTAGCTCTCGCATTGGAGGCCCCGCCATTCATTGCTTATCTGTACATACTTATCGCCTTTGGCGGGGACTTGATACCCAATACGATTGATAATCTTGGGATTTGAATTTCTCCACGTTCACAGAAGTTCAGACTGGTAGTCCGCCCAGGGTAGTCCAGTGCAATAATTCGCCTCCCAAGCAATGGTCTACACCAAATCCCTCTCAATCCAGGTACCACCACGCATCACGCGAACAAGCACGGCCCCGCTGTTTCAGAATCCACCCAGCCCACTCGAGCCATGCTGTGCAACATCATGATGTCCAAGTTGTCATCCTGATACAGTCACCTGAGTGAGATGGGATGAAGTGACAACAAAGACGAGATTTGTCGGTCTTTGTAATCGTATATCGTCGGAGAATTAGGCGTATATGAAATATTCTTCTCGATTATAATCTGCCGTGACACTGTTATCAATTTTATAGTAAGTGAGGTACACAACCTGATTACCTGTTTTCTTCTACTTCCTAATCCGTTGGTTCCATCAACACCCTTTTTGATACAGTACTTAACACGTATGGATATGCATATGGATATACCTTGCTACCATCCATATAGTTCGCTTAGGGAAACTTCAAACGACTCTACAGTTCCACAAATGCAGGGAACACACTTCGGTGATGATCGGGTACTACAGCCATCTCGGGATCTAATGTATTGTCCGGTGATTCTGCGTAACCTGCTCATCTGGTTGGTTGAACTCGTTAGTTATTTCCTGTTGTATGGTTGTATGACCGGGCGTTTCATTCAGGGTTTGATGTTTCAGGAATACTTAGTCTTGGGATGGGTGCTTCTTGGGATAGGGGTGTGCTTATTGGAGGTACTCAGATGAGATGTTTATGAGAGATTCTAATTGGTGGGTTTTGGCGTACTTGGTCAGACGGTGGGTGTTTCTTTTTCGATATGTTGTTTTGATCCTGACGGTGTCCATCTGGGTTGCACGGCATTGTTGCAGATGGACTTGGGTATGAGATGGTATCGGACCCTAGGCCATGATACTGGGTGCATGTTGGTCTTGTTGGAGACGCTCGTGGGCTTCTAGGTTTGTTCCGGAAGTAGTTGCCAGTGAAAAATGATGTTGTTTATACTAAGGTTGATACAATGGATTTCGGCATACCTAGGTATCAGGGAATGGTTAACTGTATGGAGATATCGCTATAGAAATGGAATCCAACTAGAATCTGAGAAACCATAAACTGCCCACTTCTTAAAAATGAAATACTAACGACACTAAGAATCCTTTACTCGTTCTCTTCATTTCATAGATACTTGTGCGAACTCTCGGACGTTGAAGATATCTTGACCAGCCCCAGGTTCCGGAAGCCAATGATACAGCCGTCGGAGATCATTAGATCGCAACCATCTAACTAGGGAGACCCTGTCTAATGCCGTAAGCCGTAAAGTGCAGGATGCGTCGATGCAGGTCAAGCAAGTACGTCATAAGGGATTCAGATCGTCGTGAGTCCTCCAAATCAAATATGGCTTCACTGGGACAACCGAGTCCACTCTATCGCAAAAGATCAACCTCGGAATGTACTTATACCCTAGACGGCACCAACCTAGTGCTGTCGAACACATCGTAAAGCCATTGTAAAGCCATCCAGAGGTACTATCCTAGAGCATCCCTCAGATCCTGCAGATCTTGCGAACCCGCCTGTGGCACGAACGCGATCACCGGAACCAAGAAACCTAAAGCAGACGCAAGCCTCATTCCCTGATTTCGATTCTACTTCAATATCCCAATCTAGTTACCACGCACGAGTGTCACCTAACTCCGCGCCGGTACAAAGTACCACGTCCCACACTTTCTCCACTCGAATCAAGACTCCAAAGTGCCGGAAACCCAAGTACCGAAATCGACCCACAGCAACCGAAATGAACTGCCGTGTGACTTGCAGGACGTCATCGATCATCGTCAGGATCGTCTGGGCGGGCAAGGGTGGATACGTATAGTGGATACAGCCATGCGATCGGAGAAGAGCGCTCAATCTCGCGATGTCCGAGCTGTACTGTACAGTAGTATGCTCTAATGATCTATGCGTGGCGGTGCACACAATACAAGGTCCTTAGTGGGGATGCTCCCCACAAAGGCGACAAAGCATCAAGTTGGATAAGAACTGTCGTGGAACCACTAACTTCCATTTTCCTTGCGACCCATTCGACAGCCTGTGACTATCTCCATTCGAGCCTTCATGCCTATCTAGGCAGGAGACATAGCGGCGAAGTGTGATAAGACCACCTGTCGAGTCAGAATACATCGATACCAAATCGTAAACATCGTCCTTATGCAAGCTACCTCCCGAGATCCCGCTGTAGATCATGCATTGTAATGTGACAGCAGTACATACAGTATAGCCCTAGAAAGTAGGATCGCTAGTTTCTGCACGTAGATCCTGCCTAAGTTACGTAGCCGCTAGAATATGTGATTGCTTTTCCTCGTCACGAATAATGGATATCACCCCACCTTATCACCTGATGCAATGCGTGTCCAACCGTACACACCTTGATTCAGGTGACTATTCCACGAAGTGCACCATGGATCTAGGCCTTAGATATCAGGCATAGGTCCACTCATGGAGCATCTATAGACTGGTGATTGATGGTTCCGCGCAGCTGTGTAACGTTCCTGACTCCATTCGATCACAAGCGCTGGCTAGGAATCTACGATCATAGTACTTCTTTGATTGTGCTTCACTTCCCAGAAAGCAAATATAGATCATCTGATTGGCCCCGAGGAAATTCCCCAGGTACCTTTTCTCGATATGTAGATTAGCGGTGCATCTGCTAGAAGTTGTCCAAGCGAAGGCGTCAAAGCCGAGAGAAACGGATTTGCTTTTTCTCGGCTCTTGCGTTTTACTTTTTACTTCTTTTACCGGCTTGCAGCGAGCTTTGGCGACAATGCCTTGTACCGATACGAAAACAGCATTCATGTGGCTTTCATGGCTTTCCCTATCATTCGGTCGGACACTGGTAGATCCGCGAGTCATGGTTTGCTTAAGAAAAGTCCCCATTCGAATCGTCACCCCGCCTGGAGCTTATCTTGCATCAATAGCGCTTTCCACAACTGCTTGACCTTTCCTGTCTTACATGGCTAGGCATCTGTTCCCATTGGCACCCAGACAAACACAAGACCGATAGGCCTGGCTGAACCTGCGAGGCCGTGGCTACACTGTGCTACGTGATTTTCAACATTTTCTACCCGGGATCCAAGACTCGGTTTTTCTGGTCCCGGTCTCCACATGGCACATGGGCGGTCTTCACCCACATGGTAGACTCCAGGATCGGACCGCGACCCGCGGCTTCCCCCGCGGCTCTGCCAGATCTCGGCTCGATGGCAGGACAGGGGAGGGCCCTGTTGGCGATATGCCGATCTGCAGGGGTTCCGGGATACGAATAGGCAATAGTTAATCGATGCAAGAATGAGGAAAGGGAATCGGATCGAGATGGGATTTGAGAAGATCAACGAATAGGTTCAAATCTGATGCCTTTCCTCAATCCGTGGTACTACAACGACGAGTAACTACCATATCGCCATCAGTGCTCGGCGGTCGCCCCTGAAACTTGCACATTTGCACATCATGATATGGTCCAGCCCAACAATTCAGGAGAATAATATATGCCAATCGTCTTATACCTAGGTAGTCTTGAAACCCGGAACTACATACGAACTCGCCTCTTATCTCCTGACATATTTCCCGTGCGCCAATGCTTGGTTCAGGTGAGAGACGGTACCCGCGCTAACCCGGTTCCGCCGGTTCACCCACGGAAGATCCGTGCATCGACCCAACAATGCACAGTCCACAACCCACAACCTGGAATCCACAATCCCATTCTAGGTTTCGCAGTGTATACCCTAGCACCTCCCTTGCCGTAAAAGGAGTGTTGTGCCTTATCCTGAGGCAATCAGAGTGGGACGGAGATTCGTCCACGTCTACCGAAAGAGGTTAGAGCCTTATCATTACTGAGCAAATCACCTCTCTATGGTAGGCTCTATGTGAGATTCAGGGGAGGAACGGTGTAAGCATTTTACTTCACAAGCAAAATCCCACCAACTGACTCCCCGAGTACCGTATCAAGATGTATAATCCCCAAGTCAAGTCTTGTCAGCATAGTGCCGGACTCAACCAGACACGGATGGGTACCAACCGGATAAACCGAAACGGAATCTGACAGACGTAGAATCTACGTTTGATAAATTTGAATTCCGTGTCACTTTCGTTCCGAATGTTGTCAGACAAGGTAGACGAATGATGGTACGGGTAGAGCTACACAAGAATCGCTTGTCAAAGTGCTCTTTTGCGACAGGGCTAGGAGGCTCGTTTGAGAAGTTATTTATGTTGATTTTCTATTCGGGGATGCGGCTGTAGTTTTTGATGGGTGTATCAATACTTTAAGTGGATTGATTCGTGCGATAGCACTGTTCGCGATGTCTGGAGATAGGTGCATAGAATGTGGTTAGAGATACCAACGCATACATACCTAGTTAAGATATCCCCCGAAGATTGGCTAGATGCCAGCACGTACTAGACCGAGGGCTACGTTTTCTGTCCGACCGAAATATCTGCAGCTGGGGCCGTCATTTGGAGAAGGAGGCCGGGGAAGATGCGCCACATCCCTCGAGTATGTGCATGGGCCGTCCCTGTCAAACAGATGATTTACTCTATGGAGGATGGAGTATGGCATGGCTTGAAACAGCTGAACGTGTTTCAAAGGCTAAAATAATGTCGGACCTGTTTTGTCACCGTAGGTGAGAACTGTGCTACTTTGTGTTTGGAGTGTTGAAGATTACGGCATTTTCTACGGGCGGACGTGTGACATTGAATAGTGGATGCTGGGGGATTCTCTGGGATCCCCGGACTAGGGGTTAAGTTGACTCGACTCTTGGGGTGTCTAAAAATAGAAGCAGATTTCGCCGCGGCCATGTGGATGACAGGGGCTGATAGGGTTAGAGTTGGTGAGTGTTGATTTTATGAATAGCTGCGTGTTATGGTTGGTTGACAAGTCAGGTTAATGTTTGGATCTGCGTTTGTGGCATATTGTATTGGTTTTGGTGCATCCCACATCGTGTCTTACGGCAATGTATTATTAGTGCCGGCGTCTATTGCTTGTTTTGTTTCTTGTTGGCTGGATTCTTCACAAGGTTGGTTTGGCTTCCAAGCCTCGATAACCTTGGATCTTGCATCTGTATATCAAAGACATGGGAAATTTACTTCAAGTACGGTCGCAGTGTAATCGCTTGTCGAGTAACTGCAAGTGTTCCAAGTTCGTCATTGGACCACGCATTAGCTGATTTGGGTTGACCCCAAAATCCTCCCTTTGTGCGTTGATGTCATTATCATAAGCCTCGACTCGACCCGTGCACCCGGTCAATGGCCTGAAAACACTGGCGTCGGAGTCGCCGATCCCAAGGACGGGTGACACTGGTGACACGGCGTGACATTTTCCGAGTCCATGGTGACGGGGGTGGGGAGAGTTTGGCGGGCTACCCGATTCATCCTTTGTGATGCCATGTCTCGCCCTATTAGACTAATGAGGCTATTGGGGTCCGGAAGAGTGACGGCATTAGAGGCAGTGATTGGGAGAAGGGAATGACCCCATCTTTTTCTGCAATCGCCAAGTGCCCAGTTCTCGGCGCCGACTGGCTATTCGTTGTCAGCCTTGTGTTTCAAGGTCGAGAACGACGAACAATGACAACGGGTGAAGATGTTACTCGGGTGCGTGGACACTACCCGGCTTACAGGTGGGACTGAACTTGGCCTTGTACACGGATTTCGAGGAGGCCGACCGCTAATTTTAGCGATCTAGCGTAGTCATTCCCCAGAATGGGAGTGTAAGTATCGGTCACTCTTCGTTACACGTATACACCAATACGAGATCCGAGCGATCTGATGTATGCCGTCACGCATTGGCGCCGGGATCACCGACAGATCGCCAGCGGTGAAAAGAGGACCTGCTGCGCCTCGATACAACTAGTGGATGCCCTTCAAAGCCTAATCGGGACGACGGCTACTCCACTCCACGATACGCTATTGGATCACCGGCCGTACGAACTGTGGCTAGGGTAAGAATCGTGGCGTCTGGTTCCTGTTTAGTGTGCTCTGCTCACCGACGCGGATCTCCGTCGCAATTCTGACGGCCACTCCGAGTGACCCGGCTTCCTAACTCCGTACACCCGATAGGGCTACAGTGTGGCTCACACGGTCTAATCTAGCATTCATTTTGCAAAGTGGATTGGCCGCGGCCCTCTTTTCCGGTCCCCTCGTGTACAAACGCCGGGAAAATAAGCATATGTCAGCACTGTACATGCGGAGGTCAAGCTTATTGACAGCTTTAGCTTTCCTATCGCATCCTCCGATACTTTCCAGACCCGAATTCACACAATCTGTCATCCCGATCCGATTTGATTGAATTATTGACTTTGATTTTCGGTGGAATGGGACATATGAAGTGGGGGACCTCGATCCCGTAATAATCGACATTAATCGACATCAAGAGGAACATCGCAGAGAGACTAGGAGACTAGGAGACTAGGGATACTAGGACAGGATGAACCGGTCCAAATGCCAACAGATCGGAGTTCGCCATGCGGCTCTAGGGCAAAAAGGGAGAGAGCGAGAGAGCAATCAACACTCGAGCAAAGATGATCGACGGCACGCTACACCCGTCACAACATAGCGCAGAGTCCGAGTGTCGCGAACCCGCTTGGCCCGCACAAGTTCCGAAGCCAGGCGAGGCCGTAATTGGACAAAGACCTCTGGTCTTCATTTCACGTTTCATTTGGCGTGCTCGTCCCCGATGTCCAATGAAAACATGCACAGGGATGCCGAAATGGCTGGCTGGCGTGGGGAAATCTCGATTGGCCCCATCAGGGATCGTCAACCGAACTCATGGGATTCCGCTGTTTTTTCCTTTCTTTTGCGAAAATTGGACGGACGCGGCCGAGATCTGCTCCAGTTTTAGACGCTTTTATTTTTATTTATTTATTTTTATTTATATTTTATTTATATTTTATTTTAGGTTTTGTTTTTTCCCTCTCTCTTTGTCTCTCTGTCTCTCTAGATTTGATACGATCTCATGAGAGGCATGAGAGTCGCCCAACCGGTCTATCGGGACATACTGGAACAATGTGGACCGGCGATCTACAATGCGTTGAAGGGAAAGGGGGGTTGACAAATGTCTCGACCAGGGCAACGCACACGGACTTACCGATGCCGGATTTTCAGGGAATCGAATCATGGATCCCTTCCCGTGCAACTGACAGGCGTCTTGAGGCTATTGCTTTTGACATTTCGGAGGAGTCGATCACGGCATGATTGATCTCGCTAACCCCTTTTCCGGAGTAAGTACGGAGTATCTCCCCGAGCATCTCCATTCTGATCTATCGCTTTTATTCTCGGAGATCTTCCACGCTATTGAAGACGGTGCAGGTCTTCGTGACAGTATGAGGGGGGTTTTCTCCCGCCTACGAGGGTACTGTATAGCCATGCCACGACCATGGTTATGGCCTCGTAGGGCAGATCGCGGGGCCATGACAGAACAGTATGCTAAGGGTACGTTCTTGTACAGGGCTGAGACTGGACGCCTGATAGGAGGCTGAGTACTAGTCAATATGAGGAACTATAGAGTACAAACGAGATGAACTGACTACTCCGTGGAATAGAAATAATCGTGGATAGTGGAAATATCCAAAAGAATGTGCTGTGGATCCCGCGTGGACGCTAAACCCGGACTCCCTGTCCCTGATGCGCACTGCCCCAGCACTGTGGTTCGAGGTTCGAGGTTCGAGGGTTTGGTTCGTGGCGCAATATTACCGTAATTAATTTCTATCTTATTTGTATTTTCTTTTTTTATTTTTTCTTTTCTATTTTGGTCAAATAATTCATCATTCAAATGTACACACTGCACACTACAAACTGTACTTAATGACGATGCGTCTATAATATTCCCTCCTCCCCCCCTCCCTCCCTGACATGCCTTTCTTACCACAAACGTTCATCTACATCCCTACTTAAATAGTCTTATACCCTCACCTTTACCCTAGGTAAGGAGGCTTCCAAGAACTTGCCAACCTGAATGCGACCCTTCATCACCTGGGCACCTCCCTTGCATCACCTTCACCCGGGTTGTTGCACGTTGCCTTCTTGTCCCGAGGTTCGCACGTTGGGTCTGACCGGGCCGCAATCCTAACCTTATTGGTTTGGTATGCTGCTCCACGCGATGTTCATGAGACAAAAAGTTGACGACTGCCCAGAGCCATTGACGCTAAAGACCGATTTCCTCTATAATGATGGCTGTCGAGTCTGCTAGACCCACCTCTTTCTTCCAGCCGATGACCATGGACCCTAACTTTGGCGACATGTTCTATCCTGTCGACAACGTTTCTTCATATACCCAACCAACCGACTACTCCCGCCTCCAATACTACAATAATCCCGCCCTGGAGTCGGATACCCACAAATCTTCCACTTCCAATTTCTCTTCTATGCCTACTACTCCCCCCTCCGTCTCCGCACCTCACTCCGAGCCCCAAATTCCTACCGGCTCCGCGGCTTCGGGCCCTTCCATTGCCAGCGCACCTTCTTCCGCCATCGGCTCGCCATACTCCGGCCACCAGCAGATCTTCCAAGATCAGTGGGTCAACACAGGCCACGGTCTCGGTCTTCCCGCTGCAGTCATGAACGAATTCTTCCCCAATGAATACGCCGCGAGCACTGTTGACGTCGACGGCCTATACCAAGAAAAGCTGCCATATACACATGTCGGTATGTGCTCGATCACGACTGACCTACAGATCTGCGATCTGCGCTAACAAGAATCAAGATCCCTATCTGATCCAACCGGTGCAGAATGGCCCCGAGTTCACTCCAACCGTCCCTTATCCTGACCAGACGAGTTCTGGTTACTCTACCGTCCCGCACAACTTTCTCCCCCACTCTCCCGCCGCATCCCCTATCCCATACAATGAAAAGGTGGAGTACCAGCCGTCGCCATCACTCTATCCCGTACCACAGTACTCGCGACCGGTCTCAGTATATGACCGAAGGTCTTCTATCTCCTCCATCCGATCCCGTCGCTCACAGCAGAGTCCTGCTCTGAGCAGCATTGAAGCGGACGACGAGATCATTGAAAAGGGCCGATGCCCTCATCCCGATTGCGGTCGAGTCTTCAAAGACCTGAAGGCTCACATGCTCACTCACCAGTCAGAGCGGCCCGAAAAGTGCCCCATCGTGACCTGCGAGTACAACACCAAGGGCTTCGCGCGCAAGTACGACAAGAACCGTCATACCTTGACCCATTACAAGGGAACCATGGTGTGCGGCTTCTGTCCGGGGTCTGGCTCTCCTGCAGAGAAGAGCTTCAACCGTGCCGATGTCTTTAAGCGCCACCTGACCTCCGTCCACGGGGTCGAGCAGACACCACCGAACTGCCGCAAGCGTAGCCCGAGCTCCACCAAGCGTGGCACGAACTACAGCAGCGATGCTACGGGCAAGTGCTCAACTTGCTCGGGGACTTTCAGCAATGCCCAGGACTTCTACGAGCACTTGGACGACTGTGTTCTGCGCGTGGTCCAGCAGGAAGAGCCCTCGGAGGCGATCAATCAGCAGCGACTCGCCGAAGTGGCATCAGATGAAGAGGTGAAGAAGACCATGGAAAAGCATCAACTGCTCGACGCGGCCGGTCCCGTCAACTTTGATGATAACGACTCTCACGACGATGACGATTCCCACGACCTTGCTAACTGGCGCGCCGGCCGTCCCAAGTCCACCATGGGTAGCGTGCCCAGTTCGCGCCCGATCATTGGCAACGGCAACGCCGTCGCCAAAAACACCGCCTTTGCAACGGGCAAGGGTCGCGCTGTCGCAACCCGCCGTCGCAACAATCGCGGTAACTACCCGCAATCCTGGGGCTGTCCCAGCAGCAACATGAAGACTAAGAAACGTGTGCTGTGCGTCTTCGATGGTCAGCGCCGTCTGTGGAAAGATGAGATGATGCTGAACAATGAGTTCGAAGTACGTCTGCGTCTCCCCGGCGGCGCAGGTGACGGCACAAACCGCGACGCCTATGTTACTGATCTGGACGTGGAGACGATCAAGCGCGCCGAGGGCGTGTTCAGCGCAAATGACGAAGAACGCGGACCATGGATGGATGGGCCCTCGCCACACCTCATGGGTCAGCCGGCAATGCTATTGCCAGACCTGTGTCCTCAGGATGAACTCTCCATCAATGAGCTCATGGCCTGAATGAATAGTTTCTATCTTCTGTTTTCCTTTGGAATCGGTCACGACCTTTGTATTTTCTTGATGGATTTCTTTTCTTTGAACTTGTTTCCGTATAGCAGTGGCGTCGAGCAATTGGTCTGAATACGGACTATGGATGATACCTTGGGCTTGATCTTGATGAGATTTTGCGTTTGTTTCTTTGTTCGAGTAGCCTTACACTGTGTCCCTTCCTGCTGGTCGGGTGATTAATCGGGTGGTGTCTGGCATGAAAATACGATTAATAGGATAACCATTCCTGATGTGCATTTCCCATTGCCCTTTATAGATTTCTTCATTTAATTGAAAGAGAGTTGTAGTTGACTCGGATAAGGCTGATTTGGTAGCTTGGCTTGCTGCACCTCGGCACCACCTCGACCTCCCGCGTTCATCCCGACATCACCTCTCCCACAGACATAATGCAACTCGGACTCTCCGAGAACCTGTCGGCCCTTGTGGCCCGGCGCTTCAAAACAGCCAAAGAAGCAGGCCACCTCATCTTCTCACCCACACACCTATCTATCATCAACGCAGGGATCCCGGTGTGTACCATCCCATTCCCCCCGAGACCACGATCTAACCTCAACGCAGTACCAACTCCGCTACTGTCCAGCCCTTGCAAAGAAACCCAACAGTCTCAAACCCTCAGGGCCCAAACCCCCCAAAGCCGACCCCTTCGAAAACCCCTCTTCCGACCTCCTAATAGCCACCATCCCCCAATCCAACCCCTCCCACGCCCTAGTCCTGAACAAATTCCCAGTCATCCCAAACCACTTCATTCTCGCAACAACAGAGTGGAAACCTCAAACCCACCTCCTCGAACCAGCCGACCTAGAAGCTACATACGAATGCCTACGCTCCTGGGCTCAGGATCACGATCCTAACTCGCGACTATTCGCCTTCTTCAACTCCGGCTCCGACAGCGGCGCAAGCCAACCCCACCGCCACCTCCAATTCCTTCCCATCGAAGCCATGCGCGCAGACTTGGACACTCAAACCTGGGCCCCCCTCATAGACGGTTTCGCGGGTACACCACAAACCCCATTCCAACACCTCCACCACCTCCCCTTCGCCCACTTCGCTCTCCCTTTACCACCAAACCCATCCCTGGAGACCTTGCACGGTATCTACATATCCCTCTATCGCGCCGCTGTCTCCGCAACTGGAACAGATCACGCTGCTACGTCCGGCCCAGCGAGTATAAGCTATAACCTCGCCATGACGTTATCGACAATGATGATCGTTCCCCGGAGAGCGGAGACGGCTACTGTGCCGGTTGATGTTGACGCGGGGGATATTGTAGACCCGGGTGTTATTTCGCTCAATGGGACTATTCTGGCTGGTACGCTTATGGTTAAGGCCGAGGCGGAGTGGGATGTTCTTCGTGCTAGGCCGGAGCTTTTGGTCAATGCGCTGAGAGAGGTGGGCTTTCCGAGGGAGAGGGAGGGCATGGCGTCGTTGTAATAGCTCCTCTTTAAGCATGGAGTGTGGAGCATTACTATTACTCTACGAGAGTTCTGAATATACAACCTTGAAAAGGACTGGACTTGAGCTCGTTTCGAGCTGTTCAAAGCCAATTCAATGGGAATTAGTACTCTTCCCACCAACACCTACCTAGGCTTGGTCTCATATGCTTGATGAATTATATGCCGCTTTAACCACTGCTTTTAACTTTGGCAACTATTTACCCTTTGCGGCTCCTGGCATAAATGTGCAGGTTGGTCTTAGGCCAATGGTATCACACTACGAAGATATCACTATCGCAGTAGGCTCTGTGGTACCTATAACCCTCGGCAGGATCGTATCCTACCTATAAGATGCCATATTTTGGAGGTGAATCATACAATCGTGCGTGTGGAAGAAGACTTAGAAGCGGTAGGAAAAGCGGTCTATAATTTCATGCTAGGCCTATCTAGGTATGGTAGCCAAGAAGAATTAAGTGGGGTTTCGTCGGAGGGGTTCGTCGTATGTAACCGAGGGGAACTTCCATAAAGGCATGGACTAACCCGATTGGGACATGTCTCTTACATACTTACATTGTTATGTTTGGACCTTGTCACTCTCTCTTCTTTACTTTAATTATTTTCCTTGATGCATGGGTTCTTTCCATACTCTATCCGGATTCATGATTATATTCTATTCAACTATTCAACGCGGTTTACAAGATGCGCCAGTGAATGGACTCCGGACGAGAGAAACATGATCGATGGCGACGACGACTCTCAGCTTACACCCCGTCCCTCTAAACGAAGTCAAGGGACTATTGGAGGATGCCGCCAGGGACGTCCCATACACCAATCTAGACATAGCCGCCGCTTCCTTCTTAGTCGGATACAGATTAGGAACAATCTACCTCGGCAACGCCAAAGCAGCCAGGGAAGCAGGCAAAGAAGACGAGGCAAATGCATGGCTACGCCAGATCAAATGCGTCTCCCTCTCCGTCTACTCGCTGCATGATACCATCGCATCTACGGAAACATGCAAGCAGCGCAGAGCTCAGCGCACAATACATTGAAAATCGCCATGGAGCTTCTAAGCGACAATGATTCCACGAACGATATCTTCGCCTGCGTGAAGATTCTCTACGGCGTGATTCCATTCAAGGATATTGATAATGCTACAGCGGCTCCGGCGATGATGAAGCTTGAGGCGCCAGGTGGTCACTTTGGGATTTCCTGCTCTTGTCAGTGTGGACATTATTGGGATGCTCCTGGGGTATGTGGTGGTGTATGGATTGCACTTATGTGATTTGGACTCCTAAGTGCATGGCGGATTTTAGGGATCCCAAGGTGGTTAAGAGTGTTTGCCATGAGAGTCATGAGCACTTTTATATTCCGAAGTGGGGTGAGGAGAAGATGAAGAAGGTTCCTAAGGATCTTGTGCCGTGGAAGGATGAGGTTATTACGATGGATATGTGGAGGGGAAGGATTACGAAGGCTTGTAATTTGACGAAGTAGGGTCGGGATGGTCTGGTAGATAGGAGGTGGAATGGAATTATGTAATTTTAATACAGTGTTGCGCCTGCTATACTATCCCGTTTCATATAGAAGAGATAGGCTCGCAATCAAGGAAAATGTAATCGCAAAACGTCTAGGTAGGTACAAGTAGAGTGCCCAGGTGTCTTGGCAAGAGAACCAGGTGAATATCTTCTCATAATCATATTCCCAACACGGATTGATCAAATTGGTATGGCGAGAGATCCTGATTTTTCACCTCCACTATTTCTCCTGATAGACTGTTCGGAGGATGTATCCAAGTCCACGGACTGTAGATAGTTAAGGTATGGCGCGTACTGCGCCAACCACTGCTGGGCAGCGGTGTGCTCTGCGCCTAGACCCAGACAATTGATGTCTGTCTGGCTCATGTTTGGCCTTTTCACAACAAGTATTCGAGTGATATGAATTGACTTTGCGTAAGCCTGGAGGCTAAGTTCCAGGTTTCCACCTGCTTCGTGTGCCTAGGTGTGATATGAAGGAGTGAAAGACAGAAAAGGCTGACAAAGGATACAGAAGAACCGACCTAGCAAATGCTACGAGCGACAAGGCGCCGAATAGTCAACATAAGACTGTTCAAGATATAGCACGAGAAGAATAAACGTTTCGCTTTCTACTTATTTCCTATAACTCCAAAGGTTAGAGCATAATTCAATATCTACTTCTATATCTCTTACACTGTCCTTATTCTATCTTCACTTTGCTCTTAGTTTGCCCTTAGCTTGCAGTTGCTTTGCTCTTTGTCATATATTTCCTTATATCTTTCTATCTTCCGTAACATACTAGTCGGTTTAGCGCACATCGCCCGTGTCTTCCGGAGTACATCATTAGAAATAGCGGCGGCGGCCTGAGGACTGCACATGTGTATGAACTCCGTAAAGGCGTCTTTGATTCTGCCCTCTTCCAGGGCCTGAACCTGTGTCTCGGTGACAAGCAGGGCTCCGGCCAGATTGGCGCCGTCCTGGAGATAATCAATGTCCTGGGTTTAAGTTTCGCCAGCAGTGCGTCGACTCGAGAGTAAGATCCCTTCGCTAGTAGGCGACCGCGTAGGTATTTGCGTTCGTCGTGCGACAGCCCTGCAGCAGCGACGTCTAAAGCCAAGGTATTGGCCTGGACAGAGTTGTAAAGGTCGATGATCTTTGCGATTGTAGGTGAGACATGATTAGCCGTGGCGTAGCCTAGTAGGCGATACGTCCCGAAGAGGTCCATCTTCATACGAGCGGATTGCTCCGAATTCGGGACGGTGGCCTTGGGCTCTGGAATAGCCTCTGCTGGCGTAGTAGCAGGGTCTTCGACTGTGAAATCACGCCCGACAATCGAGTCGGTAGGCAGTCTGCGGCGCTTATGTGGAGACCATCTGCCGACGGAGTAGGCAGTCCGATCGACGGGGAAACGGGGGATGACCTGGGTGTTCAACGACGTGGTAGTCTCCGGCGTCAATGTACCGGTTGAGAAGGTCGCAAGATTCGTACACGTGGCAAGGAATGGCTTGAAGAGAGTCTCGCGGAGCTCAATCATGACACTTCGGGACCTATCGCCTGTCGTAGTGGTGCCCTTTTTGATGGTTGCTATTACGTCTCGGGATGGCGATTCGTTACATTGGGCCTAAACTGTGGCCGCGGCCTACTTTGGCGCCGTTCTGCTTTTGCGGGCCGAAACTTTATTCACGCGGACTGAGTACTTTGCACTTCCATTTCTGCTTGCAACTAAACCTTCAAGCTTGAAATACATCATCACTCTTTCCCTATACATCACTGAAAGGTCCGGTTCATCATGAACGCCCAGACTGAGCCGCAAGCTAGCAGAGGATAGAGGTACACCTTATAGATTTGTTGATTGGCATGTTGCTTTTTGGATTTTGGCAGCTTGAACTTCTCTTGCTCTATCCAAATCCGCCGACTTGTCACGAAGTATCTTTCTGTCGTTGATAATTTACATTCAGACCATGACTTATTCGCCAACTGCAAGGGCAGAGTCACAGGCCATAAATAGAAGACTGGTGGTCTTCTCTTTACTTTTAATCTGGCGGCAGACATCGTCGACGGATTTCAGCAGGGTCGCATCGGCCTCGTTGAAGGTGAATTCGCCTTTGGGGTTTAACTCTTGACATTCCTTCGTGATACCGTCACCTGCTTCCTGGGAGCGATCGACGAAGTATACGCGAGGCTGTTGTGCGTGGCGCGCAAACTCTTTCAATGAGTACTCGCCGATGAAGACCGCAAATAGTCTGGGTGGAAGCGCGGTGCCGATTTGCGTATTAGACAACTGGACGTCAGATAGGGAGACCGTTGTGGACTGATTTTTCATTTTTCGAAAAGACTCATATGTCGAGCTTTTATGCTTTCGGGGACAAGGTTCGGCCCGGAGTCGACGGGATTGGTTGAATTCCGTCCACATCTCGTAGCTACGGCAGGATAGAGCTCCGAATACCGGTAAACGTCAATCTCATCAATTTATAAAGGTCAGTGCATGGTTTATGGGACATTTTCGCTTCTGATATATTTGCGTTGACGGGCTTCCCGTGTTTGGAAGCAGACTGCCCTTGTAAGCCTGAGAGGGGACCCACCGCGGCTAGGAGATGATGAAGCTTCACGGCGGTTACAGGGGAATGAGAGACCACTTAGCATCGTGCCACAGATCTAGAGCACGATGCAGAGGTCGGTGTGAACCCCTTACGTCACAGGTGCAGTCTGCAAGTCGATCCTAGGATATAAACATACGTTTGCTTGATAGATCTCGTCCTACACACCGTTCCAGTTGCCTAGGAGAAAAGGTTGAAGATGTTGTCTTCTAGTAGGATTTTCTCGGAATTGAAGTTCGACCCCAGGAAACTTGGGAAATCTAATCATATCGGTCAAGGATACGCTAACCCGATCTGGCTAGCTACGAAGATCAACAAACTAGTGCTGGGATTCTAATCTGTCAACCTTGTTTGCTTTTGATTATCGCTATTCCTCTGGATAGGTAGCTATCCAAGCTAAATACTTCTTTGTATCGAGGCACGTGAGAGACAATGCCATAGTGCCCGCTAGTCTTAGATCAGGTCAGATCCCTTACATCCGAGGCGTTGAAAACCCAAGCTTAAGCCTTCATTTCAGTCCAGGGGTAGATGCGCCTAAAACAAGGAGAAGCGTATGTACTCATGTGCGGGTCACTGGAGAAACAAACGGGTAAACCAACATCCGACTCTGGACCCTCCGTCGAAAGAATGATGGCTTGCCCCTTTTTTCAGATCAAGCTATCATCAGTCAACAGACGTTGACGAAGCCTAACTAAAACTCTTTCAAAAGAACGAGAGGTTCAAATTTCCACGTCTGACTTGTGAGGGCCCTAAAAAGCTTTAGACAAGTGCACGCCAAGCCATCCAATTTATGTTTTAAGGTTCAATGATCGACGAAGATCACCCTTCTATTCCAATTTTGTCATCGCGCGTCACGCGCATTCCACTTGAAACCCCCTGGGGTAAATATACGCGGGGCCTCGTCCTACCTATTGAGCGGTTGCGTTCGAAATTTTTGACTTCGCATGCAGAGATGGCTGCCAACTCAGTCACCACCTACACCTGAAGCACCTAGCATCCTTGAGAGGTCTGACAGCCATGTCCAGTCACATAAAGTTCGCAGAGCCGGTCTCTAAAAAAGGGGGAAATAACACCAGGACTGGAAGGGACAGCAATGAAAAGGGATCAGCTCAAAGAGCTCCTTCTCCTGGCAATGAGATTGTCTATCCGACGGGATGGAGGCTTGTTCTTACCACTATAGGGTACACGCGAAGCTGAGTGCCCTGGGAACATTGCGTGATGGTGGCTTACCAATGGCTGACAGGCTCTTGATTGGGTTCTTTCTCTCCAATCTGGATGTGACGATTGTAAGCTCGTCTCTAACGAGTATGACTGATAGCCTGGAGGGATTCGAGAAGAGGAGCTGGATTATTACTGGATACTTGGCCACATACACAGGTAAGTTCATCACCTGGCCCTTGAGCCTATATTTCCCTTTGCGACTGACACACACACACTCAGGGTCTATGGCAATATGGACAAAAGTCAGCGATATAATTGGAAGAAAGCAAACAGCAATTACCGCCCTCGTTATCCTGCTTGGGTTCTCTATCGGGTGCGGATGCGCCCAAACAGTCAACCAACTGTAAGATACAATGCATCTCCACGCTAATGTATTGCTCGAGGCTAAGTCTGGCGATATAGGATAATCTGCCGAGCCCTTCAAGGAATAGGCGGTGCCGGTGCCTATGCATTGGCAATCTTGTGTATCTACGAGATAGCCCCTAAAACAGAGCTCCCAACTTACAGTGGTCTCATGTCATTCTGCCTCGCCCTGGCATCATTGATAGGCCCAATCATTGGAGGTGCCCTCGCACAAGCCTCGGCCTGGAGATGGGTCTTTCTCATCAAGTATGTGAACTAGTCCATGTCTAGTTGAACCATCTGCTGATATTCTCAGTGCACCGTTGTGCTTTATTGCAATTGTGGCTATCGCTTTCGCAATGCCCACGCACTTTGGCCTTGACCAGCACACCCCCTCATTCAGAACTCGTGCATCATATCGCTCATTTGCAAACCTCGATCTCCTCGGCTCGTTTCTGGTAATGGCTGGCTCATTCTTGATCGTCACTGTCTTGAATGAAACCAATCTGGCATTTTCATGGAAATCGGGAAGTGCAATTACCCTTCTGGTACTGACGGCCGTTTGCTGGGTGGCCTTCTTTACGTGGGAATGTTATATTTCGGACATTCCCGGTAAAGATCCGATATTTCCCAAACGCTGGCTCTTTGATCGTCCATGGATGGGTATACTTCTGTGAGTCAACACGAAGATTAATTGTGTGGAGTCATTCTAACTGGACATGTACAGTTGCTCCTTCGTTATTGGTGCACCATTCAACGTCGTCCTTGTATACGTTCCACAGCAAGCCCAGCTCCTGCTGGACAAGTCCCCCCTCGAGTCCGGCATCTATTTAATCGGATACTCTGCCGTTGCAGCCATTGCCGCAGTTATTGCAAACATTGCGAGCTCTAGAGGGCGTATCCCATTTGTGTATTCTCTGCTCGTGGGCTGCACAATTCACACTGTCGGTATCGGGCTACTATCGACTATTGCTACTTCGGAAGGCTTCCATGCAACGGATATTGTGTACAGCGTTATTGCCGGTGGGGGACTCGGGCTGACGATGGGCATTTTGGTCCTATCCATACCCTATATCGTTGAGGATAGAGATCTCGGTATTTATTCTCCAAATGCGCTCGTTCATCACCAGGATTGTACGTTGACTAACTCATGTCCACAATAGCAATTGCCACTGGTGCAGTGGTCCAGTTCCGGTTTCTTGGCGGTGCTCTTGGTCTCGCTATTGCATCAAATATACTCAATGGCCATCTGGCGCATCATTTACGGGGCGTTCTCGGACCGCGTCAACTGCACATATTGCTCGAGAATGCGAAAGAAATAGATTATCTATCTCCCCACTTGGCGGAGGAGGTAAAAAGTATTTTTGCTGATAGTTTTACCACGCAGCTAAGGGTTATGATCGGTTTCGCTGCTGCTTCGGTACCAGCAGCTTTGTTGCTGTTGAAGTCAGGCCGGCAGCTTGCGGTTGGCAAGAATTCAGGTCTATTTTCGGGATAGTCATAGCCTACTTGTGCATGTTAGAGCGTTTATGCTTGTTATATAGTATCATGGGTCATTTATCTGGAAAAATCAGTCTGTTATATGGAACTAGCCCGAACCGTTTCTGCTCTGGTTATCTTGTTCTTGTTCCCTAAGGTCATTTCTCCCTCACCAGTCATCGTTCTTTCATTGCTGGAATTGTAATGTAATGTAGGTATATTGGAGAATGTCAGAAAGGGTAGGTAATGAAAGGGCAGGTTCATTCATCAAGCTTGAAGATTAGACCAATAAAAGCATGCTCAAGGCTTCTGTGGACCCGGTGTGTCCTGCAATGTGTCCTGCGGTAGATCCTGCGATGTCTGCTGCGATGTGCCCTGCGTCAGCACCCCGGTCGAAGCCCTGCTAGAAGGTTAAAACGATCCCAGTCGCCGCTCATAAGGGCCGCTTGACTCGCTTCCGACGCTTCGCGCTTGATATGTGTCGGAATAACCAGCGCGAATACCGCGGTGGAAACGGATGAAGAGATCTTCAGTATGCCTTCCCTAATAGACTGGATTGCTCTGGGGATTGATAGAAAAACGAGATGTTTTGACGAGATCTTCAGTATGCCATCCGTAATAGACTAAATTGCTCATGGAATTGATAGAAAAACGAGATATTTTTGACGAGATCTACAGTATGCCTTCCGTAATGGACTATCTGTAGATTGCTCGCTTATCAGTTGAGCGCACAAACGTAGAAGGACATCCGTCTTTTTGCTCATATACTGCGTACGCACATTCAGACACCATTTGTCCTTACAATATGCGTCTGCATCTCCTCTTCTGTCTCGTGTATGATAATGAGATAGATCTGTTGAACTTCCAGGTTGCTTATCAGGTTTATTTCTTATCATACTGAGATAGAAGAGGAGACGCCGCTGCATATCAATCGCGAAGCGTCAACTTCGATGCAGTCACCACATTGAGGGGAGGATGGCCTCGGTTGTCGACAGGGTTATCGATCTTATGGTAGCGCATAGCCTGGAACCAGGCGACAAGCTCGATTAGCGGTCATGCATGCTGTACGATCATCCATCATCGCCATCATACTAAAGATGCCCTTCGGCTGAAACGACGGCTACATAATACCAATAAGTTAAAGGATCTAGGTTCCATCACCAACTTCGTCGGTATGCGTATCACTCGCAACCGGCCCAATCGGAAGCTTTGGATTTGTCAGGATGCATATATTTAAAAAATGGCCCATCAATTCCATTAACGTACCTAAAACCTCCCAAGACCCCCCTTCAGCCAGAATAGCTCAATCCTCACCGGATCATCATAGGACCCCGAAGACGAGGATGATCTGCCTATCCTATCACGGCTCGAGATTCTAGCGGAGGATTTATCTATTGAGCCCCGCTAGGACCCAGTTGTCCGCCTCCGTCATCCTCTACTAGAAGGCTGCGAGGATATGTGGCTTCATGAGCACGGAAGAAAGCTATATGCAGCATGTACCAGCATCGACTCCCGAAGGGACTGGACACCTGGTGGCAGCAACTACAATATTTTCTAGAGATCACGCAGAGACCATATCGCAGTGTTGGATATTGACCATCGCGTGTCAGACGGGCTGTATGGCCTGCGTTAGCTCAAGATTGGCTGATATCAGGATGATCTAGATCTGCATGGATTTGACGTTCGCAACATTAAAGGTCTGGTTGATCAACCATAGACCTCCTATTGACCATAGTACTGGGGAGTTTCTGGATGCTTATGCTTTTGGAGCAAACTCTACTGTTGAGATCTTTGATCTGGATGATGATACGGAGACATTGGAGCATGTCAAGACTATTGTTAGCGAGGCGATTCTCACGCCGAATAACATTGCTGTGGAGGATGATGGTTTGCCGTTCGTTGTCATTAATGACCACAACATGAACGTTTCCAAGTTCCGGGGACTGGAGATGTTGGTTGGTGGAGGCAGTCTTACATATTGTCGATCTGATACGGGGAAGTGTCACGTCGCTGCCAATAAGGGATTCGCCTTTCCAAACGGAATTGTCCACGACAAGAATGGACTCTACTACGTTGCTCACTGCGTGACTGGGGTTTTGACCGTGCACAAGGTGGTTGATGATCAATTAATCAAAATTGCCGAGATTCACATGGGCTACCCGGTAGATAACCTATCTCTTGATGTAGATGGGAGTCTCATCGCCGCAGCCATCCCGGACTCGATTGCGTTTGTGAGGTCCACAAAATGACCCGTACAGTGTTACTGCTCCTGCTACTGTTCTTGTGGTGAATCAGATTGCCGATCAGATCAAGACACGTGGTGGGAAGAATAGCGAGGTATCAAAGATGGTGGAAGAGAGATGCCAAGGGCCTCCCAGCTCAACAGTCGCTTTGCACGATGTGGAATCTCGCCGGTTGTTTCTGGCAGTTATCTTCTCGCCATTCATCACTGTTTGTGAACGTATAGCCACCTAGGCTTTTGATATCTTTGAGCAAATCTCATCATGAAAGATCTGGTATTCCCGCCTGGCATATAAAAAATACGCAGTTTATACACTGGTTCAGGCTTAATGGATGATGCGGTTGATTTCAAGAGCATCTTCATGATTAACGAAAAGAGGGAACGGTCGCCACTGTTACAGAGAATCCGACTTCGCTGACTCTAGTGAAATATCGAAGATATCCGCAGTCACCTTCCACCGCGGCATGGGGCCACTTCTATTAGGATAGCGGATATCCTTGATTGAACTCCATTCACGCAGGCTTCCACTCCAGAGCTCCCTACCATGACCACTATCCTTAGTACCACCGAGAGGCGTACCCAAAACACCACGGGAATAGTTGTTGACAAGAACGACACCAACGTCGATGCGTCGAGCGATGCGCATTGCTCGGCTCATATCAGTCGAGTAAATACCGGCACACAGACCGTACCGCGACGCATTGACAATCTCCACAGCTTCGTCCTCAGTCCCGAAGGAGCCGACACATGCAATTGGTGCGCAGATTTCCACCGCGGCAATAGCCATCATTTCGGGGGTCACGTCGGCTAGTAGGGTTGGGAGCACGAAGAAGCCATCTGCGTGCGCATAATTGGACATACTTCCCTGGGCGGCCAAACGGGCGCCCTGGCTTTTGGCCAGCTCTATTGCCTTGAGGGCCTGCTGCCTTTTCTCGCGCGAGATGACGGCCCCGATTTGTGTGGACGGGTCGAGGCCGTCGCCTGCCTTCAGCTTCGACACACCGGCGGCCATCTTTTCGACGAATACCGGGTAGAGACTTTTGTGAACCAGAATAAGCATTGAAGCGGTGCAGGCCTCGCCCTTGTTGAAGAAGGCACCTTCGAAGGCGTCGTGCACCGCGGTGTCCAGGTCCGCATCCGCAAATACGATGAAGGCAGTCTTCCCTCCCAGCTGGAGGGCCGTGGTAGTGAGAGTCGCGCCAGCGGACGATGCTACCTGTGCACCAACTGTGGATGATCCGGTAAATGACACCATCTTGACCAAAGGGTGGTTAATCAGAGCCTGTGGAACCTCCGGTCCTAGTCCCGGGACCGTCTGGATGACGTCCTTGGGGAGGACTTTCTGTAGAGATTCCACGATCAAGATAGCGGTGAGCGGGGCTTGCTGGCTTGGCTTCAGGATTATTGTATTCCCAGCAGCGAGACATGGAGCGACCTTGGCGCCAACGTGGATAGGAGGCGAGTTGTAAGGAATGATACCCGCGCATACACCCAGTGGCTCATAAATGACAGCCGAGTATATACCATCCTGATCAAAGAGCTCCATTTGCAGCTCATCCCTGATCGAGCCAAAGTATTCGAAGATTTGCATCATGACGGTTATTTCATCCTCCGCGTCAGTGAATGGCTTTCCAGTCTCGAGACATAGCAGGACAGCTAACTCCCGGGCCCCCTTTTTAATTTGATCGGAGGCGCGCATCAAGAAAACGCATCGTTCGTGCTGAGTACGCACTTTCCACTTGACGTAGGCTGCTTGTGAGGCTTCGACAGCCGCGTTGGTTGATTCGGTATCGCCTGCCTGGATTGTGGTGATTGTTTTCCCAGTGGCCGGGTTCTCAACTGCGAAGAGAAGTGTTTTGTTTCTGCTTGACCGGCTAAAGATTGCCACCGGTGGTAATGCTCGAAGTATAGACACTGCTTTTTGTGCGACGGGCACGGCCATTGCTGCTATGAATGTGTTGTATAAATGACAGAGAAGGATAAAGGAGGATAGGGAGATGGGGAGATGGGAAAGTCTGCCCATCTAAAGTGAAGGGAGGATTCGTTTTACAGTGAAAAATAAATGAGGGAAGGAACAACCATCGTTTGTGCTCTGTCGGATATAACGTCAGAACTTTCCACTCTTGTGCCTTGCTTGCTGCTCTTGAAGCCATAAGGCTCATTTCATCTGCCACAACTGGGACATATCTTCGGAACATCGGGTCTCGCTGTCGCAGCCCGTTTATTGGAGGTATGCGTGCTTCAAGCTGGACAGCCACAAAATGGAGGCTACGGCTGCATTCAAGACTGGTTCCTAGATTGATTGCATAGATACCTGTCTGATTGATTTACTTCTGGAATTTCTATAGCAGTAAGAGGCATAGCTTACTTTTTATTTCTTTTGTTTCTTGAAATGCCCTGGGCCCTGAAGAGCATCGGGCTCGCCCACTCCCAGACTTGAGCTAACTAATATCACTGCAATTATTTCGTCCTTCCTTATGCCACTTGAACCATCCTATAGAATCTTTCACATCGGATATACATGTACATTGATTCTTATCACAATCTCTACTGCAGTATAGTGACATCTGTTAAATCCAGGGTAGATGATCTTGAGTACTTCATCCTCTCTGAAACCTGCAATAAACCCAACCACTGCATGACGATCAATACATCCCGGACTAGAAGTCCATAATGCTGCAATTTGAGAAGATACCCAGTCCAACAACTCTCCGTACACCTTAACACTCATCCACATCACACCCCAAAGCCGGCGCGCAGCCCAAGATACAAGACTCCTGAGGAATGGCACTTGCGACGCCTACAGTATTCCCAATAGCGGTACATTCGGCTCTGCAGTTTGATACGGCATCCTGAGCTAGGTTAGTTGAGGTCAAGTGGTTTTTGCCATGAGGACTGACGCAGTCACATCTTTCGATGATTGAGTGCTTGTTCAGGCCGGGAGTTGGTGTGCCCAGGGCTAGGGTGGTCAGGGTGAGGATGGTGATGGATAGGAGTTTCATCTTGGATTTTAGGAGTGGAGTTGTGCGGAGTCCGGATGGTTGATGGATGAGGACTGAAGGGTGGAAAGGCGGTTATATAGAGATTTATGATGTACGCTGGCTACGGTAGGGGGTTGTTCAAGTAAACAGGGCCGGGTGTATGCATAATCGGGGCCAAGAGAGTCTAGTGTATGAGGATTGAACGAGCAGAGTATCACGAGTCATATGTCATGACCTGGCGATGCCGGGAAGCTGACATGCATGTGCATTGCAGATCTAGTATGAAGGCATGAAAATGTGGGATGGTTGACTCGTAGCCAACACACGGGTTCACGCTTCATGACGGGGAAGATTGAAACCGGCAATGCGCTGACCGCTTGTTGGTGGAAAGGGTATAGGAAAATGCCTCACTGTAGGGTGAGATCAAGGACTCGAGCCATAAGGCAAGCCTTTCAGTTGAGGCGGGATCAAAACGGATGAGATCTGAATCTATGCATCCAACCGAGATGAACGGATCTACCCCTTTACTGTGTGGAGATTGCATGGCCATTTCAGACCAGGCCTATGCAGATATTAGCAAGTCTGCTCCAAAAGCTTTGATGTGAGGTGTAAGATGAGGGTGTGGTTTCAGAGAGAAGATTAAGGTCGTCAAAGCCTTACACATCGGAGAAGCATGATGGTATGGCATTCCGACTAAGGATGACTTGAGAATTTTTCATCATGTCGAGGGGCGTGAGAAAGAAATAGCAACGCGACTTACCATGGATAGGTACATATGTTGATTGAGATCTTCAGCATGCAGATGATCCTGTTACCGGATTCCGCATCTGCAAGCCGAGATTTCGTTCCATGGACCATTCAGTCGGCGTAGGAGACAATCTTCCGACCGGGGTATGCCACATTTCTCTCCGGCTGGGACTTGTGAGGACCTTGGGCCGATTCTTCGTAGTCGAGGGGCTCGGATGGCGTGTCAAGAGAGCGGCGCTGGGTATTGGACTTTCGCCCTGTAGAAGATCGCCGCCTCTTAGAACTAGCGACATTCTTCAAATATGCATTGCCAGCGGCTGCATTATTCTCGGCATCCGTTTCATCATCCTTGGCGACCTGCCGACGCGTCTCGTACTCCGCGTCATCTTCCTCCAGCTGTCTCGCGCGCAGCAACGCGTGGATCTCGCTATGCCGAAATATCCGGATTTGCTCATCCGTGAGGGTTCGCTTCACGCCGTCGGGATAGTAGCCCAGGTCATCCTCTGCATCGTAGACATGATTATCTTCTTGTGCAGGTTCTGTTATCGGCGGGATTAGTGGTTTGTGCTGGCCTGGAAAGTGGGCGGCTTGGAAGGCTTGCAGATCTTCCTAAGAGAAATAGTGTTGTCAGTGATAGTCCGGGTAAGACTACGCGGTGACTGATAAGACTTACCAAGGTGACACTTGGGACCTGCATCGTTGATGCCGCGAGATGTGGAAGACACGGTGGTGTAATGAATGTTACGTCACGTGACACTGATCGTGATTCAATGCCTGATGGACAATGGAACCTTAGGTAGCATTTCTTCACAATCAGCTCTACGATAGCAATGGAGCTATCCGGGTCTTTAAAGGGAGGAGTCTAATATACAGGGCGAGGGGGCACCTCGTATGGGACAGGGGTTGGTCGAGGTAATGTACACACACTGCAAGAGGAAAAGTGGTATGACTCTATGCAATCATTCATCGTTATTCTATAGCTTAAACTCCATTTACCCAATTTCATGACCAGCCCATCAGGTGGTCGCGGGGAGAGGTATACTCTCGACATGATTCCCAATCTTAGCCTTGACACTATCAAAGCGCACCTCAAGGCCCTGTAATGGTTCCAAATCAATAGCCGCAACACGCTCTGCATCTTCGTCACAAGGCCCAGTCAAGCTCCAGGCAATCGAAATATGGAAACAGTCTGAATAATCCGCACGCCGGTCATGTGCAACCGACGCACGGGGTCGAGAATCACGCGAGGGCGCATAAAGCGGCGGCTGATTGAAGCTTGCCACGACGCGATTAGAAAGATGCAGCAGGTGGTTTAGCTCATCATTGTGTGGCTTTGCAACATGCAGGACTAGAAACCAGCGTGTTTTCTCGTAATTGGAGACCCATTTCAGGGTGTCGGGAAAGACCGAAAATCTGAAAGGTGTCAGTGTGGTCCGTGATGGGTTGGGTCGGGACCACATACGGGGCGATGTGCGAATCGCGAATCTGTTTCTGCAGGAGCTCTGTGAACGAGCCCCGCTGCTCGGTGCGAAGAACTACGGGTCGCGAGAGGCTAACATGAAGCGGGAGCTGAGCGCCCAGGTCGCTGTGCAAGAGGCTGTTTATATTCTGTTCATTTGAACCGTGGCCTTGAGCTTGGGCGATGAGATCTGCAAGGAGAGCTAGCTCGTTTTTAGCTGGGTACCCTATATCCAGAATTAGCAATGAGACAACCAACGCGAGGGCTAACACATACATTCCAGGTAGAGGTGGCTCGGCCAGTTGCCTTCCACATGGGGAATGACACGCTTGCGACCGCCATGGAGGCTCGGGTCATCTTTTACACTGACCCGCGTGCTGGACGCGTAGAGATCGTGGAAAGCGGCTGGCAGCGGAGGCAAGCTGGGCTGGGGATAGACGCGGGGCTTTTTGGCTGGAGGCGATGCGGGTTCAGCATCTGATTCGGAGTCGGAGTATTGGACTAGGGACATTAATTGGAGGTGATGGGAGCTTGGGTGGTTGTTGGGGCCATGGGTGGGGGAGCCGAGTTTGGCATATGCGGACGCTAAAGTGAGCTCGGTCCAAGTTAGGGTAGGTTGATCATCTGCAGGTAATAAAACCTTGCTGGACATTTTGGGTATAGAGCTGCATGGAATGATCGTGGCGTACTGATTTATTTTTATCTTGTCAGTAGTACATCCCTCGTGCCGTAAACCTTGCTGCGGTGCCACTACATTCAAGACACGCATCAGGTCATGGAAAAAGCAATGGATCGAGCCATGGTTTGGAAAATAGCCTCGAACAGGCCTTCTTTGTGAGATTACTGTCGTACTAGGTTAGGGTAGTACCTTGGAGCACGTTGATACTCGGGTAAGCTCATCCTGGTTCTGCAGGGGCGTGCAGCTTGGTGCTAGTCCAAATCAATAGCCGTGATACCATGGCACCGGAGAGATTACTGGAACCTACATGATTGGCGTGACCTATTCCCCTGTCAAGGACGGTACTCGAATGACATTAACAAGCTTCGACCCTGGCTCAGGTCAAGGTAGTCAATAACTAAAGGGGCATGAGTCATGAAGCTGGTCTAGTTATCAAGTAATCCATGGATGATAGGCAATTGAATAAGGCTTTATACCCCCTTTGGTTTCGAGGTGTCGGACCATGTGAACCAATGACTGGAAGCTTATGCAAGGGCTAGTACAGAAGAGTTCAGAGCCTGAAACATGATCTAGACTGTATCATGCATAGAACCAGTCCCCTTGCGGATGGTTCGAGGTGGCTGGCCCATCGGGTACTACTGGGACTAGTCAGTAAGCTTAATCGTCATCGCGCCTCGGCGGGGAGCTGGAGTATGGGACCTGAAATCTGGATCTAGAATCTAGAATCCAGAGATCTTTAAACAAGGTTTTCCAGGGGTTACAGTGTAGCTTTTGTGCCTATGAATCATCATAGCAAATGGTCGAGGGCGTCGTCGGATCGCGTGGAAGTCTCGGATAACTGCGGTAACTAGTTAACTAGTTAGATGCACAATTAAATGGGCCGGTGACTAAGCCCCGGAAAGTGCCGGGCTGTATCGGCGCCCTGCACTACAGAACCTTGACAGTTTCTATGGAAAGGAAGGTACCTAGAGAGAGGATAGCGTAGATGAATGATAGCATATGAGCCACAAACTGGACCATGGACATGATTTTGCTCCCAAGGATGATATCACGAGGCCGATCTGCAACGGCGCATTGGCGTAAGTCATTCCCCACAAAATCATGTACTAAACTATAAATGGACATGGATTTATGTGCTAAACCAAAAGTGGAAATGAAAAGGGTTCTAGCGCATGTAAAGTTCCCCACAAGTGGAATCGGCACACACGGTCCACACCTTCTATCGAAAGTGTGCGCAAGTCGTCACGTCACCCTTGGAAAAGACTCTGTGCGGTTGCCCCGGGTGCTTAAGAACTTCCTTCCTCTCATCCCCCTGCTCTCTATACCCCTCTACAGGACGATCTACCGTGCATACTATACGAAGTCAGCCCCGCCAGTTCTGAATCCAGTCTACACTCTATATACCGATCCTTCTCAAGGGCTGATCCCCCCTCTCTCACACCTTTTTTTCCTCTCTATAACACTATTTGCCACCTGAACTCACCTACAATGGTCGACTGCATCCCCATGGCCTCCATGGCCTCTATTCACCATCCCCATCACCCTTATAATAGGGCCTACAACGCCTCTCTCCACCGGTCCCCCAGTCACCGGACCAGCTGGGGCAGCAACAACCCCTACGCTCGCTATGCCTCATCCTCCGGGTCCTCGGCCCCGTCGCGGCGCTCAGTCTCCGAATCCGCGCATTCCGTGCCATCCACGTGGTGGGACGGCACTGCTGAGCACCATCCGGTTGAGCCGAAGAGACGACGAGCAAGCCAAAGCTCTGTCCCCCACCGCAACAAGTCTCAGCGCATTATCTACTCGCGCAACTCCATGCTCGTGAATCCCGACGTTATTGACGAGCTGGACAATGTCAACGCCTACTTATACCACCACGAGGGTCCATACGATGCCGTTTATGCCGAGCGCAACCACATCAGCTCGCGCAGCCCACTTGAAGCCCTTCGGGAATCCAACGAAGAGGCACTGCGAGCGACACCCAAGGACAAAGTTACCGACTGCATCAACAGCCACCGGCCACTCGATGGAACGGCTTTCTTCCCGTCCGGCCACACAGATATCAACGGCGAGACATACGACTACCAAGAGGGCTCGAACGTGGTCCCGAGCGATTATGGTCTTGGCGGCTACATACGCCAGACTGGCAAGGTAAGCAGCTTCTGACCGTCACCTGTTCCTTCACATTCTAACTGTGTTCTACAGAGACTCACCAACGACGACTTCAAGAATGACCCATTCTACCAACGGCCACCTTTTAACCCCTTCAAAGAGCTCAAGGATAAACTGAGCCAACGTCTCAAAAAACGTCGCAGCACTAATTAAGCTACTAGGCACCTGGCTTAGTCAGGTGCCTAGTCCCACTGACGACTTGATGACCACCACGTGCACTGTTTCGATGACTTTTCTATACCATGAAACCTAGAGAATGCGTTTTGTATTAAGGACTGGAGTTGCGTCATTCCTACGTTTTTTTCTTACGTGATTTTCCACTTTATTGTCTCATGTTATTTCTGAAACGGCTTTAGCCGGCCCTTTTGCTCCTGTGTATTATAAGGGTACAATTCGCGGCGTTATGGATATGGGTTGTATTTATGACCCGCCAGAGAATCAGTTCTTCGATTATTGAGGTTATTGAGATTATTGAGATTAAAAAAACTGTTTTATTTCTCTGAACCGTGATCGCCAGTATCTCAACTTTGTTAAGTACCTATGTACAATCTTAGAATCATCATTGCGATGATTCCTTGTATCTTTACTTACTATCAAACCATACACCTCAAGAACTCAGCCAAGCCCGCCTTTCAACAACCTGTCCCCCAGAAGCAGTTCTAAACACAGAAGTAGAAGAAGGCATCGGATGCAGCGCCACTGGTTCCGGCTCCGGTTCCCTCTGCACCTCACTCCGCCTCTTCGACCGCCGTTCAAGCCAAGGCGCGAGATTAAACACACCCCCACAAGCAAAAATCCCCAACCAAAGCACCAACTCAGTCCCATAGATAACCATACCCAGGACATCAATAGCCGGCCCGAACACTAAGCCATCTATTAGCCAAACCCCTCTCAACCCAAGCATCGACAAACTCACAAACAGACACAAGGGAAAATAAATCCCCAGCAGCATCAATACCCACAAAGAAAAAACTGATCCCCCGTACAGTTCGGTGTACATAGACGTCCCAGTAATGTCTAAGGACACCAGCGGCAAGCAGAGCGGCACTTAAAACAGCCATCAAGATAAGAGGCCATCTTACATCATGGTTTTTGGCTTCTTTCAATGCGAAGATTAGCCCTGTTTCGATACCACCAAGGACCACGAGGAGAGGGACTACTGCGGTGATGCATTTTGTCACGGGGTATTTCTATATATGTCAACATCCAACCCAACATTTAACCACATGTGAGTAAATGGAATAAATACCTTTCCGTAATGTAAGCACTGAGCCCAGGTAACAAGACTGAGCGTTGTGAGTATCTGTGGCTGAATGCGTAGAGCGATGTTGAACTCTTCCACGATGTTGTACACTCCCAGAGGAACCCCTGCTGTTGCCCATAGGAGCATCATTGAGCCTTGTAGTCCTTCTGTGTCATGTCGTCTGTAATTTATTATTATCTGGGGGATAAGCTGTGGAGTTTAGTATAATGTGGGTGTTCCATAGTTCAATGTATGCCATACCTGGACGGACCAGCAGACCTGTGGATGTCAATTGGAGTATATTGGGTTTGGGGTTTAGGTAGACGCACTGCACCTAATGTGCCGAGGACATTTTCTGCTATGGGGTTGTCCATTCTTTAGAGTTGGCGAGTTTGGGGTGTGACTCGTGAGGGTAGAACTATTGGGGAGTCGAGGCGTTTCTTTGATAAGATTTCAGATCTTACACGTGATTGTGGGTCTCTTTCTGAGACTCTTATTGGGTTATGTCATTGCATTCCCTTAAGACTGGATGGTTGCGATTGCATTATCCACGTAGCAGAAGTGGCTATCGCTGTAGGGAAGGCTTAAGGGGACCACTGACCGTACGCGTAAACGGTCGAAGGAGATACGAAGTTGGGTTTCTCCAGACGTCGTACGGCGGCTCTCTCAAAGCCGTGAGTTTCCCAGTTATATACATGTGGATTAAAGCCTCTATGTTAACTTTCTGGAGGTGTTGCTTAGGGTCTTGTAAGTATTACTGTAGCTCTGCAATAATTTCTTCGCGTGAGACAAGGTAGGGGCGTGGACGAACGCCGTAGAGAGTAGGCATTTTGAACGTTGGAACTATGATTGATTGCGGAGATTGGTGGAGCAGTCTATGAATCGGGCGCGGCGACTAGCGATGCACAGTGATGAATTTGAGAGCAGGAACAATTCTAGGGAGGGCTCCAAGTAAGATTTTATATTTGACTGTGGATTGGTTTGGTGACCTCGGGAGTCGGAGGTCACCCTACTTATTGGACAACCACTCAGCGGCCGACCACTAAGCGTTGATATTAAAATTAAAGCTGGGAATAGCAGCTTACACTTCCAGAGGTCTAGCGGGGGGGGGGGGGGGGGGGGGGGGGGGGGGGTTACCGATGACTGCAATGAATACTCCAGTATATACCACGCCGGGTACGCTGCGGTCACTAGATGCGAGACAGATGATAAAGCCGATAGCAATCAAGCCCATGAAGAACAGAATGAATGGAGA